>BNJT01000248.1_pt1 | contig 700306 bp, 961 predicted proteins | sample 8540491 | NCBI WGS metagenome assembly BNJT01 (sample SAMD00202455, study PRJDB9452) | human saliva metagenome | host: Homo sapiens | reverse complement strand
CTAACAACCAATCAATAACTCCAATAACTAATTAAAAATAGCAGAATACGAACTGAGTACACTCAAATGGGAGAAAGAGTGTAGAGGAGGCAATAGTCTCTTCTTGGCTCAAAACACGTGGAATGCCACGTAAAGTAGATGATATCTTGGTAGAAGTAGCTACTGACAAGTGAGTTCGAGATTCCCAGTGAAGTATCCGGAGTAATTAAGGAAATCTTGACCCCAGTAAAATCAGTGGTGAAGGTAGAGCCAAGTCGTGGCTATTAGAGGAACAGAGCAGCAGGACGAAATCCCAAGTAGAACTCCTCGGTGACACCACAACCTATCCTCCCTATAGAAGAATGCCTTCACAACCTATAGAGTTGGAACTCCCCCACAACCTACAGTGGCAGCACCCATGTGCCTCCTATCCAAGAAGGTGCCAGCGCTCTACAGAAGAGGTGTCATAGCCCCTACAGAAAAGGAACCAACGCTCCCCTCAAGAGGAGGAAACCGTTGCCAGCTCCAGGTGCCTTATGTACCACAAGCGCCAGTGGGTGCTGCCCGCAGAAACTCCCAAGAGGAAACAAACGATTCAGCTGTTACTCCGCTGGTAAGGAACCATTGCCAAGGAGGAAAATATCTCTATGGACGAGTTGGCCGCTATTGAAGGCTCGAGGCATGAGATGGCCGTGTAACTAAGCACGACCTATTGCGTTATTTGGAAAGAAGAAATAAAACGGCATACTACTCCTGTGCCCGGTGGTTGCCCTCTGCACCTACGCCAGCAGCATCTGCCTACACCTGTATCTGAGCCAACCGTTGCTACAACTTGGAAGCAACCTCTTTGAGCGCTTGCCTGCGACAACCGACACTAACTACTCAGATTACCAATGTAGCGCCGCATGAGATAGCAAACTCGGAGGTCTACCACTGCTCAGTGGCTGCTGTAGCTGAGATCTCAGCTTGCTCCAGTAGCCGAGTCACAGTCTGCTCAGTGGTTTGGATCACAGCCAGCTGATGCTGGACTTTTCTGCCGTGAGACTCCTTATGCAACAGAAAGAAGCTGCTAAAAGGAACTCCCAAGAGCCAGCTCCACTGCGCCAGTGGTGCAAGAAGAAGTTCCTGCGCCAGTAGTAGCACAAGAAGGCGCCTGCGCCAGTGGTAACACAGAAGAAGCGCCTGCGCCAGTGGTAACCAGAAGAAGCACCTGCGCCAGTAGTAGCACAAGAAGAAGCACCTGCGCCAGTAATTGGCACGAAAACACCTGCACCAGTGGTGCAGAAGAAGTTCCTACGCCAGTAGTGGTACGAAGAAGCGCCTGCGCCGGTAGTAGCGCAGAGAAGAAGTTCCTGCGCTAGTAGTGGCACAACAGGAAAACTCCTGCGCCAGTGCACACACAGAAAAGACAAGTACAGGAAGTGAAATATCCTGATGTCTGACTTTATCAAAAACTTTGAGGCAACACGCCTAAAAGAAACTCCTGTGGCTGAAAAACCAATGAAGAAACACCTGAAAAACAACCGCAACCTGTCTATAGAACCTACACCATCACCTTGGGAAGTGCCTCAGGACAAGCCAGAGGAAAAACCAGTGGTGGGCAAGCACTACTATGCTCCTTCGCCAGTGGATAAGAATGTGAGGTGATCGGGATGACCCAATGGGCAAGCTCATCGCTAACTATATGATTGAGAGCAAGCGCGTATCTTACCCATGCTACCAGCTTCATAGAGGTAGATGTTACCCGTATTTGGAACTGGCGTAATAAGCACGAAGGCTTTCGAATCTCGTGAAGGAGAAACTCACCTTTACCCCTATCTTTATTGAGGCAGTAGCGCTAAAAGCCTTGCGTGATTTCCCTCTGATGAACATCTCTACCGATGGCGAACGTATCTTCAAGAAGAAACAAATCAATATGGGTATGGCTACCGCTTTGCCTAACGGAGACCTTATTGTCCCTGTGATTAAGAACGCAGATCAACTTAGTTTGGTAGGCCTAGCCAAGAATGTGAATGACTCGGCCAAGCGTGCTCGTGAGAACAAGCTAAGCCTGATGAGGTAAAAGAGGGTACTTACACAGTAACCAATATAGAGGCTTTGGCAATCTCTTTGGTACGCCTATTCTCAACCAACCTCAAGTGGGTATCTTGGCCATCGGTGCCATACAGAAGGTGCCTGCGGTGGTAGAAACACCCGAAGGTGATGTGATTGCGATTCGCTACAAGCTTATGCTCTCCACAGTTTTGACCATAGAGTGGTCAATGGAGCACTCGGAGCATGTTTGTACAGCGAGTAGCCAAAGTACCTCGAACAGTGGGATGTCAACCGGAGAAATATAGCCCATGCAAGGCCTTGTATTTTATGTAGCTATATCCCTTCCTATGGCATAGCACACCTACCCGATAGGTTGCTCTATGGGCTATCGGATGGGATATGCTTTATTTATAGACTGATAGGCTATCGCAAAAAGGTGGTAAGGCGTAACCTTTGCTTTGGCTTTCCTGAAAAACCTCTTGCTGAAATCAAGCAGATAGAGGCGGCTTTCTATCATCATTTCTGTGATATTTTTCTTGGAAATGGTAAGAACCATGGGACTCTCAGGCGCAAATGCAAGAGCGTATGACCTATACCAACAAGGAGCTGTTGGAGGGCTATTACCACAAGGGACAGAGTGTCATCATCATGTGTGGACACTACAACAGCTATGAGTGGCTGCTTTCCTTGGCCGCTCAGATTCCTCATACTCCTATGCCCCTCTATACGCCTATTACCACAAGTATTTTTGACCGTTTTGTACGTAGGCTCAGGGAGAGTTCCACAGCTATCTCATCTCCCGCCAAGGCTATGAGGAGATTCGCCGCTTACAGCATGAGGGAGTACGTTGCGCTTATGGTCTGGCCAGTGACCAGTCACCCTCGCCAACCAAGGCTTATTGGCGTACCTTTATGGGAGTGGAAGTGCCTGTATTTACAGGAGCTGAACGTATAGCCAAAACAGTTCAATATTCCTGTGGTATTTTGTGATATACAGAAAAAGCGCAGAGGGTATTATGTAGCAACTTTCGTTCCGATCACCGAAGCCCCTGCCGATACTATAGCTCATGAAATCACCGATACCTTTACCCAACTACTTGAAGCCCAGATACGCCGTGCTCCAGAGTATTACGGTGGACACATAATCGATCCAAGCACGCGAAGGAAGTGAAGAGTGAAAAGTGAAAAGTGAAAAGTGAATAATGCGAACCAATAGTTGAAAACACTATTTGCTAACTGTCTAAGACGTAATAAAACTCACGTCTCTACATAGGCGTTGGCTAAGACAATTACCCTAAAGCATAGTCTTCCGTAGAGATGCAATTTATTGCATCTTAACAAATTGAACTATACATCTTCGGATGGCACGAGCTGTAAGCTCGCGCCAGCATATGCTAACCACTAACTACTAACTACTAACCACTAACTACTAACCACTAACCACTAACCACTAACCACTAACCACTAACCACTAATCACTAGTCGCTCGCCAGAGAAAAACTAATGAAAAATACTGGTTTTTCTCATTATTTTTGTATCTTTGTCCATAATATCAACGATAGAAATTTTTCATCATAAAATTGATATTCTTTATGGATAAATATTCTTTTTCTTAATGCTGCAAACACTCAGTTTTTGCAGATTTGTATGACCAGTATTTGGAGAATCCCGACTCGGTAGAGGCCAGTTGGCGTGCGTTTTTCCAAAGGATTTGATTTTTGCTCGTGAGAGCTATGGGCAGGATTTCTTTGAGGAAGTAACCCTCTCTTCAGAGCCAGCCCCTCAGGTGGCTACCCCAAGTGGTTTCTGTGCCTGTATCGGATAAGGTAGAGAAAGAATTAGAGTGTTGAACCTTATTAAGGCCTACCAACAACAAGGACACCTCTTGGCTCAGATGAGATCCTTTAGGGGTACGCAACGCTCAGGTGGCTTTCCCCTTTAGAGAAATTTAGTCTTTCTCAGTCAGACCTTTCTACAGTCTTTGAGGCAGCCAAGGGTTGTACTTTCCAGCTTCTCCACTTTCTGTTATTCTTAAAAATTAGAGGATACCTTTACCAAGAATGTAGGTATAGAGTTTGAGCATCTAGACAATGCAGAGGCTAAAAAATGGTTCCAAGAAAAATATATACAGGCGACTATACGGCTACTTTCTCTAAGGAAGAAAAAGTACGTATCTTACAGAAATTAGCTGGATCTACTGCTTTAGAGAACTTTTTCCATAATAAATATGTAGGCCAAAAACGTTTCTCCTTGAGAGAATGAGGGCCTTAATCCCTGCCTTGGATGCCCTGATAGAAACAGCGGCAGACCGCAAAAGGCGTCAAGGAGGTCGTAATAGGTATGGCACACCGTGGTCGTCTTAATGTATTGGTGAATATCTTGGGCAAGAACCTTCAGGATGTTTTTCTCTGAGTTTGACGGTAAGGATTACCCTAATCCTGAGTTTGACGGAGATGTGAAGTATCACTTGGGACTCTACTACCTTGCGCAAAACAGCTAAAGGACAGGAAGTATTGCTTAACTTGGCGCTAACCCTTCTCACTTGGAAACCGTGAGTGCTGTTTTACAAGGAATTACCCGCGCTACAGGACAACCACTATGCCCAAAAATCCATCTCAAGTATTGCCTATCGTAATGCATGGGGATGCAGCCGTGGCAGGACAGGTATTGTATATGAGGTGATGCAAATGGAGCGCCTACAGTGGTTATAGGACAGCAGAAACTATTCATATAGTGATTAACAAACCAAATAGGTTTACTACCAATCCTTTTGACTCTCGTTCTACTACTTATTGTACTGATATAGCCAAAGGCTTCCAATCACCTATTATACATGTTAATTCCGATGATACTGAAGCTGTGGTACATGCAGTACTTTGTAGCCCTAGAATATCGTATGGCTTTCGGTCATGATGTATTCTTAGATTTGGTAGGTTACCGCAAATATGGTCATAATGAGGGGGACGAACCACGCTTTTACTCAACCTGTATTGTACAAACTTATAGGGAAGCCATCACAACCCAACGGTTATCTATACCGAGAAGCTCGTCCAAGAAGGGGTTATTACAGCCAAGGAAATAGAGGCCTACGAAGAACAATACCGCAACTACTTGGACGGAGAATTGGAAGCATCACGCAAGAAGGAACTGACTATTATTCAGCCAATTATGCAGAACGAGTGGCAAGGCTTTGACCATATTGCCTCTGCTCAAGAGATGCTTCAAAGGGTAGAATACTCTTTTGATAAAAACAAATTGGACGAATTAGCAGCGCTAATTACTGCACACTACCAGAGGATAAGAAGTTTATCAATAAGATTTCTAAGATTATCAAGGATCGCTAAAGCATCTATTTTTGAACAACAGAAAGTAGATTGGGGATTGGCCGAGCACTTGGCTTTTTGCTACTCTCCTTTCCGAGGGGTATAATGTACGCCTCTCTGGGGAAGATGTAGGCCGTGGTACTTTCTCTCATCGTCATGCGGTAGTAAAGGCAGAAGAGACCGAGAGAAATCCTACCACTTACTTATATTACTGCACAAGGCGGAGGCAAGCTCCATGTATATAACTCCTTACTTTCCGAATATGGTGTATTGGGATTTGAGTACGGCTATTCTCTTACAGCACCTAAGACCTTGACCATTTGGGAAGCACAATTTGGTGATTTTGCCAATGGAGGGCAGATCATGATGGATCAATATATCTGTTGTGGCGAAGATAAGTGGAAGAACCAGAGTGGATTGGTGATGCTCTTGCCTCACGGATATGAAGGCCAAGGAGCCGAGCACTCCTCTGCTCGCTTGGAACGCTACTTACAGCTATGTGCTACCCAGAATATGTATGTAACCAACTGTACTACACCAGCCAACATATACCACTTGCTACGTCGCCAGCTCAAGGCACCTTTTAGAAAAGCCACTGATTGCCCTTTCTCCCTAAGAGCTTGCTTCGTCACCCCTTGGTGATTTCTTCTGTGGATAGATGGTTGAGTGGTCATTTCCAAGAAGTTTTGGATGACACTCATGTAAATCCAGAAGAGGTAACTACCCTTGTATTCTGTTCAGGACGTTTCTATTACGATTTGCTTGCAGAACGTGAGAAATTAGATAGAAAAAGATGTAGCTCTAGTACGTATCGAGCAGCTCTTCCCGCTTCCTGTGGAACAACTCAAAGAGGTGATAGCTCGTTATCCTAAAGTAACTGACTATGTATGGGCACAAGAAGATCCTAAGAACATGGGTGCTTATGGCTATATGCTTATGAATTTACGACTTAGTACCATGGAGATTAGCAGCTATGAATGCCTACTCTGCGCCAGCCCCAGGTAGTCCTAAGCGCCACAAAGCTCGTCACCAAGAGGCTATTGACAAAGTCTTTAATAAGTGACAAGTGAATAGTGACAAATGACAGGTGACAAGTGACCAATAATGGTACTTGATAAAGTAAAAAAGTAAAAGGTAAGAGTACTGCTCAGACCTTTTACTTTTTACTTTTTACCCCTTTACTTTTTACTTTCTACCCCCTGTCCACTGACTTCTGCTCTTGTTCGTATTTATTTTTATTTCAAACAGCAAATAATCGTGTTATTATAAGTTAAAGTTTAATAGTCGTTGTTTTTGTATTTTATTTGTTATTAGATGATTATATTTATTTTTCTATTGCATGAAAAAGTTAAAAAGACTTTTTAAATATTTTTAGCATGATTGTTCGAAAATAATTTATATCTTTGCACTCAGATTAAATAATGGATTTTACTAATAAAACAATTGGAGAGATTGTAGCAGATGACTTTCGTACTGCTGCTATCTTTAAAAACACGGAATTGACTTCTGCTGCCGCGGGAGGTAGAACTATAGATGAAGCCTGCGAAAAGAAGGATGTAACTAAGAAAGAACTTATTGAAGAGCTTTCTTCCCTTCCTTCAGGCAAAGGTGATGCGGTAGATGTAAGTAGCTGGCCTTTGGACTTATTGGCTAACTATATTGTGAAAATACATCACGAATATGTAAGGGAGAAAAACCCCTACTTTGATTCAGTTTTTGGATAAGCTATGCAAGGTACATGGTGACAGACACCCTGAACTCTTTGAAGTAAACCAACTCTTTAACGAAAGCGCTCATGACTTAGCAGAGCATTTCCAAAAAGAAGAACGCGTATTGTTCCCCTTTATAGAAAAGCTCGTAAAGGCTTCACAAACAGGCGAACCACTTGAACCCACTCACTTCGGTACAGTGGAGAACCCTATTGAGATGATGAAAGCATGACCACACCATAGAGGAGACCGCTTTGCTAAGATTGCTGCCCTTACCGACGGCTATACCCTCCTGCTGATGCATGCAATACCTACAGAGTTACTTTGGCTATGCTAGAAGAGTTTGAGAATGACTTACATCGTCATATCCACTTGGAAAAACAATGTGTTATTCCTAAAAGCTATTGCTTTAGAGAAGAAATTGAGAAAAAAACCGCTTAATAACTCATAGCAATTTAATTTAAGGAAAAACTACTTGGAAAAATTTCTAAGTAGTTTTTTGCGTAAGAGCATAAATAATACTATCTTTGTGCGCTAAAAACGAATATTGTATGTTGACTTATCTTATAGTGTTTTTAGGGAGTTCAACTCCTGCAAGGACTTTTATGGAAGGGTTATCAGAAGGCAGGCTACAAAGGGTGGCAAGCCTTTTGTTCCTATATGGAATATGCTGATTCTGCTGAAGATTATTGAGCGTCCTTGGTGGTGGATTTTTCTTGGTTTACCTACCAGTGATAGGCAATATTATGGCCATTGTCTTGGCCTATGAATGGTTACATGTATTTGGCTATCGCCAAAAACGCTATACCCTTTTGGCGGTACTTACCTTAGGGCTTTTTGTTGCCTATGTGATGTATCAGCCTAAAACCCAATATATAGGCAAGAGTGAGGCGGTTATTGCCGACAATGTGCCCTCTTGGCTTAGTGGAATCATCTATGCGGTGGTGGCAGCCTCTACCATACATGCATATTTTATTCAGCCTTATACCATACCAACCTCTTCGCTCGAAAAGACCCTTTTGGTAGGGGATTTCCTTTTTGTAAGTAAGTTTCACTATGGGGCACGCTTGCCTATGACCCCTATAGCAGCTCCTATGGTGCATGATACCATTCCTTTGGCAGGGGTGAAGTCTTACTGCTCTAAGCTTCAGTTGCCCTACTTGCGCTTACCCGCCTTACAGAAAATCAAGCGCAATGATATAGTGGTCTTCAACTGGCCTACCGATACGGTACGTTTCTTCCGTGATCCTTCAGGAATCCATGCCTATAAACCGGTGGATAAGAAATCCCACTATGTGAAAAGAGCTGTAGCTGTGGCAGGAGATACTTTTGAGATACGAGATGGAGATGTCTATATCAATGGCAAGAAGGAGGTTTATCCTGTAAGAGCTAAGCTGCAAACCTCCTATACAGTAGATACCGATGCCGAGTTTAGGAGCTATTTGGTAGCCTTTACGGTAGCCAATACACCCCTGAACAGCTATTGCCCGTCTTCTTATTCCAGAACTTTGCCATTACTGATGCCTCTGGTTTTAGTGCGGATAACCAATTTGTGGTACAATCAGCAACGGAGGAGGTAGCTCAGAAGATAGGACAACTCCCACATATAGATAAAGTAACCAAAATAGTAGCACCGAAGCAGTATAACAAGGCTATTTTCCCACATAACGAGCGTTTTGCATGGAGTGAGGATAATTTTTGGCCCAGTGGAAATCCCAGCTGAAGGCAAAACCGTACAGCTTACCCAAGAAAACCTTCCTCTATACCAACGTATCATAGCTGAATACGAAGGAGATATGCTACAAACACAAGGTAATGATATCCTTATCAATGGACAAAAAGCCACTTCCTATACCTTCCGTCAAGATTACTATTGGATGATGGGGATAACCGCCATAACTCCGAGGACAGCCGCTACTGGGGTTTTGTGCCTTTTGACCATGTGGTGGGCAAACCTGTATTGGTATGGATGAGCTGGGATAGCAATGCTTCAGGGCTTGACAAGATTCGCTGGAGCCGTCTCTTTACTACCGTCAATGGAGAAGGAGAACCTGTTTTTCACCTCTATTGGGTATTGGGCTTAGGAGCACTTGGCTATATTGATTACGAGGTCTATAAGAAGAAATATAAAGGAAAAAGCAAAGGTAAAGAAATCATAATGAAGGCATTATTACACCTACTTATTTTCCGACGATTGCCTCTTTTTCGCTTTTTGGCAAAGGAGCCTTGCCTCTTGGAGGTATCGGACAACTACCGAAGCAGACCTACCGCAATCGTACCTATATCTATGGGGCTAATGGCAAGCAGATACTCACGGTGCCTATCCTACATACAGGCGGGGAGACAGGTCGTCAGCTCTATAAGGACGTGCGGGTGGATAACCAAGTGGCTTGGCAGAAGCTCCATGGAAGACCCTACAGACGGCTTATCGCACCTCTCCTTACTTTGAGTACTATGAAGATAAGATCGTCCCTATATTTACCCAAAAAGCATTCATTCCTTTTTGGACTTAAACTTCCGTACTATAGAGGCGGTACTGGATTGCCTCCATATAGAGGTGAGTTGGGGAGCAAACTACCACTTATCAGCCTACTTACGAAGGGGTGACGGACTATCGCTATTTGACCAATGCCAAAGCGTCCTATGAGGTAAATCAAGCGCCTTATTATCAGATATTCTCAGATAAGCATGGTTTTATCCCCAATCTTAGTATATTGGACTTGCTCTTCCATGAAGGAAACAGATCAATGACAAGTGACTAGTGACAAGTGACTAATGATTTGTCACTAGTCACTAGTCACTAGTCGTTAGTCATTTTTAAAGAGTGGAATCATATAGGGTTAAGGTATAGTTGTAGTTGATACCAAAGGAGCTACCTTCCCATACACGTTGTATCCCCTGGAATCCAGAAGTTGGGGAATTGGTCGCTTTTCTTGTTGTACAGCAGTAGGCTAAAGCGTGCAGAAGCCCCTGCATAGAAGTGCTTGAAGAGTTCTACTTTGATTCCTAAAATACCCTCTAACCAGTGGGCAGTACGTCCATGGTAGGTAGTCAGCAGGTCGCTTTGGCTGCCACTGAGCGATTCATTCCAATAGATATTGTATAGAGTATGCAGGTTATAGCGAGATACCTCTTGACTAAAAAGAAGAAAAAGCCATAGCGTGCCCCGAAGTAGAATCATATTCTCCATTCCATACCAGTTGGTATAAGAATTATAATCGAATCCCAATTTGATATATTCGCCACGGGTAGCAAAATCAAAAGTAGTTGGTGGTGCTATTCTTGTATTCCTTGCCTATTTCTCCAGCTATATAATAGCGATCATCCAAGCGATAATCACCCACTAGTTCTAGTCCTTCATAGTTCTTATCGGTAAAGGTACGTACGAGTTTGGAGATATCAGCTCCTATACGCAAGCCATAGTGCTGGTAGTGTTTTTGGCTGGCTTGAGTAGGAGTCAGGGGCGGCTTTTCTCTTGAGGCTTTTTGCTCTCGCAAAGCCACAGATGAGAGAGCAGCAGGCTAATAAAAATATGAATACTGGCTTTCTTTTCATTGTCTAATTTTTCTAAAAAGTACATGTACACGCTCTACCCAAGAGGTATAGCCATCTACGGAGGAGAAAGTAGCGAGAGGTCATTATAGGTGACCCTATAGCCACACCCTTACTGAGGAACTCTTGAGAGGGAGTAGCTGTGATTTTCAGTTCGCTTACGCTTCCACTGACTAAGACGCCCGTGCTATCAATCACAGCGTCCTTGGCCAAGAGGAAGGAAGTCTCACCAGAGGTTAGTTTCAGTGGCAGTACAAGGGAATCAGTAGTGGCGATGGGCTGAATGATTTGCAGCGGTCTTTGCCCATGACCAGAAGATTATTGACCGTTTTGGTACGGCGTGGGGTAGTCTTGTCATGCACCCGAATGATAAGGCGCGGGGTGAGCACCTCATCGGCACAGATGTCGTCATTCTCGCAGCCTGCAAGGAAGAGCACTAACAATAAGTATAAAATATTTTTCATATCAGTTCAAATTATACGAAAAATCCTGCAAAACAGGGACTTTTCTTTTTAGAGGAAGAATATTATATTTCTTCTGCATCTCTTAGACGTTGGATGAACTCCGCTCTTTGGATTACATTACGGCGAAGCACAGAAGGCTTATTGAAGTGCTGACGTGCACGAAGCTCCTTTACAATCCCTACGCGGTCAAATTTTTCTTTTGTAGCGCTTAAGGCCTCTGTCTATATTTTCTCCTTCTTTACTGGTATAATAAGCATAGTAATAACACCTCCTTTCGTTTACGGGGGCAAAGATACAACAATTTTTTGTACCCACAAGCGCTATTGTGAAAAACGATAAAATTTTTCATCACGCAAAAACATTGCGTAATTAATAAGTACCTTTGCAAAGCAAAAACAGAAATAATTGTCCTATGATTTTACAAATACACTCCGAAAATCCCCAGCTTTTAGACTTACTCAATAAGAACCCACATACCGACTTTTGGGATCTATGCCAAGGCCTTGCGTAATGGGCAACTTGTGGGTAATGCCGTTTCCGCTCATCAGTACGATGTGCTTTTTCCAAGATACCCGCTATAGCTATTTGCCAGAGGAAAGTAACCAGATTGATTTTCAAAGCTATAGCACCCCTTGGTGGTGCTGCATATCTGTAATGAGTTTTTCAAGGAACTCCCTACAAGAGCGGCAGACCTACTTACAGCAGGAAATCAAGTGGTTAGGTAAGTCCCGCGGTGAAGTGGATACTACCCTTGTAGGATAGAGGTCAAAAAACCTATATGCCAATTCTAATTGGTATGCTCAAGGACATTTTCTATTGGAGCGTTATTTCAAGAATATACATGCAACCCCTCAATAGGGAGACAACCTTTCGCTAACAATAGAGGGCAAGAACGTATTTGAGGCTATGAACCTTTTTGAGTTTTGTAGCGGTGGCTACTCATATTACCAATACCTATGGGGAATACACCTATATAGATGACCATTTTGCCCAGAAATATGCACGTATTCTAACCAATATAGAACAGGTACCTTACTTTTGTGTTCTATCTCTTTATCAAAAGGGCGATAAAGAGCGAACGCCAATTTGCCGAGATCAAGTCCCTTTATTTGAAGCCTATTTCAAGCAGCGCGGTATGAATATAGACTTCCAGTTTGCCGATACTCACGGAAGCCGTATGAACTTTATTGTCAATGAGCTGGGTATGGATTACCCTATTTTTGGACATCGGTTGTGGAGAGCTGAAGTACTACCGTCGTTTTATGCGGAAGGAACTATAACTATCAGCACCCTTATTTTGCTACAGATACCGATCCAGAAGTGGCGGCTCATGTGACCATTCTCAAGGAACGTATGGAAGCCGATAACCTCTATTTCTTTTACCTCATGGGACGATTTTTCAGTACAAAGAGCCTGTAAATATCATACTCACAGAGGTTATAGAACACAATACCCCAGCCCAAGCAGCTGTCTTGGTTAAGAAGTGCCTATCGCTGAACTTCCATAGCTTGTCATCACCACACCTGATAGCCGTTTTAACTCCTATTACTTTGAAGCAGGAGAGGAAAAGCAGACGACATGAGGATCATCATTTTGAATGGACGGACACAGAATTTCAGTCTTTTTATCAAAGAATGTGTAGGAGCGCAGCCACTTGAGTGTCGTTTCTTTGGAATAGGGATAGGATCAATGGAGTAACACCCTACACAAGCGGTGGTTATCACTCGGAAATAAGATTATTTGCTTGTGAGATTTGATAATAATTCTTATTTTTGTGCTTTTTAAGAGGCTATGAGTGATTATATAATCCAATGAGAGAGACATAAGCAAATTATATTTTTCTCCCTCAAAGCCAATGCCGACAGCTGGGCTGAGGGAGTTTATTATTTATAGGACTTTGTAATGGCTCTATTATTAAAAATTACAATAGTCTGACAATCAGAAGAATAAAAACATCAAAACTTAAAGAAACGTACCAGCGGAGGAGTTATGATAATACCATCAATACTATGTTTATTTCTATTTTCGGTGGTGCATCATACTTTTTGAAGCACTACCTAAAAATTTCCAGAATGGTGGGGTATAGATCCTAATAGTGATTTAGTTTTTACAGAACCAAGAATGAAGTTGATGAAATAAGAAAATTATCTGGAGAAAGTGGAGGACATCATCCTTGGGGACTTGCCTTAGGAGGTTCAATCCGGACAAGATCTTACTATAACAAACGAAACGAGGACAAATAAAAATCCTACTCATTCTAAAGTGACAGGATTGCAAAAAGAGTCATAAATGTAATAAAACAAATTTTAAATGGAAAATAGAATATTTATTGAACAATTATGTAATAAAAGGATGGAATGTCAAAACAGTAGATATTTCAAATCTTGTAATTAACTCTTCAGCTAAAGGAAGAGTTGCAAAAACAATAGAAGAATATAAAGAATTTCTTAAAAATATTTTTCTTTATGCTCTAATAGGGAAGACAATATTTGGTTCTTATCTTATCAAGATTTTTCTAAAAATGATGAAAACTCTTTTTCTTGGAATGAATTTGAATGTCAGAGTATTGATTCTGCCTTAGACGAAGAAATGTTATCTGATATTAAATCCTTTTAGGGATAAACATTTGCCAATTTTAATGTCTGTAAAAATGGATATAGCTATGTCGCAATAGGTATAGGTGAATTTAATAATGGAAAAAAATATTTTTATGGTACAGAACCTGAGTACGAAGATGTAGCTATAATTGCTAATTCATTTTATGAATTTAAAGAAAAATATATATCTGCATTAAATGGAAAGGATTACGAAAATTTTTACCAGTATATTATTTAAATATTTTTCTTAGTATTGGATATAAAAATTTTTGTGTTAGGTACTTGCTCAATGTTTTAAAAAAGTAGTAATTTTATAGGTTGAGGAATTTACGGTACTTTTACCACATAGGGGGAGTATGGTGCCTCACAGGGCAGAGTATGCAAAGGCTCAGAGCAGGGTATATAGAGGAATATCACCATTGTTTACTGTACTCTATACACTATGCACTAATAAAGAGCCTACAACCAAGAAGGTGAACTAATATGGGGAACGCGAGCAAGACCTCTATGGCAACTCCCGTCAAGGTTTCGCTAAAGAAAACTTTAGATGTCCGTTCAAGTATCGAGGGCAGTACTACGACCCTGAAATAGAACTCTGTTACAATAGGTTTAGGTATTACTACCCTGAAACGGGACGATATATAAGTCAAGACCCAATAGGGTTTTTATCTGGGGAGCCTAACTTTTTGCGTATGTGAGTGATACGAATACTTGGGTGGATTTGTTGAGGGTTTGAGTTATGATAAACCTATTCATCATATTGCAAGCAATAAACATAAAACCTATTCAAGTTTATTTAGGTTCCTCTTTAAAAGATATGGTTTGGGTAGATTTAAAAATGGAAGAGAAAGAAAAGATGTTTTAAATGATCCAAAAACAAAGTAGCAGTAGAAGGGCATAAGGGACCTCATGGGGAAGATTATCATAAAGAAATATATAATCGATTAGAAGCGGCAGGAGCAAGAGGTGAAGAAAAAAGCCAGAAAGGAAGGCATAACAGAAGAAAGTAAGATCATAGAACAAGGAGCAAAAAAGAATTTATTAAAGAATTACAGAAATTATCTAAAGAATGTAGTACGGAAGGAGAAAAGACTTAACAAAATTATAACTATATGAAATATTTTAGAGTAAGGGTATCAATTAATAATAGATTATGGAAGAATTTCTTCACTTATATGTATCATGCAAAGAGAGTACGACTACTTTTTGTTAAAAACTATGCAAATAGACAAAACTATTTTAGAACTTATTGCTCTCAACGATAAGGAGAGTTTATACTTTCGGAGAAGTCTTTTGAGAAAGAAGAAATGCCATTTTATCTTACAAAAAGAATCAATCTTATTAATTAGAGATGATTTTTCATGAAGAATTATTTACAGATTTGATAGGTATTGATTTTAGAAATGTAATCGTACAAGGTGAGTTTTTCTCATTTTTTTATGTGATGCTTTCCTTTATAAATATTTTAGATTGTATACATAAAGAAAAATAAAAAATGAAGTTGACCCATTTAATGGCTTAGTTCTTGATAAAAAATCCCATTAAATATTGATGGTTTTTCTTAGATAAATGGGATAGATGGGGAGAATACACCCTTTTTGTAAGTGAAATATTAAAAAAATAGGCTGCTAATGCTTGATAAAAGCTCAAAAATATTTGCTTTTTGATGAAGTAATCATAATCTAATTTTAAAAATTGAAACTCAAGACAAACTTCTATCTCGCCTGTTTGGCTTGCACCAAAAGAGAACTTTTAGATGTCCTTTTAAATACCAAGGACAGTATTATGATCCTGAAATAGAACTCTGCTACAATAGGTTTAGGTATTACCACCCCTGAGACAGGAAGGTATATCTCAGAAGACCCTATTAAACTCTTAGGTGGGTTTAATGTGTTCGCTTATGTAAGTGATACGAACATCAAATTAGATGAACTTGGGTTACTTGGAGAAGAGTTTGATGTTGGATTGCATAAGGATTTACAAAAAACAGAAAAAGACCCTGATTTACGTTCTCATCATGTAGGGACAAAAAGCAATAATGCCTAATTTAGTAGCAAATTATGATGAAGATAATGCTCCTGCTATTTTTGGTTCATAAAGAAGGACATAATAATAGAAAGTTAGAACTAACAGAGAAAGGGGAAAAAAGGAACTATATCAACAAAAACAGGTAGATCCTATGACAAATAAACCTTTTGTTTCTGTAAGAGATTTAGTCGCAAGAGATATAAAAAGAATTAAGAAGAGTTTACTCTAATGTCTCTAATGAAAAAGCTAAAAAGAACTTATTGAATTAAACAAATCTATGTATCCAGAGATGAAGGTAAAGTCTCAGAGAAGAAAAATGTACGGAATTTAATATTATGAATAGTGAAGAAATTGCAATATTATTTAGAAAAGAGATGAGAAAAAGACTTTGAATATTATTTCAAAAGTATTAAATAAATTATCTGGTAAATCAGTAAAAGATATTTATTGGAACAGTGCCCAAGAATTATATAATTCTATTAGTGAAAAATAAAGAAAATTTAAAAATATTTATACAATTGATAATAACAGAGGTTACAACTAATATGTTTTCTTTTTGTTGACGGAATCGCTACTTTCAATGAGTTAGAAGGTCCTCTTGAATTGTATTGTAACGGGATTAAAGTTGGAGGTAGCATAGAGGAATATTTAAGAATGAAGAAGAAGGTTTTTAGAAGATCTTCCTCTTGTACTCATTACAAAAAGAATCAAATGTAGGGGAAGTGTTGGGGTAGTATAAGTAGAATACTTCCTACAGATGCCCCACCACTTGGATTTTTGAAGCAGGCTCTTTTTGTGCCTTGTGGAAAGATTGTAAATGGCAAACATTATTCCATCATCACCGACCACTTAGGCACGCCCATAGAAGCCTACAACCAAGAAGGCGCGCTAATATGGGAACGTGAACAAGACCTCTATGGCAACTCCCGTCAAGGTTTTGCTAAAGAGAATTTTCAGGTGTCCGTTCAAATACCAAGGGCAATATTATGATCCTGAAATAGAACTCTGCTACAACCGATTTAGGTATTACCACCCTGAGACGGGTAGGTATATAAGTGAAGACCCGATAAGATTCTTATCTGGGGGAGCCTAACTTTTTCGCGTATGTTGGGGATACGAATGCTTGGGTGGATGTGCTGGGGTTGGATTCTGAAAATATATATTTTGATGATTTCAACCAAGCAATGTTTGGTACAAAAAGACAAACATGGAAAAAGCAAAAAGGAAGGTGCACTTGATTGGCTATTAAAAAGAGGTTTTAAAGCAGATATTCAAAATATTAGTAGGGTTAAAGTTATTGGAGAACCTCATGGAATGAAGACGGCTGATGGAAAAAGTTGGATTTAGAATTGAGTTTGATGAGAAGGTTGGGGCACATATAAATGTATTTGATAAAAAGAGAAGGATACCCTCATTTTTATTTTTTTAAAGCCAGCGAAAAAAACTGTATACAAAAACGTTATAGGAAATAAATGAAAAAAATTATTATGATATAGAATTACATAGGAATTATCTAAAATTCTGAAGAATGACTTTTGTTGTAGATGATATTTATCCATATTTTGATAAGATGAATAAGTTATTTCCAGTAAAATTTGATAGATATCATTTAGAAAAACTACATAACTATGAAATATTAAGATGGGATGGAATAAATTATGATGATCTTTCTTTATTTATTCATAATGTTATAAAAGAAAAATAGAATTAATGAAGAGGAAATTGTTATATATTTAGGGAGATAATCTGACTGATTATGCTTATATTTTTTATTAAAGAGATTTAAATAAGATAATACATAAATTACTTAGTATTCCTGAACAACATTATATTATTAATAGTAATATGTCTTGGTGTATTTTTATATCCCTTGAAAAATGATGTTGAATTGCAAGAACTATGTAATCTTTTAACCTATAATAAGAAAAAATATGCACCTCCCATAGAAGCCTACAACCAAGAAGGCGCGCTAATATGGGAGACGTGAACAAGACCTCTACGGCAACTCCCGACAGGGCTTTGCTAAAGAGAATTTCAGGTGTCCTTTTAAATATCAAGGGCAGTACTATGATAGCGAGGTTGAGTTGTGCTACATTAGGTTTAGGTATTATCACCCCTGAGACGGGGGAGGTATATAAGTGAAGACCCGATTAAACTCTTGGGAGGGTTTAATGTGTTTGCTTATGTGGGGGATACCAATGCGTGGGTGGATTTGCTGGGGCTAATAATTTTACAACAAGTTCCATATGATAATCACCCTCTATCTGATAGAGTAGAAGATTTCAGAAGAGAAAATCCTGAAATTTCAGGAGGAAGAAATGTTGCAGTAGCTGAATTAAATAATGGAGATATTATTATAACTCACTCTGATAGATATGGGCATTCTGAAAAATATTTATTAGAGGAATTAGAAAAAGAAATGCTTTTAAATGATGTAAGGCATCTTTATACAGAATTGGAGCCATGTTCTGGTCATGGAATGCCTAATTGTTATGGTAAATTAGATGATAAATTACCTAAAGATCAAATTGTAATGTTTAGTTATCCTTATCCTATATCAGACAAAACTCAAGAGAACAAAAAGCAAATCAATATCATAACTCATAATTATTTATTTTAAAATGAAGTGTGAAAAAATAGAATTAGGAATTACAGATATTACTAAAAGTCAAAATTCCTTTAATGAACATCTCGTTGCCAATATTAATAACAATACTATTACTATTTTAGATGTTATTGAAGCTAAAGTAATAAAAACTATTAGGGACTTACCTTTTCAATATATATCTGATATATTGTTAGTAGATAATAAACTCTATATAGTAGGTATGGGTATCGATTTTTCTAATTTACAATTTAGAAACAAATCAATATTCTAAAATAGTTTTATCTCATACAAATAAAAATAGAAGGATCTGCAATTTTAATACTAAATGATTACTTTCTGATAGCAGATGATATTTCTGAAACTATCAAAATATATGATAAACATTTTAGTTATGTTTATCATTTTTAGAAAGTAGAGATATGGTGTTAAACAATTCTATTTTTGACAGAGAACTTAATCTCCTTATTATTTGTATTTCTGAATCAGAAGATACAGGTTTTCTATTATTTTATAAAGTTGAAGGAATAAATATTATTCCATACAATATACAAATAAAAACTTTTTGCCATAAGTGGAATCATAATAGATAAAACATCTGATAAACTTATTATTTATGGAGGTATCCACCGCTTAATATCCAAATGCATAAGTACTCTAACTTAGAGTTTAATAAAGAATTAGTGTTAAATGAAGATTACACTAATGATGTCTTTGGTGTTAATATAAGTGAACTCATTCAATATAACTTGTTGCTTATTTGGTAATAATTATCTTCTTTATCCATATAGTGGAGGAGAAGTAATGCTAATCGACTTAATAAATAATACAGTAAAAATCTATTTATAACAAAGATGAAATCTATATTTTTCTCGTATATAGTTGATAATAAAATTCTTTGTATTTCAAGAGAGGGAGTAGCTACCTATATAAATTGTTATTTAGAAAAATCTTTGAATAAAAATATTGAAAATACAATAAATAAAAGGATTTCCATTTCCTCAAGTAGTTGAGGAAAAATCATTCACTTTTTAGATATAGCATTGAACCTGAAGAGAATTACATATATTTAAAAAGAATATCATAAAACACCTATTATAAAATTACATTTTAAAAGACTATTCTATCTGATGTATATTACTTTTGTCTAAAAACGACCAAATATTAAGAGTTATCCATAACTAATATTGGCCTTTCTTATTTTATAGGTAAATAGATGTTTAATTAGTAAAAACTGTCTTGTTTATAAAAATGGTTAAATTGCTTTATCTTAACGACTTCGGAGTTCTGCATTCTACGCACCCTTGCGACAAGTAGTTTTGAGCTGCTTAAAAGGTTTTCAGCTGCTCAAAACACACCTAGCATTTTAGCCGCACCACCACCCACTTTTTGTGGAGTGGCAATGTGCCGCTGCACGAATGGAAAGAGACCTTTGAGTTCAATTACAGCACAGGCTTATACGACTTAGGGTACTGAGCACAGCCCCACCACTTGGATTTTTGAAGCGGGTCTTTTTGTGCCCTGTGGAAAGATCTCCAATAGCAAGCATTACTCCATCATTACCGACCATTTAGGTACACCCATAGAAGCCTACAACCAAGAAGGCGAACTAATATGGGAACGTGAACAAGACCCTCTATGGCAACTCCCGACAAGGCTTTGCCAAAGAGAATATTAGGTGTCCTTTTAAATATCAAGGGCAGTACTATGATAGCGAGGTTGAGTTGTGTTATAATAGGTTTAGGTATTATCAACCTGAAACAGGGAAGGTATATAAGTGAAGACCCTATTAAACTCTTGGGTGGGTTTAATGTGTTTTGCTTATGTAGGGGATACGAATTGGTGGTTGGATGTATTGGGACTTGTTTCTTTTATCTTATAGTCCCTAGCTAAATATAAGCAAGAATGGGATAAAAGCAAGGAAATCATATTGGTTAGAACAACTAGAAAAGAAAATCCTAATAGATTTTTGAAAAATAAAGAGAGAATAGAAAAGGGACTTTCTCCTCAAATAGAAATAGAGCATAAAAGCAACTGGAAAAAACAATGGTTGTATCTGTTTCTATGGAATTAGAGCATACATATTTAAAAACAAAGAGGCAAATCATTTAAAGCACATGAGTTTTTGGAACCCAACAGAAGCTACTCCTTGGGGGCATGCCTCTATGGATAAATATAGACATATTAGTAAAAAAATATAAAATAATAAAAGGTTATAAAAGGAATGAGTACATTTTGAAAATTAATAAATCATATTTATGGATATAAAAAGAAATTATTGATAGTCAGGAATATATAGATATAGTAATGTCTATTTTAGAAATAACTGGAGAAAAACTAACTGAAAGAAATTTAATGAGTGATCAATATCTAAGAGAAGATATAAAAAGCTGCAATAGAAGGAGAAGTGTTATATAATTTCTTAAAAGATAACAAACTAATGATCATTAAATACGCTATTTGCCGACAGCAGTATAATTCTTTTTAAAAAAGATATATCAGAATTGGAAGGTGATGATTTTTAAAAGTAGTTAAATATTTAGGGACTTAATCCTACTTTCTTAGCATACTATACTATTGAATTAATTTTATTATATAAAGGAAAGAAGGTTTTGAAAGACTATTTAAAAAGAGATATGTCTGTAAATGATATTTTTGAAAAAAATATTCAAAATGCTTATAATGCATCATTAGAGTATACTTTTTCTAAATAATTAAACATAAACAGATTGTAATAGTTATAGTCAAAAAGAAATGGTTTGTGAAAAATTAGCATGAGCAGGTGTAGGGGCTAATGACAATTAGCCCTTGAAAGAGAGTAAATTAGAAATGAATTCCTTTACTTTTATTTATTCGTATTTTATTTTGCATTCTAAATATGATTGACTATAATTTTGTAAACTTACACACGTTTAAGGTATGGAATCGATGAAAAAGAATATTAACCTTTCCTCTTTATTAACTCTCTTTTGCTTGTTCTTTTTCAGTAATTTATTATCTCAAAATATACGAATAGCTGAAATACAAGATAGGGATGGATATACGAATATACGGGAACAAGCAGATCTAAAATCTAAAATCATAGGTAAAAATGCTGAAAAAGAGCTTTTTCTATGAGGAGTATAATAACAATTGGGTGAAAATAAAAACCCAGAAGGGAGTATATGGTTTTATTCACAAAAAGTAGAATAAAGAATAAAGATAACACCAACTTGCTAATTGTAAAAGTAAATGATTATAAAAAGTGATTTACCAAAAGATAGTATTTTAGATTTGAAAGTGAAATTAAAAGAGGAAACTCCTCCCTTTTTATTCAAGATTTTTCTTATACAAAAATTAAAACCGAAGAGAAAGACAACTATTTTATACTTTATTTTCTGATAAAGATACAAACATTAAGATAGCTAAGAAAAACAAAATATAAATGACTATCATATAAGAACAATAAATGTTGAAAATAGAAAATATATTGATATAATACCTCAGAAAGGATTGGAAATACATGGTGTTGATATTGATTTTCCAAAAATATGAAATAGAAAGTATCACTATTTCCTCTGAAGACCATCAATATAGTATATCAGAGACAGATATTAAATACCTATTTAATCCCAACTTAGAACAAACAAGAGTTTATAGAAAGACAGACAGAACGTATATCATATTTCTGTCAGGAGAGATGGAGTAGCATCGTATTATGTTATCTATGTAGTTGATAAACAAAAATGCTCCATAGGTATATCTTAGAAAATTGAATGTAAGCTTTATAAAAATATCACATTATGAATACACAAGCTGTAACACAGCATATAGTGGGGTGGCTACAGGACTACCTCCAACAAACAGGCATCAAGGGCATGGTTATAGGGATCTCTGGGGGATAGACTCCGCTGTGGTCTCCACTCATGTGCCCAAACGGGTAAGCCTGTATTGTGCTTGGAAATGCCCATACACCAAGCTCCCCAAACCAAGTGAGCCGAGGACGTGCTCATATAGACTTTTCTTAAAGAGCGCTACTCCAATGTAAGTAGCCTAGAGGTGGATCTCACCCCTGTGTTTGATACCTTTGTAGGCAAATCCCTCCAGCTCAGACGGATAATGCTTTTGGCCTTGGCCAATACACGTTCTCGCCTTAGAATGACCACGCTCTACTACTTTGCGGGGCTTATATGGCTATATGGTCGTAGGTACGGGCAACAAGATAGAGGATTTCGGGGTGGGCTTCTTTTTACCAAATATGATGATGGCGGGGTAGATGTCAGCCCCATAGCTGACCTTATGAAGAGTGAGGTGTCGAGCTGGCCGACTACTTGGAGATTATCCCTGAGATACGTCAGGCACCCCTACCGACGGCCTTTTTGGCGACGATCGTACTGACGAAGACCAGCTGGGGCTTCCTATCCCTGAACTGGAATGGGCAATGACCTTTGTAGAGGAAGGCCACAAGGAGGAAGGTCTCACCCCACGCCAAGCACAGGTGCTTTTCCATCTTTAAGCGACTGAACAAGGCTAACCAACATAAAATGCAGCCGATACCCGTTTGTAAGATTCGGTAGTCAGCAGTCAGTTGTCAGCAGTCAGCAGTCAGTTGTCGTTGTCAGGTAGTCAGTAGTCAGTTATTAGTTATCAGTTCTCTAATCTGACTAATTCCGAATCAATAGTTAAAATATTATTTGCTGATCTTTCTAAGACGCAATTTATTGCGTCTTAACGAATTAGATTATACAGATATTTTTAACTATTGATTCGCATTACTAATTTCTAACCACTAACCACTAACCACTGACTTCTGACTACTGAAGGTTGAATCGTTAAAGAATATAAAAACATTTTATTCTCACAATAAAGTAGTACCTTTTGCGGATTATTAAATCAACCAATGATATTTTTATTCTTTTCTTCTTAGGACTCATCTCCTTTGCTTCTTGTAGTTTTACAGGTAAAAAAAGTGGAACTTACAGGTGAGGGAGATAGAGAGCGTTACCTAATGGACGTGATTGAATACCTCATCTCAAGAGGACACTTTTAGCCAAAGAAGAACCTTGGACGATGCTTATTCTAAGCGTGTCTATAAGGCGTATTTGCAGTACTTAGACCCACAGAAGCGCTATTTTTGTTCAATCGGATATCAATGAGTTTAAGAAAAGTGAAACAAAACTAGATGATGACCTTAAGAATAAGGACATCTCTTTCTTTACCCTTACCTATACCCGCCTGAAGGAAAGGATAGAGGAGGCCAATAAGCTCGCTGAAGAACTTCTCAAACAGCCTTATGAGTTTTCCAAAGATGAGACAGTAGACTTAGACTATGAGAAAATTCCTTATACCAAGGATAAAAAGCCCTTAGAGAACGTTAGCGCAAACTGATTAAGTATTCTATTCTCTCCAATATACTTATTAAAGAGAAAGAAGAGCAGGATAAAAAAGAAAAGGATGCCAAATATGTAGTCAAGGATAGTGAAACCCTTTAAAAAGGAAGCATTGAGGCAACCCAGAAGTCCTTTGAGGAGATGTTTCTTTCTTACAAAGACCTTACTCAGGACGATTGGTTTGGTATCTACCTCAATAGCTATATGGAGGCTACTGACCCACATCTCGAGCTATATGGCCCCTCAGACATCAAGGAACGTTTTTGACCGCGATATCTCAGGCAAATTCGAGGGGATTGGTGCTGTACTTCAAAAGAAATCTGATGGGATACGTATCTCCGACATTATCTGGGAGGGCCTGTATGGAAAGGCAAGCTCTTGGAAGTAGGTGATTTGATCCTTAAGGTAGGGACAAGGAAGTGATGATCCTGTGGATGTCATCGGGATGCGATTGGAGGATGCTGTAAAAGCTCATCAAAGGAAAGAAAGGAACAGAGGTACGCCTTACTGTAAAGCGTATGGACGGTAGCATGCAGGTGGTACCCCTATCAAGCGCGATGTGGTAGAGATAGAAGAAACCTTTGCCAAATCAGCTCTTGTTAAGGACGGCTAACATACTTATGGAGTGATTAACTTGCCTTCGTTCTATATCAATCTCAATAACTCTCGTGAGGGCAACTCAGCTTCCATATGGCCTTGAGATAGAAAAAGCTCAAGAGGCCAATGCAGAAGGTATCATCTTGGATTTGCGTAACAACGGTGGTCACTCTCCAAAGTAGTAGAGATAGGTGGTCTCTTTATCAAGGAAGGGCCTATCGTACAGGTGCGCAGTGCCAACAACAGTATGCAAGTATTGGAAGATAGTGATGGGATTGTACAATGGGACAAGCCTCTTATTATACTTATCAATGAACTATCAGCTTCAGCCTCTGAGATTTTAGCCGCTGCTATGCAGGGACTATGGTCGAGCAATTATCCTTGGTAGCAAGCAGTCTTTTGGCAAAGGAACTGTGACAGGAGCTTATAGACCTCAAACCGTGAGGTGCGCAATAACCTTTTGGGTGATATGAGACGGTGAAGCTCACCTGACAGAAGTTCTACCGTATCAATGGTGGTTCTACCCAGCTTATAGGGGGTAAATAGTGATATAGTGATTCCAGACCGTTATCAATATATCAAGGTAGGGGAACGAGAACTAGAAACCCACTGCCATGGGACGAGATACACAAGGTAACTTTCACGCCATGGAAGCAAAACTAAAACTTTGCTACCGCTATAGCTAATAGCAAAAAGCGTATAGAGGTTAGCCCGCTATTCAAGCTCATAGATGAGAATGCACGCTGGGTACAAAAGCAAAAAGATGAAAAATACCTATTCGCTCGAATACAATGCCTATAAGAAACAAGTGGATGAGAGTGAGGCCATGATTAAGAAGTTTAAGGAGCTAACTGAGTACAAATCAGCTTTACAATTTGCCTCTCTCCCCTGCCGAAGAAGAGAAAAGCCAAAACCAATGAAGATGTAAAAATTCGTCGTGATCGTTGGCATGAAAGCCTTCAGAAGGACGTGTATGTAGAGGAAGCAGTATCAGTACTTAACGATTTGGTGAAGTAAACATAATTTTAAATATTTAGATTTTAATTTAACGCTTTAAAGAGTTCTCTTTGGAGCGTTTTTGAGGAAAAAGCGCTATGAAAATAAAAATCGCCTTAATGATGTCTATTTTTACATTTTTCAGCAACTATTTGCCCAACCTATTACCACAGATTTTTGCAGAAGATGTATCCAAAAATCACCTCACTAGAGAAAGCTATACAGCAATCCGAATTGGTGATCAACTACTTACTTCAGGAGCACTGAGCCCTAGTATCGCTGTCTGTGTGACTAAGCGTGGTTTTTCCTATATGGGAGCGTGGTTATGGCTATGCCGATATAGAACAAAAACACCTGTCAATACCAGAGAGACCCTCTATAGGATTGCCAGTGTCTCCAAGACACTCACAGGGCTTTCTCTTACCAAGATGCAGGAGCAAGGCTGGATAGACTGGGATTGCTCACTCTATGACTATGTGCCTTATTTCCCTAAGAAAGCCTATGACTTCACTCGTGAAGCAGTTGGCCGGCTACTTGGCAGGTATACGTGCTTTTGCTAAGGGCAAAGAGGTATTGCTCAACTCGCTTTATGAGTATCAAGGAAGGTATCAGTGTATTTGACCAAGATCCCTTGCTCTTTGAGCCAGGTACGAAGTATTTCTACAATAGTTATGATTTTAACTTGATTTCTTTGGCTATGCAAGAGGCCAGAAAAGAGTTTCTTTGAGTGGTATGTAACCCATAATGTATTGGAACCCTGGGTATGTATCATACCTTTTTCCCGATATGGGAGGGCTTTCTCCCAACCAGACTATTCCTATATGACAGATAAGAAGAAGCAATTCAAAAGAACTAGCGAGGTCAATAACTTCTTCAAGCTCGGTGGAGGAGGGTTTCTCTCCACAGCCTATGATGTGAATCTGATAGGGCAGGCGGTACTAGGTAAGGCCTTCTAAAGCCCGAATACCAAGAGCAGATGCTTCACCTCTCAAAGGCTTAATAATGGAGATTATACAGGCTATGGTATAGGTTGGCAGTCGGCACCCGATTGGCAAGGACGTACCTACTACGGCCATATAGGTAATGGTATAGGCGGATATGCATGGTTCTATGTCTATCCGAAGGAGGAAGTAGTTTTTGCATTTCTGTTCAACACTACCAACCCTTCTATAGACGAATATATGCACCGTATCATGGATTGTATCCTCAAGGGGCGGAATATAAGCAATACACCACTACCAACTATCCTGTAATTCGCAAAGTAAAAAGAAGCTGATGTTACAGCTGTTAGAGAATAAAAGCTATGAAGACCGTTTTAATTACAGGAACCAGCAGAGGGATAGGGGCAGCCCTTGTCAAAAGCCCTGAAGCAGAAGGCCATAGCGTGCTTGCCCTCTCTCGCAGCTATCCTAAAAATGTATAAAGAGGGAGGACTACCTATATCCCCTTTGATATTACCCAAGAGGCAGACCTACAACAACTAGTGGCCTATTTGCAGAGAAAAACATACGTCTTGATATAGTGGTGAGCAATGCAGGCAAGCTTATCAATGCCCCTTTTGCAGCTATTTCTGCCAAAAAGACCTACAAGCGGTGTATGAGGTGAATGTCTTGAGGCGTCTTTTAGGCTTATACAGTGTTTGCTTCCTTTGCTCCAAGTCCAGGCACATATAATTACCATTAGCAGTATGGGCGGGGTACAGGGCGCTATGAAGTTTGCTGGACTTTCCGCCTACACCTCTTCCAAGGCTGGCCTTTATAGCCCTGACAGAATTATTAGCTGAAGAATACAAAAGATACCCAATGGCACTTCAATTGTTTGGCTTTGGGAGCTGTACAGACGGAGATGCTCTCGGAGGCCTTTGCTGATTATAAAGCTCCTGTTACGGCAAAAGAGAAATGGCGCAGTACATTAAGGATTTTTGCACTGCACCAATATCCGTATTTTTAATGAGAACTTTTACAAGTTGCCTCTACAACGCCTTAGTTTAAAACTTTACAGACTTGATATGGTCTCTAACTCAAAAAGGAGGTCACGCTTGGAGGTGCCAGGGGCTGCGATAAAAGCCCTCTATCACAATGCAGCGGTCTCGCTTGGGATCTTCTATAATGTAGTTGCTAAAAGGGCCGCCGAGTAAGAAGTCCTTCACTTCCATATGCCTTTGCTTTCTATAGCAGGATAGTGACCTATTTGAATTCTCTTATACGTGGGGGCAAAGGCAGGGCTGGTAATCATATACATACCTTCCTCAGGGCCAGGGATATAGCGCTTACCACGGAGTCTCTCATCTGGATAATAGCACTTGTACAATCCTTATCGGAGGAACAAATTTTTCCTTTGGGGCATCCTCATAAATAAGAATATCGGCGGGTACCATTTTTACCTTTCTTTCTAACCAAAAAGAAATCTCCTTCTTGTTTTACGATATGATAGAGAGAAGGGAATGTCAATTGTATGCCCAAGCGCTCTTCTATAGCTTTGGTTTTGTTGAGTGTTTGCTTAAAACGATTTTTCTACCTCACGCATCTCATTCTCCTTGAAGGAGAGGATAATTACGGGTGCATATTGTTGTATTTCACTGATAAGGTCATCGGTAGTTTGTCCTGTGAGAAAGGCTACTTTTTGGCCTTTGGCATAGAGTGAATCCTTGATATGGAAACGATTTTTGTGATCAGTGGAGACCACTAAGATATTTCTCCCTGCACGGGTCATGCCCTGAAAGACATCTTCGGGGATTTGCTGGATATCAAAGAATAGGGTTCTCTGCCCCTGCAATCTCCTCTACAGGAGAGGCAAAATAGTTGCGTAGGCTATCCCCACAATACCACTCCAGAGCTGGGGATCCATGACGATGGTAAGGGAGTTGATACTCCCCTACCGAATCGGGCAAGTACTGTTTTTCTGTTGTTTGCAGCCCCACAAGAGACTACGAGATAAGAATCGCAAAGATACATTTTTCATAAGAAGTGTTTGAACACTTAGTGACAGCTAATATTGTTCCAAAAATAAAAATTTCTTCAGATTTATTATTTATTTAATACACACTCAGTTTGATAAAGCGTTAATAACAATTGACGGTATGTCATTTTAAGGATTAACCGTCTTTATTAGCTGTGAAATAAGTAACCAAAGAATCAGGGTTTGGAATACCAGCCATTGTGGTAAAGGTTGTTTTCCTCTTGCCCTTCTCTATGATACCTCCTTTGTAGAAACCGGTATTTCTTGTTGGCCTGGAGCTTTTCACTGGTAAAGAGTAGGTAAGCAATGGATATAGGGAGTACGATAGGTAAAGACTTCACGTTCGCCCTCTCTTAGGTGTAGGAGCGTTTGAGCGGTAAAGTTCTTAAAAGAAAACAAAGACGGGCTGGGAGCCTTCCTTGAGGGGAGGCCTTCTGTTGAGGTTTTCCTCCCAGTGGCGATGAGTGTTCCTCCAGTGATTTTCAAAGGTACCTGTTACAGGCAGATTGATAGGGGGTTTGTGAGCCTCTACTTTAAGGAACGTACGGCCTGCGGTTAGGGTAAATGATTGCTCACTCTCAAGGTATTGCCAGAGGTAGATTCCAAGAGGTAGCGACCTTTGTTGATATAGATACCCTTGCTACCTTGTACGCCTGTCTCTATAGAGTTCAGGCTGATATAGGCATTGGAAAAAGTAACAACGCTGGCAGAGACGATTCCTTTTGCCCAAGCGCCAATGGAGAGCGTACCCCGTTGATCGTGATAAAAGGGTCAGTCTCTTTTGAGTGAGAGAAGCCATGAGCGCATTGTTCTTAGCCTTGAGCGTATAGTCTCCGTCATTGATAATCACATGACCGTTCGTAATCTACATAGCATTGCCCAGTCCATCATTGTCTTGGGTATCTACCATTATAGTACCTCCATCGCCCATATGTAGGCCGTTTTGCTGCGGATACCATCTCTTTTAGCTTCAACAGAGAGCTTACCTTGGGCAGCCAGTGCTGTACGCAAGCTACTTTGGCAAATGATGCCAGAACTCTTTTCTCCCTTTAGGGAAAGACTGCCTTCCTGGTGAGGACAACTGCGCCTCAAGCTATAGAGCACAGTAACATCAGTCACCATCGTTGGGGGTGATGGTATTGGTAAGAGTGTTTGTCGTTCCTGAAGGAATATTCAGGAAAGCCTTGCACATTACTAGTAAGTTTGATTACCGTATTATCATTGGTTAGTGATAGGTTTTTGCAAGGTGAGTTTTGTAGGGGTGTGAGCTGGAGAGGCTAAGCTCCTGCCATGTGGCAGTCCCAGAAAGTACATACTCTATGTGCTCAGCAGCGGAGGTTATACTCAGGTGTGCTTGTTGCTTACTTATGGTGATATCGGCCGCACCTTCTACCTGTATATTGCCCTCTGAGAAGGTAATTAGTACTTGTTGGTTAAAGGAATAGCTGCTGAGAAGGTCGTTGACGTCTTCCTCTTTTGTCGCCCCCTTGAGGGAGTCAGCGGCAGAGTCGGTTAGGGTGTCAATGCGAATTTTCCTTTTCAGTGGAAGGGTAGGAGGGTAGGGCGTCGTTTGGGGAATTCGGTCATCTCACATCATCACTACAAGAGATAGAAGTGGTTAAGGATAAGACGGTTAGTAAAAAGTAAGTGTTTTTTCATGCTAAAAATAGTTGATTTCGTCAAGGAGACAATTGCCTCATGAGCCAATTGTCTCTTGACACATTAGAATATTGTTAGTTGTTTTAATCGGTATTCTACTCCTATGGAGAGGTAGGAGTGTCTGAAGACATTGGTATTGCTGAACTCAGTAGTATTCAGGGCTGGGTGCTCTTTGTCAAATAAGTTGGTTAAGGAATTGACATAGCGGAGTTCAGCGGCCAAGTCCTCTGTGATGCGCACCTTACAGCCCACAATAACAGCAAAGTCAAAAGTATGGTAGATTCCTTGTCAAGGAAGTTTGCTCCATTGTAGAAAATAGGTTCCTCTGAGCCTATTTCAGGTTTTACAGCTAGAAAACCGAACTGTGCCCCCTACCTGTAGGGAGAACTTCCCATGGAGCTTGATACCACTCAGTATAGGTACATTCACATAATCAGTATTCAGAGACGCCTTATACAGTTCACCATTGGGCAGGAGTCCTCCTGTTCCCAGCGGGCGCCCTGTCGAGAAAAAGAGTACTTTCGGGCTGTAGAGAGAAGATACGTCCTAAGAAGAGTCTCTGTAGGCTCCTACATAGACACCCCATTTGCCCCTGAAGGTAGAGAGACATCGGAAGTGGTACCCTGAGATTCACATAGCTAAGCCCTCCCTGACCCCTACATCAAGTTCCTGAGCGGGAGCAGAGTAGCGTAAAGAAGAAGAGAAGGACACATAAGATATTTCTTTTCATATGAAATATATTGGTCATTAATAAAATAATGTGCAAAAAGTAGTAAAAATAAAAACGATATACACTCAAAGGGGTAGTTTCTAGATATTCACGGGGGCATAAGTTAAAGAATAAGAATAAAAGTTAATCAGGAGGAAATAAGCGAAACAAAATGGGATTTTGCTTTGTGATATAGAATTAAGTTTGTATCTTTGCCCTATGTAAGCAGTTTGTATAGCTTAGTGTTATACGGCTGATTATCAATAGTCACGTCATTCCAGTTGAGAGAAAATTAGTGTGAGCTTAATTGAACTTTGCTGGGGTGTTATTTTTTATTAATCAATCAACCTAAAAAGCATAAAAAGAACATGAAAGTAGCTTATTACACCGAAGAAGGGTTACGTGCACTGAAGGCAGAATTGGATCAACTCCGCGATGTAGAGCGTCCTCGTGCGTCCCAAGCGATTGCTGAAGCCAGAGATAAGGGAGACCTTTCAGAGAATGCAGAATATGATGCAGCCAAGGAAGCACAAGGTCTCTTGAACTGAAGATAGCAAAATTGGAAGAGCTGGTAGCCAGTGCCCGTGTGATAGATGAGTCCCAATTGGATACCTCCAAGGTGCTAATCCTCTCCACTGTAAAGCTCAAGAACAAGGCCAACAATGCCGTGATGACCTATACACTAGTGGCCGAGAGTGAGGCTGACCTTAAGAGTGGTAAGATCTCGGTAAGTTCTCTATAGGACGAGGCCTGCTAGGCAAATCCGTAGGAGATATAGCCGAAATAAAGGTACCTACTGGCACCCTACAGATGGAAATTATAGAAATAACCTGATAAAAACTAAGATATGGCATCCATCTTTACCAAAATTATCCAGGTGAAATCTTTGCTATAAGATAGCAGAGGACGAGCACTGTTTTGCCTTTTGGACATAAATCCCAATGCTATAGGGCATACTTTGTATTCCTAAACAGGAAGTGGATAAGCTCTTTGACCTACCCAAGGAGCGTTACCATGAACTATTAGAGTTTGCCCGCAAGATAGCTATCGCCCTAGAGAAGGCCGTCCCCTGCGAACGTGTAGGTATGGCTGTGGTAGGACTTGAGGTACATCATGCTCATATACACCTGATTCCAATCAGCCAGATGAGCGAGATGACCTTCCAAGAAAAAGTAGCGCTTACCCCTGAAGAATTTCAAGAGGTAGCCGATAAGGTGAAAGCCTATTTGTAAGAACTGTCATCATAGTTTATTGACAAACTTTTGCCAGAGTCTCTTTGGCAAAGTTTTTCTTATCAGGAGAAAGATAAAGAATAAGCATGTTTTTCCAAAAAAATTTTATATTTGCATTTTGAAAAATAGATAAAATCATCAGGCCTCAGAGATGAGGTTTGAATAATTAATATAATGATTTACAATAACTTATGGGACTGATTACGGCAAAGGAATTAGCAAAAAGCAGCTAGTTAGACCGATTTGGATTTGTGGGTACTTTTTGCAGGCTGGGGGCTATTGCATCTGTTGCGTTTGGCACCTCTCAATAGGATATATGATAGGAACAAGCACTTCAGAGGGTGTGGCATTCTTAGATGCTTTGCTCAAGGAGTTTAAGGTGCATTATGAGGTAGGGGAGAGGGACTTGCGAAAAGATCCCCAAGGAAGGCCCTTTTTATCACTATTTCCAACCACCCCTTAGGCGGCTTGGATGGGATATTATTGCTTAAAATCCTTTTGGAACAGCGCCCAGACTATAAGATAATGGCTAATTTTCTATTAACCCGTATAGCGCCATTAGCCCCTTACATCATTCAAGTAATCCCTTTGAGAATCACAAAGAGGTTTCTTCCAGCCTCATGGGCTTCAAGCAAGCGCTGGCACATCTTAAGGAAGGGTCTCCCTTTGGGGATATTTCGGCGGGGAGAAGTCTCCACTCAACCTAGTGGGGAATATCTATGTGGATAAGACCTGGGATAAATCGGCCATGAAGCTCATCAAAAAGCCAATGTCCCTATAGTGCCTATCTACTTTCATGCCAAGAACAGTCCGCTGTTCTACCAATTAGCCAAGCAGAGTGATACGCTGCGTACCGCTAAGCTCCCTTCGGAGTTGCTCTCCCAAAAGAACAAGACCATAGGCATACGTATAGGGACGACCTATATCCCCCAAGACACAGGAAGAAATGGAAGATCTCTATGAGTTCTCAAACTTCCTAAGAAAGAAGACTTACTTATTATCAAACACTTACGATCAGAAGAAACTATTTAAGAGCTTTGCTTTCCATGATAAGGGTCAGAGATAACAAAGACCCACAAGAGATAGTTCCAACAGGAGCCAGCGGTATTGAGAGAGAAATAGCCACCTTGCGCACTCAGCATGGCACCCGCTTATTACAACATAGGAATATGAAATCTTTTTAGCCAAGGCTGAGGATATTCCCATATACTCCAAGAGATTGGGAGACTTAGAGAACTTACCTTCCGTGAGGTAGGGAGGGCACCAATCTCTCCATAGACTTAGACGAATATGATGCCTATTATCGCCATCTTTTCCTTTTGGGAAAGTGATACCAAGCGCATCATAGGAGCCTATCGTATGGGCTTGGGGAGTGATTTCTTTGATCTTTATGGTGTCAATGGGTTCTATACCCACAGCCTTTTTAGGTTTGACCCAGAGCTTAATACCATGTTGCGACAGACCATAGAAATGGGGCGCGCCTTTGTCGTGAGTGAGTACCAGCAGAAGCCTATGCCCTTATTCCTATTATGGAAAGGGATTGCGCTAACCACCCTACACTTCCCAGAACATAAGTACCTGCTCGGAGGGTGAGTATCTCCAATCAGTTTTCGGATTTCTCCAAATCATTGATGATAGAGTTCATGAAGTCCAACTTCTATGACCCCTACATTGCTCAGTATGTAAAGCCAAAGAAAGAATACAAGGTACGGCTCAAGGATGCCGATAAGGACTTTATTCTCGATGAAACCCAGTCCGACCTGAACAAGTTTGACAAAATTATAGATGAGTTGGAACCAGGGAACTTGCGCTTGCCTGTGCTGATTAAGAAGTACATCAAGCAAAATGCCAAGGTCATTGCCTTCAATGTAGATCCCTTGTTTAACAATGCCATAGATGGCCTTATGTACATTCGTATAGATGACTTGCCGGAGAGTACCATAAAGCCTGCTATGGAAGAATTTCAATCGCAGCTAGAGCGAGGAGAAATCTGCCACAAAGAATAATCTTCACAAAAGAAGTACTGTATAAATATGGATTAGGGGGTAAAGAATAGAGTCCCTAATTTGTTAAGAAACAATAAATTGCGCCTCTACAGATGACTATGCTAATTAAGCTAGTGTTAGGGTAGAGACGCAATTTATTGCGTTTTAGATAGTTAGAAGATTTGTGTCTTAAAATTCATTTATGAGAAGCTATGAACAGCCTAGAAAGAGAGGTTACTCCTGCCATAGCATTGATTTCAGCAGCAGGAAAGTAAAGCGGTTTGCCTCCACTATATCGCCCATGGGCTACATACTTCTTATTGAGAATGTTATTAGCTGTCACTGAGAAGAGCATAGACTTACAGATCTTCTCAGGCAAGAGCTCATAAGAGAGATGGAGCGAATGCACGGGAAGTCGTCCAGTTTGGCGTTGTCCTCATTCTCATTGGTAAGGTATCGTTCGCCTATATATTTGGAGATGAGGCTCATCTGGAAGTTCTCAAAAGGAATGAAAGTAATGGTATTGCCCACTACCCAATCGGGAGAGAAGGAGATATGGGTTGTACCCAAGTTCTCAAACTGATTTGGCTGGTTAGGGTCTTTGGTTTTTGTAGTCAATATTCTTGTTTTTGACTATAAGAGACATTGGGTGCCCATTGCCATTGAGGGCTAAGGAGTACATTGGCATCTACCTCTATACCAGCACGATAGCTCTCTCACTATTACGGCGAAGGAATAGCCTGTTTTGTTAATATCCCCAGTGAGTACCAGCTGGTCTTTTGTACTGCATATAATATAAGTTGGCATTGAGTTTTACCTTATCTGTACTATATCGCCAGCCCAATTCGAAAGTCATTGACTTTCTCCGCTTTAGGCAGTTCAGCGCCTTTCTTCTTGTTCTCAGCATACTCCTTATAATCATTTCGGTTAGGCTCTTTGGTAGCATGAGCAAAAGAAAGATAGAGGGTATGGTTAGGGGGCTAAGAGGTAACTGATTCCCGCCTTAGGATTCAGCATAGGGTTTCTTCGTTGATATCCACTTTTTAAGATAAGACTTAAATTGCACATACCTATACTGCATATCGGCAAAAAGAGGCTTAGCTTAGGCGCTACCTGCCAAGTGAGTTTAGCAAAGGCAGCCGCCTCTTTTTGTTACCATAGACAGGGGTAGTACTTTCCTTATAAGCTGTACCTGCATTTTTGCGCCCAAAGGGTTTCGTTATAGTGATTACCCTCATATACATTGGCAGACCCTCCTACGATAAAGTCAATGGCATCCTTGCGATAATTGACAGAGAACACACTTCCATAGAAATCGTTGTCCAACTGATAACGAATCACAAAAATTTCCTCTGGCATCACCCCAATTGTCCATTTGTTCCCAGTAGCCGCGCCCTTTGGTATAGTGAAAGGAAAGCGTACTATGCCAATAAGGATTCCATTTTTCGCTCCAGTGGAGTTGGGCATGGTCTTGCTGGTAGTTATCGGTCTCATTGTCGTAGAAGCGTGTTTGCCCATTGTCCGAATATTTTTTCCTGCAGGGTTGTAGCGCCTATCCTTTTCCAATTGCTCGGCGGAAATCCCTTGTAAGTAAGATAAGTTTTTCCTTGCCGCCGAAGATGAGTCCCTTGATTAAGGTATGTTCGTCGGCATAAGCCCTTGTAGGGAAATATGACTTGAGGGTCAGAGGTAGCACGATCTATATACCCATCAGAATTAATCTTGGAGAAACGCCCCATAACCTCAAAAACGATCATTGAGTTTGCTCTGTGGATAGCTTTACCGAATGCTTATGAGTGGTATAGGAACCCAAATAGTTAGCAATCTCGGCATAAGGCTTTTTGAGAACAGCATCGGTAAGCACATTGAGGCTCGCTCCAGCTCCCGCCCCATTGGTAGAGGTACCCACCCTCGCTGAAGTTGGATATTTTTCGGCAGAGGCGGCAAAGTCCGATAAGTTGTGAAGAAAACCCCTTGAGATTCCGCATCATTGTAAGGAATCCCATTGATGGTTACATTGGTACGATAAGCATCATTACCACGGATGAACAAGGCAGTAGCCCCTGTAGCCACTTCCGTCTTCAGAGACAGAGACCACATTGGGCAGATGGTCTAAGAGCAAAAGGCAGCTGTTGACCTGCATTTTTGTTGGATTTCCTTTTTGGAAACGTTGGAGAAGGCCACAGGAGTTGACTTTTTAGACGTACAGCTTGTACAACCACCTCATCCAAGGCAATAGGTTGCTCGTCAGTTTCCACCTCAGTGGGGACTTCTTGGCTCCCATGTGTAAGAGGAGAAGTAACGCCCCACACAACCATTCTTTTTTTCATTGTAAAAATGTTTTTACAAACGAAGGGGCATCATTTGTCAGATTAAAAAAGGCTTATTTTTGCTACCCAGGGTGCAAAAATAAGCCACTTAAATATATAGTAATCAGATGGTTTATTTTTCTTTCCTTTGACTGCATTACCAGCCTAAGTTCTATGGGTATAATCTCAGCTTTTTACAGCACCCTTGAGACGAGCGCAAAATTACGAATTGTTTTTGGATAGAAGATATGTTTTAACAATCTGTTTAGAACTTTAAGTAAAAATTTTTGGTAAGTTCTTGATACTCTTGTGTATATTGGTGTCGCTCTTTTTCTATAACAAGGGTTTCTATAAGAGGATTGGCTGTTTTTGGAAAGAAAAAGCAGTAAGCTACGCTTGATAGATGCCTCAGGGTACCCTGTACCTGTAGTATACGCATGGGATATAGTCCCATAGGCGCGGCGATTTGTATAAAAGCAGTTGCTTCCTTATAAGGAATAACGACAGAAAACACTCCAGTGGGGGAGAGCAGCCTTGCCACACAATAAAAGTAGGTCAGAGAAAGGCAGGTGCTCACTGGAGCGAGCACGAGCACGCTCACTATTAGGAGAGAGCGTTTTTTCAGAGAAGAAAGGCGGATTACTGATGATAAGGTCGTACTTTTCAGGAGCTTCCCAGTGGCGTATATCCGCTGTAACGACCCTGATATGCGGCCAAGGAGAGAGAGAAACATTCTCTTGGCACTCTTGAGCGGCCTGCTTATGGCACTCTATTGCCCATATCTGAGCCTCAGGGAATCGCTGCGCCATCATCAGGATAAGACCCCAGTACCTGCTCCTATATCCAATATACGAGAGGGCGTCTTGGCAGGTGTCCAAGCTCCTAAGAGCACACTATCGGTACCCACTTTCATAGGGGAGTGCTCCTGCGATACTGAAAACTGTTTGAAGCGGAAAATACTCAAGATGATAAACTATTGGTAGGCCTTCTTGATGCGATCCATTTGGCTTGTTATCCCTATCCTTGATCGTTTCGCGTTTGTCGTGTAGTTTTTACCACGAACCAAAGCAATTTCCATCTTAGCAAATCCTTTTTCACTTAAAAAGACGCGTAAGGGGACTATAGTAAGCCCTGTATTCTTCACTTCCTTGTGTAGTTTGCGGAGTTCCTTCTTTTTCAGTAGTAGTTTGCGTTCACTTTTAGGCTTATGGTTATAATAAGTACCCCAAGCGTATTCCTCTATGGTCATATTGATGACAAAGAGTTCGCTTTTTCGTTGAACTCGCAGAAGCTCTCCGCAATGGAAGCCTTTCCCAAGCGTATGGACTTAATCTCGGTACCTCTTAGGACGATACCCGCTATATATTTGTCTAAGATTTCGTATTCGAAACGCGCGCGTTTGTTCTGTATATTGACGTTGTTTTGCATAGTTAAAGCAATAGGGAGAGCATAATAAAACACCCTCCTAAATAGAGGGGCAAAGATACGTTATTTTTATGTAAAAACGCTTCTATGTGAATTAAAGTTGTATTTTTGCACCATTAAAAATGTTATTCTTTTAGGAAATGAGATCTATGGCACGTGTACTTACTGGTATTCAAGCACAGGCACCCCACACTTAGGGGATTTATTAGGGGCAATATTACCCGCCTTGCAAATGGCACAAGACACTCGTAATGAGTCTTTTTGTTTATAGCCGATTTGCATTCACTCACTCAGATAAAGGACGGAAAGCAGCTAAGACAAAACACCTATGAGGTGGCTGCCACTTGGCTTGCCTTCGGCTTAGACTATGAGCGTGTAACCTTCTACAGACAGAGCGATGTGCCCCATACCACTGGAGTTGGCTTGGTACTTGTCTTGTTTCTTTCCCTACCAGCGTCTGACCTTAGCCCATTCGTTCAAGGACAAGGCCGATCGCTTGGAGGATGTCAATACAGGGCTGTTCACTTATCCTATGCTTATGGCTGCCGATATACTGCTCTATGATGCAGAGGTCGTACCTGTGAGGCAAAAGATCAATTACAGCACTTGGAGTTTTACCCGCGATGTAGCCTCTCGATTTAATTACCAAATGGGTGAGACCTTTGTCCTACCGAAGAGAGCATCCGAGAAGATATCATGATTATTCCAGGTACCGATGGAGAGAAAATGAGCAAAATCCCGCCGTAACTATATCAATATCTTCCTGCCAGAGAAGGAACTCAAAAAAAGCAAATCATGTCTATACAGACTGATAGCACCCCCTTAGAGCACCTAAAGATCCAGAGCATTGTAATGTCTTTTAGTCTTTATAAGCTTTTGGCTTCTCAGGCGCAGGTTGCACAGATGGCTGAGAATTATAGAGCAGAGATTATGGATTCGGACATGCTAAAAACAGCACTCTATGAGCTTATCTTAGAAAAAAATTTGCTGAGCCACGTCAAAAATTTGCCTACTATATGGAGCACCTCTCTAAGGTAGATGAGATCCTAAAAGCAAGGCGCAGAAAAAAAGCTACAAAGGTAGCTGAGCAGACACTCAAAAAGAGTCAGAGAAAAAATTAGGTTATTTGTAAAAGCAATAAGATGAGAAAAATATTACTATTGTTATCAATTCTTATGGGTATACCTCTTTTGGCACAGACCAAGCAGCACATTAGCTATACGGTCAAAGAAGGAGATACCTTGGAGAATATGGCGAAAGTCTATCGCCTTTTCGCCCAATGATATAAGGTCTCTAAATCCTGCCTTTAGCAGAAAAAGGACTACAAAAGAGAATGATTCTGCTGTTGCCGGGAAGAAGTGAGCTATTTTAATAAAAAGCAACCTCAGGATTTCAGACTCATGAGGTGAAAAGACAAAGAAACCCTCTACGGACTGGCACAGAAGTATGGCGTTACTCAGGACGATTTGCGGCGCTACAATATAGTGCTATATAAAGAAAGAATTACGCAAAGGACAGGAGTTGACCATACCTGTCTATAAAGAAGCTGCCAAGGAGATTACCAAGGGCAAAGAAGGTCTTACTAAGTATGTGGTAAAACCAGGGAGGGGATATGGCGCATAGCCCAGAACTATGGAATCACTCAGGAGGCTTTGGAGAAGCTCAACCCTAACCTACCCAATCCGCTAAAAGAAGGTATGGAGATATGGGTGCCAGCAGGGGTAACAGGGAGTGCCACAGGTAACTACCGATAAGGCCTTGGTTCTCTACAAGTAGAAAGGAGAAGGCTTCATGAGCTTGGAACGCAAGTTCGGCCTTTCTCAAAAAGAATTAGAGAAACTCAACCCAGAACTTAAGGATGGGATCAAGCTCGAAGCACAAATCTGGATTCCTAAGAGTAATTTTTAGATTATGTAGCCACCGCAGGACTTTCCTGCAGATAGGTATGGCCAACAATACCGATGCTAATCCCAAAGTAAAAAGCAGGTATGCAGCCAGCCAATGCTAAAAGAGTGTCCTTCATGTGCCCTTTAGAGTCAATAGTATCCAAGCAGGTAACATAGCTGATATCAGAGGGAAATTACAAAAGAAAGGATGACTGCTGTGGCTGCCGACTTTTATTCAGGAGCTTTGATTGCTTTAGATTCTTTTGCAGAAAATGGGTTTTTCTCTTACTGTCAATGTATATGATAGCAACGGAAGTGTACAAGGCGTGAAGGCGATTTCCTCCAGTGAAGCACTGAAGAACTCACAGTGATCATAGGGCCTTTTTGCCCTCTGACTTTCAATGCCCTTTCAGAGGTAATCACCGATGATAATACCTATATTGGCACCGCTCTCCAATAAGAATATAGAGTTTGCGGCCCAATGTGTTCAAACAGTACCTACTATAGAAGTACAACAGAACAGCATGATTAGTTTCATATATCAGAAATACCCTGATGCCAATATCATATTACTTTCAGATGCTAGAGTAAGGACATGAATGAGAAATTGCAATCATCCTTTCTGCAAGCCAAAGAGTGTAGATAATATACAAGGAATACAAAAGTGCCTTGGTCAAGGGAGCTACCAATATCGTGTTTGTCTCCTCCGACGATGTCGTTTTCCTCTCGATGTGATCCGTATTCTATACAATACGGCAGGCATGTCTGGCCAAGAATAAGAACTACAACATCATCATGGCAACCTTGGATAAAGGGAAAGCCTATGACCATAATAGTATTTCAATAGCCAACTTTCCGCTCTGAATTCACCTATCCTGCGGCCAATAGGTATGCAGGGGAGACGAATACCTTTTATAAGCAAATATTTCAAAAACTTATAAAATATCCCCTAGTAAGTATGCCTTTCGAGGGTTTGATCTTTACCATGGATGCGGTGCTAAGAACCAGTCTCAGTGGGAATTTCTAAAAGAGGCCAATATAGGAGAAACCTCTTACCAAGAGAATAAGTTTCAGTACATAAAGAACCCAGCTAAGGGGAGGTTATGAAAACCGAGCCGTCTATATACTTCGTTATGAAGATTTGCAAATAAGTGAAATTTATTAGAAAAATAATTAATAAAAATCATAAATAATAAATGGATTAGTAAAAAGGTTCATTTTTCTTTGTAGAATCAAAAATGTTTTACCTTTGCTCCCACGTTAATGAAATTTTAATTAGAATTAAAAAATCACATTTATGAGAAAGCAAATTTTAGCTTTGACAGCTCTTGTAGCCTTGGGTGCGAACGCTCAGGAATACAACAAATGGTCGGTAGATGTAAATTTTGGTGCTAACAAACCAACTGTAGGATTTACATCAGGATATGCGACAAAGACACCAAGTTTTTGGACACTTAATGGAGGCGTTCGTTATATGTTCAATAACAAATTTGGTTTGAGATTAGGAGGTGGCTACGATAAGTTCGTGGAAGGAAAAAGTTCTCCTAAATTTAATTCCAATATTTGGAATATAAACTTACAAGGGTGGCTAACTTAGGCCGCGTACTTTCATTTGAAGACTGGACTCGTGATCTTGGCTTGCTAGCACATGCAGGTGTGGGTATAGGACAACTTAAGGGAGACTATATTCCTAAGGCTGACAATATAGGTTTTGTTACTGCAGGTCTTACTCCACAGGTTCGTCTTAGCAATCGTGTGTCTTTGTTAGTAGATGGATCTGTGTACTTTTATGCAAGACAAAAACAGAACATTTGATGGTCTTTCTGCAACAACCAGACGTGGTTTCCAAGGATTAAACTTTACAGGTACTATTGGTTTGCAAGTAGCCTTAGGAAAGAACCTTGTTCATGCAGATTGGTATGGCCAAGCTGCTGATGGCCAACTTGCTGAGCGTGTAGCTAAAGCAGAAAAACAGTGTAGCTGAACTTGCTAAGAGACTTGACAACAAAGAAGATAAGATGGTTGACACCAATGGCAACCGTGTACCTGATGAAGTTGAAAACTACATCAATGAAAAATATGGTAGCTTAGCTAACCAATCTTCTGGTTCATCTACTCCAACTAACTACACTGGAGAATCTGCTCGTGAGCTTATCGAGAAAGGTTACATCAATGTATACTTTGATTTCAACTCTTCAGAACCTCAAAAATCTTCTTTGTGGGCTGTTGATTTCGTAGCTAACTACTTGAAACGAAATTCAGGTGCTAGCGTGAAAGTAGTTGGTTATGCTGACGAAAAAGGTAGTGCAGACTACAATCAAAAATTGTCTAACAGACGTGCTGAAGTGATTAAGAAGCTTTTTGGTTGATAGAGGTATTAATGCTTCTCAACTTTCTTTCGAAGGAAGAGGTGAAGATAAGACTGTTAATGCAAACTCTGCTAACGCTCGTCAACTTGCGCGTCGTGCTACTTTTGAAGTAAAATAATCTTAAAAATAATATTTTTAAAGTCACCCTCCAAAGGGTGGCTTTTTATAAAAAAGTTTTTCATATTCTCAGAAAAAGTAGTATATTTGCCCCATTGTATTGAAGAAAAATTTAGTTTGTTAATTGAGTATATAAATTCCTGATAATCAATGAATAAACCTATTGATCCTCCCTCTGTATATGAGACACAGATCTTCCCTTTGCTTATATTAAAAAGCTAAGGTGCTTTCTTTTCTACCTTATCTACTAAAATGATATTACAAAAGACAGAGAAGAAGTATGCCCTTTGAGAATTTGAGTTTTATCTTCGATTTATTTCTTATTACTTCATTCCAACAACTAAGATAAAAGCGAAAAATAAAATGAAAAATAAATATATTGACTTAATAGACCAAACTTACTATTTTCCTCAGGACGAATTTACCCTTGAGGAGATGAACTTCGTTTCCATGATATAGACCTCATGGAGTTGGTACGCCACTATGAGGCACCGCTGAAATTCATGTATCTACCTAAGATTTCAGAAAACATACAAAAAAAGCTAAAAGTGGTTTGAAAAAGCCATCAAAAAGCACAAATACAAAGGGTGCTTATAATTATTGTTATTGCACCAAGAGTCTCCCATTTTAAGCATGTGATGGTCGAAGCTCTCAAGAATGATATTCATATGGAAACCTCTTCAGCCTTTGATATTAATATTATCAATAATCTGATTAATGAAGGGCTGATTACCAAAGAGAATTATATCCTCTGCAATGGATTTAAGCGTGATGGGTATATAGATGGAATAGCTGATTTGGTCAATAGGGGATATGATAGGTGTATGCCCATTATTGATAATTATGAAGAGATTAATCTTTTTGATCAAAAGATAAAAGAGACTATAATATAGGAATACTGTATAGCCTCCGAGGAAGATCCTCGTTCAGAATTCTATACTAGTAGATTGGGAATTGGTTACAAGAATATCGTTCCTTTTCTATAATAGAGAGATAAAGGATAATAAAAAGTGACACTCAAGATGTTGCACTTCTTTATTAATACGGGGATAAAAGATAATGCTTACTATTGGAATGAGCTTCTTAAGTGTTTGAAGGTGTATATTCAGCTTAAGAAAGTAGCCCCTGAGCTTGATAGTCTCAATATAGGGGAGGTTTCCCGATAAAGACTTCCCTCGCTTTTTGAGTATGATTACGCTTATATGGTGGATGAAATCATCTGCCAGATAAAAATAGCTTGCGAACAGGAAAAAGGTGCCTGTGCCTAATATATTTACCGAATTTGGAAGTTTTTACAGTAGGCGAGGCAGGAGGAGCTATCTATGAGATTATGTACCAAAAACAGCAGAATGATCGTGAAAAATGGAATATGATCAATTCTTCCTTCATTACGACTCTTCCCGATACTTGGGCGATTAATAAGCGCTTTGTGCTCTTGCCTATCAATCGTTGGAATGATGAGTATGAGCGTGTACTCTTAGGAGGGCTTACTTGTGATGGAGATGATTATTACAATAGCGAACAGAATATGAACGCTATTTATCTACCTAAGTATAACAAGAATAAACCCTTGTATATTGGCTTCTTTAATACTGGTGCTTATCAGGACTCAATAGGAGGTGTAGGGAGGGTTGCAGCACTGCTTAATTCCCCAGCCTAAGATTATTCTTATTGATAAGAATAAGGACGGGGAGATTACCTCTCGCCTTTTCATGGAGCAGCAAAAAGCAGAAGAAATGCTTAAGATATTAGGCTATTAGCACTTGTCTCTGATATATTCATATTTTTCAATCTTCTTGCTACCAAGTGTGGCAAGAAGATTCTTTCTTATTGGTATCCATAGATATACTCACTTTGTATAGTAGATTGGGGAATAAAAAAATCCCCTGATAAGTTTTTCGCTTATCGGGGTTTTGTTACTTTGTAGCGAAGACAGGGATTTGAACCCGTGACCTTTGGGTTATGAATCAACGCTCTAACCACCTGAGCTACCTCGCCGTTTGTAGTTTTGCGGGTGCAAAAGTACAACTTTTTGATATATACAAAATTATATCTAACATTTTTATTCATAAAAAAATATAAGTCGTTTAGTGCTAAGGATTTGCAATGATTTTTGTGTTTGTTAAACTCCTATTTTTGTTTGGTGTTTCTCGATAAAAAGTGGTATATTTGCCTTATTAAAGAGTTACATATAGAACAAAACTAAAAATTCTAAAAGCAAATGAGAAAAGATCCTATTTTTGTGGTATTATTCTTTAGTGCCTTTAGTTATGGGCAGCTAAAACAAACAAAGCTAACTGATGAAGAAGTAAATGTATTAGCAACGAAAACAAGCCAAGGATTTGGAGAGTTTAACTACAATGAGATTAAGAAATATAAGTTGGAAAATATTCTTGCTTATATTGTGGAATTTCAATATGAAGGTAAAACTATTGCAACAACCTTAGTCGATGTTTCTTATACTATAGGAGCTGGTTATTCTTCTTTTAGTTTACCTTTCAGAAGAGTAAATATTTGTTTTAGAACAGCAGATCTACCTAATGAAGTACAGTTTGCTTTGCTGAAAGAAACTACTTCTTTTTGGAGAGAATAGTTGGAAGATAGAAAAAATGAGGCACAACAAAGAGTTTTCTTTTGTCCTAATACATCTCTTGGAGGAATAGGGTCTATTTTATACAGAAGATTCTAAAAATATACGCTAAATAGTCTTGCAGGAGGTAAGATAAAAATGGTACTTTTACAAATTAGAGAAATAGAATAAAGAAAAATCCGAGTACTTTTCGTAGCTCGGACTTTCGTCGAAAAACTAAACAATTATAAGATTATCTTTAATAAGCGAATTACTTTTTGTAATTCTCTTTCTCTAGGTCTCTTTTGTAAGGCTGTTTCTATGAGAAACTTACTTCCTTATTTCGTGTGCAAAGTTACGCATATTTTTTTGAAATAGCAAAGCAGATGTGAATATAAATATATGTTAAAAATTAAACCAAGGAATTAGAGGCTATATTTCAAGGGGTAAATTTGTTAAGGGTATTATATTTTTGAGAAGGTAAAGTGATAAAAATATTAAAAAAGCAATTTTCTTATAAAAGAAAAAGATGTACTTTTTGTCCCTAAAACCAATTTTAAAAAGAAATATGTTATTTTTACAAGCAAATACAGGAACTACAGCGCAGGCAACCTTAGAGCTACAAGAGAAAAAGTCTCTCTATTATGGATCTGATTTTTCAATGGAGGATTGGCCAATACGATTATCATAGGGATTTTTATTCCTGATGTTGGCAACTGCTCTTTATATCTATTTTTGAAAGAACTTTTGCCATTAGCTCGGCCAAGCGAATAGATGCCAATTTTATGAATGCTATTCATGACAACATCTCCTCTGGGCGTATAGAAGCCGCCAAGAATCTTTTGCCTTCAGTACAATAGCCCAGTGGCACGTCTTGTGAGCAAGAGATCTCTCGTATTGGAAAGCCTATTGATGATATTCACAAGGCTATAGAGAACACAGGTTCTTTGGAGGTATATAAGTTGGAGAAGAATGTTTCTTTGCTAGCCACCCTTGCTGGGGTCGGGCCTATGATAGGTTTTTGGGTACAGTAGTGGGATGGTCATGTCCTTCCATGCTATGGCTACCAGTGGGGGACAGGCTGATATGAGTATCTTGGCAGGCGGGATCTATACAGCGATGACCACCACTGTAGCAGGGGCTTATTGTGGAGATGTATAGCTTATTTGGCTTATAACCACTTGGTAATGCGTATTAACAATGTTACTCAAAAGCTGGAAGCCACTACGGTTGATTTCTTGGACATGTTGAACGAACCAATTTAGTAAAATGAGTATCAAGTCAAGCAATAAAGTAACTCCCCAATTTAGCATGTCCTCTATGACGGACATTGTCTTTCTATTGCTTATTTTTCTTTATGCTTACCGCTTCTAACAATCCTAAAGGTGTTGGATATGCTACTGCCTAAAAGCACATGGCAAATCCTCAAGTATTCAGAATGTATCGGTAAGTATCAATAAGGATTTGCAATATTTTGTCAATAACAAACAGGTAGAACCCTCTCAGATGGAAACAGAGCCAAGACAGCCCTCTCTGGAGTGGAAAAACCCTACCATTATCCTAAGAGTCGAGGAGAGTGTGCCTATGAAAATGCAGTATCTATTATGGATATAGCCAATCAGAATCAGTACAAACTTATCTTAGCCGTACGACCTAAGTAATATTTTATGATATTAAACACAGTGCATAAGCAGAAGTCTTTCGCTATTACGCTGGTAATTATGATTTTAATTGTCTTAGTGTTACTTGTAGCGAAACTTACCAATGCTATTATTATCCCTGAAGAGCAGGAGGAATTTCCATTACTTTTTGGAACAGATAAGATGGGGATGGGGAAATTAATCCTCCCTAAACCTACCCAGACAGCCGTAGCAGCAGAACAGCCTGTAGAAGAGGCTACAAAAAAACACAGGAAACACCTACTCAGGAGCCTATACTTACTCAGGACAATACAGAGGAGGAAACCGTTGTGCTACCCAAGGAAGAGGTGAAAAAGAAGGAAACACCTAGGAGACCAAGCCTAACCCTAAGAAACCGCAGAAGCCGGCTGCTTCTACCACCGATGCGCTTTCAAGTGTTTTAAATGCTTCCACCAAGCAGCCTCAGTCAGGTACTGGTAATGGCTCTCAGGGCGATGATAACACACCAGGCTACAAGGGTGATCCCAAAGGGAATCCCTATGCTAACAGCTTTTACGGAGATAGTAGCGAGGGTTCAGGGCAAGGCAGTGGTAAGGGCTGGGGACTTAATGGTCGTAAGTACATAAGTGGGGAGAAAGTCTACCAAGATTGTAACGAATCAGGCATGGTCGTTGTCCAGATTGAAGTGGATCGCTCAGGTAAGGTCGTTCGTGCCAAAGCAGGAGAAAAAGGTACAACTAACAAGGCTCCATGCCTGCTCGATGTTGCTAGAAAATCGGCTATGACCTATCGCTTCAATGCCGATGAGAAAGCTCCCCAAACTCAAATAGGTTTTCTCTCTATTCGTTTCAAGTTAGGAGAATAGAGTGAAAAAGGGTTTTTCTTAGTTTTTATTTTAGAAAGACTATGGGTTTTAATTTGTTTTTTGTAAATATATCATATAAAAAGACTTTTTAATTTTTACGTTGATTTAGGTTAATTCATTAATTTGCATTACATTTGTATCATTGTAAAAAAAGAATGTTTAATACACTACAACCCAATGGCATATATTGATTATTATAAGGTTTTAGGCGTAGATAAATCCGCTTCTTCTAAAGATATTAAGAAGGCTTATAGGCAACTTGCCCGCCTCTACCACCCTGATATGAATCCTAATGATAAGACAGCTGAAGAGCGATTCAAGCAGATCAATGAGGCGTATGAGGTCTTAGGTAATTCCAAGAATAGGGCTAAATACGATAAGTACGGTAAGGATTGGCAACAGAGTGAAGCTTTTGAAAATGCTCAAAGACAGGGTAGAAACCCTTTCGGTAATGGTTTTGAAAGCGCTACTTATACCAATGCTAGTGATTTTTCAGACTTCTTCAAGGAGATATTTGGCCAAGAGGCTGGTTTTGGAAGAGGAAATTATGGTTCGGCTTACGGAAAGTTCAAGGGGCAAGACCTACAGACGGAACTGACCCTTTCCCTCAGAGATGCCGCAATTACCCAGCCCAGAACCCTTACAGTCAATGGAAAGACCATTCGTATTACCCTGCCTGCGGGTATTCAAAAATAACCAGCAGATAAAAACTCAAAGGCTATGGAGGAGAAGGAGTCAATGGGGGACCTAATGGGGATTTGTATATCACCTTCCAGATATTGCCAGACCCTACCTTTGAGCGAATAGGTAACGATCTGAAAACGAAAGTTACTATTGATATGTATACAGCCATTCTCGGAGGAGAGGTGCAAGTATCCACCCTTTCGGGAAAAAGTGAAGCTAAAGGTAAAACCCGAAACCCAACCAAGCACTACCGTAAGGCTCAAGGGTAAGGGCTTCCCTGTATACAAAGGAGGTACCTTCGGTGACTTGTTCGTCACTTACAATGTAGAACTCCCTAAGGGGTTGACTGATAAGCAAAAAGAACTTCTCGAACAAATGCGTAAATTACAAAGCAAAATGGAACAACCGCTTAAAAATATCAAAGACTAAAAGTCATTAGGCTCTATAAGATCAAATCGTCTTTCTTCAATGCCTTAGTGGATAATGGATTGATAAAGACAGAGGTTGATTGATAGGGTAACCTATGTACATTATGACCAGCTACCAGCACTTGAGCGCTTTGTCAATTGGCACTATGACCTTGAGATCAATGTCCCTAGTATCCAGATTATCCATCGCCTTTTGGAGCGGATAAGGGTCTTACAAGAAGAAAACCAAAAACTAAGAAGAAAATAACAACCCAAAAACCAAAAATCTAATGATGAAAAATCGCTTTTCTATGTGCCTGCTTGTTACTACTAGCAGGCTGTGGTCGCTCTCTGCCAGTGGTTAAGGGAGATAGCCTAGTTATTTCAGAGGAAAGAAAACTCCCCGCTTATACTCAAATCAGGCTGGAATGTGGGGCAGATCTAGTACTTACACATGGCCAAGTAGGGAATATTACTATTAAGGCCTCTCAGAATATGGCACCTTATGTACTAACAGAGGTGTCTAGCGGAGTGCTTACAGTGAAAAATGTCGCCCGATTTCGCATACCAATTTACAAAAAAGTTGGAGATTTGTATTCCTGTAGATAACTCACTAACAGAAATTGCTGTACATGGTTCAGGTGATATCAGCTCTCATGAACAATTGCAGGTTAAGAACCTCTCTTGCAAGGTGTTGGGCAGTGGTGATATGCTGCTCTCTTTACAGGCTGAGTCTCTATCTTTTTCTGTCAAAGGTAGTGGTGATATGAAAATCAAAGGAACCACCCAAGATCTTAGTGTAGACATAGCAGGCAGTGGCGACTTTGACGGTGATGCACTTCAGGCCAAGCAAGCAACCGCTTCTGTTAGAGGCTCTGGCGATGTGGATCTCTTTGTTACTGAACAGCTTTCAGAAGATATCCGAGGCTCTGGGGATATTACTGTCAAAGGAAATCCTAAGAAAATAGATGTGCAAACCAAAGGTAGTGGTAGGGTAAGATACCAATAACTACACCTCACTTCGCTTCTTTAGAAAGGAAATTAGCAAAAATCCCTACACTGACAAAGATACTAAGGCGTGCTATGTAATCTCCATAGCGTACATAAGTGGTCAGCTGATTATTGGCCAAAACAGTACCCCTTAGCGCACCTTTTTTCCATAACCCAAGGAGCTGATGATTTCCCACGCTGGGAGATAAAGGCGGAAATACCTGTATTAGCACTTCGGGCTATACTCTTGCGGGTCTCTATGGCTCTCAGGCGCGTATAAGCTTAGCAGTTGTTTGTATCCTTGGGTATCTCCCCACCAAGCATCATTGGTTAGGACACCTAAGAATTGAGCGCCTTGCTTTACATATTGGCCAACATATTCTCCATAGATAGATTCGTAACAAATCACAGGAGCCACTTTCTGCTCGGCTAAGAACTTAGCACACTGGGGGGTCTTTTTGGGGTAGTCTTTACCGCAACTGTACCCCCTAGGTCTATCATGATATCTCCTAAGATAGGGTTTTAAGAGAGATTGCAGGGCATATTCTCTACTCCAACAACCAATTTTGACTTATGGTGAAAGCCCATAATCCCAAAGGAGTTGAGCAGAAAGGCACTATTATAGTCATTGAACCAATAGTTCTGAACAGGGTTATAGTTGGTTTGTGGGCTATCTTACTTTTTGTCAGTAACTACCTCGTAGATAGCAGCTCCATTATCCAATTGAGCTGTGGGTGTGCTTCTAAGAATGTATGTAAGGGGGTAACTCCTTGCTTTGTGATATATCCTCTAATCGGTAGACGCCTTGCGAGATGGCCGTCTCAGGAGTGAGCACAAAGTGGGTATTTTTCAGTAACGCCTTCCTTGGCAAGGGTAAGCAATAGTGCTATAGTTTCCTCATTGGAAAGGCTGTATTTCTCCTCATAGGGGTCTATATTGGGTTGCAGAGCAACCACCTCTATAGGAGTGCCTTTTTCCTTATAACTAATATATATGCCCCAAGAGAGCGCTATAGGCAGTAATACTAGCAGACTTATTTTTGGCTATACGCTTGTAAAAACAATCTTTTTATCCTTTGTCTCTAAGAAGAGGCGCAGCGTGTGAAATAGTAGTATATTGACCAATAGCACCCAAAGGCTTCCGTCCGAAAATCCCCGTATATTCGTACCATTGTATCCAAGTGATATTTTCAGAAAAGACATTTCCTAAAGAGAGCCAAGGCCAAGAAAAAATCCCAATGGTGATGGAATTTCTCAAAAGGCTATCCATATGGTAATGAGGAAGATACTACTTACTTTTTGCCGTATTTCGCTTTGCTACCAAGTGATAAACAAGGAAGACCAAACTCATCAGCAGGCTATTGACCAAAAAGGGCAAAGAGCGCCCCCTCCACTGTGGAGTTCCATATCCACCAAGTGGTGAGAGTATTCCACAGAAGAAAGCTAAGATACGAGAGGAGGAACACCTTTCCCTTGCATGCTTTTCCCTGCTGCGTAACTGGTATTCTACTAACAGTAAGGGTACCCAAGCGACAAAAATGAACAAGGAAATACCATAAGTAGGCCAAGCGATGGCTAATAAGATGCCTGAAAAGAAGGGCTAAAAGGAGATGCTTCATGTCAGTTGAGAAAAATATCTTTTTTAAGAATGAGACTTTAGGAATGTTTTTACCTTTTCCAAATAGGGGTAGGGCGTGATGTCCTCCCTGAAGAAGGGGATAAGAGAGCGTAGCTGCTCATACCATAGCTTGGTAGTGGTAGAGAGTTTGTCTTTATATCCCAGAATATCAATAGCTTGTGCTATTGTGATGGCTTCTATGGTCATCACTTCAAAGGTGTTTTCTATGACCTTGTGAGTAATAGTTGCGGCATTGGTACCCATACTTACAATATCTTGATTATCATTGTTATTGGGGATACTATGCACGTACATAGGGAAAGAAAGTGTTTGGTTTTCAGCAGTGGTAGAGGTAGCGGTGAATTGTATTCCCTGCATACCGAAGTTGAATCCTAACTTTCCAGCATTGACAAAGGCAGGTAGGATTTCATTGATTTTTTGGGTTAAGCAGATAGTTCAGCTGTCGCTCACAGAGCATACACAGTCGGGTAATAGCTATCTTGAGTTTGTCCATCTCTAGGGAGATATAATCCCCGTGGAAATTTCCTCCATGATATACTTGTTGGGATTTGAGGTCGGTAATAGGATTATCACTTGCCGAGTTGAACTCATGGGTTACTACTTCCTTTGCATAATCAATAGTGTCATATATAGGCCCTAGGATTTGGGGAAGACATCTGAGAGAATAGTATTCTTGTACCTTTTTCCTTGAAGGTAGTTTCTTTATGTTCGCCCTTATATAGGTGTTCACTGCGCTTCTTGGTTAGCTGACTGTCCACTAAGTAGTTACGCATTCTCTGGGCGATAAGCTGTTGCCCATCGTGCTTTTTAGCAGCATTAAGTTCTTGGGAAAAATGGTCGTCATAGGTCTGTACTAATTCGTTGATGGCCACAGAGAGCTTGACAGACCAGTCCAGTAGCAGCTGTGCATAATGGATATTAACCGCTGCAATACCAGTCATTACCGAGGTGCCATTCATCAGAGCGATTCCCTCACGCAGGTGAATCTTCAAGGGTGAGAGTCCTTCTTCGGCAAAACCTCTTGGGTAGGGCGTCTTTTCCCTTTGTAGAAGACCTCTCCTTCACCGATTAGCACTAAGGCCAAATGGGCTAACTGTACCAAGTCTCCACTGGCACCTACGCTCCCATGCTGGAAGATTAAGGGGTGATGTCCCTATTGATAAGCTCTTTCATTAGGTGAATGAGGGAAGGGTGTACGCCTGATTTTTCCTAATGAAAGCGTATGAAGCCTACATAGAATGGCTGATTTTACGATTTCGGGAGAGAAATAAGCACCCATGCCGGAAGAATGGCTACGAATGATGTTATATTGTAAAGCCAATTGGTCTTTATCCTCTATTCGGTACTGTGCCATGGGGCCAAAGCCTGTATTTACTCCATATATAACCTTATTCTTGGAGAATTCCTTCAAGAAATGATAGCTATCACTTACAATTTTTTCAGTTTCAGGGGAGATTTCTACTTTTTTATGGTTGAAGATGACATTGATAAAAATCTTCAAAAGATGTGGCATGTTGTCCCATTGCTTTTAAGTTCTTTTTTACAAACAGCAGCAAAAATTAAGGAATAATAGGCTATTTTGCAAGGGGAGTAAAGGATTTATTTTTAGGGACAAAAAAACTCAGTCTTCCAAACACAGCACTCAAAACTTTTTTGTACATTTGCCCTTTCAATAGGATAATTGTAACCAAATGAAGAAGCTATGGCTTTTATTTTTATATCTTTACCGCTTTGTTCTTGGACACAGGGAAAAGATGTATATAGATAGCGAGGGCAATACTACAACTAAGGACAAGGCCAAACTTTATCGGGTCATCTCTGAAAAGGACGGACGCTATCATGTAAAGGATTTTTCTTGGACGGAAAAACTCCAAATGGACGCTTATGCTACTAAAAAGGACTTTAGAAGTATAGAGGAGCTTATAGGCAAGTTTTCTTTTTATTTTGAAGATGGTAAGATAGAAATACAAGGAGAGGAGGAAAATGGAAATCTCTTACAAAGTGTATGATCCCAAGGGACGTATAAATACATTCTATAACAAAAACAGGAGAGGATACTTATATAGAGACCTATAATTATGCTGATAATGCTTATGTGAAGGGGAAAAAAGAATTTAATGTAGTGTATTATCAGGAAAATGCGAAGGTAAAGAAAAGAATACAGTTTGAAGAGGATTTAAAAAAGGCAAGAATAGAGAGTTTCTTTGAGGGAGAGGATAATGTACTACTAAAAAATACTATGATGAAAGGGGAAAAACTCATAGGTTCTCGTTATATAAAAAGGAAATGAAGCTCAAGCAGGCATAGAAGTAGAGTACTATCATACGCCTGCACAAGTAAAAAGCAATTACCCAATGGGATGCAGTAGGAAATATTGTGGAGGATAAGGTATATTATCGCTCAGGAAAGCTATTTTCACGTAGAAAAGAGGACAAAAAGAATACGACAATTACTTTCTATGATGCAAAAGGAAAAAAAATGAGCGAACTTACTTACAAATATGGCGAACCTTACCAAGGTACTGCCTATAGCTTGGACGAAGAGGGACTATTGGAAGAGAAAAATTGTGTATAAGTTGGGGCATATAGAACAAAGTATTGTTTACTACAAAAATGGAAATATCAAACAGCAAACCGACTATAGTATCCATCATGACATAGATAAGATTACTTATTATAATAAGGATAAAAACAACCAAGGGAGAATTGCTTTTCAAAGAGGGGGCTTGCTATAGTGGCTATCTCTACAATGATTTAGAGGAAAATGATAGTTATGTACTCTACAAGGCTGGAGAATTTGTAGCTCTTAAACAGATAGACGAGAATAATATACTTAGATACTATAAGGAAAAAACAAAAAAAGATGGTCAAATGAAAGCTGAAAATATATGATGAAAAGGGTGAAAAAAATCTTATATATATACCATTACAAGAACTAAAAAAATGCCAATCCAGATGATGAAGATACTGTTATAGATTTCAAACAGTATGAAAATGGTAAAAGAAATAAATAAAGGAAGTATAAAAAAATAAAAATATTGCAACAGGGAAATATCAAACTAAAAAAACAGATGGGAAGAAAGTATAGAATATTACTACAAAGTAAAGGATAAAAAGATTGTAATGGATTATATGATTAACGGAAAAAGTACTTAAAACAATCTCGCTTGATGCTAATTTTAGTAGTTTTGGGGATCGTTATCTCAATCATATAGAAGAATTCTTTATTACAGAGGACAACTTTGATCCTTATGTAATGATTCCTAATTATATATTTGACACTAAGAACAGTACTCTCATAGAACACTAAAAAGCGTTTTACTCTAATCCTATTTTTTTACAATAAAATGGACAGATGGTTACTTAAAAATAGAATGAGGTATACAATAATACAGATAACCACATTCTTTTTGTAATATTAAATATAACTTTTTGCAATAGCACAAGATAAGGATACGCTATACGTACAAGAATATCCTCATAAATGGTGGGTAAAGGCTTTTTATTCCTAATAAGATGCTTACAATCTTGCATGACAAAGAAATCTATAATCCTACTTATCCTCAGAACATAGGAGTAGGGGTGGGCTTGCGTAAGATTATAGGTATGAATCTATTGGTATCTTTCAGTGTATCTCCCTTTTAAAAACGGATACAGATTTGTCTTCCTCCATTACTGATTTCTAAATGCACAAATACGGCAAGAAGCTACTCTTAGACGGCTATTACCAAGATTATCGAGGCTTTTTTTACCCAGAGGGAACAAGACGGAAAGAAAGTATATACCCTTTTTCCAAACCTTACTGTAAAAAGGTGGGGGCTTGATGGGACTTATGTGTTGCGTAACAAACGATTTTCCTTACGTGCCGCCTTCGAGCAGAGTGAGAAGCAGATCAGGTCGGCTGGGGAGTCTGCTCTTAGGTAGTGGATTCTATTACCATAAGATTGTGCCAGATGCTTCTCAGCAGCAGAGCCTTCCTAAGGCTTTTTGATAACTACCAAATGGGAGCTAATATAGGCTATGCCTATTCGTGGGTGGTCTCTCCCCGCTGGTTGCTTGCGGGTATGGTATCAGCAGGGGTGAATTTCGGCAACAATTCGGAAGTTTTAGCCTGGCATAACCTAAGGGCTTATCCTGCGAGTATCGGTAGGCTTACCCTGAATTACAATCGTGAGGATTGGTCGTTTTGCCCTTACAGGGATATTTAATAACAAAACAGTTTATCTCCCCAGTGCACAATCTTTTGCCTTGCTTGCTCCTACCACACAATTTTACAATTACCCGACATATAAGATAACAACTGATAAGAAATGATAAAGAAAAAATCTTTAAAAATAATAGCCATTACTTTCCTTATAGGCATATTGGCCATTGCAGGAGTGGGTTATTACATATTATTTTACCCCAATACTTCCTTTCAGGAGCAGCAAAGGGTATTCTATATTCCCTCAGGGAGTGATTATTCCTATATCTCTGAGAAACTCTATACAGGACTTTCCAACCCGACGACCTTTTATTGTGTAGCTCGCGCTATGAAATACACCGAGCATGTACGTGCAGGTCGCTATGTGATTCGCAAGGGAATGAATAACCTACAGCTAGTACGTATGCTTAGGAATCTGAGCCAGCCAGTGAAAGTTTCTTTCAATAACCAAGACCGCCTACCTCTCTTAGCACAACGTATCTCTAAGGAGATAGAGGCAGATAGTACTTCCCTAATGAATGCTTTCCTCAATCCTTCTTTCCTTGCCGAAAGTGGGACAGACTCTCTTAATATATTAGGGGCACTTTTATTCCCCAATACCTATGAGTTCTATTGGGATACCTCTGCCAAGGCGTTTGCTGAGCGAATGCAGAAGGAATACAAAGCCTTTTGGAATGAAAAAGGCGTGAAAAAGCAACTGCTCAAGGGCTAACCCCAGATCAGGGTGATGATATTGGCTTCTATCGTTCAGAAAGAAACCCTATATGACCGATGAAAGGCCTACCATAGCCGGGGTGTATCTCAATAGGCTAAAGGAGCGAATGCCCCCTACAGGCCGACCCTACCGTGGTTTATGCTATTAAGGAGACTACAGGCAACTATGATACCATCATCAAGCGGGTGTATATCAAGGACACACAGATAGCCTCGCCCCTACAACACTTATCAGATTCAGGGCTTGCCGCCTGCACCTCATTGCTATGCCTGATATCTCCTCTATAGAGGCGGTACTATCGCCCAAGGAGCATGAGTATCTCTTTTTGTAGCCGATACGGCACGTATAGCTACCACAAGCTTGCCCGCACCCTACAAGAACACAACAAGAACCGCCAAGCCTATAGGAAGTGGCTGGACAAGAGATTAATGACTAATGACTGACCACTAACTACTGACCACTAACCTCTAACAACTGCTGTGCTGCTTTTTCAATCACAGAGCGAGGGGAGGCCAAGTTGATACGCATAAAGCCAGTACCTTCCTTGCCGAATACACTGCCGTCTACCAAGGCCAAGTGTGCCTGATTGGTACAGAGGGAGACCAATTCTTTTTGAGAAAGCCCTAACTCTCTGAAATCCAAGAACACCAAGTAAGAGGCTTGAGGAACTATATATTTTACCTTTGGCAGGTGCTGGTCAATATATTGGGTAAGGTAGTCGATATTTCCTTGTATGTAGCTCAAGAGTTGGCTGAGCCATTCTTCGCCTTGCTCATAGGGCAGCTACTGTGGTTTGGAAAGCAAATACATTCCCGTCGGTGAGCATGTAGCCTACCGTTTTGTCCAAGAATTTCTTTCTTACTTCAGCATTGGGGATAACAGCATAAGCGCTGGCCAATCCCGCCATATTGAAAGTTTTGCTGGCCGAAGAGAAGGTAACACAACTCTCGGCTACTTCCTTGGAAAAGGGTTGCCAAAGGTGTATGTTGGTAGGGGGAAGTGTCAGGTCGGCATGAATCTCATCGGAAATCATCAAAACCTTGTGCTTTAGGCAAATAGAGGCCAATCGCTCTAACTCGTCCTTAGTCCATACACGCCCTCCAGGGGTTGTGAGGATTGCAGAGGATAAAGAGCTTGCAGGTCTTTGCTTTTTCTTCAAAGTCTTCAAAATCAATCTGATATTGTTCGTCCTTGAGCAGTAGGGGATTGGTAACTACCTTGCGCCCCTGTATTGCGGATCGCAGCTGCAAAAGGGTAATATACAGGAGGTTGGATAAGTACAGGGTCACCTACTTGGGTGAAAAGCCTCCACAGCCATTACGATGGCAGGCACCACCCCAGGGACGAAAGAAATCATCTCTTTGGTAATTGTCCACTGGTGACGCCTTTGCTGCCAGTCTATGATAGACTGATACCAAGCATGGGGCTTTTCAGTATAGCCAAAGATTTCACATTCTATACGTTTCTTTTATGACCTCTACAATGAAAGGCGGGGTTCGAAAGTCCATATCGGCCACCCACATAGGAATCAAGTCCTCACGCCCCCAGCGAGGGAGCAGCGCCTCCAATTTTTAGCGCATCGGTACCTCTTCGGTCAATAAGCTCATCAAAAATTATATTTCATAGGTTAAAGATGTTTTCTAAGCTACTAAAAAGACAATGTCCTTGACTACCTCCTTCTGTAGGTGTTCGTTAAGCATGGTCACCAGTTTGCTTTTCTCATAGTTTAAATCCTCCCGAAGGCCGGTATTGTTCAGGGTAACATATAGCTTGCTGCCTTGTAGGCGTACACTCACGGTATATTTCACGATGGGCGCCCCTACGACCTCCACCCAAGCCTCTTTGACACGTACTTTGTCAATCCCATAGTTCAGGCGGTATCGCTTGAAAATGGCCAAGATGACGTCTTTCAAGGAAGTTTCACTATTATATCTTGTAGTATAATGGCTCATTTTTGTTTACAAAGGTAGTGATATTTTTTTGACAAAGGAAAGAAAAACAACAGAAAAATACAGCCCAAGAAAAAAACTGCGAAAAAAATTTGGATACTACCAAAAAAGCCTTATTTTTGCCGAGTTTTTTTAACAACTATTACACCAATGATAAAAAAATTACACTGCCTGACGGTTCTGTCAAGGAATATAAGAAGGAACAACCCCAGCTGAAGTAGCTCAAAGTATTAGTGAAGGCTTGGCACGTAATGTAATATCGGCCAGCTTCAATGGTAAAAACAATTGAGACAGCCACGCCCCCTTACCACGGACGGTAGTTTAGTGTTATATACTTGGGACAGTCCTGAAGGAAAGAAGGCCTTCTGGCACTCTTCCGCCCATATCTTAGCCCAAGCTTTGGAGGAACTTTATCCTAATATCAAAGCTTACCATAGGCCCTGCTATTGCCAATGGGTTCTATTATGATGTGGATTTCAACGGAAATACAATAACAGACAAAAGATTTCCCTGCCATAGAGGCTAAGATGCTGGAGATTGCTCGTGGCAAGCATGAGTTCAAGATGCGCCCTGTGAGCAAGGCCGAAGCGCTCTCTTACTATGAGGGAAAGAACGAATATAAAAACAGAACTTATTGAAGCCTTTAGAAGACGGCACTATCACTTTCTGTGATCATAGTACCTTCACCGACCTATGTAGGAGGGCACTTGCCCAATACAGGCTTTGTAAAAAGCGGTAAAAATCCTTAGCGTAGCAGGAGCTTACTGGCGTGGCAATGAGAACAATCCACAGCTGACCCGTGTGTATGGGATCTCCTTCCCCTAAGCAAAAGGATCTGACCGAATACCTCACTCTTTTGGAAGAGGCCAAAAAGCGCGACCACCGCAAGCTCGGTAAGGAGTTGGAACTCTTTACTTTCTCTAACAAGGTAGGACAAGGATTACCCTTGTGGTTGCCTAAAAGGAGCAGCGCTGAGAGAGCGATTGAAGCCTTCTTGCGCAAAGCACAGAAACAAGCAGGTTACGAGCAAGTAGTAACTCCGCATATTGGTCATAAGAACTTATATGTAACCTCAGGCCACTGGGAGAAATATGGTAAGGATAGTTTCCAACCAATAGCTACTCCTAACGAAGGTGAGGAATATTTGCTTAAACCGATGAACTGTCCGCACCACTGTGAGATCTACAACTCTCACCCATGGAGCTACAAGGACTTGCCTAAGCGCTTTGCCGAGTTTGGTACCGTATACCGCTACGAGCAGAGTGGGGAATTGCATGGACTCACTCGTGTGCGCTGCTTTACTCAGGACGATGCGCATATCTTCTGTACACCAGAACAGCTTGATGCTGAGTTCAAGCATGTGATAGACTTAGTACTCTATGTGTTTGGTTCCTTGGGCTTTGACAACTTTACCGCTCAGGTATCCTTGCGTGATCCTGAGAACCTATCCAAGTACATAGGTACCGATGAAAAATTGGGCAAAGGCTGAGAATGCGATTATCAATGCTGCTAAGGAAAAGAACCTTACTTATGTGATAGAAACAGGCGAAGCGGCTTTCTACGGGCCTAAGCTTGACTTTATGGTGAAGGATGCCATAGGGTAGAAGCTGGCAACTAGGGAACCATCCAAGTGGGATTATAACCTACCTGAACGCTTTGACTTGTGGTATAAGGGGGCTGATAACGAACTACACCGCCCTGTGATGATTCACCGAGCACCATTTGGTAGTATGGAGCGCTTTGTGGCTATTCTGCTTGAACATACCGCTGGTAACTTGCCTCTTTGGTTGGTACCAGAGCAGGTCAATATCCTTTCTCTTAGCGAGAAATACGAGGGTTATGCCCAAAAAGGTAGCCCAACTTTTACAAGAAGCTGATTTGCGTCCTCATGTAGATAACCGCAACGAGACCATTGGTAAGAAGATACGCGAAGCAGAAACTCTAAAATACCCTTATATGCTTATCGTAGGGGAGGAAGAGGAAAAGAATGGCACCCTTTCGGTACGTCGCCACGGGGGAGAGGACTTGGGTACTATGAAAATAGCCGATTTCATCACCCTAATACAAGAAGAGATCAACAAGAATATAAAACCTTTCTCAACAGAAGTTTAACTTAAAACACAATAGCCATTAATACGAGAGTACCCAACACGAAGAGCACAAGTGACGAAAAAGACCTCACACCGCGTGAACCGAGATATACGCGTTCTCGAAGTGCGTTTGGTAGGAGATAACGTGGAAACAGGTGTATATCCTACAAAAGAAGCCTTAAAGCTGGCGGAAGAATTGGAATTGGATTTGGTAGAAATCTCTCCCAATGCCCAACCTCCTGTATGTAAAATCGTAGATTACAAAAAGTTCCTCTACGAACAGAAAAACGTGCCAAGGAGTTAAAGGCCAAGGCTACTAAAGTGGAAATCAAGGAAATACGCTTCGGCCCTCAAACCGATGACCATGATTATGAGTTTAAAAAGAAACATGGTGAGAAGTTCCTCAAAGAGGGGGCTAAGGTGAAGGCTTATGTGTTCTTCAAGGGGCGTTCTATCGTCTACAAAGACCAAGGTCAGGAGCTATTGCTACGCTTGGCAGTGGATTTGGAAGAGTTCGGAAAGGTAGAGCAGATGCCAAAAACTCGAAGGAAAGCGTATGACTATGTTCATCGCTCCTGTGAAGAAAAAAATAAAAAAAGATAACAGATATTTCATCATTAATTTTTAAGTAACAAAATGCCAAAGATTAAAAACTAAATCCAGCGCTAAAAAACGTTTCAAACTAACGAGCCTGGTAAAATCAAAAGAAAGCACGCTTTCAAAAAGTCACATCTTGACTAAAAAGCTAAAAAAACGTAAGTTAGCTCTTACACACGCTACCCTTTGTTCATACCAATGACGAGGCCAGCGTAAAAGAAGCAATTAGGTTTAAAAATAATTGTTTCTAAGGTAAATTAATTGTCTCACCTTGGAGTATGGCTCAAAAAGAACGTAAAGTCGCCTACTACAAAAATTAGAAATTTATGCCAAGATCAGTAAACGCAGTTGCGCGTAGAGCGCGTAGAAAAATAATGAAACAAGCCAAAAGGTTACTTTGGCCGCAGAAAGAACGTTTGGACAGTTGCCAAGAACGCGGTTGAAAAAAAGCGTTAGTATATGCTTACAGAGACCGTCGCAATAAGAAAAAGAACCTTCCGCGCCTTGTGGATCGTTCGTATCAATGCTGGGGTTCGTCCTTATGGATTGTCTTATTCTAAGTTTATGGGAGCTCTTAAAAGCTAATAATATAGAACTTAACCGTAAAGTTCTTGCAGACTTAGCCCTAAACCACCCAGAGGCTTTCAAAGCAATTGTAGAAAAAAGTAAAATAAACGTTTAATCAAAAGAAATATCTGTTAGTAAAAGGCTATCCTTTTGTGGGATAGCCTTTTTAATATTATAGGTCAATCTCTACTTGGTTGCGCAGTAAGTCCTCAAGGGTTTCTGCCTTGCGGATGAGCTTGGCTTGCCCATCTATCCAGAGAACTTCCGCAGGGCGAGGGGCGTGAGTTGTAGTTGCTGGCCATGGTGTAGCAATAGGCACCTGCATTCCTAAAACAGAGGATATCCCCTCGGAGATTTCGGCAATTTGTCGGTTGGAGGCAAAAGTATCTGTCTCACAGATGTAGCCCACATCGATATCCATAGGAATAGGAATAGGGGTTAATGGGTTTATCGGGACAAAGATACAAAAATAATGACAAATGAATAATGATAAATTTTTATCATTATTCATTACTCATTGCTCATTATTTCGTATATTTGCACAAAGTTAGTCCTATTATGAAGACCTCTACTAAGTATATATTGCTGTCTTTGTTGGTAGAGTTTGTGCTCTTTTTGTCTTTTTATGCACTATGTAATAAACCCAAAGTCAAATACTTACGTTACAGCAATGGGGGCTATACGTACCTATGCAGTCATTACAGCCCTTTATATACCTACTTTTGTATTGGCTTATTTTATGGGACAAAAGGTAAAAATTCCACCTCTATAGCAGGCTCAAGAACTTTATCTTAGGGGTAGTGTTTATTTTCGTTTTTACATCACTACCTTTTGGCTTACAATGATGTGTGCTACTTATTTTCTCTGCCCTGAAGATGATAGGCGCTATTGTATGGAGATAACACAAGTGATCGTATTTCTCTATACAATAGGCGGAAAAAGGTATATGGCTGTTTGTTTTTACAGCATTGCTATTAGGGACCCTTTTAATAGTGACAAATGACAGGTGACAAGTGATTAATCACTAACCACCAACCACTAACCACTAATCACTAACAACTAATAACTTATACAAATGAAAAGAAGATTTATTTATCAAGATGCCAAATCGGATAAGTTTTGGGATATTGATTTTGAGGGTACTACCCAAACTGTCGTTTATGGAAAACAGGTACTGCAGGGCGAGAAGCCGTAAAAAGAATTTTGCTACAGCTGACCAATGTGCTCAAGAAAGCGAAAAGCTAATCCTCCAAAAACTCAAAAAAAGGCTATACTGAACTCAAGGAGGGCGAAGCCGCTCCTGAGAGAAAAGAGTACTCGAAGAAGAAAAAGCCGATTATTTCTTCTGGGAAGCTATAGAAAAAGAGCTACAAATACAACAAAAAGGATTGAGAAGCCTATGACTTGGACGAACATATAGAGAAACTTACTACTTATCTGGCCAAATATAGTGAGGAAAAAGTTACTTCTCTTTCAAAAACCTTAGAACAGAAACTAATTTCCCTTTATACCGCTCCTATAGCCGAACTCTATATCATTCTTGGCAATGAGTACGAGAAAGAGGGGATATCTATAGCTTTGATGGCTTTATCTCCGACGATGGTTTCCTCTATTTCCGTTGTTGGCTGCTACTCAAGGGCAAGGAATTCTATGAGGATATCACCAAGGATATAGAATCCTTTTGTCTCAGGCAAATACCATTTTGATATAGCAGAGACTTGGGCAGAGGATCTCCTCTATGTAGCCGATGCGGCCAATCAAGAAGCGCGCCCTGATAGTGATGAGGATATCATTCGTGATACAGCAAATGAAAAAGTGGCCTGAGCTGGATTATGACTTTGGCGAATTTGCTATGGACAGAGAGCCTGAAAGAGGGGGAGCGCTACAGAAAAATGTACCCCAAATTAGTAGCTGAAATTATGCCTATACGTTAGTAAATAAATTCTTTAATAAGATAGCGATATTCTTTAAAAAAGTAGTACCTTTGCCACCAGATATGGAAAAAAACAAGAAAGATACGACAGAGCCTATATGCGTATGGCACAGGAGTGGGCAAAAACTCTCCTATAGCCAGCGCAAGCAAGTAGGTGCTATCATTGTCAAAGACCGTATGATTATCTCCGACGGTTACAATGGTACCCCCACAGGCTTTGACAATTGCTGCGAGGATGCTCAAGGGAGAACCCTGTGGTATGTACTTCATGCTGAGGCCAATGCCATTCTCAAGGTAGCAGCCTCTACCCAGTCTTGCGCAGGAGCAACCCTCTATATCACCATGTCACCCTGCAAGGAATGCAGCAAAACTCATACACCAGTCGGGCATCATCCGTGTGGTGTACAAGGAAAGCCTATAGGGATACTAGTGGCTTAGAGTTCCTGCAGAAGGCGGGCGTCGAGATCGTGCATTTGCCCCAGACAGCGCATGATGAAACCTATCAATAACTTGTTTTTCTTTAGCCATGGCCTTAGTACTTGAATGGGACTTTTGAGCAATACCAAGAAGGGGAATGCCTTATTGCGCTGCATACCCGATTTGAGCCATGCAAATTGGCTTATTGGCTGAATAAAATATTGGATATTCGCCCTCAGGCGTGCCATCAATGACCTATATGATAAGGATTCCGATACCCTCTTTGCCCTTTTTCTTTTCCTATGAGCAGGAAGCAGAATGGCACCTAATAGCCAATAGAGTACGCACAATGACCTCTGTAGGGCTATTTACACAAGTGGAAGCATATCAGTTATTTATCAAAGAGCTACCCCAAGTGGATTACTTTCTTAGAATTAACCCTTGTGAGCAAAGCCAGGATTATGTGTCTTTATTGAAAGCGCAATTTTTTTATAGATCTTGCCTATGAAATACCACTGTTTCCAGAAGGCAAGCTTACCTATAAGGAGCAGAGAAAACTCAATGAAATCAAAAGCAAAAATTAATATTCTAAAAAATTTATATAGTATGATAGGACGAAAAACAAAAAAATAGTAGCTACCTTAGGGCCTGCTACCGATAGCCCTGAAATTCTCAAAGGTATGATCCTAGCGGGCGTGAATGTATTCCGTATCAACTTCTCTCATGCCAACTATGAGGAGGTGAAACAACGCATCGCTCAAGTACGCGCCATACAGGAGGAACTCAATACTCATGTAGCCCTCTTAGGGTGACTTACAAGGCCCTAAACTCCGTGTAGGTGTCATGGAGGACGATGTAGTGGTAGAGGATGGCGACCAGATCTCTTTCGTTACAGGAGAGCCTTTCGTAGAGAATAAGGAGCGTGCCTATATGAACTATGCCAGTTCCCTCTCGATGTGAAAGCCGGTGAAAGAGTACTTTTGGACGATGGTAAGCTCATCTTTGAAGTGGTATCTACCAATGAAAAAAGATACTGTAGTGGCCAAAAGTGTTACAAGGAGGGGTGCTCAAGTCCAAAAAAGGAGTAAACCTACCTAATACCAACATCTCCCTACCAGCCCTTACTGAAAAAGGATATCAAGGATGCCATTTTCGCCATAGAACAAGAGGTAGATTGGATTGCACTTTCCTTTGTGCGCCATGCCAAAGATATAGAAGACCTCAAAAAAACTCATCAAAGCACATACCACTGAGGAGATTCCGATCATTGCCAAGATAGAAAAACCAGAGGCATTGGCCAATATAGATGAAATCATCGCCAATTGCCAAGGACTCATGGTGGCTCGTGGCGACTTGGCTGTGGAAACGCCAGCACATGAGGTGCCACTACGCCAAAAAAAGAATTGGTACGCAAGGCCAAAAGAAGCACGTATTCCTGTGATTATCGCTACCCAGATGATGGAGACCATGATAGAGAGCCTTACTCCTACCCGTGCCGAGGTCAACGATGTGGCCAACTCTATCATAGACGGAGCCGATGCGGTGATGCTCTCCGCTGAGACCTCCATAGGAAATATCCAGTGCAGGTCATCGAACGAATGTCCAGCATTATCAAAAGTGTAGAGGATTCCGATTTTATCAATGTACCTCGTATCCCTCCTGTACGTGAAGGCAATGAGCGTTTTGTTACTCAGTCAATCTGCTTGAGTGCAGCCAAACTAGCTGATGATATGGATGCCAAGATCATTTCCACCCTTACCGGTAGTGGTTATACGGCATTTCAGGTATCTGCCTTTGCGTCCAAGTGCAAATATCTTAGTCTTCTCCTCCAACCGACGCCTACTCACCAAGCTGAGTCTGTTATGGGGGTAACCACCCTACTACTACGACCGTTACGTATCCACCGATGAGACGATAGAGGACATCAACCGTATCGCCACCCGCGAGGGACACGTACAAGTAGGCGACATCGTCATTAGCCTTAGCGCCATGCCGATCGGTTACCAAGGCCGCGTGAATACGGTTCGTGCTACACAGATATTGGCGTAAAAAAATGAATAGTAAATACCTAATCTAAAGAGAGTTCGATATAAAAAAATAACTTTTTATATCGAACTCTCTTTCATCAGGTGTTTTCTATATGGATGGGTATATATTGAGTCCATCTATTATAACTATTAAAAATCATCTCTAACTAATAGACAGAAATTTCTCAACCCATAAAGTTGAAGTTAGTTAAATATATTGTAAACTGACATAGTTCCTCACTAGTCATTAACCATTAATCATTAATAATCATGTCCCAATTTTACAACCAGATTGCGGAAAAATATGATTTTATCTTTCCGCTATCCCCAGCACATAAGACTTTCTTTGCCAGCGAACTCCATGGCAAAACGATCCTTGATGTAGGTGCCGCCACAGGCAACCTTACCGCTTATCTTAGCTCACAAGGCTACGAGGTTACCGCCATAGACCTCAGTGAAGGACTCATTGCCAAAGCCGCCGAAAAAGGCGTTACTGTACAGCAACTCAATATGCTTGCTATTGATGAGCTTCCTACGTTTGACAACATTGTTTGTATAGGCAATACGCTCCCTCACCTCGATAGTAAGACTTCCGTACAGCTCTTTTTACAAAAAAGCTTACAGGCAACTCACCCAAGGGGCAAACTCGTCCTGCAATTGGTCAATTTTCAAAAATATTTTTGCCCAACAACAAGGAGATTATCTCGGTAACCTACCACTGATAGAAAAACGATAAGGTCAAGTTTGAGCGCTATTACTACCTCAATGAGGAAGGAAAAAAATCCGTTTCAAGACCATTTTTGGACGATACTATTAAGAATGAAGAGCTGTTGCAACCTATTTTTCGCTGACCAGCTTACCGAGTGGCTCACTCAAATAGGGTTTCAAGCCATTAACCTATATGGTAATTTCAAAAAGACCCTTTTGACAAAGAAAAAATCCATGGCACTGATAGTAACAGCCGTGAAATAAGTTTTATTTTTACTTTTTCCCTACTCATACTATCTCAAAGGTAGTATCAGTAGGGATTTTTTTCTCTATTTACTTTTTCACAATTCACTCAAAAATCCGTATATTTGCACTTTAAAAACAATACCTTATGGCACGATTAGGAATGCTTTACGCCATCACTGATGAAGTGTTAGCCCAATTAGAAGCACAAGATATAGACCAGATGTACGACTATATGCTTGAAGAAATAGAAGAAGAACTGTTTGATACTCCCTGAAGCCTTTGAACTAGACAAAGCGTGGGAAGGAATCCATTATTGTCTTTGTGAGGGAGATTGGTATAAAGAAGAGGAATAGCCCCTGACGTTATTTTTGGTGGAGAACTCCTTTTAGATGAAGATGATAATGTGATTTTCTTGAAAAACTCCTGAAAAAATCAAAGAAATAGTCAACTATATTCAAGAAAAATCCTATTGAAGAGACCCTCAAAAATAATTTTTGATAAAATCCCTGAAGAAGAATATACTCTTCCCAAAGATGAGGACAATCTCAACTATTTGTTAGGCTGGAGCGAAGGACTTTTTAGAGTTCTATAAAAATGCTTTTAGAAAAAGCAGCTTAACGTTATATTTACCGTGAGATCTTTAATAAAAAAATCATTAAAATATTATTTTATGGAAACAATAACTTTTTCAAACAAATGTAAAAAGCAATAGATTTTCCTATTATAGAGGAAATATTGAAAAAAATTTAAAAGCCAAGGATATCAAAAATTATCAAAGAGAAGAAAGATGATACAGAAATGACAGAGGAAGAGTTCCTTGCAAAAAAATAGACCGCTCTATGAAAAGCAAAAGAACGAAAGTTACCGTAGAAGAACTTAGAGCTAAATATTTGAAATAATGGAAGAATTAGAAACGTATTCTTTGGAAGAAACAGAGATTTTTCTGAAGATATGGCAAAGCATATAAGTTCAGGACAGAAAAAGATTGTCGAGAGAATACTTAACCTTATTGAAGAAATAAAGGAACATCCCACAACAGGAACAGGTAAGGTGGAGCGTCTCAAAGGCAAGGGAGACGTCTTGTATATTCTCGGCGTATAAATGACAAGCACAGGCTTGTTTATGAAATCTTTTGAAGAAGAAAAGTTAGTAGTCTTAGCGGCTGCTTATGGTCATTACAAAGACAAATAACAATTAACCATTGACAATTAACAATTAAAAAGAATGTTATCAGTATCCAATTTATCCGTACACTCGGCAAGCGCGTCCTCTTCGATGAGGTCAATGTAACCTTTACACAAGGTAACTGCTACGGCATCATCGGTGCCAATGGAGCAGGCAAATCTACCTTTTTGAAAATCCTTTCTGGCAAGCAAGAACCTACTTCGGGGCGTGTCATCCTCGAACCTGGCAAGCGTATGTCGGTACTCGAACAAGACCACTATGCCTATGACGACTATACGGTACTTGACACCGTGATTATGGGCAACAAAGTACTCTCCAAAAATCAAAAAAAGAGATGGACGACCTCTATGCCGACTATTCCGATGAACATGCCGAGCGTATTGGCGAACTACAAAATGCAGTTTGATGAGATGAACGGATGGAATGCTGAGAGCGATGCGGCCGCTCTGCTCTCCAACTTGGGTATCTCCGAGGATATGCACTATACCCTCATGTCCGAAATGGACGGCAAGCTCAAAGTACGTGTACTTCTCGCACAAGCCCTCTTCGGAAATCCCTGATGTACTGATCATGGACGAGCCTACCAACGACCTAGACTTTGAGACTATCGGCTGGCTCGAGAACTTTTTGGCAAACTATGAAAATACAGTGATTGTCGTTCTCACGACCGTCACTTCCTTGATGCTGTATGTACCCATATCTCCGATATTGACTTTGGGAAAATCAATCATTATTCGGGTAACTATACTTTCTGGTACGAAAGTAGTCAGTTGGCAGCTCGTCAGCGTGCCCAGCAAAAACAAAAAAAGCAGAAGAGAAAGCCAAAAGAATTGCAGGAGTTTATCGCGCGTTTCAGTGCCAATGTGGCCAAATCAAAAACAGGCAACCTCTCGTAAGAAGATGTTGGAGAAACTCAATATTGAGGAAATCAAACCCTCCTCTCGTCGTTATCCTGCGATCATCTTTGACCGTGACCGTGAGGCAGGCGACCAAATCCTACACGTGGAAAAACCTTGCCGCTTCTGTGGACGGACAGGTATTGTTTAAGAATGTAGACATCAACCCTAGCCAAAGACGACAAAGTAGCCGTAATTTCTAAGGATTCACGTGCTACCACTGCCTTTTTATGAGATTCTCAACGGCAACCTCAAGCCCGATGCGGGTACCTTTTGCCTGGGGTATCACTACCTCGCAGTCTTACCTGCCCGTGGATAACTCCGATTTCTTCACCCAAGACCTTTCTCTAGTGGATTGGTTACGCCAATGGGCAAAGACAGAAGAAGAACGAGAGGAAGTATACGTACGCGGCTTCTTGGGCAAGATGCTCTTCAGTGGTGAGGAAGCCCTCAAAAACTGCAAAAGTGCTCTCAGGAGGCGAGAAAGTGCGCTGTATGCTCAGCCGTATGATGATGTTACGCGCCAATGTGCTTATGCTCAACGAACCTACCAACCACTTGGATTTGGAGAGCATCACCGCCTTCAACAACTCGCTGAAAAAAACTTCAAAGGTACCGTGCTTTTTCACCACCCACGACCACGAATTCTCACAAACCGTCGCCAATCGTATCATTGAGCTTACCCCTAGTGGCATCATAGACCGCTATATGACCTTTGATGAGTATATGGACGATAAGAATATTCAGGAATTGAGGGAGAAGATGTATAAACAATGATTAATTGTTAATGATTAATGGTTAATCACTGCACTTTGGCAAAGTTTATGGAACAAAAAAAGGTGATTAAAATGAGCTTTTGCCAGAGTGTTTTGAGAGGAATGTACAATTTGGTACAATGTTTTAGGAAATAAAATAATTTTAATTAACGTGAGTTCGATATAACGAAAGCTCCCACAGATTTTCACGGATTTCACAGATTTTTCTATGTTTGTGTAATTGTGCTGTTGCGATTTACACAGATTTTTATAAGGCCAAAGGCCTTATTTATCCGTGGAAATTAAGGAGTTATACTTAGTTGTTGTATCATTCTCTCTGTGAAAAATCCGTGGAATCTGTGGGAGAAAAAAATATAATTTTTGCTTACGTCGAACTCACGTTAATTAGATTTAAAAATGTAAAAAGATGACAATAGAAGAATTAATTTTTAAAGGGAAAGAACTACAGAATACAATATACCAATCAAAAAGAATTTAGAGGATATATATCTTATAGTAGTAATAAAGAAGAGGAATATCAGAATTGGTTGTATTCAGTAAAAAGGATAATAGATACAAAAATATAAGAGTTCTGTTGAAAGACTTAAACCCTATGAGCAAAAATATATCTCCAGAAAATCATATTAAAATATTAGGAATATTGGAGGGAATTAAGAATTTTTCCAGAAGAACCTGAAAATGAAATCAAAGGGAAAAAGTTCAGATGGAATAACTATAAATAATAACCAAAGCAATATTCAAAATAATACTCAACAAATAATAAATATCTTTATAGATGCTATAAGAGATGAAATTACGGGGAAAGAATTAAAAGAGTTGAAGGAAATAATGAAGAATTATGAAAAGAATCCTGAAGAAACAAAAATCAACACTCTTAGAAAAATAAAAAGGATTTGGTAAAGATGTTTTGTCTAATATTATGGCGAATATTATAACTAATCCTGATTTTTATTCAACTTTTTAAATTAGTAAGTTATGGAAATATACAAATATCAACCTATTAGTGAGTATTTTTTTGGAAGAATCTCATAAATGATGAATTGTGGTTTAATAACCCACGTAACTTTAATGATTGGTATGATTCAAATCTTCCTTTAAATATTGATTACACAAGAACAGAAATAGAAGAATTTATAAAACATTCTTATTACAATAATTTTTGGAAATCTTGAAAGATTTGAAGAAATGTTTAGTAAGGATATAGATCGTTTATCTTCAAATAAATTAGAACGAGAAAAATACTTTAAAGATATAACTGAACATTATATAAATAACTATATAGGGATTACTTGCTTTTCTAAAGAGGGAATAAATACTGGTTTATGGGGTTATTATGGAGATAATAAGGGAGTATGTCTTGTTTTTGATTCTGAAAAGGATAAAGAATATTTTAAGAATTTATATAATGTAACTTATGTAGAGATATTACCTTCAATTAAATTAAGATTAAAAATTTTTGCCTGATGATTTAAGAGATTATCTAACCATAAAAAAACTACTAATTGGAAATATGAAGATGAAATAAGATTGTTTCGGCATAAATCAGGAAGATATAAATATGTTCCTAACTCTTTGACAAAAAGTTATTTTTGGAATGAAAACAGATACTAAAGATATCAATAAAATAAAAATCTATTTGTTTACTTAAAAACAAGGATATTAAGTTTTATAAAACTGAAGATGGAGGTGGTAATTTTGTTTTGAAAGAGTTTTTGAGTGAGATATCACTCCCCGTAGAACGCAATATTAACTCAGTAGAAACCAAAAATCAAGTATGTAAGGTGCAATATAAGGTAGGGAATTTAATGATTTTATTTGTTTAACCATTAGAAAAAAATGGCAACAAGATTTATTTTATTTGGAAGATTCAAGAATGAGTCCTTGTTTTTTTGGAAAATTAATATTGGCTATGTTATGGAAAAGACAAAAAGTATCTCTAACATACTTCAAAGAGTTTTCACCTGATGAAACCCCTAGTTGGGTAATAAATGTCATTATAAGTAATACATATAAAGAGTATAGCAAATTTAGCGAACCTATCTTTGAAATTCTTCAGCCGAGAGCTGAAAAAAACAATATTTGACTTGAAAAATCCTATACATGTTAGGGGATGTAAGCTTTATAGAAGAAGATGAGGATACAGTATCTTACCATTTATGGGATAAAATAAACGAATTAGCAAGACTAAAAAGGTAGAGGGGCTACTCTAAGGGCTGTAGTTAAGGATTTATATGGCAATGAATACACCTCTAATGAAATGGAAGTAGATAATTTTTAGTTGATAACAATATTAAAGGGAAGTAGATTAGACGTTAAGTCAGCTAATAATTCAATAAACGCGAAAAAGAGTTGAAAAAAATTTTTGAGTTATGGCAAGAAAAAAATCTGTATATTTGTAATCCTCCTATGGTCAAGTGCTATAGTAGCACAAACCAGACCTCCTATTGAAAAACCCAGAGGAATCAATGTGATCTTGGGGGAGGAGATAGCGGAATCTGACTATTATTTTTCTTACAGACTATTTCAATCTTTATGAAGATAAAAATGCAGTATTCTTCCATGATAATGGTACTTTTAGCTCCATGCGTATAGTGCGAAGTTGTGGGTATGACGGTAACTTACATAACCCCACTCAAAGGAGGCTATGAGCTGATAGATGACAAGCATATCCGCCTATGGGTGACCAACCAGTATGATTCTTATGAGGAGATACATAAGGATTTGGGTGTTTATTATATACATCGCTGCTTGAACGACTATATTGTATTGGTAAAAACCTCAGGAAATGCCGAAAAAGACAAGGAAAGAGCCCAAGAAATATATAAAAATGAGAAAAACAGCCAATGCAGCATCTTTTTACCGATAGGGTATGGACCACTGATAAGCTATTGGGAAAAAGCAGCACAAGAGTATCCTTACTTGATACTTACTTCAGCAACGGCTGTGGGGGAGCATTATGTTATATTCAATCAAGAGGGCAAGTTTTTTCAGGGAGTAAAGAACACCCAAATTTTTAGTATACAAGGTAGCTACAAGTGGGTAAGTAAAGATTATATACGTCTGTCTATAGATAAGCAAATAACCGCTGTTTTTCCTAGTACTATAGCTTATGATGAAGATGCTATCACAGATATAAAAAACCTATAAATAAAAAAACTTAGGAACTTATTATAAGTATCTTGTACCTGATGAGTGTTATATATTTGTAAGGAGTATAGGCAACCTCAAAAAGATAAGAGGGAGGCAGAAAAAAATATACCAACAATGGAAGACAAACCCCAACTTTTTAGTTTGTAAGAAATTAGAGGAGATTTTTTTGAAAAATAAAAACATATAAAGTAAATGAAAATCATAGGAATTAGTGTACGCACTACCAATCAGAACGGACAGGCGATGCAAGACATCGGGACACCTTTGGCAACGCTTTTTTTAGTGAGCAACTTTTGGCAAAAATACCCAATAAGGTAAGCGATGCCATTTACAGCATCTACACCGATTACCAGAAGGACTATACCGAGCCTTACACTTGTATGATGGGAGTGGAAGTTACCACGCTCAGTACGATTCCCGACGGCTTAGAGGGCAGGGAATTCCCTCAGCAAACCTTTCAAAAGTTTGTAGCCAAGGGCGTGATTCCTCAGGCAGTAGGGGCGATGTGGCAATATATTTGGGATCATGACGCCACACTCAATCGCACTTACGTATATGACTATGAGCGCTACACCGAGAAGTCTCAGCAAGGAGATGCTTCTGAAGTGGATATTTTTATAGGCGTAAAGAGAACAAGTAACCCCAATTCCTATGATGAAGTCTATATAGGTAGCCATTTTGGAGCAGGGGGACTGATTTATTTCAAAGATTATCCTTTATTATTAGCTGTTCTATTTGGTATTACGGTATTCTTGCCGCCTATAAGTGTTGTTATGGTACTATTCTTTTCGCAACCTTTTGTTTCCGCAATCGCTGGCAATTATTAGGCGAACAAACCTCTATATTTGATATAATAATCTTAGGAATCTTTCTTTTATACTACTTATACCTTTTGTGGCTAAAGAGGGTTGTTGTATCATTCTTTCTGTGAAAATCCGTGTTTCACATACCCAGCTGTGAGCATTCGCTGGCTTTGTGGGAGAAAAATATAATTTTTGCTTACATCGAATTCACGTTAATTATTTACAAAAATTCGCGAGATTTGAGTCAGCAAATTAATAAATGAATAAATTGTCTTATGAAAATATTTTCTTATAATGTAAATGGACTTCGTGCCGCCATGACCAAAGGTTTCGTGGAGTGGCTCTCTGCTGCTAGTCCCGATGTGATCTGCTTGCAGGAAATTAAGGCCTTGGAAAGCCAAATAGACTTAGCCCCTTTGAGGCAGCAGGCTACACCTATCATTATTTCCACTCGGCTGAGAAGAAAGGATACAGCGGAGTGGCAATTCTCTCAAGATCCAGCCTACTCATGTGGAAATAGGCTCAGGGATAGACTATATGGACAAGGAAGGGCGTATCCTCCGTGCTGATTATGGCGACCTTTCGGTTATGAGCCCTATACTTACCCTCAGGAACAAATATTGACCGATTGGATCACAAACTACAGTTTATGGCTGATTTTTCAGCAGTATATCAATACACTCAAGCAGACGCGCCCCAACCTTGTTATCTGTGGGGATTATAATATCTGTCATGAGGCGATTGATATTCATGACCCTGTGCGCAATGCCAATGTATCTGGCTTTTTGCCTGTGGAGCGCAAGTGGCTGGACGACTTTCTCAAGAGTGGGTTTGTGGATAGCTTTCGTTTTTTTAACAAAGAACCGCATAACTACTCTTGGTGGAGCTACCGTGCCAATGCCCGCAACAATAACAAGGGTTGGCGTATAGACTACTGCTTGGTAGCCAAGCCCTTGGCCTCTCGTATGGTAAGAGCCGCTATATTGCCAGAGGCTAAGCACAGCGACCATTGTCCTATCTTAGTTGAAATCCGCTCAGCCGATGAAAAATAACGCCTCCGACCACCTGCTGGTCATTCGTCTCTCTGCCATGGGCGATGTGGCAATCTCTTTGCCTGTGCTCAATGCACTTACTGCACAGTACCCACAGCTTACACTTACCATCCTTACCCGCCCGCTCTTTTCACCCCTCTTTTGCCCACCTGCCTCGCACCACGGTTTTTCCTATAGATATCAAGGGTGCTCACAAGGGCATCCGAGGCCTCTATCGGTTATTTAGGGCCTTGAGAGGGCAGGGATTACCCAAGTGGCCGACTTGCACAATGTACTGAGAACAAATATCTTAAAGTTTTTCTCTTTTTACTGCCATTCCTTTTTGTACAAATAGATAAGGGCAGGCGAGAAAAAAAGCACTCACCCGTAGTAAAAATAAGATTTTTTTACACCTCTATTACCTTCTTATAAGCGGTATGCAGCGGTATTTGAGCGCTTAGGCTATCCCATTGTATGGGGATAAGGACTATTTCTCCCCAAGCCAGCTCTTACAGAGCTGATTAGGAGCGCTACTAAGTGCTGATACCAATATAGGTATTGCTCCTTTTTGCCTCTCACAAGGGCAAGGAATACCCTTTTGAACAAATGAAAGAGGTTATAGCAGCACTCTCCGAGCGCTATCCCAAGAGCAAACTGTTTATTTTTCGGTGGGGAGCAAGAGAAAAAGCATTGGTGGATACCTTGCCCACTTATCCCAATGTAGAACCTATGGTAGGCAGGCTTACCTTTTGCGGAGGAGTTGGCCTTGATCGCCCACTTAGACCTTATGCTGGCTATGGACAGTGGCAATGCCCACTTGGCGGCCAACTATGGGGTGCCCACCCTCACCCTATGAGTTACACACCCTTATGCTGGTTTTGCCCCTACGGACAGCCTCAGGAGTATTGCCTTGTGGCCGATCGTCGTCAGTACCCCTTGGTGCCTACTTCAGTTTTTGGAAACAAATATCCCGAAGGTTATGAAAAATCCATAACAACCATTTCTTTACAAGATATTTTTACGTAATATTGCCGCTATTTTTAGAAAAAATAAATTAGTCTCTTTTTCAGACTTTTTATACTTTTGCTTTAGAAAAAAATCGCTTTTTATACTATATGATACATTTTTTTATGAGCTTCCTTTTGAATTGCCACAGGAAGAAGCCGATTTCCGTCGTTGGGTGCAACTCATCATTGCCTCTGAACGCAAAAAGAAGGGGATATCAACTATATCTTTTGCGATGATACCTACTTGCACAAGATCAATGTAGATTATTTGCAGCATGATACCTTGACGGACATCATTACTTTTGACTATGGCAAGGATAACCTGCTCTCAAGTGACATCTATATCTCTATAGATCGCGTACGGGAGAATGCCCAGTCCTATGGGGTGGATTTCTCCGCGGAGCTACTCAGGGTAATGGCGCATGGAATCCTGCACCTATGTGGCTATAAGGATAAAAACCGACGAAGAATCCCAACAGATGCGAGAGAAAGAAGAGGGAGAAAATGACACTTTTTCTTAAAATAGAAAAACCTTTGAGCCACTATGGCTCAAAGGTTTTTCTTATGCTAAGGGAGGAAAACTAGTCCTTCATACGTTCTACGTAGGGTACCCTTCTCAGTTTCCACTTTGATACGGTCTCCTTCGTTGATAAAGAGCGGTACATTTACAATAGCACCTGTCTCTACCGTTGCAGGCTTAGTGGCATTGGTAGCTGTATTTCCTTTTACCCCTGGTTCTACATGAGTTACAGTAAGAATCACATTGGCAGGCATCTCCACTGAAAGGGGCGTTTCATCTTCGGCATTGAATATAATCATTACCACTTCCCCTTCTTTGAGTAAGTCTGGGTAGTCCAACATATCACGGCGGATATGCACTTGGTTAAAGTCCTCTACGTTCATGAATACAAGCTCTTCGCCCTCTGGGTAGAGATATTGGAACGAACGTGTCTCCACACGTACATCCTCTATCTTGTGCCCGGCAGAGAAAGTGTTGTCAATGGTTTTTCCTGTGGTAACACTCTTGAGTTTTGTTCTCACAAAAGCAGGCCCTTTCCCCTGGCTTCACATGGAGAAATTCGATGATTTTGTAAATGTCATGGTTGAAACGGATACATAATCCTTTTTTTAATATCAGCTGTACTTGCCATATTTATTTAAATATATTTATTTGTTTACTAATTACTTAAGGCTTCCTACCATATCCTCAGGGCGCACCCAAGCATCGAATTCCTCTGGGGTTACATAGCCCAAGCGGATTGCTTCTTCGCGTAGGGTAGTGCCATTCTTATGAGCGGTATTGGCGATTTCAGCCGCTTTGTAGTAGCCTATCTTGGTGTTAAGGGCGGTAACAAGCATTAGGCTATTGTTAACCAACTCTTTGATACGTGCATAGTTAGGGCTCAATACCTGAAGCGCAGTGCTCTTCGAAACTTACAGCGGCATCCCCGATAAGGCGGGCGGACTGTAGGAAGTTAGCACAGATCACAGGCTTGAACACATTTAGTTCATAATGCCCTTGGGTAGCCCCTACACTGATGGCTAGCATCATTACCCATCACCTGGGCAGCAACCATCGTAACAGCTTCACACTGAGTAGGGTTTACTTTTCCTGGCATGATAGAGCTACCTGGCTCATTGGCAGGAATCAAGATTCTCCCGATACCACTACGAGGGCCAGAGGCCATAAGGCGGATATCGTTGGCAATTTTGTTAAGTGATACGGCGATTTGCTTGAGCGCTCCGTGAGACTCTACCATGGCATCGTGAGCGGCCAAGGCTTCAAACTTGTTCTGAGCCGTTACAAAAGGAAGCCCAGTGAATTGAGCTATATTTTGGCTACCACCACATCGTATCCCTTAGGCGTATTGATACCTGTACCTACAGCAGTACCACCCAAGGCCAATTCGCTTAGGTGTGCAAGGGTATTTTTCAGTGCTTTGATACCATGTTCTATTTGGGATACATAGCCAGAGAATTCCTGACCGAGGGTAAGGGAGTGGCGTCCATAAGGTGGGTACGTCCTATTTTTTTACCACATCTTTGAAAGCCTCTGATTTTTTTCTGTAGGGTATTTTTGAGTTTTTCAAGACCAGGGATGGTAGTCTCCACTACCATTTTGTAGGCTGCGATATGCATACCAGTAGGGAAGGTGTCGTTGGAGGACTGTGATTTGTTCACATCGTCGTTGGGCTGGAGTACTTTTTCCCCTTCGCCTATTTTTCTCCCTGCCAGAAGCTGAGCGCGGTTGGCGATTACCTCATTTACATTCATATTGGACTGAGTACCAGAGCCTGTTTGCCAGATGACCAAAGAGAATTGATCGTCCAATTTGCCTTCTAAGATTTCGTCACATACTTTAGCTATTAAGTCTCGTTTTTTTCTTCGGAGAGTACGCCCAATTCGAAATTGGCATAGGCGGCCGCTTTCTTTAAGTAGGCAAAGCCATGAGATCACTTCCTTAGGCATAGAGGCAGGCGCCCCTATTTTTGAAGTTGTTACGAGAACGTTCTGTTTGTGCTCCCCATAGCTTATCGGCAGGGCACTTTCACTTCACCCATAGTGTCTTTTTTTCAATACGATATTCCATTGGTATATAGTTTTAATGGTTTTTCCAAGATAAAAAAACATCAGTTTTTCATGACACAAAAAGTATATTTTTCTTAGACCACCAAATTTTTTTTCAAATATTTTTTTATTCCTAATATTCTCTTACTCAAGTTTCGCAAGCTGTTTTTTTCAAAAATCCCTTAGTTCCTCCCCAGCCCCTTTCGAAGGAGGGGAGAATTAGTGTGTTTATGCAGTGTAGATTCTCTGTCCTTTTTTTCACACTCTTAGCCCCCTTAGTTCCTCTCCCAGCCCCTCCGAAGGAGGGGAGAATTAGTATTTTTATGCAGTATAAATTCTTAGTATAAGTCTGAATATCTGTCTTTTATAACATATATTCCAATTTTTCACACTCTTAGCCCCCTTCCTTTGGAGGGGGTAGGGGAGGAACTGAGATAAGGGGAGGAACTAAGGTAGGATATAAGAAATGAATAATTCTGACACTTAATAAGTTATATTCTTCACAAAAACCAAATTAATAATTAACAATTAATAATTAACAATTAATAATTAACAATTAATAATTAACAATTAACAATCTCTTCTGTTGAAAAACTATTGGTTTTTAAATAAATCAAAAATGTACTACTTTTTGCACGACAAACTTTTTAAAGTATTTTTTTATCATATGAATGATGTGAAAAAGCTAAAAAAACATTTTTTTGTTTAATGTATTGGTTTGTAGTCTCTTAGTTTCTTTCAGGGCAACTCAGAGCTCAAGTGGCAGTCAATGACCCCGTCGCGGAAGATCAGGTACAGTTTGCCAACAATACCAATTTTTGAAAATCGGTACGCTCACCATTAAGGTAAAGCTCCCGCCTGGAAAAAAACAAATGCTGAGGTAACCGTTACGCTGCCTACAGGGATTCAGTATGTGGTAGGCTCAGAGACGCTAGGGGCTAATGCGACAAGTGTGACTTACCAAACGAGTAGTCCTCTGGGTAAGCCTGTCTTTACTATGGTAGGGACTCCTAATAAGGAGGTCACCTTTACCATTAAGCGTAAAATTACCAAAGCAGCGACAACTGCTCGAGGTGGAGCGAGCCTTGTCGATAAGGTAAAGGCTGTTGTAATAGGAGAGGGTGAGGATGAAAAAGATACAAAAACCCTATAAGGTGACTCCTCCGGAGGTGACAATACAAGATGTCTCAACGGTATACAATGTTCCTGTGGGGGAGAATACCACTACCTTTGGCATTCGTAATACTGGGGCGGGGGCTACTCGTACCATTTTCTTCTCTGTAGCTTATCCTGCTGGGGTTACCCATATAAGTTTTACACCCCCTAGGAGTTACTTTGGATCAAGTGGGTACCGTCCCTACAGGCTTCGAAAAATGCAGGGCAACTCTTGTATAGACTTACCAAACCCACAGGTTTTTTTACCCAACGAATTGGTAACTATTACTCAAAAGTATCAGGTGGCACCTTCCTTATGTGGTGGAAAATTAAAGATAGGTTATGTGCCCTATTGGGGGGCTTCGGGTACCGACCTGTTTGAACAGAATACCCGAGCGGACAGAGAGGTAAGAATAAGGACCTACGCCCCTTTGGTAAAGAAAAAACACAGACGCACAAAAAGACTTACTTTGAATATGAGAAGGCCTTTGTGCACCTTCGGGACAGAAACTCGGTACTTTCTATACTGCTTTTTAAGAACGAAAGTACTGACGGAAGTACAGCTTATAATAATAGGCTTACTAAATTAAGCCAATACCTTAATTATTTTGAGGTAAAGAACTTCTATATTATTGCTTCTGATGGCACTAAAAATTCCTATAACTGAAACTTCTAACGATGGTGTAGGTATTACTGTTTTTGATTTTCGAACCCATACTGCTTTTATTGGCTACCAATCCTGCCTTGGCAGGGAAAAAATATTGGTTTTTACCGATGAGGACAATGATGGGTACTTGAATGACTTAAAGTATGGGGCTGAGGTACGTATCTGTTACGACTTGGTCTCTAAAGGACTACCTTTTTGTTTGTGGCAGACTACCTCAATAAACCCTTCCTATTATTGGGATTATGACAATATTTGTGGGAGTGCTATGGAAACCTTAAGAGTTAATCAAGATACGTATATACGAAATCTCTCCTTTGTAAACCAAAGTAGATTTCCCACTCAATTACTTTTTGAATGCGCCAGAAAAAAGGTTATTTAAGCCCAGGTATGACAAATGTAGCTGTATATGAACGTCTACAAGGAGGATCTGCTCTTACACCTAATAATTTTCGTTATCGTTACCAAATGCAGTTGCCACCAGGAATTGGGCTTAAGAATGTGGTATTCCACTATACCAAGAATGATGATTTTACCGATACTACGGCGCCTACTATTACTATAGGGAACATACCTGCAGGAGGCTCCTTAGATTTTACGACACCTGATACCCCTCCCCAGGAGTAGTAAATAATGAGGAACGCTATTGGGGGCATATCTCTTTTTGAGATGGAGCTTAGCAATTGTACAGGTATGAGTGATTCTGCCTCTATTCCTTATACGATTTCGATAATGACCCGCAACAAAGATGGCATCACTTTCTGTCCTATGCCTTTGGTGTGTGAGAATGTAACTGTTTTTCACGGGCTGTTCGACGCCTTGTACTGTAAATGGTCCTGAGATACGCTCCACCAGTGGTGGAACGAGCCGACAACTCTTATGGCTGGACAGATGCTACAATGACTACCCACGTGCAGCGTGCCAATGTATCAGCCGAACAACGCCGTAAAAATATTACAGTATGACGATGTAGAGATCTTTTGCAGAAGGAAGACAATCGGTCAATAGTGATACGGACAACTTATACTATTATATGTCTACCTTGAGTTCTGCTACCTTAGTACCTAAATCCATAAAAAGTAACTATAGGTGCACAGCATACCACTTTACAAGCTACTATGCCAGGGGGTGGTGGAGCATATCAGGAACAATCTCAGGAACTATTATCGTTGGAACCTTACTAGTGTATTACCCGCAGGCAATTTGGCCGCAGGGCAAACCTTCTCGGTAATGGCTACTTATCAGATGAATAACCCTATTCAAAAATAGTGCAGAAAAAACAATCAGGGGTTACCTCTTATTTCTATACATTGGCTGATAAAACAGATATGGCTATCGACCCCAAAGGATTTCATACCAATATGTTACGATGTGGATCAGCTTTGATACCTGTTTTTCACTATGGGAGATACAGGGAGCTCATTATGGTTCTAATGGATTCTCTCTTAGTGCTTGTAATCCTAGTGCTATAGGAGGAAACCTAATCTTTTTCTGGACGCACTCAAGGTTCTGGTAGTACTTATTACACAGAGGAGTACCGTCCTGGCCGCTTGATCAAGAAGATAACAATTAAGATGCCGTTAGGGTATAAAAATCTCAGACCCCAATTTGCTTTTATTTCTATACGCCTACAGTAGCTGATGATAAAAAAAGAATGCTAGTTATTTACTCCCTAAGGTGACGATTCCTTTGAGCCAATGGGTAGAAACTACAGAGGGGGTAAGCGAGTGTATACTTTATACCAATCCTCCAAGAGGAACACAGTATTACTTGCCTCCAGGAATGATAAAACCAGGTACCTATTCCGAATATTTGCGGGCTACTATACAGGCTTCTTGTAAGGGAAGGACTATACCAGAGATATCACTCCTGGGAGAATTGCTACGGCTGCTGAAGTAGCCGCTGCTGGAGAACAGGTAACTTATAGTGTAGACTATGAAGATTATTACTATCACTACGCTGATTTAAGTAACTCGCTCCCCTACCAATCAATTAAGGACAGGAGAGCTTTACTATAAAAATAAGCCTCAATTATTACTAACAGCTCAGGGGCAAGGCTCTACAATGAGAGCAAACAGAGAGGAACAAAGCTCCGTTTTCGCTATCGAGACACGTTATGGTGATGCTCCCAATGCTTGGATCTCTATTCCTGATGTGACAGGAGTGGAAATCTTAGGCTTGGAGGAAGTCAATGATGCCGCAGGAACTACTGTGCAACAGACCTTCTCGCCTGAGGCTAATATCACAGGAGAGAAGATGTTCTTCCTGAACCAAAAAAACTTCTTGTAGGACCTACCAAACAGAAGTATTTCCGATTGAAGTTCAAGCTCACCAACTGTTCTTCCCTCAGATCAAGTTTAAAGTATATGCTGGGTGGAATTGTGAAGGTAATCCCACACAAGGCTACTCGAGATACATGTGCAGATAGCTTCTTGGAGTATATTATAAATATCGCTCAAAGTAAAAAGACATAGAAAAGGGAGCTAACCCTGCTAATATAACGATGTGTGCCAAGACACCTTTCTCCTATATTGTAAAAAGCACCAATGAGGGAGATATCTTTGGGGCTAATTTGGTGGTTACCCAGCAGCCTGGTATCGTTATCAGTGATGTACAGGTGGAATACCCCTTGAACTCAGGCAAGGTGTACAATACCACCACCCCTGTGGATGGTAAAAAGATTGGGGTAACTACCAGTGGGGGTAAGACTACTTACCATCTTTTCAATATATTGCCGGGTGGCTCTCTGCCAGGTTCGGTAGCTACCAATGTAGAAAATGAGCAGAAGTTCAAAGTAACCTTTAACGTACAACCCTGACTGTGATTTTTGTTGCAGGTTCCTCTTTTGATATTGACTTGGAAGGAAATAATCTCTGTGGGGTACCTGCTGTAGGACCTAAGGTTATAGAAAATGTTGCAGGTATAACAAATGCTACAGTGAATGACTATAATATGTTGCTTTCCTCTGTTGACTATGTAAATGGCAATGCCAATGCTTGTGATAGTGGGGCTACTTATAAGGTACGCGTATCGGTCAATGTTACCTCTTCTAATCCTTTGTTTACAGTAGGTAATGATGCTCGTCTGCATATATGTTCTCACAAAGCTATGATATTCAAAGTAGTGATATCACAATAGATAGAAGTGCATTCTCCCAGGCAAACCCAAGTAGTAGTTGGGCTGACCCTCTGTGGAATCAACAGGGGTAGTAGGAGGTGAAAATGAGATCATAATGAAAGTACCAGCAGGTATGAAGGATACCCATTACTTTTTATGTAACGGTAAAAATCAAGCAAAAAGCCAATACAGCAGTAAGTTGTACAGATGAAAAAAATCCTTAAAGGTACTTACTACAGATAAGATTACAGGGATTCCTTGTGCTACCTTGAGTCCGCCTTTCTGTCCTGCTCTTATCGTATCTACTTCGCCAGAGAAAAAAAGCAAAGATAGAGAATAAGCGAGCCTCGCTTTCTTTTGGCAGATGTAGAAGTAAGTTCTACAGTACAAGGTAATAAGGAGAAACTGATGATTAAGTATAAGGTTGCTAATGCGGCCACCGCAAAGGCACTTTATAATGGTTCCTTGAAAGTGTCTCTCTACCATGATACCAATGGCAATGGTTTGGTGGATGCAGGAGATACCCTCCTTAAGGACAATCCTCAAATTGAAAAATATTGCCATAGGAGCCACTTCTCCTGAGAGGTCATTTACGTATGTAGCTGACCAGTCGGAGGTATGTCGTTTGCTCTTGGCTATTAAGGATAACTATTGCCTTTGTGATAATGTGGTAAGTTTAGCTACGCCACCTGCTGAGATCACAGGACTTATCAGTGATGCAACTATCTGTGAAAGTGATAGTAAGATATTGAACTATATGGCTGCTTCGGCACCAGTCTATCAGGCTTATACTTGGGAGGCGGTCTCCCAGCCAACGCCTTGGATTACCTATCAGCAAACCAATATAGCACTTCCTACCTTCCACTATACAGGAGCTAAGTTGACAACCATAACAGAGTTCAAATACAAGCTTAAAGTAAAGCGTACCAATGGCTGTGAAGCTACTCAAGAGGTAAAACTGACTGTAAAACCAGCACCAAGCATCACCACTCAGCCTGTGGCCCCTGCCAATCCATATTGTACAGGTACTAACGCTACAGCCCTTACCGTAGTGGCCGATGATCATGGCCTCAGCAGGTACCCTCACCTATGAGTGGTACGAAAGTCTTACCAATGCCTATAACGGTACTCTAAAAGGTAGTAGCCCAACCTATACACCTCCAACCAATGCAGCTGGTATCAAGTACTACTATGTCAAGGTAAAGAACTCAGGTTGTGGAGAAACCTTGAGTAACATCATAATGGTAAAAACCAACGCTACTCCAGACAAGCCAACAATAGCCGAAGATACGGCCGCTACTTGTACGACTATCAGCATCGCAAAAAACTTACTAACTATGATGCCAACTTTACTTATATCTTCATCAAATCGTCTGATGGCAGTACGGTAAGTGGGGTAACTATGGCCTCTGATGGTAAGATTTCTGGCCTTACGGTAGGAAAGTATAAGGTAAAAGCTACCAAAGACGGCTGTATTTCAGACCTTTCCGATGAGTTCGAGATCAAGGATATAAAACCAACACCAGCGGTACCAACCGTAAGCGAACATACCGCGGCTACTTGTTCGGCTATTAGCATCGCCAAGCTCAACTATACCTCCGGGCTTACCTATATCTTTGTCAAATCGGACGATAGTAGTACGATAAGTGGTACTTCAGTGGATAACACAGGTAAAATTTCAGGGAAACCCAGTAGGTAAATATAAGGTCAAGGCGAAGGAAGACGGTTGTGAATCAGTCCTTTCTGCAGAGTTTGAGATCAAGGATAAGCTCCCTACCCCTGCGGCTCCTACCATAGGGGAAAAGACTGCCGCTACATGTACAACAATAAGCGTAGCAAAAAGTAGATAACTATTCTAGCTATTCAGCTACGGATGTCTTTGCCATATTCGATAGTAGCAATACAGCGATAGCGACAGCTTCAGTAGCAGCAGATGGAACAATCAATGGTCTTATTGCGGCAGGTACTTATAAGATCATCGTGACCAATACGCAAAAATAATTGTACTGCTGAGGCGACGATTACCATAGCAGATGCATTACCTGTGCCTGCTACGCCAACCCCAACAGCTACTCAGTCGTTCTGTAATAGTGCAACGGTAGCAGATCTTGCACCACAAGGTACGGATATCAAGTGGTATGATGCAGCTACTGGAGGTTCGCTCTTGACAAGCACTACAGCACTTGTACATAATAATAAATACTATGTAGCTCGTACCTTGGGCAGTTGTGAAAGCCCTCGTGCAGAAGTAACGGTTAAGATGATATCCTTAGCTCAACCAACACTAGCAGCAACGGCTGTAGCCCCCTACTTGTACTGTTGAGGGAAAGCTAAGATCACTAATTATGATTCGAATGCTACTTATACCTTTACCAAAGCGGATGGTACGGCCGTTACAGAGACTATTACCATAGCAGCAGACGGTATAATAACAGGTCTTGTGGCAGGCTCTTACAAGGTAAAAAGCAGAAAAAAAGGTGGTTGTGTATCTGATGTGTCTGATAGCTTTGTGATCAAATCAAAACAAGCTGCGACCACTACCACCAACCCAGTAGGTGCGACTTATGTAAAAGGAGCTATCGCTACACCACTTACTGTAACAGCCACAGGCGAGGGTACCCTCAGCTACCAATGGTTTGAGGCTAGCTCAGCTATGGCTACAGGTGTCGTAGTAGGTAACAATAGCGCAAGCTATACACCTTCTACAGCTACTTTAGGGAAGTAAGTTCTACTATGTAGAAGTAACAGGAACTTGTGGTACAGTCAAGAGTGCCGCTGCAGAAATTAAAAGTAACAGCAGTTCCTCCAACGATAGTGGCGAATGATGATCCAGATACATCAGTAGCAAAGGGAGGAACAGTGGATATATTGAGTAATGATCGTTTGAATGGTAATCCAGTAACACCTACAGATGTAAATATCACAATTCCTAACAATGGAGGTCTCACTAACCTTACGGTGAGATCCTACAACAGGTAAGCTTTAAGGTTCCAAGTGATGCGACACCAGGTACACATACAGTAACGTATAAGATTTGTGATAAGGCGACACCAGGTGTTTGTGATACAGCAGTAGTTAAGATTACCGTAACAGGAACCCCACCTCCAACGATAGTGGCGAATGATGATCCAGATACATCAGTAGCAAAGGGAGGAACAGTGGATATATTGAGTAATGATCGTTTGAATGGTAATCCAGTAACACCTACAGATGTAAATATCACAATTCCTAACAATGGAGGTCTCACTAACCTTACAGTAGATCCTACAACAGGTAAGCTTAAGGTTCCAAGTGATGCGACACCAGGTACACATACAGTAACGTATAAGATTTGTGATAAGGCGACACCAGGTGTTTGTGATACAGCAGTAGTTAAGATTACTGTAACAGGAACCCCCTCCAACGATAGTGGCGAATGATGATCCAGATACATCAGTAGCAAAGGGAGGAACAGTGGATATATTGAGTAATGATCGTTTGAATGGTAATCCAGTAACACCTACAGATGTAAATATCACAATTCCTAGCAATGGAGGTCTCACTAACCTTACAGTAGATCCTACAACAGGTAAGCTTAAGGTTCCAAGTGATGCGACACCAGGTACACATACAGTAACGTATAAGATTTGTGATAAGGCGACACCAGGTGTTTGTGATACAGCAGTAGTTAAGATTACCGTAACAGGAACCCCACCTCCAACGATAGTGGCGAATGATGATCCAGATACATCAGTAGCAAAGGGAGGAACAGTGGATATATTGAGTAATGATCGTTTGAATGGTAATCCAGTAACACCTACAGATGTAAATATCACAATTCCTAACAATGGAGGTCTCACTAACCTTACAGTGAGATCCTACAACAGGTAAGCTTTAAGGTTCCAAGTGATGCGACACCAGGTACACATACAGTAACATATAAGATTTGTGATAAAGGCGACACCAGGTGTTTGTGATACAGCAGTAGTTAAGATTACTGTAACAGGAACCCCACCTCCAACGATAGTGGCGAATGATGATCCAGATACATCAGTAGCAAAGGGAGGAACAGTGGATATATTGAGTAATGATCGTTTGAATGGTAATCCAGTAACACCTACAGATGTAAATATCACAATTCCTAACAATGGAGGTCTCACTAACCTTACAGTAGATCCTACAACAGGTAAGCTTAAGGTTCCAAGTGATGCGACACCGGTACACATACAGTAACGTATAAGATTTGTGATAAGGCTACACCAGGTGTTTGTGATACAGCAGTAGTTAAGATTACTGTAACAGGAACCCCACCTCCAACGATAGTGGCGAATGATGATCCAGATACATCAGTAGCAAAGGGAGGAACAGTGGATATATTGAGTAATGATCGTTTGAATGGTAATCCAGTAACACCTACAGATGTAAATATCACAATTCCTAACAATGGAGGTCTCACTAACCTTACAGTAGATCCTACAACAGGTAAGCTTAAGGTTCCAAGTGATGCGACACCAGGTACACATACAGTAACATATAAGATTTGTGATAAGGCGACACCAGGTGTTTGTGATACAGCAGTAGTTAAGATTACTGTAACTCCAGACACGACACCAAGCCGTGCCCTCAAGGCTGTAGATGATGACTTTGGTAAGGTACCTAATACAGTGGATTACACCACTACCAATACAGTCTTCTCCGCAGGAGTAGATACCATGGAAGGGGTCGTAGGTAACCTCTCTCCAGAGCGTGATGTGGTACTGACTCCAGGGGTTGTAACACGAGACGGAGCGGCTATTACAGAAGGTATTACCATGAATCCTAACGGTAGCATCACTGTAAAACGTGGTACACCTAAGGGCACTTATACTTACGAGTATACAATATGCCAAAAAAAGACGTTCCTACCAACTGTGATAAGGCTAAGGTAAGCTTTGAAGTCATAGAAGCTCATATCTTCGCCAAAGATGATGGTGTATGGGGAAGTAGGTACTGAAGGCGCCTTGACCCCAAGTGTCTTGAACAACGATATATTGGGCGAAAAGAGTGGGTATAGCTCCTTCCGAGGTTGATATACAACAGACACAAGGTAAGTCAGTAATTGATGAGACAAAGATGGTGATGAACAAAGACGGCCGTATCTCAGTGAAGAAGGGTATTGCGGAAGGTACTTATACGTATTACTATACGATTACAGAGAAGGCCAATCCATCCAACACCTCTAGTGCGTCAGTAACCATAAGGGTAGTGAGCTTCTCCGCTCAGGATGATGAGTTTGATATTATCAACGACAAGACCAAGGAGTTCAAAACCGATGATAGTGTCTTGAAAAACGATGAACTCAATAAGAAGAAGGGCTTATCAACGGACGATGTGATCTTAAAGAAAGGCGAGGCTAAGGATGACAATAGGAACCCAACTACAGCCCTTACCATGGATGAGTGATGGTACGATCACCATAGCGCCTAACACGCCAGACGGTATCTATACCTATACGTATACGATCTGTAAGAAGTCAGCACCAACAGAATGTAAGAGTGCCGAAGCGGTGATTAAGCTCTTGCCAGCTTTGATAGCCAATGATGATGACTTTACCGCCAATCCGATCAACCCGCTTGTAAAAGAGGGTATCGCAGGAAATGTCTTGGACAACGACCGCTATGCCAATGGTAATGCCCTAGAACACTTGGATAAGATAGAGATCACTATGTTGGAAAACCAAAAATCACACGCTAATATAGAACCTAATGGAGATGTAGTGATCCCACAAGGGAGCCCAGCAGGGGAGATATACGTTGAAATATAGACTTTTGCATGAAAGATCACCCAACCATCTGTGCTGAGGCTAAGGTGAAGATAGTGATATTGGAAGACAAACCGATAGTGATCCACAATGGTATCTCTGCCAATGGTGACGGAGTGAACGATGGCTTTATGATAGAGACATATTGAGGGGTATCCTAAGAATAATCTTAAGATATTCAACCGTTGGGGTGTATTGGTTTATGAAAAGGACGGTTACACCAACAGTGAGCCATTTGACGGACATTCTAACGGACGTGCGACCATAAGTGCAGATAGCAAGCTCCCCACAAGGAACTTACTACTACATCTTAGAGTATCAAGATACAGCCGAGCAAACCCATACCAAGAAAGGCTGGTTGTACCTCAAATACTAGTGACAAGTGACGAGTGACTAACGACAAGTGACTAATGACAAATCATTACAGATTCGTCATTAGTCATTTGTCATTAATTCCCTCTGCTGGTGCGAGCTTGCAGTTCGTGCCTACTATTAAGTAGAGCCTTTGGCTCTTTATGGGAGCTACAAGCTCCATAATCATAGGTACGAGCTGCAAGCTCGCACTAGCGAGGGGCAATCTATGCAAATCGCAAGGATATGATTACACAAACATACAAAAATCCAAGGGCAATTTGCTGCTTGAAAGAAAAAATAATCAGGCAATTTTGTTTGAAATTAGCAGATAATTTCATAACTTCGTACCTAATAAATCAAAGAGAAAATGGAACAAAATCAGCAAAACAAAAGTTATCTACTCCCTATTGTAATGATGTTTGCGTTATTCTTTATGATCGCCTTCGTTACCAACTTACAGAGTCCTATGGGAGTCATCGTAAAAAAGCCAGTTCGGTGCCAGTAACTTTCAGGCACAATTGGGGAACCTTGGCCAACTTCATTGCGTATGCTTTTATGGGGATTCCCGCCGGACAGATGCTACAGCGAATAGGCTATAAGAAAACTGCACTGACGGCCGTAACGGTTGGCTTTGTAGGGTGTGTATCATCTTCCTATCGGGGAGCAATGGAGAGTTTTTGCCATATATCTCACAGGTGCCTTTGTGGCGGGCTTCTCTATGTGTATGCTCAATGTAGTGGTCAATCCTATGCTCAACACCTTAGGGTGGGAGGGCAAGCGAGGTAACCAACTGCTACAGTTCGGTGGTGCACTCAACTCTATGGGAGGTACAATTGTTCCTGTCTTTGTAGGTTACCTTATAGGGGAAAAATATAGAAAAAGCCTCTATTGACAAGGCCAATCCTGTCTTTATACTTGGCCATGGGTACCTTTTGCTTTGGTATTTATCGTGCTTTCTATGATGCAGATTCCAGAGCCTCATATTGTAAAGAAAGTAGAGGATAAAGCAAAAGATCCTCATAGTGCTATGTCTTTCAGACACTTTTGTCTTTGGGATCATAGCCATTTTTGTATATGTAGGAGTGGAAGTAGGTATTCCTGGAATAGAGAACTATTTCATGACTGCCAAAAACAGAGCACGGCAGGTTTAGGTATCGATGCCACTACGGCAGGTTCAGTAGTAGGTACCTACTGGTTCCTCATGTTTGTAGGCCGATTTGTAGGAGGAGCCTTAGGAGCTAAGTTCTCCAGCAAGGCCATGCTTTCCTTTGTAGCTTCCTTGAGGCTTATGCTTTGTGCTTTTGGCCATATTCTTACCTACTGACATATTGGTCCAATATGCCTGTATTCAACAAAAACATATCCTTTGGTTTAGCTGAAGTACCTGTTACTGTGATGCTCTTAACCCTCTGTGGGCTATGCACTTCTGTGATGTGGGGAGGTATCTTCAACTTAGCCACTGAGGGCTTAGGCAAATACACAGCTGCCGCTTCAGGTATCTTCATGGTTATGGTATGTGGGGGCGGTATTCTCTCCACTCTTCAGAGCTATGTAGCGGATATCTTCGGCTATGTACAGAGCTATTGGGTAGTGATCTTAGGCCTCGCCTATATCCTATACTATGCCCTTGTAGGCAGTAAAAATGTAAATAAAGACATAGTAGTTAATTAATGCCTTAATGATTAATTAGAACCCTCTTAATCCTCTAAGAGACAACAAACTCATGTCTTTACAAAGAAACGCTAATGAAGAACCCTCATAGCCAACCCTTTGTAGAGACATATGTTTATTACGCCCCTAACCCCTTTCTTAAATACTTAACACTATTTTTATTGTATAAATTCTTACTTCTCACCCCTCCTTTTCTTGACTTCCCCGTCCTAAATGTTGTAATTTTGTACTCTGTTCGGTTATCAGTATTCAGCGATCAGAAGTCAGTTGTCAGACGCTACAGCTGATTTTGTGCGAGTTTTCGTTATATAGAACTCATGTTAATGAACATAGTTTTCTGTAGAGACACAATTCATGGCATCTTGTAAAATTGTACGAATCACATACTCACTTATGTGACTTTACTTTTTCACTATTCACTTTTCGTTTTTTTCACTTTTCGTTTTTCACTTTTCGTTTTTCACTTTTCGTTTTTCACTATTCACTTATTATGGAAGAGGCCTTAGAAATTCTTTGGACATATGCTCGTCGTGAGCCTTTGGATAGCAATGGAGAGACTATAGTCCCTACCATCAACAATAGTATTGCTGCTATTCGTATCATTATGCGCTTGGAAGGATGGGGAAGTGAAAAGCGAAAAATAAAGCCAAGCGAAAACTTGGAGCTTGGGTATGTGGGTGAAAAGCGGGCAACGCCTGCTTATGCAACGTCTGATAGGCCTGCGTCCCATCGTGAGGGGCAAATGGCAATTCGCCCAATCGCAATATGCCCAATCACAATATGCTCAATCGCAATTCGCCCAACCCCAATATGCCCAATCGCAATATGCTCAACACAACATGAATAATAACACGAACAATCATAATGGGAGCGAATTATCAAATAAGGGCGAATTGCCCAACATGGGCGAATTGCCATTCACCACTACACCTGCCCAACCCCAATATCCTCAACCTAATATATCTCACAACAATTACCCCTCCGAAGCCTGCGCCTGCTTAGTAGCCCCTTGCCTTCTCAGAGGGGTTGGGGGAGAGGAACCTCTCTCTTTCACCCGCCATACACTCCTGCTTTTGCCCCCGCCCCTTTCCACATTGCCTATTACGAGGTACTGACGCACTTTGCCAAGGGAGAAATCAAAAAGCTGATGATCACTATGCCGCCCCAACACGGGAAGAGCGAAGGTGCTACCCGTCGCCTACCTGCTTTCGTCTTAGGGCAAGACCCTGACAAACGTATCGCTATTGTCTCTTACAATGCTATCAAAGCACGCAAGTTCAACCGCGAACTCCAACGTATCATGGACGATGACCGTTATTACGAGTTGTTTCCACAAACACTCCTCGCAGGTCAGGCAAGCTACCAAGAACAAGGCCGACGCAGTCGAAAACTATGCTCGCAACTCCGATGAGTGCGAAATTGTAGGCTACCAAGGGAGTTTCAAGACGATTGGTGTAGGAGGTTCCCTAACTGGCGAACCTGTGGATATGCTCATCATGGACGACTTATACAAAGATGCATCGTCGGCTTGGTCGCCAGTAATTCGTCAAAATGTAGCCGACTGGTACGATACAGTAGCCTCTACACGTTTGCACAACGATAGCCAGCAGTTGTTGGTCTTTTACCCGCTGGCATATGGAGGACTTGGCAGGCAGACTCTTAGAGCAGGAGGGCGTATATGACCCTATTGAAAACCCGCAAGGTTGGTTACTCGTTAGCTTCCCGCTATACAGAACAGACCCCCAAGCGAGCAAGACCCCCAGAGCAGAAGGAGAACCTTTATGGCCTGAACGACATAGCTTGGAAAAACTCTTGGAGATAAAAGGTCGTCTCCCCAACGGTCTTTGAGAGTCTGTACCAACAGAATCCGCAACCTTCACAAGGGTTGATGTATGAGGAATTTACTTGTTATACCGACTTGCCTTCTCGTTCCTACTCAGTAGCATATATAGATGCAGCCGATAGTGGGGCGGATTACCTATATGCTTTTATTTTATAAGGAAGCCGAAGACGGCAATTACATTACTGATGTACTCTACACCAAAAGACCCTATGGAGGTTACTGAAACTACACTGACTTATATGCTCCAGCAACACCAAGTGGAGCGCTGCCATATTGAGAGTAACAACGGCGGCAACCTCTTTGTCAGCAACCTCCAACAACGTTCGTGGGACACAGGCAACCGACTGACGCGCTTCAATCCTTTTCATCAGAATCAGAACAAGACAGCGCGCATCTTTGCCGCTTCCGCATCGGTACAGAAGCTCATCAAGATGCCTTTGGACTGGAAAAAGCGTTCTCGAAGTTTTGCCCGCGACCTCACGGGTTACCTTCGCGTAGGTACCAACGCCCATGACGATGCCCCTGACGCCCTCACTGGCTCCATAGAGGTGCCGCCAGCCTCCCAAGAGGGTCAGCGTCGCGGAGATGTTTGGACTTCGGTAGTGACCAACGACCAATGACTAACGACGAGTGACAAGTGACTAATCCTATTTCACGGGTCACCTCGTTCCCCCTTCGGGGGTTAGGGGATCACTCTTTCCTCCCTTCGGGGGCTAGGGGATTAATCTCTGTTCTGTTATTTGTTCTTAAAAACAAAAGTGAAAAATTAAAAACGTACTTTTGCGTTTGATTTAGATGAATTATAGTCAAACAGAAATGGTTTGCGAAAAATTAGCATGAGCAGGTGTAGGAGCTAATGGCAATTAGCCCTTTGAAAGAGAGTAAATTAAGAATTAGCCTCTCATCTTATTTATTCATATTCTAAATATGATTGATCATAAATTAAAAGATTAAAATACCTATTATGAGTAAAAATGTATCTGACCAATTGGTCGAAATGTTAGTACAAGCAGGTGTAAAAAGAGTTTATGCCATTACTGGAGATAGCCTCAACCCTGTAAATGATGCCATTCGTCGCGATGGTCGTCTTGAGTGGATACATGTACGCCACGAAGAATCAGCAGCTTATGCAGCCTCTATGGATGCCGAACTTACTGGCATAGGCTGTTGTATGGGAAGCTCAGGCCCCGGACATGTACACCTTATCAATGGAAACTCTATGATGCCAATCGTGCAGAGCAACCCTGTCATTGCTATAGCTAGTACTTGTGCTACACAGAAGTTTGGTACCCACTGGTTCCAAGAAACAAATCCTTTTTTTGTTATTCCAAGATTGTAGCAAATATGTATATGTGGCCAACACGCCTAAGCAGTTTACTACCATGATGCAGCGTGCTATACAAACGGCAATCAACGAAAAAGGAGTGGCTGTATTGGGCTTACCTGGCGATGTGGCAGGAGCTGATTTGGAAGAAGTGCCTACCGCTACTCAGACCTTTTTGGCCAAACCCGTTGTACGTCCTTCCGATAGCGAGCTAGATAAGTTGGCCGCAGTATTGAACGACACCAAGCACAAGAAAATAACCCTTTACTGCGGACATGGCTGCCAATATGCTGTAAGTGAAGTAGAACAACCAGCCGAGACGCTCAAGGCACCTATTGTAACTTCTTTCCGCGGGAAAATATTCTTTGACCGTACCGATAGCCCCTATATGCAGGTATGAACGGACTCCTAGGACATCGCTCTGGCTATGATGCTTGTGCCGAGTCCGATGTACTTGTGATGCTAGGCACTGACTTCCCTTATGCCGAGTTCTTGCCTAAGAAAAAAATACCATCATCCAAAATGAGATCAGCGCCCTGATATTATCGGCCGTCGTGCCAAAGTGGATTATGGTTTTGCAGGCGATGTAAAAGATACCATTGCCGCGCTATTGCCTAAACTTACCCCACGCAGCGATGATAGCTTCCTTAAGGATATCCACAAAGGAATATGTATCACTTGAGAAGTCTTTGGACGATTATACCAAGAGAAAGACCGAAGAAGACCAGATAGACCCCGAATATGCGGCTAAACTTTTTGAGACAAATATGCCGCGGAGGACGCTATTTTTCACCGTAGATACAGGTATGGAATGTGGTTTGGGCGGCTCGTTTTGTCAAAGGGTACAGGCAAGCGCTACCTCACTGGTTCTTTTTAACCATGGGTCTATGGCCAATGCACTGCCTATGGCTATCGGAGCAGCAGCTGCCTCTCCAGGCAGACAAGTAGTGGCTATGTGTGGCGACGGGGGACTCTCGATGCTTTTGGGCGACTTGGCTACCCTTATGCAATATCAATACCCTGTAAAGATATTTGTATTTAATAACCGTTCGCTTGCCATGGTCAAACTTGAAATGGAAGTCTCTGGCTATCTGGATTGGCAGACCAATATGGTCAATCCTCCTTTTTGATAAAAATAGCCGACCTGATGAATATCAAGGGCTATGAGGTACACAAAAACAGAAGAATTGGAAGCCACTGTAAAAGCTGCTTTTTGAGCATGAGGGGCCTACCTTGGTCAATATCTACACCAATCGCGATACCTTGGCCATGCCTCCTCACATTACTTTTGACCAGATGAAAGGTTTTGCTACCAATGTGATGAAGAAAATAGGACAAGGTGATTTTTCTGAAGCCAAAGAAAGTATTGCCAATAGTATAAAAGCATATTAAGGACATTTTATAATGACTAATTTAAGTTTCTGTAAGTTGTTTTTAGGTTGCTATTAAAATTGCAAGTAACTGATAAACAATTATTTGTAAAAACCTCCCCCTCCAAAGGATAGTCTGCGAATACTTGGAGCAGAGTATGTGAGTTGCGAGAGCGGAGTATGTGTCTTTAAGGGCGTTGAAATGGTCTAATTTGTTTATTAAATTAGAAATTTTCTCCTTCTATAACTTATTGAACCTCTACTACTATTAACTCCCCTTGAGGGGCAGGGCTGTTATATAATCATATTATAATCTGATTTATAATATATTAAATTCATAAGTTCTTTAAAAATTACTGATTCCCCACTCCATAGCTAACTTAATAGAGTCCTTTCCATTGAGACGAAATAGATTGATTGATATATTTCTCATTATTGAAAGATTCTCAGGAGCATTCCCAGATTTGGTTTTACTCTTATCCTCTATCATTAGTGTATCCTTTTACCCAATGTAAAACGATTTTCTATACCCCAATGAGAACGTATATGATTTGCAAAAGAACTTAGCTTTATTTTTTTAGCAATACTGCTTATATGATAAGCAATTTCGGTGCTTTCTTCTCCTTTTTCTTAACATAGCGTGTAGTTTCTATAATTCGCTTTATACCAGACCATTCAGGAGAAATTCCCTCAATATTTTTTTATAGACCTTTGTAATACGCAACTCATCACGTCCTCTCTGAGGATTGTTCTTGATAAGTATCCATTAGGTATTTTCCTAAGGCTATATTCTTTTTTTATCTGATTAAAAAGATTCTTTTGATTGCCTTTACTTGTACAATGTAATCATTTTTGACTTTACAATAGTTTCAAGAGTTTTTGACAATGTAGCGCATCTAAGGTAATAATTTCACCCTCAATATCTAAGGCTTGTAAGAGTTTTTGAACAGTATAAATTTCAGACTCTTTTTTTGTTCTCCAATTTATCACAAGCTATTACAATACCTCTTTGAGAAGCAAAAACACTTATCAATGAAACAAAAATTTTGATAATTATTTTGAGGATCTTTAATAGTCCCAGCAATTGCTTTTTCCATCAATGGCAAGTGTTTCACCTTGACACATTGGTAAAAATTGGGCTGCCACTGATTGAATTTTGTCGCAAAATCGTCAAAATCAATTTCCATAAATATCCTCCTAATAGAACCATATGTAGGTACTTTTACAGAAAGTTAGATATTTTTTTGAACTCCCCATTGGTTTTCTTTGAGGAAACGACCTATTTCTCGATAGCCAGTATAGCCAGACATCATTGCTGTTAAGCACATAATCAAAAAGTTAGGCATCTTATGGCGAATGCCACGTCTTTTCTAGTATCCTCTATACTAGATAACATTTCTATCAGTGTCATAGACTTTTACATTTTGTTGGAGTGCAAAAATAGTAATTTAAAAAGAACTTATACAACTTTATAACAGCCCTGCCCTTGAGGGGGTAGGGGGATGTTTTGAGAATCAGTTGATTACAGAGCTTGCGAAACTTAAATGACTAATGACTAATGAAAAAGTAGGGATAAAGGAAATATTCTACTTTTTACACTCTAACATTTAACATTTAACAATTGAAAACAAGAATAACAACTTTATTAGGTATAGAACATCCTATCATTCAGGGGGTATGATATGGGCGAGCCAATGGCAGTTGGTAACAGCCGTAGTAACGCAGGCGGATTGGGGCTGCTAGGGTTCTGGCTCTATGTCAGCTGAGGAGTTACGTACTCAAATCAGGCAGTGTAAAGCACATACTAGCAAACCTTTTGGGGTAAATGTGCCTATTATGTACGCCAATAGTGCCCAAACCATGGAGGTCATTATGGAGGAAGGCGTCTCTGTAGTTTTTACTCGGCAGGCAATCCAGCTCTTTGGACAGAGAAGCTCCATGAGGAAAAGAAATAAAAGTGGTACATGTAGTAAGTAGCAGCAAGTTTGCGCTCAAAAGCTCAAGCAGCTGGGGTAGATGCCGTAGTAGCTGAAGGCTTTGAAGCAGGCGGACATAACGGACGAGAGGAGACCACCACTTTGGTATTAGTGCCTGAGGTATGTCCGGAAAGTAACCATTCCTGTGATTGCAGCTGGAGGAATTGCCACAGGTAGGGCTATGTATGCTACTATGGCGCTCGGTGCCGAAGGGGTGCAAATGGGTAGCCGCTTTATTGCCACAGAGGAGGCCTCTGTACATTTCCTTTTCAAACAAGAGGTACTCAAAGCCAAGGAGGGAGACACGGTATTAACTCTTAAGGAACTCTCTCCCGTACGTCTGCTAAAGAATCCTTTCTACGAGCAGGTAGAAGCTCTTTATCAGCAAAGAGAAGCCACCCCTGAGAATCTCAAACAGTTATTAGGTAAGGGACGAACCAAATTAGGTATGTATGACGGAGACCTTAAAGAAGGCGAATTAGAAATAGGCCAAGTAAGCAGCCTGATAGGAGGAGGTAAAAACTGTCAAAGAGGTCTTCGAGGAAGTATTAGCAGAGTTTCAACAAATCAGAGATTTAATGATTAATATCACTAACCACTAACCACTAACCACTAACCACTAGTCACTAGTCACTATTATTGGTTTTACTTTTTCGTATCATAGAAGGGAATTGCAGTCTCTGACAGGTATATTTCCATTTTTCTATGATAAAAAGGGTAGTTACTACCATCGGCAATGAGCATTTTAGGGACGGATATTACTCAAAAATTTCTCTAAGTGAATTATAGGATTATTTCTCAGCAATAGGTAATGAGTCGGGTAGGAGGTATCCAAATAGAATTTATCATCAATGATGGTGAGAAAAATCTTCTTTAAAAAAGGAACTATATTCTTAAGACCTTATAATGAAGGTTTGACACTTGTTGTTGAGTACAGAAATTCTTAATAAGAGTTTGAGGTACTGACAAAGTGTCAGAAAAGATAAAAAGTAGCTTCTCTACCCTGCTGTAAAAGCAATAACAGTCTTTTTATATTGGTGAAAGACAATAAGTTGCTCTTTCTTTTCCACTTTCATATTTCAGGTAAAAGAAATAGGTCTGCAAAAGACAGTAGCGTTAGAAAGAAAAATAGACAAATTTTACCTTTCTAGCCCTTAGGGTATATGACAGCCCATACAATAGCTAAGTAACACAAGCACAAGCAGATAGTGTCAAAATACACATCGCGAATAACCAGCTGTTCCACCGAAGCTATATAGCCTATCATATGGTTCATCAGCGAAAGGGCTTTTTCATAACAGACTAAAAGCCAATAGGGGAGTAGCTGTATACTGGCCAAAAGGACAACGCCTATTCCTACGGATAAGATAATTCCTAGAAGAGGGTAAAATAAGTACATTGGTTACTAAAAACAATCCCGCAAATTGGTGAAAGTAGTACAAGGAGAGTGGTAACACACCCTATCTGTGCAGCGATACTCACCTTGATAATGTCCCAAAAAGTTAAGAAATCTATTTTCAAATCGATACTTCTCTCTAGCGGTAAAAACAAAGCAATAGAGAGTACCGCCATATAACTCAGCTGAAATCCTACCTCAAAAAGAAAAGTGGGTTTGCAAAGCAGTAGTATAAAGGCCGAAAGTAGCAGACTATCATAGCGAGTCTCTTCTACTTTCTGCCAACATAGCAATACTATAGCCGCCAAACATGACTACAGCTCTCAAAACAGAAGCAGAAAATCCTGTAATAGCCGCATAAGTAAGTAAAGAGACTAAGAGAAGTGCTATTTTTACCCCTTTTCTATGTGCAGGTACCACCAAGGAGATAAAAAGCGTTAGCAAATAGGTAATAATACCTATGTGAAGACCTGAAATAGCTAAGATATGGACAGCTCCCGCATTGATATATTGTTGGTAGAGCTCTGGAGTAATATCCGAGCGAACCCCCAAGACTAAGGCTTTGAGTACCCCCACAGTTTCTTTAGAGAATGGATAGTGGGAGAGGGTAGCTGCCAAGTGGCCTTGTAGCTGTTTGGCTTTTATAAAAGGAGAAAAAGCAAAGGAGCATCCTTGATTTCATAGCAGGTAGGGTAGCCCTGCCAATAGATCCCTTGATGTTCCATATAGCGTTTGTAATCAAACTGATAGGGATTTTGAGCAGCAGCAATAGGGGAGAGCTTACTATGAAAGAGAATCGCTTGTCCCTAAAAGCATTTTCTTAAGGTATCCTTTAGGTAAAGTACGAGTTCCCTCTATAATTTGCCGTTTCTGTAAGTTGTAGCGCAACGATCACCTGCCTATTCTTGATGTATTCTATCCTTCCCACAAGGCTATATGCTTTCTCAGGGGAGAGCTTATGTAGGTAATGCTTGCTATCGTTGGGTTCATAATGTATATTGTAGGCCAAAATACCCAAGCTCATTCCTGCTAAAAATACGGTCTCTTTTAGGAATTTTTAGTCTAAAAATGGCAGTAATAAATACCCCCTACTGCTATTCCGCTGAGCAGCAGGCTCATGGCTATTCCTATCTTATTGAGTAAGTCTTGTCCTATAATACCAAGGATCATACCCAAAAAGAAGGATACACAAGGGAAAATTAAAGGGAGTAGGCTTCATCTGATATACAAAAGCCAGTTACCCCTTAGGATAACTGACTTGTTGAATATTATTTTTACATTCCGCCTCATCGGGGAGCTTTCCACAAAAACTGCAAGGCGTCCTTCAGGGTTCAAATAAGGACTTTGGCTGGCACAAGTACCGGAGAATCGGCCTCCTTTTTGCCCCATATTTTTATTGCCATGCCTACAACACATAGGCCTAAGATAATCAATACGATGACAAATAGTTTCATATGATATATATTAAAAAATTAAAATCCTATAGTATATAAGTAGTATTGATGAAGTTGGACGTTTCTTGTTTTTAGTAAGTTTTCAAGGATTTCATTATTATATGGATTATCCTTAGAAGCTACAAAAGTACGTATAGAGAACGAGCGAAGTGCATCATACACACTAAGAGTACCCACAGCCGAATCCTTGCGGCCTGTGAAAAGGAAAAACATCAGGACCTCGCTGACATAAGCTGTTGAGGTTCACCCTGCATCAAGGTTTACCATAGCATCGATCAGTGGTGCCAATGTATAGACATCATGTCCAAAAGATACTCACCTGTTGGCCATAGTGAGAGTCGGCAATCTCTTCTCTTACTTGGTCGCTATCAGTAAAGAAACGTACAGGTACCACAGGGCCAAATTGTTCTTCCTGATAGACACGCATATCAGGGAGCTCACAGGAGCAAGTACTGCAGGGAAGATAAAGTTCTCACAACGCTCACCACCTTTCTTGTTGAGGATCTTAGCTCCTTTCTGTAGGGCATCATCTATAAGGTCTTGGATATATTGTGGTTTATCAGGCTCGGGTAGGGGAGTGAGTTTTACGTCCACCTCCCAAGGGTTTCCGAAAGGGGAGTTTGTCTACCTCTCAGTGAATTTGGATAAGAAAGCCTCTTTACATCCTCATGTACATAGAGTATTTTCAAGGCGGTACAACGTTGCCCATTGAAGGTAAGCGCTCCTGCCACACATTCCTTTACAGCAAGATCTATATCTGCATCGGGTAGGACAATGGCAGGATTTTTAGCTTCCAAGCCTAGTACCAAGCGCAAACGATTCTTGTGAGGGTGTTTGTCTTGTAGGGCTATAGCCGAGCGGCTATTACCGATAAGAGCTAAAACATCTATGCGGCCAGTTTCCATAATAGGAGAGGCAATTTCTCTACCGCGCCCAAAAAAACAATATTGATAACTCCTTTAGGAAACAATCTCTAAAGGCTTCCAATAGAGGAGTAATAAGCAATACGCCATATTTTGGGGGTTTGTAGATAACCGTATTTCCCATCAGCAGTGCAGGAATCAGCAGCGCAAATGATTCATTAAGAGGGTAGTTATAAGGCCCCAAACAGAGAACAATCCCCAGAGGGCCACGGCGAATATGAGCATAGATACCATCTCTGGAAATGGGCACTATCACGATCTAATTTCTTATACTCCTCCAAGGTATTGTATAAGTATTCTATGGTGCAGTCAAACTCTTTTTGGCATTCAAGAATTGTTTTTACCAATCTCCCACATCATCAGCTGTACCACCTCATCACGCTTATGCTGGATCTCTTTGGTAAAAGCGTTCCAAGATCTCACACGATCCTTTTACACGCATAGTAGCCCATAGGCCGTTACCCTTACCATAGGCATTTGCTGCTGCTTCAAGGGCTTCAAGGGCTTCTTTTTCAGTCAAGTGAGGAACACTTCCTACCAAGGTAGGAGCATATTGTTCTGTGGAGGAAATGGTGGAATACACCTCATCACAGGCTCCTTTCCACTCTCTGAGTTCTCCATTTATAAGATAAGTCTTATGATGTAAAGGGTTACAAACATAAGCCTTAGGTATAGGTTGAAATTTGTTCATTATTTTTATAGTTAAGTTGTTTTTATACTCTGCCTTTTAGTGCATCAAACACCCAAGCAATAGCCAGGAATCCCACCCCAGTGGCAGCAAATCCCCAGCCGGCCACATCTTCATAACGGAAGATACCCAGCCCTATGAGTATTAATCCAAAGAGGATCATAATCAAGGTGGCATATCCTAAAACAAATTTTTATTTAAACCCATAATAATCAATATTTTTAAAGATACTATTTATATATCTCCCTCAGAAGTAGATTTATTTTTATACTCTTGATGAAGTCTCTACCAAAAATAATGCCAATTCCTACAACGACACCCAAAAATCCCCAAATGGCAATAATCATGCCTCTTTTTAGGTTTTGATTTTTCTAAGGGGAATACTGACAGGTTCTATGTCAATAAAAGCAGGGTGTCCTCTTGTAGTTTGATTTTTGGTTTTCAAAGCTGCTTGGCCAGTTCTATATACACATTATTAGCCAAGCTATATTCGGCTTGTAATTGTGTTTGGCGGGTCATAGGTACCGCAGTGATAAGACCTCTATTACTATCTTGGAAAGCTGCCAATCTCATTTGTTTTTCCTTAAAGTTCTTTTCTGCCTCTTCATACTGTCTTTCTATGAACTCCAATTGGCTTTTTAGCCTTACGAGTTTTGAACTCTATGATAGTCTCTTGTAGTGTTTTTTTAGCCTGACTTAGCATCTGAGCTGCGGCTACAGGATCACCCATGGAGAAAGAGAAAGAAATAGTATTGTCTTTCTCGTTATTAGTAATCTGTAGTTGGCTGCTTAGTAGAGAAAAATAATTCTTTTCTCTTTAGGAGTAACACTATATACTTCTAAGGAACCATCGGCAGTTGGTTCAGGTACAACCTCTTTATCTTTGGAAGAAAAGGCTTCTATGATAACCCCTGGTAAGCCAATGGTATATTTCTTTACCATGTCCAAGGCTCTCCTGCTTTTTGGTATTTTTAGCAATATTGCTCATAAGTAATAGGAGTACTATCTTTGGAAGTTTGTATAGAAACTTGTGTCATCTTCCTTTGGAAAGGAATACTAGTGGCAATACTTGTATAGAGCTTAGGAGAAATCAGTTCTCCTGAAGAGGAACCCAAATTGATACCCGCTAAAGAAGCCAAAGCCTGATAAGCCTCCACCAGAGGAGGAACTACTCTCTTGAGCCAATACTAATGAAGTAGCAGTATATTCCTTTTTAGAAAGAATAGCAATAAAAATACCTATAAGTAGGAATATGATAAAAATATTTTAAAAATAGTTTTCTTTCCATTCCATATTTTTAGCAATAGGGCAAACAAATCTATCTCATCATCTTTTTGTATCTCTTGATTCATATTTCTATTATTTAAAAGCGTTGTAAATAAGTATAGCTAAGGTAGTTATTGCAGTCATTATACTAACTGTTTCAGCTGTAGAGACTTGTTTTTCTCTGGTTTTTTCAGGAACAATCACCAATGCTCCAGGGGCAACTTTTAGGATAGTTTCTAAAGAAAAGGAAGCGGTTGGTACCTTTTACATCTCCATTGGCATATACGACATAGACTGATTTTTCTGAGCATTGTCGGAGAATCCTCCTGCACTATTGATATAAGATTTAGTAGATTTCCCTTTTTCATAGCGCACCAAGGAGGGTGCCAGTACCAATCCTTTTTACCTCAACGGTTTGTTTTTCAGAAGGAACAATAAGTACATCCCCGTCTTTTAGGATAAGATCTTGATAGGAGTTCTTATTCTCCATGATTTTTTTAAGATTGATACCTACACGGTATTCAGACGCTTCAGGAGTGTTTTCTTCCTCTTTAGTTTCAATAAGAGTGAGATCCTTGTCCGTCTTTTTAAGTTTCTTAAGTTGTTTTTCTTGGGCTTTTGATCTTTTTCGTCTCTATCTTTCCTTCTTACTAAGGTGGCACCTTCCACATAGGCATAAGGAGCCAATCCACCAGAGCGTTCTATAAGGCTTGAGATACGCTCTTCTTCAGTAAGGATAGCATAAAAACCAGGGAAAGAGACTTCTCCTTCTATCTTAACCACTTGTTGGGGTATATAGCCCTTTTGATAGCGGACGGTTACTATATCATTGGGTTCTAAGGCGATACTTTCCCCTCCCTCTTTAGAGAGGGATACAGTATATACTTTGCTGATGGTCTTAAAATTGGCATCATTCAGTTGGCGAGCTACCTCCACTTGTGTTTGGTCAGCGCCTTCTATAAAAGCCGCCAGCCATGATGATAAGGTCGGCAGGAGTAGTCCCTTGGCATAGAGAACTTCTGTGGTTTGCGCACAGCCCCTTCTATACGTACCATAGGCTTGGCGATGAGACTATCTCTGCCATATATATGCAGACTATCATTGGGTTGTAGGGCAATACTTTGTTTCTTTTTCTAAAGAGATCTTTGAGAAAAAATTAAGACTTTGCTTATCTACATGGTCTATAGAGCGGAAGAGAATAGCACGATTTAGATAGGCTTCTTCCACTACACCTGCAGCTTTTTGTATAAGGTCTAAGACGGTCATACCTTCTGAGTAAGCATAGTTACCTGGTTGATATACAGCCCCTGTGATACTGATTCGGTTGTGATATACATCGAGAGCTTATGTACTAGGAGTTTGTCACCTGCTTGCATAGTAAATTTGCTGGCTTCATTATAAGGGACTTCCTTTTACTTCGCGCTTGGCACCTATGATACGCTCTACTACCATTACATCTTTGCTAGGCATTGGTTTGAATCCTCCAAAATAATCCTCTAAAGCGGAGAGTTTTTCACCATCTTTGACCTCATAGAGACCTTCTCTCTTGACAAAAGCCGATTACCTCTACTTGGTTTTTATAAGGAGGTACAATGATGACATCTTGGTCATTGAGGTTGATATTCCCTTCTTGGGGAACCCTTGAGTAAAGAAGTTGTAAATATCTAAGTGGGCGATGGTTTTTCCTCCACGAACCACTTGTATATTTCTAAAAAGAACCATTTTCAGTAGGGGCCTCCACTGGCATAGAGCGCATTGATTACTGTAGAAAGGGCACTAAGAGAGTAAGTGCCAGGGGCTTCTACTTCTCCTATAATATTGACTTTTACGGTACGGATATTAGCAATGGAAACGCCTGTATATACTTTAGCATAACTACCCTCAGGAGCGGAGATACCTGCATATATCTTACGCAAAGCAGTATTGATACGTGCTTTGGCTTCTACAAAGTTGAGGGCCTCCTACATGTACCTTTCCAGCCATAGGGAGAATAATATTACCTTGATTATCTACTTTTTGGGTAGTGCTACTTTCGGCAGCGCCCCATACCTCTACCAAGAGTTCGTCTCCTGTATTGATGATGCTAACTCTCAGGGGTAGGGTACATTGATCGTTGGGTTAAAGGAGATTTTTAGGATTTTTGGAAAAAATCGTAGCCAAAAAAACTCTACTTTTTCATAACCATGATAGAATCTCTTTCTTTTCCTGTACGGCCAAATACTTCTTGCTCAGAAGAGCAGGCTTGCTACTTGGGGTAGTTGTTTTTCCTTTTTGACAGTAGTAGAAAGGGTCATGATACGTTGTCTGAGCTTAGTAATCTGAGAGACAGGCACGCCTTTTACACGAGCAGCAGTCTCTAAGTCAGTGATGGAGTAGCCTTGTGCTTGTGCTTTTTCCCAAAAAGGATTGAATTTGTTCGTCAGAGAGTTGATCTACATTGATATAGGCAAGTTGCTCTAAGTTAAGATTCTGTACTTGTGCAGAAAGTGAAAGGGAGAAACCTACACTTAAAAGAAGAAAAAAATAAGATTTTTCCTAATCATTGTTCGCTGTTTTTAATCAGAGTGCAAATATACTTCGTTTATCTGAGAAAAATAAAAATATTTTTAAACATTAATTATTCATTCCAATTTCTGCAAGTACTTTTAAATGGCAAACAAGTACTAAAAATATTTTTTTAAAATATTGATTGTCAATGAGTTTATATGATAGGTAAAAAGTAAATTTTTGATAATAAGAACATCAACAAAAGTTCGGGTGTAACAATTAACAATTAACAATTAACAATTAACAAATGTTTTTACTATCTTTGCCGAGTAAATTGCTCTTATCCTTTGTTTATCATGGAAGAAGTGTAAAGTTCCCTACTTACTATTGGGAAAATGGCACAGAGCCTCTTGAAATGTGTAAATATATCTATTTATATAGTAATAAAAACCTGAAATATCATTTACTATATACCCCTGTGGTACTTATATTATAAAATAATCCTCATAAAAAGAGTAAAAAATATGACTATTCAGAATTTTTGATAAGTTTGTAGATGAAATTTTTGGTAAAAACAAGGCGAAGAAGCCTTTGAACAAGGTAAAGTATCTTCCTTAGAGGAACTTGAGGGCGGCCTATGGGTCGCCTCGGTAGAAGGGAGCTACTACTTATGAAGTGGAAATACTACTGCATAAGAATACCATTAGGGAGACTTCTTGCTCTTGTGAGCACAGAGAAAAAAAGGTGTCTGCTCGCATATGGTAGCCATTTTTCTTGGCTATAGAGGCTAAAAACAACAGAAGCAGCCAAAGGAAAACAAGGAACTAAAAGTAAGAGATAACCTTAAGAGCTTATTGGAAATATCCCGTACAGAGCTGGAGGAGTTTATCAAAAAAACCCTATATGACTAAGAATAAAATTTTTAAAAGTGATTTTTGAACTTTATTTTATAGATAAAAATGAGAATAATGATTTTGAAAAGAAGATAACAGATATTATAGACCAAACCATCAAGCCTAGCTATCGTGGTGGTGAGCCTCAAAAATCTACCAGACCTGAATAAAGAAATTAAAAAGCACCTTAAAACTATTAATACCTATATAGGAAATAGTAACTATCGCGACGCTTTTATATTCGCTAAATGTCTTTTTGTCAAGTTACATGAGATAATCGTTAAAGTCAAGCTATCTAATTAATACCTTTATCAGTAATACTAATAAGGTACTAGACGTTATTATCTTCTTAGCAGAGGATGAAAGAGTACCGCTGAGTCTAAAAGAGGTACTGTTTCCTTTTTATCTTAGAACAGATGGTTAAAAATGCAGAACTTTATGAAGATTATTATGATAACAAACTTCCTCAAGCAGGTAGGAAACTTAGTATTACATTACAAAAAGAGGAAGATTATTTACAAGCAATAGATAAAGTACTTGATAAAAATAGAATATCAGGTAGTATAAAGAGATTTTATACAATTGAAAAGATAAAATTGTTATCGCAATTAGGAAAAACAAAAAGAAGCAGATAAAATCATAGATAAAAATATAGCACATCCTTTTTAGAAAGATGAAAGTAGATATGCTTATAGAGAAAAAGGATTATAAAGCTGCAAAAAGCATGTCTGAAAGAAGGAATTACAGAACTAAAACAGCGATATGGAACAGAAAATATTGTAAGAGAATGGAAGAACTGTTGTTACAGATAGCTAAAGAGGAAGGAGACTTTTGATACAATGCGGAAATATTACAAGAAATTTGCTTTTTCATGGAGAAGGAGATAGCCAATACTATGATCATTGGAAAAAGCACTTATACCGCTGAAGAATGGAAAAAGGTAATAGGGTGAAGAAATAAAGAAACAAGAAACTACTATAATGAACAAAAAGAAAAAGATTGAGTGCTTATAGGAATGTTGCTATCATATCTCCTATTCTTTTTTTCTTATCTACCAAAAAGAAGATATGCACGAAGTTCTATAGAAAAGATAAAAAATACAGATATACCTACGATCCTAAATTATCTACATTATCTGAAGAAAAAATCAGCGATACTGAAATCATGGACAAACTTTATAAAGATGTGGTTGCTTATGCAGAAAAATGCCTATTATCGTTCTGAATATAAAAAGTAGCTTCGTTTATTCGTAAAAATGATAGAGGATGCACCTGAAGAAAAAAAGAAAAATAAGAAAAATTAATAGAAAAATTGAAGCAGCGGCATAAAGAAAAAGTACTCTTTTGTACAAATCTTAAAATGAAAATAATTATAGACTATAAAAATATAATCCTATGGAAAAAGCCTCCTTTTTAAGAGTTATGACCATCGCAATGGTTATACTATTGGCTATTTTAGTAGCCTTCTCCCTATGGATGTTCCGTACAGATAGTTCAGGGATATGCCATTTTCTATGTTGTCCCTCAGGTGCTATATCTCTTTTGCCTGATGCTAAATCTGTTAGGATATAATATATATAAGAAAAACCAAACAGGGAATTATTATTTGTTCTATTGTTACCTTTCCTTTTTCTTTTTCCTTATTTTGATACTTCATCATTCTTAAGATTTTGGTTTGGAATCTTTGATATACTGGGACGTATATCGGAAATATCAATGTTATTTTTGGGTATTTATGTATTTATATATCCTAAATTATGGAAGATATTAGCTGCTTCGGAGTTATTCTTATAGTTTGTACTTTATTATTCCATTATACACCTCTTTTGTTTGCATTATATTATATTCTATTTCTATTTGGCATAATTAAAAGTATTTACAGCTATGAAAAAGAAATTATTACACTTATTTTTGCCTCTCTTACAGGAATTGCTTTTTGTTGTAGTTTATGCTTTTTATAGTTTATGAGATATATACTATAGTTACACAAATGGGAGGTAAGTTCTTAGCAAAGTTTGTTCTTATTCCTTTTTGTCTTGGGAATGTTGGTGTTTTATAGCTTTCATTATCGTTGGGCTAAAAGAATTTTTCTATGGAATAGGGGTGTTTACAGCTTTTGTACTCTTTGTACTTTATTCGCCAAATATATGCCAAGAAGTGTTTTTGCAATATTCACGTATCGAGAAGCAAGAAGAAGCACGCCGTTTCCTTTTCCTTAGCAGATACGACAAGAGTTACAGCTAATACGAGATTTTTCGCTACTTTCCACTAAAAGAAGGATATCATATAAAAACAATGTTTGCTTAATGAAAATCACGAGTTAGTAGTACTATATACAGAAAAACATCAAGTGGAAAAATCCTTTTCTATATATCAGAGACTTGTAGGTGAAGATTCTTTTTGAGACACCTCCTTATATGGTTGTGTATGATACAATAGGAAAAAGTTAAGTATATTGTCTTCTTGGCACATCCAGAGGAAGAACCAATAGAGAGTTTTTGCTAAAAGGAAACTATATTATGAGATCTTAGTACTTATGAATATGCAAATCATACCTATGACGGATCATTTATTATGCAACCTATGGAATATTTGAAGGGATATGATCCTGCTCATAGAGAAACGAGGGAAACTCCTATATCTTATTACGAAACATTCCTCTCTGATGAAGGAGAATGTGGAGGATATCCTGCAATAATAGGAATATTTGTAGAGGATGGCCAAGCCTATTACTTTTTCCCTCCTACATCAGAAAAGAATACTCAGTACAGAGATGATCAGGATGAAAATATGCTTATAAGTAATCTGTTTTCCATATTGGAAAAAGAGGAAGAAAAAGAGACATATTCCTTCGAGCGGAAAAAAATATTCTTCCACAAGATTTTTATTATGAGTATCTTACTATGAATAGCTTTTTTTAGGAATGACCAAGGAAAGTGCGAGGTGACTTATTCTGATATACAATTGTTATTTGACCTTAAAATAGGAAAAGATACTTTTCACTTTAAGAAAGAAAAATATCTAACTATAAAGGATATAACCAACTTAAAACCCCTACTTATTATAGAAAAATGAAGAAGAAACCTTGAGAAGTACAAAAGATATGTTTCTTTATACCAATAAGCATCTATCTTATGCTATTTTCTATGATGGGGAATATGTTTATATGATAAAATAAATATTTTACAGCTATGAAATCAAAAATTATCACATCTGTTTTTGCCTCTCTTACAGGAATTATTTTCTTATTAACCTATTTATTAATTATTTATTGGGATTATGAAGTCATCTTTAGAGGATATTACTATATGTTTTTTTACGCATGGAATAGGTGTTTTCGCTTATTATTATTTCAAAAGAATAGTATAACCAAGCGTTTTATACGTATATTTCCTATTTGTATGCTTGTATTTTTCTTTTCAAACATTCTTATTCGGTATATTCCTATTACAAATACCTTGTTTCATGTAGAGAAATGCCCAAAGAACTTAGAAAATATGATTTGTTGGATAATAAAGAGATATATCAAAGAGGAAAAATAATTTCTCCTATTTCTCAAAAGTAAAATACCCGCCGGTCATGAATTTTTCCTTGATAAAGAAGGTCATCTGTTCATATATTATAAATTTTTATGATGATGAAACTACATTTTATATAGATTGTATATTGAAATATGATACCGAAGGAAATCATATGGAAAACTTTATATTTGGAAAAATTTTTGTGAATCAAAAAGAGACATCGTGGTAAGAAAAATATTTGATAGATATTTATGAAAAATCCTATTCTTCTTATTTGATAGATGGAAATAAGGACTTTCTACCTATGAAAGAGCTAAAAGAGAGGAACAACCCTCTGAAAAAGATACGAAAGAACATATATTTGAAGATTCAATGAAGATTTAATAGCTATTATTCAAAAAGACAGCAAAAGAGATATAATGGTTATTGTTAAAAAGAAAATAAGTTGTGCTATTTCTATCCACAAGAATTTTATTACCCAAAAATATATAGATTTTCCTGTTTCAGATGATTTTAATTTATTTAACGACTTCATAAAACCCTCCTGCAGAAAAAAGGAGTAGCTCCTCAAGAAAGCCCTATAAAAATATATGTATTATCTGAAGAAATATACATCCAATTCAGGACTTCATCTATTTGGAAAAGAGAAAATCTTTTTCAAGAAGATTGGAGTCGAGGCTATATATTTTTAATTTAATCTTGGACGAACAAGAACTACACCTAAAAACATTCCATCATCAAGATTCTATTCCTTCTCAATATATACCTGATGACATTCGCTATTATGAAAATCAAAATGAAACGCTTGAAATACACAATAACATACGATTATATAGAAATAATTACTTATCTTATTACTTACTCAGCACAGGATATCAATATTATTTAATAAAAAAATAAATTTTTAAAAGATTATGAAAAGAGCATACAGAGCATAAAAAGAGATTTCCCATATTGGTTTTGGCTTCCTTTTGTGATATATTATTTTTATACAATATAGGATATATATATTTAACATCAAGAACGAAGCAGTTATTACGTTCTTTATTTATATTATGGTAGGAATGATGACTTGGCTTATCTCGCTTGCCAATATGCTTTACCTATGTAAAGAAATATCATTGGTTGGTTATTTTATTATATTGCATTGTTTTTGTATATTGTTCAGCATAAATATTTTTAAAAATATAACCTTTTACTAATCAAAAAAATAATTATATGAAAAAGAAACTGAATATCAAAACAGGAATCATTATAAACATAGCACTTACTGTGTTATCTATTGTTTATTTGTTTTTATATTATATAGAAAAAATGGTTTTGAACTTAATTACAATAGTTCAGAATTTTTATTTTTATATTTATCTTTTTATATTATATATATTCCCTTTTTATCATTGGGATCAATCTATTATTCTTTCTATTTTATAGTTTCTTCTATAAATGGGCGAGAATAGGATTAGTTATTACGTTATTAATGGCTGTTTTGTTTTATTTATAAGATAAGATACTATCATTAGTTTATGAAAAAAAGAAACCAAAGTATCTCAGTAGGCATCGTTATAAGTTTGATTCTCTTACTTATCAATTTCTATTACGCTATAATGGCTCACATTACCGATTTGGATTATCTTGATTTTAGTAATTTCAGAGTTTCAATGATGTATTTCTATATGAATCTTATAGCGGTTCCTTTATTGATAGCTTTATTATTCTTTTTTTATTTTATAGTTTTTCTACAGATGGGCAAAAGAAAGGACTTTTGGATAACAAGTATTTTATTCGCAATGTCAATAATATGGTTTCAGCTATATATCTCTATGTGAAAATCTATTAAAGTACATAATTCATCTCTTATAAAATAATTTTACACTTATGAAAAATAAAAAAACCACGCTTTTGGAAAGTTTTTTTCTTGTTAGTATCTTACTATATGCTTTATATCTTACTATTGTAACCTATGATATTGATACTTATATAAATGAGAAACTATTTCTTGTGCTTATAAGCCCTCTTCTTTTTAGTATTGGGGCTTTTGATTTTACTATGCATTTTATTCTGACATAGCAAAATATATGTTATTTTTCTTTATCATAATTGCTATGTTATGTCTTTTCTATAATATTTACCTTAGTGATAGGAGTACTTATCTATTTTTCTTTCTTTTTATAAATCAGAGAAAATTAGAAAAATAACCAAAATAGGACTTTTTATTTCGGGGATTTTTGCCATTCCATTAATAGCAAGTCTCTTTGGTTATGATGGACTTTATAACTCTATAGTAAAAACATTTTCAAATATGACACTTCCTTCTAAATATGAAAAATATGTAACACTTAGTGGAAATACCGTTTCTTATGAAGGAAATACGATGAAGATGCTTCCTGAAGGAGAAAAACAAATTAATAGAATTTGCTTTTTGTCAATCAGAAAAAAATGAACTTATTATAAGTGATGATGAACCTTTAGGTTATTTATCCAAATATGATACGCAAGGAAACAGAATTGATACATTGAAAATAGAAAAAGTAGATGGAATAGATAATCTTTTTGATGGATTTTATGGGGATTATTTGATGGATTTCAAAGGGAAAACGTTATTGCTCTTGGGCGATAGATGGCAATAAGTCTTTTCAGTCTATGGAACAGCTTTCTGATTATGAAAAAGAGAATATCATTGATGATGATAAGATGTTAAAAAGGAAAAAGAATGGACTTATTCTCTTACAAAGATGAAAAATATTCCTAAAGAAGAAAGCCAAAGACGTGATAAAAATCATTCCTCAATATTTCAAAAAAAGAAGGTTCAGGAAGTAATATAGGCTCAGGAATTGGAGGAGGATCAATCTCTTATCGTACCACTTGGGGAAGAAGGTATTCTTTTCCTTTCTATTGAGGTAAATGGAAAAAAACCTTTCATCTGAAAGAAGGAATGACTATGTTCGATGGAGAAAACCTCTTGGATAATAATACTTCCTACTTTTCTATCTCAGGAGGAACCTTAGAACAATACGAAAAAACTATCTAGTATATACCCATCCTAAGTGGGATTATGCTTTTATTCGTTTATAAAAATTATTTTTTTCTCGACGACTTACAGGTTATTTATCATCAAAAATAAAAAGAATAGCTGTAAAAAGAATATTTCACCTATGAATCACGAAAAAAACACCTTATACCGATGATACTATTGTTGCTTTTAGCTACTGCCACAGGTGTGGGAGCTATTGCCGTCATTCGCCTGTCAGGAAAAGAAGCGATTACACTCTCTGACAAAAATATTCAAAAACACTAAGTGGAAAAACCTTTATCCGAGGCGCCTTCTCATACCGTCCATTTGGGAACTATCAAAAAGTGAAGACCAAGTGATAGATGAGTGTTTGGCAACGATTTTTCAAAGAAGAAATCCTATACAGGTGAACCAGTGGTAGAGTTCTCCTGTCATGGTGAGTCCTTATATCATTCAGGAAGTGATCAAACTATGTTTTGTCTCATGGAGCAAGACTGGCCGAAGCAGGAGAATTTACCAAGCGCGCTTTTCTCAATGGAAAATTAGCTCTTAACCAAGCCGAAGCGGTGGCTGACCTGATTGCCTCGGATAGTCAGGCCGCTCACCAAATAGCCCTGCAACAAATGCGCGGAGGTTTTTACCTCCGAGATAGAAGGACTTAGACAAGAATTGCTTAACTTTGCCTCGCTGATAGAATTGGAATTAGATTTTTCAGAGGAAGATGTTGCCTTTGCCGATAGACGTCAATTGGAACAACTTTTGCAAAAGAATAAAAACAACTCTGCAAAGACTTGTGCAATCTTTCTCCGCAGGCAATGCGATCAAGAATGGGATACCTGTTGCTATTGTAGGCAAAACCCAATGCAGGCAAATCAACTCTGCTTAATACGCTGCTCAATGAAGAGCGCGCCATAGTGTCGGACATTGCAGGGACAACACGCGACACCATAGAAGAAACACTCCATATAGCAGGGAGTTACTTTCCGCTTTATAGATACCGCAGGAATCCGTGATACACAAGATAAAAATAGAAGCAATTGGGGTAGAAAAGGCCAAGGAAAAAGATAAAAAAGGCACAAATCGTACTCTATTTGTATAACGAAAAGAGAATACTACCGATGAAGTAGTCCAATTTGTACAAGAGAATTACCGAAAAGGATTAAAAATATTACTTTTTACATAACAAAACAGATAATGAATATATAGGTCTGTCTGATTTTGATAAAGAAATAGAAGAAAAAAACTAAACCATAAAGAACGAAAAATATGATTATGGTCAGCTAAGAATCTCGGCTAAAGAAAAAAATCAATATAGAAGCACTCAAAGAGATCCTTTCTTTCTATGCCAAAGAACTCACCACAACAGAAAGTGCTACCATTATTACCAATATTCGTCATCTGGAAGCGCTTCAGCAAACCCTTATAGCTCTTGATAGGGTAGAGGAAGGACTTGCTACACAGCTCTCAGGAGATTTGTTGGCTATAGATATACGAGAGATGCTCTATCACTTAGGGCAGTATCACAGGAGCAGTGAGCAATGACGAGGTCTTAGAAATATATTTTTCACGATTCTGCATAGGAAAGTAATATAAGAAAGGCAAATAGTGATTATTTATTTGAGTTTCTAAAAACGCTTAAATCAATGTTTTAAAAACAATGAACGACTTCGATCAATATATAAAAGAAACAGAACCCCATCGACGTGAAAAAGGTGTGGCGTGGCAGACAGCTATTGGCTTGCAAGCGGTAGATGGATTGAAACCCTCGGATTATCTTGTGCAAACGGCAAAGCAGCACATCGAGGGGGATATTACTATACAGGAGGCTAAGCACCTCATTGATAGTTACTATCAGTCCAAGGCGATACGCCAAGAGCAGGGAGAAGAACGCACAGAGGAAGCCGACAAAGTTTCGGCACGCATCACCGAATTGCTTACAGAATCAGCTTTTAGCTTTTCCCCAGTGGCATATATAGTATTCATCGCAAGTTGTTCACCGGTATTTACAAGTTTGCAGGCCAATTGCGCGACTACAATATCACCAAAAAAGAGTGGGTACTCGGTGGAGAAACGGTTCTCTATGCTAGTGCACACCATTTTGCGCGAGACTTTAGACTATGATTTCGAGCAGGAAAAACGTTTTTCTTATCAAGGCTTGCCTGTAGAGGAAGCGATTAAACATATAGCCAAATTTGTGTCAGGACTCTGGCAAATACATCCTTTTGGTGAAGGAAATACGCGTACAACAGCGGTTTTTACGATTCAATATTTGCGTACCTTTGGCTTTGCGATGAGCAATGAAGCCTTCGCCTACCATTCTTGGTATTTTCGTAACGCCTTAGTCCGTGCCAATTACAACAACCTTGCTAAAGGGATAACAGCAACTACCGAATATATAGAACGTTTCTTTAGAAATCTACTTTTTAGGCGAAGATAACGAGCTTAAAAACCGGTATTTATTAGTAGGTGAAGAATTTCAAAGTGCAAAGAACAAATTCCAAAGGGCAAAATTTGCACTTTGAATTGCACTTTGGAGGAAAATGGCAGTATTACAATACTTACAACAGAATCCTACCGCTACTCAAAAAGATTATTGCCGAGTATATAGGAAAATCAGAACGTACCGTAAAGACTATTACGGCAAATCTGGTAGAAAAAAGGACTTATCGAACGCAAAAATGGTAAGCGAAAAGGCTTTTTGGGAAGTAAAAACAAACAATTAATTTCATAAAAATAAATATTATGATGACATCAACTTACAATTTCGATCTTTTTTAAAAAATGTTTAAACCTATTTTTAGAAAAGATAGAAACCCTTAGTAGTAATATAGACCCTTTAACAATAGGAGAACCAGCTACCGAAGAGGAAATCAAAGCAGTAGAGGAGCAATTAGGGCTATATATTGCCTTCGCATTTCCGTGAAAGTACTCTTGAAAAGCACCGCCCATTTGGATTTTTATTGGGATATCAACGACATTACAGACGAGGGGGACATTTCTCTACCTGATAAATTAGTTGAAATCTTTCGTGGACAGTTGCTTTTTGGATTGGATTTGCTTTTGGACTATGAGGACGACCGTAAAGGTTGGGTAAAAAGAGGTATATCCGATTACAATAATGAATATGATCGTGTTTGGCATAATAAAATGTCCTTTCACCAAGTAGGCAACGGCGAGTTATATTGCGATTGAGTTAGAACCAGAGAATTATGGTAAGGTTGTGTATCTCGAGTCACGATGGCAGTGAGAACCATGGACTCTATATAGGCAGTAACTTTAAAGAATTTCTGATGAACTACGCTGCTATTGGCTGCATAGGAGGAGAGGATTGGCAATGGGGAACCTTTTTATACCGAAGGCAGAGGGATAGACCCAACCTCAGAGAACGCTCAAGCTTGGTATAAGGTATTGGGGATAAACCCAAAGGAGTTGGGAGTAAAACAGAAAGCAATTTTATAGCTGAGGCTATGAAGGTATTAGGGTTATGTGAACCGCTTTAGTCGCGGCGTATATAGGGTACAGAAAGAATTGGAAGAGAATGGCAATGGAAAGGCTTCTTTTGATTTTTTTCACTTATTACCGCTTTTCAGAGTTGTAGAACCAATTTCTACAACCTACTTTGAAAGAAGGTTTTGGAGAAGAAGAATCTGACAATAAATTAGGAGAATCTACCGATAAAACACCCAATAAACTACCTAATAAATTGGAGGGACTACCCAATAAAACACTTAATAAATCGGAAGAAACACCTAATAAATCTGAGAACTACCCAATAAAAACATCCAATAAAAAGGAAGAACTACCCAATAAATCAGAGAAACACCCAATAAATTTGAGGAACTACCTGATAAATCAGAGAGACTACCCAATAAATCAGGGAGGGACTACCCAAGAAACTACCCAAGAAAGAATTTTTAGTAGCTATTCAAGCAAAGCCAGAAGTTACTCAAAAGGAGTTAGCTCAAACTATAGGTATTACTCTTGATGGCATTAAATACCATATTAAGAATATGACTAAATTAGGGGATTATCAAGCATGAAGGTTCTACAAAGTCAGGTAAGTGGATTATAATCAATAATTAAAACATTACAATTATGTCCATAGAGCAAAAGACAAAGAACAAATGGAGCGACTCATTGCTTCTGAAAAAGTATCAGCGGATATTAGATAAGCTTTGCGATATTATAGATATGGTATTCGAGGAAGAAATGCCCAGCTTTACCGTGCTGGATTACACGTATAAAGCACTGAAAAATGCAGGCGTTACCTTGGAGGAAATCGCCCCAGTAGCGTTGGCGGACGATCACTTCTTGAACTTTACCATTCTCAAGATGGATTATATCAAGAGTGAGAAAACGATGCACTTTAGCAAGGACTTCCTCATCCGTAATATGATAGAATTTTACTTGCAAAAGACCGATCCGAAAGCATTATCTGATTATCTGAAGAAAGCAGGGGCTAAAAAGGCAAGTATGCGACCTCGCTAAAATGGTTCATAGAGGCTACTGATACGGAGCTTGTCGCCGCTGTTTCCTCTTCTCTCAAAGAACTCAAGCAGAAAAGAGAAAAAACAGAGGATACAAGCTCACAAAACGGCTACCCCTGAAGATTGGGAGCGACTTTCGGCGGTATATCCCAAGCTTACCAAGCAGAGTGCTGAAAGATTTTGATGAGATATAATGTGGTTACCGCAGGCATTCCCTTAGCCGAGATTACCCCAAAAGAGCCAAGACTTGGGTGTTGCTTTCTCTGAGGAACTTACTTTGTTCTTCCAGCATATAGAGACTTAGGTTGGAGGGGTAGAAATCCGCTTTGCTGACTTATATACCGATGCATTCAATGGCAAAAGACTATTTAGTCCTTGGGGAGTTTTTGGAAATACAGCGATGGCGACAAACTGCTCTATGCTCCTGACAATCAGCAGATACTTTGCTTTGCCCACGAATACACTAAAACCTAAGGTCATCAAACAAGCCGATACAATGACCGAATTTGTAGAAAAAGAAATTAGTAACTTATTTAAAAATCATAGTAAAAATCAAAGGAAATATTATGGGCATCGTACTCCGACAATCGTTTAAGAATGTAGTAGCTACCTATTTTGGGGTTTGCCATAGGGGCGTTGAACACTCTTTTCTTATTTACCTATTTCCTTTCAAAAGCACTAATATGGCTTGGTAAGCTATGTTACTTCCACTGCTACGATTCTCTCTCCACTCATAGCCTTTGGGGTGTCCAACACTTGGGTACGCTATTACTCCGCTTACACCGATAGGCAGGAACAAGGCAAACTCAACCTGATGCTTTGCCTTTTTGCCACTACTAGTGATTCTCCCTGCTACGCTTTTTGGGGAGTATGGCATATGAGCAAATCACACAATGGTTATCGGCAAAGAATGCAGAAGTGCGTCCGTATGTGTGGCTTATCTTCCCTTACAGCAGTGGCTATGGCTTATTTTGAGATAGCTTACGCGTGGATGCGGGTACAACTCAAAACGGTCTTTGGCAATTTCCTCAAGGAGGTATTCCATAGGGTAGGGGTGATGCTTCTATTAGTAGCCGTTTACTTTGGTGTTATTGATTTTTCATCAGCTAATGTGGGGGTGTTTTTGGGTGTATGCCCTGCGTATGTTCTTGATGTTTATTTCCGCTTTTTATGTACGCCGACCTACCTTTGTTTGGGGGCTACCACAGGGTAAAAAGGAAGTCTTTTTGTATAGTCTTTTTGTGATTTTATCAGGCTCGGTAGCTTCTGTATTGATGGACATAGATAAGTTTATGCTCAACCAATATTTGCCGATTAGTGAGATTGCGGTGTACAATGTAGCTATTTTTACCGCCACAGTGATTGCTATTCCTTACCGCAGTATGTACCAGATCGTAAGTCCCCTCACGGCACAGTTTATGAACCAACAAAAGCCTCAAGAGCTTGCAGACCTCTATAAGCGCAGTACGGTAAATACTTACTTTGTGAGTATGGTCATTTGTGTGCTTATTGTAGTGAATGCCCAGCAGTGTTACGCCCTCTTGCCTGATAAGGATTACAGCACAGGGCTTTGGGTGCTATTATCATATCCGTAGTAAAAGCTCTCTGATGCCTTAGTAGGGTTTAGTAATGCCGTATTGCTCAATTCTCCTTACTATCGCACAGTGCTATTTTTGGGCGTTTTCTTGGTCATAGGAGCCGTTCTGATGAATAGGTGGCTGATTCCCCTTTATGGTATCAAAGGAGCGGGCGTAGCGACCCTGATTGCTTTTTAGTTCGTATAACTTGCTCAAGTCGGTTTTCGTGTATCGCAAGTATGGCTTTACAACCTTTTTTTATAAAGAAACGTTACAGACTACTCTCTTTGGTTTGGTAGTGATAGGATGCTTTTTCTTTTGGGATTTTTCGTTTCACCCGCTGGTGAATATTGGACTAAAATCATTGCTGGTAGGGGCAATGAGTGTGTTTTTCTCCTTAAATATAAAGTGTCAGAAGAGTTGACGAGACTGATTAATAAATTTAGAAATTGACAAAAAAGCTTAATATTACTCACTCATCATATCCCTATTCCTGCTGATATTTTAGCTATTATTGATGTAGTGGAAGACCCTCATATTCGTAGATTACAGGCTTCGTTACGCAGAGTGTAAAAAATAAAAATTTTTCTAATTATTTTTGAAGTTTCTTTTGTAAAATACGCAAATTATTACTACCTTTGCGGAAAAACCATATTATTATGAACGAAAAAAGAAATATCAAGCAAAAAAATTAATTTGTTTATAGGTTCCATAGGAGCCTTTATAGGAGTGGCGGTATTTGTAGCCTATATTCCTCAAATTATGGCCAACTTAGAGGGTCACAAAGCACAACCTTGGCAACCTTTGTTTGCAGCGGGGTCTTGTCTTATCTGGGTGGTGTATGGCTGGACAAAAGAGCCTAAGCCAGATTATATTCTCATTATTCCCCAATTTTGGTAGGGGTAGTTTTAGGATTCTTAACTTTTTATTACTTCGCTTTAAAGCTACTTGTATGTTTTTGCTTTGTCCTTAAAAAGCAAAAACGATCACTAATCCCTACTTTGGAATAATTTTTGTATCTTTTGCCTTACAAAAATAAAAATCTTATGTCTATGACCTTTACCATTAATGAGAGCCATCCACAAGCCACTGCCCTTGTGGAACTTCTTAAAAACATTCAGTTTTGTTTCCTTTAAGGAGACCAAAAACAAAGACAAAAAGACTGCTACAAAGGAAAAATCAGCCCTTGTAGAGCCTGCTTTTCGAAGAAGAAAGCCCTGAAGATTATGAATTTATTATGGCACTTTCTAAAGAAACCAATAGAAATGTAGCTCACCGTCTGGCTAAGGAAAAATATACTATTGTAGAGGATATTGACGAAGATGATTATCCTTTTATTGCTATGTACTTTCAGTACAAGCATAGAATTTGGTCAAGAGACAAACAACTTATTTTGGGGCTGACAGAAAAAGGTTTTTGGGCATTTTTATTTCTACAGATGAGATAAGAGGACATCTCTACAAGAAAAAAATTGATTATCGAATAACAAAAAAAGGCTGTCCTTTTCAGGCAGCCTTTTATTCTGTTAAGTGCTTGATTAGCTTTCTAGTGGCACACGCTCGTCAAGGAGTTTGATAGCGAAAGGCTCTTCTTTGAGTTACGAACTCGAACATATCAAGTATATCATGTACAGGCGTTCTTCTTCCAATTGTTCGTTAACGAACCATTGTAGGAAACTTTCACTAGCGAAATCATTTTCATGACGTGCTACCTTTACGATGTTGTTGATAGAGTCGGTAACAGCGATTTCGTGCTCTAGAGTTTTTCAAATACATCCTTAAGACTCTTGTATTCTTGTTGGATGTTGGTCACTTCAGGAGAGAGCGCTCTTACACCGTTTTTCGTTCAAGAGTTAAATATTCTGAGCATATGGCCACGTTCTTCGTCAGCATGGTTAAGGAAGAAAGCAGCGCTTCTCTTTATAACCATGATCATCACCCAAGAAGACATAGCCAAATAAGTGGCACTTGCATGGGCTTCCATAGCTATCTCGTGCCTGAAGTAACTCTGTTACTTTACTGTACAAACTAGTTGCTTTTTCTTGTTTTGAGACATATAATGCTTTTTAATTCGGTGCAAAAAATATTATTTTTTCGATATATACATCATCATACTATAAAAAATTGATAAACTCAAAATAAATTCCTATCTTTTGCCACTTATAGTGAATAGTGATCAGCGAATAGTGATTAGTAGCTAAGTCGCTGATAACTAAATACTAAACACTAACTACTAATCACTAAAAAAACTATCCTATGTATCTTATTATTTTAACCTATCAGAAAGACCTCAGTGAGGTTGAAAAACACTTAGAGGCACATCGCGCTTACTTAGATAAGCATTATGCTTCAGGGTATTTTTGTAGCATCAGGGAGCGCAAGTACCTCGCACAGGAGGGGTGATTTTGTGTAAGGCAAGCAATAGGGGAGAGGTAGAGGAATCATTGCCCAAGATCCGTTCTATGAGCACCAAATAGCTACCTATCAAATCATTGGATTTACCCCTACCAAATACTCAGAGGCATTTGGCAAGGTATTCTCTTAAATACTAAAATCTTATAATCCTTCGAACTCAAAAACTCAAAAATTAAAAACTCAAAACTCAAATGATGGACTGGCAACACCTACTATCCTTGCGCAAACAAGGAGATACTAAGACTCGCTCACGTGAGGAGGAAGACCCTACACGGCTAAGCTATGATGTGGATTACGACCGTATAGTCTTCTCTGGAGCTTTCCGTAGCTTGCAGGACAAGACACAGGTCATTCCCTCTCAGGCTCAGGCTTTTGTACATACACGCTTGACCCATAGTATGGAGTCTCCGTGGTAGGGCGTTCGTTAGGGCGAGCCATAGGAGCCAAGGTACTCCAGAAGTATCCTCACTTGCAAGCGCTGGGCTACCAGATGAATGACTTTGGTACCATTGTCGCCTCGGCTGCTTTGGCGCACGATATAGGTAATCCGCCTTTTGGGCATAGTGGTGAGAAGGCTATAGGTGATTTCTTTCGCTATCACGAGGGGAGCGTACTCAAAGAACAGCTCTCCGAGCGGGAATATGCCGACCTATGTAGTTTTTGAAGGCAATGCCAATGGCTTTAAGATTCTGACCGAAAGCCGCGCAGGAGTACAGGGAGGCTTTGCGCCTTACTTATGCTACTTTGGGTACCTTTTATCAAATATCCTAAGGAATCCTTACCGATAAAAACCCACTGGGGCAGTATATGATAAAGTATAATATCTTCCAGTCGGACAAGGCATTTTTCCATGAGGTTGCCCAAGAGCTTTCGCTCTTACCTATAGGCGAGGGAGACCAAGCGCGCTATGTACGACACCCCTTGGCTTTCTTGGTAGAGGCAGCTGATGATATTTGCTATACAGCTCATTGATTTTTGAGGACGGTATCAACTTGGGGTTGGATTCCCGAAGACAATGCCTTGGGTACCTTATACAACTGATACGAGGGGAGCAAAATAAAGCCTGAGAATATCACCCAAAAGTACTACCAACTTACCCATAAGCAAGATAGAGTAGCTTACCTTAGAGCACTTTCCATAGGTACGCTGATAGGGAGACAGTTGCCCTCTTTGAGGGAAAACGAAGAAAAAGCTGCTCAGGGGGAGTTGACCTCCTCACTTTTGGAGCAAAAGCAAGTATAAGAACCAAATCAAGGATATTATGAGACCTGAGTGTAGGCAATATCTACCAGTCGCCACAGGTTGTAGAGAAGGAGTTGGCCGGGTACGCAATTCTCCAGCATCTGCTTAGGGTATATTTTACAGCTGTCTATCACAAGTGGCATGGGACGACTTCCTCCTATGACCATATTATACTCAAGACCATTCCTGCACGTTACTTACAGGAACAGGACAGCCTCTATGAGCAGATATTGGCCATTACCTGCTATGTAGCCAGCCTTACCGATACACAGACGACGAAGCTACACTCTAAACTTAATGGAATCCTTTAAGCGAAGAATTAAAAATGAATAGTGAAAAACGGCTATTCACTTTTCACTCTTCACTATTAACTAATTAAAAGATGAAAGATTTACGTATTATATTTATGGGGACGCCTGATTTTGCTACGGGGGTACTCCAGCGCATGGTAGAAGCGGGCTTACAGGTAGTAGCCGTAGTAACGGTAGCCGATAAGCCTGCCGGGCGTGGACAGAGGCTACAAGAGTCATCTGTCAAGAAGTATGCCCTTTCTCAGCAGATTCCTGTATTGCAACCTATTTCCCTTCGCGATGAGGGCTTTTTAGCTCAGCTGAAGGCCTTCCAAGCCGATGTGCAGGTGGTAGTGGCTTTCCGTCATGCTTCCTAAGGTAGTTTGGCAGATGCCCCCGAAGGGTACTTTCAACCTACACGCTTCTTTACTTCCCGATTATAGAGGGGCAGCCCCTATCAACTGGGCGATTATTGGTGGAGAGGGCGACCACAGGGTAACTCACTTTCCTTATAGATGAGCAGATAGATACAGGGGCAATCCTCCTTAGGAAGAAAGTAGCATGTGCTCCCAGAGAAACGGCGGGTACACTCCATGACAAACTCATGACAGTAGGGGCAGACCTGGTAGTGGAGACCCTCGCTCTGATTAGCTTCAGATAAGGCAGTTCCACAGTCACAGCCAAAAACAAGTGGTAGAAAAAAATCAGCCCCTAAGATACACAAGGAGACTTCCCACATACCTTGGGAGCAATCCCTCGCCCAGATAGACAGGGTTTGTACGTGGTATGTCGCCTTACCCAACAGCATGGGCACAGCTTCATCATGAGGGAGAGACGTATGCGGTCAAGATATATGAAGCCACTCCACAGGAGGCTACCCATAACCTACCTATAGGGCGTGTTCTCTTAGAAGATAAGCAGATAAAAGTAGCTGTACAAGGCGGCTTTCTCAAGATAGAAAGTTTGCAATTTCCTTCCAAAAACGCATGAGTGTCTCGTGAGTTTCTCAATGGTTTTCACTTTGCAGAGGGCGATTTTTGCTTGATTATTTAGGTCATTTCTCATAAAAATAAAGTAAGGGCTAAGGAAACGATAAAGTTTTTCATTTTTCAATGAATTTTCGTCTTAAATGGTTGGTTATCTCAATAAAACCTTACTTTTTGTACTGTATTTAACGATTTAAGTATTTATTTTATGAACAAGACAGAACTCATCGACGCAATTGCACAAGAGGCTGGACTTTTCAAAAAGCCGATGCAAAAAGGCCTTAGAAGCTTTTTAGCAACTGTAGAAAAGACCTTGAAAAAGGAGATAAGATCTCCTTTTGGTAGGATTTGGTTCATGGTCAGTATCTGAAAAAGGCTGCCCGTGAAGGAAGAAATCCACAGACAGGGAGAAACCTATCAGTATCCCTGCTAAAAAGTAGTAAAGTTCAAAACCTGGAACTGAACTCTCTAATGCTGTAAACTAATTTAAAAATAGTTTTGTAAAACAAAAAGGCAGTCCCCAAAGGGACGGCCTTTTTCTTATTTAATTAACAGGGAGTTCAGCAAAGTAAGTTAAAAATGAGTCTGTTCTATATAAAAACAATTTTTCTATTGAAAATATCCCGAAAAATTAGTAACTTTGAGCCTTGAAAGCATGTATGTTTTTGAATATTAAAAATGAAAGATATCACCTTTGAGAATCCCCAATTTTTGGCTTTTTCTTACTCTTTTCCGCTGCTGATTCTTTGGCAGTGGCTTAGCAGAAAGAAGGAAATGCCGTCTGTACTTTTTCTCTTCTCTGCAAGGGGTACACCTTGCGTACATGGCGAGTTAGGTTACGACCACTCTTGTATGTACTGCGAGGCTTGGCACTGGCTGCACTTATTGTAGCTTTGGCGCGCCCACGCTCTTCCTCAGAAATTACCAAGACGAAAACTACCGAAGGGATTGATATAATCCTTTTCTATAGATATGTCTTCCAGTATGCTTGCAAGCAAAGACCTCAAACCCAATAGGATAGAAGCGCTCAAGCGGGTGGCATCTCAGTTTATAGAGCAGCGCATGTCCGACCGTATAGGGATTGTCGTCTATTCTGGGGAGAGCTATACCAAGGTACCTGCTACCACGGATAAGTCGGTTGTGCTTCAGGCACTTAAGGACATCAAGCAGGGGAGAAATAGAGGATGGTACTGCCATAGGTATGGGATTGGGGACGGCCATTAACCGCCTTAAAGATAGCAAGACCAAGAGTAAGGTAATTATTCTAATGACGGATGGGGTAAATAATACGGGGGTAATAGACCCACTTAGTGCGGCTGAACTGGCCAAAGAATATGGTATACGTGTCTATACCATTGGGATAGGTACCAACGGTAAAGCACTTTCGCCTGTGGCCTATAACCCCGACGGCTCTTTGCAGTACGATATGGTGCCTGTGGAGATAGACGAGAAGCTCCTCACTCAGATAGCACAAACCACAGGCGGACAGTATTTTAGAGCAACGGATAACCAGAAGTTGGCACAAATATACACTGAAATAGATAAGTTAGAAAAATCAAAGATAGAAGAACTCAAGTACTACCAACATCAGGAGAATTTCCGCTTATGAGTACTCTTAGCCTTGGTTTTCTTGGCTGCTGAGTTCGGATTACGACACACAGTTTTTAGAAGTTTTGTATGATACACCTCGAAGAAAAATATATTTTTACCTATTGCTCTTGCTTCCTCTTTTTACCTTACTCTATGTAGGGTACAGCTCATGGAGGGCAAGAGCCGTAAAAGCGTTTTGCAGAGAAGCCCACTTTTTTCCCGCTTGGCTCGGAGACTTCACACTTCAAGCCTTGGGTAAAGTTTGTTTTCTTTATCCTTGTATTCCACTTTTATTGTCATAGGGCTTGTCAATCCCAAAGTAGGGACAAACTGGAGACCGTAAAGCGAGAAGGAGTGGACATTGTTTTTGCCTAGTAGACGTCTCCAAGAGTATGTTGGCTGAGGATGTGAAGCCAAACCGCATAGAAAAAGCCAAGCATATTATCTCCCAAGTTATAGAACAATTACAAGGGGATAGGGTTGCCTTTGTGCCCTATGCTGCACAGGCTTACCCGCAACTGCCACTGACATCGGACTACTCGGCTGCTAAGATATTCCTTCAAGGGATTAATACCGATATGCTTTCCTCTCAGGGAACGGCCATAAGGGAGGCTATACAGACGGCCGTGTAGATTACTTTAAGGACTCTGGACAGGCTTCCAAAAATACTTGTGATCCTCTCCGATGGGGAAGACCACGAGCAGGGGGTAGGGGATTTGCTGCAAGAGATCAATGATAAGGGAATCCGTATCTTTACCATTGGATTGGGGAACCGCTCAGAGCGACCATTCCATTACTGAAAATGGGCAGACCTTCCCCAAAAGAGACAAAGATGGGCAGGTGGTCATTACCAAACTTAACCAACCTCTATTGGAGGAAATAGCACAAGGGGCATCAGGTAAGTATTTTGACGGTACCAATACACGTGAGGTGTTGGATAATATAAAAAGGCCTTGGACAACATAGAGAAAAAACGAATATGAGTCTCAGGTTTTTCCGATTACAAAGACCAATTCCAGTGGTTTTTAGCTATAGCCTTTGTGTTGTTGGTCATTGATATCTTTATCTCTTACAAAGAAAACTTCTTGGGTAAGAGCACTGGAATCTTTTCGGGGAAAAAGAAAAAGAGTGAAAAGTGAACAATGAATAGTGAAAAGTGAATCATTATTAGTAATGCGAATCAATAGCTAAAATCCTATAGTCCTTAGATTTTATAATACTAAAACTCAAAACTAATTGTAATGAAAAGAAAGAAAAACTCTTTATCTTCTTAGCCATAGTGCTCGTGGAGTGGTAGCCTTCCTTTGGCTTAACAGCTCCAAAGCACAGGTGGAAATGCCTTCTGTAAGTATAGCCAACAGAGACATCAAGGAAGAAATCTATATTCCTGGCAATGTGTATCCTGTCAAGGAAATAGAACTCAAGTCGCAGCTCTCAGGGGTCTTGGACAAAATCTTTGTCAAGATAGGCGATGTAGTGCAAGAGGGGTCTCCAGTGGCTTCTATCAGCCTTGTACCCAGTACCTTAGAGCTGGAACGCTTGGAGAACAATGTCAAAATGGCTCAGATAAACTTTGAGTGCAGCCAAGCTGTCCTATGAGCGCTCTAAGAAACTCTATCAGGCACAGACTATTTCTCAAGCTAATATGGAAACCGCAGAAAGAGAATACGGTACGGCCAAGGAACAACTCCTATCGGCTCAGAACCAATTGGCAATCCAGAAAACAGGCAAGGTGATCGGAAAGAGTGAGACCTCCAATATTGTAAAATCCAGTATTTCAGGTACGGTCATAGACCTACCCTTGCAAGAAGGAGCTTCAGTGATTGAGCGTAACACTCTCAATCTCAGGGATTACCGTAGCGATCTTGGCCAAGATGGGAGAGTTTGTTTTTCGTACTCAGCTGGCCGAACAGTACTTGGAGAATATACACTTAGGGATAGTATCTCTTTGGCTTTCAATGCGTATAAAGACCTTAAGGCTACGGCCAAAATCACTAAAATATCCTCCAAAGGTACCTTGGAGAATGGGATTATGAAATACACCTTGGAGGCGGAATTTCCTGTAAATGCACAGATGCCTGTGATTCGCTCTGGCTATTCTGCAACTCGCTGAAATTATCCTCAATAGCAAGAAGAATGTACCATCTATCGAGGAAAAATATATTGGTTATAAGAATGATTCTACCTATGTATGGGTGAAAAATGGGGCAACATTGGAGAAAAAAGTATATAGAACTGGGAATTTCCGATGGAAAATATACTGAAGTTACCAAAGGACTAACCACTAACGATAAAATAGTGCAGAATGATTCAGCTCAATGATATTAAAAAGGCCTATCATACTGAATATGACACCCTACAGGTGCTCAAAGGGATTAATCTCACAGTAGAGTGCGGTGAGATGGTTTCTATCATGGGGCATCGGGTTCGGGCAAATCAACCCTGATGAATATCATAGGCCTATTGGATACTTACGATAGTGGTACGTATTACTTTGATGGTCAGGATATGAGTCTTTTGGATAGTGTAGAGCGCTCGGCCTATCGCAGCCGAAATATAGGCTTTGTATTCCAAGCGGCTAATCTGATTGCCTATAAGAATGTGGTGGAGAATGTAGCCCTGCCGCTCTTCTACCAGCATGTCCCTAAGAAGGAGCGGGAGGAGCGTGCCATGGAAAAGCTCGAACCCTTAGGCATAGCCTCTGGGCAAAAGCACTATCCTAATGAGCTTTCAGGTGGACAGAAACAGCGTGTGGCCATAGCCTGCGCACTGATTGCTAATGCGCCCTTGTTACTGGCCGATGAGCCTACAGGACAATTGGACTCCAAGACAACCGCTGAGGTGATGCAGATCTTCAAAGAGGTGAATGCCAAGGGCACAACTATCGTTATTGTAACCCATGAGGAGGACATCGCCGCCCAGACACAGCGCATCATACGCATCGTAGATGGACTTATACAATAATGTTTAATGATTAATGCTGATAATGATTAATGGCATTAATCATTAAACATTAATCATTATATATTAGGTTTTTCAATTAAAAAGACGTATCTTTGCAAAAAGGTTTTTGAAAGCAATTGTAATGAATAATATACAAATAAAAGATTTTTGTACGAGACATTCTTGATTTTCCTAAGAAAGGAGTAGTCTTCAAGGATATAACCCTATACTATCCAGTGCTGAGGCAACCGAGGCTGTATTGCAACAGCTCTTAGCCCCTCTCAAAAATGAGCGAATAGACAAAGTGGCTGCCATAGAGAGTCGTGGTTTCTTTTTGGAATCCTCTTGGCGCATGCGCTTAAGGTAGGGTTTGTACCTATCAGAAAACCAGGTAAGCTCCGCAGACAGGTTATAGGCGAACACTATGACCTAGAGTATGGTAACAGTAGCTTAGAGATCCATACCGATGCGATTGCTAAGGGCGAGCGCGTGCTTTTGCATGACGATGTGTTGGCCACAGGCGGTACTGCACAGGCGGCGACCAAGCTCATAGAGCACTTAGGTGGGGAAATTGTACAATGTACTTTCCTTATGGAATTGGACTTTCTTCACGGACGAGAAAAGTTGAAAAATATAGTATAAATAGTATTCTAAATTATTAATTATGACATACTTTCAGTACTTGTGCTCATGGGAGCAGGACAGCTCTTTGCACGGACAACTTGATCAATGCCTTGGCAAACAATCAAGGAAAAAGATGTACAAAAAGTACTACCAGATTAAGCCTATCTTTGCCTTTAGGGGTAACTGATGTCAAAGACCAAGGACATAGTGGTACTTGTTGAGCTATACAGGAGCTTCTTTTCTTAGAGTCAGAAATGATGAAAAAGAAAAACAACCTGTGGATTTGTCAGAAATCTATACAGCTCGTAAGGTGTATTTGGAAAAAGCTATTAACTACTTGCGTATGCATGGTGCTCTTACTTGGGGAGATGGTGGCGAATTGCATGATATTATCAATATCTATCGTAAGTATGGAGCTGTTCCACAGTCTGTCTATACAGGTTTAATTAACGGTGCTACTGTTAATAACTTTAAAGAAATGCAAAAAGACCTAGAGGATTACCTTAAGGGAATTGTAGAGAGCGAAAAAGTGCCAGCTGACTGGAAGCAAGTATTTGAACAAAAATGGATACTTACTTAGGAGCTGTGCCTAAAACCTTTCATGTACAATGGCAAGATGTACGATCCAAAATCTTTTGCCAAAGAGGTAGTAGGCTTAGAGGACGAAAAATATATAGAAATGCTTTCGGTAGAACACATGCTCCAAATATCAAAATGTTCTTATGGCAGTGCCAGATAACTGGAGCTATGATTATGCTTTCAATGTAAATATGGAGGATATCATCCGCACTATAGATTATGCACTCAGCAAAGGCTATACCGTAGGTTGGGGGCTGATGTGTCTGAGAAATACTTCAGCTGGAAGAATGGATTGGCCTTGGTACCTGAAAAAGGATTACAAAGACCTTACAGAGGCAGAACAAAAAGATTATTTCCATGTATACTGGAATGAAAAAGAAATCACACCAGCTTTGCGCCAACAAGGTTTTGATAACTACGAAAACTACCGATGACCATGCCATGCACATCGTAGGTCTAGCCAAAGATCAAAAAAGGTAGAGAGTACTATATTGTAAAGAACTCTTGGGGAGCTGATAATGATAACAAAGGGTATCTATACGTATCTAAGAACTATGTACGTTACAAAACTATGTCTATCTTAGTCAACCAAAAAGGAACCCCTAAGGACTTGCTTAAAAAATACAAAAAGGCGGGGTATGTAGTTAGTACCCGATACTTAGCATCAAAAATTACTATATAATGATAAAAAGATTTTTCTGTCTTGGTACTCTTAGTGCAGGACAGGCCTTTGCGCAAGAGAATTTGATTAATGCATTGGCCAACAATAAGGGCAAAGACATACAGAAGTATTACCAAATTACTCCTGTTTTGGCCTTGGATGCTACCAATGTAAAAACCAAGGTTGGAGTGGTACTTGCTGGAGCTATGCAGGTTCGTCTTTCTTGGAATCTGAAGCCTTGAAAAAGAAGAAAAAAGCCTGTAGACTTGGCTGAGATTCACACCGCGCGTAAGATCTATTTGGACAAAGCTATCAATTATGTGCGTATGCAAGGTGCACTTAACTGGGGTGATGGTGGCGAGCCTCATGATGTAATCAACAGCTATCGCCGCTATGGAGTGCTTCCACAATCGGCTTATACGGGGCTGATCGATGGGGACTACCTATAACAATTTTTGACGAGATGCAAAAAGGACTTGAAGCCTTACCCTAGAAGAGCTTGTCAAAATGAAAAACTCCCCAGACAACTGGAAAGAGGTGTTTGAAAAAGAAAATGGACGCCTACTTAGGAGAAGTGCCTAAGACCTTTATGTACATGGTAAGATGTATGATGCCCACTCTTTTTGCCAAAGAATATGTAGGTTTGGAAGATGAAAAAAATACATAGAGATGATCTCCGTAGAGGACAAGCCTAAGTATCACAATGTCCTTATGGCAGTACCTGATAACTGGAGCTATGATTATGCCTTCAATGTAAATATGGAGGATCTAATTAGAACCATAGACTATGCCCCTCAAAAAGGTTACACTGTAGGTTGGGAGGCCGATGTCTCTGAAAAATTCTTCAGCTGGCAGAATGGTTTAGCAATCGTTCCTGAAAAAGGATTTTTGAGAGCCTAAGCCCTGCAGAGCAAGAAAACTACTATCATACTTACTGGAAGGAAAACAATTACGCCCCAGTTGCGCCAAGAGGCTTTTTGATAACTATCAAACCCTTTGATGACCACTCTATGCACATTGTAGGCCTGAGCGAAAGACCAAACAGGTAAGGAATACTACATAGTGAAGAACTCTTGGGGTACAGAGAATGATAACAAAGGTTATCTGTATGCCAGCAAGGACTATGTACGCTACAAAACCATAGCTATCTTTAGTCAATCAAAAAGGAGCACCTAAGGATTTGGTAAAGAAATTCAAGAAAGCCCCTTATACCAGTTTATAATTTTTCTGTTAAACATAGGTTTGAAAAAGGACTATCTCCCTTGGGGGTAGTTCTTTCTCTTTGACATAAGAGTAAAAACTATCCCTACACACGTGTAGGATAGCTTACACACTAAAAGTTACTTGGTACTCAACGTAGGCGGTCTGCTGATTTTTACCAATTCTTTCGTCCCTGCGAATGGCGCGATTGGCCAAAAACAAAAATACGATAGAAAATGAATGGACTACAAGCTGAACACCTTTCTCAGAAAAACGAATTTTCTCCAGATGACTGTAGCGTCCTCCACGAAAATACACCCAGTAAAATAAGGTTACTCAATATGTTGAATCTGTTCAAAACAAATTGATTTTTGTCGGTTCTTGAAAGCAAATATGCTTATTATAGCCAGTAGGGCACTTAGTCCAAAAGAGCAATAATGAAGGCCAATCTCCAAAAACTAAAGAACAAAGCAACTCCACTTATAAGGCTGACAATCAGCATATAAATAGTTTGAATACGTTGTATCATTTCATTGATTTAGTGGGGACAAAGATAGTATTTCATGAAAAATGTTTTTCCTTATGTGTATCTTTGCCATCTCAAATAAGTACTTGAAAATAAAATAGATCGCTTGCTCTACAGGTGATATTCTCAAAAATATTCCCAACTATATTTTTTTAAAAATCTTTCCAAATAGAATATTTTTTCTATTTTAATCCCCTATATAAAATAAACTCATATCAATCTATTGAATATATGTTTGAAATTTTGATCTGAAGGAGAAAACTTCCTGATTTGCAAGAAATTGCACAATCCTTAGGAATGAAAAAAATTTAAGACGCTCAAAAAGAAGAGCTTATCTATCGTATCATTGATTTCCAAGCCGAGAATCCAGCCACGATCCTCCTGAGAAAGAGACCAAGCCTTCTGAGGAGGGAGAGAAAAAGGTGAAAACCTGCCAAGGCGGCACCTAAAGCTAAAGAAAATCAGGATAATAGAGATAAAAAAAGAAAAAGCTCCTAATACCACAAAAATCTCAAGAAGCACGTCCTAAAAAGAGAAAAACAAAAAGAAGCGCAGCCCAAGGAAAAATAGTACTGTCTTGAAAAATAAAGACGCAGCTGCTCAAGCTGCTCACAAACAACCAGAGAATACTAATAAGGAAAAACAAAGGGAAATTCTCCCAACATGCCAATAAGGACAAAAAAAGCTAATACTTTCCAAACAAGAGCGCAAGGAGGGTGATACAGCTATCCCTGCTGTGAAAAAGACAGAGACTACTCCAGTAGCAAAAACCAGTTTCCACGGAAAACTGTCCCCTCGACGACCGCCCCTAATCCACTTCCTCAGCCAAATGCTGCCCTTCAAATCATAACAATACCCCTAAGGTAAATAACAATGAGAATTTTGACAAGGAGAAGAAGAATCGCTATCGCCTCCAGATTTCGAATTTGACGGGATTGTAGAGTGCGAGGGGTCTTTGAACTGGTAGCCGACGGTTATGGCTTCCTTCGCCCTCGGACTTCAACTATTTGGCTTCTCCAGATGATATCTACGTTTCTCCCTCCCAAATTCGTCTTTTTCGGCTTGCGTACAGGAGGATACTGTACTGGGAACCGTACGTCCGCCTAAGGAAGGTGAAAAAGTATTATCCGCTTATTAAAGTACTGAAAATCAATGGTTGTGACCCACAATCGGTACGTGATAGGGTAACGTTTGACAATCTGACTCTATATCTCCCCAATGAAAAAAATTTAATCTTTCAGGGCGTAGGAGTTCTGTCTCTACCCGTATTATAGATCTTTTTGCTCCCTATCGGAAAGGGATCAGCGTGGTATGATTGTCGCCTCAGCCTAAAAACAGGGAAGACGAGCCTTTTGAAAGATATAGCCAACGCCATATCCGACAATCACCCAGAGGTGTATCTCATGGTATTGCTGATAGATGAGCGACCAGAAGAGGGTAACAGATATGCAACGTAGTGTACGCGGGGAGATTATTTCTCTACCTTTGACAAGGAAGCCACTGAGCACGTCAAGATTGCCAATATAGTTTTTGGAAAAAGCCAAACGCTTGGTAGAGTGTGGCCACGATGTGGTAATCCTCTTGATTCTATCACTCGCTTGGCACGTCATACAACACGGTACAACCTCACCTCAGGTAAGGTGCTCACAGGGGATTGGACGCCAACGCTTTGCACAGACCTAAGCGCTTTTTGGAGCCGCCCGCAATATAGAAAATGGAGGTTCTTCTCTATCATCGCCACTGCCCTTACCGATACAGGTTCTAAGATGGACGATGTGATCTTGAGGAATTTAAGGGTACGGGTAACATGGAGTTACAGCTGGATCGCCGTATTGCCAACAAGCGTATTTTTCTGCTATTGACCTCGGTGAACTCTTCTACTCGCCGAGATGATCTCTTGCAAGATGAAAAGACACTCCAGCGTATGTGGATCGCCCGTAAGTATCTGTCAGATATGAATTTAGTGGAAGCTATGGAGTTTATCCAAGACAGAATAAGGAAGACAAAGGACAATGAAGAGTTCCTTTATGAGTATGAATGAATAAAAATCGGGAGTGAATCCTGATTTTTATTTTAATTAGTCGTCTATACGTAAGAATTTTTCGTTTTGACTGAATTCTAAATCGATATCTCCTGAGAGTTCTACCTTGTAGCCATAGCGTTTTTCTTAAGTTCCTTGATTCTTTTGTCCGTTGTAGTTTTTGGCTTACATATTGAAAAATACCACTAGGGATTATCTTGGAAGGAATCTCCGTCCTCTTGATTTTACTTCTTTCCAGTCGCCACTTGGATAGAATTCGATTTCTAAGCCATTGTTGAATACAACGGTGTAATCCTCTACAACGAGCATTTCTAGTATCTTCCATACAGAAGCTACATCGGACTCTGAAAAATGAGTTCTTACATAGGTTTGTGCCTTCTGTAGCAATCCACTGAATTTTGATTTGCACATCTTTTAGCAGCGGCAAAAATTCACGGCAAAAAGTACAGTAACAACAGTTACGATTTTTTTCTAAATGTGTTCATAATCTAATTATTTTTATTATTTTACGATGCAAAGGTAAACATAATTTGGGGAAAAGAAATGGAAAGAAAATTTTTCGTACATTTGCACTTCTAAAACAACAGCGATGAAAAATACACTTTATTACAGAGGGGGCGTCTTGCCTGTCATCCCTTGTAGCGGCACTCCGCCTATGCATGAGGTCTCAGAAAGTGGCTCAGTGTCAGAGATTCTCCAAGTACAGAAGCTGTAGTAATAGGGGAGCATGTATCCCCAACCCATCCGCATGGCAACAGGCACAAGCACTTGGATTGCCTATCTATTCCTATGGGCTTTCTCTATGAATTGCATAAGATGAAAACCAGAGTGGTTATTGCTGGCACTCAGGGAAGAAGTGAGATAGCGGCCATGGTACTACATACGATGGATTATTTTTCCAAAAAGATAGATTATTTTTGGAATTTCCTATAGAAATATCCCTACCTGTAAGTATTCTCCTGAGGCAGAATTCGTACTTATTGAGGGCGGAGATACCCTCTCACCCATAGAACAAGTACCTATGTTTCAGCTCTATCGCCCGACTCTTGCACTGATCAGTCATATAGAGAATGGTAAGGAAAAGCAGTATACCAACTTCATAAATACCCTTACCAAAGGGGGATCCTACTATATAATGAGGGAAGATGCGGCTCTCAAAGCATTGGCTGAAAGCACAGAAAACCAACTGCGCTTTGATGCCTTATGAGACAGCTCCACACGAAGAAAGTAGAGGCACTACTCATCTTATTACCCCAGAGGGAGAAAATGCCCCTGATGATTTCAGGCAAGGAGCATATGAACTACTTATCAGGGAGCCAAATGGCTCTGCCAAAACCTCGGTATAGATGAACAAGACTTCTATGAAGCAATAGAAACGTTTAAGTGAAGAGAGAAAAGTGAAAAAGTGAAGAGAGAAAAGTGAAAAAGTGAAGGAGGTAGTGGGGTAATAACTTTTGGTTTGTACTTATATAAATTCTTTATATAGTATTTTTCTTTATATTTTTGTTTGTAAATAGAAAAAGAACTAAAAATTTAACACTTAAATGGTTGGTGTTTCTTGAAAAATATGTAAATTTGCACCTAAATAGAGGTTAAATAATCAAGCAACTTTATAGTTAAAAAAAGTTGTATAATCCAGTAAAAATTGTAACTTTGTAATGCAAAAACAGCACAGCACAGCACAGCACAGCACAGCACAGCACAGCACAGCACAGCACAGCACAGCACAGCACAGCACTAGCACAGCACAGCACAGCATAGCACAGCACCTTATTATACTAATAAGGTAGGGCCGCGTTTGTCTGTTTGTTATTTAAGCAAGTCTGCTTATGGAATTTCCATAGGCAGACCTGCTTTTTGTAGTTATTGGATAAATAGTTAAATCATAGGCGGTATCCGAAAAAGCCCTTAACAGAGTAGGAAAAATTAAAAATTATTACAATCGTGATCACATATTTATTGCGGCTGTTTGCTTTGCTACAGCCTTCGTAGTGGGTTGTTCCAAAAACAATGATGAACCGCAACCACAACATCAAAATCAGACAGGTCAACAAGACCAGAATCAGACAGGTCAGCAAGACCAAAAACAAAAATCTCAAGAGCTGTAGCCAAGATCACTACTACAGGAGTTGAACATACAGGAGCAGAAGTGCTCTTTTCAGAAACAGCAGATGGAACTTCTGTGAAAGGGCATGCTACTATAGCTGGAGGAAAAGCTGATTTAGATGTGAAAGACTACATAGGGAAAAAGCTTTTATTTTATAGTGAAAGTAGGAAATAAAAATCGTTTCAGATGTAGTGGAACACACTATTACAGAGGGAGATAATGCTATCACAATTACACTAAAGGCCATTCCAGTGACAGCCGCTAAGATTACAGTTACGAAGAATGGTAGCCCACTACAAGGAGAAGAAGTATATCTGCTCGATGTTATTACAGCGGCAGGTTTCCAAGCATCAGTTGCTGTAGGTTATGACAAGCAAGGAGTAAAAGCAGTATTAGGTAGAGCAACCAAAGCGACCACAGATGCACAGGAGTAGCACTTTTACCCCAGCCCGGGCACCTATAAGGCAGTGGTATTGGGCGAGAGAAGTTACCAAGAGGCAAGTGTAACTGTAGCCGAAGGACAGACCAAGGAAGCTACTATTAACTTGGAGAGTCTTTTTGCTAAAATTACTTTGACTAAAGATGGACAACCCTTGGCGAATACTAAAGTATATTTCCGTCAAGTAGAAAGTATATATGCAAGAAAGACTGATGAATGGGTAAAGAATTATTATGAAAAATAATAATCGTCTATCTACTATCATAAGAGTTGAATTAAGAGCAAAACTATCAATGAGGTAACAACCAATGCACAAGGTATCGTTACTAGGAGGACTTGAGAAAGACAAGCGTTATATATTCTTAACTGATGGAGGTACAGAGTCTTATAAGGCTTCTGTATTTACAGTTGATACTTTAAGCAGGTTACATTTGCTTTTTAATCAAGAAATTAGAACTCGAAAATGAAAAAGAGGCTGTCCGAAAAAGGACAGCTCTGTTTTTTTAGAAAAAGGCTATCCAAAGAACTTTTCGGACAGCCTCTTTTTCTTATGTGTGTAATATTATAAAGTATTCACATTGTTTAGGTCTTCGAAGGCTTTCTTTACACGAGCGATGAAAGTCTTTTTCACCTCTCTAAGCCATACACGAGGGTCGTAGTACTTCTTGTTAGGTACATCGGTCCTTCGGGGTTTCCTATTTGACCTTGTAGGTAAGGGGCTTTGTTCTTCATATAGTCACGAACCCCTTCGGTGAAAAGCATATTGTAGGTCGGTGTCTATATTCATCTTCACTACCTGTAGCTAATAGCCTCGCGGATTTCTCAAGGGTAGAGCCTGAACCTCCGTGGAATACAAAATCAATAGTGTTGTGTGCAACATTGTATTTTTGGAGATATACCTTGTGAGTTTCTTAGAATCTTAGGAGTAAGTTTCACATTACCAGGCTTTATATACTCCGTGTACATTACCGAAAGCAGCCGCAATAGTAAATTGTGGACTTACCTGAGGAGTTCTTCGTAAGCATAAGCCACATCTTCAGGCTGAGTGTATAGGCGAGATTCGTCCGCATCGGAGTTATCTACCCCGTCTTCTTCACCTCCTGTGATACCGAGCTCTATTTCAAGGGTCATGCCCATTTTGCTCATGCGCTCAAGGTATTTCTTACAGATTTCAATATTCTCTTGAGCGGTTCTTCAGAGAGGTCAATCATATGAGAGCTGAAAAAGGGTTTGCCTGTAGCCTTGAAGTGAGCTCAGAGGCATCCAATAGGCCATCTATCCAAGGAAGTAATTTTTGGCACAGTGGTCAGTATGTAGGATCACCGTAGCACCATAGGCTTCAGCTAGTTGGTGTACTTGTTTTGCTCCTACGATAGCCCCCAAGATAGCTGCTTTTTGGCCTTCGTTGGAAAGGCCTTTACCAGCCATACAAATTGGCACCTCCGTTGGAGAATTGATAATCACAGGCGCTTTCATAGCTACTGCGGCTTCCAACACCCCTATTGATACTGTTGGAACTGATGACATTGGTAGCAGGGAGGGCAAATCCTTTTTGCTTTGCATACTGGAAAAATCTCTTGTACTTCTTTTTCCTACTGCAACCCAGGTTTGATGTTGTGATTCATGGTATTATCTTTAATTTTGCCACAAATGTAATATTTTTCTCCAAACAATAAAATATATTTGAGAAAAATTATTTAAAAAATAATTCCACTCACCTTTCCTTGTCCTGCCCACTGCATATCATAGACCTCGTCGGCAAGGGTAGGGTCATTTTCTATTTGTAGACCTTGGGCTTCGGCTTTGAGCTTTAGTAGGTTTCCGATAGTGAATTTGCTGTTGAGTTTTTCTAAGAGAGCATTTACGCCACTTATAGAAAGCGCCTGCGCTACCTGTCCTTGGAAAGGGAGTTCCATCCAGATAATCCTTTAGCCTCCACGTCCAACACCCCAAAGAGCAGTCCCTTCTGCAAGGGCTGGGTGATACACACCCTGATGAATCACAGCCGAAGGATCATAAGCTACTCCAGTGCGTTCGGATACTTTCATCTTATACTTACTATCCATCCATCCTACCACTAAGTTAGGCGACAAAGCACCACAAGAATACGCATTGCAGACAAAGGTTACATATTTGGCCTTGTGCTGGCGTAGGGTATTGACGTCAATATTGATATATTCGGCCGCACCTATCTTGTCAGGGATACTGCGAATATCTCGCTGTGCTGGCACCCTAAGGTAGTAAGTCGCCCAAAAATAGCAAAATATCTTCTGTCCTTATAAATAATACGGCAGGACAAGTCCATATCGAGATGCTGAGCAGGCAGGTCTTCTCCATTGCATAAAAAGGCGTATTTCGTTACCTTCTAATGGGAAACGAGTACCCATAAGGGTTGCATTGAAGTCATGTACATTATGGCTTCTATCACCTATAGGTAGCGGTATATGGTAGAGTTGTGGGTCTATATAGATAAAATGGTTCTTATTTTTCCTCCTTAGCGAACTGATGCTGTATTGTCCATAAGCAAAGGTCTTCTATCTTAGCCTTTCATCTCAGCCACATTGCTCCTCATTATAGCTTTCGACAACCAAGGGATGCTTAGGAATTCCACTCGTGTTCCCCATGATGGTCTGTATGCTGCGTTTGCCCTCTTTGCTAAAGTACAAATCGGCATATGTATTTAGGGTAAAGAGTAGGCGAGTAGGCACTTGGTCTATGATTTCCTTGAAGGCAGAAAGCGTGTCGTCGGCTCCCAGCCAAAGCATACAAGCAAAGAGAGAGCGGGCAAAGACCCCAGGGCGCTGTTTGAGCAGGAAAAGCCTTTTTCGCTATCCATACTTAGGTAAGCGGCATTAAGCTCGGCTTGCCAAACCCTCATAGCGCTTCGTTATAGAATACGTCCAAAAGAGTAGCGAGTTTCTCGAAACCTTTCTTCTTGCTATATTCCGCCAAGCGCAAGGCACGGATAAAACGCACCCACATCTCACGCTTAGGGTGCATGATCTCGCCATGTCTTTCCGCTGAAAGAGGTAAGGCATTGAGCCAATGCGCCACTCTGGCACATTCCTGGCGGGAGTACTTGAGCTTGAGTTCTTTTTGTGCTCTTTCTTTGACAGTCATACTCAGGTTCTAAGGATCTGACGATATGATAGTTGTTCTTAGTATCCTTCTTCATGATGGTCTTAGGTTCTACAATTTGTAAAAAACCTGTTCTTTTATACCACAAATAGCGCAATATATCGGTAGGAGAGCTAAAGCAAGCTCCAGCTTCGGCTTCCTTATCCTGAGCAATATAGCTATCTACTACCAAGATGAGCGTCTCCTTCATACCGATACGAGTCTCAGGAGCTACTGAAAAGTAAGGTAACAGCAGCTTAAGCGAATCGGACTGAGTGGCATCCAAAGCAGTTTTGGAGCTTAATAGGTTTTGGAAAAAGGTATTGGCCTCTGCCTCACGCCATAGGTCAAGGATTTTGAGTTTGCTACCCTGTCCTTGATATTCTATTTCACCCAATTCAAAAGGGGTACCACAGAAAGGACAACCATTGTAGCGATCCAGCGGAAAAGTACCATAAGGAATATAGTGTCCGCAGGCTAAAAAGCGTTCTTGCTTAGGGGTAAAAGGCTCCTTATGATTTTCTTTCTCTATAGCTCTCTTCATATAGATAGTCAAAAGTAATCATCAGACTTTATCAAATGAGGATATTGGTTATAAAAAGCGGTGATAAGATGGTCAATAAAGCCCTCGCCTGTAGGCACTTCCCAATTTTTGGATAAGGGGTGTCCAGTTGAGTTTTTACATGAAGTACCTCTTTTATTACCTTGACAACAGACTGGCGATACTCGTTTTTGTTGTACCATTGATAGCATGCAAAAAGGTCTTCGGTAAGGCTACAAAACCATGCTTTCGCAAGGCAGCTACCAATTCCAAGGTACCTGGTTGTATAGCCTTTTGAGAAGGCATCGTATCAGGGACGAATAAAGGTTTTGCCTAAGGGCAACTTTCAGTAGGGCAGTTATCTTTTTCCATAGCATTATATTAATAAAAAGAAAGGTAATCACAGAAGTAAATCTTAACCCAAAAGAGAGAAGTAACTTCTGTTTGACCTTTCTTAGTTGTTTTTGTAGGACAGACGGGACTCGAACCCGTAACCAGGAGTTAGAAGCTCAGAAGTAAATAGTAATTGACCTCCTCAAGGAGAATAATCTACCATTACCTGCTCTACCCAATTGAGCTACTGTCCTAATATGTTATAAATACAATTTGTTATAGAGGTTCTTTTTCTTTCTGGGTGCAAAAATTATAACCCTACTGCGCAATGTTTTTGCGTAGTTCTAAGAAAAGATGTAATTAACAAAAATATAACACAGTTGTTATTTTATACTGCTACATTGAAGTCTCTAAGAGCTTCATTAAGAGAAGTTTTTTAGATCGGTAGAGGCTTTTCGCTGTCCGGATGATAAGGCGCAAGGTACTTGGTAAGCGCCAGCAGGGAATTGCTTTGGCATAGCTCCCTGAATCACCACTGAGCGGGCAGGGACATAGCCCTTGTATCTCTACTGGTTTTTCGCCTGTTACATCTATAATCTTGGTGGAGGCAGTTAGTACTACATTGGCACCTAAGACAGCTTCTTTCTCTACGCGTACTCCTTCTACTATGATGGAGCGAGAGCCCAAGAAAGCACCGTCCTCTATCACAACGGGGGCTGCTTGTAGGGGTTCCAATACCCCTCCCTATACCTACCCTCCGCTTATGTGTACATTCTTACCCACTTGGGCACAACTACCCACGGTAGCCCATGTATCAACCATGGTGCCACTATCGACATAAGCACCAATATTTACATAAGAAGGCATCAGTACGACCCCTGGGGGCGAGATAAGCCCCACGACGAGCGGTAGCAGGAGGTACTACACGTACGCCCTTGTCCTCATAGTTGTGCTTGAGCGGAATTTTATCATAGTACTCGAAAATCCCTACCTCTTTGGTTTCCATTTTGCGGAAAGGAAAGTATAGAATGACTGCTTTTTAATCCATTCGTGTACATACCAGCCCTTATCAGAGGGAGTGGCTACCCTTAGTTCTCCACGGTCGAGTAGGTCTATGGTAGCATCAATGGTTTTCATAGTAGCTTCATCGGAAAGCAGATGGCGGTTTCTGCCACAGCCTCTATTTTCTCTTGTAAATCTTTTATATTCATAATTGATGATTCATTTCTTATTTGCAAAGATAAGAAATTTAATGATTGATGAAGTAATGTTTAATGATTAATTAACGCCCTAAGATTGGTATACCAAGTGCTTGTAAGGGCGGTTTCTCATGAGCATCTTCATATCGGCATATACAAAGCCCATACGAAGGTAAAGTTTTTTTCCGCTTGGGGTTGTCCATGGAGACCAATAGTCCCTATGGTCTCTCCCTTGAGCTGTTCCTTGAGGTGAAGTAGCAGGAGGAGCCTATACCCTTGCCTTGTGCTTTTTGGGGATACGCTGAGGGTATCTATATAAAATTCACCGGCTTGTGTCTCTTTCTCCAAGCGTATATTGTGGCTATAGGAGGCTTTTGACAAAGTCAAAAACAGATTGTGACAAGGGATCTATATGGGCACCATTGTAATAGAGCAAGCGAGCTGAGAATCTGTTTGTCTTTTTTTCATATACCAAAGTATTCTCGTAAGAATACTGATTGTTCTGCTTTAAGAAGAGTCTTTCCAAGAATCGGACAGACTCATGGGGGTCTCTCGCTGGATAAGTTTGAAAACAATTTCAGACATAGCCTGAAACATAAGGGTGCCACAAAAGGGTGCATCGGCGGGGGTGGCTGTACGTATCATTGAAATAGGTAAGTAATGGTTCCGAGTTGTTTGTTTTTGCTATCTTTGTTAAAGCGAGCTTTGCGGGCGTAATAGATAGCATTGTCTATCAGCATCCGTTGGCTGTACTTGAAGAGGCTTTGTTATAAGAGGCCTCTATGACTCGTCCTTGGTCATCTACAGTGATATTGACGACCACTTTGCCTGATTCCTCACAAGTATAGACAGGGGTTGGGAAGTTCTGCAACGGCTTCTCTTCCAGAGAGATAATAGGAAATAAGGGTACGCTTATTGGCTTTTTCTCATTCTTGTTTTGTGGCTTATATTTCTCCAAATCTTTGAAAGACATACCATCATTGACCTTATAGGGTTCCACTTTGGGTGGTTCTACACCTTCTGCTTCGCCAGGGTCTTATCTGTCTCACCAGAGGCTTCTTGGGCTTGTTGTTTGGCCAAAAGGTCGTCCAAACTCTCAAGGTCTTTGGCCTGTTTGATACGAGAATCAGCTTCGTTATAGGAGCGGGTGGTTATTGGCGCATTATCGGGAACACTTTCTTGTTCTTTTTGGGTATCCTCAGGGATTTTTCTTCCTTTAGGAGCTTGTCTATTTCTCAGCAGGGGGAATCTCTAACCAAATCTCTTCAGGCTTATTATTGACCCTAATGATAATAAATGAAACCACTATACAAAGCATAATCACTAAGGTAATGACAAAAGCCCTTTTCCTTACCAGACAAGCTTGTGGCTTCAATTTCTCCTTAATGTATTGTGTTAGTTTCATGGGGGTGTGGTTTATAAATTGTTGCACAAAGTCCTCAGGGGTGTAGGCTTGTGCTACAGCGTATGCTCCTATCTGGGTACGCCTTAGGGAGGTAAGGTGAGCTCCACTACCTAAGGCCTTGCCTATATCATGTACCAAGGAACGTATATAAGTCCCTTTGCTACAATGTACTTTTAAAGGAGAGTTCTTTTTCTCCTATGAGGGAGAGTTCTAAGGCATGTATGGTAATAGCTCTTTTGGGTACTTCGGTAGTCTCTCCTTTGCGAGCGAGTTCATAGAGGCGCTTTCCATCTTTTTGATAGCTGAGAATAGCGGAGGGGCTTGAATGAGATCTCCAACAAACTGTTCTCTGACCTGCTCAATGAGTTCGGGAGTGATATGCCTCGGTTGGGAAGGTGGCGTCAATCTCTCGTTTCTAAGTCATAGGAAGGTGTGGTAGCTCCTAGCGCAATGGTGCCAGTGTATATCTTGGGAGCGTCCTGTATCTGAGGGATTTGCTTGGTATGCTTGCTCGTGCATAATATCAAAGCTCCCTGTAGCCAAGGGGTCAAGGGTACCAGCATGGCCTATCTTGGAATTTTTTTCAGACGATACTTCTTCATGATAGCCCACTTGAGTTTGTTGACCGCTTGGAAAGAACTCCAGTGTAAAGGTTTGTCAATCAGTATGATAGTTCCTTCTATGAGTGATTGCATAGGTAAAAATGATTTTTAAGGAAATGAAAGTTGTGGCAAAAAGTACATTTATAATTCTAATAGCTTTTTAAAAAAATTAATCAGTTAAGCGTAAAAAAGGAGCGGAAAGTATGCTTTTGTGTTTCTCTCTTCACTATCACTGATTTATATTTCGGACTTACAAGTGTTAAATTTATGTTTATTTAGAATGAGAATAAAATATATGCAAAACAAAAATTATCGTAATATTAAAGAAAAAAATACCTATCTTTTGCAATGGAAATAAGAACAAAAACATTAACAATATGCCAACGTCTTCAAATGAAAGCACCCCTAAGAAAGGCCGATTCTTTCGGTATCTGATTCCTTCTTTTGTAGGAATTATATTGGGCTTGTGTGGGTATATATTTTACCTTTCCAAGGCGCATTCTTATCTTTCGGATGACCCCAAGGCGTGTGTGAACTGCCACATCATGGAGCCAGAATATGCTACATGGTCGCACTCCTCACATGGACGCAATACGGTTCGCAACGATTGCCATGTACCCTCATGACAATGTATTCCGTAAGTATTACTTCAAGGCCAATGACGGGCTAAGGCATGCTACCATGTTCACCTTTTCGACTTGAACCACAGGTGATCAAAATGCATGCTCCCAGGGCAGAAGGTAGTACAGAGAACTGTATCCGCTGCCACAGCACTCTAGTCTCAGAAGTAAGGCTAGGTAAAGTAACTGCTCCTATGGCACATGCCGATAATGGTAAGCTCTGCTGGGAGTGTCACCGCGAGGTGCCCCACAGTCGCGTACGCGGATTGAACCCGCTCCTCACTCTCCTGTACCTATCATAGATGATATGGGGTGAAAAATACCCCACAGTGGATACAGGACTTAATAAAAACAGAAAAATAATTGATTAAAAACAAACTAATTTATACAACGATGAAAAAGAAAAATTGGTTACTAGTAGGAATATTAGCTGTAGTGACGTTCCTTTTTAGGTTTGTTAGCTAATTCCATAATGAATAGGTCTCATGAGGCCGAATTTATAGCCAAAGGAGGTAATAACTTGGAAGACCAAGAGTGCCGCAATGAGCTTTTACAAAGAGTTTTCACCCTCGTCAGTATGACTCATGGGAAGCTACTGCCGATACCACTTTCCGCTCTAAGTATATGAGCAGTCAAGATGATGACCTCTTGGCACTACGTCCTGAAATGGTAATCCTTTGGGCGGGCTATGCCTTCTAAGGAATACAATGCACCTCGTGGCCACATGCATGCCATAGAGGATGTTACCAAAATCCTCCGTACAGGATCTCCTACTGAGACTACCCACTCTCCACAGCCAGGTACTTGCTGGACTTGTAAGAGTCCTGATGTACTCTCGCCTTATGAAGAAAAGTAGGTTTTGGGAAGAATACTATAGTGCTCCTTGGGACAAGTGGGGTAGCGGAAATAGTGAACCCTATCGGTTGTGCTACTTGCCACAATACTAAGACTATGAAATTGGAAGTACACCAACCAGCGTTGGCAGAGGCTTTTGCTCGCCAAGGAAAAGACATCAACAAAGCGACTCACCAAGAAATGTTGTCTCTTGTATGTGCCCAATGCCACGTAGAATACTACTCAAAGGAGATAAGAAATACCTTACTTTCTCATGGGATGAAGGTATGACTGTAGAAAAATGGAAGAATACTACGACAAAGAAGGCTGGACAGACTATGTTCATAAAGTGAGTCGTGCTCCTATTATCAAGGCACAACACCCCTGATTATGAGCTTTCTAGCTCGGTATCCACGGACAGCGTGGAGTATCTTGTGCAGACTGCCACATGCCTTACAAGACTCGATGGGGCTGTGAAATTCACTGATCACCAAATCTCCAGTCCTTTGCGTAATATTTCTGCCAGTTGCCAAACTTGTCACCGCCAAAGCGAAGAAGACCTTAGAAAGAATGTATATGACCGACAAGATGCTGTATATGGTATGCGTATGAAACTTGAAAAAGGAATTGGCTAAAGTACATTTTTAAAGCTAAATTCTTGTGGGACAATGGGGCAACTGAAGAACAAATGAAACCTACCTTTAGCTCTTATCCGTAAGTCTCAATGGCGTTGGGATATGGTACACCTCACATGGAGCGGCTTTCCATGCTCCTATAGAGTCAGAGCGTCTCCTTAGTGATGGGCTTATTTATGCTCTTGAAGCTGAAAAAGAACTTGGATGTGCTTAAAGAAAAATTGCATATCGCAGCTGAGTTCGTAATGCCAGACATTAGTACTAAGGCTAAAGCTCAAAAAAAGAAATAGGCTTAGACATACCTAAAGAAGAAGCAGCTAAGAAAGAATTTTGAAAACTATCGTTCCTAAATGGCTCGAAGAAGCTCGTAAAGAAGGTCGCTTAGTTACACAAAAATAGTGCGAACTGCACAATAATTAGGGGCGAATGACAATTCGCCCTTACTTTTTATATTTTGATTAATCATTAATCATTAACCATTAATCATTATTAATGAAGTCTTATCCTTTCGCTATTGTTTTTCTCTTACCGCTGTAGTGGTAGGGACTGGTGCTACAACTCTCCATAGGCAGTATCAGCAAGAGCTGGTTTAGCTTTCCTTACAATGTGGTAGGGGAGCCGTCTTTGTCTTTCTGGCAACGGCTATTTATTTTCTTTGGCGCAAGACCAACTTTATCCTTCGTTTCGCCTCGGCACCTTTTGCCATTGTTACGGTAGTAACACTTGGGGGTACTGACCATTGGGCTGGGAAGTATCAATGTAAAGCCTGAGGAACTTAAAGGTATCCTGGGCAAGTTGGGCTTAGATGACCTTACCAAGACATGGTATTTTGGCCTTGTTTTTCTTTTTTGACCTTAACCAATCTTTGGTTTTCATCCTCAAGCGCTCTATGGTTTATCAGCGTAAGAATATTGCTTTCTTGCTCAATCATTTCGGTTTGTGGCTGGCTATGTTTGCAGGGGTCTCTAGGTCAGGGCGATATTGTTCGCCTTTACGATGGACCTTAAGAAGGATATCCCCCAGTGGCAGGCCAAAAACAGCCGATGATAAGGTAGTAAATCTGCTTCTGGCGATAGAACTCAAGGAATTTTCTATAGACATTTATCCTAACAAACTCTTTGTGATAGATACCACAGGTACTTCGCTGCCTAAAGGAAAACCTATTGGTTTCATGCTGGAGCGAGAAGGGAGCAGGCCACGCTACTGAATTGGAAAATCACCTTACACAAGTATTTAGAAAAGCCATTCCAGATACAGATTCTACTTATATTAATCATACTATGGGGGGCAACCAATGCAGCTTTTAGTTACGGTAGAGGACTTGCGTACCCACCAGAAGAAGAAAGAGTGGATCCGGCAGGTAATTTCAGCTGGCTCCTCGTGCAATAGACTTAGATAAAGAACATACCCTAGTTATGGCCCCACCTGAAGCACGTAAGTTCCAATCTCAAGTACTTATCTATCAGAAGGGTAGCAATCGTATCTTGGAAGAAAAATAGAAGTCAATCACCCCTATAAGCGTAGGCGGTTGGCGTATCTATCAGCTCAGTTATGATGAGCGTATGGGGGCGCTGGTCAGACCTCAGTGTAGTGGAACTGGTATCAGACCCTTGGCTTCCAGTGGTGTATGTAGGTATTTTCTTACTTATTGCAGGCGGTGTAGCGCTCTTATTTGAAGTAAAAAGAATTAGTTGTCAGTTGTTAGATTCTAATCACTGATAGTTATTCACTAATCGTTATTCACTTATTATGTGGTCATATTTTTAACATCATCACCTACCTTACCATAGCCTTATGGCTTGTGGGAGGAGGGCTTATTTACAGCAAAAAGTAAGGCCCTAAGAGGCTTTGCTATTACTAGCCATTTGCAGCAACAGTACTATAGGAGGCTTTATTGTTGCCTTGTGGAAGGGATTGGAGCGTCCGCCCTGCGTACTTTGGCCGAAACACGTATATGGTATGCCTTCTTTATGGGGCTGATAGGTTATGCGATCTCACCTGCTCTATAGGCAAAAATGGATGCTCAGCTATTCGGCAGTGATGGGTATTGTCTTTGTAGGACTTACCTACACCCACCCCGATACGATGAACAAGGCACTGATGCCTGCCCTGCAAAGTGTGTGGGTTTATCCCGCATGTGATTGTCTATATCTTTGCCTATGCTATGCTCGGTATGGCTTCACTGACGGCTTTTTATGGGATTTTACTGCTATAAGAGGGGACAGGAGATTCTTTCGGTCTTTGCCCTTACAGACCAGCTTATTAAGATAGCTATGTATTCCTTTACCTTTGGGCTGCTCTTTGGCGCTCTTTTGGGCAAAGGAAGCATGGGGGCATTACTGACATGGGATCCTAAAGAAACGTGGGCTTTTATCACTTGGCTGGGAGTATTTGGTCTATCTCCATCACAAGTATAATCATAAAGAGAAAAAGCCCTTACAGAGTTTTATCATTGTAGGGATAGCCTTTGTATTGCTCCTAATCTGTTGGTTTGGGGTCAATTACCTCCCCTACAGCCCAGTTGAGTGTACATACTACACGTGGTAAGGAGTTAATGAGTCATCGAGCAAATGAGTCAATGAGCTAATTAGCAAATTGACAAATTGGCAAATTGACAAATTATTCGTACTTTTGCCGCTTGAAAAAATATATGTCTATGAACTTTCATGTTCCCCTACTATGGCGGAGCTTAGCGCACAAGGGATTAAGCCCGACGTCCTTTTCTGGATAGGGCTGTGCAGGCAGCTTTTGATGAGCGGGCACGCCGCGTGACCAAAAGCTATGGCCAAGATACTCCACAAGGCAGGGGTTTCTTTTTGCGGTACTGGGTGCCGAAGAAGGTTGTACAGGCGACCCCGCTAAGCGTGCTGGTAATGAGTTCCTCTTCCAAATGCAAGCGCTGACCAATATAGAGACCCTTAATAACTATGGTATTACCAAGATTGTAACGGCTTGTCCGCACTGTTTCAATACCTTGCGCAACGAATATCCTGCCCTAGGGGGTAAGTATGAGGTCTTGCACCATACCCAGCTCCTCCAACAGCTTTTTGGACGAGGGGCGACTGAAGGTAGAGGGGGGAATGTTCAAAGGCAAGCGCATCACCTTTCACGACCCTTGCTACTTGGGACGAGGCAATGGAGAGTATGAAGCACCGAGGGCTATCTTGGAGAAGTTGGAGCCGAGATTGTAGAGATGAAGAAAAGCAAAGCCCGCTCTTTCTGTTGTGGGGCAGGAGGTGCTCAGATGTTCAAGGAAGCTGAAAAAGGAACAGGAGAGATTAACAATGCTCGTGCTGCTCAGGCCTTGGACGTACGCCCTGAGATTATTGTAACGGCTTGTCCGTTCTGTAATACCATGCTCACCGATGGGGTGAAAAACCAACAAAAAGGAAATCGTCCCCGTTAGCGATATTGCTTTGCTGATAGAACAAGCGGAAGAACTGTAATTAGTGACTAATGACGAGTGACAAGTGACTAATCATTATTCGCTTTTCACTTTTCACCAACAAATATGGGAAGTAAAAACAAACTCAAACGATTTAGAGAAAACGAAACCTTTGCCAATGTGATTCAGCCCAACCGAGAGGGAGGTAATCGCGGGTACTTTCGCTCAAAGGGTGTGGGCAAGGGATTTTTAAAAATAACCACCCTATCGTCTTGGAATTGGGTTGTGGAAGGGGAGAATATACGGTAAATCTAGCCAAAGAGTACCCCTGATAAGAACTTTATAGGTGTGGATATCAAGGGGGCACGCTTTTGGAGAGGGGCGAAAACTGCTTTGGAGGAGCAAATCCCCCAATGCGGCCTTTCTTAGAACTCAAATAGAACTGATAGACCACCTTTTTCGCTCAAGGAGAGGTATCCGAGATATGGATTACCTTCTCGACCCTCAGATCAAGCACAAGCGTACCAAGCATAGGCTTACCAATCAGGATTTCTTGGCCAAGTATAAGCATATCCTTCTGAAGGGCTTATACACCTGAAGACCGATAGTGAGTACTTGCACGGATATACCTTGGGACTCTTGTATGGTATGGGACATGAGATTCTATGCCAATCATCATATCTCATCGTAACGAAGGCGCTCCTAAGGAAGTACTGACCATACAGACCACTTATGAAAAGCAGTATCTAGCTCAGGGCAAACCTATTACCTATATTCGTTTTCGATTGAAAAATAAAGACCTTCCAGATCAGAGAAACTCCCACAGATCACATGGATTTGAAGGTTATCCATGAAATCTGAGGGAGTTAAGTTTTTTATAAGAAATTATTTATCCCTTAGCGTCGGCTAAGAACTTGGCCAAACCTATATCGGTAAGGGGGCGTTTCAAAAGACCCAAGATGGCTGAAAGGGGAGCGGTAATAACATCGGCACCTATCTTGGCGCACTCTATGATGTGCATGGTATGCCTTACTGAAGCGGCAAGTACCTGAGTCTGGTAACCATAGTTGTCATAAATCAGGCGAATATCGGCAATCAGACCAAGCCCATCGGTAGAGACATCGTCCAGCGGCCGACAAAGGGGATACATAAGTAGCGCCTCGCTTTGGCAGCCAAGAGCGCTTGTCCTGCTGAAAAAGACTAAGGTACAGTTGGTTCTGATCTCCCTTTTGAGAGAAGTAGCGAATGGCACGTATCCCGTCCTTGATCATAGGCACCTTAACCACAATCTGAGAGTGGAGTGCCGCTAAGGCTTCTCCTTCTTTGATGATTCCTTCATAATCAGTGGCACTACCTCGGCAGAGACATCGCCCTGTACCATTTCACAAATCTTCTTATAGTGCTCAAGAATGTTGGCTTCTCCGCGTATACCTTCCTTGGCCATGAGAGAGGGTTGGTAGTTACCCCGTCCAAAACCCCTAAGTTTTCGGCCTCTTCTATCTGTGCCAAATTGGCCGTATCAATAAAAATTTCATGTGTATAATATTTTTATGACAAAGGTACTATTTTCTTTTGAGATAGCCCCCAAAATAGGAAAAATCTTTTCAAAGAAAAATTTTTAATATGTATAAATAATCGTATCTTTGACATTTATTACAATAATCTAAAACAAACTATACATGGGAACTTATATCGTGGGGGATAGGGATTTTGAGGAAATTCTTCCCTGAGTGCTAAAGCACCACGTATCAATCTGAACAAACATATCTACGGGACTTTCTCGGAAAATAGGGCAGGCCAAGAGACTGTACGTTATTTCTTTCGTGCAGGAGGGGCATCAGGGGACTATAGCCAAGGCAGTAAGTGCCTATGATAAGAATTTTAGCGATGCCCTATGGGGCGGAAAAGGACGGACGTTATGTAACCGAAGGGCGCCTCAAGAAGATGCTTAGCCACGAGATTAAGCTCTTGGAGGAACGCTTTGCCACGAGACAAATATCCAGACAAACTCTTCTTTACTTATGCCAATACGGTTACCACGATTGACTTTGCCAAGCGCTACAAGGGCATGGCTGGGTAGGGATTCGTTTCCAGACAGAACCCGAAGGGGGTATAACGATATTATCCTGCATATTCGTTTTCACCAGACTGAAACTCGGTTTCAACAAGAGACCTTGGGTAAGCTAGTGAACCTTATCCATAGTGCTTTCTACAAGGCGGATAAGCCACAGCGCATCGTCAAGTACCTCTATGACCATATAGACAAAGACCTCATCGAGATAGATATGATTAACTTCTCAGGGCCTAAATTTGCAGGGGTAGATAATCGCTTAATGAGCTTGCAACCAATCAAAAATGGCATGACCGAAGCGGTGATGTTTGACGCCGATGGGAACAACCAACTCCCCTGCCGAACAGCTCTATAAGAAGAATATCCTTACTCTTAGAGGTAGTTTTCCGCCCAGTGACCAATGTCAATATAGACATGCTCGAACGCTCCTTGAACTCTTTTCTCAAGGAAAAAGGGCGTAGAGAAGGACAATACACAGGTGATTTTTGAGATTACTCTCTCCAACCTTTTGGCCTCTGGGGGAGTTGGACGAACAAGATTTTATGGATAGGGCACGTATCCTCTGCTCGCTGGGCTATAAGGTGCTTATTTCCAATTTCATGAGTACTACCGCTTGGCCGAATATTTTCTAATTATACCAAAGCACAGATGGGTATGGTTATGGGTGCGGATAACCTGATAGCAATTTTTGAAGAGGACTATTATAAGCACCTAAGTGGCGGTATTTTGAGGCCTTCGGAAAGCTCTTCTATCGCGATATCAAAAATCTACCTATATCCTATGCGCAATAAGGAAACAGGCCAGATAATCACCAGCAATAACATCCATGTATCGCCTCGTATGAAGGAGTTGTATAAGTTCTTTAAATTCAATGAAAAAGTGGTAGATATAGAAGACTATGATGCCAAGAACTTGAATATTCGTTCTCGTGATATTGTACAACAGATAAAAAGCGGGCAAGAAGGCTGGCAATCCGCACCGCCTAAGGGGGTAGCTGAAATGATAGAGAAGAACGGCTATTTTGGCTGGAACAAAGATAAGACTGATTAGACTCGTGAGTAGAAATCTAGAATAAAGGAGTAGTTGCCCTAAGAGCAACACTCCTTTATTATAAGTATTAAATTCTACATAGTTGCAAAAATGCTTCCATTTTCTCTCTCTCTCGGCCAACCCAGGGTCTATAAGGATACGCCCACTGTGCTCATCGGTGATGATTTTCTTACGGGTAGAGATTTCCACTTGTACCTGAGGCGGAATCACGAAGAAAGACCCACCAGAGGCACCTACGCTCTACAGGTACCACAGCTAAGCGGTTTACCACACTATTGCGAATACGTTGGTAAGCACTCAAAAAGGCGTGGTTCTATCTCGGAGGAGATTTCCATTTCCTTTTTAAGGAGGGTTTCTCATCCTTTGGGTTTCTTCAAGGATAGATGAAAAGCTCTTCTTCTTGTGTTGTAGGTGCTTTTTGCGCTCTTCAAGTTGTTCTTTTATCTTGGAGATAGAGAGTTTCTTTTGCTCAATATCCGCTTTGAACTCTTTTGAGGTGTTTTTTTCAGCCAATTGATTTCAAGCTCTTGGAACTCTATTTCCTTGAGATAGCGTTGAACTCACGGTTGTTACGTACATTTTTCTGTTGTTCCGCATATTTTTGATAAGAGCTTTGCTCTCCTCAATAAGGTTCTTTTTGGCGGTGATATCCACATTGATCTTTTCAATATCATCGGTCAGACGCTCGGCACGACTTTCCAATCCAGCCACCTCATCTTCTAAATCTTCTACTTCCAAGGGAGTTCGCCACGCACATTTCTCAGTTCATCTATTTTTGCAATCAATGAGTTGCAAATCATATAGGGTTCTTAGTTTGTCCTCTACGGATACTTTTTTTTGTCATAACTATAAGTAGTTGATAGGATCTCGTATTTGTATTCGCTAAATAAAATGCAAAGGTACTAAATTTTTCGTAAGTTGTCCCCATAAAAAGCAATTTTGTGAATTGTTCGCTTTCATAGTGTCCTATATCGGCTAAAAAGCAGCCGTCCTTCGGCCTTGAAAAATTCGTGGTACTTAATATCGGAAGTGACGTAGGCATCGCAACCAGCGGCTATGCAAGCCCCTATAGCATCGGCACCACTTCCCCCAGTACGGCCACTTTTTGTATCTTTTTCCTAAGAGAGCAGAGTGTCGTACACAAGCGGTTTGCATACGTTCCTTTACAAAGTTAAGGGAAAGGGAGTTCTTCCATAGGTGTCTCCAGATAGCCTATCATACCTAGGGCCCATATGCTGGTGCGCATTTTCTAGGATATAGATCCCATCAGGCGACTTCCCTCGTAAGGGTGATGAGTGAAGAGAGCTTGTAAGATACTACGCCTGAGGTGCTTAGGGAAAAATCACACTGATACGGGTCTCCCTTCGCTCATGAAATACTCAGGCGCTCCTATAGTGGGGTGACTCTGGGCATTGCCCATAAAGTGCCCATGCCTTCTGTATTGAAACCACACTTGGCGTAGTTGCCTATATTTCCTGCACCCTGCAGCAAAGAGGTGTTCTCTTTAAGGCAGCGGCATCCTTGTGGGGTACATAGGTTACCAATTGTTCTATCGTATGTGCTTGGGGGAGGAGTATTTTCGGTTGGAGAGTGCTAAGCGGTCACAGATACGGGCGTTGGACCCCCCAGAAGGAATTATCCATAGGGGTGTGTATCGCATAGATAGCGATATGGTGCTCTATGGCTTTGATAACGGTGCGTTCCACATAGCTGCTCCCAGTGAGTCGCTTAAGACCACCGAAGATGATCGGGTGAAAACTTACAATGAGATTACAATCCCGTGCTATGGCCTCTTCAACGACCGACTCTAAGGTGTCGAGAGTAATGAGCACCCCACGCAAAGGCGTATCGGGGTTTCCTACCAGTAGGCCTACATTGTCGAAATCCTCCGCATAGGTAAGGGCGCAAGGGTTTCCAAGTACTGGATAACATCTTGTATTTTCATTGTAGCAAAAGTAAATCAGAACAAGGGTATTAGAAAATATTGTCTTCGGTGAGACTGCTTTACTTTCAAGTATTTAGAAGAAGCTAAATATTTCTTGTTGGTGTAATAGGCAAAGACCATAGTTCCATCCTTTGATAGTTTCAATAACCTCTTTGTATATGTTTGTAGGCAACACAGGGCAGCCCAAGCTACGGCCAAAGCGTCCGTTTCTCTTTAGGAAATCCTCTATTCATATAGTCGGCTGTATGGATAACGATGCCGCGCTTATAGGCATTGGAATTGTAGTTATGTTCGTTGCCATAGAGTTTTAGACTAAAGCCTGCATCACCATTGTAGGTCTTGCTAGTAACATAGAACCCCAAGCTACTCTTGTGGGATTCTTCCTCGTTGGAGAAATAAGTGGAGGCGGAAGTACCTGTCTTCTTGCCATGTGCCACATAGGTATGGTAGAGGATTTGTCGGCTGTCTAAGTCTATGGTATAGAAGCGCTTTTTATCGCTGTCTTTGGTGAAATCAATGATAGAAAGCAGGCGCTTATCATTGAGTTTGTTCTGTAACTTCATGTTCTGATAGCCAATATAGGCATATCTAAAAAGCTTTTGAAATCAAGATCATATTCTCGTCCTTTGATATCAACATACATTCTCTTGATGGCATATTCAAAGTTCTCATGAGGAGAGTCTAAGCTATCAAGTACAATACGGGAGAGCTTTGAGGAAACAATATTGGACTGCTGCCCATAGAAGGTAGTGGCTGTAATAAAAACAGAAGAAAGATAGCGCAATGAGGTAATTCTTTTCATATTAAAAGAGAAGTTTTATTGATAGGTGTGGCAAAATTCTGAAAATATCATGAAATATACAAGTTTTATTTTCTTCAATCTGTTAATAACTTTTCTTTTGTGTTAATAAATAGAATGGTAAAAATAAATTGTAATAACTTGATAATAAACAAATTGCAATGTTTTTTTGTAATAAAGGATAAGATTGTGTGGTAATGAAAAATTTTAACTTTTTGATTGATAAAAATAACTTTTCAGAAAAGAAAAATAAAGGAAAAATAGGTATGCTTTTTGAATAAAGGTTAAGATTGGTGTGCTTTCTTCACAGGGGCTGATTGTGTACTTTTTAAAGATAAGATAGCACCAATAACCTACAGCAACAAAGAACAGCGCACTGAAGAGTACTAACAATATATAATAGTTATCAGGCAAGAAGAGTTCGTAAAGTATAGCAAGCCCCTTATAAGTAATCAGCCCTTCACTACCGACAAAGGCAGTGCTATATAGGGAAATACTCCAGTGGGGGAAGGAATGTGCAGGCTCTTTTGCAAAAAAATATAGGACACCAAAGCCCACAACCCCTAAGAAAGTGAAGTGTAAGTAGCTGATGACAAATTCTCTGTTGGGTAATACTACTCGGCAATCCAAGGGAAGGAGCCTAAAAACATGAAAAATAGTCTTAATCAAGCAAAAGTAATAGGAATAGCTGCATAAGAAAGGCAGGTTTCTCCAATCGCATATAAGTTCTATATAGCTCAAAGATACTAGCCAAGAGCAAAAAGCCTGAGATATTCCTGATAATATATAAGAGGGGTTCGTTGAAAAAGCCTCACCCAAGAGAGCGTAACAGAGCCCTATGGTACCTATGACAAAGCTGTAGAGTGCTCCTGTGAGTCGCTTGCTGCTCACAAGGCTCTTATGCTCAATCTCGCTTACCAAAGGCCAAAGAGTACGGCCAAGAACCAACCATTGTACTGGAAATGTAGGAAGAAGTACAAGGCACTGTTATACCATTCTGCCTTCTTACCAGTCTTGACAATAGCCACAGGAAGCTAAACCATATCCCGATGCTGGAGAGTATAAGAAAATAGACACCCCAGCGGACAAATCTCAAAGAAAGTGGTTTGTCATGCTCCGTATCTACACTCTTGGAGATAGAAAAGCGTATAAAGTTATATTTTTACTCCTTTTTGAGAAAGAAAAATACCAAACCAATAGGTACAAATCACAAAAAGAGATGAAAAATAATAGAATATAAGAAATATCCCCAAAAGGGAAAGAAAAAGCATCCCAACAATGGCCAATTGGGTGCAGAGAAATAGAATAAAGTAAGGCTTCCTATCGGTCGGTCTTAGAAAATACTGACAGATGAGCGAGGTAAGTATTGTATATATCCACCCTAACAACCCGACATGAGAATGAGTGTGGGTAATGTGGCGAACATTAAAAACATCGGCTATATAAGACACTCTAAGGGACAAGCCCAATAGAACGGTGATAATAAAATAAAGGAAAGCCCACTGAATATCCTTTGCGAGTATCCATAAGAATAAGGTCTTTTTCATTAGAAACGGCAGGCAAAAAGTAAAAATAAATTGTCACATAAGTATCCTTGCAAATGCTAGTATAATTAATTGATGAGGATATTTTCATGGTGTGTAAAACTAGATTTTTACATAAGAAAAATAGTTTGCCCAAAAGGCAAACTATTTTAACACTAATAAAAAATCAAACTTTAAGGTATGAATACATGAAATAATCTATAGGAAGTAGCGTTCTTTTTCTCCATTCTTATTAAGAACCACAATAGCGTTACGCTGTGATTGGTTGTTTTCAAGAATATTTTTACGCTATCTACATCTTTTACGTCTTTTTCCATTGATAGAAAGGAGTACTTTACCATCTAGATTTACACCATTTTCTATAAATAGCGGACTTGTTTTTGGTGATTTTTACTCCACTTTTTATGTTGAACGCTTTTTGTCTTTATCAGATAGGTTTTTACCATAATCCCCTAAATCATTGGCTACATAGGAATCATTTTTTGGAGTCTTACGCTGATTTCTTTTTCTTTACCGTCCCTTAGGATAACCACATTGACACTGTCATTAGGTCTTTTGGTATTGATATGACCACTAAGATCAGAGAAAGTACGTATTTTTGATATTGTCCATCTGTGTGATGATATCACCTTTCTTAAGTCCAGCCTTTTCAGCTCCAGAATCTTCCCCTACATTGTCTCATATAGAAACCTTCGGTTTGTTTGATATGGAGTTTTTTTCAGCAGTTTCGAGTTGAGTTCGGTACCTGCTACGCCTAAGATACCGCGTTGTACATTGCCATATTCTATAAGGTCTTCTACAATCTTCTTTTGCGATATTGCTAGGCACGGCAAAGGAATAACCCATGAAAGTACCAGTGTTAGGAGAGGCAATAGTGGTATTGATTCCAATGAGGTCTCCGTTGAGATTGACCAGCGCCCCACTATTTCCTGAATTAACAGCAGCATCGGTTTGTATATAAGATTCTATCTTTCCGTTGTATTGGTTGCCTCAAGTTTCTCGCTTTAGCGCTAATGATCCTGCCGTTACGGTAGAGGTAAGGTTGAAGGGATTTCTACAGCCAAGACCCATTCGCCTATTTGGGTATTGTCCGAATCGGCAAAAGGTAAGGTAAGGTAGTTTTTTTCTTCTGTTTTGATTTTTCAATAGCGCAATATCAGAGCTACTATCTGAACCAATAATTTCTGCCTTATAAGTTTTGTTGTTATTTAGGGTTACCTGAACCGAAGAAGCGCCATTGATCACGTGATTGTTGGTAACAATATAGCCGTCAGGAGAGATGATCACCCCAGAACCTGTACCAGCCAAGCGTTCCTTGCCACTGCGCTGAGGAGTATTCCCACTGAAGAGGTCAAAAATAGAGGTAACCTCTGGAGCGACAGTCATGTTTTTTTCACATGGACTACACTATTGACGGTCTTATTGGAAGCGTTGATAAAGCTGTTTTCATCAAAATTGAAATTGGCCACTTGTTGGAAATTGGTGTGGATTGCCCTGTGGTATCCGTCTTCTGGAAAGAAAGAAAAGGAGTTGTCTTCTTTTTCTTTGATAATAAAATGATAGCCGCCTAAGGCAATAGCACCCCTAAAAATAGCAGAGAATACAGATGTGAAATGTTTTCATATTCAAAAATCTTAAAATAATTAATAATATCTATTCTTTTAACTCTAAACTTGCGAATAGTCATTCTCAAAAACAGTGCCAAAAAGATTAAAATCAGAAATTTAACTTTTTAATTAATGAAGTTTCTAATTATGTGATTGATTTTTCTTTATATAGATTTTGTCAAATGGGAGATAGAAAATAAGCATAGAAAAATTTTTTATCCCCCAAAAGATTGTAAATTTGTACCAAATATATTATGTGAGTTAAATGTATGTCTTATGAAGTCATTAAAGGAAAAAAACAACTGATGCAGAGAATGCTTCCTTGGTGGATAAGGTGGAGAAACACATCATAGATTATATCAAGGATAATGCACTGAGAGCAGGGGATTCGCTCCCCAAAGAATTAGAATTTGCTGAGACTCTTGGGGTAAGTAGAACAGCCATTCGTGAGGCTATGTTGCGCCTGAGAACCTTGGGGCTGATAGAGTCCCGCAAGCATAGGGGAATGGTGATTTTGGAACCTGACTTGGTGCATAACTTCGAAAAATGCTTGATCCCGCTTTGGTGGATATCAAGATGCTCTCCAATCTTTTTGAACTAAGACTGATGTTGGAAGTGGGTATGGCCGATTTTTGTCTTTACTCGTAAAAACTCCCAAACAGCTTAGGAGTTGGAAGAAATCGTACGAAGCTCTGAAGAACAACGTTGTGATAGCTTTAATTTCTATTTGGAAGAGGAAAAGAAATTCCATGGTAAGCTCTATGAAATGGCAGGCAATGATATCCTCAAGAAGTTCCAAGATGTCTTTATGCCTATTTTTCCAATATGTGCACGACTTGAATCGTTATCAAACCGCTTATATACTCCCTGAAGGAAGCAAACAGATCAGCCATCGTGACCTCTTAGAAGAACTCAGCATGGTACCCCTGCTTCATTTAGAGAACTTATGCGCGAACACCTGAACGCTCACTATATCAAAGTATTAGGAATCAGTTATTAATGACTAATGACTAGTGACAAGTGACTAATACTATTGTCACTAGTTGTTAGTCACTTGTCATTAGTCACTTGTCACTAGTCACTAGTCATTAGTCACTGCTTACTTGTCATTAGTCATTATTTATGTATGATACCATCATCATAGGAAGTGGCCTAGGAGGGCTTATGACAGCCCTTATTTTGGCTAAAGAAGGAAGAAAAGTTGCCATTATTGAGAAAAACAAACAATTTGGGGGCAATTTACAGTCTTTCCTCCGTGATGAGGTACTCTTTGATACAGGAGTACATTATGTAGGTAGCCTCGGTGAGGGGCAAACACTTCACAATTATTTCTCTTACGCAGGTATTACTTCAGCATTGGATTTGGAGTGTATGCCCAAGGATGGCTATGACCGTATTTGCTTTGCTTATGAGCCTACCTACTATCCTCATGCACAAGGGTATGACAATTTTGTCGCTCAGTTATTACCCTATTTCACAAAAGAAAAAGTCGCTTTAGAGTGCTATGTAGCCAAAATACAAGAAGTATGCGACCGCTTTCCTCTTTATCGTTTTTCGCTTAGAGGGAAGCTATGATGAGGCCTTGCTTAGCCTCTCCTTAATGGACTTTCTTCGCGAGCTTACCTCAGATAGGCGACTACAGGCTGTGCTGCTAGGGAACAACTTCCTTTATGCAGGTACTAGGGAGTATACCCCCCTGTATGTGCATGCCTTGTCGGTTAATTCCTATATGGAGAGTGCATGGCGATTCAGGCATGGAGGCTCCCAACAACCCAGTTGCTCCTCAAGCAATTACGCGCTCTCGGCGTCTCTCTGTTTGCTGAAAAACGAGGCGCTTGCCTTTGAATACAGAGAGGGAAAAATTTACTCAGTGATTACCTCCCAGCATAAGAAGTATATAGCTAAAGAATTTGTTTCGGATATAGATATACAGCAGTTATTATCCATAGCAGGGCGTACACACTTTAAGCCCTCATACTACAAGCGTATAGAGCGACTTGAGCCAGTCTCTGGGGTTTTCTCCCTACACCTAGTGCTCAAGCCTCATACTTCTCTTATTTGCCCTACAATGTCTATTGGTTTCTGGGATACCCAACAAGTATGGGAAGCACCCTATTCGGATGTTTTTCCCTAGCGTCCCTATATGCTCTCTATGGTACCCCCTAAGGATGGTGGCAGTTATTCGGACAATATGACACTACTTACCTATATGAGTTATGAGCAGGTACGAGCATGGGGAACATACTTTCAATACCATAGCCGAGCCAGAGGGTAGGGAGCGGCCTATGAGGCTTTTAAAGAGAGAAAACCGCCCAACTCCTCAGTGTGGTCTATCAGCGATATCCCCAATTGGAAGGAGCCATTGCCCACGCTTATACCTCTACGCCCTTAACTTATCGCGATTATATAGGTAGCCCCACAGGGGCTATTTATGGCTATGAAAAGAATATTCATAAAATCGCACATACTCGTATCATGCCACAAACCCATATCTCAACCTCTACCTTACAGGCCAATCGGTCAATATGCACGGACTGGTAGGAGTTACCATAGGTGCTGCACTGACGGCTATGGCCATGCTCGGTGGAGAGGTGAAGGGCTTGGTAGGTTTTAGGAGTTAGAAATCTATACCTTCGGAGTCTTCTACAGCCTCTACAGGGTCATTTCCTTTGCAATCAAAGTCGCTACCACTGAAGCTAGTGGACCCATCATCGTTCTTGGGAATAGGGAAGGGGTCTTTTGATACGGTTAAGTCCTTATTCTCATAAAGTTTCTTCATATAATACCCCCAAATAGGCAGTGCCATAGTGGCTCCTTGCCCATAGCGGATTCCCTTGAAGTGGACAGAACGGTCTTCACCGCCTACCCACACTCCAGTAACAAGGTTGGGTACCATTCCCCATAAACCATCCATCGGATTGGTTCTGTGTAGTACCGGTCTTTCCTGCAATGGGATTCTTAAAGGCATAAGGATAGCCTGGATGACATTCTTATACATACTATCATAACCATCGGCACCTTTGGTACGTAGGCGCGCTCCTGAACCTGATTGGGTAACCCCTTCCATGAGTTTGACTACAGTATAAGCATTCTCTGGGGGAATGGCATTTCTTGCTTCTGCGGTATGTTGGTAGATGATATGTCCGTTTTTGTCTTCTATTCGGGTGATAAATGTAGGTTGGAGGTATCTCTCATTGGCAAAAAGCCCCATAAGCCCCTACCATTTCCAGTAGGGTAATATCGGCAGATCCCAAGCAGATAGAAGGGGAGCGAGGGGATGTCCTTGGTATTGATACCCAATTTTGCGATAAGGTCAATCACAGTGGCAGGGCCGACTTCGTCCATGAGCTTAGCCGTAACAGAGTTGATAGAGTTGGCCAAAGCCGACTTGAGCGTGAGCATCTTTCCACTGAAGCTACCATTGGCATTACGCGGACACCATTCCGTGGCATTGCCCCATTTGCCAGCTTCTATACAAGTCTTTGTGTCTGGAATCTGATAGCAAGGGTATAGTGTTTTTGGTCAATTGCCGTAGCATATACAAAAGGTTTGAAGGCCGAACCTACTTGGCGGGCGCCTTGGTATACTTGGTCGTATTTGAAATTGTTATAGTCAATACCTCCTACCCAAGCCTTGATGTGTCCTGTCTGTGGTTCCATGGAGACAATAGCCGTACGCAAGAAACTCTTATAGTAACGGATCGAATCATAAGGGGTCATCACTGTATCTATAGTACCATGCCAAGAGAAGACTTGCATAGGGGTCTCCTTATAGAAGGAAGCACGTATATCCTTGTCCGAGATACCAGCGGCTTTCATCTGTGCCCAGCGCTCTGAGTTCTTCATGGCACGTTCCATAAGGCGATCAATTTCCTCCTTGGAGAGTTTTACAAAAAGGAAATGTCTTATTCTTTTTCAGGTTATTCTCTTCGGCAAAGGCCTTTTGGAGGTTTTTCATATGCTTTTGTACGGCCTCTTCAGCGGCTGCCTGCATACGAGAGTCAATAGTAGTGTATATCTTCAATCCATCGGAATAGATGTCATATTTAGACCCATCGGGTTTGGGGTTGTCCTTGATCCATTCCTTCATAAAATTGCGCAAATGTTCGCGGAAATAGGTAGCAATACCCCTCATTGTGTCCTTCAGGGTTGAAGTTCAGGCGCAAAGGAAGTTTCTGCAAGGAGTCTTTTTCCTTGGTAGTGAGATAGTGGTTTTTCTCCATTTGTGCCAGTACTACATTTCTACGATTGACAACCCCTTGAGGATTGCGACGAGGGTTATAGAGTGAAGAGTTCTTGAACATACCTACCAGTATCTGCCCTTCTTCTATTTTGAGGTCTTTAGGTTCTTTCTCAAAATAGATACGAGAGGCCGAACGAATCCCATCGGCATTATTATTAAAGTCGTATTCGTTAAAATACATGGTAAGGATTTCCTTTTTGGTATATTGTCTTTCTAGGCGAATGGCGATGATCCATTCCTTTGATCTTTTGCAAACAGCGTTCGCCTGTTTTTCTTAGACCCTTCACGATGGAAGAGGAGTTTGGCCAGCTGCTGGGTGATGGTAGAAGCCCCCACGTCGGCCTAAGAATACAATAGCACGTAGTGTTCCTCGCATATCTATACCCGAATGCTTCTCAAAAACGCTCGTCTTCGGTAGCAATGAGCGCATTGACTAGGTGTTCAGGCAGGTCTTTGTAGGTAACAGGGGTGCGGTTATCATTGAAATAGAATTTCCAATAGCTCATCATCAGCAGAATAGATACTTGAGGCTAGGTTCGTCTCAGGGTTCTCTAAGCGCTTGAAGTCGGGCATTTCGCCAAATACGCCCCAGTCGGCCAAGAGGAAAAGAAAAAATAATGGATAAGATCCCCACTAGGAAGGTACCCCAAAAATATTTTTAGCAGTCTTTTTCTTGTAAAACCTTGAGAGGTTGTCTTTTTCTGTCCCCTATATGCTCTATTTAATATTTACTTTTTGGGGACAAAAAAATACGACATTATTTACAAATAAGTGCTTTCTGTTGGGAAATTATGATTTATTTTTTTGTACGCTTCAAAATATTGCTAAAAAGGTTCTAACTGAAATGTTTTTATCTTTGCAAAGTTCCTAATTTTTTTAAATTGAAATATTCCCCTTATTGTACCTGTATATAACCGTCCTGAGGAGGTAAAAGAGCTATTGGAAAGCATAGCTGAGCAAACCCTATACGGGCGATTTTGAAACACTTATTATAGAAGATGGCTCTCTATTTCCTCCCAAGAGGTAGTAGCTTCCTTTGCCGATAAGACTAAGGTCATCTATTTTGTATAAAGAGAACTCTGGCCCTGGAGATCTCCCGCAACTATGGTATGCAAAGGGCTTCGGGAGATTATTTTATCATCTTGGACTCTGATTGTCTGTTGCCCCTCATTATTTAGAATCGGTAGATGAATTCCTCTGCAGCACTATGTGGATTGTTTCGGAGGCCCCTGATGCGGCAACAGACCAATTTACGGATATCCAAAAAGCAATCAACTATGCGATGACTTCCTTCCTCACTACAGGGGGCATCCGAGGCAGCAAACGAAGCATAGGCAAGTTTTGAACCTCGCAGTTTCAACATGGGGCTTTCTCGCAAGGCCTTTGAAGTAACAGAAGGCTTCGGTCGCATACACCTAGGGAAGACCCTGACCTGAGCATTCGCCTATGGAAAGCAGGGGCTACAGACAGCTTTTGTGCAAGAGGCCTTTGTCTCACCACAAGCGACGTATCTCATGGTACAAATATTATGTACAGGTCAAGAAATTCGGGCAAACGCGTGCTATACTTAATCGCTGGCATAAGCAGTCTCGCAAGCTTGTACACTATCTACCAACGCTCTTCCTTATAGGCTTTCTTATCTCATTAGGCTTATTGGCTATAGGTCAGTGGGGTTTTATCTTTGTATATAGCCTATTTCCTACTTATTTTTTGCCGATAGCAAAACGCATCAATCACAGTAGTAAGATAGGATTTTTGTCTGTTTGGGCGGTTTGTATCCAATTTTATAGCTATGGGACAGGCTTTTTAGGCGCTACTTTTACGGCTTTTTCTCCCTGAAAAATCTCCAGAAGAGCTTATTTCTAAATTATTTTTAAAAATAAATAATTGATTTTCAATAAGTTGAAAAATTATTTTCAAAAAATCGAGTGCTTGAAAAAGTTTGTCAGTATCAAAAAGTTGTACCTTTTGCACTCGGAAAAATTGATAGAGAAATAAAGTTTTCCAAGACATAAGAAATTCCTCCTTAGCTCAGTTGGTTAGAGCATCTGACTGTTAATCAGAGGGTCACTGGTTCAAGTCCAGTAGGGGAGCAATAGGGTAACGCACTTATAATTAAGTGCGTTTTTTTGTTTTTAGAGCCAAATAGAGCAACTAAAAATGATATGATTTTCTCAAAAATGGATTGTATTTTTATATGTTAAACTCTTTCGTATTTCTTTTATAATTTCTTAGTTTTGTACCCAGTAGAAAAAGGTACTCTTTAACAGCTTGGACGATATTTACACTCACAGGGAACGCCTACTGCATACCACTGAAATTTACTAACTTAAATACGTATAACTTGAAAAATAAATAAAAGTATATTCTCATTATCAAAAAAATAACTTTTGGATAGGGTTAGGGGAGTATTTTTAATATCTTTGGAAATTACTTCATGAAGCGTCCTAAAAAAAGACGGATTACAAGCAGATATAAACGCTATAGCTTCCGATTGGTGGGCTGTAGGAAATGACATAAGAAAAGTGATAGGAGGTTAGCTATGGCAAAAGGTAGATAAAAATAAAAATCTGCAGAAGATAGACAATGAAATCCTTAATACCAATCCTAAATTAGAGAATATAGACCCAGAACTAAGACAAGAACTCATAAAAACATAAGTATTGTATCTGTTTCCAAAGTACATTCTGGACAGCTTCCTGATGTGGAAACGCTCGCAGGTTACGATAAGATTATCAATAAAAAAGCAGGGGCTTGCCCCTGCTTTAAATTTATAAAAAAATAAGATCATTGAGCCAATACAATTATTTTATTATCTTTTTGCTCTACGACCCTCCTGTGATGGAGAGCATATGTCCCCTTTGGCTTGAGTTTGCTCCAAGAAATATTCCTGAGCAAATACCTTAGGGGCTTCGCTTTCGCTAAAGGTGATCGTTCCTTCGTCTAAGAGGGCTACTATAGGTGCGTGGTTCTCAAGTATTTGAAATGACCCTTTCGCTCTCGGTAGGTGATGATACTCACTGTCTCTTTATAAAGCACGGCCTCTGGGGGTTACTATTTCTAATATCATAATCGTCTTAGTTTTGTGCTTCAGCAAGCATCTTTTCACCTGCTTCTATTACTTCTTCAATCGTTCCTTTAAGGTTGAAAGCTGCTTCAGGGAGGTGGTCAAGTCTCCCATCGAGGATCATATTGAACCCACGAATGGTGTCTTTGATATCCACAAATACCCCTGAATCCCTGTAAATTGTTCCGCTACGTGGAAAGGCTGAGAAAGGAAACGCTGTACTTACGTGCACGAGCAACGGCGAGCTTATCCTCTTCGGAGAGTTCCTCCATACCGAGGATTGCGATGATATCTTGTAGTTCCTTGTAGTGTTGGAGCAATTCTTTTACACGTTGGGCACACTCATAGTGATCTTTTCCAAGAATTTCAGGTGTAAGAATACGAGAAGTAGAGTCTAACGGGTCTACCGCAGGGTAGATACCCACCGGCGATTTTACGAGAGAGTACTGTAGTGGCATCAAGGTGAGCAAAGGTAGTAGCAGGTGCAGGGGTCAGTAAGGTCATCCGCAGGTACATATACCGCTTGTACGGAGGTGATAGACCCTTTTTAGTAGAAGTGATACGCTCTTGCATAGCTCCCATTTCGGTGGCCAAAGTAGGCTGATACCCTACTGCTGATGGCATACGACCCAGCAAGGCCGATACCTCCGAACCCGCTTGGGTGAAGCGGAAGATGTTATCCACGAAGAAAAGAACGTCTTTTCCTTCGCCCTGACCAGCTCCGTCGCGGAAGTATTCAGCTACGGTAAGTCCAGAAAAGAGCTACACGTGCACGTGCTCCAGGTGGTTCGTTCATCTGTCCGAATACGAAAAGTCGCTTTGGATTCTTTTAGAGCATCTTTATCCACTTTGCTAAGATCCCAACCGCCTTCTTCCATGGAGTGCATAAAGTCATCACCATATTTGATAATGCCTGATTCGAGCATCTCTCTAGTAGGTCATTCTCTCACGGGTACGTTCGCCCACTCCAGCAAATACGGAAAGTCCTCCGTGTCCTTTGGCGATATTGTTGATCAGCTCTTGATAAGTACTGTTTTTCCCTACCCCAGCACCCCCCGAAGAGTCCGATCTTACCTCCTTTCGCATAGGGTTCTATCAGGTCAATAACCTTAATACCTGTAAAAGAGTACCTCAGTTACTGTAGATAAGTCCTCGAACTTAGGAGCTTTGCGGTGGATTGGTAGGCCGTTTTCTCCATCCTTAGGGAGGTTACCTAGCCCATCTATACCATCTCCGATCACATTGAACAAGCGTCCGAAAACCCTCTTGCCCTATAGGCATTTGAATAGGGTGTCCTGTAGCGATTACTTCCATCCCACGGCTAAGTCCTTCAGTGGCATCCATTGAGATAGCTCTGCACGGTATCTCTCATATGAGACTGTACCTCAAGGATCAGAGGCTTACCTTCCTTGCTAACAATCTCTAATGAATCATAAATTTTAGGCATTTCCTTCTCTGAAGAAAACGTAACATCTACCACAGGACCGATGACCTGTGCTATTTTACCTTTGTATTGTGCCATATCTTTAAATAAAAAGCGCATTTATTTTAGTGTGCAAAGATACATATTTTTATTTGAAAATCACAAAAATTTAGTTATTAGTTTAACGGTTAGTTTTTAGTCCTGACCACTGACCACTAACCACTGATCACTAAAAAATAATTTGTACATTAAAAAAATAAATATGTATCTTTGCCCCTGATTATTAATAGAGGTCGTGAACCCTCACAAGTCTTAATTATATGCCTGTAAAAATTAGATTACAAAGACATGGTAAAAAGGGAAACCTTTTTATTGGGTAGTAGCCGCTGATGTACGTGCTTCTCGCGATGGTAAGTTCCTCCAAAAAATAGGTACTTACAACCCTAACAGCAATCCAGCTCAGATTGAGCTAGATATTGATGAAGCAATCAAGTGGTTACAATTCGGAGCACAACCTACCGAAAACAGCACGCCGTATCTCTCTTACAAGGGTGTGATGCTTAAGTATCACCTCCAAGGAGGAGTAAAGAAAGGTGCTCTTACCCAAGAACAAGCTGATGCTAAGTTCGAAGCTTGGCAAAAAGAAAAAGAGCAGAAAAATCGTTGCTAAAAAAGGAATCACTCCACAAGGGCAAAAGTCTCTGCTAAGCAAGAAAGTGTAAAGGCCGAACAAGCCTACAACCAAAAAGCGTAAAGAAGCACAAGCCGCTAAGGCACAGGAAGCTACAGCAGCACTCTGCTGAAGAAGCATCCGCTCAAGAATCAGAAGCTTAATGAGGAAGGAAGATTGTTTCTTTGTAGGTACAATTGTCTCCAAATTTAGCTTTATGGGAGAAGTCCTTGTCAAAAACTGACTCGGACGATAGTGCCCTGCTAGAAAATAGGGAATCAGTATTTGTCGAATTAGGCAAGGAACTGATTCCTTTTTTTCATAGAAAGGTGTAGCTATCATAAGGCTAATTTGCTTAGAATCAAGTTTGAAGAGGTGGATACCGAGCGCGATGCTGAGGCACCTCCGCCAATCGCTGTTTTTACCGCTCTCACTCTTACCTAAGCTCTCTGGCAACAAATTCTACTATCATGAGGTCATAGGCTTCGAGGTGGTAGATGTACATTATGGTAGGGTAGGGGTCATCACCATCATCAATGACCGCTCTTCCCAGCCTATTTTTTGAAATAGAACATGAGGGGCGACAGATTCTGATCCCACATGACGACTTCCTCAAGGAGGTTAACCGTAAGGATAAAACCATCACAGTGGCAACTCCCGAAGGACTTATTGAACTCTATCTCAATGATTAATGGTTAATGGTTACTGATTAATCATTATTGGCATTAATCATTAACCATTAATTATTATTTTATGCGTTTCCTCCTCCTTCTTCTCCTGCTTTTCCCTTGTCAGCTGTCATACTACCAAAACGGTACAGCAGCGCAAGCAACCTCATAGTACTTCCCCTAAAGGGAAGCCTCCGCTACCGCTACATAGGCAAAGCCAATGGCGTGCCTCCTATTACCATAACAAGTTCAACGGCCGTAAAACCGCCAGTGGGGAAGTCTTTAGCAATAACAAACTTACTGCCGCTCACCTGCACCTATCCCTTTGGCACCTCCCTTAGAGTAACGAACCCTATCAATGGCAAATCCGTAGTGGTAAAGGTCAATGACCGAGGTCCCTTTACCAAAGGCAAAGACCTAGACCTCTCCAGAAAGGCCTTTATGCAAAATCACTGATAATCCTAACAAGGGTAACTTACAGGTGCTTATAGAAGTAATCAGAGAATGAAACAAAAATGCTACGCACCCTTCTTTGGCTTATCCGAGAAAAATATAGTCGTCGCTACAGCTGTTACTTCTTTGGCTATCAGCAGCTTACTTATTTTTCAGCTACCTATGGCCTATGCGAGCTACTCTCCTTATGGGGCGGTACACAGCTTTCCTATTCCTTTACTAAAGAGGGACGCCTGAGGTATGACCGTCCCTATATGGTGGCTTTTAGCAGCTACAGCTTGTGGTGCTTTTCTCTTTCTTTCATGGACAGGTCGCGGCATTCTCCTACTCTCCATGGTGCTCAGTGTGGCCTACGATGCCCCTTTTTCTCACCCATCGCCTTCGCCTGATTCCTTTTCTTAAAATATTTATAGTCGCCCTTTGTTGGGTCTTGGGGAGTGTATACCTTTCCTTATCGGCTTATAAAGTCTCTTTTCGGCTCCACTAGTAACCCTTCTTGCCCTGCAAAACTTCCTCTGGGTGGTAGTACTCATTCTTCCTTTTGACATCAGGGACAAGCAGGCCGAACAAGCGCATTTACAGACACTTCCCACTGCCTTAGGCGCCTCAAATACTAAGGTCATAGGTACGCTGCTGATGCTTCTATTTGCCTTATTAGCTTTGCAGCACCCAGCTCCTCTTCTTCGTATACAGCTGTTTATGGCTTGTATGACGACATTTTCCTCCTCTGCGCTCATGAGCGTCAATCCCTTTTGTATAGTGCTCTTTGGGTAGAAAGCCTACCTATTATATATATGGTACTAATAGCGAATGCCCAATAAGCAACAAAACGATTAGTTATTGGATATTATTTCTCATTTCTTTTTCTTCCCCAAAAAGTTCAGAATGAGAAACATTCTTATCAAATAAATTATTTAATCTAAGTTTTGCAATCTCTGTAAGAGCTTGATTTAGTAAAAAGGATACAAAAAGTAGTATATTATTTGGTAAAGTTAATAAAAATTAGAAACTTTATAGTGCTAAAAACAAAAACCCATACTAATATGCTACGAGACAAAGGTGCAAAAATTTCACTTTGGGGTGGAATTGGCGGTGTCTTATAAATAGCTTAATTTTGTTTGATGATTCAAAAAAATGACTAACTTGCGCCTTGTTATTATTTTCTTAGATGAAGTTGCACAAATTATCTATTTATTTCCTACTGATAGCCCTTATAACAGGCTGTACCACTAAGTCGGATACTTATTACAATCGTCAGTTTCTGCATGATCCCAAACCATGTACAACGTGTTGTATAACGGCAATTTAGCACTCGAAGAAGGCAAAAAAAGAATTAGCCGAAAAGCGCAAAGACAATTACTTTGAGATCTTAGAAGTAGAACCCGAAGTACGCTCCCAGAATTACAACCTCAAGGGAGAAGGAAACCCGCACTTTGACCGCGCCGAGGAGAAAAGCGATCAAGGCAATCCAACGCTATTCTATGGTCTTTGACGGCAAACAGAAGAATAGAAAAGATTGATGATGCCTATATGCTACTGGGTAAGGCACGCTATTACAATGGTCGCTATATCTCAGCCTTAGAGGCCTTTTAACCATCTACTAACCAACTATGGAGAGACCAACCAGCGCTACAATGCGGCTGTATGGCGTGAAAAAGCGCATATTCAGCTCGGTAGAGAACAGTTGGCCGTAATTGACTTAGAGAAAATCCTCCAAGAGGAACAACCCAAGCGCCGAGAGCGAGCTACCCCTACATGCGGTATTGGCTCAGGCGTTTACCAATTTAGAGGCCTATCCCAAGGCTATTGAAGCGCTAAAACAAGCCAGCCAAGAGACCAAGGAAAAGCCTAAAAAGAGGCCGTTATTACTATATCATAGGGCAACTCTTTGAGCATCTCCAGCAGCGCGATTCCGCTCAGGCCTATTACCAAAAGGTGATCGGGCTGAACTGGAATATTCCCTCGACGCCTATGGGTAGAAGCACAGATAGGCAAGGCGCGTACCCAAACCCTTACTCCTGAGCAGAAAATAGAATATACCAAGAAGTTGCGCAAAATGGAAAAACTCTATGAGCATAAGGACTTGCTTGACTTGGTATATTTCCAGCATGCGCTCTTCCTCGAAGGAGAGAACAAGCCCAAAGGTGCTACCGAGTACTTCTTGCGCTCTTTAGAAAATAAGGACAATGACGGCTTTGCGCCAGCGTGCCCATGAACACTTAGCAGACTTGTATTTCAGTGATAAAAAAATACCCCTTGGCCTATGCTCACTACGACAGTACACTGGTGTATATCCCTAAAAACACGCTCGAACACCTCTATATGCGTCGCAAAAAGGGATAACCTGGCTCAGATTACCGCCTTTGAGAATACCATAGCCAAGGCCGATAGTCTTTCTCATATCATGAAAATGCCCAAGGAGGAACAAGTACGTTATTTCCAGCAGCATATTGACTCCCTAAAGCAACAACCTCAGGACAAAAAGCAATCTCTATTACTGATTTTGGACGAACAACCACTACACAGCACCAAGCGCCACAGGAAGGTTTCTATTTCTATATACCTCAGACGGTTGCCTATGGCAAGCAACTCTTCAAACAGCGCTTTGGAGACCGTCCACTAGTGGATAATTGGCGTTGGTCTAATCAGCTTATTCTCCCAGCAACCTACTGATACAGAGAAAGATAGCTTATCCGCCCCCAAGGTGTCCGCTGAGGATTACCTAAGCCAGCTACCAAGTGAAACTCAGCTTGAACAACTTCAAAAAGACAGAGAGGCCGCCCTCTATGGGGTAGGGGAACTCTATTGGGAAAAGTTTGCCGACGGAAATTGGCCGAACAACGCCTCACCCGCCTGCTCTCACTCACTCAGAATGACAAGCTCAAGGAAAAAGCACTTTATCTCTTATACAAGATAAACGAAGAAAAATATCCCTAAAGAGGCCGAGACCTACAAAGAGCGATTGCTGGCATCTTTCCTAATCCAGAATATGCCAAACCGCTTTCAGGACAGCAAAGTACCAATGAAAAGGCGCTACAAGAGCAATACCAGCAGTTGAGTGACCAACTTTGCAGCACAGCAATTTGCCCAAGTACGCGACATATAGACACCCACAAGGCCGATTATAAGACCTCTTCCATGGCACCCTGACTGGGATATACTCAGGCAAAGGCCATCGCTCGATTGGAAGGAAAGGCGGCTTATATACGTGAGTTAGAGGCTATTGCACAAGAATACCCCAATACCTCTCAAGCTGATGATCTCAGGAAAAGCTCGAAATACTCAAAGGCACCCCTCAGAGCCCACATTCTTGGGCGATGAAGAGGCTACTTCTTGGAAACTGGTCTTGCCAGCCTTAGCGAGCAGCAGCTTACCCAACTAAAGGATTACTTAGAGGAAAATGGTTTCGCTTACTCTCTCTAAGCCAAGATGTATATGATGACAAGGAGCAATCCACTGTCCTTCACGGCTTTATCTCAAGGCAAATGGCCGAGGGATTTGTGCAAAAGAATCAATCACTATTTCCAAGAAAAAGCCTTAGCAGGCAAGAAGAAAAAGATGAAGAAAAATCAAGAAAAAATACTATGTTTTTCAAAGATTTTTCGTAATTTCGTCAGAAAAATTATGCGATCCTACAAACGTTTAAAAAACAAGGAAGAATACATAAAAATTAACTAACAATGTTTAATAAAGAAAAATAAGAAACCATGGCAGTAGACAATCCAGTAGCGGGGAGCAACCGCATCGTAGCAGGTACTAAGATCAAAGGAGAAGTAAACTCAGGTTCTGACTTCCGTATAGATGGAGAAATAGAAGGTACCATACAGACCTCTGGTCGATTGGTGGTAGGAAGAACAGGCCTTATCAAGGGCAATGTGATTCTGTACCAATGCCGATGTAGAAGGCACAATCAATCGGAACTTTGGTGGTTAAAAAATACGCTCTCTTAAGGCAACTGCCGTGATAGAAGGAGAAGTACAAGCAGACAAACTCGCTATAGAACCTGGTGCGGTATTCAATGTGACTTGTAAAAATGGGAGTCAAAGGAACACCTCCTGTAAGCAATGAACCAGCATAATCCTAATAGCTGGGTAAAATTCTCCCAAGTGGGTTTGCAAATGGCTGTTACCATAGCCCTTTTGCGCCTATGGCGGGAATTTCTTGGACAGCAAATATCCTGCCATAGCCCCATGAGGGGCGTGGTGGGCAGGAGTCTCTTTGGAGTGTTTGCCGCCCTCTATCATGTGATAAAAACAAGTTAAAGCAATGAACGATGATAGTGAATAGTGAACAGTGAATAGTGAACAGTGAATAGTGAACAGTGTCTGACTACTAATCACTAATCACTAACTGCTAACCACTAATCACTAACCACTAATCACCGACAACTAACCACTATGAAATACTTTTTGGAGTGTTCTTGGTTTGCTAGCATCTATTCAAGGGTATGGGCAAGCACAATCCTTACAGGAGGAGCAAAATACAAAAGCAATTCCCTGCTAAGGTACAAAAGCAATTGGGTATTACCTATCCCATAACCAAAGGCTTATACCTATAAGGATAAGGAAGGGACACATGTTTGGGTCTTTACCGAGAATAAGCTCTATGAAAGAGCAAAAAGAAAGGAGCAAACCTATAAGAAAAAAATAGTGAGGGTGAGGTGATTAATGACAAGATTAAGGCCTTTCACCTCTTAGAGAAAGCAGATACCTACCAAGTGGTAAGGGTCGTATATGATTATAGTCCTAAGTGGAAGGCACGGAGTTCTCTATTTGGTTTTTGGACAAAAATTTGTCTCCTTTACCGATTTAGACCAAGATGGTTATGTGGATCCAATCATTGTCTATGGGGCAGCGCCTACCGAGTGGTGATCCTGACAGGGTAAAGTAAAGCTCTTAGCTTATCGCAAGGGGAGAAAACGGCTATTCGTCACCAAGATGACCCCAGTGATGAAGGGCGAGAAACCCAGATAGATGCCTCCTATTACACCCTGCCGCGTCCCATTCGTCAAAAATGTTTGATACGATCAATCATTTGCAAGAAAATCAGCTTACTTTGTTTAATCCAGAGGATTTTAAAAAGCTGAAAAAGATAAAATATTTGATTTAAGTTTCGCAAGTTGTTTTTAGGTTGCTATTGAAATTGCAAGTAACTGATAAACAATTATTCGTAAAACCTCCCCCACCCCCTCCAAAGGATAGTCTGCGAATACTTGGAGCAGAGTATGTGAGTTGCGAGAGCGGAGTATGTGTCTTTATAGGGCGTTGAAATGGTCTAATTTGTTTATTAAATTAGAAAATTTCTTTTATAACTTATTGAACCTCTATTACTTACTAACTCCCCTTGAGGGGGTAGGGGATGTTTTGAGAATCAGTTGATTACAGAGCTTATGAAACTTAAGTATTTGAGTTACAAAGCTTACGAAGCTTGAATTGATAATTAACAATTGACAATTAACAATTAAAAAAAGATAAATTATGGACCTATTACAAAAAAAGTAAAAGAAAAATGCTCAGTCTTGGCTTAGTCCTACCTTTGACGAGCCAACACAAAAGGCAGTACGTGAGCTACTTGCAGGAAATCCTGAGGAGCTTACCGAATGTTTTCATAAGAATTTGAATTTGGTACAGGAGGTATGCGCGGATCATGGGTATTGGTACCAATCGTATGAACCGCTATACCTTTGGGAAAGAATACCCAAGGATTGAGCAACTACCTCAAAAAGGTATATCCCAATGAGCAAGTGAAGGTAGTCATTGCCTATGACTGTCGTCACAACTCTCAGAATTTTGCCAAGATAGTGCCGATGTCTTCTCTGCCAATGGTATCAAGGTGTACCTCTTCTCCCAGTTGCGCCCTACACCAGAACTTTCTTTTCGCTATACGCTACCTCAAGTGCCATAGTGGTATTGTCCTTACAGCCTCTCACAACCCCAGAATACAATGGGTACAAGGTCTATTGACAGATGGTGGCCAGCTAGTACCTCCTCAGGACAAGGAAGTAATGGAAGCCATTGACAAGGTACAATTTGCTGATATTAAATTTACTCCCAACGAGTCGCTTATTGAAAAAGATTGATTCTCAGGTAGATGAGGCCTTTATAGAAGCCTCCTTGAACAAGGCCAATTTCTATCAGCAGGCAAGGAAAATCTTAAGATTGTTTACACACCTTTGCATGGGACATCGGTAACCATTATCCCTAAGCTCTTGCAGCGTGCAGGCTACACCTCTCTATATATAGTAGAGGAACAAGCCACCCCGATGGTAGCTTTCCCTACCGTGAAATCGCCTAATCCTGAAGAACCTGAAGCACTTACTATGGCACTGAAAAAGGCCGAAGAAGTACAGGCGGATATTGTTTTCGGTACGGATCCTGATAGCGACCTGTATAGGGATTGCTGTACGTAACCTCCAAGGCAATATGGAGTTGCTTAACGGAAACCAAACAATGCCCTAATGACCAAATACCTCTCGACAAGTGGAAAGAAAAAGGTGAAAAAGACAGGCTATGAGTTTATTGTTTCTACCATAGTTTCTACACCTATGATGCAGAAACTTGCCGATGCCCATGGGGTAGAGTATAAGGAAGGCTTACAGGTTTCAAATGGATTGCCAAGATGATCAAGGACTCCCTCAGACCAACAGTTTATCGGAGGGGGTGAGGAAAGTTTTGGCTATATGGTAGGTGATTTCGTTCGTGATAAAGATGCGGAAACCCTCTGCCTTATTGGCTATGGGAATTGCTGCTGAGGCTAAGGCCAAAGGTAGTTCCTTCTTCAAGGAAATGCTTAAGATGTACCAAGAGTTTGGCCTCTATCAAGAATACTTGATTTCCGTAGTGAAAAAGGGATCATGGGCAGAGGAGATCAACCAAATCATGAAGAACCTCCGCGAAAACCCTGTCAAAGAGATCTTAGGTGAAAAGGTCGTACGTATAGATGACTACCAAACCTCTGTAAGCTATAACCCACTGACAGGTGAGAAAAAGCCTATTGAGATTCCTAAATCCAATGTGTTGATTTATCATACAGAAAAAGGACTTAGGGTAGCAGCACGCCCCAGTGGTACTCGAACCTAAAATCAAGTTCTATTTCAGTGCCAACGCCCCACTAAGCTCTATAGAGGCTTATGAGGCTACACGTGAGGCCTTACTGGCTAAAAATTAAGCAAGTAACCAAAGAATGGAACTTATAAAACTGATTATTAATTAGTTAGAAAATGATTTTCTTATATATTATTGAATGAACGTAGCCAATATCAAACGACTTTATCCGTATGTACTGCCTTATAAGAGGTTTGCCTTTCTGAATGTGTTCTTTAACATTCTATATGCACTCTTTAGCTCCTTGTCCTTTGTGGCCTTGATTCCTATGCTTGAGGTACTTTTTGATGCTCGTGCAAGGATTTACCAAAAAGCCTGTGTATAAGGGGTATTAGCGAGGCAAATATCTATTTTAAGGAATACTTGAACTATCAGGTAACCCAGCATGCGGGAGGCGACCCTGTACAAGCGCTTTCCTACATTATTGCCTTGGTGTTATTGTTATTTTTCTTAAAGAATATATTTAACTATTTGGCCATAGTGTTTATCAACCTCTTGCGCAACGGTGTGTTGAAGGATTTACGCAATATGATGTATAAGAAAAATCATTTCTTTACCCATTTCTTATTTCTCTGAAAAACGCAAAGGAGATGTCATCTCCCGTATCACCACCGATATCAATGAGTTTCAAACCTCCTACCTGAGTATATTGGAATTTATTGTAAAAGAACCACTTACAATTATTTTCACTATAGTCATCATGTGTGGGATTAGCCTGAAGCTCACAGTCTTTGTCTTTGTCTTTATACCTGTAGCAGGGCTGGCCATTTCGCGTGTGGGTAAGACCCTTAAGAAGCATTCGGGACGGTACAGGCCGAGCAAGGTTTCTTCCTTCTGATAGAAGAAACTCTTTCGGGGCTGCGTATCATTAAGTCTTTCAATGCACAGGGGCGTTTATCAAGCGCTTTACCGACTCTACTCAGCGTTTTAACAACTATGCCAACAACCCTCCTATCGCCAAAACTTAGCCTCACCCATTAGTGAGTTTTTAGGGATTTTTGGTCATCGGAATCCTTCTATGGTATGGAGGCACTGATGGTCTTGGTCGATAAGACTTTAGGAGGCTCTGAGTTTGTTGCTTATATGGGATTGGCCTACAATATCCCTCACCCCAGCCAAGGAAATTAGCAAGGCAGCCTATCGCTTGCGACAAGGAGATGCTGCCGCCCTACGCGTCTTGGAGGTGATCCATGCACAAAAACCCTATTTTTGACAAAAGAAAAACGCCATAGAAAAAAACAGACTTCCAAGCGGCTATCTCTTTGAAAAACATCTCTTTCAAGTATGACAATGAGTATGTCCTCAAGGATTTTTTTCTCGAGATTCCCTCAAGGGAAAACAGTAGCCCTAGTAGGGCAATCAGGTAGTGGGAAAAAGTACCATAGCCAACCTTATTGCGCGCTTCTACGATGTCAATGAGGGCAGTATTACCTTTGACGGCACCGATATTCGCGATCTTAAGATACAATCGCTCCGTGATCTGATAGGAATTGTCTCTCAGGACTCTATCCTTTTTCAATGATACGATAACCAACAACCTGCTTTATCGGTAAGGCGTCCGCCACCCCAGCGGAGATAGAGGAAGCCGCCAAGGTAGCCAATGCTTATGATTTCATAGAGGCCTTACCCGAAAAAATTCCAAACCAATATAGGGGATATGGGCGGAAAGCTCTCAGGCGGACAAAAAGCAGCGTCTGAGCATCGCCCGTGCTGTACTGGAAGAATCCACCTATTATGATCTTGGACGAGGCTACTTCAGCCCTAGATACTGAGAGTGAAAAAGCTGGTACAGAATGCCTTGGAAAAGATGATGATGAACCGTACTTCACTGGTCATAGCCCACCGCCTTTCTACCATCCAAAAAGCGGATATTATTGTGGTAATGGAAAAAGGAAAAATCATAGAACAAGGAAACCATGCCACCCTTTATGGCACAAAACGGCACTTACCGCAAGCTAGTGGAAATGCAGTCCTTTCAGTAGACAGTGGTCAGTCTCTGATAACTAACCACCAACCACTGACAACCAACCACTCAACCACTAACCACTGACAACTAACCACTCAACCACTAACCACTGACTACTGTTTTGCTCCCGCACTGGGGACAATACAGTGCTCCATCAGGTAGGGGATAGGTATTACAATACTTGCAATGGCCATGGGTGTGGCTGTGTGGATAACCTATGTCTTGTGGCATCTTGTGAGAGGTATCGGACTTATGAGGTTCTTTTTCCTATAAGCACGTGAGTACTGCTCGTTACAAGTCCGGTGGGTACCGCTATGATGCCATACCCTAAGATCATGATAATAGAGGCCATAAACTGTCCAAAGGCAGTGGTGGGCACTACATCTCCATAGCCTACGGTCGTAAGGGTGACGATACACCAATAGATACTGCGAGGTATACTGGTAAAAGCCTTGTCATGTGGCTCTATCATATACATCAGTGCTCCTAAGGTGACACAAAGCACCAGCACAAAGTAGATAAAGACCAAGATCTTCGTTTGGCTATTCTTCAACGCTCGCTTTAGCTGATTGGCTTGCTGGGTGAATTGTACCAAATCCAAGATTCTAAAAATACGCAAAAGCCTAAGAATGCGAATGATAGAAAAGGAATTTAGATTTCTGCACGAAAAAAAGAAAGATATATCGGAAGGATAGAAATCAGGTCGATTACTCCATAAAAGCTAAAGACATACCGTTTCCAGTTAGGGATGCAGATAATACGCAATATATACTCAATGGTAAAAAGACAGTAATGACCTATTCCAAGACTACTAATAAGGTATGTATCCTATCATTTACAGTTTGAATACTCTCAAAAATAGCCAAAAAGCACTGATGAGGATAAAACCTAAGAGAATCAGGTCAAAGAGCTTTCCTGCAACGGTATCTTTTTCCGTAGATAATGACAAAAGCCCTTTCTTTTTAGGAGCTTATATTTGGAGGCTATTAGGGGCTTGTACTTTAGCTAAAAAGTTCTTTCATCTCAAATCAATAAAAATCCAATGAAAAACACTTTTTCATTGGATTTGGACTGTTATTTAACAAAATTCATTATAGGCAGCCTCCAGATTCTCAGCGATTGCCTCAGCAAAACGGCCTTCTATATGGTGTCTCTCCAGCATATGTACCAGCTCTCCGTCTTTGAAGAGGGCAATGCTTGGGGAAGAAGGCGGGAAAGGGGAGCATATAGTCTCGCATTTGGGCAGTGGCATCGGTATCGAAGCCCGCAAAAACCGTTACCAAATGGTCAGGTCTTTTGCTACCCTCAAGGCTAAGGAGTACGCCAGGGCGGGCATTTCTTGCGGCACAACCACATACGGAATTAACCACAACAAGGGTAGTGCCAGGGCGCTTAATAGCCTCATCTACAGCCTCTACAGTATGGAGGGATTCAAAAACCTGCTCTTTCAAGCTCCGCTATCATAGGAGCTACTATTTCTGGTGGATACATAATTTTTAGTATTATTTATTCGCGGGGACAAAGATACAAAAATAATGATTAATGGTTGATGATTAATGGTTAATTGTCAATTCTAAATTGTTAATTCTTATAAAAACAATACTTTAAAAATATGTAAGTTTCATGTGAGTTTGGGGATATTTGTTATACCTAACTCACGTTAAAAAATGTGTAGAATAAGAAAAAGTTGTACTTTTGCATGGGGAATTTCTAAATAGGAATTTTATGAGAGGTCTATTTTTCTTTTTGGCATTTCTTCCCTTATGGGTTGGAGCACAAGGTTTTGATGATTTTTGAATATTGGGGGTAAGGGGAGCTTTTACTCATACCAATAGCTCTCATAATTTGGGCTTTGTAGGGGCATCTCTCAATACGGAGTATAACTGGGTAACCTGTTCGCTCTATGCAGGAGTGCATTTGGGTTCACAAAATACCCTTACCGAGCAGGGGCGTAAGCAGTCCAAAACGGAAATAGTCCCTGAGATAGGATATGAGTTTAGCCTTATTCTCCTTTGGGATGGGTGTATCGCTCAATACCCATGCACTCCAGCCTCGTATAGGTCTTTTCTTTTTTTCAATATTCATCAGGCTTATGTGGGTATTCCATTCCTTTCCGCCGAGATACAGTCTTTAAAGGGCTGACCTTCACGCTTGTGCTTAATTTCTCTAATGCAGAAAGTAGTGATGATCTTAGGCTGTGGTATTCAAGAATTTTCATAACAATATAAATAATAAATTAATTAATGAACCAAGAAATAAAAACTCAATACCATAGAAGAGGCTATTGAGGATATTAAACAAGGGAAAATCGTCATCGTGGTAGATGATGAAGACCGCGAAAAACGAAGGGGATTTTATTGCAGCAGCAGAAAAAGGTAACCCTCTGAAATGATTAACTTTATGACCCATTATGGACGTGGTTTGCTTTGTGCGCCCCTATTGGAAAAGCGTTGTAAGGAATTGGGCTTGGACATGATGGTGGAGAACAACACTGTACTGCACCATACCCAATTTACTGTTTCTATAGACCTCAAGGGAGAGGGCTGTACTACAGGAATTTCTGTATTTGACCGTGCCAAAACAATTAAGGCACTCGTAAAAGCCTGAGACCAAGCCAGAGGACTTTGGTCGTCCAGGACATATATCTCCCCTCAAGGCCAAGGAAGGCGGAGTACTTCGCCGTACAGGCCACACCGAAGCAGCGGTAGACTTGGCGCGCTTGGCTGGACTGGAACCTGCGGGGATACTCATTGAGATTCTCAACGAAGATGGTTCCATGGCACGCCTGCCACAGCTGGTGAAAGTGGCTGAAAAACACAATCTTAAAATTATTTCTATAGAGGACTTGGTGGCCTATCGTATGCGCCATGATAGCCTTATTGTCAAAAAAGAGGATTTCTCCATAGATACCGATTTTGGCCAATTCCGCCTACGTGCCTATGAGCAAACCACCAACGGACAGATACACTTGGCTTTCACCAAAGGTACTTGGGCTAAGGACGAACCTGTACTTACCCGTATCCATGCCAACTTTATTAGTAATGATATCTTAGAACTTTTGCGCAAGAAGGACAACGAACTCAGTCGCATCTTCCAGCAGATAGATGCAGCGGGTAAGGGGGCTTTATCGTCATCAACCAAGGAGGTTACTCCCAAAATCTCCTGCACCGTATCCAAGCTATTAAGGCAGCCCAAGAGGGCAAATCTGAACCTTCGCAAGCAACTGCCGCTCAGGTAAAAGATATAGGTATAGGCGCTCAAATCCTGATAGACTTGGGTATCTCTCACTTGAAACTCTTGACCAACTCCGAACCTTCTCGCTATGTGGGTATGTCGGGCTATGGCTTGGAAATTACAGACTATGTAAGTTACTAAGATGAAAAATAGAACAACTTCTCTTTTGTGATCAAAGTACGATAAGGGATTTCCTCCTTTTACCTTTTACCCTGCCCTTCGGCCGAATTACGCGCAGGTATCTTGACTTTTTGCCGAGCGCTGGCAGCGACTTTTGGGGGTAGAAAAGATAGCTTACAACACAGCTGATTATCTTAGTGGGAAGTATCCTAAATCTAATACATTGGAGGGTACCCTTTCCATTTGCGCTAATTTCTTGCCTACCCCGCGCCTTTTAGAACAGTTGCGTTCTCTTAAGGTAGGGGAGTCTATTATGTATCAAGGAAGGCAGTTGGCTTTTTATGAATGATGGTCTCACGCTCTTCTATCCTTCCTATAGAGTGGGAAGAGCCTTTGGTGGTTTTTGAAAAGCCTACCGACCTTTTTACCTATAATGACAAAGCGATAGACTTTGATTTTGAACTACTTACAAAAGGACGTGCCTCTGCTTCACTTTCTCCTACCACGGCTTCTTGGGCGATAAGGCCAACCTCTTCATAGAGGAAGGTGCCAAGGTCGAGTTTGCTACCCTCAATTGTCAGAAAGGTAAGATTCTACATAGGCAAAGATGCCGAGGTTATGGAAGGTAGCCATCTGCGTGGGTCTATTGCCCTTTGCGAGCATGCTACCGTGAATATGGGTGCCAAGCTCTATGGAGCTACTACTATAGGCCCTTACAGTAAGGTAGGCGGTGAGATAAGTAACTCCGTTATTTGGGGGTTACTCCAACAAGCAAGCATGACGGCTTCTTGAGGCAATTCCGTACTGGGACAATGGTGTAACTTGGGGGCAGATACCAATGTCTCCAACCTCAAGAATACCTATAATACGATACAGCTATGGGATTACCAAAAGGGCGGTTACACCTCTTCAGGTTTGCAATTCTGTGGGGTACTGATGGGAGACCATTCCAAAAACGGCCATTAATACCCAAATCAATAGTGGTACCACTATAGGGGTTTTTGCTAACCTTTTTCTCTGCTGGATTTTCGAGCAAATATATTCCTAATTTTGCTTGGGGAGTCTCTGCTGAGAAATACCGCTTGAGGAGGCTTTCGCCGTAGCCGAGCGTGTGATGGCACGTAGGGGTATTGCTTTTGACCAGAGGGAACAACATATACTCCAGTGGTTGTTTGATAACCAATAGGTAAAATGATTCACTCAATTTTATAAGGCGCAATAAATTGCGTCTCTACCCTAATCGCTGGCCAAGACACTCCCGAAGAGTGTAGTCATTCGTAGAGACACAATTTATTGCGTCTTAAATAGTTAGCAACAATGTTTTTAACCTTTGATTTGCATTATTATTTCACCACTACCGTCTTGATATTGGCAAATTCCCATACGCCAAAGTAAGAAAGCTCACGGCCATAGCCTGAGTTCTTGATACCGCCAAAGGGCAAATGCGGGTCACTGATAAGCATCTCGTTGATATATACCGCACCTTCGTCAAAGCGAGGGGCTTGTGATTTTACAAAATCTACATTCTGGGAGAAGATGGCCACTCCTAAGCCAAAATCCGATTGGTTGCTCAGCGCAATGGCCTCTTCAAAATCTCGGAAGGTGGTGATGACTGCTACAGGCCCGAAGGTCTCTTCCCTGAATACTCGCATGGTAGGAGTAACTCCAGTAAGGACAGTAGGTTCATAGAAAGCACCTGTACGCTTGCCCCCACAGTGTAGGGTAGCACCCTCGGAGAGGCTCTGCTTGACCATTTCTTCTATTTCTATGGCCAAGTCTTCTCGTGCCATAGCACCTATTTCGGTGGAAAGGTCATACTTGTCGCCTTGCTTGAGGGCTTTGACCTTTTCGGTAAAGGCGGCTGTAAATGCCTCGGCTATGGATTCTTGCACTAAGATACGTTTGCCTGCGATACAACTCTGTCCTGCGTTCTGCATACGGGCATTGACAGCTGTGGCAACGGCCTTGTTAAGGTCGGCATCCCTCGCAGACGATAAAGGCGGCACTGCCTCCGAGTTCCAAGACGGATTTCTTTAGGTGCTTACCTGCACACTGGGCTACCGACCTACTGCAGGCTCACTTCCTGTAAGGGTAACGCCCTTAATGGCAGGGTGAGCGATGATGGCTTCTACATGTTGGCTAGGCAAAGGCAGGTTCTTGTAGATAGGGAAAGCCCTAAGGACTTATCAAGGAAGATTTCTTCCAACAGGGCAGCAGCTGTAGGGACATTGGAAGCGTGTTTTTACGACCAATACATTGCCCAAAAAGTAGGTTAGAATAGCTACGCGGAATACTTGCCAAAAAGGGAAGTTCCACGGCATAACAGCTAAAAAGTACGCCTAAGGGGTCTAAGGGACATAACTCTCTCGTCCAACTGCTCTGCAAAGGTTGGGGACGGATAAAGTCGTCAATATGAGTGAGATAATAATCACAAAAGGCTAGACATTTTTAACCTCAGCAAGAGCTTGTGCCAAAGGTCTTGTTCTATATCGGCAGTAATAGCGCGGCATATTGTTCGGCATGGGTTAGTAGCTTTTCTCGGATACGGCTGATGACCTCCTTTACGTGCGGTTAAGGGCAGTTTCGCCAAGTGTGGTAAGCGCTTTCCATTTCGCTTACGGAAGTAAGAGCTTTTTCTAACATCTTTCTTAATTGTTAATGGTTAATTATCAATGGTTAATTACTAATGACAAATGACAAATCTCTAATTTCTAAAGGGATTTGTCATTTGTTGTTATTCACTTATTTCGCTTTTCACTTTTCACTACTGATTAGGTAGTTCCTTGTATCCCATATTCCAGAGAGAAAAGGCTTGTTCGTCAGCATATCCTTCGATCATCTTGCTCACTGGGGTACCTGCCCGTGTCCTGCATTGGTTTCTATGCGTAGGATAATAGGTACATTCTTGCAGGCTTGTGCAACTGAGCGGCAAACTTGAAGCTGTGGGCTGGCACTACACGATCGTCGTGGTCGGCAGTAGATACCATGGTAGCAGGATAGCAAACGCCCTCTTTTACATTGTGTACAGGAGAGTAACCTTTGAGGGTATTCAAACATTTCCTTGCTGTCATCGGAGGTACCATAGTCATAAGCCCAGCCAGCACCCGCGGTGAACTTGTGGTAGCGAAGCATATCCATTACCCTACATCGGGCAAGGCTACACGCATAAGGTCAGGACGCTGAGTCATTACGGCTCCACCAAAAAGTCCTCCATTAGAAGCAACTTTTGATAGCCAATTTCTCCTTAGAGGTATATTTTTCTTTGATAAGGTATTCAGCAGCGCGCGATAAAGTCATCGAACACGTTTTTGTTTCTTGAACTTAGTACCATCGTCATGCCATTTTTACCATATTCACCACCTCCACGGATATTAGCAGTGGCATATACCCCGCCATTGTTCATCCATACAGCGATGCTTACACCAAAGTAAGGATAAGTGATAGCATTGAACCCGCCATAGCTATAGAGTAGGGTAGGGGCAGTACCGTCGAGCTTGGTAGTCTTCTTTATAAGTATGGTCATAGGCACCTTTAGTGCCGTCCTTAGAGGTATAGAATACTTGTTTGACCTCGTACTCACTCAGAGTTGAAAGCGATGGAAGGTTTCCAGTATTGGGTGTTCTCCACTTTCCAAGTTGAGTTTGTAGATACTTGTAGGAGTACAAGTGTTGGTAAACCAGAAATAAGTATCCTTTTTGATCCTCTTTGAAGAGAATCCACCGGCAACTCTCATGGAAGGAAGCTTAATATCGCGAATAAACTTACCTGAGAAGTCATATTGTTTTTACTTCGGTAAGGGCAGCCACGGTATATTTTGGCAAGAATATAGCCACCAGCGGTAGTGATATCCAATACATTTTTCATTTTTCAGGATAAGATCCTTCCCTAATGTTCAGGAGTTGGATTCTTTACGTCGGTAACTACTACTTTTCCGTTAGGAGCGTTGAGGTTGGTGAAGAGGTAGAGCTTATCACCCTTAACATCAATCACTGAAGCATCATAAGAATAGTCGTTATGATAGTAACTAAATGTGCTTTAGGATCTTTTAAGTCTTTGATAAAGAGTTTATTACCAGAGGTGGCATCCGCACCGAAGATGATAAGGTATCTTTGATCATCGCTTACATAGGCATCGGTATAGCGGTTTTTTTCCTCAGCAGTACCTCCGAAGATGAGCACATCTTCTTTCTGAGAAGTACCGAGCTTGTGGTAATACACCTTGTTCTGGTCGGTTTTTTCAGAAAGTTCACTACCCTTTGGCTTGTCATAGGAAGAGTAGTAGAAACCTTCGTTTCCTTTCCAGTTACCTCCACCGAATTTTTACATCTACGATGGGGTCGCCTATTTGTTCTTTTGGTCTTGGCATTGAGCACTATGGCTTTTTCCCAGTCGCTACCAGCCTCAGAGATAAGGTAACATACCAAAGAACCATCTTTGGAGAAGTTTAGCCCAGCCAAGGAAGTGGTTCCATCGGCAGCAAACTTGTTAGGGTCAAGGAATACTTCCTCGTTACCGTCCTTATCCTTGCGGTAGAGCACACTCTGGTCTTGCAAACCGTTGTTGCGATAGTAGTAGGTATAGTCACCTTCTACAAAAGGAGCGCCTGACTTTTTCTGTAATTCCAGAGTTTTTCTAGTTGTTCCTTAATCGTTTTGCGGTAAGGAATTGCATTGAGATAATCAGTGGTGAATTGGCTTTGTGCCTTCACCCAAGCCTCCCAGTCTCTGGACTTCTGGTCGTCTTCGAGCCAACGGTAAGGGTCAGCTACTTTCTCTCCGAAATAATCGTCTTCTACGATTTGTTCTTTGGTTTGGGGATAGGTAAAGTCTTTCATCTGTTCTGTCTCGGCGGGTTGTTGAGAGTTGTTCTTACAGCCGAAAAGGGCAAGAGCACAACCTAGCGGAATATACTTCATATTAATTGTTAATTATTAATTGTAAATTGTCAATTCTTCACTCTTTGTTTTTCACTTTTCATTTGGTAGCTTCTTATACCCCATGTTCCATAGGGCAAAGGCTTGCCAGTCAGCGGTTTGGTCTATGATTTTGCTCTACAGGCGTACCTGCACCATGGCCTGCATTGGTCTCTATACGGATAAATACAGGGTTTTTGCAGGCTTGTTTGCTTTGTAGCTGTGCGGCAAACTTGAAGCTGTGGGCGGGTACCACACGGTCATCATGGTCTCCAGTGAAGACAAGAGTAGCAGGATAGCAAACGCCCTCTTTACATTGTGCACAGTGGAGTAGCCTTGAGGTACTCGAACATTTCCTTGCTGTCATCGGAAGTACCATAGTCGTATGCCCAGCCTGCTCCAGAGGTGAATTTGTGGTAACGAAGCATATCCATCACCCCTACATAAGGCAAGGCAACACGCATAAGATCAGGGCGTTGGGTCATTACTGCTCCTATGAGTAGTCCGCTCGTTGGAACCACCCTTGATGGCGAGTTTCTCCTTGGAGGTGTATTTGTTATCTATCAAGTATTGGCAAGCAGCGATAAAGTCGTCAAAGACGTTTTGTTTCTTGAACTTAGTACCATCATCATGCCATTTCTTACCATATTCGCCTCCTCCACGAATGTTGGGCTACAGCAACATACGCCACCATTGTTCATCCATACGGCATAAGTAACAGCAAACCATGGAGTGTAGCTAGCATTGAATCCACCATAACCATAAAAGACAAGCAGGAGCTGTACTCATCTAGGGGAGTACCTTTTTATAGGTGATGATCATAGGTACTTTGGTGCCGTCCTTGGAGGCATAGAATACTTGTTTTGACTCAAAAATCATTGAGGGTTGAAGTCTATCTTAGGTGCCCAATAAAGCTCTGTATTTCCATTGTCTAAGTGTAACTTATAGATACTTGAGGGTGTATAGTTTTCAAAGGAAAAATAACTTTCGTTCTCCTCATCCTTAGCACTATTCCAAGGTTACTGTACCTAAGGCAGGAAGTTTGATATCTCGGATAAGTTTTCCTTCAAAATCATATTGTTTTACTTGGGAGATGGCATCTTTCATATAGTGTGCTAAGATATATTCTCAGCCACCACAGGGGTAAGTACATTTTTGGGTTTCAGCAATAAGGTCTTTCCAGTGCTCTGGGGTAGGATTCTTTATGTCTGCCACTACGATTTTTCCATTAGTATTCAGGTTGGTTTTGAAGTAGATTTTATCCCCTTTGATAGAAAGGACAAAGGTATCGGAGTCATAGTTGTTGAGGATAGTGATGAGTGGACTGTTGGGTTTTCAAGGTCTTTGATCCACAACTTACCTCCAGAGGTAGTTTCCTCCCACGGATAATGAGGTAGTTTTCGTCATTGGACACATAGCCACCTACGTAGCGGTTTTTTTTCCTCTGGTTTGCCCTCCGAAGACTAATATGTCAGCTGACTGAGGGGTGCTGAGCTATGGTAGTATAGCTTGTTTTTGGTCGGTCTTTTCAGAAAGCTCACTACCCTTTGGCTTGTCATAGCTACAGTAGTAGAACTCTCATTTTTGTACCAGTAACCGCCTGAAAATTTGATATTAACAATAGTATCTCCTATTTGTTGTTTGGTTTTTGGTATCCATAACGATCGCCTTGCGCCAGTCACTTCTCTCTGAGATCAGATAGCACAAGAGGGAACCATCTTTGAAAAGTTGATTTCGGCCAAAGAGGTTGTCCCATCGGCAGCGAATTTATTAGGGTCAAGGAAGAGTTCCTCACGACCTTCTTTGTCTCGACGATAGAGAACATCTTGGTTTTGCAAAACCATCGTTCTTATAATAATAGGTATAATCCCTCACATTGAAGGGAGCGGTGAGTTGTTCATGATTCCAGAGTTTTTTTCCGCTTGTTCCTTGATTTGGTTGCGGTAAGGAATGGAGTGTAGGTAGCCAAAGGTAACCTCGTTTTTGAGCTTTTTACCCAAGCGGCGGTTTCTTCACTCTATCGTCCTCAAGCCAGCGATATGGGTCAATCACCTTCTCTCCAAAATAGGTGTCTTCTACATTCTCCTTTTTGGTTTCAGGATAAGAAAAAGTTTTCATGTCTCTTTCTCTTCTTTAGCAGTTTGTTTTTGCTGGAGCGAATGACATGCCGTCAAGGCAAGCAAACACCCCACAGGAATAAAAGAATGATTTCATATGTAAGTATTAATTGTTAATGATCAATGATTAATTGCCAATGGTTGAATGAAAAATTTGGCTTTATTAGAATCAATGCCAAATATACGTTTTTAGAACTGACAAAAACGAAGAGGTAATAAATTGCGGCAACGCTAATCTTTAAATAGTGGCATTAATCATTACTTAAGTTTCTCAAGCTCTGTAATCAACTGATTCTCAAAACATCCTCTACTCTCTCAAGGGGGAGTTAGTAAGATAGAGGTTCAATAAGTTATAAAAGGGAAATTTTCTAATTTAATAAACAAATTAGACTATTTCAACGCCCTTAAAGACACATACTCCGCTCTCGCAACTCACATACTCTGCTCCAAGTATTCGCAGACTATCCTTTGAGGGGTTGGGGAGGTTTTTACAAATAATTGTTTATCAGTTACTTGCAATTTCAATAGCAACCTAAAAACAACTTGCGAAAACTTAAATCATTATTGATGTCAATTATTAACTTTAACTTCTTTTTATTATTACATTTTATTGATTTTACTGATTAAATGTTGTAATTTTTGTAGTCGCTAAGAAGTTTATCAATAATCCTATAAATCATGAAAAAGCAAATCGTACAAACGCTATGGCATATTGCCAGTGGCAAACCCCAAGAGCAAGGGGAGAAGGTCGTTTATCCCAACATACGCGAACAACTCAATGCAATCAAGGCTCTTATGAGCATTGACGGCTGGGACGAACTTGACCCCCAAGAGGATATGCCCGCCCCAGAGGCTCCCTCTTGTCCCTCTATCACAAGTGGTAAAGAGGCCACAAGTCACCAGCAAACAACAACTATTGAAGAGAAAAAGCTAGTGAACCACAAGAGCCTACAGAGAAAGAGGTCTCCGAAAAGCGTGATGCTGTAACAATTGTTGTACAAGAACAACCCTTATCACAACAGCCCGCACAACAACCCTCCTACTAAGCGTGTTCCTAAAAAGATGTCCGTAGGAAGAATGAAAAGGATACTAAGGCGGGGTAAATTAGTCAATTAGCTAATGTTTTTCCTTATTCATATTGAGCCTAAGGAAGATGAAGAGCAGCATAGTAAAGCCCCATAACCCTGAACCTCCATAACTGAAGAAGGGCAGTGGAATCCTCACAGTAGGCATGGTGCCGATGACCATACTGATATTGACAAAAAGTGTATAAAGAAAATTGCCGCCACACAGTAACCATAGATACGATAGAATCCTACCCGCTGGTTTTCAGCCAAAACACCATATACGTAGACAGAGCAAAGCAAAGAGAAGGGTAGCGGTAGCCGTCCCATAGAAACCCCATTCTTCACCCAAAGTGGTGAAGATATAGTCGGTATGTTGTTCAGGGACAAAGTCTCCCTTGGTAAGGGTTCCTTCCAAAAATCCCTTGCCTGAGAGTCCTCCCCTGAGGAGATGGCCGACCCTGGCTCGTAGGTGTTGTAAGCTACAGTCTGGCGAAGTGTTTGGGCTCATCGGTGATCCCGTTATCCAGCTGTAGCCAAAGGCCAAAGCGATCGCGGTGGTGCTGCTTGAAAACATTATAGAAAAATGAAATTGGCCGAATACGAGGTCAGCACACATAGTATTACTAGCAAAGATACATGCTTATAAGGGGTATGTCCGTTGTGCTGTTTTGCCCAATAGCTATAGAGTAGGGCAAGGAAAAACGAAAAAGTAATCGTGTTGCCCATGCCAAACTTTAGGGTGGAGAGGAAAACCATAAGGAACAAGAGCATCAGAAAGATAAAGGAAGAACTCATACCCTCTCGGTTCAGCGCAAAGATAAAAAGCCCCATAGACCAAGGTACTCCCCGGGTCGGGTTGTAAGATGATGAGAAAACAAGGTATGATGATAATCACCAGTGTATTAATCAAGTCCTTGAACTTACGTATGTCCGTCTGTATATGGCTGAGTTGCTTGGCAAAGAGCAGTGCGGTAGCTGTCTTGGCGAACTCGGCTGGTTGTATGGTAACAGGGCCTCATGGCATACCAGGCCTTAGCCCCATTGATTGTTTTTTTCCAAAGATAAGCACCCTCTACCAGTAGTAGCATGGCTACCATATAGAATATTTCTGGTGGAGTTCTCACAGAACTTCGGTTCAATAGCCAAGATAAACTAGGATAAGCAGCACGCTGGTACAGACAAAAAATAGTTGCTTGGTGGCATGCTGAGAGAAGTCCATAAGATTGGTGGTTTGTTCGTTGTAGCCTGTGGCATAGATACAAACCCAACCAATGGAGACCAACGCTATATATAGGAGGACACTGAGCCAATCAAGGTGTTTTTAACATAGGACTATTTATTAATAGAGAAAGGTCGTCCAGAGTAAGGCTTGGCATATTCGTCCTCCAAGCTCTTTTCTATCATTCTTTCTCAAGGTCTTTTCTTTTTACATTTTTAGTGAGGTATTCCTCTATCATTAGTGAGGCGATAGGGCTCCCTAGCGATACGGGCACCGAAGTAACTGTTTTCACCACCACCACTATGGCAATCTTGGGGTCTTCTATAGGCGCCATGGCCATGAATATGGAGTGGTCAGTCAGCTGCATACGCTTGCCATTGACTCTGATATAGTTCTCAGCAGTTCCTGTCTTGGCCGCAACATTGATGCTATCTATTTGGGTACCTCTGGAGGTACCTCCCGTATAGGAGAGGTTCATGCCTCGTATGATAGGGTCAAAGTATTTGGGATCAATACGGGTGTGCTTTATCTGGGTATATTCGGTAAAAGGAGTTGTTTCTCCTCCTATCACCACATGGGGAGTATAGTACCAGCCCTTGTTGGCAATAGCCGATAAGGCATTGGCCAGTTGCAAAGGGGTTACCAGCACCTCTCCTTGCCTGATACCATTGGAGATATTGAGGTAGCTCGCCATCCATTCTCTCCATATTGTCGGTTATAGAAAGCAGCATCGGGCAGATAGCCCTTGCGACCAATAGGAAAGTCACTACCCTAAGTAAGTTCCAAAACCAAAACTCTTTAAGTCCTCTGCCCAAGCGGTTAGTCCCTCGGCAGGAGTAGGGTATTTTTCTATGATCTTGCGGTATTCGTGAGCGAAATAGGCGTTGCAGGAAGCGGCAATGGCATGCATCATATCAAGTGGAGAGGCATGTCCGTGGCACTTTCATCACGCGGTTTCCGTAGTGGTAACCACCATTGCAGGAAACTAAGGTGTTGAGGGTCATCACCCTTCTTGTAGCTAAAGCAAGGCTGTAAAAGGTTTGAAGGTAGAACCAGGAGGGTATTCGGCTAGCAGTGCACGGTCAAAAGGGCTTGGCAATGGAGTCGTTGTACAGCATAGTATAATTCTCCGAACGCTTGCGCCCTACCAGTAGGTTAGGGTCATAGGAGGGGGCGGAGACAAGCGCCAAAAATCTCCCCTGTCTTGGGTTCTATAGCCACAATACTGCCACGCTTGCACTGCATAGGGTCTCTCCATAGCGCTGCAAATCATCGTCTATGGTTAGCTCCAAGGACTTACCCTGCTACAGGAAGCGTGTCATAAGCTCCATTTTTATAAGAGCCAATCACACGGTTGAACTTGTCCTTTTGCAGGTAGTGTACCCCTTTCTTGCCTCTGAGAAAGTCTTCATACTGCTTCTCTACGCCTTGTCGGCCAATGATTTCACCAGCCAAGTAGTAAGGGTTGTTCTTCGTCCCCAATCATTCACCCGCTGATGTAGCCCAATACATTGGCGCCGCTGAAGGTCTCATAGTGTCTAAGCAAGCGCTTTTGCACAAAGAAGCCAGGGAACTTTCGGAGTTTTTCTTGCAAAGGGCATACTCTTCCTTGGAGAGTTGGCTGACGAAAACCGAAGGCTTGCGGTAAGAATATTTCTTAGCTTTGTCCAAACTCTCGTGAATTGTTTTATACTTATGTTCACCAGCGAACAAAAACTCTAAGGTATCCAAGCTTTTTACTCACGTGGTACCACCATAATATCATAAGCGGACTGGTTGGATACCAGTAGCTTACCATTTCTATCATAGATATACCCACGTTCAGGATAATCATAAGACAATTTCTATAGCCACATCCTTAGCAATATTGTCTTTGCGAGTGTCTTTATCAAGCATTTGTAAATAGAAAAGTCGAATTAATATAGAGATCGTTCCTACACAGATAATAAAAGGGAGGAATATCATTATTCTATAATGCTTCCATCCAGCGTGGCAAAAAATAATCATTATCTTTGAAAAGCACAATAAAAATGTGAATTGTTACAAGAAATATTTTTATTTTTGCTTTTTTTAAAAACACATATAAGTTTTGGCACGAAAAATTGTAAATAATCTAAGTGATAATTAATGCCAATAATCATTAATCATTATTTGCTATCTCTTTAAATCGTAAAGAGATGTTATTTGAAAAATCTATATAGGGTAAATATTAACAGAGGAAAAATCCATTTAATTAGTAATTATTTTTCAAAAACCGTCATAAATAGTTAAATTTAAATTTAACGTTTTTGTATAATTGATTAGTATATAACATATTAAATGTAACTTGATAGTTAAAAAGGACTAATGAAAATTTTTAACTCCATTGTGAATATAAATCGTACCTTTGCCCCGAATTTGAAAAACATTATAAATTATGACATAAACTATAAGAAAAACTAAACCAAACCAAACCACCTAAAGATTATAAGAATCAAAAAGGGCACACTTATTTAAGGAGAAACTTTAACCTCTTTTGATAGTAATGTAGATGTTTCTGAAAAAGCAACTACATATCACTTAAAAACCACAAAAACTGACAGAAAACATTTTTGACTTCCAATTTTATTAAAACAAATTTAATTAGAAACAAGTCTAAAAATTGAAAATTAGATGACAAGACAAAGTATGTCAAAAGTAAAACAACTATTGTTCTTTTCCTTGTGTTCAACCTTTGCCTTTGCACAAGAAACAGGAGATTACAAAAACACTTTTAGAAGGCAATGTAAAGAGTGTGTGCCTGACCACTTATGTTGCCTTTAGACAAGGGTGGAGGACATTATGGAAAAGGAAGTGTAGCTAAAGGGTAGATAACCTACTGATACACTATGATAAGAAAGGAAATGTAACTGAAAAACCGCTTACTATAGCAACGGAGGCTTATGGTACTCTAAAAATATGTATAAGGAGGGCAGTGAGGTAGAAAAACCTGATCCCAAGGCCACACAACCTAAAAACCAATTAAAGAGGAGCCTGTTGTAGAAGAAGGCTTCAGAGGACGTGTGACCTATCGCTATGACAAGAAAGGTCAAAAAACAGAAGAATCCTCTTTTTGATGCTAAGGGTACCTTACTTTGGCGCTATGTATACCGTTATGATACACGTGGAAATGTCGTAGAAAGAGACAGCTATGATACTCAGGCTGTTTTGTTTATGAGAGAATCTACCGCTATGACTCCAATAATAATAAATTGGAAAAAGAGGTTACTATGAAAACCAAACCGCTTATAAGTGTACTTGGACATGATGATGATAAAGGTAAGGTAGCTGAAAAGGAAGAATACTTCACAGAGCTAATCTCTCTGCAGAATTAGATAAGATTGTCATAGATGAGGTCAATACCAAAGGGGTATTGCGCAAAAACTCAAATATACCTCATGATAATAAGGGTAATAGAACAGAGGTAAACATCTATGATGCGCAAACTAAAGCTAAGCCTCTCTGCAGCGGCTCAAGCACCTGAAAAGGAAGAGCCTAAGAAACCTTCCTATCAAGAAATAGCTGATCCTAAGCTCCTTTTATACCGTTGAGTATGATAACTTGGGTAATATCTGGAAAAAGATACCTATGTCTCATAACAAGGCTGGACAGATTATTGAAGTCAAGAGTGTAGATAATGACCAAAAACCTTTCTTCCGCTACACCTATAAGTATGATGCTAAGGGTAATGAGATAGAGCGTGTGAATTATGACAAGAGCAATGAGGTCATCCAAAAACAACGCAAGTCTATAATAGCAAAGGCGAACTTGTAGAACGTGCCGAATATGACTCTTATGGTGAACTTATCCAGAAAAATACTTATAAGTATGATGAGAAAGGACAACTAATAGAACAAGGCTATAATACCGATGGTTCTTTGGCTTTCCTTATCAAATCCACTTACACTGGATTGGGTGAGTGTGTGCAATCCACTACCTTTAACCGCAAAGGGAGGAAACATCCAAACTCATACAACAATATAAGACAGATGCTAATAAGAACTGGACAAACCTTACTCAATATTCTACTGGTAAAAGCTACTTTTTATCACCGAGCGTATCATAGAATACTACAAATAAATACAAAAACTCATAAAAACTATAAGGACTACTAAAGAAGGAAGACTACCCCTTTGTGGGTGGTCTTCTTTGTTAAATATATGTTATCTCGATAGCTATTTCTAAATATTTTCATACCTTTGACCCAGCGGGAACCTAACTCTAAGCTTACGCAGCATTTTAAGTTTGATGCGTATAAGAAGACGGAACGTATCCAATATACCGATGGCAAAAGGCTCGTACATCACCGAGCGCACTATAGAATATCACAAGAGTAATTAAACAAATTAAGTAGAATAGAAAGAGGCTATCCCCAAGGACAGCCTCTGTTTTTCTCACAGGGGTATTATTTGTAGAGACGTTATTTATAACGTCCTCTATCAGAATGTAAACCCTCAACGCAGAGTATCATAGCTGAAAAGCTTTTGCCTGCTGTTGTTATATTGGTACTTGATTCCCGCCCTGATACCGCTGGCGATAATAATTAGCGCCCACGGCAAAAGAGAAAAATATCCGAGTAAGTAAAAAGCCGTATATTGTAAATTGATAGGCCAGCGAAAAAGGCCTATAGACAAAGACTTCGGCATCTTGGGTCATAGCAAAACCAAATTGGTTAATGCCATTGCCTATATAGCCTGCTCCCAATCCCCAGCTAAGGCCTACGCTGGGTGCGGATACGGTAGTACTGAGCTGTAAGAGAGACAAAAATCTAAGTGCTCGGCGGGGATACCTCGTTGCTTTCTCAGAAATCGACGATAGGAGAGCGTTGCGCCAAAAGCGGCTGCCCATACGTATCTTGCCTTGTAGGTTGTTTTGGAAAATGTGGGGAACCCAAGGAGAGTTCATTACTAACAGCAGCACGAAAGAGCGTAAAAATCCTCCATGATTTGTTTCTCATAGGTATAATCGCCCCTACCCTTGTAGTAAGGATAGGGATTAAGCTCAGCCGTCTGCATACGTCCATATCGTTCATAGCTACTCACCAGTAGGTTGTAGCCTCAAGATGAAGGTCAGGTCGAAGAGCATCGGAAGGAAGAGATATCGTCCCAAGTGGGACTAACCTGATAGCTCTCATCGGAAGAAGAGTGATAGGCTTCAGTTCCTGAAGTACTTTCAGGGGGAGAAGAGAGCCCTATCCTTAGCCTCCTCCTTGAGATCCTGCCCATAGGTGGCAGCACTGTAAAAATAGAAAAATAAGTAAAAATGTTTCATAATAATGACAGGAGAGAGGACAAGTGACGAGTGACCAATACTATAGTGGAATTAGTTACTAGTCACTTGTCACTAGTCGTTAGTCACTATTAATGATTTCCTTGGTGGTTTTTTTCTTAGTAAATCATTAACGGTTTTGACAGGGTTGAAAGTAATCTGTGGTACTTCGACAAAGATACTAATCCAGCCTGCCATACCTATTCCCATAGGCCAGGGAGTTCTAAGGCTTTGAGAGGGCGTCCGTTATAAGATTTCTCGGTGATAAAGCTCAGTTTCTTGTCTTGGAACCTCTTCAAGGTCAAATACCTCTCCCTTGTAGTTCTTGATACAGCAAACAATATCTACGGGGTTGAAGTGGGTAGAGGCCTGTAGGCGTTCCCATTGTTGTGGATTGTCTTTGTCTATCTGTGCCATTTCTATGATTTGTAAGGATTCGTTACCATCGGCATCCTTTATCCAGAAGGGGCCACCGCCCTATTTCGCCTTCGTTCTTTACCATCCACATACACGGATAGGGCGGTTCAGTGCCTGATAGATGTATTCTATCATATAGCGTTTGGCAAACTTATGTACATAGGAGGGCACCTTGATATTGAGTTCGGGGAGAAACTTGAGGATCTCAGGTAGTTCCTTTTTCTTGAGTTTCTTTTGGATTTTTTGTAGATCTCATGCACCTTGGAGCGCGTATCTTCTAGTTTTTCCAGCCAAGACCTCTTTGTAGAAAAATAGCCTCATCGGCGTAGGATTCTCACCACTACATTATCTAGTGTTTTGATAAAGATAATGTCGGCATTCAGTTCGTTAAGGTTTTTAAAGCCAAAGGCACCATGTCCGGCAGGGCGGAAAAAGTGTTGGTTTTTTTCTCATCGCGGAAGAACTCATTGTCAAGGGTCAGTGCCACCGTATCGGTACTTTCTCACTTTGGTGAGAGAAACTCACCTCGAAGTGTACCCCATATTGCTTTTTCCAAGTTGGGTCGTATCTCGGCCAATTGGTTTAGGAAAAGGGTGCTATATTCCTTACCACGGTAAAGTGGATATTGACAACATCCCCTGAGCGGCATAGAGGAAAAGCCTCTCGAAGTGTTCTTCAAAGGCGGTAACTACCTTTTTCGCTATATTTGTGGAAGGGAAAAGCCCTTTGGGTTTGTTTTTGTAGTTAAAAGGCTCCTCCTTGAGTAGGATATGGGCAATACGGAGCTTTCGTCCTCATTGAGACCATCAAAGGCCTTATGCTGCTCTATATACAATTGCAAAGCGTCATAGAAAGCAAATTGAGGGAGGTATTGAAAGAAAATTTCCGCATTGGCATTGCCACTTTCCTTGATATACTCATCGAAGGTTTGTTTTTAGGATCAAAATCACTCTCAAAGGCTGAAAGGAACTGGAACATACGTGTAGCGGAACCAGAGGCAGGGACAAACTTGAGAATGTCCAAGCTGTTTTTCTTCTTCTGGTAGGTGGCACATACTGAATGGCATCTTCTCTAGAGAAAGAGAGGATACCGCTACCCACATGGGCAGGGAGCTACTAAGTTCACAGGAGGGACACCTGCGAGGGGAAAATGGCTGCACTTGTTCTTGTAACTTGCTGACTTTTGATACCTTTTTCTCCTAAGAGAAGTTGGTCGTACTCGGTTAATTCTTTCATCGTGTTAGCTTTTGGTTAATTTGTTCAACTCTATCGTTCATATTTCCTTTCAACAAGTGAAAAAGGATGGATTTTCTCTCTCAAAAAGTCCTTGAAAAAGGTAAAGATCTCAGCCCTGTTCCTCAGGTTTATCCCTTAGATCATCAGGCACCCAAGGGGTATCTATATAAGTAAGGAAGATGTGTTCGTACTTGTGATTTAGTGCCTGACGCTCTATCACAGGATCACACTTCCCATAATATATATAGGAGTAAATGACCAGCTCCAAAAAGGCAGGTATCACAAAAGAGACACCCTATGGCCTTAGAAAGCGCCTCATTCTCCAGGCGGATTTGCCCTTTGGCAATAGGGTAGCAAGTCCTCCCAAGTACATACAGCATGCAGCTTGTCCCACTTCTCTTGTAGGTAAAGGCGCATATACTCCTTAACCCACTGGGTGTGGTATAGGGAAGCCATCAGCTCGCTAAGAGTACTCTTTTCTCGTGATTCAGGCCCTACAAAGGCGATACGCTTGCAGAGGCTCGGCTGTTGTATAAGATCTTTTTCCCATTCTATATAAGCTAAAACAGCAATAAGGGTAAAAGATGGCATATTGTAAGGCGGTAAACATAGGAAACCTTTGTAGGTGTATATGACGATGAAATGGCATCACCCACAATCCAGCCAATTTCTCTATCTTACGCCTTGCCATAAAGCCACATACCGACCAAGAAAAATGGCGGTGGTAGTGGCATCTACCCAGTCCGTCCATACGAAATGTGCTAATCCCAAAGTGATCTCCTCCATAGAGAAATCATTGTTGATATAGGGCTTAAAGTAATAGACAAACATTACAAAAAGCCAACTTAGCAGCGCCAGCCATAGGGTGTTTTTGGTATCGGAAGCACTCATCTGGGAGATTTCCACATGTACGCTATCCTCGAGTTGTGCTTAGCCCACAATACCCAGCCATACACACTCATTATGGTATATAGTAGGCATTGATAAGCATTATCGCCAAAGAGCCTACCTACCCACAGCAGGTAGACACAAAGAGCACCGTACTGATGATGCCTGTAGGGATACACCCATATATTCCTTTTTCTTGGAAAAGAGCACACTCAGAAGGCCGAAGAATACCCCTAATAGTTCTATGGTTAACAAGTGTATAGGCGTATCCTTATACTGGGAAAAGATCCACTCAAAAATGTGGTTCATAATCGTGTCGGTCGGATTTTACTATTTTTATGTAGATAAGTCCTTTTTCTAATAGTTCAAAGACCTCCTCACTTCATTGGTAAGTACTCCATAACACGGTCGTATTCGCCATATCTGAGTGCTTAGTGGGTTCTCATATACGATAAGCCCAGAGCAGCGGAGCTTCTTAATAAAGTGAATAATAGGTGCTCAAAACTCATCTTTGGAGCGGACTAAGGGTAAGTTCTACTGATACTTTCATTGTAAAAATGTTTTCGTTTTCGGATAGCAACATACTAGGAAATAGCACATATTTTTGAATATTTTTGATAAAACTACAAATAGTAGTAACTTTGCCTGCTGTAACAGTAATCGCAAAAGCAATGGCAAGAAAAATAGGTATTTCCAGACAGTTTTTGTAAAAAGTATGTTCTTCCTACTTTTTCTCCCTGCTGATGGGCGTGGTGGTGATCCACAATGCTGATAGCACCATACGCAAGGTTACAACCGATAAGCTCTATACTGGAGCTTGATAGTATTCCTAAGCGCAAAGTAGCTCCTGCTACTGGGCACAGGCAAGAGTCTTAGAATGGACAGCCTAACCTCATTTCCGGTATAGGGTGGAGGCAGCTGTGGCTCTTTTTCAAGGCGCAGAAGGTGGATTATATCCTTATCAGCGGGGATAATAGCCGCCAAGGGTATGATGAACTCATCGATGAAAGAGGCCTTGGTAGCCTGCAAGGCGTGCCTTCTCGCAGAAAATCTACTTGGATTATGCGGGGTTTCCGTACTTGGATTCGGTCGTAAGAGCCAAAGAGATTTTCTCTCTTACCCAGTTGACGGTCGTCTCCCAAGCCTTTCACGACCAGCGTGCGATTTACTTAGCTCAAAAAGTATGGTATAGATGCCATTGGCTTTTGTGCCAAAGATGTAGATAAGTCACAGGTCTTTAAAACCAGCGTCAGAGAATACTTTTGCCCGAGTGAAAGTCTTTGGGGACTTGACTTTTTGGAGTGAAACCCAAGTTCTTGGGAGAGAAAAATAGAAATACACTCAATTATGCAGGAGATAGGAAATTTGTACTTGATACCCAACCTATTAGGGGAGAGTGAGGTCACAGAGGTCTTGCCCCTCGTGTACGGGAGGTGGTGCTACACTGCGCTAATTTTATAGTGGAGAATGCTAAGAATGCGCGACACTTTATCAGCAGATAGCTCCCGAACACCCCCAAGGGAATTGGCTTGTACTGAACAAGTATACACTGGAGGAGGATAAGCAGCAGTTTCTATCCCCTTGTCTTTCAGGCTATCCCATGGGAATTATCTCCGATGTGGGTTGTCCTGCCATAGCCGACCCAGGCAGCGACATTGTGCGCTTGGCACACCACAAGGGCATACGTGTGGTGCCCTTGGTAGGGCCATCCTCCTTGCTGCTATCCCTTTATGGCCAGCGGTATGGAATGGGCAGTCTTTTTGCCTCTCAATGGTTATCTGCCTATAGATAAGGGGGAGCGTAAGGCCGCCCTAAGCGCTTGGAGAAAAAGAGCAAAGAAGAGCGACAGTCCCAGCTTTTTATAGAGACACCTTACCTGCAATGAGGCACTCTTGGATGAGATGTTACAGCTGCTCTCCCCACAGACCTCCCTATGTGTGGCTACCAATGTAACCCTCGCAGGAGAATCCATACATACCTATACCGTAGGGGAGTGGCGGCATAAGCGCAAAGGGCTGCAATTGGACAAACAACCGACGATTTTTATATTATTATAAGGGCAAATTGCTTCACATACTGCTTACGCGACTTTGCCTTTCTACAACTCAAAAACTTTCAACATGCTTGAAAAAGAAAAATTTAGACTATGAAAAGTGGTACTAGTGGGCGTGATTACCGCTACCTCAAAACGAAGAAAAAGCCCACGAATATTTGGACGAACTGGAGTTTTTGACCCACACGGCCGGGTGGAGAGGGTGATTAAGCTGCTTTTACCCAGCGCCTTGATACCCCCAACCCTAAAACCTTTATCGGCACAGGTAAGATGGAGGAACTCACCCAGTTCGTAGAAGAAAACGAAATAGGTACCGTTATCTTTGATGACGAGCTGACACCGCCCAGCAGAACAATATAGAAAAATCCTAAGGATCAAAATATTGATAGGACAACGCTCATCTTGACATCTTTTGCCCAGCGTGCCCAAACAAGCTATGCCCGTACACAGGTGGAGCGATGCGCAGTATCAGTACCTTTTTGCCGCGCCTGCAGGGACTTTTGGACACACTTAGAGCGCCAGCTGGGGGTATTGGGATGCGTGTCCTCGGGGAGACGGAGATAGAGACAGACCGACGTATCGTCCGTGATCGTATGTGCTTCTGCTCAAGAAGATTAGAAACCATAGATAGGCAAATGGCTACCCAGCGTAGCAATCGAGGTGCCTGGTGAGAGTGGCTCTTATTGGTTATACCAATGTGGGGAAATCTCACCCTGATGAACCTTATCAGCAAGAGTGAGGTATTTGCTGAAAACAAGCTCTTTTGCGACCTTGGACACTACCGTGCGCAAGGTGGTTATTGGCAACCTACCCTTTTTGCTAAGTGATACAGTAGTATTTATCCGAAAGCTCCCTACCCAGCTTTATAGAATCGTTCAAGAGTACCTTGGACGAAGTCAGGGATGCCGACTTGCTGCTACATGTGGTGGATATTTCTCATCCCAATTTTTGAAGAGCATATCGCATCGGTCAATCAGATATTGGGCGAAATACAAAGTATCAATAAGCCTACTATCATGGTCTTCAACAAAATAGATGCTTATACTCACCAAACCATAGACCAAGATGACCTGATGACCGAGAAGACCTCCCGACACTTTTACCCTTGAGGATGGAAACAAACATGGATGAACCAGTATGAATGGAGATGCTATCTTTATTTCAGCGGTGAATAAGGAAAAATATACAGGAATTCAGAGAGAAAGTATATATAAAAGTAAAGGAAATACACATTACGCGTTCTCCCTTTACAACAATTTCTTATATCCAGAGGTAGAAATAGAGGAAGAATCCCTAATTAGAATCCACTTTTTCTCAAAATTAGGCTTGCGTTTCTCAAGCGAAGGCATCGCGTCCTTCCTGGCTTCGTCGGTCATATAAGCCAGGCGAGTGGCTTCGCCCGCGAAGATCTGCCTACCATACCATCGTCGGTAAGGTTCATGGCGTATTTGGCCATTTTGATAGCCGTAGGGGACTTACGCAAGATCTCTTGTGCCCACTCATAAGCGGTGCTTTCAGCTCATCGTGAGGGATTACGGCATTGACCATACCCATCTCAAAAGCCTCTTGAGCGGAGTAGTTGCGCCCCAAGAAGAAGATTTCACGGGCTTTTTCTGTCCCTACCATTTTGGCCAGATAGGCAGAACCATAACCGGCATCAAAGCTGGCTACATCGGTATCGGTTTGCTTAAAGATGGCATGTTCTCGGCTGGCTAAGGTCATGTCGCATACCACATGTAAGCTATGTCCTCCCCCTACCGCCCAGCCAGGTACTACGGCGATGACAACCTTGGGCATAAAGCGGATCAGGCGTTGGGCTTCTAGTATATTGAGCCCTATGAGCACCATCATCACCTACATACCCCTGCTTGCCACGTACGCGCTGGTCACCCACTACAGAATGACCATACCCCATCCTTGGGCGAGGGGCCTTCCGCTGAGATGAGTACACAACCAACGGAGGTGTCTTCGGTGGCATCGCGCAGTCATCAATAAGTTCTGAGGTAGTACGAGGGCGGAAAGCATTTCTCACCTCTGGTCGGTTGAAGGCAATACGAGCGACCCCGTTACACTTCTTTGTAGGTAATATCTTCGTATTGTTTGGCTGTCTGCCAAAGGGATTTCTGTATTCATTATTCAGTAGGGATTATCTATATACATACGGTTATTAGTAGGGGATAGGCTTCGGCAGTGGTCGAGACCTCGTCCATGGAAAGTCTCATTGGCTACACGCCTGACTCCTGCCCTCTAAGGAAGCACTCTGAGGAGGAACCCTGTGATGAGTTCCAAAGCCTTGGCTAAGAGCGGTTCATTCTCATCACCCAAGACACCTAAGTTTCGGACATCTCTTTGATTTCAAAATCAGGTAATAAGCCTGTCTCATAGTGCCCAAAACCAGCGGCATTCTCCGAGCGAGCACGATGGGTTGTACTAGCCCACTTACTGCCTTGGGTCTTGTCCTTCAGGGTGATAGAGGCAAGGCTTTTTCCTCACTGTCTTATCTCCAATCTGTACAACAGTCAGGTAAGGTTTCAGTCCATTGATAATCAGCTCCGAAGCCGAAGCGGTGCGCTTGGAGTGAGTATATATCACCTTAGGCAAGTTTAGCGCTTGGATAGGGGTGCCTGATATATTGTTTTCAAAGTTGTATTCACGGTTCCAATGAGTTGGCCATTTTTCTTATTAGAGGCCTGTTTTACAAAATACTTTGTGGGTATCAGTACCCTTTGATCATACTGGCTAGATAGATAGCCGTTTGTACGCTTCCGCCACTGTTGTAGCGCAAGTCAAGTACCAAGTCGCTCACCCCATCGGCTTTGAATTGGGCAAAGGCCTCATTAAGTTCCTTTTGTTATACTTACTCACAAAGGAGTTATACACAAGGTAACCTATCTTTTGCCATTGCGGTTGAGGGTCTTGTGTAGCAGTATAGGGTTTTCCTGAAGTGGAAGCTGGGAAAGGGTCTTACCTTTCGGTAGGAACTATCTGTTTGTCAACCACTTTGAAGAAGCCAAAAGGTCAGTGAGGGGTTTTGGTTGAAGAGCAATTTTTGGTAATTGTTATGGGTAAGTTTTTCCCATCTACTGAATCAAAGAAACCTCGCTTCACGCCTGTCTTTTTCAGCATCGGAGCTGGGAGTACATAGCGTACATAGCCCACGACCCGCCTGTCTCTATTCGGCCAAGGCATAGTCCATACCTGTGGAGAGGGAGATCCCTTGGAAGGAGTTTTCCAGTTCGTCTATATCCTTTACAATAAAGCTGAATCTGTCTTCGGGAGAAAGTAGCTGCTTGAACAGTACTTCAGGGCGAGCTAAAGTTCTTAAGATAATCTACATAGTTCTTACTAGTAGCATTGGTATAAGAGACAGATTTTTCAAAAACGTGTATCGGAGAGGTCAGCTACCTGCTCTTGCCATAAGTAGTATTTCGTTTAGGCCTTGACATACAAAGTCTTTGGTTCTATATTGCTGGTCTGTGGCTTTTGGCTTCGGTAGTTTTCTCTAATTGCTCTGCCTGAGGTTCTTTACTACAAGAGGGGAGGCATAGAGCAAGTACTAGCAGTAGGGAAAATTTCTTAATCATAATGAATTTAGTTTTAGATAAGTGCTGCAAAAGGTACGGATTTTTCGGAAAATGAAAAGTAAAATTCTTTTTGAAGGTATAGCCAAGAATCATTGATTTTTAGTTATTAAATTCGTATCTTTGCACATCAAAAATGTAGAACAAACATGTGTTTTCAGTAGGGGACAAAGTAGAAGTGATAGACGAACTCATCTCAGGGGTAGTTACCAAAAATTACCTCCAAAGGGGTGTGTATAGAGACCTCCGAGGGATTAGTCTTACTTTTGCCCTTCGGAATTGGTCAAAACAGACCTCAACGCTTCTGTCTCCTATCATAGAGCCATGTATGTGGAGCCTAAGGAGGAGAAGAAAAAACACGACACTCAAGGGACAAAGAGCGAGAAGAAAGCCCACTCACCATATGGAAATAGACTTGCATATAGAGAATTGGTTGCCCATACCCATGGTATGACCAATTTTTGATATGCTTAATACCCAACTGGAAGAAGCACAGCGCTGTATAGAATATGCCATAGAGAAGGGAGTCCCTAGTATCGTCTTTTATACACGGCGTAGGGAGGGCGTACTTAAGGCCGAGCTGGAGACACTTTTTCTCCCGCTATGATCTCAAGTTATCAGGACGCTGACTATATGCGTTATGGCATGGGGGCAACGGAAGTATTTTTGCAAAACATATTCTAAAAATATAAAGATAATGACAACAAAGAAAAATTATCATTACTACGTAATGAGATGAAAGCCAATGGCTTGGATGCTTTTTGTGGTTTTCAATGCAGACCCTCACATGAGTGAGTATTTCACCCCTTATTGGGAGGGAAAGGAAATGGATTTCCAGTTTTGATAGCTCAGCGGGCTACATATTCATCACACATGACAAGGCTGTATTATGGACAGATGGCCGTTACTTAGTACAAGCTAAGAACCAGCTTACAGGTACAGGTGTAGATTTCTTCATAGAAGGCACCAAGGATGCTCCCCTTAGCCAAGAATGGCTCCTAAACGAACTTCCCCAAAGGGGCAAAAGTAGGCTGCAACGGCCTTTGTACGCCTCATCAACACATGGAACTTACTCAGCGATACACTCAAGAGAAAGGGAATTACCTTGGTAGATAAGCCTTTGATTGAGAAGATATGGAAAAGACCGCCCTAAGGACGATAGAAAGCCTATCTATGTACGTGCTGAAAAATATACAGGTCGCTCAACTTCAGATAAGTTAGCAACTCTCAGGAGTATTATGGCAGAGAAAGGGGTTACTCACTTCCTTGTTACTGCTCTTGATGATATTGCTTGGGTGACCAACCTCCGTGGTAATGATGTGAATTTCAACCCTGTTTTCTTAGCTTACCTCTGTATCACCCCTAAAGAGTGCTACCCTTTTTGTAGATACTAAGCAGTGCGATGATTCGGTAAAGGCCTACCTCAAAGAACAACATATCGAGCTTAAGGATTACCATGATTACTTCAAGGAATTACAAAAACTCAAAGGAGAAACCATCCTGCTCTCCCCGATGCCAATCAGACTATCTATAATACAGTAGGTGAGCACACACCTACATATCGCTCCTTCACCTGTACAACCACTCAAGGCGGTGAAGAACGAGACCGAATTAGAAGGTTTCCGCAAAGCCATGGTAAAGGATGGGGTAGCCTTTGGTCAATTTTCTTCTATTGGCTCGAAAACAACATAGGAAAGACCCCACTTACCGAGCACTCTTTGGGAGATATTATGGATAAGTTCCGCGCCGAACAAGGATTTTTGGCCAATAGCTTCGGTAAGATCATAGGTTATGAGGGTAATGGAGCTATAGTGCATTACCATGCCGCTACTAATCCTGAAGTGCCTATGCATGCCAAGAGAACCGTACTGATAGACCTCGGTGCCCACTATATAGAAGGAACGACCGATATTACTCGTGTGATTCCTCTTGGGAAATTTTTCAGAAGACTTTTAAGCGTGATTATACCCTTGTGATGAAGGCGATGATCACCCTAAGTACCACTATATTCCCCAGCAGGTACTCGTGGGTGCAGCTTGATTCCATCACCCGTGCTATTCTCTGGAAGAATCAGCGTGATTATGGACATGGTACAGGCCATGGGGTAGGTAGCTACCTATGCGTACACGAAGGGCCACAGAGCATTCGTAGAGGAGATGAGAGATGTGCCTATGCTCGAACATATGGTTTGTTCCAATGAGCCTGGTATCTACTGCGAAGGTCGCTATGGTATTCGTATAGAAAAACCTCGTTGCGGTGTACGAAACACAGTTCCAATGAGTTTGGTGATTTCTACCGCTTAGAAACCCTTACCTTTGCCCTTAGATACCCGTGCGGTTATCGTGGATATGCTTACAGAGGAGGAACGCCAATGGCTCAATAACTACAACCAATGGGTAGAGAAAACCCTTAGCCCCTTGGTAGGTAAGGAGCAACAAACTTGGCTAAAAGAAAGATGTAAAGCCATATAAAACAAAAAGGTTAAGAAGGAGTAACTAACTCTACTAAGGCATGTGGCTGAATGACAAAGCGCTTGCCAGTGGTCAGTTCCAAGCACTCATAGCGCTTGATTTTCTTATTGCCTTTTCTAAATACACGTCCGTCATCGGTGCGGAAAAGACTATCAGTGGGGAGTTCAAAAACATAATATTTTGTACGCTCCCCATTGTCATATTGTCGCATAGCCAGCGTTAGGTGTACATCGGTATCACTACTGGCAGAAGGGTTTTGGAAGTGAATGATAAGGTAAGAGAGCAGTTCAGCAGGGAAGATCTCAACTCGCAAAAAGGCTTCATCAGGGGCTTGGTAGGTAGTTTTCCATTCGTTGCCATGAGGTTTTCAGTTGTTTGCCATACTTCTCAATAGCTACCAAGTGTGCGATCTCGTGGATGAGGGTCATCAGAAAGCGATATTTGTTCAGATTGGCATTGATTGTAATCTTATGCTGTCCGTTGCGCAGGCATTGGTAATCCTCATGCCTACTCTGTCGCTCATTGACGATCTTCAGGTAGATGCCTAAGTTCTTAATCAGTTCAAAACAAGGTACTACTCGCCTCAGAAGGTAAGTATTTGTATGAAAATAGCTTCCATAATGAGTGCAAAAATAAGACAGTAATACAAGTAAAATCATGGAGAAAAATCATAAGAGAGTTTGCCCTACTGCGATATGTTCGCAATTGTAATAGGAAAGGAGAGTTTCCCAAATTCCAAGAAATAGCTAAGGAGATGTCCAAATATGTCAAGGAAAGAGAAGATAATAAGGAACGCAAATATCGCTATGATAAGCAGTTATTTTCGCCGAGATAGGGAATCGCTTAAGGAAAAAAGGTTGTGAGATAGAGCGCAATAAGGAAAACGGTTATTTCTTTTTAATGAAGAGGGGAGCGAGCTTATAGATGACCTTTTGACTGCTTATATGCTGCTGACCGCTCAGAATAAAAAGTCTGCTTCCCCATATGCCATCCCAGAGTCCCGAAAGAATACTGGGTCAGAACATCTATCTGACTGTATACGTGCCATGAGGCCTGCCATGAGTTACAGCTTATCTACTATGACTATCGTGATGAAAAAGAAAAGTCCTACACCGTGCAACCCTATAAGCTCAAGCATAAGGATTACAAGTGGTATCTTTTTGGCGGTAGATATAGCCCGCCCTGAAATACCCTTTAAGTCTTTTTGCCTTGGAACGATATTCGTAATATAGAGGAGGGGATGTTTTTCTCTAACAATCAATTAGATTTTTGTAACCCCTATCGTGATGCCTTTGGTATGTTCACCGATGAGCAGGCCGAGCGGCTTTGTCTTAGAATTTGACCATCGTGATGGCAACTATCTTATGGCCTCGCCCATACACCCCTCTCAGAGGGTAGTGCATAAGACTGACACCCGAATCACCTTTTGAACTGTATATCAAGCCTACCTTGACCTTATCATGGAGCTGATGAAGCGCAGTTGGTCACTGACCATCGTAGAACCTCAGCACCTAAGAGAGAAGTTTTCTAAAGTACTGGGAAGAGGCGATAAAGAGAAACAAAAAGTGAAGAGAGAAAAAGTGAAGAGAGAAAAAGTATTAAGACGCAATAAATTACGCCTCTACAGTGAGGATACCATAGAGGCGTATAAATTCTACAAATGAAAAAGGATTGAATTAAACTTTATTACGTTTGTAGTTATTATGGGTATTTTTGCATTAGTTGCAATTCCATTTTACCTATAATATACTCAAATTCTCTTTTTAAGTTCTGTTTTTGTCAATACTATTTCTAAATTCCACATCATCAGAAAGAATGGTTCCTGCTAATTTTTATTATTGCGTTTCTTTATTTTCTCATTTAAAGCCTTAGTTATTTTTACTAATTGACCAAAAATCTTCTCCTTTCAATTTCTCTAAGAATAGAATCCATAGATTTTTATGATCAATGTCTATTTCTGAGACTTTATTAATTTCAAAAGGAACATAAGTATTGTTTTTGGGTCTTCAGAGAATAGCTTTTCCATTAATAAATACATGACCATCCTCGGAGATACTTAGCTCCTTTAGATTTTTAATAAAGTCATGTTGATCTTTATTATGGAAGAATTGAATATTATCAATCTGTTTTATTAATGATGTCTTTAAAATATTTTTATCTCCTATTTTATTAAAAGTACTGTCCAATAAACCGAATAGGGAAGTAGAAATCACTTTTTGATTGGATCGATTTTGGCTTGTTAATCTATTAGAGAATTTTTGACGTATTTCCTCAGATGTATAACTATCTTTGGGAATAAATAAAAAGTTCTTCAATCTTGTACTCTTCAGATACTTCTGTTTCATCTTCAATATCAGGGTCGCTTATAGTGTCAAAGTCATCATAAATAGCCTGCTCTATGAAATCAAGATATTTTTCTGAATCCAGAGGTATATTGAGTAATAGATGATAGGTCTTTAAAAAGTGGATAATAGATATTTAGCCCCTTCCTCTTTCAAATAGTGTAATAGTTGAATATTATGCAATCTAGATATCTTCAACAATAGAATATAGTTCAACTCCTAATAATTTATAGATATTTTTAATATAATTAACATAATCATTAACTTTGCTGATGCTTTTATCTAAATATGAAATATATTCTTTCTCTTTAAAAGATTTTTATATCAGTTAGTTTTGTTTCCTTCTGTTCTATTTCGTAATAATTTAAGAAACTAAAATATAGCTTTATGGCTGATTTATAGGTATGGGTTCCAGTATAAAGATTTCATTGATAGGGATAGCATGTAGAGGCTTTAAACCGCTATCCCTTATCATCAGTTGTATAGGTAAATAGTTTAATGATTTCTTCAGTTTTTCCTTTTTTTAAAAGTAATCATAAAGATTATATACATCATTTACCTTTTTACAATTGGTAATACGGCTATCAATAGTATTGTCCTTATAAAGGCAAACTTTCTTTAACCATTCTTTGAACTCTTGTTCTTTTTCTAAAACATTCATAAACTATGATTTTAAAATTTCAGATTGCAAAATTACGAAAATATTTTATATATACAAATAAATTTTTATCATTTGTTGAGTAAAGATTAACTCAACTTTAGGAACAAAGGTCGGTTATCTCTATTGCTGGATTTTTCTTTTGTTTTCTCACTACCAATCATTAGTAACATAATATTCTTTTACCATTGTATTTAAAAAGATCATTGGGATAATATCGGTCTCTTCCACTATTATCTTTTGCTATTATTCTCCCCATCTGCTTCCTAATAAAATGGGGAAGATGTGCCCTAAGTTCTTACAAAGCCTGAACATCGGTAAGGGTTATAAGATTATTCTCTAATAGGCCATAATCTCTCATGAATTCGAGTAATTTAAAGGCAAAATCTTTATTGGGAAGCTCATCAATACCTTCTAATACATGCTTATTCTTATGTATAGGACTTGTGTCTTCTCTCTTCTCTTTTTGCTCGTTAATTGAAACTCCACTTTTGAGAGGATGTCCTCTATCTCTGAGATGAGGGCGATGGGGATTGTTCGTGGGGCAATCTCTTTGTAGGTTTCACCTCTTTGCAGTGCTTCTGAGACAAGGTGTAGCTGTGGATAGGGTCGCCTCATCCAGTTGGTCTAAGGCTGTAACCGTTTGTGGGACAGCATGTAAGGCAAGGTCATAAATGGACTGGACGATGAGAGACTAAACCTCCCTCGAAGTAGAGGTATAGGCTACCTTATCATTGATAAGTACTTGCCCACTTTCAGGCTCTATGCGTAGTTCCTTTAGATGGGTTAACTCTTTCAGAGGTTTCTCCTACAAAAATAGTAGATATTTTTACTCAAGCGTTCTATCATATCATAAAAAGTTTTTGATGCATGTGGTCAAGTGTGGAGCGAATAGCACTTAGGGATAACGTTATACGACCATCACTGCTGCGCAAGTGGTATCTGTTTATTTTTAGAAGAGAGGGTTCTTTGTACCTGCTGGAAATCCATAGACTTGCCGAGTAGATTCTGTCTCTGTTCTCCCTAAGATTTCGTTGATACGTCTGTCTAACAATTGGTAAAATTCAAAAAGGGAATTACTGTCTTTTCGGTAAAGAAAGGCAACTGGATAATGCTGCGCTCATGGTGCAAACGTCCTTCGGTGTCCATCCATAGGGAAGGGGAGAAAAAGGCTGTTATACTCCATGATGTCCTTTACCGTCATGGTATCCTTGTCCAAACACTCGGAGGTGCCTATCAGGGTGGATACCCTGCGCCTGAGAGTCTTCTAAGGCATTGAATAAGTCCTTGTGCTGGTGATAGGAAGCACAGGCATCGCTAACGAAGATGATCCCAGCGGGTCTCAAAGGCATTTTCTACCTTGCGTTTTTCATTTTCAGCTACTATTAAGGGAGTACTTCCTCGGCTTGGTTGGCTTCGGTAAGCATAAAGGGAGCAATACGGGAGCGCAGCTCAGGGTGCTCAAGAGGCTCCTCTATCCAGCCGATCTGTACCCGCTTGTGGTTGTTGGAGGTCAGTAGCGAGTGCAAAAGAGCTGTTGGAGCTTGTAGCGATAGGAAGGCTGATCACTCTCTATGGCGATATGCTTGGAGGTTGCTAAGTCTATAGCATACAAATCACGATCATCTAAGCCTCAAGACAATAGGGAGTATTGCTTTAGTCTTTCTAAAGCAGAAATAAGAGAGTAATTCCCGGAGGTGAAAGAAATGGCTACTCTGGTTGGGCATACGGATTTCTATAAACTGGTGCTGTGTCATCTCTCCCAGAAAACTATCAGGGCGCACCACATAGCCAAGGGGAAAAGGCTTGTTCTATTCTCCAATAACTCTTTGGTAGAGAGTGGCTTTTTGAGTTTTACTGAGAAAGTGGTATAGGCCTTGCTAACTCTAAAAGTGTAAGCACTTTTTGAAAGGAATAAGTAAGGAGGTTAGTTTTTCCCTTGATATAACGCTCCTGTTGGGCAATCTCTCTTGGAGCAGTGCGCGCATGGTGGGTTGTTGGGTCATAAAATTTTTCTTTTTAAATTATAGAGGCAAAGGTAGGTCTAAGAAAACATCATTCTATGATACCTATATGATTACAAATAAAAAATATAGGGAAATATTTGATTTTTGTAATTAAATGTTATATCTTTGCTCTTTTATTAGTGAAAAGTGAAAAAAATGAAAAATGAATAATAACTAAACTCAAAATTTGAAACTCAGCATTCTCAGCATTCAAAAACTTTTTCTATAATATTCTTAACTTTAAAAATTAAAAAAATGAAATTTACAGAGTACAAAAGCCTTAGAACTGACCCGAATAGCCGAAGAGATATTGCAATTCTGGAAAGATAACGCTATATTTCAGAAAAAGTATAGATTTCCGCAATGGGGAAGGAGCCTTTTATCTTCTATGAAGGGCCGCCTTCTGCTAATGGATTGCCCGGTATTCATCACGTAATGGCACGTTCGCTAAAGGACATTTTCTGTCGTTTCCATACCCAATTGGGGGCACAGGTATTCCGCAAAGCAGGTTGGGATACCCATGGGCTGCCTGTGGAGTTGGGCGTAGAAAAGGAATTAGGCATTACCAAAGATGACATTGGTATCTCTGTAGCCGATTATAACAAAGCTTGTAAGGAAGCGGTGATGCGCTATACCAATATATGGAACAACCTTACCGAGCAGATAGGGTTATTGGGTGGATCTGGAAGATCCTATATCACCTACAAAGCCCAAATATATGGAGACGGTATGGTGGCTTCTTAAACAATTGTATAATAAGGGGTTACTCTACAAGGGTTATACCATACAGCCCTATTCACCTAAAGGCAGGGACAGGGCTTTCTTCTCATGAAGCTTAACCAACCTGGTTGCTATCGCGATGCAAGTGATACGACCATTACCGCTCAGTTCAAGGTAAAAGATTTCTCTCCTAAAGCAAAGGTGGAACTTGGTTCTGCTGAGGGTGCCGTGTATATATTGGCTTGGACGACTACCCTTGGACTTTGCCTTCCAATACCGCCTTGGCAGTGGGTAAAAAAATATTGACTATGTCTTGGTGCGTACCTTTAACCAATATACTTTTGAGCCTATACAAGTGATATTGGCTAAGGAATTAGTAGAAAAAGCAGTTTGGAGCTAAGTTTTTCAAGACTTCTGAGGAGGCGGATTTTTGTGCTTATGCCAATGATGAAAAATCGCAAGAAGGTGCCTTATGAGGTTTTGGCAGAGTGTAAGGGAGCAGATCTTATGGGTACTACCTATGAGCAACTCATTCCTTGGTTCCTCCCTGATGAAAATCCAGAAAAAGCCTTTTAGAGTGATTCAGGGCGACTTTGTAACCACTGAGGACGGTACAGGTATCGTGCATATAGCGCCTACCTTTGGCGCAGATGACGCCCGTGTAGGGAGAAAATGGCATTCCGCCCATGTTGGTCAAAGATGAGAATGACAATTTAGTACCTTTGGTGGATTTGCAAGGGCGTTTTCTCAAAGGAGACAAGGTACCTGCGCTTTTTGCAGGAAAATATATCAAGAATGAATATTACAAGAGTGGCGAGGCACCCGAAAAAAATCATGGGATGTGGAGCTGGCTATATTGCTCAAGACAGAAAACAAGGCCTTTAAGGTAGAAAAATATGTCCATAGCTATCCTCACTGCTGGCGTACAGATACCCCTGTGCTTTACTATCCCTTAGACTCATGGTTCGTTAAGATGACCGCAGTAAGAGATCGCTTGGTGGCGCTCAATCAAGAGATTAACTGGAAACCTAAGGCTACAGGAGAAGGGCGTTTTGCCAATTGGTTGGAGAATATCAATGACTGGAATCTCTCCCGTTCCCCGCTATTGGGGGAATTCCGCTACCTATTTGGCGTACCGAGGATGCCAAGGAAGAAAAAGTTATCGGCTCGGTGGAAGAGTTGGTGAGTGAAATCAACAAGGCGGTAGCGGCCGGCGTGATGAAAGAAAATCCGTTTAACGATTTCAAAGTAGGGGACATGTCCGAGGCCAATTACGACCAGATAGACCTGCATAAGAACATAGTAGATGAAATCGTTTTGGTTTCCAACTCAGGCAAGCCCATGAAGCGCGAAAGTGACCTGATAGACGTATGGTTTGACTCAGGGTCTATGCCTTATGCACAGGTACATTATCCTTTTTGAAAACAAAGACCTTATAGACAAGGGCAAGGCCTTCCCAGCCGACTTTATTGCGGAGGGCGTGAGACCAGACCCGCGGTTGGTTCTATACCCTACATGCGATTGCTACAGCGGTATTTGATACCATCTCTTATAAAATGTGATGTCCAATGGTTTGGTATTGGACAAAAATGGACAAAAAGATGTCCAAAGCGCTTGGGCAATGCGGTGAGATCCATTTGAGACCTTGGCCAAGTATGGAGCCGATGCTACTCGCTGGTATATGATCTCCAACGCCAACCCTTGGGACAACCTCAAGTTTGACGTAGATGGGATAGAGGAAGTACGCCGCAAGTTCTTCGGTACGCTTTTACAATACCTATTCTTTCTTTTGCTCTCTATGCTAACTTAGACGGCTTTACCTATGCTGAGGCGGAAGTGCCTTTGGAAAAAACGCCCAGAGATAGACCGCTGGATTCTCTCCGAGCTCAATACCCTTATTGCCAAGGTTAAAGAAGCTTTCTTAGATTACGAGCCTACTCAGTGCTACTCGACTTATCTCTGACTTTGTACAAGAGAACCTAAGTAACTGGTATGTACGTCTTTGCCGTCGTCGTTTTTGGAAAGGTGAATACGAGGAAGACAAGATTTCTGCTTACCAAACCCTCTATACCTGTTTGGAAGTAGTGGCTAAGCTCTCCGCTCCAGTGGCTCCTTTCTTTATGGACAGACTCTACCGAGATCTTAATGGGGTAACAGGCAAGGACAAGGCCGAATCAGTACACCTAACGGATTACCCAGAGAGCAAGACACAATATATAGATAAAGGCCTTAGAAAAGCAAAGATGGAGAAGGCGCAAAATATCTCCTCTTTGGTGCTTTCTCTGCGTAAGAAAGAGATGATTAAGGTACGCCAACCCCTACAGAAGATACTCATTCCTACCCCTTAGTGAAGCCGAAAAAGGCAGAGATATTGGCGGTGGCCAACCTCATCAAGCACGAGGTGAATGTAAAGGAAATAGAGTTTATCGATGATGCTTCAGGTATTTTGGTAAAACAAATCAAACCTAACTTCCGCACATTAGGGCCTAAGTACGGTAAGCAGATGAAGGATATAGCTGCAGTGATTAACGGCTTTTACCCAACAAGATATACAAGCCTTTGAACACCAAGGCACTAAAGAAATCACTCTTGATGGAGAAAAACTTACTCTTACCTTGGACGATGTAGAAATCACCTCTCAGGATATAGAAGGTTGGCTTGTGGCTAGCTCCTCTACAGGCTTGGTAGTAGCCTTGGACGCTACTATTACCGATGAGTTGCGCGCAGAAGGTATTGCCCGCGAATTGGTCAACCGTATCCAGAATATCCGAAAGGACAACGATTATGAAATCACAGACCGCATTAAAATTGACATAGAACATCCTAACTTTGATTTAGCAATTTATAAGGAAGAGATAAAAGATATGTATGTTAAAGACTATATAGATGAACTTAGGAGTTCTGAATCCATCAGAAACATACGTGATTTTGATGCTTTAGATGATGAGGTAAAATCAACTGAGGTTTTTTTCAAAAAAATGCTATAGACGAACAAAAAGAATATATTTCAAGAGAAGTTCTAAGTGACGAGATTAGTGTTTTTAGTCTAGGTAACGCTCCTAAAGAAGAGTATGAAGATATTGAAATTGATAATCTCAAACTAAAAATAAAACTAGAAAAAGCAATTAACATTCATTTACACTGTTAGAACATTGTTATGAGATGTTCTAACAGTGTTTTTAATAATTGATTTTTAAATACAATTAAAAATGGAAAAAAACATTGTTGTATATGTAACAGAAAGGAAGAAAAAAATCTTTTTAGGATTAACTTCCAATATGAGAACTTGTAAATGGTGTAACAAAAAAATTGTTGCTCTAATTGTATTAAAAATGTAAGTGAAAATATAATGTCTAGAGAGCGAGATTTATTACAAGATTTAAATAGAAAGTATTGCGTTAAAAAAATCTTTGTCCTAATTGTTATAATCTATATATGGGAGATTATGAAAAAAATGGAAAAATGCTATTAATAATAATGAAGATGTAAGATATTTTTCAAAAAAACTATTTAGGAAAGATAAATTTTGTAGGGGAAAACATTTACTTTAGAGACAAAAATTTCATGAAGATAGGGATGATGCTATGGAAGAACTTAGAATCTTTGCAAAAATTTTATGGTTGTAATTGTATTATTAAAGGAGAATTCTATTGAGAAGAACGGGAAGATGAAAAAGAAAAATGAAAGAGGTAGAGTTTACAAATATAGATATAAGGTTTGGGCATGTTCAGGTATAGCAGTTAATAGAGTAGAAAATAAGTTCTAAAAATAATACATTAAATTTACGTTAGCCAACGAAATCCTCTTTGCCGACACCTCCAAGGAGAAGAAGTCGCTTTTGATGATATTGTGACTAAGATAGCAGTGGAAAAAGGCTTTGATTTGGATTATAGTGATCTTTTTTTCGTGAGGTCACGAAAATGAACTATAAGGAAAGAGTGAACAACAATTATATGGAAATTACCAATATAAATCAGTTAGACCTTATCCATGGTCTCTACACTTATGCAGACTATCTGTTGTGGAAGTTTGAGGAACGAGTGGAGCTACTTCGGGGTTGGGTGATACGTCCTGAAGAAAAAGAATTGGATATATACCTACTTAGAGAGGGCAGGTATGTACCCCAGCTTCCGCTCTTTGCCGGTGATATAGTAGCCCCTGAGAAATTTCCTCAGTTACAAATTGATTTGACAACTATTTTTAGACCATGACATTTACAGAAGAACAAATCAAACAATTGGCGGATTCGCTTAATGTAGAGACAGCACGAGAGGTAATACACATTACCCTTTCAGTGGGTGAAAAATCTGGCTCTTACAGATAGTAAGTTGGGAGGGCTTCCCTATATACCTAAGGGGGGCACATTACCTACTACCTCTCAGGGCGAGCCACTCTTTATGTTGGCACAAATCAACTGTGAGCAACTGCCTGAAAAATAGTCTATATCCCTAAGAAAAGGATTGTTGCAATTTTGGATAGCCAGCGATGAGTACTATGGTGCTGATTTTGAGAATCGTTGTCAGAATGATACCAAGAGGATATACTATTTTCCAGAGATACAGGAAAGCCTTCCTATAGCATATATTAAGGAGCTTTATACGAAGATAAGTACCTCAAAGAGAGAAACAAATAATATTTTCACCCGGGAAAATGCCTTGAGCTTCCTTTTAATCCTAACCAAAAGCTTAGCATTGGGTTTTGAAAAGTCAGTAGAAGGCATCTCTTATGCAGATGTACATTTCGATGATGAGATGCAGAAGATATGGGAAGCTGCTTTTTTTCGGAAGAATTTCAGGATTATGGGGTTACCAGAGGAAGTCCTAAAAGTGTTTTACAAATATCTGTCTAATGGAGCGGGACATAAAATAGGAGGTTATCCTGATTTTGCCCAATATGATCCAAGAGAAGATGATAACTTTCACGATACATTATTATTGCAAATAGAATCCGAGTGGAATGAACAGTATTCGGTGATGTTTGGGGATGCAGGGATAGCGAACTTCTTTATCAATAGAGAAGATTTAGCCCATTGTAAGTTTGACGATGTGTTATATAATTGGGATTGTAGTTGATGTAGAGAATAGTTGTCAGTAGGAGTAAGGTTTCTAAAGACAGAGGGTGATGATAGGGAGAAAAAATAACTACAAAAATTTGAATAAGACATAGTATGATAAAAGTAACAAAAAGTAGAAAAACTCTTTCCAAGTATAGAGGAAGTTTTTGAAGCTCCTAAAGAGTGGTTTAAGTATGTTTTCTTTCCACTACTGACGGTAGAAATAGAGAATGAACAGCAGCAAAAAGCAAGGCGCATTTTATCTCCATGTATGCTTGTGGATTGGCAGAGTATGAGTCAGAGCGTACAGATTGTAATTGGTTCTTTGTACGTTTTGAGAAAGTAGGGGACAAATACCGTTTTGATGGAGAGATGGATTGGTTGCTAACTTTTTCTGAACTGCCTCAATGGTATCAAAATGCAAAGGAAGATTATGCAGCCCACAAAGACCTTTTACCTCAATAGTGAGGTGAAACACAGCTATGACCCTCACCCTATAAGGATAGCTTAGAGAAATGGGAAGCTATCAGTGGAGATTATGCCACTTATATGGATACACTACTAAGCTATTGGGTAACTCGTGATAAATACCAAGAAACGGGCAAGTTTGTCGCTGGTAATCACTACACACAAGGGGTATAGCGGACACGAACGTGAGATATATGAGCTTACCCCTTACGATGAAGATGAAGAAATCTATGAGGATTTAGGGCGAATATTTGGAATATCGCCTGGATACAGAATCCTATCTCTGTGAAGAATATGGTATTTCCTTAGAAGATAAGGACTATTTAGGCTATGTAATAGGATATAACTATTTACAATATAGTGCTGATACGATTTCGCTATTTATCTCTCCTGATGAGAAGGAAGTATATAACTGGTTTAGTTTTAGTTAAATAAAGTATATGGAACCCTCTCAAGAACAAATCAAAGCCTTGGTAGCAAAACTAAACGAGGCTACTAAGAAAGAAGTCATTACTATAGAAACGCACGAAAGAGAAAAACCTTACCCTTACCGATAGTAAGTTTGGCGGTTATCCCTATGTACCTAAGAACGGACATATCCCCAGAGATAGTGAGGGGAATCCGTTCTTTATGGTAGCACAAATCAACTGTGAGCAATTGCCTGAGAACAATATATATCCCTAAGAAAGGACTATTGCAGTTCTGGATTATAGACGGTGATGACCTCTATGGGTTGGATTTTGCAGGACCCTTGTAGTAATGCAGGCAAGCGAGTGCTCTATTTTCCACAGCTTACCGAGGGTCTTTCCTTGGACGAGGTAAAGCTCCAGTACGTGCTCACCGAGGAATATACCCCTATGACCCCTTTATAAGGAATTGGCGCTGACTTTCATTCGCAGAGAAGAGGAATTACCCCGTGGGATGTAAATTTTGATCGCCTTTTACCGACTTATGGAATGAAGCCTTTTCCGATGATATAGAAACAATATGATCTGCCCTGAAGAGACTCGACGACTGTTATGGGACATTGTCCCCGATGGTACAGAGCATCGTATAGGAGGGTATCCTTATTTTACCCAACAAGATCCCAGAGAGGAGGACTCACCATTTACCGAGCTGCTCCTCCAGATGAACTCCGATGGCGATTATATCATGTGGGGAACCATGGGGGTAGCTAATTCTTTATTCGTAAGGAGGATTTGAAAAGAAAAGAATTTTGAAGAGGTGCTATATAACTGGGACTGCTAAAAATTAGTGGTTAAGGCAGGTTAATCCTATGATGTAAGTAAAGATGGGCTAATTTTGGGTAAAATACCATAAATAGAAAGTTTTCTCAGGTTATGTATGCAAATATCCAAAAATTTCGTATCTTTGCGGAACTTAAAAGGGGTATAAATGCCTTTTTAAGGAACAAATTTGTAAGTAAAAACCAGTATATTATGGATGTAAAAAGTTCGTTATTCCGATAAGGATTTGCAAGAGTTCAAGGCGATTATAGAGGAGAAATTGAGAAAGCCCAAGCGGATTTGGAGTTCTTACGCAATGCTTATCTCAATGGAGCTGACAATAGTGTAGATGATACTTCACCTACTTTCAAGGCTTTTTGAAGAAGGCTCTGAAATGATGAGTAAGGAATCCAATATGGCACAGGCTACACGCTTGGAAAAAGTTCATTCGTGATCTAAAAATGCACTTATCCGTATAGAAAAACAAGACTTATGGTGTATGCCGTGTGACAGGAAAGCTCATAGACAAGGAACGCCTCAAGGCTGTACCTCATGCGACCCTAAGCATAGAGGCTAAAAATATGCAATAATTTTTCCATGATTGTACAAGAAATAAGGTAATTGATGCTTGCTTCAGTTACCTTATATTTTTAGATAATGAGCCAAGAAAAATTAAAATAAATTTGTAAAATAAGAAAAACATATATTTTTGCACCATATTTTGTGGATAAAAAAACTAAAGCCCCTTAGAAAGAACCATATAAGACTAATAAATAGATTTGTTTATGAAAGCACCCACTATCAAACATGAGGATTATGCAGTAATAGCCGATTTTTATTGCGGTAAGCTTTGAAAGAGATTTGGCTTCTTTTTCTCAAATTTACAAAAACAATGAATGCCGAATACCTAGAGAGTTTCAAAAAGGCAATAAGCAAGCTGAAAAAACAATGATTCTACCAATGCCATCGTTGTAAAACAGAAAAGAAACTACGGCAAAACTATACAAACAGGCCGACGAACTCCGCCGAAGCATTACTTTCCTAAAGGATTATACGGAGCGCTCTGGTCTGGATACCTCCTTGCTCAAGGTGATTGTAACCAAAATCAATGGAAAAATATCGCAGGAGTGGTTAAGGCTGTACGCGATGCCATTCCTTATTACAGCGATAATATGGAGCGTATTGCTGATATGCCCGAAGGCTTCTTGGAGAAGGTAGTAGAGCAAAACCAAGCAGCTCGATGCACTTAACATACAGCAAAAATACGCTAATGAATGAGCGCAAACACCATACACAGGCCAATAAGGAGATGTACCAGCTGATTAAAAAAGTATATAGGTGATATAGCTAAGGCTGAGAAGCTCATTTTCAGAGGACAAAAGAAAGAAGAAGAATATGTCATTAGTAAAATAGTGGCAAGAGCCAAAACAAACAAACAAAGTAGAATGGAACAAGGGTAGGGAGAGATTCCTAACCCGTTGTATGAGAATTAGTTAAGTCATATTTTTATGGTGATAATAGCCTGATATCCTTTGCGATGTTGGGCTATTGTTTTTATTCGTAGCGGATCAGCTCAGGCATATTATAATTGAAGTAGGGGAGCCTGAAATCGGTGTTGTTGATACTGGTGAATTTCTGTATATGGTTGCCTACTCCAGGCACACGTGGCATATAGATGAAAGAAAACTGAAATTGCCCAAAGGGATATAGTCATTGGTGATATAGAAGCCAATGCCGACTTTGGTCAGTACCTGATCCTTTAGCAAAATTGCGGTTGTCATTCCCTATAAACCCCTATATCCCCCATAAGGAAAGGACTCACACGGAATCCCTCACAGAGCGAAAAGGCGAGTAGGATTGTGTCTGTAAGGTTAGTATAGACTTGTGTATGCCTGTAAGTGTAGGGACTATTGAAGCCTATGATCCCTGTGGAGCCATTGAGGGAGATTCGATCCTTTACATAGTCCTTGCGGGAGAGTCCCACTACGGAGCGCCATTTGACAAATTGTCTAAAATGCCATTGCCCAATGTTGAATAAAAGGGGAAAAAATAGGTAAACTCCCAGCGTAAGGTTGTTTGTTTGTTGCACTCTTGGGTGAGAAAGCCTCCCAATTGTACATCAGCGGCTAAATAACCAAAGGAAAAATAGTCTCCATAACGCAAACGTCCGCCCAGATACGGTGTTCTATAGCCGAGATTGTCTTGGACTCCGCCAATAAGGGCAACACTTTTGCCTATGGGAATATCTTCTATATCCTGATGCCTGAAAATATATCTATCTTGCTCATACCCTATGTAATTTACCCCCAAAGAAGCCAAAAAGTATTCTTATCCGAATAGAAATGTTCAGGGGGTCTAGGAACTCATCAGGCTTTTTAGGTAGTTTATTCGATAATAGCGCAAGGAAAAAGACCATATTGGTTACCCGATTGACAGGAGTATAGCGCTTGAGTATTGGGAAAGAAACACTTCAGAGATTGCTACCTGAGACCTTGAAATCGGGGCGGTAAAGAGAGTCATTCTTGAGGATGGTATCGTCAAAAGTCCGTTGATAGACACTGGCACCCCCGCCCAACGGGTATAGAGAGAGTAGTAAGGGCGAGAGAGCGATCCATATTTGTAGTAATATTTGTCAAAAATCCATAGAGTAGCCAACGGACGCGTTGAGCGTAGTGGCATATAGGTTAGGAATCTCATAGTCAAAAGCTAAGCTAGGGCGGGTACTTCCTCGGATTTCTTGGCTATACCTACCCGATAGTTGGTGCCCTAAGCCTAAGAAATTGCGCTCGAAAACCCGCACTGTACCTTCGTTAAGAGGTTTCATAGCATCGGCATAGAGGCTCCAGCTATCCAAGACATTGACCCTAATATCCACTGAATCAGCACTATGGGTAGCCACAGGCTGTATATACACTCTTCGAATATGATATTGACTACGTAGCACACGGGCTGTTTCTTTCATTTTGATAGAATCCAAAGGCGTATAAGGGTCAAAGAGCAAGAGGCGCCTGACTACCTCGCTTTTTGTTTTGTTATGGAAGCGGTTTGCCCAAGCGCTCCCATTTGTTGGGTTGTTGGGTACTATCCCGCTCATCAAAGCCTAAGGGGTCATAGGTGGTAATCTCGATACGGCGAATGATTTTTCCCTGAAAAGTTAGCCAACGGGAAAGTGCTTTACGTTTGCGGTGAGGAGTGGTAGGCACCGATTCTCCTGAGGGTGAAAAATAAGGTCATAAAGGCGGCGGCCGATCTTGCTTTTTCTGGGTTTTGCGTTCTATTCTTTGATATAGCGAATCCTCTTTTGCTCTTATAGAGTCATTTAGGAACACTTTGGTACGCAGCGTATCCTGTGCCAGCGCTAGCTGACACCCTAAAAAAGGCTATAAAGACTATAAAAAAGAATAGTTTTTCAAAAAAGTTAGTATTTACGTTTTTATTACGGAACGAAACTCTTGTATTCTACCAAGTTCAATTGTGTGTAAGCAAGTAAAGTATGTGGAGGTTGTATATCCATTAGGTATTCCACAGTTAAACCTGTGTAGGTCTGTTTATACAAAAGCCCTTTCACAAAGGAAAGGGCTTTAACTATTTTAAAGTGCCGATAGCAGTTCTTGTCTGTAAGGACACTGTGATCCATTCACGTTGCAAAGTTACAAAAACTTTTTGTATTTACAAAGAATATTTCATTTTTTTCTTTAATGATTTCTATAAGATCTTTATTATTAGTATGTTTGAGTATTAAATCATCTATTTCTTTTTGCATATCACTTGCTCTGTTGTTAGAAATCTTAGTCAAAAAGTAATGAATTACTTTGATAATGGCATTGAGGTGATTTCTTTCAACTGGAAGAATTTTACATATTTTTCGTGTTTTTTTGATAGGATCTTCACTTTTTGAAATCAAATATAACTCTTGTATGAGAACATGCATTACGAATATCGACAATAGCTTTTAGGTAATTATCAAAAAACATCTATTCTATTGATTCCATATGCTTCTGTAATTTTTTTATTTTAACACTATCATCTTTTTATAGCGTTGAAAATTTTTCGAATACTCCCTAAAGTTACAAATTCTAAAGTTTTCCAAGCAGGAGCATAAGGTACTTTATACCTTGTATGATGATTTTTGTATTATGGTATTATTTTTATGGATATCTTTGTGGATTTTTGAATGTTTTTACAAATTCTCTATCCATAATCTTAGTATCTACAAACCAAATAAGATTTTTACTATAATGGTTTGAAACAATATAGGTAATTTGAGTTCGTAAATTTACTTCTATTCTACTTAAGACTTTAGTAAGCAAATGTCTTAACTCCATATCAAAATAGTATAGGTCTACAGCTGTTGAAAAATAGTGTTCCCTCTTTAAAAAAATATGCCTTATTTTATCCTCTTGGAAATAATACCAATAGAAACCTAAGCGATAATATCCTATATCTTTTAGAATTTCTTTTGCCTTATCTTCATTTTTCAATAACTAATCCTCTTGTTTTTAAAGTGATAATTTGCTCCTCTACAGTTATTGCCTTATCTCCCATGTAAATTATATTTTTTATTCAGACCTACTATCCTTGCATTTTTTTCTCCAAAGGCTAGATCACCAGCATCACCTAAGCCTGGGACGATATAGCTGTTTTTCGTTGAGATGGTCGTCAATGGTAGCTATCCATAAGTGGGCATTTTTCGAGAAATGTTGGCTGACGTACTCCAATCCTTGTTTGGAGCCGATGACGGCAAAAGGTGTATTTCCTTAGGAGTACCCAGCGGTTGGAGGGAGTTATATACATTGACAAACGAACGTCCTGTAGCCAGCATAGGGTCAGCCAAGATGAGGATATTGTCCTGCAAGGAGGGAGAGGCCAAGTACTCCACTAAAATCTCAAACTCCAGAAGGGAGGTATGCTTGCGGTAGGCAGAGATAAAGGCATTGTCGGCCTTGTCAAAGTAATTCAATATCCCTTGGTGCAGTGCCAATCCCGCACGGAGGATAGAGCATACCACAATCTTATCCTGTATCAGAGGAATGTCCTTTTTCCCCCAAAGGGGTGGTAATTCGCTGTACTTGGTAGGGAGGGTCTTGCTCATCTCGTAGCTTAGGAGTTCTCCTATACGCTCTAAGTTTTTTTCCTAAAGCGCATTCTATCCTGTTGGATATCAACACTTCTTAGCTGAGCTACAAACTCAGAGAACAAGGAGGGCGTTTGGTCAAAAGGGTGAATAATCATTTGTTCAAAAAAATAAATTTTTATTACGCAAAATAACGATATTTTTTTGCAAATAAAACAAGGAATATGTTTAGTAAATTAGCCTATGACATTTTTTTGGGAGAGTATCCTGCGCTATCATATAGCCGATGATGTGAACCAACCCTTTGAAAATCCGTACGATAGCAAGACTATTGAGCACCCTATTGTATCGTAAAAAATTGGATAGATACGGTACAGTGGCACTACGAGGATATCATTCGTGATCCAGACATTGACCCCAAGGAAGCACTGCTGCTCAAGCGAAAAATAGATGCTTCCAACCAAGACCGTACCGATACCGTGGAGTATATAGACAGCTATTTCCTTCACCAATATAAAGACATAACCCCACAGGCAGGAGCAACCATTAATACCGAGAGTCCTGCATGGGCAGTGGATAGGCTCTCTATCTTAGCCCTAAAAAAATATACCATATGCAGCAGGAAACCGAACGCACTGATGCCTCTGCCGAACATATAGCTAAGTGCCGAGAGAAGCTCCAAGTACTCCTCCAGCAGCGAGAAGACCTCTCCCTTGCCCTTGACCAACTTTTTTTGGACGATATCGCCGCAGGACGAAAAATATATGAAGGTATATAAGCAAATGAAGATGTATAACGATGAGGAGCTGAATCTGATTTTAAGGAAATGAGGTAATTTGTTGTACTTATTGAAATAGAATTTTACTATTTATTATTCACCTTTTCATTTAATTTAGTTATGGAATTTATAGTAACTGTTGAGAACAATAATAGGCAAGCATTAGAAGTTATAGAATACTTGAAAAATGTTTGATTTTTGTGAGAATTGTAAAAGATATAAAGTTAAATCTGAAGCTACAGTAGCGCCATTAGAAGAAGACGAAGATGGAATTCCCCTTAAGTACAAAGAGGATATTTTGGCTATGTCTAAATCTGTAAATAAAAATAGCACAGCGCTGGAGAGAAGAAAGGAAAAGCGCATTAAAAAGGAACAAACAATATGACAGATGGTAGTTATTTCAGATAGTAATATTATTTTTAGTTGTCTTTATGCTCCAGAAGGAGTAATAGCTACTATATTGACAGCAAAAAAGCAGAAAATACAGTTTATAGCTCCACTTTTTCTATTAGAAGAAGTAGCAGAACATCTTCCCACTATCATAGAAAAAGACAAATAGAACAAAGCGAGAGGTCTTGTCTCTTTTTGAAAAAAATTTTACAAAGAATATTATATTCTATAAAGAAAGTGATATATCAATTCAAAAATATTAAAAAGGCAGAAGAGATAGTCTCAGCTATAGATACGGAGGATGCTCCTTTTGTAGAACTTCATTTGCAAACGGGGCACAAGATATGGACTTTAGATAAGATACTTTCTAATGGTTTGAAAGAGAAAGGATATGATATCTGTATTACTACAACAGAAGTAAAAGAAAGATTGTATAAAAAGGGAAATAGTATCTGCTAAAAAAATAATTAAAAAAACAAATAGTTCATTTCTGCAAAAGGTAACTTATATTGTTACTTTTTGCAGAAATGAACTTTTCCTAATTGGTCACAAAAGATACTTATTTTCAATAAAAATATACAAGTTTTTGAAGGAAAATATTTTATACGACTGAAAAAGCTATTTTTAAACAAGAAAAACTTTAACAAAGAATAAATATTAGCTGGTCACAGTTTGACTAGCAAGGGTTGTAATTTTGTCCCAGATAAAAAAACGATATTATGTATATACGCTCACTACACATAGAAACGGAGAGAACCAAGAGTTTTCCCTATAACACCTATGCTGTACGCTATGCCAAGCATATAGATATGGGGCAGGCAGTAACCTTTATCGTAGGGGATAATGGCGTAGAGAATCCACACTGATAGAGAGTATTGCCTACAAATTGGGTTTTGTCTCGTATAGACAGCTATTTGGACTATATGCAAGAGTCCTTTGAGCCTATAGAAAGCCTTTCGGAATGTTTGCAATTAGAGTTATACAATCAGGGAAAAGGTCAAAGGCTTTTTCTTTTCGGGCAGAGGACTTTGGCGATTATGTAGCCAAAGTAGATGATTATGCTAAGTCATGGGCTTATGAGTACTTTAAGGAATTGCCCCATTCTCGTATGCTGGAGGTGGTCAATAACAATACTAAAGAGTACAAGAATATGATGTGGAATTACGGACAGAAACTCTCGTCCTTTTCCCATGGAGAGGCCTTTTTGCATATCATCACTGAGCGGACGAAGAAGCAGAGACCTATATCTTTGACGAGCCAGAGAGCGCCCTTTCCCCTATACACCAGCTATCGCTGATCTACCTTATTAGGGAGCACCTCAAGCGGGAGGATTCCCAGTTTATCATCGCTACCCACTCGCCCATACTCATGGCCATGCCGGGAGCCTTGATTTATGAAATCACAGAAACAGGAATGAACGCCACGCCCTTGGAACAAGTAGAGCACTATATCGTTACAAAAACTTTTCTTAATAACCCTGAGGCGTATTTTTAGAGAGGAGGGCTTATGGATATAAAAAAATCTGATTGTTTAAAAAGAATTTAATTTGCATAGATAAAAATTGCTATGATAATGTTTGGGTATTTCAGGAAATAATATTACTTTTTGTCGCATATTATAGAAGAGTGAAGTAATAACTAACATATAAAATACTTAGAGCTTCGGCTTTTTATTCCTATACTGAAAAATCTGGTAAATTTTAAAGACACAGGAATAAGCAGACGAATAGCTCACGCACATAAGCGTGGGCTGTTTCGTGCTATTTGTGTCGTGGATATACCAGATTCCTTCAGTATAAATAAAGCAATTAAAGAAACAGTCCCGTTTTTTATTGCTGTTTGGAATAGAGAGAAAAAATTCCTTTATCAAAATGGCAAATGAACGACTCACAGAAGAAATTGTAAGAACACACTTCAAGAAAGATCCTTTCTACATTCCTAAAAAAACCCTAATTCTATAAAAATAGAAGAACAAAAATCTACAAATAAGCAGGTTATAGAATTGCTTAAAGGTAAGAGTAAAAGGTGGAAAAAGGTAATGGTTATCCAGATTTCTTTATATCTTTTCCAACAAATAGTAATTATCTTATTGTTATTGTAAAACCTAAAGTAAGTAAACATCGCTCAGTTGAGCTTAATAAGGCTAAAGATTATGCTGTGGATGGAGCACTACATTATGCAAAAAGCATTATCTAAAGATTTCAATGTAGTAGCTATAGCCGTGAGTGGTGAAACAGAAGCCGAGTTACAAGTATCTCACTTTTATTGGAAGAAAGAAAAATGAAACATATACAGAACTTACAGATACTAAACTACTAGGTATAGATGATTATATACAGCTCTTTGAAGATCAGTTTTTATTCAGAGTTTCTATACACAAGATATTGCTTTTTAAAGCTAGATATTTGAATAAGGAGTTTCAGGCTTATACAATTCCTGAATACAAGCGTTGTACAATGATAACAGCAATGTTATTGGCATTGATTAATGATAATTTTAAAGTTAAATACCCTAATAGTGATAATATTACAAATTTGGGTGGATTAATGTTGTCAGCTATCAATACAGTTTTTTTGAGGTAGAAAAAGATATTGTTCGTAGTAAGACAGTTCTTTTACGAGAATTTGAAAATATCCTTAATGAACCTCTTTTTTTGTACAAACTACAATAAAAACATAAAGAAGAAAAAGCATTCACGTAGTACTCTCGAGGTTGCTAAAGAATTTATTTCTTATTTAGAAAAGAATGTTCTTCCATTAGTGAATCATTCAGATATAGCATATGATGTATTAGGAAGATTTTATATTGAGTTTATTCGATATGCAGGAAGTGAACAAAAAAATCAGGATTAGTGCTTACTCCTCCTCATATAACGGAATTATTTTTGTGATTTAGTAGCTCTGAAAAATAAATGATATTATTTATGACCCTTGTTGTGGAACAGGAGGTTTTTTTAGTATCAGGAATGCAACGTCTTTTTCAAGATGGCTGGGAGTGATATAGCTCAAAAAGAGTATATCCGAAAAAAAGTCAAATATGTGGGTGTGAGATTACGTTCTGATATGTTTACATATGCTTGTGCAAGTATGCGCTTCCGAGGAGATGGAAAAATCGAATATATATAATGGAAGTTGTTTTATAAATGGCCAAAGTATAGCTGATAATCATAAACCAACTGTAGCCTTTCTTAATCCTCCTTATGATGTAGGTAATGCCCAACAAATGCGGTTTGTAGAACATGCTCTCTCAATACTTGATCCTAAAGCAGATGGGCGTGTGGTAGCTATTGTACAAATGAGTTGTGCTATAAAGAATGAAAAAGAATTGATAGCTGTTAAAAAATATATTAGCAAAACACCATTTGAAGGCTGTACTTTCCATACCTGATGATTTATTTTTATCCTGTAGGTGTAGTTACTTGCATAATGGTATTTGAAGCTAATAGACCTAATGAGGGACGTAAAACATGGTTTGGATACTTCAAAGATGATGGTTTTGAAAAGCGGAAAAACTGGGGACGTATAGATGCACGAAATCGTTATACAAATATAAAGAAGCGTTGGCTTTCAGCTTATCATAATTTTTGATGAAATAGCAGGTCTTTCAGTAAGAAAAAGAGATAAAGGCAGAAGATGAATGGTGTGTAGAAGCCTATATGGAAACAGACTATAGCACTCTTACTGATGAAGATTTTTATAAGAAAGATGCGAAGTTATGTTTCTTTTTTTAGTGGATCAAAGCAATACTTCTGAAATATTTAATTTTACAAATACATCTTTTTTTCAGATAATAAAGTTTCATTGGATGATAGAGAATGGGCGTGGTTTTGATTATAGTGAAATTTTTGATGTTAAAGGCTCTAAAACAACTCCTCTAATTGAATTAGAAGAGTATGGAAAAGGAGTATATCCATATGTTACAACACAGGCAGTAAATAATGGAATAGAAGATTATTTTAACCATTATACTGAGGGAGAGAAATGTGTTTTACAATAGATGAGTGCAGTATTAGGATTTTGTGCCTATCAAAAAAACTTAATTTTTCAGCTTCAGATCATGTAGAGAAACTTGTGCCAAGATTTGAAGGTTGTAATATTTATATAGCAATTTTTATAACAACTCTCATAAATAGGGAGCAATATCGTTATAACTATGGAAGAAAATGTAGTCAGAAGAAATTAAAAAAATTTCAAAGATCAAACTTCCTATAAAAAACAAGTTCAGAAAAAGATTTATCCTGATTGGCAATTTATGGAAGATTATATCAAAGGATTACCTTATTCCGCGAGTTTATAAAAAAATCCTGCAAGAAGCATAGTAAAAATATATTTTTCTAAATTATTAGGGTGTAATTGATAATTAATTTCTATCTTTGCACCCTATTACTATTAGTATGAATTTATTTGAAACATTGGGAGCTAAGCGCACCCCTACTCGAAGCGATTGATGACTTAGGCTTCGAGCGTCCGTCTGAGGTACAACAAGCCGCTATACCTGTATTGCTCGAAGCGCCTACCGATATGGTAGCACTGGCACAGACAGGAACAGGAAAAAACCGCTGCTTTTGGTTTTCCACTTCTTCAACTGATTGATCCACACAGCGTATTACTCAAGGACTTATCTTGGCGCCTACTCGTGAGCTATGTTTTGCAAATCGCCTCCGAGCTAAAGCAGTATGCCAAGTATATGCCACAGGTGCATATTGTAGCCATTTATGGGGGGCAAGTATAGAGGAACAAGCCCGTAGCCTTAAGAAAGGGGCGCATATTATCGTAGCTACCCTGGCCGTATGCAGGATATGATGCGCCGTGAACTGGCTTCTATTGCTGATATCAGCTATTGTGTACTCGATGAGGCTGATGAGATGCTCAATATGGGCTTCTATGAGGGATATCTGCTCTATATTATCCGAGACACCCGATGAAAAATACTTGGCTCTTCTCGGCGACTATGCCTGCTGAGGTGGCTAAAAATAGCCAAAGAGTTCATGTATCACCCCAAGGAGAGTTACCATAGGGCATAAGAACCAAGCCTCCAATAACGTACTCCACGAATGCTATATCGTCAATGGCCGTCAGCGCTATGAAGCTCTCAAGCGTTTGGCCGATGCCAATCCGTCTATTTTCTCTGTCGTCTTCTGCCGTACCAAGCGTGATACCCAAGCGGTAGCCGAAAAGCTGATAGAGGATGGTTACAATGCGGCTGCCCTCCACGGTGACCTAAGCCAAAACCAACGTGACCTAGTGATGAAAGGTTTCCGTGCTAAGCAAATCCAAATGCTTGTGGCTACCGATGTGGCTGCTCGTGGGATAGATGTAGATGATATTACCCATGTGATCCACTACCAACTCCTGATGAGATAGAGACCTACACTCACCGCAGTGGCCGTACAGGGCGTGCAGGCAAGTCAGGGCGTTTCCATGGTGATCCTTACCAAGAGTGAAGCTAAGCGTATCAAGACGATAGAAAGATTATCCAAAAAGACTTTTTGAGTACAAGTCTATCCCTAGTGGTATGGAAATCTGTGAGATACAGCTCTACCATTTGGCCAATACGATTAAGGATACCCAGGTGGAATCCTGCCGTGAATGAGTATCTGCCAGCGATCTCATGATGTGCTAAGCGGTCTGAACCGTGAGGGAGCTTATTCAGCGTATGGTAGCGGTGGAATTCAATCGTTTTTACAACTACTACAGTAAGTCCAAAGACCTCAATGCGGAAACCACAGAGGGCAAGTCTTTCTCTACCGAAGGAGGACCCGTTACTTTATCAATATAGGGGAGCGCGATGGCTATGACTGGCGACTGCTTAAGGATTTCCTTAGAGAGAACATTGGTTTGGGTAAGAATGATATCTTCAAGGTAGATGTAAAGGATACTTTTTCCTTCTTCAATACCGAAGCGGAGATGACCCAGCTGGTATTGGATACTTTCGCCGATTTCAAGATGGACAACCGCTCCATTCATATAGAAATCTCCCAACAAAAAAATCTTCTGGAGACAAAGGAAAGAAAGACAAAAGGGATAAGAAGGATAAGAAGGAAAAGAAGAGACCATAAGCCAGCCGATAGAAGAGATAAAAAGGAGCGCCTAAACGCAAAGATGCTTCTGATACCTTTTCTAAAAAAACGGAAAAAGAGAAAATAGTGATTAGTGACAAGTGACAAATGACTAGTGAGAAATTATTGACAATTATTATTTTTCTTATATTTGGGGGCAGATTTTTGAAGTTGAGTAGTTGTATTGTTAATTTGTTGAAAACAAGTGTTTTATGAAAAAAACAGTTTTCTTTTTCTACTATTCTTGTCCTTTTGCCACTTGGGCACAGGAGGAGACAGTTATGCGAGGAAATGTCTTTAACACCAAGACAAATCTGCCATTGGATAATGTGAATATATTGAATATCAATCAAGTAAAAGGAGCTATCACCAATGCTAAGGGAGATTTTTGCCATTCGTGCGGCGGTGAATGATACATTGCACTTTTTCTTACCTTGGTTTTAAGTCGATCAAGATCAAAGTGACTCAGGATATGATTCGCTTTCCTGGCACGCGTATCGGGCTGACGGAATTGGCCTATGCCTTGGAGGAGGTGGTTATCTCACCCTATCGCCTTACAGGTTATTTTGGCTATAGATGCCAAGTATATGCCTATCAATACCAATAAGCAGTACAGTATCTCTGGTTTGGACTTGGGCTATGAACCTCGTACAGGAGCGCCTTCAACGGCTGGAAAAGTATTGGAAGCTATAGGAAATCCAGTAGGTACTATCTATAAGCTCTTTAGCAGCCGAGAGAAAGATCTTAGAAAGCTCAAAAAGATGAAACAAAGCGATGAGATTCGCTCCATGCTCAATAGCAAATATGATAGAGAGAGCCTTAGTGAGATCTTAGGTATAGACAAAGACAAATTGGAGGACTTGCTTCGCCATTGTAACTATTCGAAGGACTTTATCAAAAACTCCAATGACCTACAGTTCTTAGATGCTCTTACCCAATGCTATGAGGAGTACAAACTCCTTAATAAGTGACAAACGACTAGTGACGAGTGACAAACGACAAGTGACAAGTGACTAATGACTAATCCCTAAACCCCTATAACTCTTATATAGATGAAAAAGTTTTTTTAAAAATTATTGGAATTATTTTTTTGTGGTCTTGATACTGCTACTTGTTTCCATTCCTTTTTCTCTTTAAGAATACGATAAAAGAAAAAATCATGGAGAAAAGTGAACGAAAGTGTAGATGCACAAATCAGTTTTACGGACTTCTCCCTCAGTGTGTTTAAGAACTTCCCCAATGCAACGGTGGAAGTGGGCGGACTGAAGGTGATTAACAACGCCCCTTTTGAGGGAGATACCTTGGCCTATGTGGGTAATTTCTCTGCAAAGGTGAACCTTAAGGATATACTCTTTAAGAAAGACGATGAACCTTACAAACTCCTTGGCTTCTCCATAGCCGATGCGGTGGTAAATGTACGTATAAATGAAGCAGGCAAAGGCAACTTTGACATTGCTAAAAAGCACCTCGGATACTCCAGAGGTGAGGGAGCCTAATAATTTCTCTCTTGACTTAAATGAGTATAGTGTTGAAAATATGCGCTTTACCTTTAAGGAAGATGGCTCAAAGATGAGTGTAATAGTGGATAGTCTTTATCACAAAGGAAAAAGGAAAACTTTGCAAATCAAGTGCTTGATTTAGAGACTACTACGGCACTTAAATTGTCTTTTTGCCTCTGATGGTACGGCCTTTTTGCGCAACAATGTGGTGACCCTTGATGCGATCTTGGGTATAGACCTTAATCAGCAAAAATATACGCTAAAGGACAACACGCTAAAAACTAAATGACTTAGAGCTTAATTTTTGATGGCTTTGTACAACTCTTGGACGATGGTCAGCTCTATGACCTAAGTTTCAAAAACGCCTAAGACTACCTTTAAGAACTGTTTTAGACTTGATTCCTGCCGCTTATACCAAGAGTATAGAGGGGTACAGACAACAGGTGAGTTTACAATTAATGGGAAGGTAGCGGGCAAATATACCCCTACGACTATTCCTAAGTTGGACATTCGTATGCTCTCTAATAATGCGTCTTTCAAGTATCCTTCTCTGCCTAAGTCGGTTAAGAATATTGATATAGATGTAAAGATAGGTAATGATACAGAGAAATTGGAAGATACTTATGTGAATATCAATCGTTTTGCTTTTTACGATAGACCAAGATGCTTTCTCTGCAAAAGCCCTTTTTAAGGAACCTTACAGGGGAATATGCTTGTGGATGCAGACCTTAAAGGAACTATCAATTTGGAGAATATCCAAAAAAGCCTATCCTGTACAGATGGATTTTAGACCTAAAGAGATCCTCAAGGCCGATATAACTACTTCTTTTGATATGGCATCGGTAGAGAAAAAAAGCTTATGAGCGTATTCGCAATGCAGGGCATGCCTCTTTGGAAAAAGTTTGTCTATTCTGGGGCAGGATTCCTACAGCCTTTCCATATCAACAAGGCAGGGCTTTCCTTCAATAATGCTAAGATAGAGCTTACCGAACTGGACGCCAAGACAGGAAAAAAACGGACTTTAATATCAAGGGAGACCTCGGAAAAACTTCTATGGCTTTTACTTTTGCGCAATGAAGTGCTCGAAAGGGACTTCTCCTTGGCCTCCAACCATATAGATGTGGGTGACTTTATGCAAACCGATACGCCAGCGGAAACCCCTAAACAAGAGGAGAAAAAACCTGCTGAGACCAAGCCAGCCACTACAAATACCTCTACTGCAGGAGCTTCTATCAAAATCCCTGCTTTCCTAGATTGTACCCTCGATGCCAGAGGCAAAGACAGTACTCTATGATAAGCTCAACCTAAACAATGTATCAGGTAAAGCTTATTATCAAAGATGAGAAAGTAAGCCTACAGAACTTACAGACCGATATATTTGGAGGAAAAAAACAGCTGTTACAGGAAACGTATCTACCAAGGGAGATACCTCTACCTTTGCTGTGGATCTAGATATGACCAAGCTCAATGTTACAGAATCTTTCTCTCAGATAGATATGCTTAAGAAGATCATGCCTATTGCCAAGGTGGTAGAAGGATTCTTTAGCTCCAAGATCAATGTAACAGGAAAGCTCACTCCAGAGCTCACTCCCGATATTAATTCGCTTTCAGGAAGCCTTTCCGCTTCCTTGTTGGATAGCCATGTGAAACAAACCTCTCCACTGGTTTCAGCCTTGGATTCACAGTTCACCCAGCTGAACCTCTCCAAGCTCAATCTTAAAGACCTTAAGGCCAATGTAACCTTTGAGAATGGTCGTGTGGTAGTAAAAACCTTTCACAATTAAGTGGAATGGTAGTACCATCAATGTAGCAGGAACCCATGGTTTTTGACCAAACGATGGACTACAAACTGACCTTCAATGTACCGGCTAAGATGCTCGGGCCAGATGCTTCGGCTCTATTGGCTAAGCTCACCGCTACCGAGCAGCAGAAGTTGGGGATATTCCAGTGAATGTGAATATGGGAGGTAACTTTAGCAAGCCACAGGTCTCTACCGATATGAAACAGGTGGTAAAATAACCTAGCCCTACAGGTAGCCAAAGCACAGGCCAATCAGCTAACAGACAAGGTAATGGATAAGGTAACCAATGAAGTAACCAACAAGATTACCGAGAAGATAGGAGGAGAAGCCATGAACAAAGCCACAGATGCTTTGGGTAAGATCATAGGTGGTAGAACACAGGCTAACCCTGCCGATACCACTAAAAACCCAACAACAAGCCCCTAAAGACCAAGCTAAAAAAAGCAGTAAACAACCTCTTGGATGGACTGTTTAAGAAGAAAGAATAAAAAAATCAATAATTAATGATTAATGTTCAATGATTAATAGTCAGTGATTTAATGGCTATTAATCATTGATCGTATTAGCTATTAATCATTGATCATTATTGGCATTAATCATTAATCATTATTGGCATTAATCATTAGAAATGAAGGATACAACAAGACATCAAGGGATGCGAAATCTTTTGGCGAGACAGCTTTCAGAGCGTCCGCAGTACCCGATCTCTGATGAAAAGGTATTACAAGCCATTAGAACCATTCCCCGACATTTGTTTTTAGACAGTATTTTTTTGAAGAAAGAGCTTATCAAGATATAGCCTTTCCTATTGGTGCAGATCAGACGATTTCTCGCCCTCATACAGTGGCATTCCAGACACAGTTGCTAGAGGTGCAACCAGGACAGAAAGTACTTGAGATAGGTACAGGAAGCGGCTACCAGTCGGCCGTATTGGTGCTACTGAAGGTAGAACTCTATACGATAGAAAGGCAACAAGAGCTCTTCAAGAAGACCAAACTTCTACTAGAGCGAATGGGTTATATGCCTAAAAAATGATTTTTGGGGACGGCTATAAGGGTTATATAGAACAAGCACCTTATGACCGTATTTTGGTAACTGCAGGGGGCGCCAGAGGTGCCTATGGAATTGCTGGCACAACTGAAGATCGGAGGGCGGCTAGTAATCCCTATAGAGAAAAGGCGAGCAGATTATGACCGTTTTTACACGCCTTTCGGCCAATGAGTTTTAACAAAGAGGAATATGGAACCTTTGGGTTTGTACCTATGCTGGAGAATGTACAATCGAAAAATTAGGTAAAAAGTAGAAAGTAAGAACAAGATGCAAATATACGACGGAAAAATAAAAATGGATTTTTTTGCTATAATTCAAATATTTTTTTATTAACTTTGTAGTGCAAAAAAAGTTATTAATTAATATTATAAAGATATGAAACAAAGAGTTCCCGTTTCCCAGATTATGTCTAAGGACGTAGTAACAATAGACCCTACTAAGACCTTGTATGAGGCAGAGGCATTGTTCAAAAAAACACCACATTCGTCATATTCCAGTAGTGGAAGGACGCAAACTTATAGGAGTACTGAGCCTCACCGACTTGTTGCGTATTAGCTTTGCTGACCTTTTCTGATGACGAAAAAGCACGTGGATAGTGTAGTGTATGATATGTTCACCATTCCACAAGTAATGGCCAAGGTACCGCTTTCTATCTCACCTGATACTACTATCAAAGGAAGCCGCAGAGATACTTGCAGGACAAACTTTCCACGCCTTGCCTGTTACTGAAAAATGGAAACTTGGTAGGTATGCTTACCACTACCGATCTTATCAAGTATCTGTTAGAGCAGTACTAAGACTCGCCTTATCATAGGAGACAAGAAGAAGCCAAAATCCGCGGATTTTGGCTTCTTTCATTCAATTATACCATGCAAACTATTGAATACTTATTTGAGGGTTTCTTTGAGCCAACCAAAGAAGGTACGCTGCCAAAGGAGTGCATTCTGAGGTTGTAATACCCAGTGGTTTTCGTCGGGGAAGTAGAGGAGCTTGCTCTTGATTCCTCTAAGCTGGGCAGCGGTGAAGGCTTGGAAGCCTTGTTCTTCAGGGACACGATAGTCCTTGCCGCCATGAATGAGTGAGAATAGGTGTATCCCATACCTCCACTTTCTCTATAGGGTTGAACTCGGTAACGGCCTTTTGAGCTATGGCATTGCCTTTATCCCAATAATCTCCTCCGAACTCATGTCGGTTGAAGAAAATCTCTTCAGTAGTGCCGTACATACTTTTGGTATTGAATACCCCGCAGTGGGCTATAAAGGGTCTTAAAACGTTTGTTGTGGATACCTGCTAGGTAATATACAGAATATCCTCCGTAGCTAGCCCCTACAGCACCCAAGCGTGAAGTATCTACATAAGGCTCTTTGGCAATATCATCAATGGCAGCTAAATAGTCTTTCATCACCTGTCCGCCCTCAGTCGCCACTAATTTCGGCGTTCCAAGCCACTCCGTGTCCTGGCATACCACGGCGGTTAGGAGCGATGACAATATAACCCTGAGAGGCCATCAGTTGGAGGTTCCAGCGGAAACTGTAGAACTGAGTTAGTGCCGATTGAGGCCCTCCCTCACAATAGAGTAGGGTAGGGTATTTCTTTTTAGGAGAGAAATCAGGTGGATAGATAACCCAAGCGAGCATATCCTTGCCATCGGTGGTTTTTATAGTGCGCTCTTTTACAGGGCACTTGGCTATGTGCTTATAGAGATCATCGTTGATATGAGAGAGCTGTTTTATCTCCAAAGGTGCTTTACGTCCTTTGAGATTGACAGTGTATATCTCGGCGGCTCTATTCATATCATTACGAGAAACCACTAAGAGGTCGCCTGACTGGCCTAAGATATCACCTATATCAAAGATTCCTTTGGTGAGTTGCTTAGGGGTAGGGTTCTTAGCAAAAGGCTCTATTTCGAATAGCTGCTGGGTACCTTGGGTAGCAGCGGTAAAGTAGATTTTCTTTTCCGTCATTGCTCCAAATGTAGCTAAAAACAGTATTGTCCCAAGAGACAGTAAGGTTGATCCTATTACCATCGAGCAGGATATATAGGTCATTCTTATCCGCTTCGTTGCCGTCCTCTTTCATGCTTAGCTAGCCAAAACACCATCTTTGTTAAAAGAAGGGTGGGTATCGTAGCCCATCATACCTTCGGTGAGGTTGGTTGTAGTTTTACTTTTCTATATCATACTGATAGATGTCAGTATTGGTACTTACCACATAGTCAGTGCCTACCTTGGCCTTGGTTACATAGAGAACCTTTTTACCATTGTTGCTCCATATGTAATCTTCCTCTCCGCCGGAGGGCATCTGAGGGGCAGTAATAAGGCAAGCCCTGCATAATATCGGTTTGGGTACCAGTGGATATTTTTCAATAAACACATGGTTGTAAGCCCCTTCGTTCCACTTGTCCCAATGACGATGGTCTAAGCCTTCGTATACCTTCCTGTGGATTTGTCCAATTCCTTATAGAAGTCCTTACCCAAGACAGGGCGGAGTTTTACTTCCTTATGTATGAGCTTAAGGGTCTTGTCCGCATTGTACTTAATGGTGAGGTTCTCCAACTGTTCTTGGGTAATTGGAATGAGCTTGCCCCCACTGACGTCCAATTTGTAAAACTCCTTTTTGAAGGAATTTTCAGCCACATTGGGCGTGGTAACACTCAGTAAGACCTGTTTTTTTATCAGGTGTCAGCCCGATGCCACTTACCCGATGCAATTCCATAATTTCTCAGGAGTGAGTGGTTGTTGTGCTTGCGTATTATAAGTCATAATCAAAGCAAGGATTAGTAAAATTTTTCTCATCATATATAGTATTAGAGATTTTTTTCTTATGATAACCCTAGCCCATAGCCAACGGGTCAGTCAGGAAAAACATATCTTTGACTTTTTCAAAGAAGCTCTTTTCTGATTTGTCGGGTTGTGGAGTAAAGTTGTCATCTTCCATCATTTTTGGAAGAAGTTTTTCTGCTCTTTGGTAAGGGTTTTAGGAGTCCATACATTTACATGTACGAGTAAGTCTCCAGCCCCATATCCGTTGAGGTTAGGCACTCCTTTGCCCTTGAGGCGTAGGATTTTTCCTGATTGGATTCCCTCTTCGAGCTTGATACGCACCTTTCCTGTGGCTGTTTCTATATCCTTGGAAGTACCCAAGACGGCTTCAGGCATGCTTATATATAGGTCTAAATGAAGGTTTTCTCCCTCGCGCTTGAGGGTTTCATGTTCTATTTCCTCAATAAGCACTAATAAGTCTCCAGGGGATACTATTGTTGCCAGGGGCTTCGTTCCCCTTGCCAGGTACCTTCATCTGCATACCTTCTACTACCCCCTGCAGGAATCTTGATAGTAACAGTTTCCTCTACCGATTTGAGACCCTGGGCGTCGGCACCATCGGGCTTTTGTCAATCACTTCACCGCTTCCGCCACAAGTAGGGCAGGGAGAGGAAGATTGCATACGGCCGAGCATGGTATTGACCTCTCGGACAATACTTCCGTTGCCATAGCAGGGTGTTACAAGTCTTATAAGTGGCACCTTCGGCCTTTTACCTTACGAAGCACCTTTACTTTCTTTTTCGGTACCAGTTACGATGTCGGCCAAGGTAAGTTTCACGCGGATACGTGAGATCCCTCCTTTTATTCTATAAGAGCGAGAATTTCCTCCGCCGAAGCCGCCAAAGCCGCCAAAGCCACTAAAGTGTCCGCCGAAGATATCGCCAAAGTTACGGAAGATATCCTCCACAGAACTATAACCGCCACCGCCACCTTCGAAGGCTGCGTGTCCGAATTGGTCGTATTGTGCTCGTTTTTTTGTTCGTCGCTCAGTATTTCATAGGCCTGAGCAGCCTCTTTGAATTTTTTTCTTCGGCCTCTTTATCCCCTGGGTTTTTGTCGGGGTGGTATTCCAATGCTTTTTCGGTAGGCCTTTTTATTTCAGCGGCAGTAGCTGTCTTGCTAACGCCTAAAATTTCGTAATAATCTTTTTTTCATTTATTCAATCACTAAGAAAAACCTATTGTCCTACTACCACTTTAGGGTAGCGGATAATCTTTTCTCCTAATTTGTATCCTTTTTCTACTACATCAATGATTTTTTTCCTTTGAGTTCAGGAGTAGGAGCAGTGGTTTGGGTCAGTGCCTCGTGTATATCGCTATCAAAAGGTATCGGAGGCAGCCACAGGGATTTGTTCCAAACCTTTGGAACGGAGGGTACTGAGTAGCTTGCTGTGAATAAGTTCCACGCCACGGAGCAAGTTTTTCGTCCTCGCTTTTTGGAGATTTCCACTAGGGGCACGATCAAAGTCATCTAAGACAGGGAGCATAGCCTGTATGACATCTTGTCCTGCTGACTTGAGTAACTCTTGTCGCTCTTTGGCAGTACGTCGCTTATAGTTTTTCGAACTCAGCGAAGAGGCGCATGAACTTATCCTTTTTCCTTGTGTAGCTCTGTTTCCAAGATAGAAATAGCCTCATCGGCCTGAGCTGCATCGCTGGCTTGTCTTTCTGCTTCGGCTTGTTTTTTTAGCAAATTCGGCTTGAGTGTTATTGTCTTGATTTTCAGTTTCTTCCTGCACTTGAGCCTCTACTACTTAGGGGGTTCTTCTTGTGCGTAGAAGCCTCTTGAGCAGGGGTAGGGTTGTCGTGTATTTCCTCATCTATAATCTCAGCATCTTGAAATTCAGCATCATGAGATGTCATCAGCGTAGAGGTCGCCTTCGTTATGAGTGTGTCCTGTATTCATGGGTGTATTATTTTGTATTACTAATTCTTATTCATAGCAAAAGTACTGCCAAAGATTGAAAAAGTGACAAAATGGCATATACTTAGGGTGTGTTGAGGGAGTAGGTGTGTTTTTGGATGTTTTTGAGTGTTTGGTATGTCTTGGATCATTTCGGTGTTTTCTTCGTTCGGTGAGGTACCTAAAAGCGGACATCATCGTAATATAAAGCCAGCCAATAGGATAGCGATAGCAAAGAAAAGGGTCTTGATCCCCAAGGAAAGTTTTACGAAAGCGAATCCTGCAAAAAGCCGCCTAAGAAGAAAAAACAACGATAAATAGCCGTAGTCTGATGCTATTTTTTTATATTTTTTTCTCCTGTTGTAGATAATTGTTTCTTCTGATATAGAATAATTGGGAAAGCTCAATGCCTAAGTCGGTAAAACAAGCCTGTTAGGTGGGTGGTGCGGACGGTAGCGTTGGAGATTTTGGTCACAAAAGAGTTTTGCAACCCCATGGCATAGAGCAACATAAAGGTAGTCAACTCATGCGGAAAATGCTCCCACAGGGTATTGAAAAAGGATAACACAACCGAGGGTCAAACATTCCAAGAGGGTAGGCCTGAAATACTTATTTTGCCTTTTTGTGATAGTTGGCGTCTTCGATCAGCCAGCCCGAAGTAAATGAGCCACATAGGAAGGAAAGGATATAACACAGGTAGATAGTACCCTTCCAAAAACTCAGCTATAGAGATATCATGGATAGAAAAAAAGCGAAATGCCCAGATTACATTGGTTTGTGAGCCTACTTAAGAAAGGAAGCCCACTACATTGACTATACCCGCCACGAAGGAGAGTACGACTGCTATTTGTAAGTTATTCTTGGCAGAACGCTTTTTTTCCTTGATGTCTGAACATAATTGTTTTGTTTATCACGAGTTTAGGTGTGTTATATAGAACTTTTGAATTACTCTAAGAAGCGCACATCATTCTCATAGAAAGCGCGTATGTCTCCTATTTGGTATAGTAGCATAGCCACACGTTCCAGCCCAATACCGAAAGCAAAACCAGAGTATTTTTTTCAGGGTCTATATTGCAGTTTTTCAGTACATTGGGGTCAGTCATACCACAGCCCATGATCTCAAGCCAACCTGTACCCTTGGTGATGCGGTAGTCAATTTCGTTGTTTAACCCCCAATAGATGTCCATTTCCGCGCTGGGTTCAGTGAAAGGGAAATAAGAGGGTCTTAGGCGTATTTTGGACTTACCGAACATCTCCTTGGTAAAGTAAAGAAGCGTCTGTTTGAGATCAGCAGAAGGAGACATTGGTATCGATATACAAGCCCTCTATTTGGTGGAAAAAGGCAGTGAGAGCGCGCTGATATATCTTCATTGCGATACACACGGCCAGGGGCGATGATGCGGATAGGTGGTTGGTTTTGCTCCATATAACGCACCTCTACCGAACTGGTGTGGGTATGTAGAAGAATATCGGGACGGGTTTGGATAAAGAAAGTATCCTGCATATCCCTTGCGGGGTGATATTCAGGGTAGGTTTAGGGCTGTAAAGTTGTGCCAATCGTCCTCTATTTCAGGACCTTCGGCTATGCTAAAGCCAATGTTAGCAAAGATCTCAACAATCTTATTTTTTTGATTAGCGACACAGGGTGACGGCTTCCGATTTCCATAGAAAGCAGGGACAGGGTAAGGTCGTTATAAGCAGGTGCTGTTGTGGTCTGTCCGCCTAGCTTTTTCTTTGAGTTCGTTGATTTTTGCTTCGGCCTTGCTCTTGAGTTCGTTGATAATCTGTCCGAATTCCTTTTTCCTCTTTAGGAACTTCCTTGAATTGGCAAAGAGGTCATTGAGTAGTCCCTTTTTACCGAGGGTATTCCAAGCGGAATTGTTCTAATTCTTCTTTCTTTTTCAGTGGCAAAAAGCCTCTACCTTGGCAATATGTGCTTTGATTTTATCTATCATAGGAGTAACAATATTATGTGGTTAAATTTTTCTACGCGGCGGGCATGTCGGCCACCTTCAAAAGGGGTGTTAAGGGAAAGTCTTGACCATCTCAAGGGCTTGTTCTACAGCTGTAAAAGCGGGCGGGGATAGCGATCACATTGGCATTGTTGTGTTCTCTTGCCAAGGTGGCGATCTCCTATTCCAGCAGAGAGCGCAGCGCACTTTGGGGTGCTTATTTACGGTCATGGCCACTCCGTTGCCACTTCCACAGATAACAATACCCCCAGTCGGCCTCTCCCTTATCAATCATCTCTCCCTGCAGGGGTGTGCAAAGTCAGGATAATCCACGCTTTCAGGGGAGTCGGTACCCACGTTGGTAACATCATAATGCTGTGATAGCAAGTACTGCATAATCACTTTCTTATATTCAGTACCTGCGTGATCATTTCCAATGGTAATTTTCATCAGTCAGTGTTTTTAAAGTGCAAAGGTACATTTTTTTAGTAGTTTTAAAAGCTATTATCAAGAAAAAATTGTATTTTTTTGCATGACTATAAATTCTTCCCTGAGGGGAAGGCTAATTAATTAAAAAAATAAGCCTAATGAAACTTACCTTCTTAGGAACAGGCACCTCCCAAGGAGTACCTGTGATAGGCATGGATACGCCCGTGGCACCTGGTAGGGACAAGCGGGATAAGCGTTTGCGAACTTCAGCTTTGCTCTCATGGGGAGGTGTGAATGTAAATATAGACTGTGCTCCAGACTTTCGCCAGCAGATGTTGCGCCATAGGTGTACAGCACCTAGAGGCAATTCTTTTTACTCATGAACATGCCGACCATACCGCAGGCTTGGATGATATACGCCCTTTTTGTACTCAAGCAGGGGATATGCCTATCTATGGTCTGCCTAGGGTGATAGAACAGCTACGTATACGTTTTGCCTATATCTTCGCCACGGAGAACCGCTATGCGGGGGGCACCTTCAGTAGCCCCAACGGAGATTACTGCTGAGACACCCTTTACGCTCTTTGGCAAGGAAGTAATCCCAATTGCTGTAGAGCATGGCACATTGCCTATTTTAGGTTATCGTATAGGTAACTTAGCCTATATTACCGATGCCAAATATATAGCCGAGGCGGAACTCTCCAAGCTGCATAAGGTAGATACTTTGGTACTCAATGCACTACGCAAGGCACCCCACCCTACTCACCTAAACATAGAAGAGGCCTTGGCCATTGTCAGGGAAGTACACCCACGCCAGACCTTCTTCACTCATATGAGCCAAACCATGGGCTTTCATGCTAAAGTACAGAAAGAACTTCCTGCACATGTATTTTTTTGGCATATGATAACCTTACTATAATGATTAATGATTAATGCCAATAATGATTAATGATTAATGCCAATAACAACAATAGTCATTGAACATTAATCATTAATCATTAAACATTAATCATTGAACATTAGTTATTTATTCTCCACTATTTCAATGGCGTATCCTCCACCACGGGCAGCTTTTTAGGGTAAGCTTAGTTTTTGGCATTCACCTTTTTGCTTTTTGATGGTGTAGGCTTGGCCATTGCCTTAGTAATTAGCATTGGGGGCATCGGCATAGATAGTGGCTTCGTACTCTTTTCCTTTGTCCAAGAAATCAAGAGAGAGCACTGAGGTATGTCCGTTCTCATTGCTAGTGTTACCTATATACCAATTGTTGCTATGCTTGTCTTTACGAGCGATGGTAATATATTGGCCAGGTTCAGCTTCTAGATACACACTTTTTTGCCAGTCTACAGGTACTTTCTTGATAAACTCAAAAAGCGTCTAAGAATTTTTCGTAGTTTTCAGGTAGGTCAGCGGCCATTTGCAAGGGGCTATACATGGTAACATATAAGCCCTAATTGCTTGGCGAGGGTACTACTTAGGGTGTGGTGGTTTTCGGGATTGGTATTTACCAAGTTGGTTTCAACAATACCAGGGGTGTAGTCCATAGGGCCACCTTGTAGGCGGGTAAAAGGTAAGATAGTTGTGTGGAAAGGCTTTACAGTCTCAAGGGCTTCGTATTCAGTACCACGAGCGGACTCGTTGCCTATGAGGTTAGGATAAGTACGGCATAGACCAGTGGGGCGTACAGCTTCGTGGGCATTGACCATAATCTTATGTTTGGCAGCTTCCTTAATGGCATAGAGGTAGTGATTTACCGCCCATTGGCCATAGTGGTATTCGCCACGTGGAATAATGCAGCCTACATAGCCACTTTTTACAGAGTTATAACCGTAGTTATTCATCAGTTGGTAAGCCTTTTTCCATATGACGTTCGTAGTTGCGTAAAGAAGCAGATGTCTCGTGGTGCATCATCAGTTTTACGCCTTTGCTGTGTGCATACTCGTTCAGGCCTTTGAGGTCAAAGTCAGGATAAAGGAGTCATGAAGTCAAAGACATAATCTTTGGAGTTGTCAAACCAATCTTTCCCAGCCTATGTTCCAACCCTCTACAAGCACTTGGTCGAATCCATGTTGGGCAGCGAAGTCAATATAACGGCGTACTTTCTGGTTGTTAGTCGCATGGGTGCCATTGGGGCGTGTTTTGGTGTAATCTACTTTGTCAAGATCCACGGTAGGGAGGTCATTGGTATAAGCCCAGAAGACTTACCTGCAGATCATTTCCACCATACTCCTATATATTTTACAGGTTTGATCCAGAAGTATCGGAGAGTGCACAAGGTTCATTGAGGTTTAGGATTAGGCGAGAAGCCAAGATATTACGCGCATCATCGCTTTACCATAATAGTACGCCAAAGGGGTGTGGCAAGGAGCGTATAGGTGTCCTTTGTCACCTTTGGCATCAGGGGGTGAGATGAGATTGGAATACAAAGGTTCTTGTCGTCCAAATCCAAGTGCATACAAGCGTAATTGACTAGTGCCGCCTCGTGTAGATTGATGTATAGGCCGTCTTGGGTTTTTCATCATTAGGGCTGTTTGTACACCAGTGGGAGAGAAAGGTGTTTGGCATACATTCTTAATTACAGCCTCAGACATAAGAGAGCGGATTTGGGAGAGTTTGCTCTGGGTATAGTCATACTCCTGAGTATCATAATCGCCAGGAATCCACCAAGCGGTATGGTCGCCTGCCATGGCGAATTGGCTTAATTCTTCTTCAATGACGAAGTAAGTAAGTTCCTTCTGCTGAGGGACTCATAGCGGAAACCAACGCCCTCATTATAGACTCTAAAGCGCAGGTTCATCTTCCTATGAGTGGAAGTTTGTTCCAAGGCCACTAAGAGTTCGTTGTAGTGGTTAAGGATTTGACTTTCTTCCCCATACAGGTTTCCATGTTTCCTTGAAGGCAGTCTTTTGAGTATCAATCACTTTGAACTGCTTGGTTAGTGGTTCTGATTTTTTTAACAGGAAGCCCAAGGTACTTTCCTTAATTACAGGTTTGTTATTGTAGCTCACCTTGTAGGAAGGGGTACCTTCTTTAGTAAGGGAGAAAGAAGAGAGACTTTCCCATCAGGAGAGGTCTGCTCCTGTGCCCCTAACAGGAGCGAAAAATGCCAGGGAGGGCAGCCATAGAAAGGGCTATTACCAATTGTTTCATTAGGATTTTTGTAATTACCATGGTGCAAGTTACGAAAAAATAGGACATAAAAAAAGAAAAAACTCAAAAAAAGTTTTTGAGTTTTTGGTTTTTAGATACTGAGTTTGTTAGTAATGGCTTTTTTTCTTTTTAATTCTTCACTTTTCACCATTGGTTCTTCATTCTTAATGGTGATAAAAGTACAAGCAACTTACCCACCAGCCAATCCAAAAAATAGATAGAAACCGAAGTGAAACTTGGCTTTCATTACCTTGTGCATAGTGGTGAAATCCCAGTAGGTAACAGCAAAAACCAGCAATACCTACTATAAGCAGTAGTCAAGCGACTTTTTGGCCGCTGAAAGATGTACCATTTTTCGTATGCCCCACAGAAGGCCTATAACAAGACACTGTACAGCAAAAAAGTAGCAAGGCTGTTTTCCACCACGAGCGAAAGATCATGGATGCCTATACATGGTATGAATACCGATACGCCCCAAGAGAGACATCTGGGTGATGAGTATGCCCGAAACTACAGAGGTAGGGCTTGAAAGAGTAAAGGGAGGTGATTTTTCATAGGGTAAAATTAGGTAATAGGGGTTAGGGTTGGGAGGCTAACCTTATTATTTAGAGAGTGTCCAGCCCTCTTTTTCTCGATATTTGGCTTTGTATTTCTTTTTGGATAAAGTCCTGACCACCAGCCTTTTTGTTTAGGAAGCTAAAAGGGAGTTTCTTTTTCTGGAAAGTAGCGGTGATAGTGGCGCTTTTTCGTTTTTGTTCTACAGTAACCTCATTGGAGAGTACATATTCAAGAGTTTTTACCTTGGCACGGGTCTCTTTTAGTTCGGTAACATAAGGGAGCGCCTTGTCAGTACACTTGATATTCACTACCCAAACACTATCGTTGGAGAGCCATTTTTCTTTATCTTGAGTTCTTCTATGGAGAGGTAGTCGTCGCTTTCCAATTGTTTGATTTGTTTTATTTTGTCCCCGTCCTTTTTGGTGCGGTACTTTACCTCACCTAGCGTTAGATGAGCAGTTTCGTACATAGGGGAGATCCTGTAAGGCTGCCTCTACTAAGTCGTGGGCTTGTGAGGGCGAGAGCTTGCCGTCGGAGCAAGCTACAAGGCTCAAAAGAGCTGCTAAAAGTATAAGAGTATGTCTCATAATTTTTGAGTTTTAAGTTTTATTATTCACTATTTGTTTTTCACTAATCACTTAATGATCTGAGTATCATAATAGTTGCGATAGGCTTCGTTTTTGGGCATATAGGTCGGTGTGGGTACCTGCTCCTATGAGGTGTCCTTGGTCTAAGAAAAGGATATAATCGGCATTGCGAGCCACTGATACACGGTGGCTGACGATGATACGAGTGGTATTCTGAGCCGTTTTGAGAAAGGTTATGGAGGATCTTCTCTTCTGTATCGGTATCTACCGCAGAGAGGCAGTCATCAAAGAGATAAATCTGCGCCTGCTTGAGCAGCGCTCTGGCGATAGATACACGCTGGCGCTGTCCGCCACTGAGGGATATGCCTCGCTCTCCTAGCATGGTGTTATACTTATCCTTGAAATCCATGATGTTGTCATGTACTTGTGCGAGCTTGGCCACTTGGATTACTTCCAAATCGGAGGCTTCGGACTTTCCGAACTTGATATTATTCTCTATAGTATCGAGAAGAGGAAAAGAATCCTGTGGAATAACAGAAATAGACTTGCGCAAGTCGTTGAGGTTGAGTGATTTTATGTCTCTACCGTCAATGAGTACTTCTCCTTGCTGCACATCATACATACGGGTAATGAGGTCGAGAATGGTCGATTTGCCTGAGCCTGTACGTCCTATGATAGCAATACTTTTTTCCCTTAGGGATATGGAAAGAGATGTCCTTTAGGGCAGTAACACTGGGTATCAGGGATAGGTAAAGGTAACATGTTCAAAGCGGATATCCCCTTCAATAGGTGTAGGGGAGGGTTGGTATTTTTCAATATCAGGGGGTCTCATGTAAAAAAACTCGTTGATGCGCCCTTGAGAGGCCTCCGCTTGTTGGACAATATTGCTGACCCAGCCCACGGTAGCCACAGGCCAAGTGAGCATCATCACATAGATACTGAATTCGGTGATGACCCTCAATGGAGTCTATCTGGCCATTGATATACAATCGCCCTCCGATGAAGATGACAAAGATGATACTAATCCCAATAAGTAGCAGCATGATAGGGAAAAAAACAAGCCTGAATACGCAATAGAGATAGGTTCTTCTTGCGACCTTCCGGCTGAGAGCCTCTACATTCTTTTTGGGCTTCTTGCTCCAAGGCATAGGCCTTGATGGTATGGATTCAGAGAAAAACTTCCTGAGAAAAGGAGGAAATTTCAGATAGAAACTGCTGTACCTCAAGAGTTTTCTTATTGATCTTGCGAGAGATAAAGTAAATAAGTACCGCCAATATAGGTAGTGGTAAAAGGGCATAGGTAGCCAGCGTCGAGGAGGTGTGAGAACATCAGTGGGATACTACAGAGAAACAGTGTTGCGGTCTGTACACTATACATCAGGGCGGGGCCTGTGTCATACGCACCTTACCCACATCCTCACTGATGCGGTTCATAAGGTCGCCTGTGCGATTTTGCTTATAGAAACGCTGGGATAGGGATTTGGTACTTCTGGTAGATCTCATTTTTCATGTCATACTCTATATAGCGAGAGACATTGATAATGAGCTGTCGCATCCAAAAAAGTAAAAAGCCCGAAAGCAAGGCCGAACCTATGATGATTAACGCGCAAAAGCAGAGACCTCCCCAAAGGTTGGTCAGGGTTGGGGTGGTTGATATAGTTCTCAATCGTTTTGAACGCATACTGTACTCCTTGGGCATGACAAGGGAGAAAAAGACGTGCAATGATTGTGATGAGTACCCTCCCAGAAGAGCTGTTTGCGGTATTTGTAAAAATATTTGTTTACGTGAGCTAAGTGTTTCATTCTACTATAATTCTTTTCTTAGGCGCGCCACGGGAATGTCCAACTGTTCCTATACTTGGCAATGGTACGGCGTGCAATAGGATAGCCCTTTTTCCTTGAGTAGCTCCATGAGCTTGTCGTCAGTGTAGGGTTTGCGCTTGTTTTCCCCTCTATAATCGTTTGGAGAATTTTTTTGACCTCATAGGTAGAGATGTCCTCCCTTCGTCATTCTTAATAGCTTCGGAGAAGAAGGCTTTTACGGGCTTGGTGCCGTAGGGAGTACTAACAAACTTACTATTGGCCACACGCGAAATGGTAGAGATGTCCATACCGATACTTTCGGCTATATCCTTGAGTATAAGGGGCTTGATTTTGGTCTCATCGCCTGTGAGGAAATAATCCTTTTGGTGGAGCATAATTGCGTTCATGGTAACCAAAAGAGTGTTTTGGCGCTGCTTGATGGCATCGATAAACCACTTGGCGGCATCTAATTTCTGTTTGATGAACTCTACGGCTTCTTTCTGTTTTTGCTTGTCCTTATCAGTGGAATCCCTATAGGTCTTGAACATTTCTGTATATTCTTGGGAGACATGTAGTTCGGGAGTGTTACGCCCATTGAGGGAGAGTTCTAGCCTCCATCATTAATGTAACGGTAAAGTCGGGCACTACCTGCTCGGTGAATTTGCTTCCTTCTGCATAGGAACTCCTGGCTTGGGATTGAGTTTTTCCACCTCTTGAATTACTTCTTTGAGGGTTTCTTCCGAGATGTTATACTTCTGGATAAGTTTGTCATAGTGCTTCTTACTGAAGATATCAAAGTTTTCCGTCAGAATTGTGATAGCCAGTTCCGTAATAGCTGTTTGTGGCTTGTGCTGAGTTGTACGATAAGGCTCTCCTGTAGGTCTCTGGCACCGATTCCTGCGGGGTCTAACTGGAAGATGACCGTTTTGAGGATATGTTCCACCTCTTTCTCATCGGTATAGATATTCTGAGTGAAGGCCAAGTCATCGGCTATATCGCTCATGGAGCGGCGGATATACCCATTGTCATTGATACTACCTACGAGAAACTCGGCAATCTCCCGCTCTTTTTCACCTAAGCGGAAAGTGTTAAGCTGTTCTATGAGGTACTGGTGAAAAGAGACTTCCTCTCGGTAGGGGGAGTCCAAAAGCATCCTCCTCATGGTAATTATTGGCATAGAGGCGGTAGTCAGGGATTTCGTCATCGCTGAGGTATTCATCTACATTGATGGCATCAGCTTGTATGATTTGGTTATCTTCGTATTCGTCGGGGTGTCATACTCGTCCTCATGAGCTTCCTCCTGTTCCCAGTCTTGGTGTTCGGTAGCTTCAAGGCGGGGTTCTTCCAGTTCCTCTTTTTACACGCTGCTCAAAGGCAAGGGGTAGGGAGCTGTATCAACTTCATCAGTTGGATTTGTTGGGGGATAGCTTCTGGGTGAGCTTGAGTTGTAATTGTTGTTTTTAACATAATTTGTTTTAAGAGTTATAGACTTATAGATATTGCAGGCAGATGGAATTATCCTTGCAATAGTCTATATTGATAGCTATAATTTCGTTTTTGCTGTTAACCACTATAGGGAGACCGTACTAAGAGCTTGTCATGGTATGGCAGATAGATATAGAACACCACCCCTCTGTCGGAGGTAAGAATATCGAAAACACGCTGCTTGGTCTGTCCAGAATTGATCAGCTCTATAGCCTCCTGAGAGGTGTATAGGATCGGCCCTTGGTCTTGTATATAAGTTTTTATAATGGCGAAAACCTGTCGCAATTTCTCCATCCCTCCTGCTCTGCTGGAATCTCTTGAGTGATTTTTTTAGCATAGGGTATAGAATAGAAGTCCTCTTCAGGAGTATTCCTGATGGCTTCAATAAAGCCTTTCAATAGTCGCTTTTTGAGCTTTTTGAGCGTGGAGCGTTCCTATACATAGGCACATACTCACTAAGGTAAAAACAACTTCATAGGATATGAGATTATAATTATTAGTGCGCTAAGTTAATGATTTGTAAAAAGCAAATCAAAAACTATTTTTTTAACAAATAATTATAAACAATAAGTTGTTTTTTTAAGTGTTTGATTAAGATAACAAACTGTCCGCAAGGTACTTTTTGGGGTACATAACGGACAGCTGTTGTGAAATGAATGAAAAATGTTTATTCAGCCTCTATTTCTTTAACGTATTCTTTTTAAGTCTTCCAAAGAGGTAAATCCATTGAAAGAGGGCAACCTCATTGGCTTCTACCTCAGCGATAAGGGTCTTGAGCAGTTCCATAGGAGTTTCCTCATACCCATATAGGTCTTTGGAAAAATCAATTCCTGCTACGATATCGTCCTGATACATGCTCAAGCACCAGTCCTCCATGAATTCTGCTAAAGGAATTTCACTGACAGTGTATTCCTTCCACTCCCTCTTTTGGCAGGCCTGAGCTTTCTCTTTGTCAGACCAAAAGGCAAAATACCCCTACTTGTTCCTCATCGTCCTGAGTTACAAACTGGTTGGAGGTACAAGCAGCAACATATTCGCTTTGTGTATCTCTAAGACAATAAATGATTCCTGTAGCTACCACTTCTCTTATAAAATGAAAGTAGCTATCTAATAATTCTTGTTCCATATTTAAATATTTACATTCTTGGCATGGACTGCATCATGCGCATCATTTGTTTGGCACCACCGCTTTGCATCATCTTCATCATCTTGCTCATTTGCTCAAACTGCTTAAGGAGTTGATTGACTTCAGCGATGTTGCGACCGCTTCCTTTGGCAATACGATTTTTGCGAGAAGTATTGATGATAGAGGGGTTACTACGCTCGGCAGGGGGTCATAGAGTAGATGATAGCCTCAATATACTTGAAAAGCATCATCGCTGATATCTAAGTCTTTTACCGCCTTACCTACCCCAGGGAGCATACCTAAGAGGTCTTTCATGCTACCCATTTTCTTGATTTGTTGTATCTGGGAGAGGAAGTCGTCAAAACCGAATTGGTTCTTGGCTATTTTTTTCTGTAGCTTGCGGGCTTGTTCTTCGTCGAACTGCTCTTGGGCACGCTCTACAAGAGATACCACGTCGCCCATGCCCAAAGATACGGTCAGCCATACGAGCAGGGTAGAACACATCAATGGCGTCCATTTTCTCGCCTGTACCGACAAACTTGATTGGCTTATTTACTACCGATTTGATAGAGATAGCAGCCCCGCCACGGGTATCCCCGTCCAATTTGGTAAGGATTACCCCGTCAAAGTTTAGGACATCATTGAAGGCTTTGGCGGTATTTACCGCGTCTTGCCCAGTCATGGCATCTACCACAAAAAGTGTCTCCTGAGGGCTAACCGCCTTGTGAATATCGGCGATTTCCTTCATCATCTGCTCATCTACAGCCAAGCGCCCTGCGGTATCTATAATAACCACATTTAGCCCATTGCTTTTGGCATAAGCAATTCCTTTTTGGGCAATATCTACAGGATTGTTGTTTTCTTTTTCGGAAAAATACAGGCACTCCTATCTGATCCCCTACAATATGCAGCTGGTCAATCGCCGCAGGACGGTAGACGTCGCAGGCAACCAAGAGCGGTTTTTGTTCTTTTTGGTTTTGAGGAAGTTGGCCAATTTTCCAGAGAAGGTAGTTTTACCAGACCCTTGCAACCCCGACATAAGAATCACCGAAGGGTTACCGCTGAGATTGACCCCTGTGGCATCACCTCCCATAAGTTCGGTAAGTTCATCGCGGACAATCTTGACCATGAGCTGGCCAGGCTGTAGGGTAGTAAGTACATTGGCACCCAAGGCTTTAGCTTTTACCTTAGCGGTAAAGTCCTTAGCAATGGCATAGTTCACGTCGGCATCCAAGAGCGCACGACGTACTTCCTTGAGCGTTTCCGCTACATTGATTTCAGTAATCTGGCCATGCCCCTTGAGTACATGTAAGGCCTTCTCTAATTTATCACTTAAGTTATCAAACATGTTATTCTATTAGTTGTTAGTTATTGAGTGGTTAGTGGTTAGTTTCTGATAACTAATCACTAACCACTATACTGAATTAGAATAAATTCTTTAGTGTCTCAATTCCTTTCTGGATTCCTTCAGAGAAATTACCAGAAGAGATGTCATTGAAAGCTTTCTTAGCTTCTTCCCACTTGTCATCAGAAACATTCTTTAAGGCTTCAAATTTTTCAGTAAGAGAGGATTTGTCCGCTAAGAGCTTGTTGATTTCTTCTTGCGCCTTTTCTTTAAGATCTCCTGTTTGGATACCCAAAGAGGCAGTTAGAGAATTAATTTTTCGGTCAAAGCATTGATCTTGTCTTGTGCTTCTTTAAGGAACGCTTCTTTGTCCATAATCTAAAAATATTTAAAAATTGCTGCCGCAAAAGTACAAATTTAATTATTAATGATTAATGATTAATTGTTAATTATCAATGGTTAATTATTAATTGTACTTTTTATGCGGGCGAATTGCCATTCGCCCCTATTTTATCATCAAAGGTGAAGGTCTTAGGATTCTTTACAGCATCTTTTGTTACAGCTTTTTTGAGTACCTCTTCCATTTCGGTGACATAGTGGAAGGTAAGACCTTGGAGGTATTCTTGCTTGATTTCGTCAATGTCTTTTTCATTGTCCTTGCATAGGATAATTTCCTTGATACCTGCTCGCTTGGCAGCAAGTATTTTCTCTTTGATACCACCCACGGGGAGTACCTTACCACGGAGGGTAATCTCTCCTGTCATGGCTAGGTTCTTCTTCACCCTTCGCTGGGTCAGTACCGAGAAGAGTGAGGTCAGTAGTGCAATCCCTGCACTAGGTCCATCCTTAGGGGTAGCACCTTCGGGGATATGGATATGGATTTTGTATTGGTCAAAAATACGCGTATCAAGGCCAAAACTGCTCGGCATGAGCCTTGATATATTCTAAAGGCAATAGTGGCCGACTCCTTCATCACTGTACCTATATTTCCTGTGATAGAAAGCCCTCCGCTGCTCTTGGAGAAAGCGGATTCTATAAAGAGGATATCCCCCGACACTTGTCCAAGCCAATCCTGTTACCACACCTGCCACTTCATTGTTCTCATACTTATCTCGCTCGGTAGGAATACCCAATATTTTTCGGATATCTTCCAAGGAGATTTTCGGGTTGTACTCCTCATCCATGGCAATAGCACGGGCTATATAGCGTACGATTTTAGCGATTTGCTTCTCTAAATTTCTTACGCCCGACTCACGGGTATAGCCTTCCACAATACGCTCTATCTCTTTCTTGCCCAGCTGGATCTGCTTTTTGTTCCATACCATGCTCCTTGAGTACCTTGGGCAAAAGGGAAATGGCGAGCAATCTCTACCTTTTCCTCAATAGTATAGCCAGAGATGTTGATGATTTCCATTCGGTCTTTCAGGGCAGGCTGTATGGTGCTTAGGGTCATTGGCTGTAGCGATAAACATCACCTTGGAGAGGTCATAACCAATCTCAAGGAAATTGTCATAGAACTCGTTGTTTTGCTCAGGGTCAAGCACCTCTAGCATAGCAGAAGAGGGATCTCCTCCGTAGCCTTGACTGAGTTTGTCCAGCTCGTCTAATACGAAAACAGGGTTGGAAGTACCCGCTTTCTTAATCAGTTGTAGGATACGCCCGAGCATAGCCCCTATGTAGGTCTTGCGGTGTCCGCGGATCTCGGCCCTCATCGCGCAAGCCACCTAGTGCCATACGTACATATTCGCGGCCTAAGGCCTTGGCTATGGAGCAGCCTAAGGAGGTTTTTCCTACCCCTGGAGGGCCATAAAGGCAGAGGATAGGCGATTTCATGTCGTTACGTAGCTTTTAGTACGGCTAAGTATTCTATGATACGTCGCTTGACATCTTCCAAACCATAATGGTCTTTGTCTAATATTTTCTGTGCACGCTTGAGGTCAAACTTGTCTTTGGAATAGACACCCCAAGGCAGGTCTAAGAGTAAATCTATATAGTTGCGCTGTATGGCATAATCAGGCATCTGAGGGATTGAGACGCTGGAGCTTAGCTAGTTCCTTATCAAAGTGCTTTTTGAATTTTTTCATTCCATAGCTTGGTTTTGGCTTGCTCTTTGGATATTTTCTATATCCGCCTCAAAGGACTCATTGCCCAATTCCTTCTGGAATGGTCTGTATCTGTTGGTGTAGGAAATAATCGCGCTGTTGCTTGTCAAAGTCCATATGGACTTTGTTCTGTATTCCCTTCTTAGGGTTGCCTTTTGGAGTTCTACTCCAAAATACTTGATGATCGCCCAAGCACGAGTAACCAAGCTGTTTTTGCTCCAATATATCCTGTTTTTCACCTACCGATAGGGGAGAGGTAGAGGCTACATAGTTGATCAAAAAGAAATCATTGTCTATATTTTGCAGCACAAAAGGCACTTCAAGTCCGCCAGAGGTTGTTTCTTTGGCTAATTTTTAGGGAGATGTCCCTGACCACTTCCATAGTAGCGGTGAACTCCTCATCTTCTTCTTCGGGGAGTAGTTCAGGGCTTTCTTGTATCTTGGCCTTGAAGTAGGGCTGTTCCTCTACAAATTCGGTGATTTGGAAGCGGCGTGTCCCTTGTACCAAGACACTGATACTTCCATCAGGAATCTTGAGAATCTTGATGATACGCGCCACCACTCCTATACTGTAGAAGTCCGCTTTGCTGGGTGCATCATTGTCGTTGCGCTGGCTGACCACTCCTATCAGGCGCTCCTTTTTGGCATCATTGATAAGTTCCAAAGAGGCCTCTCGCTTGATAGAAATCGGCATATCACCCCAGGAAGAGCACCGTATTCTTCAAGGGAAGTATAGGGAGCACTTCAGGTAGTGGCGCATCGGTATGATCTTCCTCCATCTCCTCTTCATCTCGCTGATGAGGGATGGCTATGATTTTCGCATCTTCAAGATGGTCTTCTAAAAGACTGTCAAAAATTTCCTATTTTTCATGAAATATTTTCGCTAAAACATGTAATATTGTCAGTTTTTCTTCTTGCTTCTACAATAAAGTAAAATAGAAAAATGCAAACAACTGATAAACAGTATAGTATGATATATGCTATAAACTGACCCCTATAAAGAGCAATTAATATGCCAAAAAAATGATTAGAAAGCAAGGATTCTCTCTCTTGGAGTTAATACCTCCCTTAGTTTAAAAAAATTCTGAAGTGAAATGTAGCTTCAGTTGTGGGTATTTTTGCTTGACCATTTCTATAGAAAAAGCTGAATCGGCCAAAAAGACCAATTGCCCTTGCTTGTCACGAGCTAAGAATTTTTGTTTGACACGTAAGAAATCCAAGTAATCAGGGTCTTTAGGGTTTTCAGGGGCTTCCACCCAACAGGCTTTGTAGATAGGGAAATTCTCATAGCTACACTTAGCCCCATATTCGTGCTCCAATCGGTATTGGATAACCTCATACTGGAGCGCACCCACGGTACCGATGACCTTTCGCCCGTTGAAGTCCAAGGTGAAGAGCTGGGCAACCCCTTCGTCCATAAGCTGGTCTATACCTTTCTCTAACTGCTTAGACTTGAGCGGATCGGCGTTGTTGATATAGCGGAAGTGCTCAGGGAGAAGCTTGGTATACCTCTGAAATGGAGTACCTCACCCTCTGTCAGGGTGTCACCTATCTTGAAGTTGCCTGTATCATGTAGGCCAACGATGTCTCCCGCGTAGGAAATATCCACTACTTCTTTCTTTTCGGCAAAGAAAGCATTGGGACTGGAGAACTTGAGTTTCTTACCCAATCGGGTATGCAAATAAGGTTTGTTGCGCTCGAAGCTACCTGAAACGATTTTCACAAAAAGCCAAGCGGTCGCGATGGTTGGGATCCATATTGGCATGTATCTTAAAGACAAAGCCTGTAAAAGCTTTTTCATTGGGCTGTACCAAGCGCTCTTCGCTAGCCTTGGGTAGGGGGAGATGGGGCAATCTCTACAAAGCAGTCTAAGAGTTCCCTCACTCCCGAAGTTGTTCAAAGGCAGAGCCAAAGAAGACAGGTTGTTGAGCACCACTGAGATAGGGCTGCGCGGTCAAAGGCGGGATATACTTCATAGACCAGCTCTAAGTCATTGCGAAGGGTAGCAGCCGACTGTTCGGAAATCAGCTGCTCTAATTCAGGGGCTATTGATGTCGCTAAAGGAAATAGTTTCTTCTATATTCTTACGGCTGTCTCCTGAGAAAAAGGTTGATGTTCTTTTTCCCATATATTGTAGATCCCCTTGAAGTCGTAGCCCATACCAATGGGAAAGCTCAAAGGGGTTACATGTAGTCCTAATTTTTGTTCCACCTCGTCCAAGAGGTCAAAGGCATCTTTCCCTTCGCGGTCGAGCTTATTGATAAAGACAATCATAGGGATATTGCGCATACGGCATACCTCCACGAGCTTTTCGGTCTGTTCTTCCACCCCTTTAGCTACGTCAATTACCACAATCACGCTATCTACAGCGGTAAGGGTACGGAAGGTATCTTCGGCAAAATCCTTGTGACCAGGTGTGTCCAAGATATTGATTTTATGCTCCTTGTAATTGAAAGCCAAGACAGAGGTAGCCACCGAGATACCACGCTGGCGTTCTATCTCCATAAAGTCGGAAGTAGCTCCCTTTTTAATCTTGTTGGATTTCACAGCTCCAGCCTCCTGAATAGCCCCCGAAGAGGAGTAGCTTCTCAGTAAGGGTTGTTTTCCCCGCATCAGGGTGCGAGATAATGCCGAAAGTACGGCGCTTTTGTATTTCTGTTTCTAAAGACACTTTTTTTAATTGTTAATTGTCAATTGTCAATTGTTAATTTTTATTGCTCTTCACTTTTCACTTTTCATTTTTCACTTTTCATTTTTCACTCTTCATTTTTCACTCTTCACTTACCATTAATTTGATCATTTCTTGGTATTCTTTTGTGTTTCCTTGAGAAAGGACGAGCTTTCTAAGGGCGTTCCCCGTTGTGGCGAGTCAGACCGCCATGAGTCTCAAACCAGTGATAGAATCTCTTGGGCGAGAATTTCCGAATATTGGTAAGCATAATAGCCTGCAGCATAGCCACCACCGAAGATATGGGAGAAGTACAAGGAACGATAACGCACAGGCACTTCCTTGGGAAAGCGCTCAGTAGCAGTGGCCTCAAAGGGAGCTACCGCTGTGATGTGGCCCTCGGCAGGAGGGTATGCCACTGCATATCCAAATAGGCAGAGGCCAAAACTTCGCCAAATCTATAGCCATGATTAAAGTCTCTGGAGTTCTTGATCTTGGTTATAAGCTCCTCACTAATAACCTCTTGGTGAGGTAATGGTGAGCATAATGGGGAGTACCTGCTCATGTAGTGCCCAATACTCATTGAACTGAGGAGAAACTCCACAAAAGTCTCTCGCTACAGCTGTTCCTGCAAGGGTAGCATATTGCTGCTCTGCAAAGACAGTACAAGGCATGGCCAAACTCATGAAAGAGCGTTTTCTACCTCGCTATAGGGTAAGCAGACAAGGGAGCGTCTCGGTAGGAGGGGTATAGTTGCATACATTATAAATCACGGGCTTTTGGCCAAAGAGTTTGGAAGGGGTAACCAGCTCACTCATCCAAGCCCCTCCACGCTTGCTCTCACGTGTGTAGAAGTCTCCATAGTAGAGACCTAAGGGGCCGTCGGCTTCAAAAAGCTCATAGACTACCACATCGGGGTGATATACAGGTAGGTCGGTACGCCTTTTGAAAGTAATACCATAGAGGCAAGTAGCCGCGTGGAAAACACCTTTTTCCAAGACATTGAAGAGTTCGAAATAAGGCTTGAGTTCGTTCTCATCTAAATCATATTGGCTCTTGCGTAGCTTCTCACTATAGTAATCCCAGTTGTGGGGTGCTATATCCTCTCTGCTGTGCGATTGTTTTAAGAGCCTCAAGATCTTGTTGTATCCTTTTCAAGGTAGGAGGAATCCATTTTTCAAAGAAGTCCCTCACTGTCTCAGCAGTCTTGGCCATACTTTTTTTGCAAAGACCATTCAGCATAGTTTTGATAACCCAAAAGAGCTGCTTTTGCTGTCGCAAAGCAATGATTTTTAGCACAATAGGTTCTGTAGCATGGGCGCCTTTGGTAGCTCTGTGCCATGATTGCTCGAAGAGCAGGCGGCGGGTCTCTTCGTTATCCAATCAGGAGTAGTGGCTGCTGTGTGGTATTGGTCAAGGCAATCTTCCAACTGCCATCAGGCTGCTTAAGGCTTGTTTCTCCTCAGGGAAAGGCCAGCAAGCGCCTCCTCTTGGGTGAGGATAAGGGCAGCTTCCTTCCTAGCTTGCAAGGTATGGTAATTAAAGTCGTTCTCAAGGTAGCCAATTGGCTATTGAGCTGCTTAAGGGTCGCTTTTCCTCTGCGGAAAGGTTAGCCCCACGAAGTAGGAAGAGGTCATAGTAGTGCTCTAAGAGCTTTAGTGATTCGGGCGTCTAAGCCTAGGGGTGGTACGTACCTTGTAGAGTGTCTGTACCCGCTCAAAGAGCTTGTCATTGAGATAGATACTATCCTCTTGGGCAGCCAATAGGGGTAGTATTTCCTTTTCTGTTTGCTGAAGTACCTCATTGGTATCTGCTCCAGCAAGGGCGAAAAAGAGGTTACTCACCCTTAGCAATGCTTCCCCGCTTTTCTCCAAAGCAAGGATCGTATTGGCAAAAGCTGGCAGGGGAAGCATCCTCCACAATAGCTGTGATAGCTGCTTGTTGTTCAGAGATGGCCTCTTGTAGAGCAGGGGCGAAATCTTCACTTTTTTTATTTGTGAGAAATCAGGTGCCTCATAGGCAAGTGTACTTTTTGTAATAACATATTCCGTTGTTGTAGGGGCAAATGGCAATTCGCCCTCATTGTTTTCATTGGTAAATTGTCTCATTGTCTCATTGACACATTAGTAAAAATAGTTGTACCTTTTGCCCCCATATTTATAAAATAATGAATACGGCTTTAGTTGAGACTTTTTCCGATAGCTTAGTGATTATCCCTACCTACAATGAGATAGAGAATATAGAGAGTATCATACGGTAACCCTTCTGCAGGCACATCATTTTTGATGTACTGATTGTAGATGATAACTCTCCCGATGGGACAGCTCTAAGAGTAAGGCAATTGCAACAAGAGTTCCCTGACAGACTCTTCCTTGCGGAGCGTACAGAGAAGACAGGACTTGGTACAGCCTATATACATGGATTCCTCTGGGGACTTAACAGTAAAAAGGTACGACTATTTCTTTGAAATGGACGCCGATTTTTTTCTCATAATCCCTCTGATCTCATACGCCTATACAGAGCCTGTAAGGAGCAACATGCCGATATGGCCATTGGCTCTCGCTACGTAAAGGGGGTCAATGTAGTCAATTGGCCACTTAGGCGAGTATTGCTTTCCTATGGAGCTTCTTTCTATGTAAAACTTATCACAGGAATGAGGGTACAAGATCCTACTGCGGGTTTTGTCTGTTACAAGCGAAAGGTCTTAGAGAGTATTGACTTTGACAAGATAAAAATTCGTAGGCTATGCCTTCCAAATAGAGATGAAATACAAAGCCTACGTGAAGAAATTTCACCTTTCAGAGGTCTCTATCGTCTTCACCGACCGCGTACGAGGCAAATCCAAAAATGAATACCTCCATTATCCGCGAGGCTATCTTTGGGGTCATCGCCATGAGAATCAGACAGATCTTTTCTTAATTATTAATGTTTAATGATCAATGATTAATCATTATTGGCATTAACTATTAATCATTAATTTAAGTTTCATAAGTTGTTTTTAGGTTGCTATTGAAATTGCAAGTAACTGATAAACAATTATTTGTAAAAACCTCCCCCAACCCCCTCCAAAGGGGAGCTTTAAGGGCGTTGAAATGGTCTAAGTTTGTTTTATTAAATTAGAAAATTTCCCTTTTATAACTTATTGAACCTCTATTACTTAACTCCCCCTTGAGGGGGTAGAGGGATGTTTTGAGAATCAGTTGATTACAGAGCTTGCGAAACTTAAATCATTAGTCACTAGTCACTAGTCATTAGTCACTATTAATATGCCTTAGCTGAATAGCACTCTTCCCTTAGAAGGTTTGCCCTGAATAGATGCAGGTGCCTGCTTCTTCCTTTTGGTCTAAGGGAATACAACGAATGGTTGCTTGGGTCTCTTCCTTGATTTTGGCTTCTGTTTCAGGGTGCCGTCCCAGTGAGCAGAGAGGAACCCGCCCTTGTTTTCTAAAACTTCCTTAAACTCCTCATAACTATTGACCTCGGTGATATGACTATCGCGATAAGCCAAAAGCCTTTTGGTATATATTGGTTTTGTATATCTTTTAGCAGCTGTTCTATATGAGTGATGATGTTGTCCCCTGATACACTTTCTTTGGTAAGGGTATCGCGGCGAGCCACTTCATAAGTATTATTTTCCAAAATCACGTTGTCCCACAGCTAAGCGTACAGGTATTCCCTTGAGTTCGTATTCGTGGAACTTGAACCCAGGTTTTTTTGAGTGTCATCATCGTCAAATTTTACAGAGATATTGCGCTCTTTCAGTGCCTGCATAAGAGGGCTTATTCGCTCACGTATAGCCTGTAGTTGCTCTTCTCCCTTATATATAGGCACAATCACAACCTGTATAGGCGCTAACAGAGGAGGCAATACCAAACCATTGTCATCACTATGGCTCATGATTAGCGCCCCCATAAGGCGGGTAGAAACACCCCAAGAGCCTCGCCCATACGTATTCGAGGCGCCCTCTTTGGTAGCATATTTTACATCAAAGGCCTTGGCAAAGTTCTGCCCTAAGAAGTGGGAAGTACCAGCCTGTAGCGCTTTGCCATCTTGCATGAGGGCTTCTATACAATAAGTATCATCGGCACCTGCGAAGCGTTCAGTTTCGGTCTTTCTACCTCTTACCACAGGCACACCCATATACTGTTCTACGAAAGTGGCATATACCCTCATTCATCTTCTGTGCTTCTTCTACGGCCTCCGCTTGGGTAGTATGGGCAGTATGTCCCTCTTGCCAAAGGAACTCAGCGGTACGCAAGAATAGGCGTGTACGCATCTCCCAGCGCACTACATTCGCCCATTGATTGATAAGGATTGGAAGGTCGCGGTAGGACTGTATCCAAGTCTTATAGGTATTCCAAATAATCGCCTCGCTGGTAGGGACGTACAATCAGCTCTTCTTCTAGCTTGGCCTGAGGATCTACCATGAGTTTGCCCTTTTGGTTAGGGTCAGCTTTTAAGGCGGTAGTGGGTAACCACGGCACACTCCTTAGCAAAAACCTTCTGCATTTTTCTCTTCTGCTTCAAAATAACTTTTTGGGGAACAAAAATAGGAAAAATAGGGCATTCTGATGGCCTGTATCCTTAAACATTTTTGTCTAAAAATATCACGAATACGCTCCCAATGGCATAGCCATAGGGCTTGATAACCATACAGCCACGCACTCCCGAACTCTCAGCAAGCCCAGCTTTTTACAACGAGTTCATTATACCACTTGGAATAATCTTCTGCTCTTGATGTTAAATTTTTACTCATACTAAAAATCTTTGGCACAAAAAAATTGTACTTTGTGTGCAAAAGTACAAAATAATTTTTGGAAATGCACTCCTTTTTGCAGGGGGAATTTACAAAATAAACAAAAAGTACTGATAATCAACGAACTAAATAATATTGTTATGAGAAAGACAGTAATCATCCATACAGCAGTTGCTTTTACAGCACTGGTAGGCCCTTAGCGCTTGTGGCGCTTATTCAGGAGTGGGTTATGATGATGGTATCTATGGGACGAAGCCCCCGACCTGTGTATCAGAGAGAGGAACCACGTTATGAGAGAAATTATGAACAAAGCGGTAGCTATCGAGAACACCTTAATCAGAAAAATAGCAGGGTATAAGGATTTTGAACAACAGGTACAGCGTCCTGCTCCCTCCTATACCCCCTATGACCAATGTAGAGGGGTATCGTACAGACACCCAACAGCAGAGTGCCCCCTATAATACTTATGGCAGTTGGGGAGACAATGCCCGCCCTTCTTCTGTGAATATATACAATAATTATGTAGATAATCCTTACTATTGGGGTTCAGGGGCATGGGGAGGCTATTATTCCTCTTCCTACTACTATCCACGTTCTCGCTGGAGCATAGGCTTCTCGGTAGGTACTTATGATCCTTACTGGAGCTGGCGCTACTATGATAGCTATTACTATCCTTATTACGGATATAGCTACTACTATCCTTATTATGGATATAACTATTACTACCCTTACGGATACAATTATTACTATCCTTACGGATACAATTACTATTATCCTTATTATGGGTATAACTACTATTATTATCCATCTTATCGCTATGATAGGAAAAAATAATTACTATTACTACCAAGACCCTTACGGAAATACCTCTCGTAAATATTCACCTACCAATGGCAGAAGAGGGATAGCAGCCGTTATGACAATAGTAGTTACCAAAATAATGGTACCTATCGTTCTTATGGAAATTATAATAACAACTCTTACGATAACACTTCTGCTCTTATCACGAAGGAAACACCTCGTAGTTATGATCTATTCCTCAAGAAGTAGCAATAACAATTACAACAATAACAATAATAGTTATAATAGTAGCAATAATAGCTATAATAATTCGTCTCGCTCTTACCATGAAAGTAGTAGCAACTATGGCGGAGGAAATGATGGCGGATATCAGGGGAACTAAAAGAGTTATTAAACTAAAATATTAAAAATAAAAATAAGATGAAAAGAATAATATATATAGGATTTAGCTTACTTGGAGGGGTGCTTTCTGCCCAGAATCTTACCGATGGGCTGCGTTATTCTATGGAAGGACTTAATGGTACCTCACGGTTCAATGCTATGAGTGGCGCCTTTAGTTCCTTAGGTGGGGATCTCTCGGCCGTGGCACTCAATCCTGCAGGAACTTCCATTTTTACAAGAAGCGAAATGAGGCGTAACGCTCTCAGGAGTTAATTCAAGAATGATGCCAATGGCCTCTCAACTATTTCTTCCGATTTCTTATTGAGCCAATTTTGGGGTAGCTTTCCCTATTGCAATAGGAGAGGAAGGCTGGAAAAAATATTGCCTTTGCTTTTTAATTATCAGAAAACACATAATTTTTGACGCCAACGATCTGAAATATATTCATAGGAGCAATGGGGTGAATCTTGGTGATTACTTTTCTCATTTTGCCAATGGCATTAGCCAACAGAACCTTTTTCTTGAATGAGTTACTATAAGAATAATAGAACAGGCCTATGGAAAGCAAATCACAGGAGGCTTATCAGCTATCTATAGTAGTAGATGGGAGCCCAGACCCTTTTAGATATCGCAACGCTCTACTTGGCTATACTACAGGGTTGATTACTCCCGAAATACAGGTTCGGAGATAAAACCAAATACTCCAGACAATGAGGCAAATGCTATATTGAATGAAAAAGCAGTATGATAGAAATTTCTCTAATGGCACAATAACTATACAAAATGTAGAACAATATACCGAAGGAGGGGGTTAATAAATATAACTTTAACTTTGCAGGGCGCTATGATTTTTATTTCTTTTGGGATTAATCTCAATTCCCATAGTGTAGATTATCGGGTAGTAAACAAATATGAGAAGATTATTTAAATAATACACAAACCTATGATAAGAGGTCTCCTATCCGATCTGCCTTATATCAAAACGAAGTTAGAACTGTAGGAAGTGGTTTTTCCTTCAGTTAGAGCTATAGCCGAGGGTAGCTACTGGTCTACGTATAGGACTTACTTTATGCTTCCCCTACTTGGTATACACTACAGGATGAAATGTCTCAGTCATTATCAGCAACTACCCAAAGTGATGGTACTTTTTTTCGCCAATCCTAATGTAGTAGCTGTTTATGAGAAGTACAATTTCCGTACCCTGGTTCTTGGACTGTAGGAGCCAGCTGGGTATGGAATAAGCAATTGATCCTTAGTGCTGACTATATCTACAAAGGCTATGGAAATATGAGTTTCCGTTCTGGTTTAGAATCAGAAAAATGCTATTATCCAAAAAATACTTTAGGAGATACCAACTCCCTACGTTTTGGTGCGGAATACCGCTTGCCACTGAGTAAGACGAACCATCTGTTCTTTAGAGGAGGGTATAGGTATGAGCAAAGTCCTTATAAGACAGAGCTAAAACCTATAGGTGATCTTACAGGCTTCTCTACAGGACTTGGGGTAAGTATCAGTAATATGCGTTTTGACCTTTCTTATGATAGAGCAACCGTGCTTACCATCCACAAATCTTTGAAAGCGTCCTTACAGACACTCCAAAAGTGGATAACACCTTACAGAATATACTCTTGAGCTTTTCTTTAAAGCTGTAAGAGCTGTTTTTTAAATTTAGTTTGTTTTCATTTTAAAGTGAAAAGGGAGGCTCCACAAAGCCTCCCATTTCTTTTATTTCTTAATAGTCCTAAAGTGGTACTAACATTAGTAGTCATTGACAATTAACCATTAATCCTTGACAATTGATTTTATTCTTTTCCGCTAAATGCCTTGACATCCTTTATGGTAACTTCTCCTTCGGAGGATCAGCAGGCGCTCTACCACATTTCTTAACTCTCGCACATTCCCGCTCCAATCATATTGTTGGAGTTGTTCTATGGCCTTGGGCTGGAAGTGTTTGTTGATGCCTTGTTCCTGACAGATACTCTTGGTGAAGTACTCTACCAGAAGAGGAATATCATCTCTACGTTCATTCAAAGAGGGACTTCTAAAGGATAACCGCCAAGCGGTGGTATAAAGTCCTCTCGGAAACGCCCTTGGGCAATCTCCTGTTTGAGGGTCTTTGTTGGTGGCAGCAATCACCCGTACATCTACAGCTATGTCTTTCTCGCTACCTACTTTGGTGATTTTCTTCTCTTGTAGGGCACGTAATACCTTAGCTTGAGCCGAAAGACTCATATCCCCAATCTCATCTAAGAAGATAGTGCCCTTATCTGCGGCCTCGAACTTGCTCTACACGGTCTTTCACTGCCGAGGTAAAGGAGCCTTTGATATGTCCAAATAATTCGCTTTCGATAAGTTCCGATGGGATAGCAGCACAATTGACCTCTATCATGGGTTGCGCAGCTACGCTCACTGCCTTGGTGTAGGGCACGGGCTACTAGTTCCTTTCCCGAACCATTAGGGCCTGTGATGAGTACTCGTACATCGGTAGGGCGACCTTGTCAATCATGTCTTTAATCTTCTGTATAGCCGCACTCTTACCTATCATGGGTGAGGTAGGAGAGGTCTTCTTGGAAGTCTTATTCTCTCCCTTAGGTGTTTTTCTTCCACAGGGGTAGTAGTCAGTGCATTGCGGACAGTAGAGAGCAACCGATTTAGATCAGGAGGTTTGGCTATATAGTCAAAGGCACCCATTTTCATGGCTTGTACAGCCGTCTCTAAGTCACCATGTCCTGAAATCATGACCATACGCAAGGCAGGCTTAAGGGCTTTAGCTTCCAAAAAGTACCTCCAGTCCATCTTTCTTGGGCATTTTGATATCACAGAGTACCAAGTCATAGTCTGTTTTCTGGATCATATCCATGGCCTCCTGTCCATTGGTAGCTTCTTCTATCTGATAGCTTTTTGTCCCTCTTCACTGAGGATACTACCCAGCACACGCCGTATGGAGGCTTCATCTTCAACTAATAGTATTTTTAGGCATGGCTTTATGATTTTATTTTACATCAATCACCAAGGGAAGTACATACTCAGTGGTAACACTCACTTGGTTTTTCTTGGCTGGAGTGAGAACGAACTCGAATCCTGCGGTCTTATCTTTTAAGATTTTCTCCAAGTCGAGGGAGCAGCTCCAGTGTGTTATCGGAGGCCTCTACACTCTTTACACTTAGTACCCCTTCGTTGCTCACCACAAGGGTTACTTTTATAGTATCGCTTAGAGCACCGCCAATGGCCAATTTCTGGCTATTGAGTGCCTCTTAGTAAGCCTTGGAAAGCCTATCGGTAAAAGCATTTGAGTTTTTCGTCCTTAGTGGTGATACTCTCACACTCCTTAAACGAAGGATACTCATCAACCTCATCTCCCAGATCAGCTAAGCGCTTCTGAGCTTCTTGTTTATCTACTTCTTCTTGGGTGATTTCAGGCTCTGCGGACTTGCTTTCTTGGCAGGCATATGACTATACAAAGTATGGAAAGTAATATCTTTTTCATTTGGCTATGGGGTGTAAATATACAATTTATTCTTTTGATAATGAGAATATTCTAAAAGATTTAACTAAGTCTATACCTTCTGAATTATCTGAACCACTGCCTTCTTGTGAGTTATCACCAGTGGTGTTGTCGGGTTCAGTCATGGAGAGTCCATTGCCACACTCTAAGTCTATAGACGAATTTTCAAGAATTTTGTCGCCAGGGCTTGATCTCTTTTCCTTTGTAGAAAGCTCTTAGTACAGCATCTTTACTGATATCATTGACATAAGTGACTCTACCGATCTTAATATTAAGAGAAGCCAGATTGGGACGAACTTCCTTTATAGGTCTTCGGATAATATTAGGTAGGTCTATCTTCCTAAAGTTGGTAGGGTTGATCGAAAGATATATCTTGCGGTCTTTCTTTACTTTTCATTGGCCTCAGGGGTCTGTTTCATAACAGTATAAGGAGGATATTCCTTGTTGTAGGCTGTAGAATCTCTTACTTCGTAACGCAGGTGGCTCTTCTCTAAAAAGCTCTTGGGCTTTGCTTAGGGAGACATGTTCAAGGGTCAGGTACCACGATAAATTCCCCCATGTCTTGTGAAACCGTCCAGGAGAGCAGTACAGCATAGATACCTGCGAAAAGGAGAAATAAGGCTAAGCATACCTGTAAGCCCCAAAAGCGAACATTTTTTATTTTTTTGAAGATTTGTGTTATATTCATTAGGATAATATTTTTATAAGGTTTGTAAGTGTTATTTTATCAGTGTATCCAATAGTTTGCGTACTTTTATCGCTGTTCCATCGGGTATTTCCGAAGCCCTGAGCGACCACTTTGTCTTGCTTATCTATGATATAGCCAGAGGGATACGCTCAGGATCAAGGGCATCTTCACCCCTTGGATCAGGTAAGTAACCTTGAAGGTGAATTTGCGATCGCGTTGCTTCTGTTCTACAGGCTCAGGTAACTCATTGGTAATGATATAGAAAGCTACCTTGTCATGATAATCCTGATAGAGCTTGTCTATACCTATCAGGTCGGCTATACTCATTGCCCGCCATGAGGAAAAGAAATAGACGAACCTGACCTTCCCTTCGGATTGGGTGAAAGGAAATTGCTTGTTGTCCCTATCTTTCAGTGTCCAATCAGGGTCTATAGTATATTGTTTGTCCTGAGAGAGAAACTCCACTTGGGAGGAGAAAATCCGTTGTAGGAGAATCTTGGCCTCATACCCTAAGTTAGTGGTAAAGAATGAAATAATGAGTGCTAAGAATAACAAATTCAGCACAGTACGTTTTTTTCATAGGAAAATATTTCTTTTCGTGGGGGCAAAGTTACACAAAAATGTGATTTTTTTCCCTTAAGATGTTAATCTTTTATCTCTATTTGCTTGGCCAAAGGGTGCGTACGTAAGTAGTGTTCTATCAGGTGTGCCATCTCAGCGTTATGTGTCAGTGGGGTGAGGTGTCGCTCAAGGATAGGTTTGGAAAGCTGATAGTTCAGCGAGATAAAGGCATAGCCCTTGATGCTACCATCCTCTATCAGGATGACACTTTTCTCATGTACGGTGCGTCCCTTATCCATAAGGACAAAGGTTCTACCTACAAGGCTATAGTGGGCAAGGGCTTCCTCCACTCGCTGGTTATAGGTCTCCACTTCTTCATCGCCCATACAAGCACCAGCACACTTACCGATAGAGTGGTTATAGCAGTAGGTACGCGCCTGGAAAAAACCATTGAGTTTGGTACAAAAGCTCATAGCGCTCAGTCATCTCAAAGAGCATATTCAGCCCCTCTTCCTTGCTTTCAAAAATAGCTAAGGGCTGCTTGGCTCCTGCTCTTAACATGACAGAAAGGCAGAGATAGCCTGTCTTGTTCTTATGACAAACCAAAGCAAAGGGGTAGGTCTTCTTTTCTTATACTTGCTCAGAGAGGCTTGTGCCTGAAGTTCTTCAGCTTCCTTGAGTGAGGCAATCAGCAGGGTACCTGTAAGCTCGTACACTGACCTTCTCACATGCTTCCTAAGAAAAAGATCTCGCTTTCCCTCCGAGGTAAAGTGCTCATTGACCCGCTTATAGATGTTCTTACTCTTGGACAATAATAGTAGTTTCTCGCCTTGTCATATAGGTAATATACGCCCAACTGATTAGGTAGCCCATCCAAGAGCGAAAAGCAGGTGGATGGGTAGGGTAGAGAGGTTTTGCTTGACAAACTCGCTTAGGGGCTACCTTCTGGGTGTCCTTGTCCAAAAGGAGCTTAAAGAGGTGCACTGTAGCCATGGCATCTCCATTGGCTCGGTGTCGGTCAGAGAGCGGAATACCCTAACGAACGAGCCAGCTTACCCAAGCTATACGAAGGCTCATCGGGGAGTAGGCGTTGGGACATCTCCACTGTACAGATGGTACTGCGCTGGTAATCAAAGCCTAATCGGCGAAACTCTAAGCACAGGATACGATAGTCAAAGGCTGCATTGTGGGCAACTAAGATACACCCTCGGTTATCTCCACAATCCGCTTGGCTACCTCATAGAACTTCGGCGCTTGGCGAACCATCTTGTTGGAAATGCCTGTGAGGCGTACCACAAAGTCGTCTATCTTTCTTTCGGGATTGATAAGTGAGATGAAGCGATCGGTAACTTCCGACCATCAAAGCGATAGATAGCAATTTCTGTAATGGCTTCCTCACCCATCTTACCTCCTGTGGTTTCTATATCTAAAATGGCGTACAAATCTACTTTTTAATGGGCAAAGATAGCAATTTTTAGCTATTTTCACAAAAAGAAAAAGTAGTTTATTTTTACCTTTGAAGAGAGGGCTTCATTTCTATAAAATAAAAATATGAAAAAGTATCATTATATGATAATCATACCTTTTGTAGCTTTAAAAACACTGTTTATGCTAATTAAAATACTTGATAAAGAGTTCCGCCCTTATATCTCCAGCGAAAGACTTGCTCAAGAGATCAAAAGGCTTTGCCCAAGAGGTGGAGCAGCAGATGCAGGAAGAGACCTCTTTTCATTTCCATACTCAATGGTTCCTTCATGTTTGCTTCGGATTTTGTCCGTGCTTATCAGGGTGAGTGTGAGATTGCTTTGTGCGCTTTTCCTCTTATGAGGGCATGCAAAGCACCCACAAGGTAAAACAACTCTTAGGCCTTCCTAAGGACATAGCAGGCCGCGATGTGGTGGTGATAGAAGATATAGTGGATACGGGTAATACCTTGGAGGAGATTTATAACCTCTTTGCCGACAAGCAGGTGGCTTCCTTGCGTATCATGACACTCTTCTTCAAGCCTGAAGCCTATAAGAAAAACTTGCCTATACACCATATAGGGTTCTCTATTCCCCAACCGCTTTTATCGTAGGTTATGGCTTAGACTATGACGAATTAGGGACGAAATCTCCCAGAAATATATCAATTAAATATAGAAAAATATGAAGAATTTGGTTTTGTTTGGCAAACCAGGAGCAGGAAAAAGGAACACAAGCAGCTTTCCTAAAAGAAAAATATGGTTTTGGTACATATCTCCACAGGCGATCTGTTCCGTCATCACTTGAAAAATGGCACAGAGACCAGAGTATTAGCTCAGTCCTATATGGATAAGGGCTTTTGTTCCTGATGAGGTAACGATCCAAATGCTCCAAGCGGAGATAGAAAAGAACCCCAATGCAGCAGGCTTTATCTTTGACGGATTCCCTCGAACCATAGCCCAAGCTGAAGCGCTAGATGCTTTCTTGGCTTCTAAGCAAATGAATATCAGTACGACTTTAGCCCTTGATGCAGATGATGAAGAACTTATCAAAAGACTTGTAGAACGAGGTAAAGTAAGTGGCCGCTCTGATGACCAGAGACGAGGGCAAGATCCGCAACCGCTTTGTCGAATACAACCAAAAAAACAGCCCCTCTTATTGATTTTTACAAAAAGCAAGGCAAATATCACCCTATCAATGGTATAGGCTCTATTGAGGAAATCACCCAGCGCCTCTCCAAAAGTGATAGATGTGTAGAAGAAACACCTATATAAAATACAAATCTCTAACCTCTATGGTTAGGGATTTTTTATTGTATATTGGTATGATTTTTGTATATTTGCCCCCATAGATAAGTAATCTCCGCTACAGACACTAATGAAAGTTAATGCTATTAGATAAATCTTGAAAAATAGCTACACTTACCAAAGATTGGATATGTGTGGTCGGTTGTTAAAATCATAACAACTTGCCAATTAATGAAAACTCAAAATATCAAAACCTAATTAATAGCCAACACGAGCGACAGTGGGTGAATAGATTTTTGTAAAAATGCAGGTGCTAGAATGACTATAGTTTTTGGAGGAGGAAATTCTTCTTTTGGAAATGAGCCTTTAAAAACAGTAAAGATATATGACAGAAAAGGTAGGCTCATAGAAAAAAACTTTCTATGTAAGTGATTGTGAGGTAGGTCCCTACACGTACTTTTAACCGCAAAGGAAAGCTTATAGAAACTAAATATTATGATGACTACTATTTTATAGGTATAGAACAAGTAAGAAATATTATTCTTAATGCTCTTGGGGTAGATATCTTTGAACCTTACCAAGGAAGATTTGTAAGATGTTTCTTTAGCCGAATGAAAATAGAAGGAAAATACGTTTATTCATTAGAATTTATTAGTCGTGGAGAAGAAGGTTCCGCATGTAAGTATATATAGATGCTTATGATGGGAAATTTCTTTTTAAAGACATCCGTTATTCTACAAAAAGGAATATTATGATTCATTTGAATTTCCAAAAGAGAGAATATTTATTCCTATTAGAGATAGTATTGATATTGATAAGTAGAACCTGTTGTGCATTTCAAATAATAGAGGCTTTTTAGATTGAGAGTTTCTCTATATAATATAAACTTATTCATGTGTTGTATCAATGTTAAAGATGTTATCTTGCTGGATATCATTGTTTTAAATCCTTCAAAATAATTTTTGCATAATTGAAAATTAAAAAATATGAAAAAAATCTCAATATAAATATAAGATGTAATATTTATATAGTTCTCCTACTATTTTTATGTTATAATAGTGTATTTTCTACGACAGCTTTTGTTGCGATGCCTGGTACAGGAGGGTTTAGTATTTCTACTCCACATTATATAATTGCTTTTTTTAGAACAATTCCATATTCATTGGCACAATCTCTGTTTTTTGAAGACAGTATGGATATTCCTTTTCTATTCAGGACCTATTTTTTTATATTTCTATATTGTTATATATCCTTATTCCTTATTTTTTTGTATAAGGAAAAGAAAGGGAAACCCTATTTTTATCATTATGATATAGAAGATAAAACCTATTTTATATTAATAGATGTAATAATGCTTCTTTTTATATGCTCCTTTGTTACTTATAGGGTGTATGATGTTTTCTCTTTATTCAATATCATTCCCTTATTTTTTTATTTGTTTTAGGGGTAAGAATATATTAATATAGAAAGAAATTAAACTTTATAGTAAAGTTCAATTTCTTTCAAAAAGCATAGAAGATAATATTTTTGGGAGGTACTTTTAGAAATCAATAGGACAATTCTACAGCTTTTAAGAATGACATTAGCATTGCGATAGGTGATTTGGATTACACGAGGGACGGTAACTTTAGGGTAATTGGAAGGATTGAGAGTTAGATTTTCTATCTTTTTACTTTTTCATTAGGTTCTGGACTTTGACTGAATTTTCAAAGGAAAGAATATTTATTCCTATTAGAGATAGATAAGTAGAATAAAGATTACAAAGAAGATCCCCACAAGTATATATGAGTTGCTTGTAGGGATTTGCTTTTAGTTATACCTCGTATTTGAGGTTATTGATGATAAAAATCTTGGCGTTCAGGGGTATTGTTCCCCATATAGAAGTCTAATAATTTCTCTATATGCATGGCCTTGTCCATCATCACAGGGTCAAGGCGCATATCCTGACCGATAAAGTGCTTGAACTCATCGGGGAGATCTCTCCCAACCCTTTGAATCGGGTGATCTCTGGGTTTTTGAGCTTCGCTATGGCATTGACACGCTCTTCATCGGTATAGCAATAAATAGTTTCCTTGCTATTGCGCACACGGAATAGGGGCGTCTGTAGGATATAGACATGCCCTTCTTTGATGAGTTCAGGGAAGAACTGTAAGAAAAGGTGATCAGTAGTAGGCGAATGTGCATCCCATCTACATCGGCATCGGTGGCAAGGACAATATTGTTATATCGCAAGTTTTCTATGGAGTCCTCTATATCCAAAGCGGCTTGTAGAAGATTGAATTCCTCATTCTCATAGACAATTTTTGGTTTTCCCAAAAGGAGTTTAGCGGCTTTCCACGTAGAGAGAATACCGCTTGGGTATTGGCATCGCGGGAGGTCGTGATAGACCCCTGAAGCGGAGTTCCCCTCGGTGATAAAGAGGGTGCTCTCAAGGGCTTGTTCGTGCTTACTATCGGTCAGGTGAATGCGACAGTCGCGTAGCTTTTTGTTGTGTAGGCTCACTTTCTTTGCTCGGTCGCGGGCGAGCTTACGGATATCCGATAGTTCCTTGCGTTCGCGCTCTGCTTGTAGGATCTGTATCTCTTCGGCAATCTCTGGTTGCTTATGTAGATAGTCGTCTAAGTGTTTTTGTACAAAAATTGGTAATATAAGTACGTACAGAGGGGCATGCCTTCTCCCATCTCAGTAGAACCCAATTTGGTCTTGGTTTGACTCTCAAAAACAGGCTCCATCACCTTGATAGAGATAGCTCCGATAATAGACTTACGAATATCAGAGGCTTCATAAGGTTTGTTGTAATAGTTACGTGAGGTAGCCACAATGGCTTCACGGTAAGCGTTCAGGTGGGTACCCCCTTGGGTGGTATTCTGCCCATTGACAAACGAATAATATTGTTCGCTGTACTGGCTTTTTGCTATGGGTGAGGGCAATCTCTATATCTTCCCCACTGAGGTGGATAATAGGGTAGGCAAAATCTTCTTCGTTGTTATCTTCCTTGAGCAGGTCTTCCAAGCCATTTTTCAGAGAAGAATTTTTTCTCCGTTATATACAATAGTAAGCCCAGGGTTGAGGTAGGTATAGTTCTTAAGCATTCTTACCACATATTCCGAACGGAATTTGTAGTTCTTGAAGATGGTTCCGTCGGGGACAAATGTTATCAAGGTACCCTCGTTTTTCATTGAGGCTTCCAAGGGAGATTCTTCTTGCAATACCCCCAAGGAGAATGTGGCACTCTTTCGCTGTCCGTCACGTACGGAAGCTACATAGAAATAGGAGGAAAGTGCATTGACAGCCTTGGTACCTACTCCATTAAGCCCCACAGACTTTTTGAAAGCGCGGGAGTCGTATTTTCCTCCTGTATTCATTTTGGAAACTACATCTACCACTTTTCTCAAGGGAATCCCACGTCCGAAATCACGTACAGTAACCTTGTTGTCCTCTATACGTACCTCTATCTGCTTACCAGCCCCCATGACAAACTCGTCTATGGAGTTATCAATCACCTCCTTCAGTAGGATATAGATCCCATCATCGGCCGAGAGCCATCGCCGAGCTTACCTATGTACATACCAGGGCGCATACGTACATGCTCCTGCCACTCAAGGGTCTGTATATTATCTTCTCCGTATTCAGTAATGGGTTTGTTAAAAATCTATGGGTTCCATGTTGTTTTTAAGAGTTATAAAGGGATAATGTTTAATCGTTTTTGTAATTATCAGAAATAATAGGATTCTCTATTTCTAACTTTCTGTTTTTTGCTTAGTTCTAAAAATCTAGCTCCTTATCTATACCTACAAACTTTCTACCTAACAAATTAGCCGCAATTCCAGTAGTGGAACTTCCAGTGAAGGGGTCTAATATCCAAGCATCGGTCTTGGTAGAAGCTAAAATGAGTCTTGTCAGTACAGATAAAGGTTTTTGGGTAGGGTGCTTTCCACAAGTTTTTCTCCCAAGGAGCGATGGCAGAAAAAATTGCCATACATCTTTCATTTGCTTACCCTGATTGATAGTTTTCATGAGTTCATAATTGAAATAATGAGGCGTTTTTCTTTCTTTCTTGCCCAAATAATTTGTTCGGTAGAATGGGTAAAAGTATCTACATGAAAAAAATTAGGAGGCGGATTGGTTTTCTCCCAAGTAATGATATTGAGTATTTTAAAACCTAATTCTGTAAGTATTTGGCCAACAGAAAATATATTGTGCATAGTACCACTAATCCAAATAGTAGCTTCCTCTTTCATCACTTCACGTACTAAAGTAAGCCATTGCCTATTAAAATCATTTACAAAAGCTATTCCTTTTTGATTTATCCCAATCACCTTTATTAACGCTACAATCTCGCCATGATCTACTGTAAGGCCTCCATTTGACAAGAAATAAGGAGGATCGGCAAAAACCATATCAAACTTACGATGAAACTGAGGTAATAGTTCCATACTATCTCCATGAAGGAGATAAAAAGATTTGTCTTGGGATTTGAAAAAGGAGTTAAGCATTGTCTTATTTTCTATTATGAGAAGCTATGGAAACAATTTTTATAAATGTCTTTATGGGCTTCCAAAGCTTCTAATAATTTCTTAAACATATAAGCACTTGATAGATTAGTTTTCTCTTGTACCATTAGGAGTTTTGCTATTAGATAAAGAAATTTTTATACTATACTCTCCTTTATTTGCTAATTTGGGATATTTATCAGCTTCTAAATTCGCTTCTTCTTTTTAGCTTTTCAACATCTAATAGTGAGATCTCTTTCTTCCTTACTTTTTAAAGGTTGAATTTTGTTTTATTCCATAAATCTATTAAAAATGTAAGAACTTCCTTGTTTCCTTATCATTATGCTGCATCTTTATAATGGCATCAACAGCCCAATGTATATGTTTAGGGAGTTCTTATTCTAGACCAGCCTGATTTGGTGTCTTTATCTCTTTGTCTATATCTAATCAATAGGTCATATTCAGATAAAGAACCTTGATATACTGCTAAAATGTAGGTATCATTAACTTCAATAGTAGCTAATGGCTCAATATCTTTGACTTTCATATGAGGTGGGAACTTTATTTTTACCATTTATTTTCTATTTCTTCCTTTTTACTTTTTCAACAAACTCCTCTAAGGTAGTAAGGTTATAAACACTTGGGATAATATTGTAGGCTTCCTCCAATTTGTTTTTTGCCTTAAGCCATCCCTTGACCGTCTGTTATCCAAACAAACTCTGTAATTCTCATACTGATTGATTTTTGGAGCTACTTCTGAATAAGCTCTTGCTACTTCATTGAGTTTTGAGCCTCCTGTATTGTAAAAGTTGGTTTCTATTAAATATGTTTTCTTTGTCTTAATAACAAAATCAAAAACGTTTTTACATCAACCCCAAGACTCTCTATATCAAGAAATAAAGTGCTATTTACTTCCTTTTTATAATATATTCCTTCTCTGTCAAAAATCAATGATACAGCCTTAGACATATTGTCTCCTCCTCTATTTTTACGAGCATTAGTGTCTAGTCCTACTTCAATTCCAAAAACATAATCTACTAAATTAGTGATTTCTTTATTTTTTAAAAACTTCTGCTAATCTTGTTTCATGAATGTATTCTAAAATATCTTTTTAGGAGAACTGAAGTAGCTTTCTAATGAAACTATTATGCCATTATTATTGAATGTTTTTAGTTTTTATTACGTACTGCTATAAGAATATCTAATACTTCAAACACTTTTTGGATTTTCCTCATATAGTTCATTTATAGCCTCCTCTATATTTTCTTTTCCAATGAGATAATTGAGTTGGTTGAGTTTTTATCGCTATTTTGTGTACATTCCTTGTTACTTTATTGAAATCTACAAAAATAATCAAGAGTAGCATTCGTTTTACATTAAGTTGTGAAAGGAATAAATTAAACGGCTACGTCATATTTTCTAACTCTTTATAGTTTGTTATCAATAATTCATTTTAATACACCACGTTTTTCTGGATTGGCATTGATACTTCTTTTTAGCCTAATACGCGTTTTTATCTCATAGTTAGCATACAAATCATCAAAAATGATTATTTTTATCTTTTCCTCCTCACATCAGAATTGCTTAGTATCCAATAATGATTAAGTTCATTGAGTTTATTACAAAAATCTCTTAACCGAATTTGTTCTTTGTCATCAAAATTATCTTTTGCATAAGCATTGAAGCTGGAGGTCTCACTCAGAGGCTTGTAAGGAGGGTCAAAATAGAACAAAGTATTACTCTCTGTGTAATTAATTGTTTGTTCAAAATCACCACAGAGGATCTCTACTTTCTGTAATGCACGGCTTTACTGCTAAAATATTTTCTTTTGTCACAGATAAGAGGACGTTTGTAGCTACCTATAGGAACATTAAATTCATTTTTCTATTTACACGGTACAAACCGTTAAAACAAAGTACGGTTTAGAAAAATAAATAGAGCAGATTGTATCAGTTTCTCTTCACTTTTTATATTGAACAAATTTCTTTTTCATAATAGAAATTCTTTTTAGCTTCTTCATCTTCTAAAATATAATATTTATTTTGTAGGTCTTCAAGAACAGAAATAAGTTGTTGAGGGTGAATTAAGCTATAGTATCATAAGTGTCAATCAATTCCTTTATTTATATCATTGATAACTGCCTTTTTCATATTAGGAAAGTGATTGAGTAGCCAAAAATAAAACAGCTCCACTTCCACAAAAAGGTTCTATGTAGGTAAATGGTTCTCTAAAAACGATTTTCAGGAAGATTATTCTTGATTTCTTCTATCAATTGTGTTTTTCCTCCAGCCCACTTTACAAAAAGGTTTTTGCTATACGAGTGCACTCTATTTCTGTCATATTATTTTTCTTTGATTTGTTAATTACTTTTTATATCCCAGCTTGTACCCCTACTCCTACTGAGATGAGAGTGAGAGAAAAGCCTGTACTATTGCTAAAATCTACACCACGAACTTTGTGGCCTGTAATAGGGGTGAGATTACAAGATACACGCATATCGGTGGTGATCACCACTCGCTTGATGTCCCAGAGCACACCGCCTCCTACTTGCCCTGTAAGAACAAGTCGGTTAAAATGTAGGGTTACATTCTCATCAGGGCATTAAACCAACCATTAGTATAGGAGGCATGGGTTAAGAATTTGAGAGAAAAACCTGCTTGTGGTACCCCTGAACATACGCTTGCCTTCCATTGTAGCAGACAAGGAGCATCTATATATTGAGGAAAAATGTCTTTTTCTTCATAGAGGCTTTCTCTATAATAAGGCCCCCTATCCTTTTCGGGAACATCAAAGCCACTGAGATGAGTTCCTCATTCTTATATAGAAGTTCAGTATGTAATACCCAATGCTTTTCTTTGAGAGGAATCCGAGTAAAGACGCCTGAATTGAAAACGCCCCAATTCCCCATAGGTGTTGGATTTTTCCTTCTTCATTATATAAGGGAGAAATAGAAGAAGCATAGACTAATGGATTATTGAGCCGTATCCCAACAGTAATTTGTGCTATACCCACTGTGGAAGTGAGCAATAGCAACAGTAAAAAGATATGTTTTCATAGCAGGAGAATTTATTGTTTAGGCAGGCAAAGATATAATTTTTTTCTGCCAAATAAATATTTCATATTTTTCCGTATATTTGCACCAAAAATTAATCCTAATGAAAATACAAGTAAAGAACGAGACCAATCGCCTACGAGCTGTTATCTTAGGAACCGCTCAGAGCAATGGGGCTACTCCCACAGCTCAAGAGGCTTATGACCCTAAATCTTTAGAACATATATTGGCAGGAACCTATCCTAAGGAAGCAGACATGATTCCCGAAATGGAGGCTTTTCGCCCAAGTGCTTATATGAGGTAGAAGTATACCGTCCTGAATTAATAGAGAATTGCAACCAGATTTTCACCCTGTGATATTGGTTTTTGTCATAGAGGACAAGTTTATTAAAGCTAATATTCTACCTGAAAGAGAAGAAGAATATCAAGCTATTGAGTATATAGTTCGCCAGATTCCTCCTTCTCAATATATCGTTCCTTCCCTGAAATATATATAGAAGGAGGCGATGTGATGCCTTGAATGATCATATCTTTGTAGGTACTTATTATGGAGCTGATTATGCAAATTATAAGACAGCACGCACCAATAGGGAAGGAGTAGAGCTGCTTAAAGCACTCTTTCCTAATAAGATAGTGAAGGCATTTGACTTGGTTAAGTCCAACACAGAACCTCGTGATAATGCGCTACATTTGGACTGTTGTTTTCAACCAGTGGGAACAAATAAGGGGATTATCTATAAGGGTGGTTTCCGTAATGAACAGGAATACCAATATTTGCTAGATCTCTTTGGTAAGGATAACCTCTTTCATATAGAGAGAGGAAATGTACCAAATGTTTAGCAATGTATTCTCTATCTCACCAGAGGTGGTGGTTTCCGAACGCAATTTTACTCGCCTAAATAATTGGCTTAGGGAGCAAGGTTTTACGGTAGAGGAAATACCCTATGCTGAGATTGCCAAGCAGGAAGGACTTTTTGCGTTGTTCTACCCTGCCACTACTAAGAGACTAATCGTTTTTAATTCCATACACTTATGGCTATAAAACATTTTTGGTACAAGCTATATGCCAAGCAGGGACTGCTTTACAAGCTCTTTTTGGCAGTAGTGCTGGTCGTGGCTATTATCTTCCTCTTGCCCAAAGGGAGCAAGTTCTCCTATGAGTTTCAGGCAGGTAAGCCTTGGCTATATCCTGCACTCTATGCGCCTTTTGACTTTACTCTGAAGAAGACAAGCGAACAGTTGGCCAAAGAAAAGCAATATATTGAGAGCCAATCACCTACTTATTTCTTTTAGGGATACTACGGTATTGGCTCTGTTCAGAAGAATTATTACCAAAAGGCACTGACTTACTTCGCTTCAGTGGAGACTGCAACCCAAGAAAAGCTCTTGCGCAAGGGGAGGATTTCTTAAGAAAGCCTATCGCCATGGGGTATTTTATGCCTCTGGAGAACTGACCGATAAGCAGGTATTTCTGGTAGAGGGAAATGAGGTGTTTACCTTTGCCCTCAACAAATTCTTTTTCCTTAACCAAACCAAGGAGGCCGTACTTTCTTATTTTGCAGAGAAGCCCTTTGCTCCCTATATGGATACTTTTACTATACGATCCTCTCGGAGGTGATTTTACCTGATATATTTGTCGATGAGCACTTTACCCAACGTACTTTGGAGGAGCGACTTAAGAATATTGTTCATTCGTATGGAATAGTCAAAAGGACAACTCATTATAGAAAAAGGGACAATTTGTCTCAGGCGAGCGTCTTACGATGCTTACCTCCTTACAAAAAGGAGTATGCCCTCAATAGTGCGGAACATCTCACTTCCTTGTCCCTTTTGGGGTATATCCTGATTGTTTCTATGCTGGTGAGTATGATACTGCTCTATTTGTATCATTTCAAGAAGGATTTGTTTACAATAATAATATTGTAACTCTTATCTTCACAACCATATTGCTCTTTTGTAGCGGGGGTATCTTGGACTGGCAAAAGGTAGATACCGATTATATATGTCCTTACCTATTTGTATCTTTCCGCTGGTGATGAAGGCTTTTGACCTGCGCTTTGGGCATGTTCTTATACCTGATTACCCTGTTACTCATTGGCTTTATTGTACCTAACAGTTTTTCAATTTATCTATACCAATGCCATTGTGGCAGGCGTGCTCTTGTTGGACACTAAGGGATGCACTATAGGATTAATTTATTCTTGACGATTACTTATATAGTTATTGCTTATATAGTAACCTACCTCTGTCAACTAATGATATCCACGGGCAGTCTTCAGGGAATAAATTATCTTACCATCGGCTTTTTATTCTCAATGGATTTTTTTGACACTTTTTATCCAGCCACTCACTTATATATATGAGAAGGTATTTGGCTTGGTGTCCAATGTCTCTTTTGGAACTTTCCGATACACACAATAAGCTACTGAGAGAACTCTCTGAAAAGGCACCTGGCTCTTTCCAGCACTCTTTGCAAGTATCCAATTTGGCCGAGGTTAGTGCATTGGCCATTGGTGCCAATGCCATGTTGGTTCGTGTAGGGGCACTCTATCATGATATAGGTAAGATGAAGAACCCTCTTTATTTTACCGAAAACCAGAAAACTTCGGTCAATCCTCATGACGAACTTACAGCCGTGGAGAGTGCTAAGATTATCAAGAGTCATGTGATAGATGGTATTGAGATGGCTAGGGCAAAACAATATCCCTGATCGTATCATTGATTTTATCCGAACCCATCATGGCAATAGCCTTATTTACTATTTCTATAAAAAACAGTTGACTCAGGAGAACCTTTCAATGAGGACGATTTCCGCTACTCTGGGCCTATTCCTTTTTCTAAAGAGACAGCTATTCTTATGATGTCCGATTCGGTAGAGGCTGCCTCAAGAGCTTGGTCAATCCTACTACCGAAGCTATTGATGCGCTGGTGGAAGCTATTATTAAGAAACAAATAGAGGAAAAGCAATACCTCAATGCTGATATTACTTTCAAGGATATAGAGAAGATCAAGAAGGTACTCAAGGAAAAACTCTTTAATATCTATCACTTGCGTATTGCCTATCCGAAATAGATGTTTTTGTTAAAAATATCTTTACCATGGTGCAACATGCTTGCTTTTTTTGTTGTATTTTTTTGCGGGCTATTTAACAGGATAAGAAATGCATCATTTTATCAATTATTTTTGTATCTTCTACGTACTGATGGTACTTCTGAGTGCTTTTTGTGTACGTAAGGCGGTAAAGTATAAGGTTTTTACTTACCTATATTATATACTATCAGCTCTTTTTTTACTTTCTATACTATTGGAATGAATCCTTTTCAGGGCGTATGGGATAGCCATAGGCAATTTTCCTTGGGCTTTTCCTCTCATGGCTCTTATTTGCCACGCTTATAAGTATATTCTTCTTAGGGGAGACACTAGTGCGCTTGCTGTGTGCGCCTTTCCGTATGAAAAAGGAAAAAGTATCCCTCTCGTAGGCGCTTTGTAAGCCTTATAGGAATGGGTGTGGCAGTCATCTCTTTGCCGGAATGATCTATGGGATGCTTTGGGGTAAGTACAACTTTCGAGTGATAAAGCATACGCTCTATTTTGATGATCTTCCCGAGGCTTTTGATGGGTATCGTATAGTGCATATTTCCGATATTCATTCAGGAAGTTTTGACAATGTTGAAAAAGTACAATATGGTATAGATATGATCAATGCCCAAAAGGGTGATGTAATCTTCTTCACAGGAGATTTGGTCAATAACAAGGCAGAGGAGATGCTTCCTTGGATCTCACTTTAAGCAATTGCATGCTAAGGATGGGGTGTATTCTGTATTGGGCTAACCATGACTATGGCGATTATGTACAGTGATTCACCACAGGACAAGATCAAAAACTTAGAAGACCCTCAAGGAATACATCAGCAGTTGGGTTTTTGTTTGCTCAATAACGAATCTGTATTTCTCACTCGTGGCCAGCAGCGTATTGCAGTAGTAGGTGTGGAAAAACTGGGGCAAGGCTTTGTCAAAAAGGGAGACCTTAAGCAGGCCTTTACGTGAGGTAGATAAGAAGGATTTCAAGGTGCTTCTCTCATGATCCTACCCATTGGCAATATGAGGTGATAGATAGTCCTAACTTTATTCACTTGACCCTAGCGGACATACCCATGGGATGCAGTTTGGTATAGAAACCCTGGGGTGATCAAGTGGAGTCCTGCCAGTTGGCGTTATAAGTATTGGGGAGGAATCTATAAGGAAAAGGGTAAGTATATCAATGTAAATCGTGGTTTTGGTTACTTAGCTTCTCGGTCGAGTAGGGATGCCTCCTGAAATTACTGTTATAGAACCCAGGAAAAAGGATAAAAAATACGCCTACAGACTCTACAAAAATTAAGCACATTAAGGGCGCTTAATTTAGAAAAATCTTATATTTGCAGCGTGATAGCTATAAAAGAAAAACTATAATAAATATGTCAGTATTTGGAGATATAATAAGCACTAGTAAGCCCGTACTTATTGTTTTTATGCGGGCTGGCATTATCTGACTGAGGATGCGAGCACTTCCATACAGCAAGTGGCCGATTCCCTTAGGCGAAGCAGTACGTGTGATCAAAATTGATATTGATAATAACAAGGAACTTACCAAAAAGCTACAGATCAACGGGATTCCTACTTATATGATCTTTCATAAGGGAGAACTCGTATGGCGTACCGAAGCGCTCCAACCTACAGCCAACCTAATCAGTGCTATAAAAACCATTTATAGAATTATAGAAAAATGAACGAAATCACACTATGGGGGAGTCTAAGTCAAGAGATGACAGCCATCATTACAGACCCTATTTATTTGTGGGACCTTATAGGTACCTTTTGTTTTTGGAATTTCGGGCGTCTTGCTCGGTTTTAGAACGTCGTATGGACGTCTTTTGGTATGTTCATCTTGGCTTTCGTAACGGGGGTAGGAGGGGGAACACTCCGCGATATTATGATTGGGAGTATTCCTGTCTTTTGGATGAAAAACCTCATGTATATCTTTATGATTGCTTTGAGTGTGGCTCTTTTACCATTCTTTTTCAAGCGCAAGTTTTGCCGCACACTGGAACTACTGGTTATTACTCTTTGATGCCATTGGGTTGGGGGTATTTACCATTATTGGTTTGGAAAAGCACTTCGCTTTGACCTTTCTCCGACTATAGCTATTGTATTGGGTACTATGACAGGGAGTTTTGAGGGGTCATTCGAGATGTCTTGGCCAATAGGATGCCTGCCATTTTTTTCAGAAAGAAATCTATGCAACAGCTTGTGTAGCAGGTGGTACAGTGTATTTCTTGCTCAATGGGGTTATGGCTGATTATCATAATTGGGTGGTATTTGTAACGATCTGTGTGGTGATAGTTGTACGTATGCTCTCCTTGAAGCACCATTGGGGAACTGCCTAAATTCCTTTAATTAGATATTGTTTTTCTAGATAAAATTAGTTTTTCAATAGAGTTACTTACTTTTGTAGCAGGTCGTCCTTATAGGGAGGTTTGCAGGGCAAAAAGTAAGTACTTTCTTTTTAACTTCATCTGCATTTGCAATACATGAAAAAGATAAAAATATTATAGTACAAGGGGCAAGAGTACATAACCTCAAGGATATAGATGTACAGATTCCTCGTTATGAACTGGTGGTAGTAACAGGCTTATCGGGTAGTGGTAAGTCGTCTTTGGTCTTTGATACGATTTATGCTGAGGGACAACGCCGCTATATAGAGACTTTCTCTGCCTATGCCCGTCAGTTCTTAGGGCGGACTGGAACGTCCTGATGTGGATAAGATAGATGGTCTCTCTCTGTGATTGCCATTGAGCAGAAGACCACTTCCAAGTCGCCTCGCTCTACCGTGGGGACAATTACCGAAATCTATGACTTTCTACGTTTACTCTATGCCCGTGCCTCCGATGCCTATAGCTATCGTACGGGTGAGAAGATGGTTAGCTATACCGATAGCCAGATACAAGAGTTGATCCCTACAAGAGTACGAGGGCAAGGCGATCCATATCTTAGCTCCCGTAGTACAGTCGCGTAAGGGGCATTACCGTGAACTTTTTGAGCAAATTGCCAAGCAGGGATTCCTTAAGGTACGTGTAGATGGCCAGATTCGTGAAATAGAGTATGGTATGAAGCTCGATCGCTATAAAAACCCGATGATATAGAGGTGGTAATTGACCGATTGAGATCAAAAACAATGATACTACTCAGCGCCGCCTGTCCGAAAGCATACAGACAGCTATGCGACATGGTAATGGAATACTGATGATACTGGCAGATAAAAAGGATGTTCCTCGCTACTTTAGCTGTAACCTTATGTGTCCCACTACAGGGATTTCCTATCCTTTACCAGAGCCGAATACCTTCTCTTTTAATTCTCCCAAAGGAATGTGTCCGCACTGTAATGGACTGGGAATAGTACAGGAGGTAACCCTGAGCAAGCTCATTCCTGATATGTCGCTCTCTATCAAGCAGGGGGCTATCACAGCCATAGGAGCAGAGAAAAAAACTTGGATATTCCAGCAAATAGAAACTATACTTAGGAAGTTTGGACACAAACTCTCCGACCCAGTGGAGAAACTCCCTAAAGAGGCTATAGATATGATTCTTTTGGGGAAAAGAGAAATTCTCTCAGAAATCTGAAGTTATGGGGCTAACCCGTGATTTCTCTATTGATTTTGAAGGAATTGTCAATTTCATAGAACAACAGTACCAAGATACAGAAAGTAGCGCATCCATGCAGCGTTGGGCAAAAAGATTTCATGGAAGAAAAGCCCTGTCCTGAGTGTGAGGGTTCTCGTCTGAGGAAAGAGGCACTGTATTTCCGTATTGCTGATAAGAATATAGCCGAACTTTCTGCTATGGACATAGCCGAACTGATGCAGTGGTTTGATGCCTTGCCAGAAAAAGCTCTCTGCTCGCCAAGAAAAGATTGCCCATGAAATCCTTAAAGAGATAAGCGAACGCCTACGTTTTCTTTTTGGATGTGGGACTTGATTACCTCTCTGGGCAGAAGTTCCAAAACTCTTTCAGGGGAGAGGCACAGCGTATCCGCCTAGCTACCCAAATAGGTTCCAAGCTCACCAATGTACTTTATACCTTGACGAACCCAGTATAGGTTTGCATCAGCGTGATAATGAGCGGCTGATCGATTCCCCTAAAATCACTTCGAGATATAGGCAATTCGGTAGTGGTGGTAGAGCACGATGCTGATATGATGCTCCATGCTGACTACGTAATCGATATAGGCCCTAAGGCAGGTAAGGGTGGGGGAGAGGTAATTTTCGCCGGCACTCCTAAAGAAATGCTTAAGGCGCATACCCTGACGGCCTCTTACCTCAATGGAGAACGTGCCATAGAGGTGCCTGAGGAACGTCGCCAAGGTAACGGACATTTTATAGAACTCGTAGGCTGTACAGGCAATAACCTTAAAAAATATATCGGTCAAATTCCCTTTGGGGATGATGATAGGGGTTACAGGAGTGTCAGGTTCGGGCAAATCAACCCTAATCAACGAGACCCTCTATCCAATTCTCAATGCACATTTCTACAATGCTCTGAAAAACCCATGCCTTACAAGCAGATTTTAGGGCTGGAACATATAGACAAAGTGATAGATATAGACCAATCACCTATTGGGCGTATTCGCGCTCTAATCCTGCCACTTATACAGGTGTCTTTGGCGAAATACGTGACCTCTTTGCCCATACGCCAGAGGCAATGATCAGGGGCTACAAACCAGGGCGTTTTTAGCTTCAATGTCAAGGGAGGCCGTTGTGAAACCCTGTGAGGGCGGAGGGCATGAAAGTGATTGAAATGAACTTCCTTCCCTGATGTTTTGGTAGAGTGTGAGACTTGCCATGGTAAGCGTTTTAATAGAGAAACTCTTGAGATTCGCTACAAAGGAAAAATCCATAGCCGATGTACTAAGCGATGACTATAGATGAGGCAGTGGCTTTCTTTGAACCCATTCCGAAAAATCTATCGAAAGCTCAAGACGATACAGGAAGTGGGACTGGGTTATATTACCTTAGGGCAACCCTCTACCACTCTTTCAGGGTGAAGCACAACGTATCAAGCTCGCTACAGAACTCTCCAAGCGTGATACAGGTAATACTTTCTATATCCTGGACGAACCCACTACAGGACTACACTTTGAGGATATAAAAAAATCCTAATGGAAGTGCTTAACAAGCTCACCGAAAAGGGAAATACGGTGCTTATTATTGAGCATAACCTAGATGTAATCAAGATGATGGATTATCTTATAGACATAGGCCCTGAAGGAGGCAAGGGAGGCGGTCAGGTAGTGGCTATGGGGACACCTGAGCAAGTGGCTAAGAGTAAAAAGAGCTATACAGCTAAGTTTTTGAAAGAGGTTTTAAAAACAGAGAAATGAGAATAGGATTCGATGCCAAGCGGGCTTTTCATAACTTTCGCGGTTTGGGTAACTACAGCCGTGACCTGATTCGTATCTTGCAAGAGAGAACAGATGCGGAATTAGTACTTTTTAATCCTAAAAGAAGAAAAATTCTTAGGAGTAAAGATTACCCCAAGGACTACAGAGATCAATCCCAAAGGCTTTTTGGAAAAACTCAAAAGTCTTTGGCGGCTTTTTCATATTACAACCCTTGCCCAAGAACAGCAACTTGATATCTATCACGGGCTTTCTGGGGAGATTCCTATAGGTATATACAAGTATGTCCCTACGATAGTAACCATACGATCTTATTTTCTTGCGTTTTTCCCCAGTGGTATAGTGCTTTCGACAGAAAGATACATACTCTCAAGTTTCGCTACGCAGCCCAAAAAGGCGCAGCACATCATTGCTATCAGTGAGCAAACCAAGCGAGATATAGTAGATTATTTTCATATAGATCCTAATAAAATATCGGTAGTATATCAGGGATGTCATGCCGCTTTTAAGCAAAACCTATACGGAGGAAGAAAAAGCCAAAGTAAGAGAAAAAATATGCCCTTCCAGACCGATTTGTTCTCAATGTAGGGGCTATAGAGGATCGAAAGAATGCTTTTAGAGATAGTAAAAGCACTCAAAGGTACTGACTTGCCGCTGATTATGGTAGGGAAAAACGGCCTATTACGAGAAGATAGAGGCTTATTGCAAGGAAAATGATATGCAATCACAAGTAAGAGTACTCTCTGGGGTTTCCATGCAGGAGTTGGCTATGATATACCAAGCCGCAACGATATTTTGTTATCCTTCTGTCTTTGAAGGCTTTGGAATACCTATTATAGAAGCCCTCTTTCCAAAAACCCCAGTGATTACCTCCCAAGGGAGTTGCTTTGAAGAAGCTGGAGGTAGTGGTAGTATCTATATAAACCCTACCGAGAATACACCGCAGGAGATTCTGGCAGGCTATAGAGGAACTTCTTTCCTCGCCTGAACATATGCAACAGATGAGAGAGGTAGGCTATAACTATGTATCAAAAATTCACAGACGAAAACGTCTGTGAAAATCTGTTGAGGTATATCAAAAGGTGATTTCTTAAGCCATTAAGAGAGGTTGTTGCCAAACTTCTCTTTGACTTCTCCCAAGAGTTCCTTGATACTCTGTTCTTTTTTTCCTTGGGGTAGAATCATCAATACCGAAGCCGTATCTACAATGATATAGTGTTCTATACCATCTACAATCACTACCTTGTTGGTATCGGTACGAATGATATTATCAGAGGCATTTTTAAAGAGGTGAGCGCATTGACCACGGCATTGTTATTAGAATCCTTAGCCAATTTCTCGTGTAGGGAACCCCAAGTACCCAAATCATTCCAATCAAACCCTACAGGATATACATAGATATTATCCGAAGGCTCCATAATGGCATAGTCTACTGATATATTCTCTGCCTTTCCATAATTATCCTTTATAAACGCCCATTCTTCTGGAGTATTATAAACTGCCTCTCCTTCTTTGAAGAGTGAGAACAAATTGGGTTGGAATCTTTCAAAAGCTCTCAATACACTTTTGTGTACGCCAGATAAAGATACCCGCATTCCACAAGTAGTTTCCTTCTGAGAGGAACTGTTTAGCACGCTCATAATCAGGTTTTTTTCAGTGAATTGGAGTACCTTTTTACTGGGTTTGCTGTCTGTTTTGTCATATTGTATATAACCATAACCTGTATTAGGGAAAGTAGGTTTGATTCCCAAGGTCATCAGAATATCCTGTTGTTCACATAAGGTAAAGCAACTTCTTACATTGTCCTGAAATTCGTCCTCTTGTTCTATCCAGTGGTCGGAAGGAGCTACAATAAAAACGGCATTTGGATTGCGCTTTTGAATCTTCATAGTAGCATAGAGAATACATGGAGCTGTATTGCGCATGGAGGGTTCCAAGACCAAATTCTCATCGGAGATACCTGATAGCTGTGTCTTTACTAAGTTTTTATAAATCTCATTGGTAGAGATAAGAATATTTTCTTTGGGGATAAAGCCCGCCAAACGTTGGTAGGTGCGCTGCAAGAGCGTCTGTCCTGTGCCCAACATGTCATGAAATTGCTTAGGGAAAGCCCAAGTACTTACTGGCCAAAAAGCGAGGCTAATGCCCCCGCCATAATAATGGCGTAATGATTCTTATTCATATAGATTGAAATAACAAAGTGCAAAAATACAATATATTAACCAAACCAGCAAAGAAAAGAGGCTATTTTTCTGCTTTTTAGATACCAACTGAGTTGCTCTATCTTTTTCTTGAGAGAAGCCTATGGCTTGTAAGTCCTTTAGCGAACTTAGATTTCCTTGCTCTGAACGAAAGATAAGTAGGGGCTTCTACTTCCTTGTAGTTGAGATAGGGTACCTTGGAGAGTTTCTTTTTAGGGGCAAGATTGAGATCTATTTTGGTAATCTGAGCAGGGGTGAGTAGGTCAAAAGTATTTCCAAACTTCGTGATGACATCCTCGGAAAGGCCATATACCTCACCTAATTGTTTTTAGAAGAGAAGCCTCCTAAGTGCTCTCGGTATTTTAGGATACGTTCGGAGAGCTTTTCTCCTATCCCTCGTATGGGGAGTAAATCCTCTGTTGTGGCGGTATTGAGGTCTTTCTTGACAATCTTTGCTGAGGTCTTGTTGTCATAGCTATAGAAAAGAACCATTCTTTTTCTTGCTCACCCAATCAGGGAATTTGAACAAGGGGCTATAGTAGCCAAGAGAGAATCGGAGACTCCTGTTACCTCTTGGAACTCCTTAGCGGAATTGACGTACTTGCCTGTCTCTCTAAAGACTTGCAAGCGGGAGAGTTCTTGAGCGGAAATTCCCAAAAATATAGCTTTTATAATCTGAAATGAAATTGGGATTAAAGGGACTTATTGTATATTGCTTGGCTTTCTTGGGCTTTTAGGCTATCTATCCGTTGTTGGAAAGCGATAAGCTTTTTCCTGAGAAAAATGTTGTAGATGGAGACGGGATATCTATCATAAGATAAGCTACTTGTAACAATATACAGCAACACATAAGCCCCAAAACGCCCTCGTTTCTGTTGCTTTGTCCAATAGGAAAAACCTGTAGTATATCTTTTTCATTTGAGAGAATGCCTCTTTAAGTGATAACAAATGTACGATTTTTGGGTAGAAAAACAAGAAAAATATTTGGTAGTCATTTTGATTCTTCCTATATTTGCACCTACTAAATAACAAAGGTTTATTCATGAATAGAGTGCCTACTTACTTAAGTGATAATGTCCGAGATGTAAAAGAGGGTGATTATCTTTCGGTAGATATACAATCAAAAAAAGGGAAAAAACCCTCTTTGAAGTATATTATTATGGAGGATTATTGGGAATAAAGGATCGAAAGTATCCTTTTATTGTAGATAATTATGAGGATGAGATGCCAATTCCTTGTAAAAATAGTAGCCAAAGATATAGAAAAAGGTGAAGAAATATTGCTTTTTGATGGTTATCAACATGGTTATAATGCTATGTTCTGTGATGAGTTTGACCTAGAAGAAGTAGAAAAACGCATCTTGGTGAAATATAATATTACTCCTTGTCAGATTCATATAGATTTTTGGTTATTCTATTGATTATGAGAAAGAAAAAGGAAGATTATGAAATAGATGAAGATGATATGGTAACTCTGATCAATGGGGAAAGTCTTTCTTGGGAGGAGGTAAAAAAGAAATGGATTTGACTATATTTCTATCATCTGTGAAACAAAAGAAGGCGAAAAAGTAGAAATTGCTGCTTTAGAATTGGCCTAAACAATTAATAATTAATTATTGATAATGAATTATATAGAGTACGATTTTACTGTTTTCCTACAGAAATGGGGGCTGAAAACCTTATGGCCGAACTTGCTGAAGTAGGTTTTGACAGCTTTGAGGATACTCCTACAGGGATCAAAAGCCTATATTCCTAAAGATAGCTGGAATGAGCATATTTTGCAGGATATTTATCTGCTAAGCAATCCAGAATTTACCATTTCCTACCAAATAACAGAAATAGAGCAGGTCAATTGGAATGAGGAGTGGAAAAAGAACTTTTCACCTATCGTGGTAGAGGATCTCTGTACAGTACGAGCCAACTTCCACCCAGTACCTAATACACGCTACGATATTGTGATTACCCCAAAATGAGCTTTGGTACAGGTCATCACGAAACGACTTATATGATGTTGCAGCAATTGCTTCCTTTGTCGCTTGAGGGTACCAAAGTCTTAGATATGGGCTGTGGCACGGGTATCTTGGCTATTATGGCAGCTTTGCGTGGTGCTCATGATATTACCGCTATAGATATAGACCCTGGTGCGTGGAGAATGCCACAGAAAATGTACAGCAGAACAACTGCTCTTTTATCACTATAAAGGAAGGGGATGTATCCCTAATTGCAGGGGAGCAGTATAACCTAATCTTAGCCAACATCAACCGAAATATCTTGCTTTTCAGACATTCCTGCTTACACCCAAGCACTCCTCCCTCAGGGATTACTCTTGGTCAGTGGTTTTTACGAGGAGGACTTACCAGCGATAAAAGAGAAATGCCAAGAAGTGGGACTTACCTATCTTAGCCATATAGAGCAGAAATCGCTGGGTATCAGCCAAATTCCAACGCCTATCATGATGACTACAGACGAGCTATACATGCAACGCTGCCTATTTTTAGCCCGTAAGGCTATAGGCTATACCTATCCCAACCCATTGGTAGGGTAGTGATAGTCCACAAGGGTAAGATCATAGGGGAGGGCTGGCATACTAGGGCAGGAGAACCCCATGCCGAGGTCAATGCTATTGCCTCCGTCAGGGATAAAAGCCTACTTAAAGAAAGTACCCTTTATGTGAATCTGGAACCCTGTGCACACTTTGGGAAAAACGCCTCCCTGTGCCGACCTAATTATAGAAAAAGAAATCCCCAAGATCGTTATTAGCTGTGTGGATATCAATTCCAAAGTAGCTGGCAAGGGCATTGAGCGCTTACGACAAGCAGGTAGAGAGGTCATTGTAGGCGTTTTTGAAAGCTGAAAGCCAAGCGCTTAATAAGCGGTTTTTACCTTTCATGCCCAAAAAAACGCCCTTATATTATTCTTAAGTGGGCACAAACCCGCGATGGCTTTTATAGCGCCTTTGCAGCAAACGCAGCAGGCACCCTGTATGGATTTCTAACGCCTTCTCCCAGCAACTTACTCACCTATGGAGAGCACAAGAAGGGGCTATCTTGGTAGGTAAGCACACAGTGAGAGAAGGATAACCCTTCCCTTACTACACGCCATTGGGTGAGGGAACAACCCATTGCGCTTGGTTATAGACAATGAACATCTCCTTGCTAAGACCTTAGCCATTTTTCAGGGCGATCCTACCGTTACTCTTACCATTCTCCAACGCTCTCTATGCCTAAACAGGTATGTAACTACCTATATGAGCGACAGATACAAAGCCTTATTGTAGAGGGAGGCGCTCATGTACTCCAGCAATTTATAGACGAAGGTCTATGGGACGAAGCCGTATATTTGTAGGTACTCCCCAATTCTCAGCAGGACTTAAAGCCCCACAACTCAGTGGAAACCTACTCACTACCCAAGAGATAGAGGGGATTACTTGTTTGTTGTCAAGAATCCTGCTATAGAAAAAAGGAGTCTTTAAGAAAAGATTCTTTTGAAGCCTTACAAGAAGCGAGAAACTTTCAAATGGTCTGCTCAATAAGTTATAGAAAAGGAAGTATTAGTATTTCTTACTATAATTTTTCTATAATTCTTATTATATTTGCCATAAGAAGTCTCTGTTTTTTTGATCTGCAGAAGCACTATCAGTATCCGAGGGAGGTATATCCTCAAAGAGAGTATCCTTTTTGGGTGCTTATACTTGGGAGATTCGCCATAATAGTTGGCTTCTTTATCTCCCTTACCAAATAATAGGACAAGATAGTAAAAAGGGAATCCACTGAAACCAACCACTATTTCCTAAATCATGACAACGCTTAGCGCCTTGGGCTAAGGCAAACCATCCTATAGGTATATATAAAAGTGCTAAAAAGGCAGTATTTCCTTTAGTTTGGAGGATACTTGTAAGGATAAGAATACTTAAAAAGAGTACAAATAATTAGGCTCAGACCATATGCTGTTCTACCAATACGCCCAGAGAATGAAAAAGTTCACTCCCTATAGAGATAAGATTTTTCCATTTAGTTTTCATAAGAGTTTTGTTGGTAGTACAAAGTTACAAAAGTTTTTTTGAAAAAACTAATCCAATTCCACTCTATATTCATACCCTCTATCATCTGTGAAAAGAGGCTGTACCATCGTTGATATCAACAGGGGAGAAATGGCTGTCATCCAGCCATCCTCCATTATTCCAATATATTTTGATAGTTCTTTTTCTCGTTTTCTTTATTGTTTTGCTGAAATAGAGTTTAGGAAAGTATTCTTTTCAGAGTGGTCTTTGACTGTTATTCGTAAGAATACATTGGAAAGAGACAGCTCTACCGCGGACAAATAGAATAACATTCCCTATTAGTAACTTCTCCATTCATAGGGATTAATTGCAGAAAAACTATATTTTTTGCCATAGAACTTACCTTTTTGATAGATTGTATTTCAGGTTCACTTTTCAGAATCAGCTAAAAGCACCTTGTATGAAATGATTTAGAAAACTTTCAGCAACTTCTTTTTTTCTCAGCTTCAGAGAAGTTTTTCTCAGCCATAAGATACTCCGCTCTACGAGGGACATCAGCTATGATAGCCATAAAAATAGCATTATCTGTTTGGGTTATATATTGCCGGCTCCTTGCTCTGTTTGGTATATAGGTGTATTAGGAAAAGTAACCCATACTCCCATTATCTACCTCTTTCTTTACTTGGGAGAAAAAGAGAGGTAGAGAGTAAAATACTAAAGATAATTGTAATAGTTTTCATAAATTTCTATTTGAATAATCCTTTAATACTTGTAAAGCTCCAATATATCTACTATCTTTATAATCTTTTTGAATAGATCAATTTTTCAGGATCTTCTACATTCCAATAATAGTAGAAATATTTTCCTCTTGAACATAAATGAGGGGTTATTAAAAATCTTCTTCTATATCTTCTTCTATATCTTCTTCTATATCTTCTTTCAAAAATTCTGCATTCTCCTACATCTATTTTAGGCTTTGCTTGGCTATCTAGAAAAAGCTCTTCACATAAGCATTCTCCCATCATAAGGTTTTTGATATTCCATTAAATCCTCTTCTCTCCTGATAGATCACCATAGGCAATATTTGTTGTTAGCATATAATCGGCTTCCCAACATTTTCAGATTGATTGATTTTACAATTCTTAATAAAAATTTTTAATTTCTCTTCTTTTGAAGTATCTTTTGTAACATATAAAATACCACAATCAGAAATAAAAATTCCATTTATGTCACCACAGGCTTGTAATTCATTATAACCAATTTGATAAAACTTATCTAAAAGCATAAAAAGGCTTTATTTTTCACTCATCATTGCCTTAAATCCACAAATATCAATAAAGGCAACAAATGTTTGACCAGAAAATTTGTTCAACATATTTTTATTCATTTTTAGATTATTTAAATTTTACACCCTATAGAGAGTTCTTTAAAAATGAGACAGTTCGTAGGATTTTTATACCTATAAAAGCTCTTTGCTTGATTAGCTTCCATTTCTAAAACAGACTTACTCATAATTATCTTAAATAATATTCTTTTTCAGCGAGTTGGATTGTTAAAGTAGCAAAATAATAATCAGTTATATATTTTATTACAAATATATTTTTCTTACCTACTCAAGTCCATTTGATTTTTATTTGAATTTACATTAGTAGGTGTACCAAATTTTATAGTATATTTGTCTATAATTTCATTACAAATATCAATAGCATTATCTTTTTCTATATTAACAGACATAGAAATACTTATTATACTTCCTCCTTTTTCATAATTGAGTGAAAAAGGGAATGATTTTAGTTCTTCTTTTGTAAAAGAATTTTGCAAAAAGAATCATTTTTATTTTTCTTCATCCCATTTTCTAATACAAACTATTTTGAAACGTTCTGTATAGGGATATATTGCATACTTCTCTATATCCAAAGAGTTTTTCATATATAATATAATCATTTTCTTCACTTCGAGAAAGTTCTTTATCATCATCACTATATATTTCTCCAATTTTAAGCCCACCTAATGTAGGGTCATCGTCTACACTTTGCGAAAATCCTATATTTCCTACCAAGCATACTAAAAATAAAAATTACTTTTTCATATTTTGTTATTTATAAATTTAAAAATTCTACAATTATAATTTCTTTTTTCTTTAATTTCTTTTTAAATAATATTTTCATAACCTATTCCTTTTTGCTAGTGATTTTTGGCGTTTTTAAAATCATTAATATTGAAATAAGCTAGTCCTAAATAATAATTTATTACTTTTGTTTTTATAATTAATTGTGGAACAATAGTATATAATAGTCTCATAGTGTTTTTATCTCTAATTTTTATTTAAGAATTCAGTAAAATCTTTATGTCTCATCTCAAAAGGTTTCTCGTATCTTCTCTTGGTGTTTTCTTATAACTTATGTAAGCATAGTTATAAGATTCAGGTAAATTTCCTTTCTCATAGTAAATTCTACTTTTAAGACCATATCCCATGAAATCATTAGGAGCTGCACGGATTACATCATCAGCAAAACGATGAGCGTCACTAAATTCTTTATAATCAATAGCAATATTACATTTTCCTATTAGATCTTTCAAGATATGCTCTTTTGTACTCATATGCTTTCTCTTAAAAGCCTCATAGTTATTTTGCGAAAATCCAATATATCCTATGAAGCATACTAAAAATTAAAATTAATCATTATAACCTGTTTTTAAAATTCGCTAAGAGTTCTTTTGTCTTTGCATTTCTTTATCATAGACCAGTATATAACCAGTATTAAGATCATAGCTAGATGGTTCGGAATAACTTTTTGGAGAAATTTACTCTGAATAGTTCTAAACGAACTTTCTTCCATTCCAAATAGCACCATTTGTTATTACACCTGTATCATTTGTAGGTTGATACCATTTTCTACCATAAGCATTTTCCAAAGCAGATAATATTTCTTGAAATTGCCCTTTAGTAAATTCCTTATCTATATCCCCAAATACTACTTGGATACTATAAAGTTTATTCTTGAAAAAGTCAAGTTAATATGAGATACAGGAACAAAAAGACGGTTTTTAATGTCTTTTTCCTACATACATACTCAGAAATATTTGGACTTTTGATCAAATTGACGTTCTTCCTTTTTGATATTCTTAATTTGATTAGGTGTACTACCTAATTTTGAAAATGCTTAAAACCATTCTTTATATCTAAATCTTTTACAGATTGAGTAAAAATGACATTAGAGATAATGATTGAAAACAGAAAAATTATTCTTTTTCATAAAATTATACATTATATTGTTTATAATAGAAATTATTTGATAGTTTTGTTACTTCCATCTTTCACATATACCACAAGTTCCACCTCGTTTATGGCAATGTTGGCAAAGCAGAACAGTTACTACAAGCTTTTGCAGGAGAGGCTCCTACACATCTCTTACATTCAGTTTCTTTTATAAGGTTGCTGTTCTGAGCAATGGTTGCTTGTCCCTCCATAAATCCTACACAAAGGAGCGTTAAAAATAGTGCTTTCATATTGAATTCTTTGTTTATATTTAGTCGGCTGTTTGAAAGCCATATAATTCCATTGTACTTATCAAACGATCATATCTCATAAATATTTGAAATTTTATATACATCACTAAAAGGTTCTGTATAGTTTTCTACTAAGAAGTACATAAATCTTCTATATTCTGGAAAATAGAAACGAACTACAGAATAGACGTTGTCGTTTGATATATAAACCCAATCTGTAATTTGAAAAAGCATTTTTATCTCTGCTCTTCTGAGATTAGGAAAAATACTTCCATTCTGCTAATGCTTCCCTCATATACTTTTAGTCCGTGTGACATTCTTTTGGGAAAAAAACAGGCGCGGTAAATACAAAAATAGAATCATTAATATTTTTCATCTTATAAAAATTTTTAATTTTTCTTCCTACTCTATTACAGGCTTTTCAGGATACGCCTTTTTATAATCTTTTTCGTCCTTCGGATAACGAATATATGGGGTTCTTCGGTAATAAAAAGCAAACCTACTCGCAGGAAATCCCGCGAGCAGGCTTCGCTCGTTAAAATATATACTGACAACCAGCTACTTAATAAAGTGCTGTGCTGTGCTGTGCTGTGCTGTGCTGTGCTGTGCTGTGCTGATGCTGTGCTGTGCTGTGCTGTGCTGTGCTGTGCTGTGCATGTGTGTGCTGTGCTGTGCTGTGCTAGTGCTAACGTAGCTGTGCTGTGCTAAATAAAGATTATTTGGAACAACAAAGTTACGAATTTTTCAACGAGTTACGCAAATTTTTCATAGGAGAAATGTGGTTAATTTTGTACAAACTTTCAGGCACAAAGATAACAAAAATATTTTAATTTTATCAACTGCAATTGTTAAATTTTAAATAGTTGTTAATCTATTTCTACTTCTTCCATGAGTTTGAGGGACTTCCTCATCGGCGGAGGTCATGGTATCAGGGGCTTCTATGGCAAGGTTCAGCACAACGGGCTCGTTGTTCAGGCGATAGATAAAGGAGCTGTTGGAGAGTGCATCAAAGAACTCTTTGCATACCTTGACCTTAGTACCGTGACTATTCATGGGGAGTTCTATGTCCTTTTCTTGTTCTTTTGCTTTTTCCTATGATCAGAAAGTTAAAAGGGTACTCCCCTTGAAGTGTTGAGATAGGTTCTTTACAGGGTCTCTTCATTTTACTTGGGGGAGTTCTACGGCCATCTGTAGTTTGTCTATATTCTCTGTAGGGCATCTTCTAAGAAACCGATATGGGTGAAAACAATCTTGGGGCCAAAGGTGCGTCCGTCGGGGTGGTATAGCCTCCCTGATATGGGCTTTGATGAAAACAAACTGTTTTTCGGAAAGGAAAAGGGCGAAATTTTTAGGTATTCTTCGCCAAAAATACGAAAAATCGACCGTACCGCTATAGTCTTCTATGGTGAAAGCACCCCAGCCTTTCTCGTTTTTGCTGGTGAGGTGTTCCATCTTGACAATCATTCCTCCAAAACGTACATCTTGGTTCTCCATACCTTCTAGATAGTTGGAGGTAAATTCGGCTGCTTTTTCGGTTGCATAGGTAGTCCAATTGGTACTTGAACATGTCCAAAGGGTGGCGAGAGATATAGATCCCTACTACTTCTTTCTCTCGGCGGAGTTCCTCTAAGGAGTTCCAAGGCTCTGTTTCAGGCATTTTGGGTTCGGGATTTGTACCTCTGGGCTATCTCCGAAAAAGGCTTAACTGTATGGAGTGGGCGCTCTCCTGTGATTTGGCACCATAGCGAATGATTTTTCCAGGAAGTTCATATTCTCCGAAGGACTTTTGATGGAAGAATTGGGCACGGTGTACCCTGGGAAGGAGTCAAATCCTCCCGCCAAGGCGAGACTTTCAAAGGCTTTCTTATTGGCCGACTTGAGATCCATACGCTAGCCATATCAAAAAACAGACTTGTAAGGGCCTTTTCTCTAGTTTTTACGATGGTATCCACCGCAGCCTTGCCCAATCCCTTTAATGGCTCTCCCATACCAAAAACGAATCGTCCGTCTTTGTTTACGGTGAACTTGTATTCGGATCTATTCACATCGGGGCTGAGTACCTTGATACCCATACGGTTACACTCGGAAAGGAAAAAGCTGATAGACTTAATATCATTCATATTGTTAGAGAGTACCGCTGCCATGTATTCAGCAGGGTAGTTGGCCTTCAGGTAGGCTGTTTGGTAAGCAATCCACGCATAACAGGTAGAATGTGATTTGTTAAAGGCATAGCTGGCAAAAGATTCCCAGTCTTTCCAAATCTTCTCCAAGACCTCGGCAGGGTGTCCTTTTTGCCTCCCCTCTATAAACTTAGGTTTCATCTCGGCCAAGACATCCTTGAGTTTTTCCCCATGGCCTTTCTCAGCTTATCGGCTTCTCCCTTGGTGAATCCAGCTAATTTCTGAGAAAGGAGCATTACCTGCTCTTGGTATACGGTGATACCATAGGGTGTCCTTGAGGTATTCCTCCATATCGGCCAAGTCATAGGTGATAGGCTCTACGCCTTGTTTGCGATGAATAAAAGCTTGGGATATAGTCCATAGGCCCTGGTCGGTAGAGGGCATCTCATGGCGATCAGGTCGGCGAAGACGGTAGGTTTAAGCTCACGCATATATTTTTGCATACCAGGGGACTCGTATTGGAATATCCCGATGGTTTTCTCCACGCTGGAAAAAGGGCATAAAGTAGGCTTGTCATCCAAAGGAATATGATCTATGTCTAACTCCAAAATCCATGTCGTTTTTGGATAAGAGCCACTGCATCCTTGAGGATGGTGAGCGTTTTTCAGTCCCAAGAAGTCCATTTTCAATAGGCCAGCACTCTCTACCACGGAGTTGTCAAACTGAGTGATAAAGAGGTCGGAGTCTTTGGCCAAGGCCACAGGGGACAAAGTTGGTGATATCGTCGGAGTGATGATAACTCCACAAGCATGTACCCCTGTATTACGTACAGAACCCTCCAAGATACAAGCCTGCTGGAACAGTTTTAGCCGAGAGGTCATCGCCCGGCAATTTCTTTGAGTTGCTGTACTTTTTGGCAAGTCACTTCCTACAGCTTCTTTAAGTTTTTCATCGTCGAAGGTAAAGATTTTTAAGAGAAATATTAGGGAATCAGTTTTGGCTATTTGGTCAGCCTCCTTTAGCGGCAAGTCCAACACACGAGCCGTATCACGTACAGAGGATTTGGCAGCCATGGTACCATAGGTGATAATCTGTGCCACTTGGTTTTGCCCCATATTTTTCAATCACATAGTCTCAGGACACGGCCGCGCCCATCATCTTCAAAGTCAATATCAATATCGGGCATACTCACACGGTCAGGGTTGAGGAAACGTTCAAAAGCAGGTCGTACTGGATAGGGTCTATATTGGTAATACCCAAGCAATAAGCCACAGCTGAGCCTGCCGCGGAACCACGTCCAGGGCCTACGGAGACCCCCATATTGCGTGCGGCAGTAATGAAGTCCTCCACACTAAGGAAGTAGCCAGGGTAGCCTGTTTTTTCTATGATAGAAAGCTCAAAATCAAGGCGTTCGCGTACTTCGTCGGTAAGTTCCTTATATAGCGCTTTTCAGCGCCTAAGTAGGTGAGATGGCGAAGGTATTTGTTCTCTCCCTTTTTTCCAGTAGGATCATCCTCCACTTGGAACTCCTTGGGTATGTCAAACTTAGGGAGGAGGATATTGCGTGCTAGCTCATAAGGTTCTATTTTGTTTATAATCTCCTCAATAGAAAGAATAGCTTGGGGAATATCCTTGAATAATTCCTTTCATCTGCAGGGGAGGATTTGAAATAATACTGTTCATTAGGCAGCCCATAGCGGAAGCCGCGCCCATGTCCGATAAGGGGTAGCTTGCTTTTCTCCGTCTTTGACACAGAGCAGAATGTCATGAGCATTGGCATCTTTTTGGGTTGATGTAGTAGGTATTGTTGGTTGCGACCAATTTGACCCCATGTTTTTGCGCTAATTGTATCAGTACCGCATTGGCACGGTCTTCATCTTCTTGGCCATGCCTGATAAGTTCTATATAAAAATCCTCTCCGAAATGGTTTCTTCCACCATAGGAGTGCCTCTTCAGCTTGTTTTTCGCCTTGATTTAAGACTTTAGAAGGGATTTCACCATATAGGTTCCCTGAAAGTACAATGATATTCTTTTATATTGCTCTACTACCTTTTTGTCAATACGAGGTACATAGTAAAAAAACCTTTGGTATAGGCGATAGAAGCCATCTTGATAAGGTTTTGATAGCCTTCTTTGTCCTTTGGCGAGCATGACTACTTGATAGCCATTGTCCTTTTTGCTTCTGTCTAAGTGGTTTTCACAGATATAGAATTCGCAACCTATAATAGGCTTGATGATGGGTAGGGGAGCGGGCTTTCCCTCTCTTGAGCTTAGGGCGTTTTTGGCTTTTAGCTTCTTTGTTATACTTAGATACTTCTTTGATAAAGTGGAAAGCTCCCATCATATTGCCATGGTCGGTTAGTGCTACAGCAGGCATCTGCGCTTCGGCAGTAGCCTTGACCAAATCAGCAATAGAGGCGGTGGATTGCAAGACAGAGAACTGAGTGTGGTTGTGCAGGTGTGCAAAGGGAGCAGTCTCCAGTAGGGCAAGGTTTTCAGCCAGCTCGGTAGAAGACAGAGTTGTCGATTCCTCTTGGGCTTTGAGCTTTTCAGAAAGCTGCCTTTAGGTTGATATGCTGTAACCCCCAAAGCGCTACAGGAGCGGTATACTTCTCTTGGATAAGTGCCATAGCCTCATGGGAGACTTGGCTGGAGGTGAAGCCCTCGCCCTCGGCGGACTAGCTCAAAAGAAACAGCGAGCGGTTGCCTCCCACATCGGCTGTGGCGTTATGGGCTTCGGGCAAGGGAGTGCCAAAGAGAAACTGGTGGAGTTCGGTAAGACTTGGATACTTGAACTTACCTCCCTTACCCCTTCTATTCGGCAGAGTTCGGCAGTGATTTTCGGTACAGGTGTCCAAAAACAGGCAGTTCTCCCAAGTGGGTAGCTATCCCATAGCGGTAGAACTCAGCTCCCATGATATTGATATCAAAGCTGATATTTTGTCCTACAATATACTGAGTCTTGCTCAGTGCTTTTCAAATTCTTCAAATACTTGTTGGATAGGCACGCCCTCTTTGGCAGCCAGCTCTGTGGAGATCCCATGGATACGTTCTGCATCGTGAGAGATGGTAAAGTCGTCAGGATGATTAAAAAGTCCTTATGCTCGACAAGAGTACCTTGAGCATCGTGTAGTTGCCAAGCGATTTGTACAGCACGTGGCCAGTTGGCACTATCGGAGAGAGGTGCATTATAGTTGCGAAGTCCAGTTGTTTCAGTATCAAAGATTAAATACATAGGAAAGGGAAGTGAGTTTCTTGGACAAAAGTAGTATATTTTTCGAATCCTCTGCGTTGTTATCGTGAATCCTTTTGTTAAAAATAGAAGAGAACCCGCCTGTTTGGGGGCGGGTTTCTTTAAAAATATTTATTATGATACAATTACATCATACCAGGCATGCCGCCGCCCATAGGAGGCATAGCAGGGGTGTCTTCTTTGATATCTACCAAAGCACATTCGGTAGTAAGGATCATACCAGCTACAGAAGCTGCATTTTCCAAAGCTACACGGGTTACTTTCTTAGGGGTCAATGATACCAGCACGGAACATATCTCACATATTGTTCTGTTTTGGCATTGTATCCTGTGGAGTTTCTGCCGTCCAATACTTTGGCAATTACCACAGAGCCTTCACCACCAGCGTTTTCTACGATAGTACGCAAAGGAGCTTCTACGGCCTTGAACACGATTTGGATACCTGTAGCCTCATCAGCATTGGTAGGTTTGATCTTAGCTAGTACATTTCTAGCGCGTAATAGAGCAACTCCACCACCAGCTACGATACCTTCTTCTACGGCAGCACGAGTAGCGTGAAGGGCATCATCTACACGGTCTTTCTCTTTCTTTCATTTCTACTTCAGAAGGAGCTCTACATAGAGGACAGCCACTCCACCTGCCAATTTGGCCAAGCGTTCTTGAGTTTTTCCTTGTCATAGTCAGAGTAGTAACTTCAATTTGGGCTTTGATTTGTCCTACACGGGCTTGGATCTCTTCGCTCTTACCAGCTCCATTTACGATAGTGGTGTTGTCCTTGTCTATGGCTACACGTTCGGCACGGCCAAGCATGTCAATAGTAGCATTTTCAAGGGTAAAAGCCTCTTTCTTCAGCCATGACAGTACCACCTGTAAGGATAGCGATGTCCTCAAGCATGGCTTTGCGACGGTCTCCAAAACCAGGAGCTTTCACAGCAGCAATACGAAGGGCACCACGCAATTTGTTCACTACTAAGGTAGCTAAGGCTTCCCCGTCAATATCTTCAGCGATGATAAGGAGTGATTTGCCAGATTGAGCCACAGGCTCCAATACAGGAAGCAAAATCCTTCATGGTAGAGATTTTCTTGTCATATAGAAGGATAAAAGGATTATCCAACTCGGCGAGTCATTTTCTCAGAGTTAGTTACAAAGTAAGGAGAAAGGTAACCACGGTCAAACTGCATACCTTCTACAATATCTACATAAGTATCAGTACCTTTTGGCTTCTTCTACGGTGATAACACCCTCTTTACCTACTTTGGAGAAGGCATCGGCGATGAGTTCTCCTACAGTCTCGTCATTGTTAGCAGAGATAGCAGCCACTTGGCGGATTTTTATCGATAGAATCACCTACTTTTTGGCTTTGTTTGGCGATTCATTTACGATAGACTTCACTGCTTTGTCAATACCGCGTTTCAAATCCATAGGATTGGCACCTGCCGCTACGTTTTTAAGACCTTCGCGTACAATAGCTTGAGCTAATACAGTGGCGGTAGTAGTACCATCACCAGCGAGGTCATCTGGTTTTTGGAAGCTACCTCCTTAACCATTTGAGCACCCATATTTTCGTGTGCATCAGCAAGTTCTACTTTTTGGCTACAGTAACCCTCGTCTTTGGTAACGGTAGGAGCACCGAAGGATTTGCTAATAATTACATTGCGTCCCTTTAGGGCCGAGGGTTACTTTTTACGGCATTAGCGAGGGCATCAACCCCTCTTTTTAGGCCGTCACGTGCTTCAATATCAAATTTTATATCTTTTGCCATATTTTTATTTTTAAATTATTAAGTTTAATTATTTAAGCAATTTGAACAATTCTAGACTTTTCACACAAGGGATAGGTCGTTATAAAAATCCTTGATTTGTTCTTTGGCTTCTGCAAAATTTCCTTTTATATAGAAATACAAAGCTGTATCTTTACTGCCTTCATGATATGAAGTTAGTACCAAAACATCTTTTTAAAATTTCACAGACAGTGTCAAAAACTACATTTATATCGAAGTTTCATATACTTCTTTAGGTAAGTCAGTACTATTTACATAAAGTCCTAAACCTTCTAAAGAGCCTATCTCTTGGGGAGAAATTCTCATTATATAGCTTAGAGCCTTTTGGGATACCAATATCTTCCAACTTTTGTAGTAATTTCTCCACTGCATTAGCAGTATCATTGAGAGAATTTCTATATCACAGTATTCTATTTCTCCCTCTTTGGACAAGAGAGTACCACCACCTGAGGTTTCTCCCTAGATCTTCTTTGGAGAGAAACTCATCTATAATGTCCTCTAGATCATGTCTGTCAAAAAGGTTGTAACTTTGCATTTAGTTGTAAAGTGTAGAACATAATTTGTTATATTTAGATTATTCTAAAATACCTAACAAATCGTTCTCTCTCATGATAAGGTAAGTCTTACCTTCTAATTTTAGTTCTGTACCTGCATATTTTTCCATAAAAGAACAGTATCTCCCTACCTTTACAGTGATAGGATTTTCTTTGGTTCCTGCTCCTACAGCTACGATTTTTCCTTTTTGAGGTTTTTCTTGAGCAGTATCAGGAATGATAATACCAGAGGCGGTTGTAGTTTCAGCTGGTGCTGGTTCCACAAGCACTCTATCAGCTAACGGTTTTAATTTTACACTCATATTCATTTATTTTTGTAAATCTATCTCTCTCTAAGCATAAAAGTGTGCTAATTGGCGAAATATGCCAAATTGTCAGTATCTGCTTATATGTTCCAATGTTTATAAAGGGTGTTGGCTTAGAGCACTGTTATAGTAGCGGGCATCTGAGGTAACTTCCTCTGCTAACCAAGTGGGTTTTTCAAAGGCCTGTGCCACATCGGTAAGTTCTATTTCAGCGACGATAAGTCCTTCATTTTCACCATGAAAGACATCTACTTCGTATAGCGACTCACCCTACCCATACCTCATAGCGGGTTTTTCTCAATAGGGAGGGTTCGCATAGAGACAATAGGGCATGCACATCGGTAGGAGTGATTTCTTTTTCCCATTCGAATCGACTGACACCATTCTCCTCACTTTTTCCCTTGACAGTGAGGGTAGCCTTTTTCTCCTTTAAGACGTACACGTACTGTTCTTAAGGGATCAGTATTTAGAAAAGCCTGCACAATAGGGTACTTCTATGTGCTTGTGCTATGAAATCGAGTATTTTTGACTAAGAATTTGCGTTCAATTTCTTTAAAAGCCATGTTTTTAATTTTTGTAAAGATATAACTGACAAATAGACACTATTTAATTGTCAATGGTTAATTATTAATTATTAAAAAGGGACTAATAACTAAAAAACTAACAACTAATAAGGCTCCCCTTTTTCAGGATCATTGGTAATGGTCAGGGGACATAGGAATACGTTCCTTGAGTTCTTCTACGTGGGAGATAATTCCTACGATACGATTATCCTTGAGCAGGTTAGCCATGGTCTCAAATACAATATTCACTGATTCCGTATCTTGGGTACTGAAACCTTCGTCAATAAAGAAGAAATTCTTATCGGCACTTGCCTCACTTTTGTCACTTTCGGCCAAAGCTAAGGCCAAACTTAAAGAGACCTGAAAGGCCTGTCCTCCTGAGAGCGTTTTTACATTTCTGCTCTTTCCTTCATTGAGGTAGTCTATGATCTCAAACTCATTGTTTTCACCGATCTGCAGGCTCAATTGTCCTCGTGTCATTCTATGAAAACGCTCATTGGCGTGTTGGCAGAGCTGTTGGAGGTAGATGGAAGAGATATACTGTACAAATCCCTGTCCTCGGAAGATATTTTTCCAAGAGTTTGATATGTTCTTGGCGAGTGCTAAGGGCCGCTACCGACTTGAGCAGTTCCTTTGCTAACCAAAGCCTCGGTAATACGTTCCAGTTCGCTGGCGATTCTTATGCATTGCTCGTGAAGCGCCTTTACTTCCTGCTGCTTGAGCATGTATTGCCTTTCAATCTCAGCGAAGGCTTTAGGATCAAAGGATACATTGGCAAATTTGGCTTCTAATTCTTTAATTTGCTCACAGAGAACCTCGTAGCGAATCTTAAAGTCTTGTATTTTTCCTATTCTCTCTATAGCTATGGGGTGCAGAGTATTTGGCTAACCTCCTCAAGGCTTATATGCTCTTGAGACAAGGTACTCTAAGGCATGTTCTACATCTGATAGTTTCCTTTTCATCTTTCAAGTAGCTCAGGTGCCTTTTAGTTGCGCTTACATGTGATAACAGTGGGTAGTAGGCCGTTTCGTTCTTCGATAAAGGAGGTATAGGGCTTGTTCCGTTTGCTTATTGGAGCGGACAACTTCCTCATATTCTTTTTCAACCAGTGCGTGTGCTTTGCTTTGATAATCGGCAAAAGCATATTTTTGAGACTTTTCCTTTCGGCTGGCTATATGTCCCTCAAAGAGTGGCGATTTCTTTATAGATATTTTTCTAATCCTTTTTGTACTTTTCTATTGTGATTTGAAGGTCTTCTATTTCTTTGGTGCCCTTTTTGCGTATGCTTTCTTTATTTTCTATTTGTTGTTCCAAAGCTACAGGCTTCTTTACGCTTTTTATCGAGAAAACGATACGATCTTCTTTTGAAAATTCGCTCCAAATGAATTTTAGTCATGATGTGCTGAGAGTGTTCCTGTTCTGTTGTCGAGCAGTTTCCTTTTTCTGATTGTGATTGTTTTTCATGTTTTTATCTACAGCCTTCTCTATTTGGAAGAGGGTACTGTCGTAGTTGTTCTTGTTGGGCATCAAGTGCTTTTATTTCTTTTTGAGTAGAAGCAAGTTCGGTACTTACGTCTTCAAAATGGGCAACACTTGGATGTTCTAATGAGCCACAAAGGGGACAAGGATTTCCTTGTGAAGTTCTCTTTTGTATAATGGGATAGTGCCGCTGTAGTTCAAGTTGGTTACACTTTTTGTTGAAGTGTGTCTTTCTTTTCTCTATGGATTCCTTTTTCAATAGTTATGTAGTTGGGAACAAAACCCTTAAAACAGTGCAAAAATGGCTGAGTTCGTCTATGATATTTTGTAATTGTGTGGTTGTTTCCTGAATTTTTGCTGTTGTTTGTCTGGTTTTCAGAAAATGATTGGTTTCTCATACTGATTACCAATTTCTAAGAGCAATTGGCTGTCTATACGTTGTTTTTGAGACTTTCTATTTCATTTTTCAATAGTGCTATTGAACTCCTTTTTGTCTCTGAGTTCCTTCTCTACTTCAGCTATTTTTCAGAACCTTTTACAGTTCTTCCTTTTTCCTCTGCTAGCTTTTCTTGCAGGGAATATGGACAATATTTGTTGTAAATCGGCTTTCTATTTGTTTCGTTTCAGGGAGTTTCTCATAGGTCTCTTGCAGAGAATTTATATTCTCAGAGATGAAAGCTAATTTGTCTTGTACTTCTTTAAGTTTTTCGGTCTCGTATCTCTTTTATAAATGTAGATTGTAGTTCTTTTGTCAGGCGTACTTTATTATCTAATAAATTTTTGAATACTTTTTCTATTTTCTCATACGCATTGACTTTTTCTCAATTCGTCAAATGAATAGTGAATGTAGTTGTACAAATTCCTTTTTCTTCTGCTCTAAGAGTTCAAAGTCCGATTTCAGACTTTTGAGGTGCTCATAGCTTGTCTTTAGCTGCTCGAATTCTGTTTTCTAGGACTTTTTGTTTGTCTGTCTCTTCCTTGAGTTTGTCCTTTTGTATTTGTATGGCCTCTTCTTGGATTTCTTCATATCCCTTGAGACCCGCCCTCTTTGAAACTGAGTTTTCGCTATTCTCCTTTTTAAGTTTGGCAATATTATCAGAAAGGTCAAACTTGTAAGTTGGAAGATTTCCTTCATCATCTCGTTGCGATCCTTGCACCGAGTTCTAAAAACTCTTGAACTGCCCTTGCGGAATGATGATGGTACGCTTGAAGTTGTGGTAGCTCAACCCTATTAATTCTTGAGGATTGGCTTGCTCCAAGGGCGCCAGTGGTCACTTCTTTCTCATGAACTGTACTAGTAGGGGTTCTCGTCCTCAAACTTCTTGGAGTTGCGCTGAACTCCCTGACCACCCATAGCTGTCGGTTCTCAAAATTGAGAAACTCAAATTCTATATAGATATGGTTAGATTTGAGGTTCATCATATGTACCCTCTTTTGTCGGCCTTGTTTAGGGCGTTCGGTTTTCTCCATATAGGGCATCGGGTGATAGCCTCAAGATAGAGATTTTCCAGCACCTACTGGCCAAAGATGCCAAATAAGCCAGCACTGGTAAGGTGAGAAAAATCAATATGTTGTCTTTGCTGATAGGAATAGATTCCTTCGATGGTGAGGGATATGGGTAACATTAGATCTATAGGGGTATTGATAGCTTCGTTGAACAAATTTAGAATTTCCTGATTGGGGGCTATGCCGCCATTCTGTATGTTGAAACTAGCTTTCAAATAGGGGAGTAATATTTTCAAAATTAATATCTTGCAGAGATAACTCAGCAGAGGGGTTATGTTCCGTATCCAGCAGTAGCTTAGGGATTAGAAAGACGATACCTTCATGGGTGTTGTATAGTCGCTTTCTATCCTCAGCTCTGAGGTATTCCTGAGTTCAAGAGTTAGCTCCACCCAAAGTATTGGGATTTTCTTTTAGCCAAGAAGTTGCCGCTTCTATAGAGGCAAATTGCTTCCTTACTAAGGGTTTGCCTTGGGTAAGGGGTATTTTGCTAAGGTGCGCAGCTTTGTTAGGCTCGGCCTCTATGATAGCCACATATTTCTGCTCTCCAGCTTCGCTGAAACTGTAGCATAGGGGAGAGGAATATACATAGGCTTTTTCTTCACTGCCAATATTCTTAAATCCTGTAAGTGTCCTAAGGCCGTATATTGCATTTGAGAGGAATAGCATTGGTGTAGATCATGTCAGCATTTCCAATACGGATAGGGGCGCTCTCCTTCAGGTTCTTCTAAGAGTTCGCCATTCTTAGGATTCATAAATAGATGAGCGGTGAGTATATTTACCCCCTTGGAATCACAATACTCCTGTGCAAGAGCTGCCATTTGTCGGATAGGAATTGGTTGATAGCTAGTTGTTTGTCTCCTTCCAATTCTTCTCTTAGCCTAGGCTCGTTGGCATAAGCAGTATGGATAATTCGCAAGGGGTAGGGAAGGAGGCAAGTTGTAGCTCTCATAAAGCCCGCTGAGGAATGGGTAATTTTAAAATCTTGCGTTTCTATAGGGGTTACCAGAGCAAAAAGGCTGGCCTATAAGGAAAATACCACATCTCGCGAGCTAAAGGATCAGGGGCATCGATGAGCTTTGGAGCATCGTGATTGCCAGAAATAGCTACCACAGGCCTCAGCCCACCGAGGAGAGTTGCTTAACGGTCTTGTAGAATAGTTCTATGGCGTCGGTATTGGGGTGAAGTTGTCAAAAAGGTCTCCTGCGATGATAACCACATCACCTTTTGGGCATCGGCTATTTGTACAATCTCTCCCATTACAGCACGCTGCTCTTCTATACAGGAGAAGCGGTCTAATTTCTTTTTCCTAAGTGCCAGTCGGCAGTATGAAGTATTTTCATAGTCAAATTGGGTATAAGAATTTACAAAGAAGTATCTATATCCGTAAAATAAATATTTTCACGGATTCTTATAAAAATAATATAAACTATAAAAACTACAATTTTCTAAAGTTTGATTAGTCACCTAACACAGCAGGTTTTCCTTCTTTTGTTATGTAATTAATCTTTAAAGCATTGATCTCTCTCTCAACTGTTCTTTTAAGTCTCCGATGATCCCCATTACTAGTATGCTTATCAATCTTTAAGGAGGTGATAAATACATCTTTGTATCGCTCTTGTAGTCCTTCTTTGTATTTAAGGATAGGTGTACCTACCTGATCTACATCTACAAATACATCATTAATCTGAAGTTTTTGCATTTTTACCAAACTTATCTTGATATCTTTGTAAAGGTTCCCCTGCATACACATAGAATCACAGGGTCTTTTTATCTAATTTTTGTACTTGATCTGCCGATGGAATATCATTGGCTACTTTTATTTCCCATCTTTAGTTTGGGTAACTGTCATAAAAAGAACAAAAGCATGAAGATAATATCAGGCAGAGGGCGGTTGAGATAGGAGGTACCTCATCACTTTTTCTTGTTGAACTTTTGCCATAATTCTAAATTATTTATCTTTTTACACTTGCTTCCACCAATTTTCTAGGAAATAGTTCTTGCAATTTTTCTAGTTTTTGGTCTTAGTTCATTTTTCTCTTTTCAGGAGTTTTTGCAGCGTTAAACTCTGCATCCATCTCTGCGTAAAGTAACTTCATTTGGGGACAATCTTTTACGTTCTCTCACGTAACTCATTGTGAGGCTGCCACTAGTTCATTTTTGTACAGCAATATAAGTTTCGTAATTGGTTTCTCGGTCATTTTGTAAGGAGATAACCGCTTTATTAGGATTGTCTGATGAAGCAGGGGTCATGCTTGCCTTGGCAATAGCTTCTAAAGCCTCTTCGGCTTTTTCCGCCTCCATTGTCTAAGAACTCAACCGCTTTTTGTCTAAGATTTTTTTGATGTCCAATATTTGGTCTTCTACTAAAAGCTGATTATTTTTATTAACTAATACGACGAACAAGTTGCGTTCGTTAATAGGAGGTTCTTGTTGTTCTTGTTTGGGAGACTTTAGGCGGTAATTTTTGCAGCTATTCCCGCATTGGATGTGATGTCGGTCGTTACAAGGAAGAATATAAGCAAAAGAAATGCTATATCTGCCATGGAGCCGGCATTTACTTCGGGTACTGAACGTCTTGCCATTTTTTAAGTTCTTTTGATAACTGAGAAACTACAGACACTAACGAGATGAGTATAAGCAGATAGGTTGCCATAATACCAGCACTTATCCACTGGAAGTTACTGTCTGAACCAAACAATGCATAGGAAAGGGGATAGGATATTATGATCACTCCTAAGAAAGCTCCTGCATAGAGTAAGGTCTTTTAATTGATTTGGGTGAGGATAATATGTTCTTGGAAGCAGAGAGAATAACAACTACTAATCCAATAACCAATAGCAAATAAGCTACGCCGAACATACCTATCATAGAAATTGTCAATGCTGTTCTTGGTCTCATCAGAACTAACCATAAGCCAACCGCAAAGAACAAGTCCTATAACGCCCAAAAATAAGCGCTATTAATCTTGATATTTTGTGCATGGATAGAGATTTTAAGGGTTAGTAATTATTTTTGTAAGCTACCAATAGGTCAACAAGTGAGATAGAAGCATCTTCCATATCATTTACAATGCTGTCTACTTTAGCTACGATATAGTTATAGAATACTTGAAGAATCATCGCAACGATAAGCCCGAATACGGTAGTAAGCAATGCTACTTGGATATCTCCAGCGATCAAAGATGCATCCAAACCACCAGCCAAGCTGATCTTTTCAAAGGCCTGAATCATACCAATTACTGTTCCCATGAACCCAAGCATCGGAGCAATGGAGATAAATAGGGAAATCCAAGATACGTTCTCTTTTCCAAAGCCCCATCTGGACACCTCCATAAGAAACTACAGATTTTTTTCTACGATATCGATACCTTCATCTACACGATCAAGACCTTGGTAGAAAATAGAAGCCACAGGCCCTGCGGTGTTTCTACATACTTCCTTGGCAGCTTCTGTTCCACCATTCTTAAGAGCATCCTCTACATTTTCCAATAGTTTTTTTAGTATTGGTAGTGGACATAGTCAAATAAATGATACGCTCAATGGCAACGGCAAGTCCAATAATAAGACACAAAAAGGATAGGTGCCATGTAGGCAGGACCTCCCTTGATGAAGTATTCCTTGAAACTTTGATTCACACTTCTCTGAGTAGCTTCTTGTGCGAAAACAGAGCTAACATTTATGAAAAGCAACGCGGCTAAGGCTAATTTTTGAATACATTTTTCATTTTTTCAATTTTTTTAGGTGGATATTAAATTAATAAAGCAGAGAGGAAGGGATTCGAACCCTCGATACGCTTTTTGGCGTATACACACTTTCAGGCGTGCTCCTTCGACCACTCGGACACCTCTCTAAATAAGTATCATTTTACAAGCCGCTAAATTACAACAAAAATGATAGCTCAATATTTCTTAATAAAAATTTTATGATATTTCTCCTTGTATCTCTGTTTCGTACTTGATTTTCAGTGTTTTTGCTATCAAGGTTCTTTCCTAATAGATACATCAGTTTGGTAATAGCAGCTTCACTAGTGAGGTCTTTTCCGTTGATAACCCCTATGTTTTCAAAGTGAGAACCCGCTTCATACTTGTTAGGAAGCACAAATCCACGCATACATTGGGTAATATTAACCACAGTAACGCCTCTTTTGATGGCCTGTTCTATGGTAGCTAAGAACCAATCTTCGGTAGGGGCATTTCCTGAACCGAAAGTCTCCATAACTATCTTAAGCGAAGAGATACTAAGGATACCTTCTAATATAGGTTGGGTGATGTTGGGGAAAATCTTCAAGAAAGCTACATGAGGATCAAATTGGGTAAAGACTTGCAAGGCCTCTTGAGATTTTCTTTGGTATAGGTATTCGTGATGTACCTTTAGGTGTACGCCACTTTCGGCTAATATATGATAGTTAGGCGAGTCAAAGGCCTGAAAAATTCTCTGCATCTATCTTGGTTGTTCTATTGCCCCTATAGAGCTTGTATTCAAAATATAGACATACTTCCTCTATGACAGGTTTGTCATTTTTCCTTGAGACTGGCCAAGCGAATAGAGGTGATGAGGTTCTCTCTGGCATCGGTTCTGAGGGTCACCTATAGGAAGCTGTGAACCTGTAAATATCACAGGTTTGGCTAAGTTTTCTAGCATAAAGCTCAGAGCAGAGGCCGAATATCCCATAGTATCACTGCCATGAAGCACGACAAAGCCATCGTAATCATTGTAATTCTCTTTGATACTTTGGGCGATTCTTTCCCAGTGAGCAATGTTCATATCCGACGAATCAATAGGGAGGATCAAAAGAGACGTGACTTATATCACTATCCAACTGAGAGAGTTCAGGTAAACGCTCTTTGATTTTCTCAAAACGGAAAAGGGCGTAACACACCTGTTTCATAATCCTTTACCATCCCGATGGTACCTCCTGTGTAGATGAGGAGAATTTTTGTTCTGTGAGTCATAATTTTAATTTATTAATGACAGGGTTGGCATACATTTCTAAAAATTTTTACGAGAAATGTTACCTTCCGAATTACTTCTATTCTCTAATCGTCTTTCAAATTGTCTAAGTTCTTTTCTCTGTATATTTATCAGAAAAATCTTTCTATGTCGTTAAGCAAATCATAGGCTATATAGTTGCTAGCAAACTAGCTTGTATTGAGAATGGATTCTAGCGTCCATCAGCTCCACAAGGGCTTGTATCTGTCGGTTGGTGTGCTTCTCTTGCTCTGCTATAAGGTCTAAATCCTCATATAAAAGGCTTTTCCTACAGAGATATGTACACAACCTTTCTGTCCAACTAAGCCTTGTACTATATTATTATAATCCTCATTCTCTTTTTGACATATTCTACGCCATGATAGTTGTGCCAAAAGGCAGGAATCTTTAAGATATCAGTGGGGTCAAACTCGTATGAGATGGCCATGGGCACTATGTGCAGTTGTTTTGAAATAAGTCATCAGAGGCATTTGCTTGGGGCAATTCATGGATAGCATCTTGATTACCCCCTGCTGGGTACGATCGTTTCCGTCCTTGGTGCGTCCTTCTCGTTGGGCAATCCACACGGAGCGGTTTTTCTCAATCACACAGCGAGCGATAAACTGAGATACCAATTGGGATTTCTGTAGTGTCTCCCTTGGGGATAAACCTCTGTGTATGATAAAGTTACGATTGAGCTTAGCAAAGGCCAAAAGGAAAGGAGTATTTACCAAATTGCTCCCCATGGCCGAGGCAGTCATTTTAAATCCTTTTTCATGTAGCAATACATTGAGAAAGGAGGTATCAGTATGATATCTCTATGATTGGAAATAAATAAAGTAGGACTGAGAGGGGTTGAGGTACTCAAAACCATCGTCAGAGAGCTGTGTAACACTCTTACTAATGGCACTCTTGATGATAGGATACATGATCCTTGACTGAAAAATCTCTTATTTTCTTGCACGAAAGCAATAACTTCATCTGCTCCTGTTCATTGAGCTTGGAAAGCCAAATTGCAGTAGCTGATATATGGTCAGGTTATCCTTGATATAGTTCAATATTTCGGATACCTCACTATCGTGAAAAAGGGCGTATTTGAGAAAAAATCTGTCAAAATGTATGCGGTTGGATATAACAGTGCAAAGTTACACAAAATTTATCAGAAAAAGAAACAATCAAGGCTTGAAAAATTTCAATGGCATTGGCTGTTGTTTGGTTAATAAGCTCATTTTCAGATACTTTGTATAGCTCAGAAAGTTTCTTTATGATATAGGTAAGGTAGCTACTTTCATTGCGTTTGCCACGGAAAGGTACGGGAGCCAAGTAGGGGCATCGGTCTCTAAAACAATGTGTTCCAAAGCAATAGAACTAAGAAAGGTGTCTATTTTCCCATTCTTAAAGGTTACAACGCCTCCAATACCCAATTTCAATCCATAGGAAATAGCCTGTTCGGCCTGTTGTTGATTACCTGAAAAACAGTGAAATATGCCAAATAATTGCTCATCTTTTTCACCTTCAAGGGTACCTCGAAAAACTTCCTCAAAAGGCTTCTCGGCAATGGATCACAATAGGGAGCTTATAGCTCTTGGCTATAGCGAATCTGTTGGCGAAAGGCTTCTTTTTGAGTTTCTAAAAAGGTACTGTCCCAGTAGAGGTCTATACCGATTTCACCAATAGCATAGAAAGTATTAGGGTGAGCTTGCATGAGAGCGATTACATGAGCAAGTTCTTTTTCCCAATCCGCTTTCACACTACAGGGGTGTAAACCATTCATAAGATACATCTGCTTAGGGTATGTTTTTGCAAGCGAAACATGCGTTCGGTATAAGAGGAATCTATGGCCGGGAGGAAGAATTTTTCTACTCCGGCGTCCATGGCTCGCTGTATAACCTCCTTATAATCTGTATCAAACTGCTCTACATACAGATGGGTATGTGTGTCGATAATCATCTATAAAAACCATTATTTTAAAGGATTGCAAAGGTAGTTATTTTGGAAGAACAGGAGTGTTAAATTTGTTATAATCTAAATAAATGACATGGTTGTGTGGATTGTAAATTCGCAGTACTAAAAATAAAGAGATATTAACATGAAAGAAGAAAAAGTCTGCCCACCTTAGGGGAGTTTATCATTGAGAAACAGCGTGATTTTAAGTACTCCACAGGGGAATTATCACGACTTATTAGTTGTTTTGCAAATTGCTTCCAAAATGGTCAATCGAGCCATTAACAAAGCAGGTATTGCCAATGTATTGGGTGCTGTAGGTAACCAAAATGTACAAGGAAGAACAACAGAAATTGGATGTTATAGCCAATGAGACCTTCATCAAGTCTCTTTCTCAGCGCGAGGTAGTTTGTGGTATTGCTTCAGAGGAAAACAATACTTTTATTGAAATCAAAAACGGAGAAAACTCTGAGTTAAGCAAGTATGTGGTGCTGATAGATCCACTCGATGGCTCGTCCAATATTGATGTGAATGTCTCCGTAGGTACTATTTTTCTCTATCTACCGACGCATTACCCCAGAAGGTACCCCAGTGCAGTTGGAGGATTTCTTACAAAAAGGAGTGAACCAAGTTGCCGCAGGGTATATCGTATATGGTTCTTCCACAATGCTTGTCTATACCACAGGTAAGGGGGTAAATGGCTTTACTCTAGACCCATCTTTGGGTAGTTACTACCTCTCTCACCCCGATATGAAATTCCCTGAAAAAGGAAAAATATATTCTATCAACGAGGGGACTATATAAAAATTCCCTCAGGGAGTGAAGGATTATATTAAGTTCTGTCAGAGAGAAGGATGATCGTCCTATACCTCTCGCTACATAGGTTCTTTGGTATCGGATTTCCATAGAAATATGATCAAAGGAGGTATCTATATGTATCCTTCTACCTCTCAGTCTCCCTAATGGAAAGCTACGCTTGCTCTATGAGTGCAATCCCTATGGCATTCCTTACAGAACAAGCAGGAGGAGGCCTCCAACGGCTTCCAGCGTATCTTGGAATTAGAGCCTACCGAGCTACACCCAGCGTACACCTTTCTTCTGTGGTAGCAGTTCTATGGTAGATACTATGAGGAGTTCATGCGCAGGCTAAATAATGAACGCATAATAGAAACACATTTGCTAAAAAGGGGGGTAAGGCTGTAGGGTCTTACCCCTTATTTTGTGTCCTTTCCTGAGAGAATCAGAACAAACTCACCTTTGGGGTTTTGGCTTTGAAAAATGGGCTAAAAAGTTCCGCCAAAGGTGCCCTGAGCGTCTGCTCATGTATTTTAGTAAGCTCCTGCTGATACTTGCCTTACGCTCAGCCCCAAAGAATTGGATAAACTCTTCAAAGGGTCTTTATGAGCTTGTGAGGAGAGACATAGAAAAATCATTGTTCGGGTCTCTTCCACAAGGTTTTTCAGGCGGGTTTGGCGTCCTTTTTATCAGGAAGGAAGCCTTCGAAAACAGAAACGATCATTGGGCAATCCACTATTGACCAGAGGCAGGGACAAAGGCTGTAGCCCCAGGGAGCGTTTCCACAGGGATACCTTCGGCAATACAAGCTCTGGAGGCAAAAATCCTGGATCGGCAATGGCAGGGGTACCTGCATCACTGATAAGGGCGAGCTGCTGGCCGTCCTTGAGCTTTCTAAGGATTCCCTCAAGGGCTTGGTGTTCGTTGAACTTATGGTGTGCAAGCATGGGAGTGCTGATATGAAAGTGCTGGAGGAGCTTGCCACTGGTACGAGTATCTTCTGCCAAGATGAGATCAACCTGCTCAAGTACTTGCAAGGCTCTGAGGGTGATATCCTGCAAGTTACCAATAGGGGTAGGAATTAAGTAAAGTTTTCCCATTATCCAAAAACGTTTAGAAACAATATAAAAGAACCGATCTTCGTATTCTTCCTTTCCTTGCCAATTATTGAAAGAAGCTTCACCTTCTGAAGGATAAAAGCCCAACATTCGTCAGGGGTATGTAGGTTATTAATCATGGCTATAGCCCTGTTATAGAGCCTCTATATCTCCGTTGAAAAGATGGGTAACAAAGGCAATACGGTCATTCAGCCCTATCTGTAATTGCTGAGAAAGCTATATGGTCATTGAGAGTTTTAGGGAGCCTCACTCTGTGCTTTAGGAGAGGAGGTTTTCTCTTCAAAGATAATCTCTTTTTCAGGAGCTTGAGAGCAGAATATCATCCCATGTATTGGTAGGTGTATTCACTTGAGCTTGCTTGGGGGCTATCTTTTCCTCTTTTTATAGCAGAAGGAGGGGGAGTGGAGGGAGGAGTATAGGTGTTTTTCTTAAGTGCTTCAGGGTGATTCTTCTCTAGAAATTAAAAACCAAAGCTCTTTCGTAGAGTTTTTGTAATTCTTTGACTAAGAGTTCAGAATTATCCAAGAAAGCAGGATTAGTAAGTATTTTTGAGCGATTTTTACCATATCCATCTAGAATTTCTTCTTTCATAAAATAATGTTTTTCTTGTGAAGCGTTCAAATATTTTTGTATCTTTGTCCTATCGTTATAGCAGGGAGCTTTCTAGAGGGCTTTTTCTCTCTAAGGAAAAGAGAACCAAAGGCTTGTGCTTTGTTAGAGCAGGCGATAGAACACCCTGATGTGAAACGAGGGACAAAAGATACAATTTTACTCTAAAAATTAATTTTCTCCCAAGATAAAAGACGGACATTTTTATAGGTTTGAAAGGTGTTCTTATCTACAAAGACAAGGGTAGTATGAGCCTTGGAAAGGAGTTGTTGTTGCTCATTGAAGATTTTCATACTCGAAAGTAATCTTGGAGGTAGGAGGTTCTTTTAGGGTGAGGGTAATGGAGAGGAGTTCGTCATAGAGAGCAGGTTTCTTTGTAGTCAATATGTGGGAGGCAACAGGTAGCATGATACCTTTCTCTTCTAGTTCCTTGTAGGAGATGCCTAAGTTGCGGAGCCACTCTACACGGGCAATTTCTAAATATTGTGGATATATACCATAATATATAACCCCATTTGGTCTGTTTCCCATAGCGGGTACGTACTTGAAAAGTAAATGGAATTGTTCATGTTTTCTTATTTTTAAATAGTTGATAATTAATCAGATAATAATAATTTTTAGGAAAAAGGGCATTTTTATTCAGTTGCATTTTTGCCCAATGATTTTACCCTCATTTTTAAAAACGCAAATATATAAAATTTCTTATAACTAATGAATACCGATGTACGGAATATTTGAGAAAATTGTTTGTCCTTTATAAAGGATAACATATCCAAGGATGTATTTGATGTTTGGTTTAAGCCCATAGAGCCTGTGGAGCTGACCGATGATAATACCTTGGTGATTATGGTGCCCCTAGCATGTTCTTCATGGAATGGCTGGAGGATCATTATATCAACCTAATTTGGAGTGCCTTAACTAAGGAGTTAGGCTCTCGACCCAAGCTCATCTATAATATTAAGATGGAGAACAATCCTAATAAGACTGAGCAGGCAACAGAGCAACTTCAAGCTCCAACCGTAAGGCAACAAGTATGGGAGGTATTGGGGGTACAAACAAAAAAACCTCAACAAGCATATAACCCTTATATAGTACCAGGGGCTGGTAGAGATAGAGGAAGTAAAAGTGGATTCTCAGCTGAATCCAAATAAGAACTTTGATACCTTTATTGAGGAGTAACCGCTTGGCACGCTCAGCAGGTAAGGCCATGCTGAAAGACCTGGGTACTTCCTTCAATCCACTGTTTATATTCGGAGGTAGGGGCTTGAGAAACCCACTTGGCTCATGCCAATGGCAATGAGATCAAGAGAAGTATCCTAAAAAGAAAATTTTTATATATTGAGGCTGAGGGATTTTTACCAAACAATATGCAGTAGCTGCAAAAACAACAACCGTACCGATTTTTATTCATTTTTACCAACAGATAGATGTTCTTATCATAGATAACGTACAGTTCTTTGCTTCCAAACAAGGAACTCAGGATGTTTTTCTTCCAAATATTTAACCACTTACATCAGAATGAGAGCAGTAATCTTGACTTCTGATAAAGCACCAGTGGATATACAGGATGTAGAACAGCGCCTACTCTCTCTCGCTTTAAGTGGGGACTATCAGCAGAACTACAAGCCCCTGACTACCAGATGCGCAGACGTATCCTCAAGGCAATTCTCTACCGCGATGGAGTGGAAATGACCGATGAGATAGTGGATTATATAGCTCAGAATGTAAAGACCAATATCCGAGAGTGGAAGGGGTCAATACCTCCTTAGTAGCAGAAGCGCTCTTCAACAAGAAGGAAATTACCCTTGATTTGGCTAAGAAAGCGGTGAGATAAGATTGTAAAGAATATCAAGAAGGAAGTAACAGTGGAGTATATCCAAGAGATTGTTTCAGAATATTTCCAGCTTACAGTAGAGGGAATTGCAATCCAAGACTAGAAAAGAGACATGTAGTGCAGGCACGCCAGTTGGCTATGTTCTTTGCTAAAAAAATATACTAAACTCTCTTTGGCTAACATAGGAAAAACTCATAGGGGAAAGCGTGATCATGCCACAGTACTTCACGCCTGTAAGACGGTAGATAATCTTAATGAGACCGATAAGCAGTTTAGAAAGTTCTTCACTGATCTGACGACAAAGATAAATAACCGATAAATAAAAAGCTATCCAAATCAAGGATAGCTTTTTTATTTTATTGAGTATAGGATTATTTAGCGGGAGGATATACCCAAGTGCTAATCCTTTGCCCTTTATCTCAGGCATATAACTTTCAGCTTGTGAGCGAGAACTGAAACTTTTGTAGGCAACTAAGTAATAACCTTTTTCGTTTTTGTCCTACCATAGTGGCACTACTATATCCATCTCTTTCAAGTTGCTTGATGCGATTGCGAGCATTGGCTTCGGAACTGAAAGCTCCTGCAATCAAGAAGAAGTTTCCGTTTGAGGCCTTTGTACCTGTATCTCTAGTCGTGCTACTGCCACTGCTTGTATTGTTTGAAGTGCTTGCTGTATTTTGTTTTTCAGCTTCTTTGGCAGCCTTTTCAGCTTCCTTAGCAGCAAGAGCGGCTTGTTTTTCAGCTTCTTTGGCTGCAAGAGCAGCTTCTTTTTCAGCTCGTTTCTTCTCTTCGTTGCGTTTTTACCAAAGCAGGGGTCTTTAGTAACTTGTATAGCAGTAGCTGTTAGCTGTACATCAGGGACATAGGTAGCTTTAGCTACTTCTTCATTGACAAGTTCCTCTACCTTGGCAGGGTCGGCTTGTACTTCCACTACGGCAGGGGTTTTTCTTGGTTATTGAGGAAAGAATAGATAGCAAACCCAATAGCTGAAAGGCCTACAATAGCCACAGCTGCATATTTTATAGGAAGTGGCATTTTTGGGTTTAGGTTTGCCAGCAGCCGCTTCTTCAGGAGTCACACTGGGGTTTTCAACCAACCCAGGCTTGTTATTTTTGATTGTTGTTATATATAGGGATTGGCGATCTCTACCCCAGTCTCATTCTTATTGATTTCTTTAGCAGCCACATTGGACATACCAAAAGAATCAGTAAGGTAGTTTTCTTTCGACAAAGAAGTGAAAATCACATTGTTATCAGTTCCTTTAGTGAACTTTCCTATATTAGCAAGTCTTATTTCCTTTCCTAAACTAAGATCTTGTTTCCAAGTGGTAACTACGGACTTGATATATCCTTGAGCCTCCTCATGTGAGGGCGCTCCACTTCAGAAAATATGCTTGGCAAGCAATCCATCATTATAAGTAAGGCGAGCATTGAAAGTCAATTCTTTTTGTGGAGAGAAAAAGATTTGTCAGCAGCCAATTCTGCTGCCTTCCTGTTGGAAACAAAGCTCCAAACTCAGGAATGATCACACACTGGTGCTTGAATAACAAATCCTCTATATAAGTATCTAAATTTTTCATATGTCAATATTATAAAGTCATAGATTTTTCGGCACAAAAGTACACTTTTTCATTATACATAAAAGAAAAAGAGTACTTGTTAATAAAAATGTTTTTCTACCAAATTTGGGTTTTAATTAGTATTTTTAAGGACTCAGGCGCTCTATTTTTCCAATCATAATCTTCTTGTAGTGTATACCGGATACGGTCATGGAGTCAGTTAGGGGCGTCCTTGCCAAAAACTCTAAAGAGACAGGGCGCACGAGAAAACCTCCCCAATGAGCAGGCCGTTGTGGTGGCTTGCCTTCCATTCTTGCTCTAGCGCAGAGAGTTGTTCCTGTGGGTACTTCCTTGAGGGTACCACTTGGCTCTGCTCAGATACTATAGAACCCAACTGGCTACCACGAGGGCGTGATTGGAAATAACCATCAGAGATTGGCGCAGAGCTTCTCAGCGGTTCCTTTGATGATTTGTCGTTCCAATGCAGGCCAAAAGAAGGATAGACAGATATTTGGGTGGACTTCTATAGCTTTTTCCTTTCTCACTATTATAATTGGTATAGAAGATAAAGCCCTCATCGGTAAATTTCTTAAGTAGTACCACTCGAGTTTTTGGGAAGCCGTCTGGCCCAATGGTGGCTACAGACATAGCATTAGGCTCTTGTACCGTACCTGATTGTTGCGCTTGCTTAGAAACCAGTGTTGAAATTGTTCCATAGGATTCTCTCTGAGGTCTTTTTCCAAGAGTGCTCCCAAAGGAATAGACAAGCCTTCAATCACTTAAATCTTTTTCCATAGTTATAATGTAGTTGGGTGCTTTAGTCCGTAAAGCTAATAATTTCACCTACCAAAGACCCTACCTAAAGGCTAGCCTTTATCTTGACGGGAGATCTTATTTTGGTCATCACTAATCCATAGCGTGAGACTTTCTTGTTCTTTAAATACACGTCCATCTTGAACTAAGGGTCTAAAAATAAGCGTGTTAATATCTCCTAGTGGTGTATTTACTTTTTCTCGGCCCTAAGAACTTGGAGTCGAAATCAGTATACTTCATCGTCATCGAAAATCATATCCATGCTCACTTCATCATTCTTATTCAGGAGTTCATCTTAGGATTATTACGCAGGGTAGTATAGAGTAGAGATAACATCTTTTATATCAGGTTGTATAGGCATATTTTTCTCTTCATTATTCTCCAAATTCTTGATACAGTAGGGTTATTAGTGTCAAAATTGAAAAAGAAATTCAGTTTCTTGGTACTAGCCTCCCTCATAGATATCACGATTAAAAAGTAGGGTTTCCCTGTATTTTTGTCAAAAATAGCTCTCATAAGTGTCATCAACCTTGAAAAATAATTTGGCTAATCCTGTAGTTTCTCCTTTCCTAAAGCGTGATAGACTGTTTTACCCTCATATACCTTGTTTTTCAATAGGAGAGAGGCATAGCTTGCATTGAAAACGCCATAATGTACACGAAACTTTAGATATTCTCCATCTTGAAAAAGCACTGTCATTCTGTGAAAAACAAGGGGAAAATACTAAAAAAGAGGCAAGGAGCAAAAATATCATATAAATTTATTTAGTTCTAAATGCGCAACAAATATAGTATATTTTTAATGATGATACCCAACAAAACGCAAAAATTATGTGTATTCTCTTTATAGAATACTTTAATAATCTGATTTACAATGATTTATTATTCTATTTTCATCTGTAAAAATTTTTCAAAAAGTCTGTTTATAACCTTTGAGTACAAAAAGAATGCCATTTTTGGATAAGTAATTTTTGTACAAAAGCTAATTTAAAATGCAAAACTCACAAAAATAATGTAATTAACTCATACAAAGAGGATTATGATAGGAAGATAAGAGAGACAGAGTCTTAGACGATTTGGACAGGTTTTTCAAAAATTAGGGTTTCTAAATCGTTACCTAATGACTTGAAAAATATTTTTCATTAGTAGGTTATATTTCAGTGTTTTACACCTCATATTGTACAGTAACTTGATAAAAAGTACTTTCATAAAATTAAAAATTAGAGTATGAAAAAGTAAAACGCTCAACCTTTAAGGTATTGTTCTACCTTAAAAAGAATGCCCCAAAGAAGAACAGTAAGGTTGATATTATAGGGGCGTATTACCATCTGACAATCAGGTAGCTCAGTTTAGTACCAAACTTGAAAGTTCTTCCACAGAAATGGGATTTGAAGTACGGAAGGGTAACAGGTAAAACAGAAGAAAGCTACCCAACTCAACCGAAAGCTGGAAGAGATCCGCTCATGCTGATTACTCATTGTGAGGAGCTGATGAAGTACGAGGGAGTGGTTACTGCTCAGAAGCTAAGCTACTTTCCTAGGTATAGGAGCATGGAAGATTCCTTGCTAAAAGTATATGAGAAGTTCAAAGAGGACTTTGCCTTGATGGTAGAAAAAGGTGTTAGAAGTTGGAGAACACTTAATAAATACGAAAATGTATACACTCATTTGAGTGAGTTTATCCAGTACAAATACCACAAAGCGATATCTCTTTCAAAGAATTAACTGAAGACTTTATCAACGATTTTGACTTCTATCTTAGAGTCAATAAAGGTCTTTGCACATAACACTATTTGGGTATACATGATGCCTCTTTGCAAAATGGTAGAAATAGCCATAGACAAAGGTATAATCTATCGCAATCCTTTTAAGAACTACACCAACTCTATGGAGGAAAAAGACAGAGGTTATTTGCTTAGAGAGGAAGTAGAAGCCCTTCTGCAATATCACCCTAAAGAGTGCTTCTGTTGAATTAGTGCAGGACCTATTTGTTTTTAGTTGCTTTACAGGCTTCTCTTACATAGACATCAAACAACTAAAAAGAAGTCACTTACAATCGTTCTTTGACGGCAACAAATGACTTATCAAACGCCGTCAAAAATCAGATGTCCCCTGTAATGTCCGTCTATTGGATATAGCTGAGAAAAATTATTAAAAATACGAAGGTAAAAACTCGTACAGAGGCGTTATTCCCTATACCCTCTAATGCTAATTTGCAACCTTATGATCAAAAATGATGAAAGATTGTAATATCATTCATGAAAAACCTATCTCCTTTCACTGGGCACGCCATACCTTTGGTACTCTGTTCTTAACAGAAGGGTCCCTTGGAAAGTGTTAGCAAGATGATGGGACATAAGAATATCAAAACCACCCAGATTTATGCTAAAATCACCAATGAAAAATTAGCAAGGATATGGAAATTGCTGCCGAACGATTAAAAACTTAAAGATAGGATAAGTTCTCAGTGTCTTTTAAAAATTAGAAATCCATTGATAACATTTCAAAAGAGATGTGTCGATGGATTTTTGTTGCCTATACAGAAAGCCATTAGAAGAAAAAGACTTCAACAAATAAGGAAAAGGGTATTCGTTTGCCACAAATAGAAATACGTCATTAAGACTTACCTATTTTCCCTGTTTTAAACACTTAAGGCACATGTATGGCGGTTCGTTGTTCGAGTGCGAAAAGGTATTTCTGTGTTCTTAACGCTTCTTGCAGGTCAAGCTCGATGGGTTTTCAAAAATCTCAGCCCTGTCCGTTGTCCTGCGGGTAGTATTTTTGAAAAACCTTGCAGAAGCTAAACACAGACCTTTTATGGAACTCGAAACGAAAACCAACTCATTCCGAAACCTTTAAGCGAATATGTCAAATATGAGGAAAAATGCCACTTCTTACAGATTGTTTTTGAAACGAATACCGCTTTTCCTCCCAGTGTCGAATAAAAATTTCAAAAAGACAACCTAAAAAGTCAAAAAATCGTGCGTATCGTGTCCAGCCGTAAAGCTGCATAAAACTCCTAAAATGCAACAAGATGAAAAAGAACCTGTATCGCAACCAAATTCGTGTCTCACGAAATAAGTCCCTTAGAACATCTGAAAGACTGCCAAGTCTATCAGCTCCGTGTAAAACTCAATAGCGGTGAAACTCACCCGAACAGAAAAATTGGATTACCCAAACGGTCAATAGTAACTGCTTTTTCAGAAATGCTATCCTCTTATTGGGCTACCGATTTGATTTTTCCGATATACTGAAAAAAGTTCATTGTAAAGCAGTATAATACTTGGTATGGAATACTATGCTATCGACCGCACCAGCCTCCGTGCCTATCTTTATGGGCGCATAGACCAAATAGTAGAAATTTAGTAACCTAATAACAAATAGAACGCTTATGAATATCGTAGGAAGACTTACCGAAAATGCACAAGTGCAAACCCTATCAAATGGCAAACAAGTCGTTAATTTCTCTGTAGCAGTGAACGACAATTACCGAAACAAAGCAGGTGAAAACGTGCAGCAAACCTCCTTTTTGACTGTGCTTATTGGCTCAGTACGGGGTTGCTCCGTATCTTACCAAAAGGCACATTGGTTGAGATGGAAGGACGAGTATCGGCACGAGCGTAGGCTCAATCGTGAGGAGAACCTCAAGCAGGCTTGAACTTTCACACCTCCAAAATCAAATTCCACTTTAGCAAGAAAGCAGAAGTAACACCTAATACCTCTGCAAGTGAGGGCAAATAACGCAAATGCCATAACACCTTTGCCAAAGCCCCAAGTCACAGCAGGGCAAGTAGCGAGAGGAAGACGAGGACGATTTGCCTTTCTAAATGTATAACCCTTTAAAATTGAACAGAAAATGAATATCAGCAAAAATACCCTACAACATCACCTTTTGGTGCGTGCCTATACCAATAGCGAATGGGATAGTTGCGACTTTGCCCTTATCACCCTTACCGAGCAATGGCTTGAGAAAGTGAAAAAGTAGCCCAACAAGTGGCTACCCTAAAAGAGCGACCCGATTTTGTGAACCTTAGTTTCTATGAGGCAAGAACCGACTTTTTATACTCCTCAGCGATGAGGAACAGCCCGATTTATCCTTTTTGGAAGAACGTACTTGGGCTTTTTGTGGAACTCACTGAGGAGGAATTAGCCTCTTTCAATACGCCTGAAAGCCGTTTGGATATTTACCGAAGCGTATTTACTCGATACGATGATTTCTATATAAAAGCCTATGGAAAATACTCCTCCGATGAGTATTGGACGGACGACATCCGTTTTGATGAACTTTTTAAAACCTTTGAAAAATGATAATAACAGACCTCAATGGTACACCTATAGAGGTAACCGACCTTGATAAAGCCTTAGCGCAAGCCGATAGCTTTAGAGGCTATAAGCATACTGACAGCACCCACAAGGCGTTAGACAAGAGGCTAAAAAGCCTATTGGCAGGACTTATATACTAAACTAAAGCAACTCAAAAAAGCCCAAAACTCAACCCTTAATAAAAACCTAACAGCCTATGGAAAGCGTTTTACTTAGTCTATAAAACCGACAGCTGGCACTATATGAGTAGCCGTGTCCTATGCAAGTATGCACAAGCAAGTACAAAGCTATCGAAGTGATAAAAAGCCTATTGCAAGCGGTACAAGCTACCCTTTACCCAAGACGACCTAACCAACTTTGCATGGTACGACCAAACCCAATGTAGCAAAAAGAAGCATTGAGTTTGAAACTAGAACCCCCAAGAAGTAGTTTAACCTAAAAAGTGTATCTCAATGAAACCACTCAAACAACCCTTAGCAACTGATACCCAAGCCCTGTCCTATAGGGATAATCATCCGAACTTTTTGAACCACTGCACTTTATGAACCTTAGCGACCAAGACCGAGAGGCAACCCTTAAAGCCCGACAAGCCTTGAAGCTATCGTAAAAGGCAAACGGCTACCTGATGAGTTATCGCACTGAAAACACTATTAAAAAGCCCCTTAAAAGATACAGGATATAAAAACAGAAGTATCAATTTAAAAACGAAGTATCCAATGGAAACCCATTTTTTTCAATCAAATTGCTCAGTTAGCCATACAAGGTAAACTGCACTTAGTCATAACCCAAGAAGCAAATAGCCAGCTTGTTGTATCGGTATTGCTTGAGAATGAACAGTGCTCAGACCCTGCCAAGCACCTTTTGCCTCCCTTAGTGCTCAGAGGCACAGCCGAAGAATTAGATGCAGGCTTTTTCAAAGCATCACCCAACCTTTAGAAGAAACCTCGTCTCTGTTTGTGAATATGGAGCAGTACATCGAGTCGCAAAAAGCAAGCCCAAAGGCAATCAGCTATGGAGAAAGAAAAAGCCGAGAAACAACAAAAGAAATACGAAGAGGCTATGAAAAAAGTAGCTGATTTAGAAGCGCAAGGCAAGTACCGAGAAGCGTTTTCAAAACTGCCTCCTCCCGATGAGTTCCCTAACTATGCCGATAAAATCCGCAAAAAGGTCAGAACTATCTACACACTTTGCCCCTACCTTGTTTGAAGAATAAGTATTAACCCTCAAAAAGTATTGTTATGCTCATAGCTACCCAACTGAAAAAGAATGTTTGTCTTTGAAGAAAACCGACAAACTATTCACCTTGCCGACCCTAATCCATCGTGGTCAGTAGAGCAAGTCAAGAATTTTTACAGCACCCATTACCCCTGCTCACCAATGCCAAAAGCAGGCACACCTTACGTAGAGGGGAGACAGCATTGTCTATCCCCTACAAATTACAATGGGTACAAAAGGCTAAAAGCTCTATTAATTCTAAAGCTATAAGCCTTGTAAAACAGCTTAAAACAAGGCTTATAGCTAAAAATTAAAACGTTATCAAAAACTAAAAACAAGCTAAAAATGTATGCAACAGCAATCCCCAACAAACCCTCGCACCCATACAAAGCGAAGCACAGAGAGAACTCTACCGCAGGTTAAGAGAGTTTTTCCAAAGCAGTCCACCAACGCCCCAAAGACCGCTCACAGATACGTCAAGAACAGCAACAAGTAGCCCTGAAAACTCTTTTGCCAATGGTTTTCTAAAAAACGACCTTTCCTCCTAAAGTGTATCACTCAAGTAAGCACATTATTTTTAGTGGAGAGAGCAGGCACAGCTAAAAACCTCTCTCAAGTGTTCCCTTGCTCAAATGGCAGAGCATTACGGCTTTACTCCCTTTCCCATAGAGCAGTACGACCTTTCTTGCGGGATTGCCTTTAGCCCTTTCTTACAGCCAAGAGCAAATCAAAAAGAGATACCAAAGGCACTTTCTGTGAACTAAAAAGTATTGAAAAGCCCACAATAGCGATGCTTTTTCTCTTGCGAAGAACGCTTTTTATTTGCCCAATGAAGTGTTTTTTTGTTCCTCTGCAACCGCTTTATAAACTTCTGAAAGTACATAAAAACAAACCACTTTATGAACTATTTTTATCGGTATATGCCTACCTAAACCAACGTGCTTTTATAGCAAACTATGTACAAGAAGATTGTTTTGTGGCTTATGCCTATGAAATGTTGCAAGATTGTATTAGCCAAGACTATGAAGAAATAGCGGAAAGAGACCACCTCCTGCACCTTTTAAAAGCAGGCACAACAAATAGGTACTATTCTTTCCAAAAAGATACGCAACCCTTGCCATTTAGACTTTTTCAAAGGCGTATAGACCGCTTTTATTCCTAAGAATGATTTAGAAGCCGAATGCCTTGCCCTCTCTACAAGCCTTTTTATACCTTTGTGGCAGGATTTTCCTAACCACTCTATCTATACCCATTTGCACAGAGCAGAGGGACTATGAGCAAGGTGAAGAGGAACTTTTTGAGGTAGAGAAATACCTATCTTTTGTCTATGAAGACCAAAGCGACCTATTCCATACCTATCTTTAGATTGGCTCAATGGAGAATACTCCCAATGTAGTGAGATAGAACTCCCTACCATTTACAAACATTTCAACAGCACAACACCCCTGCTAACTTTGATTTTTGAACAGCGTTTCTTTCCTCTCTTAACTGAAACTTATAACCCTTTTAAACCGCATTTAAAAATGAAATACACAGACCTCACCCCAGAAGTAGGGGAAGTATATCGCCCTACATCAGCACTTGTTTTTACGAAGACAGTAACCACTACAACCCACAGAGTTATGTAGAGTACTTACACCTTGATAACAATGGTAACCCTACAAGCGCACAACCGCTTACCCTCGACCAAGCGCAAGCACTTGCCAAAACGCTCACCTGCCAAAAAGAGCAAGCACAAGCCTTTTCTAGTCCCCAAAGGTATTATCTCGCAGGGTGCTCCATCTATCCCATAAAGGTGAGGGGCAGGCTGTTTGGTACTCTAAAGCACAAAAAAAGCAGTTGTTTTTGCTTCCTCCCTGCTATAGAAAGCAAAGAAGTAAAGTCTACCTCCTCTGTTGTGGAAAGCTACCCCCAAGAGCCTTTGGATATATGCCTTAGCCAAAAACCAAAAGCCACACCTTAATACACCTCTGTGCTATGCGCCTTTTCAACGTCTATGAAAAATGGCAATGTGTGTATGGGGTCAGTGCAGGTAAATGAGCGTAAAGCCTCTTGCTTAGAAGACTTTATCACCCAATGGGAAGATTATTTTTCAATAGCTATTTTTCTCATCAATTAGGCTCATATCCTATAACCAAAAATACCCTTAATAACCCTTTGACAGGAACTCACTCATAGTAATAAGTCTCTTTTCTTTGCGAACTGCTCAATCCTAATCATCTCACCTTACAACAAATCCTATAACAATGAAACAGACCCCTAAAACACCTCAAACACCCTCAACCCTTTCAATACCTCTGTCCAAACACACAAAAGAGCGGGTACATTTTACTGATACTGCTTTGCTCAACGCTACCAATCCTATTAAAGTACATCTGATAGGAGCAGGAGGCACAGGCTCGCAAGTAGCCACTAGCTTTAGCACGTATCAACCACGCTTTGGTTGCTTTAGGACACGCAGGGTTATCGGTAACCCTTTGGGATAACGACCTTGTAACCCCTGCCAATCTCGGCAGACAACTTTTTTCAGCTTGTGAGTTAGGAATGTACAAATCCACTGCCCTAATAAGCCGTATCAATCGCTTTTTTGGTACAGATTGGAGAGCGCAAACACAGCTATTCAGCACTGAGACCTTTTCCTCTGAAGAAGAAACAATGAGAGGAAGCATTTACCTTTCGTGTGTAGATAGTGCAAAGGCACGCTTTGACATTGGAGAAGTACTCACCCTATTTAGAACGAGCTCACCACTACCACAACAACCCTAAGTATTGGTTAGATTTTGGCAACAGCACCCATTCAGGACAAGTGATTTTAGGTACTTTACAAGCCATTGAGCAACCTCATAGCGATACTTTTACTCCCATAGACACCCTACCTACTGTTACCCAAGCCTTTGGAGAACTATTAACGCAAGCCGAGCAGAATGACAATACCCCAAGTTGCTCCCTTGCCGAAGCCTTAACCAAGCAAGATTTGTTCATCAACGCCACTCTTTCACAAATGGGAAGCACTCTACTTTGGAACTTATTCAGAGAAGGGGCTCACTCTTTACAGAGGCTTTTTTTCCTCAACCTCAAAGACTTTCGTACACAACCCTTATTGCTGTATCTATAAAAAACACCTCTTAGAGTATTTCTAAGCAGGTGTTTTTATGATTGCTTGTCTGTGTTACTGACTGCCTGTCGAAAAGCTCATGACCTTCTTTTCTTTGAGAAAGAAAAGAAGCAAAAAGAAAGACCTTACAGATAGATTTTTTTGTTAGTTTAGGATAAAAGAGAAAGCCTTATAAGATAGCTATTGAAAGATAAAAAGAGAAGCTATTTCTTATAGTTAGCCTCCAAAATCTTTAGAATATCACTTTGTTTAAAGAGAATTTTTACCACCTATTTGGATATAAGGAAATAGCCCATCATCACGGTATTGCTGTAGGGTTCTTTTGGTGATATGTAGCAACTCACAGACCTCCTTTCCTGATAGAAATACCTCACCGTCAAATACAGGACGGAAGTTTTTTTAAGGATAAAGTCCATTTGTTCTTTTTAGGTTTTCAAGCTGACTTAGGTAAGAGCTTAGTTCCTGGTGTGTTTCTGTGAGCAAGTTCATTGGGTTTGAAGGTTAGAGGTTAAAAGCTGTTCTACATCACTACGCTTAAAATAGTTCTTGCGGTGGATACACGAGAAAGGCAAGAGCTTTTTGGTCTTTATAATACTGCAAAGCACGCTTGCTAATGCCCAAAAAGCAGACAAACCTCCTGAGTGTCCAACCACTTTTCTTTTTGCCAAATCCCTTTATAAGTATCCATTACCACTTGCAGAGAATTGTTGAGTTGCTGTACATCTTTTTGTATCTGTTCAAAAACAGATTTTTCTATAACTACTACTTCCATTTGCATTATTTTGCATAGTAGAATAAAACAAAGCCCACTTTTAGAAAGTAGGCTTGTTTTTGGAAGAGAAAGGAGGATTTTTGGCTTTTACAAGGGTTCTAAATCAGATAATTTATTTTTCAGTTCCTAATTCTTCAAATTCATTATTAATATTTATTTGAATAATTTTTCTATCCAATTTAAATTTTATATGCTCCCACAAAAAGTAATCCCAATAGGATTTGTAATTTCATTTTCTTTCTGATAATAGTTTATATCATCAATCCATTTTTCTTTTTATAGCTTCATTTTCTGGAAGATTGATATCTATTACTGTACCATATATATTCCATTTCGTCACTAATCTTTTTCATTTGTGGTTCTTGTTTGACTTCTTTAGAAATATCTGATATTTTCTATATTAGGTAAATTAGATTTTTCTAAAATGAAAAATAGTGTTTCTGAAAGGTCTATTGCAGGTAAGGGAATCATATTTTCTTTATACTGACTATTGTTTAATTTTCTGAGTAGTCTCATATCCAGCATTAAATACTATTATTACAATATCTTCTTCTTTATCATTAATAACTCTACCTATTCCTCCTAATAGATTATTATTGTTTAATAGATAGCTGATTTAGTCTCTGCATCTAAAAACTATTGAGAATATATCTTTGAATAGAATACCTTGAAATGAGATTAGCTAAACTACTATCATAACCCATACAAGAAATATCATCATCTACAAAAAGATTTATTAGATAATGTTCTTTGTCCAGAAAAAGTAACCTTAAAAATCAGTATCAAAAATCTTCAGGATTATTAATTGGGAGATATTCTTTTAAACAATTTTCTAAGATTTCTTTCGATGATGCATAAAAATTGTTCTATTTTCTTTTTGAGATAATTCGGCTCTTTCTTTTTATCTAATATATGTTTCGTGAATAGATTGTTCAAGTTCAATTATAAATTTATCTATTTCAGAATATTTTAGTTTGTAAGTATTCCACAACTCAAGTTGTTCTAAGGCTTCCCTATCTTCTAAAAACCTTATTCAAACAGAACTTAAAATAAGCAATTGATTCTTTCCAATTGTACAATTCCATTAAAGATAAATCATTTAAATATGGTTGATTTGTAGTATTAGAGTAATATGGACTTTTTAGATAGTTTATATTGCCTAATAAACAATATACATAAATAACAACAAATCCAAAAACAACTTGTTTCATTTGTCCCTACACTATCTAAATTAGGGAATCGATATCTATCATAACCTATAAAGAATTTTTGGAATTTGCTTATATTCATTTCTAAAAAATTCTATCCATTCAAATAACTCTTTTCATATCATAAGGCAAAAGCTTATAATCAGGAGGAGATTGTTGAGAATAAGAAAAAAATATATTTTATGCTCTCATAATTTCTTAGAATAAAGCAATAAACCCTCCAATAGCGTAATGAAATTCTAAAAAACTTTTACGTTCTTCCTCTCTTTCTATCAATTCACCTTTTTCATTAGACTTATCTAAAATATCTATTACATATCTTTTTTAATTCTATCCAAAAATATTGATTAGAATGTGCCCAAAAACTTACTTATGATAATCAGTATTATTTCCTAATTAATGTGATATTATACCATAGGTTATTATAAGTGTCTTCTGATATTTTAATATATTGAAAGTCATTAGGAATTAAAAACTTCCATTTGTAATATGGTGTTGAAGAGATTTAAAATTATCATCGCTTTCCTCTATAAAAACTCATCAATTCTCTTATGAACTGCTGATAGATAATAGAAAGGATAAAGTACTTCTTAGATTTATCTTTATCTATGATTTATCTTTATCTATAAGATTATCTTTATATTCTTTTCTCAGTTTAGTTCTCAATTCTGTATAGAAATTTAAAATATCTTCTTCTATTCGTTTATCATTTTTTTCAACTGCATTGATAGTTATTTCATTTATAGACATTAAAAATATACTGTTTTTCTATCTGTTTCACTTTCTTTATGATATTCTTTTGTAAGATATTCTGAATAAGTTTAGTTATATCTCCCTGTATATATGATGACCTCTTTTAACCATAGAGATGAATATATAATTAGAGAGATTGTAGATATAACTACTAGATAGATTTGCAGAGTTGTTAATAAACCAATTATTCAACTAAATAATGGTTTAAAGTTCAAAAGTATAAGAAATCAATAATCCCGAAGAGAGAAATATACAATAGAAACTATTCAAAAATAGTTAGAATTAAACTTTCCTCTTTTCTTTCTGAAAACGTTCATATTGAAAAAGAGCTAAAAGATATTTTAGCTTTGATACTTTTTCTCCTATGTTAGATATATTGTTTAGAATTATAGGATATGCTGTTCCTAAAAAGTACAGCTATTAAAGGAACACAAATTTCTACAATGTTATTTATTGATAGTAGTTGCATCTTATTTTGTTTTATTTAAGACCGCAAAACTACAAAAAATCCCGAATTAACGGGATTTTTCTTTTTACTCTTTCTTCACATTAAACTCAAAATCAAGTTTCTGTTCATTGCCGAAGGAGTCACTTATCCAAACGGAGAAAGACTGGCTAGCTTCTGAGGCAGAAGTGTAGTAAAGCCTAAATGCTCCCTTAGAGGCAAGTGGATAGACATCATTAACAAGTAAGACTTCTCCTTGTGGAGAGGTACGCAAACTGCCTTTTTCCCTCATACTGAAAGTAACGAATAAAAATAGCGGTTCTCATCGTACTGGTAAGGAGAGCGCAACTCACAGCGTATTTCTACCGTATCGGTTTTTACCTATGCTTTTAGGGCACAGGGCAGTACCTTTTACCTCAAAAAGGAAAGTTTTGTTGTACGTCCAACTCTTTTTTTACAAGAGGTGAATAGGCTCACACATAGCATTGCGATGAGTCCTATTACAATTTTCTGATTTATTTTTCTTCATCGTATTGTCTTTTAAAGGTTAAAACATATAGCGCAGTCCTACAGTAGCACAAGGGACGCAGTAGCTCAAAGGAACTCCCCACAGAGCTGCTACCTTACCAGAGCAGAGTACTAAAAAGTGATCACTCAGGTAAGTCTCTACCTGCAAGCCAATTTGTGCCATAGAGAAAATTATTTTTCGTTCTTTAATAGTGCCCCATCAGGAAGGAGGCTTTTGCTGTGATTGACTACCTCATAGCCCAAAAAGAGCTTCTGCTCCTAAGTTCAAAGCCACCGTTTTACTGCTGTCACTGACTAAGGCAAAGCTATAACCTCCTGCACCTATATACCTCTCAACAGGTATATTCAGACTCTTGTAAGGGTACAATCGCCTTTGATATTCAAGGGCAAAATGCTTGTAGTTACCCCTTTTAGCATTGATACTATAGCCCAACTGCACCCCAAAAATCATCAGAAAAAGAGGAAGTAAAAGCCTCTGCAGGGTGCAACCCAAGAGAGCGAGATACCTTTTTGCTTGGGTAACAATCGCTGTGCCTGGGCAATGGAGCCTCCTAAAAAGCACAAACAAATACAAGTGATAATTCTTAACATTGGCATTAGAATTTAAGGTTAAACTGTTCAATAGGGGCGAGCGGCTATAATCTCCTCGTTGGTGATAAGGAACGATTGGTAGCGAGAGCCGTTCTTTTTCAAAGATTTCTACCCGCAAAACCTTGTCATCAGAGAGGGTGAGTTGGTCTAACATATACACCGAGCGGGCTTCTTTATGCGCCTTTAGTAGCGATATAGGTTGGTATACGCGCAAAGGATCAACAGGGCACTTCCTGTACAATACTCTTTTTAGTAGTTTTCTTATCAATGATTTTTAAAAGGTGATAAAATCTACTCAAAAAGGCAGATTAGAGCGATTGGACAATTGCACGTCTACATAGAGTTTGCTATTGTGTACATAGATACCTTTTTAGTAGCCATTGTATACCCTGCATTCTCCGAACCTATATGCTTGATGTAATTCTTCTTCTGATGGTAGATAGACGACATAATAATCTAGTGCTACCGCAGGTGATTCCCAGCCTGTATCGGAGAAGAGAATATCCGATTTCACATTGTTGCCTTGGGGCATTCCTCTACCAAAATCAATGGTAAGAGGTTGTGGCGTGGAGTGATAACTTACCTCAAAGCTATAAAAGCCTCCGTCTTGAGTGATGACCGATAGGTTGGTGCTATCGGTAAAGTCTGTTTTAGCTGCCTTTAACCTTAGTACATTCTCGGCATCTTTCACCTTGTCAGCTACTAAGTTTTCACTGCCTAAATCCACATAGCGGATAGAAGCAGGAAAGATAAGATGGGTTGTTTGATCATAAGCCACCTGCAAAGGATAAGGCACTACCTTTCCTGATTGTGCTAAAAGTTCCTTTTTCTCAGTACTGAGAGTTGTGTTTTCCTTTGCCTCATTTTTGGGCTTGCACGGTAACGGTAAGCATTGTTACCGATAAAAATAAGTGTAATTTTACGCATAAATAAAATGATATTAAGTGTGTTTAATAGGTTGAAAAAAATAAATAATTGTGTTGTTTTTGTGCTTTGTGCTTTGTTGTGTGTTTATGGGTTTGTCTGAAAGGCTATTTCTTAGAGATGAGTAGGAGCTGATAACCTGCTTTTAACCCTTATGGAAGGCTGTACAATCTTTTTAGAAAGATAGGATGTACCTCCTTGCACGACCCCTTTGCTCAGCTCTGAGACAATTTGGTCTTTGGCTGAAGAGCTAAAGGTAAAGCTACTCCCTGAACTTTTTGCTCATTCCTGATGCTATCTCTCTAAAAGGCATTGGCATCGGAAGAAGCGGGCAGGTATAACCCTTGTTGCCCATCGATGTCGTAGGCAGCTATAGAGACAGGAATCACTTTGCCCTTTGTACTCTAAGGATTTTACGGTGAGTAACAATCTATCACCACTCACTTTAGCAGAGGCTGTAAGCAGTTCTCCTTTAGGGAATGAGTACGCCTGCTACTCGTATAGGTTCTAAGAGTCTTAGCTGCACCCTTGAGTTTTTCTCCTAATAGCTGTTCGATATGTGTACAAGCGCGAATGCTATTCTTTAGGATACTACCTTGTGGCTTAAAAGCTCTCGCCATTGAAAAAGCGGTCTGTTGCTCCTTTACCCATTCTTGCAGAGCCTCCTTCTCGGACTGCTTGCGGGGCAAACGACTGACTACCTTTTTCCTCAGGGCTATAGACAGGAGCGATATTTTTTTACTCTGTTCTGCATTATCAGCTTCGCTACTATTGTTTCTCTCGCCCTCTTGCGAGCCTGCACTCCCCATCATTGAAGGGTTTTTGTTGTCCTTTAGGCAAATATCTTGAAGCCATTTCATAAGACTTTTTCCATCAATGCCATTTGGGCATCTATAGAGGTATGGATCTTGCTTATTGGAGAGTTGAGACTTGAGCGAGGCTATCTCTTCTTTGAGTCTTTGTTGCTCCTCGTAAGCACTATTGTCTTGGTAGAAACTGCCTAAAAGTTTGGTGAATATCGCGATAAGACTGAGCAGAACGCTCAAAAGGCATTAGGGGTAGCCTTGCGATAACGTGGAGTGGGTTCCTCTTCCTCCTCGATAGCTTCAGGATATTCCTCGCCTTCGTCTTCTTGCCAATAGTCTGACAGCGCATTGAGAGAGGCTTTTTATCAGCTTCTTTTTTTCTTCTAAGAGGGCTTCTTCGTAGGCTTTTTCCTTATCAGAAGGCAAGAGGTGTCTCGGTAGCTTGTGGTATTGCCTCATTGATACCTACTTGTGTTTGCTCTTGCTCACTTCCGCCACCAAAAAAAGCAGATACATACAAGCGAGGAAGATTATCCCCATTAGGGGCATAGATGATGATTTTCTTGAGTTGTTGTTTTTAGCAAGGGCTTTTTCCTCATTGCGCTCTTGGAGGGCTTTTCTCTTCTTCACTGACCAAGAAACTCGGTGTAGAAGAGGAGCGTTAGCCTTATCTGAGGCAGGGATATTACCGTTTTGCTCTGGAAGGGTGTGTTCTTTTCCATTATTAAGTTGTTTAAAAATTAACGAATCCTTTTTGGGGTATTCTCTGTAGGTACAATAGCCTTGTTGTCAATATGCTGTATGGCAGGGGCTTCGTCTTGGTGGTACTCTTGGTAAGCGTGCCATAGTATAAAAAAAGAGTAAGTAGCGAGTAGACTGCAAAGGCTAAGAGTACCAAGCGTTTTCTTTTGTGAGGGTGAAAGTCCCTGACAATAGCTTTGGGTTTGCTTTTTAGAGAATGTATCTCTTTGGATTTTGGCTATCATCTCTCTACGGTTCTAAGGTCTTTGTTTTCTATTACATTGAACTGTTCGATGATAAATCCCTGAGGGTTGTTATCAGAACGCACGAGTTAATCAACCTGCAGGAGGTAATAAGACTCCTTTCGGTGATGTTGCTAGCACGAGTGATGAACTGCTTGGCAAAGGTTTCCACCTGATAAGGATAGCTATTAAAGTTACAACGCACGCTATCGATGACTACCCTGTTGGAGGATATTACCAGAGATGATGCGGTTGTAATAGCCTTTTTCAGCCAAATCTTTATAGTAGTTAAAGGCAGATTTATCAGCCATAAAGAAGGCACGTTTGGTATTGTCTTCAATTGCTTTTTTTATCGGGCGCTAAGTTGAAGAAGAGTTCGTGAAACCTGCGTACGTGTTCTTTAGCCTCGACAGGGCGATTGATTTTCTCATCTTGAGAGAGTGCCAGCATTAGTGATTTACCGTTGTCTAACACATAGATTTTCTCGCGCTGTTTCTCGGCAAAGTAATAGGCATAGCCTACAGCGAAGATACTCACGCCTGAGCAGAGCACGGCAAAGGCTATGGCATACATACGGGATTTGTTTGAATCCGTTTTTCGATGTTTCTAAAGATTTTTAAATTCCATTAATTTTTAGTATTCAATTAGACTTGTTTTTACTTCATTAACCTACCTGTAATATTACCTGAAAGAGAGCCAGCTCCTGCGCCTGCTATATTACCTGCATTGGAGGTAGCTTGGTTTTACATTTCTACCATAATTACCCATACCTCCTGCTTTGTATAATCCAACCCTGCTCACAGTAGGAATGGTAAAATAGCCTATGATACCAATGACCATAAAGATAATGTAGGCTGTGTTGGTAGTATCAGGAATGAAACTTGGGTCAGAGAGTTGCTCAATGTCTCGTTGTAAGATAAGAGATTGGATACGTGCTAAAATAGCACTGAACAAATCGGATACAGGAAGCCATAGATGACACTTACATAGCGGGTAACCCATTGTAGTAAGGTAGATTGAAAATCCATCCCATACCGAAATGGCAAAGGCTATAGGTCCTAAAGATAGACATCACCACAAGAAAGAAAGTGCGTATGGTGTCAATCACTAAAGCGGCTGCTTGAAAGAGCATTTCGAGTAGTTCACGAAACCACGATCGGATGCTTTGCTTGAGGTCATACATCCCTCTTTCAATATACATTCCTGCCATTACAGCCATATCTTCGGGCATCCAACCTAATTCATCAATCTTTTTGTCAAACTCTTCATCCGAGACGAGGTAGGCAGTTTCAGGGTTGCGCAATGTGCTTCTCGCTCTAATCGGTCTTTTTGCTCTTGTAGTTTGTGCAAATCGAGCGTTTGTCCTTCTAAGATACTGTGGGTACCTGTTACCACAGGGCTTAACACTGTATTCATTGTTCCTAACACCAGAGTAGGGAAAAATATCACACACAGCCCCTATGGCAGAGGGACGGAGCAAGGGATATACATCCACAGGTTCGGCTCGGGCTAAGGCTTGCTACATACGCATTGCCACATAGAACAGTGTCTCTAAGCCTGCCAAGCCTTTGGCTATGGCAGACATCTGAGCTGTTAGGGGCATCATCTCGTCGTATAAAGTACGAAGTATTTGGTGTAGATTTTTCCATTTATCAGTCTTTTACCAGTATTTGAGTTCTGTTCCATAGAGTGAAAAGTACCTTTTGCGCATCGTTTTGCTTCTTAGCTCGTAGGGTAGCTTACCGAGATGTTCTTCTGGGTAGTAGTAGCGTACTAAGTTATAGTACTCTTTCACTCCTTATGCACCTTTGTCGATAATGTCCATACGCTCTTTGTCGTTCATAGAGAGTGAGGAGCTATTGACAATTTGTTGCAGGTCTTGAGCAGCTTAGAACTTTCACCCAAGAGCTTGAGTAGCCATTGGCAATAGCCGATAACTCTTGAGAGGAGAAGTTAGGGTCTTGGCTCATCTTCTTGAAGTTGGTTACATACATCTTGGAGATGTCGCCCACCAGTAGCACTCGTTTCCTGTACTTTTGCGGGCATCTTTTACCAAGTTACTTTACCTTTTTCAGAGCATCGTAATACTCCTTGCCCTGGTTGTATGAGCTTTTCCACCTCTCGGAAGTTGTTGAGCATATTCTTAGCTGTTGAGGAGGTTTGCACTATCTGCTGGGTAGTGTTGATAATGCTCTGAGCAAAAATTAGTCGGGTCAGTTACTACCCATTGTGTGCTTAGTTTGGGGCTTGCCAGCATAGCTATAGCAAAAAAAGCCCCGTTAATAACATTTTTCTTCATTGACTTTAATTATTATGATTTACGTATGATTATTAGTTTATTACAGTCCATTAGCCATTTGTACGATGGCTTTTTTCCAAAATTGCCGTCTAACTTCTCGGAGAGTTCCATCACTTGGTGTTTTTCGCTCTCTTCAGTAGTGTAGGCAAAGTATTCTTCTCGGCTCACCTCTGTAGCATACACCGCAGAGTGTGTACCTCCCTAAGCCTATCCACACTTCTTTGTATTTGCGACGAGAGTCGTTGGAGAGATTGATAGATAGGATTTGCGACTTCTCTTCTCGGTAAGCCCTAACATCGCTTGGATAGCATGGAATTTGTTCATATACTTACGTTGGTCGAGCAATATCTTGCAATCGGAGTTGTTGATGATAGATTCCTTCACGATAGGTGAATGGATAATATCATCTCACCTCTTGGGTTACAATTACTGCCTCTCCAAAAGAACTTACGCACAGTTTTGAATAGGTACTTGATGTACTCCGCCATTCCTTCTTTGGCAATCGCTTTCCACGCTTCTTCGATGAGAATCATCTTGCGGATACCCTTCAGGCGCCTCATCTTGTTGATAAACACCTCCATAATGATGATAGTAACCACAGGAAAGAGTATGGGGTGGTCTTTAATCGCATCAATTTCAAATACAATAAAGCGTTTGGAAAGCAGGTCTAACTCCTTATCAGAATTGAGCAGATAGTCGTATTCACCTCCTTTTGTAATAAGGCTCTAACACATTGAGAAAGTTAGCCAAGTCAAAGTCTTTTCTCTTACCTGCTTTCTCTTGTAGTATGGCTCAGTAGTCATTCTTGATATACTCATAAAAAGCCATTGAAAGAAGGGTGTGCGAGGGATTGTCTTTTACCAATTGCAGGTAAAGGTTCACTGCATTGGAAAGGGCTACCTCTTCAGCACGTGTAGGAGGCTCATTGTCTCGCTTCCAAAGGGTGAGTATCAGTGTTTTGATACTCTCGCTTTTTCAATGTCAAACACCCCATCATCAGTGTAGAAAGGGTTAAAAGCAATGGGATTGTCTTCGGTATAAGTAAAGTAAATCCCATCTTTGCCTTTGGTCTTGTGGGTGAATAAGCTCACAGACCCCTTGGTAGGAGTCTCCCTGTATCTACTAAAACGATATGCGTACCTTGTTCGTAATACTGCCTCACTAAGTGGTTCGTGAAAAAGGATTTACCACTACCCGAAGGTCCTAAGACGAACTTATTACGGTTGGTGATAATCCCTTTCTTCATAGGCTCATCGGAGATATCCAAATGGATAGGCTTGCCTGTGAGCCTGTCGGCCATCTTGATCCCAAAAAGGACTGGAAGAACTTTGATAGTTGGTCTCCTGAGTGAAAAAGCACAAAAGCGGGCTCTATAAAAGTATAGAAAGTCTCTTCACTGGGAAAGTCGGCTGCATTGCCAGCTATACCTGCCCAATAGAGAGTTGCCGTATCAATGGTGTTATGGCGAGGCTTGCACTCCATTGACGCCAAAGCGCTACCCACATCGTTTTTAATGCTCCTAAGCTCTTGTGGTTTGTCCGACCACGCCATCACATTAAAGTGCGCTCTGATAGAGGAAAGTCCGTAAGAGTGTGCCTCATTGAGGTATTGCTCTATCCACTCTTTGTTGATTTGGTTGCTACGGCTGTACCTTGAAAGCGAGTGCATATTGCTGCTGACTTCTCAAACTGTCTGAGGTTCTCATCGGAATTGTCCAAGAACAGATATTGGTTGTAAATATGGTTACAACTCAGTAGCAAGCCCACAGGAGCTGCAAAGGACAAACGGCAATCGCTCTTATCGGTAGAGAGTCGCTCGTAACGGCTATCGGCTTGTACCTTTAGAAGGCAAGTCTTCTGTATCTGATAAGGTATGCACACAGAGTCTTTGGTTACCAATGCGCATTTGCTCAGCAGAGAGGCATATATCTTGCAGGCTCTCTTTCTCATTAGTGGAAAGACTGAGATATTGCTCAAAGAGTCCTTTTGTGGGGAGTGCCTATATAGTCCTCTGTTTTGAGCTGACGGAGTTTTATCAGGTTAGAGTCGTTTAAGATACGCTCTAACTGTGCTACCGCTTCCAAAAATTGAGTGGCGTGTTCTCGGTTAGTGAGCTCCTTTCAGGCAAGAAGTTTCCTTTGCAAAGGGATGAAAAAGTTGCTTTGGGACTCTCATTCGGTTTTTAGTGGTTTGGGTGATGAACAGGTAGCATCTGTGATTTAAGAACGGACGTTCGTTAAAATGCTTTTTCGTACGAATGAGAGAGAAAACTCAGGTTCTCACCTTGTAGTTCAGGTTCGTATTGTTCCTTGATAAACCAGTCCTGTTTGTGGATAACAGTATACTGTGGTAATACTTTGATAGCCTTATGCCAAAGTGAGTGGAGTATCTCATAGTCCCTCACCCGAAATGGTAAAGAGCTCTGGGAGCTGCACCTCGAAGCCGACGCTGATGTCGGCTTCTGGTGAGCAAACAGTCTTGTTCTATGGCAAGAATAGGAAACTTACCTCTAAGGTGTTGATTTTTAGAACTATTTCTCATTGAGGGTTGTTTTTAGGTTTAGGGTAACGAATAAATTGGCGTGGCGATCTTTGGTGGCGTAGGTATTTGGGGTGGCGTTTGCGAGCTGCTTGTTTCATCAGGCCGTGTTCACCGTATTTTTGGTTTAGTGAAAAAGTCTGCCAAACCACAAGGCTGACCATACTAACGCCTACCCCCCAAGCATACAAAAGAATTGACTCCTACCGTGTAGAGGATCATCACCAAGATGAGCACCGAGAGCAGTCCCCCTGCAAAGATGAAGAGGTACTGCGCTTTAAGTCCTTTGAACTCTACACTTCTGCCGATGCCTTTGTTGATAGAATAGCTATTTTTTTGTCTCCATAATCTATAAGAAGAACGAACGCAAAATGGTAGCAGCTACAATTAGGAAGATACAAGCCCCAAACCAACTGGCAGCCGTTTTGCTGGTATCGGGGTCGCCGCTACTAAACTTGTTGTATACCTTTACCCCACCGATGAGTCCCACCACAGCCCCTATGGCATAGATGAGCTTGGTAGCTGGGTCAAAATACGAGGTAACCATACGGGTAGCTTCTGTTGATACTCCTACGCCATTGCCCTGAGCAATGGAAAATTGTGTAACTCCTATCATCGTCAGTAGAAGGAGCCGTTTTAGAATTGATTTTCGCTTCATTGATAATCTGTTATTTTAAAAATTTGGTGCAAAAAGTAAGGGAAGATAAAGATCAGGGAGCAAGTGTGGTAGTAGGTGGCAGAGAAATGGCGGGGAATGAGCTTTGCATTCACATTTAAATTGTGAAATTATTGTGATGATTTTAGGGTATTTAAAATAATTATATTATTGATTATTAGAACTTTTATAATCATAAATAATATTTTTCTTTTATTTAATTTGTTTATTTTCATTGAAATGAGTACTTTTGCATAACTTTGGTAAGTCTTTTACTTGTAAAACTTTTAATTATGATTTTTCGGATAAGAAGAATAATTCATCTATGCAAAAATAGGAAATTTCGATATAATAATCAATAAAAGCCTTTGGGACATAAATCAAGAATTGTCAATGCCTGATTTAAGTAAAAAGATTTTATATTATCCGTTATAAATGGCTTTGAAGATGGAAAATGGAGGAAGAAGGAATTCCATAAATTCATTTTTGATAATATAGCTCAAACAGGATTATCTGCAGAGGATCGTAATAATCTTTATTCTGAATCACCATATACAACCTTAACAGAGTCTATAAAAATCTTCGACTTGTTGATAAAGATAACGGAAAAAGGTAGTGAAATCGCAGAAATTGTTTTATATGGAATTATGCGTTACCACTATCATGCATTGCCTGTTGTTCCAAAAGATATTTTTACAAACAGAATCCTAAAGATAATGCAAAAGGAGCAGATAGTGTTCATATTGTTTTTGGATGATAGGTGATTTTTCTTTGTGGCTAGGAGAAGCTAAATTTTTATAATGACATTGCTGATGAAAGAATGTATGAACCTATAAACTCTGTTTTTGATACAATTAGTACAGATAAAAATTAAAAGAGAATTCTATTATTACAAGTATTAAAAGATTTAGAGTATGTTATTCTGATCCTGATGTCAGAAAAGAATATCCAAACGATTCTTCGTCGGGACACATCAATTGATGACATAAGAGAAAGACTTCATGTCCCTATTTTATTGCTTCATGAGTGCAAAATAACTAATGATGCTACAAAATTGACAGACAACTATTTAAACGATATAAAAGACTATCATCTAAATAGAGCTCAGAAGTACTTTGTGTCGCAGAATAACAAACAAAAAGAAAGAAAATATTTATGGTTATGAAAAATATCCAATTTCATTTAATATTATTTCCTGTACCTCAAAAAGAGGATATAGTTAATTGTTTTGTAGAACGAGCTAAAACAGATTAAGGAAGATGCTTAACACTGAAATATTTGAAGAATGTGACTCAAATTAACACCTCGATAGAGAATGGTAATAAAGAAAAAGCTCGATCAATGGTTATTAATTTGTTAGATAAGTTACGACGTGATGGGAATGAATATACCCCTCTTGTCAATCATGTTATCAGAGAGGTGGGGTTATCTCCCTTATAGAATCCCAATACTGCTTTATGGAAGACCAAGTCGTTGTTGAGGCATTTAAAGCTAATATTGGGGATAAAGACCCAATTACACTTCATAGTGCTCAATCAAAAGTTCTCAAACAACTTCTATCGGGCAATAATATTGCAGTTAGTGCACCAACAAGTTTTTGGTAAGAGCTTTATTATAGATGCTTTTTATTGCCATAAACCAACCAGAAAAACGTTGTTATAATAGTACCTACAATTGCTTTAGCTGATGAAACACGCCGTAGAATTGAATATAAATTTTCATATAAATATAAAATTATCACGACAACAGATGCCACTATTACAGAACGTAATATTTTTATTTTTCCTCAAGAACGTTCTTTTTGCTTATCTTGATAAATTAGAAAAAAATTGATATACTTATTGTTGATGAGTTTTATAAAGTGAGTTCAATGTTTGACAATGATAGAAGCTCTTCTCTACTTGGTGCCATTATCGAACTTGGAAAGATATCACGCCAGAAATATTACCTAGCTCCAAATATTCACAAAATAGCTGATAACGTTTTTTTACTAAAGACATGCAGTTTATGAGATTGACTGACTTCAAAACAGTCATCACCGAAACTATAAACATATATGAAAAACATAAGGAAAAATATTAACAACTTCAAAAAGAACCATCTTATCAATATTTTACAAAAACAACGCATCAAAAACGCTGGTTTATGCAGGAAGTTACAATAATATTAATAAAGTTAGAACATCCTTGTAGATAATCTATCAAAAAGAAACTCCATTACTTAAAAGATTTTAATGATTGGTTAAAAGTTAATTATGGAGCTTCATTTTCTTTATGCGAATTAATTGAGCGGAGGTATTGAAATTCATAATGGGAGAATGTATAGGTCTTTAAGCCAAATACAAGTAAAGTTATTTGAATACATGGAAGGACTTGACACAATCATTTCTACTTCTTCAATTATAGAAGGGTTAATACACAAGCAGAGCAGGTTGTTGTTTGGTCTAATAAAAATGGACAAAGTAAGTTTGGACTATTTTACATATCAAAATGTTGTTGGTCGAGCTGGTCGTATGTTCAAGTATTTTGTTGGAAAAGTTTATCTCTTTAGAGAAACCTCCCTCACAAGAAAACACAACTTTAACAATAGATTTCCCTGATGAAGTAGGTAGAGACTTTGGATTCTGAGAATCCTGGAATCGAGATAAACCAAGAACAAAACAATCATATAAAAATATGAGACATTTATGATAGATGTGTTAGGAGCTGAAAATTTTTCGTCAAATAGAAAGTTATCTATTTTTAAATCTTGTGATCCACGAATTCTTAAATTACTTATAGAAAAGTTGAAATCAGATCCTAATTGGCCTAGAGGATATGTCGCATTAGCAGCAACAAATATATTATTGAGAGAACCTATTTTGGATGTTGTTGATTTGCTTTGGGGATAGGGATAATATGTCTAAACTTATCAAAATTGCCATTTGAAGATGCCATATAACTGGACTCGTTCTATCGCAGAGATTTATTCTGAACTTTCTGGTATCAGTTATGAAGATCTGTTTTCTGCTGAACGATACCTATCTTATAATCTATGTTCAACTCTTTCTGTTATAAATATACTAAAAATTATTAGACTCAACATCACCTGATATTTCTTTATTTATAGGAAAGAAAGCAGCAAATGTATTTCTTCCTAAATTAGTATTTCAATTGGAAGAATATGGACTACCTAGAATGATAAGTAGAAAAATTCAAGATTCAGGATTGATTAATCTTGAAGATGATTCTGTTGAAATATCAGAAATCATTACACAGTTTAATAATATTGGAAGGAAAAATAATTCATAGCTTAAATAATTTACTGCCGTTTGATAAATTTATTATTAACTATTTTTATGATGGAATATGCCAACGAGCTCTATCTTAAGGTTTACACAAACTCCCTAATATCAAACTCCGTTTCACTCTCTACAGTTTTAGGCAACGCCTTCTCCAAGAGCGCATTTACTTTTAAGTGTCGCTTGAGGGTAAGGCTTTTTCTATTGCTTCTAATAGGCTGGTACCTCTACCTTTTTGTAGTAGCTCTATGTTCTCGGTGGTAACTTCTTCTTTGTCCTCAGAGAGGAAAAGTAGCTACCTTTTCCAAGTCCTCAAAATGAAAGCCCTGTGGCAAAATCATTGTCCTCTGCCTCTGTGCGATAGCTGCGTAAATCCTCTTCCTCATCATCAAGGTTTACGGTGGGGTCCTCATTCCATTCTGTCAGAATATCCTGTTGCTCTTTTTCTGTTAAGGGGATAGCTGTAGGGACCATCTTTGCAGGAGGCACAAACCTGCTTTCCCATTACCGAAGTTGAAGGAGCTGTTTTTGGGTATAGGGGTAGCTTTAGGTTGGGGAGTTCTCTTTTTAGAAAGTGTTATAGGGCATTTTGTCTGATAGCAACAACAAAATCACCACAATAAGTAGTAAAATGATTATTTTTCCATTGTTAAAAATATAGGCTTGTATTTCTGTTCAAAACTCTGTGTAATTTCCTCTTGGTACTGCTCAAAATGCGCTTTAAGTACATTGTCCAAATAGTTGTATAGACTGATCTTGTCTTCTCCTATCACCTGTACAATACGGGCTATTCGCTGGTGAAACTCAGGGCGTATATACACTGATTTTCCTTCCCTTGCTGAAGTCTCTCCCTGCTCATAACTTTCATACTCATAGAGTTCTCGCCTTTTTCTTTTTGGCAGGAGCTGGTTTCTGGGGTGCTTTTTCTGTCTCTATCGGAGCCATAGCAATGGCAGGGGCAGGTGTGGGTTGCTTGCCTGCCATTAGCTCCATTAGTTCGTTTTCGTCTATAGGTTTTACTGTCTTCATATCTTTAGGGTTTTACTGAATAATCTGTACCAACTCATCGATAAAGTCGTCCAAATGGCAACCACTCATCAACTTCTCATCAGCAGGCATTAAGGTAGAACGGAATACCAATCGTTGGTTTTCTGTGCCGTCTTTTCGGAAACGCTTACTATCAGATATGTAGGCTTTGCATCAGGTTCAAACCTAAATCAGCGATCACTTGCTCATAAATCTTGTACAAAGGCGATTTTTCTCTCCCATCCACCTGATTCCAAAAACAAAATGAACACTCTTAATAGCACTTTCGGTATTCTTAGCGATGATATTGGAAAGTACCTCAGTAAAACTCAAAAGTACTTTCAATTACTACTCTATCGGCAGTGATAGGTGAGAAAATGTGATGCATTTGTGCCAGCAAGGTCAATATTCCTGCGGTGTTTACTGTCCCTGGCATATCAAAAAAGTATAACCTCTATAGGAAAGGTGTCTCTGTGATAAGCTGTTGTGCCTTTTCAAGGGCTTCATTGAGCTTACATTGTATTATGGGGTATGCCTTTTTTTGTTTAGCTCACTAAACTGTCTATGAGCAGCTTTCTTAAAATGCTCGTTGTTCATCACTGTTTTGAGGTCTTGTTCTCGCATTCGGTGTAGGCTGTATTGTGGATAATCACAATCCATCACTGCTACATTGTAGCCCATCGTGATAATGTAGCAAGCTGGCTACTAAGGTGGTAAAAGGTACTTTTTTCCTACCCTCCTTTCTGGGTAGAAAAGCTAATGAATTTTGTCGTTGATGTCATATATATGTTTTTAAATATGTTTGTAATTCAGTAAGTATATAAGTGTATAGCTATTCAAATACAACTATCTGTAATTAGCCAATTATCTAACTACCTCTATAAGTAAGTATTTACTCACATAAGTAATTGACTAATTATCTAATTACTTGCGTATGTACATACTTCTGTAGCTTTTATAGCTTTGTAGCTACATAGCTACCTAATTGCATTTTTACTTTCGTACATACTTACTTTTGGTATGTAGGTGCAAAGGAACATACAAATATACATACAGCCTTATGTAGGGTTGTAAATGGCTTTTGTAAGGAAGTGATTGGCTTTGTGTTATATACAAATCCTTTACTAAGAAATCACTTGTTTTGCACCCTGAAATCACTTTACCCGCTTGTAGTGTTAATTTCTCTCTTTATGGCTAATTAAAATTCGACCGTTAGGGAGAATTTTCTGTTCACCTGAACAGAGCAAGTTGTGTTTTGAGGCACGCATTAGGCGTGTAGGCACCCTCAAAACCCACTTGATCTTTGCAGGGAGCTTAAAACGCACTCCGAAGTCGTGGTTTTTTTACTAACACTGAATTTATATGACCTTACAGAAAACAACTCACAAACACTCCACAGGTAGGAACAAAAAGATAAATCCTGCTTCTTTTTAGATATGTTTTTCGATTGAATGAAGAAGAAAAACAATCAGTTTCTCTCGCTTTTCGAGCAATCAGGAATGAAAGTCAAAGCGCATTTTATCACCTCTTTACTTTTTAACCGAGAGATAAAAGTGGTGAAAATTGATAAATCTGCTTTAGATTATTACACCAAACTCACTGAACTCTATGCGCAATTTCGGTCAGTAGGGGTGAATTACAATCAGATTGTAAAGATACTCTACCGCAATTTTTCGGAGAAGAAAGCGGCTGCTTACCTCTATAAATTAGAGAAAGAAACTACCCAAATGATTGCTATCTGCAAACAAATATTAGAGCTTTCTCAGCAGATAGAACAAAAACTAAGATAGCTTTTAAGATGAAAACAGCAGTTTATGATAGCAAAAATACATCGAGGGGCGCAGCTGTTAGGGGTGCTTTTATACAATCACAACAAGGTGGCTAAAGGACAAGGAGAGGTGTTATATACTCAAAAAGTGATACAACCTCTGCAAGGAAGTGTAGGCATTTCGGAAGTGTCTCGTTCTTTTGCCCTTATCTCTATGCCAACATAAGGACAGAAAAACCTATCCTACACATTCCCTCAATCCCGATCCTAACGATAAGGTGAGTGATGAGACCTTTGTAAAGTTGGCTACTGACTATATGGAACAGATGGGCTTTGGCAACCAACCTTTTGTGGTTTACAAACATTCGGATATTGAGCGCAAACACATTCACATCGTATCGCTGGGGATAGACGAAGAAGGCAAGAAAAATCCCTGATACTTTTTGAAAAAATACGCTCAATGAAAAGTATGCTGAGAGTTGGAAACAAAATACCAACTTATCCCTGCTATCACCAATGATTCACAGCTAACAGATGATGAGCTCTTGCCTTTGTCTAAATTAGTCCCCTTAGATTACCGACAAAAACGATCTTAAAAAGGAGTTGATACATACTGCAAAACAATTGCTAAAAACACTATCATTTTGCCTCGTTAGGAGCATTCCAACGCCTTGCTCAATCAGTTTAACATAGCGGTAGAGAAGGTAGAAGGCGAACTGCAAGGCGTTCCTAAAAAGGGATTGGTATATGTGGTATTGATGAGAATGGCAATAAGTCAAGCTCATCCTTTTAAAGCCTCCAAGCTTGGCAAAAACACTGAGCTCACCTTATATCGAAAAAAACACTTGCAAAAAGGAACACGATTACTTAAAAGGACAAAACACCACTTCCTTAAAGGCACATATCACCTTTGCCAAAGAAACAGCTCATAGCAAAAAGTGAATTTGTTCAAGAACTAAAAGCTAAAGGTATTGAGGTTGTCTTTCGTGAAAACAAAGAGGGGAGAACCTACGGAGTAACCTTTTATTGACCACAACAGCCGATGTGTGTATAATGGATCTCAGCTGGGAAGGAGTTTTCTGCCAATGTTTTTCATCTGTGGCTAAAAATCGTTAGAAGAGCCTGCTCCTGCTTTAATCTATGAGGTAAATATGCTGGCTGTAACTCCTTATGCAAGTAAAAATCACAACAATACTAATACTGTTGAAGAGGATACTTTCTCTGACACTTCTTGGACACATTACCAAGAGGATTTTGGCAAGGACTCAGCCTTAAATGCTTTCTTTACTCTTTTCTCTTTGGATGATCAAGGGGTAGATTACGAAGAAGAGGATTTTTACCAGAAGAATGAAACGTGCTACTGCCAAAACGGCGAAAAATGAAAAAACAAATCTTAGGTGTGGCCAGTTAGCTGACATAGCTAAGTATAAAAATATTGACAAAACACTAAAAACAGAAATAAATATGCAAAACGATGATGATTTAAGAGCATTAGCCAAGATAATGGCGTTTATGAGAGCCGTAAGTATTCTCATAGTACTGATGCACCTCTATTGGTATTGTTATGGCTTTTTTTCCAAGGCGAAAAATGGATATTAGCTGTAGTGGATAGAATCCTGACCAACTTCCAACGAACAGCAGGACTGTTCTCTCACCCGCTATACACCAAATGCTTTGCCCTCCTGTTCTTAGCCCTAAGTTGTTTGGGAACAACAGGTGTAAAAATGACAAAAATTACTTTGACGAAAGATTTACATCGCTCTGGGAGTAGGAGCTACTCTTTACTTTGGTAACTTTTTGGATTTTGTACTTGCAACTTCCTGCTTCAGTGGTCGCCTTTTCTATATCCTTACCCTATCTTTTGGGCTACATAGCGCTCCTTATGGCGGGTTCGTGGATGAGTCGCCTGTTAAAAGACAACCTTTTAGACGATGTTTTCAACAATGAAAAACGAGTCATTTATGCAGGAAACACGCCTGATGAAAAACGAGTATTCTGTAAATCTACCTACTTTGTTCTACTACCGCAAGAAGTGGAACAAAGGTTGGATCAATGTGGTAAACCCTTTCGGGCAACCATAGTGCTGGGGACTCCTGGTTCTGGTAAATCTTATGCTATTGTGAACAACTACATCAAACAACAGATTGAGAAGGGGTTTTGCGATGTACATCTACGACTTCAAGTTTGATGATCTCTACCATTGCCTATAATCATCTACTGAAGAACTTAGACAAGTACAAGGTAAAGCCTAAGTTCTATGTGATAAACTTTGATGATCCTCGTCGCAGTCATCGTTGCAACCCTATCAACCCCAACTTTATGAGTGATATTTCCGATGCCTACGAGTCTGCTTTATACCATTATGCTCAATCTCAACCGCTCGTGGATTCAAAAAGCAAGGTGATTTCTTTGTGGAGTCGCCTATCATTCTCTTTAGCAGCTATCATTTGGTTTTTGAAGATTTACAAAGAGGGTAAGTACTGTACCTTTCCACACGCCATCGAGCTATTAAACAAGCCTTATGCCGATGTCTTTTACCATTCTCACCTCGTACCCCGAACTTGAGAATTACCTATCGCCTTTTTATGGATGCTTGGCAGGGAGGGGCACAAGACCAGCTACAAGGGCAGATAGCCAGTGCCAAAATCTCTCTCCCGAATGATTTCGCCTCAACTCTATTGGGTGATGACAGGTGATGATTTTTCATTGGATATCAATAATCCTAAAGAACCTAAAAATCCTCTGTGTAGGCAACAATCCTGATAGGCAGAATATCTATTCAGCAGCTTTTAGGCTTGTACAATTCACGCATTGTAAAGCTCATCAACAAGAAAGGACAACTCAAATCCTCTGTGATTATTGATGAGCTGCCAACGATTTATTTTAGAGGGATTGGATAACTTGATAGCTACAGCCCGAAGTAATAAGGTGGCTGTGTGTTTAGGGTTTTCAGGACTTCTCACAGCTTACCCGTGATTATGGAGATAAGGAAAGCAAGGTAATACAAAAATACAGTGGGGAATATCTTTTAGCGGACAAGTAGTAGGGGAAACAGCAAAAACACTCTCTGAGCGGTTTGGAAAAGGTATTGCAGAAAAGACAATCTACTACGATTAACCGCAATGACACCTCTACCTCTATTTCCACGCAGTTGGATAGTTTGATTCCTGCTAGCAAAATATCCAATCTTACTCAAGGGATGTTTGTAGGGGCTGTTTTCGACAATTTTGATGAGCGTATAGAGCAGAAGATATTCCACGCTCAGATAATAGTGGATAATGAGAAAGTAGCCGTTGAGACCAAAGCCTACCAGAAAAATACCTCAAATTCTCTCCTTTGAAGACGAAAACGGAGAAGACCAAATGCAACAACAAATCCAAGCCAATTACAAGCAAGTAAAAACCGACATCATCCAGCTCATCACCGACGAACTCACCCGCATTGAAAAACGACCCTGAATTAGCACATTTGATAAGGAAAGAAGAGGGAGGGGAATAATACAAAGGATAGATGAAAGCTTTTATCCTTTCATCTACCCTTTTTAAAAAAATAGATTTTAATACCTAAACTCCTCTCAACCATATTGCCAATATTAGGGGTTTAGGGATAAAATCACCTACTCCTTCATCAAAAATCATCTGAGCAAGGAATGCGATATTCTCCCCAAGAGGCTACCGAAGTTTTTTTAGTTTCTAAATTTAATTTTCTAAAATATACTTATAAAGCATTTTTGTCTATCAACTACAAAAATGACATTATATGCTGCCACTCCATCTCCTCCTGACAAAAAAATATGATATATTCTTTATCAGTTTTTATAGGCTTTTATTCGTTCTAAATTTGGGTTAAATAGATATTTAATATCCGTCTTTTGATAAATTATATTGATTGTCTTCTGATGAAATAATGACATTTTCTATTTCATACTTTGGGAAATCAATATCTACACCGTGTATTTCAAGTCCTTTTTGAGGTATTATATCAATATACTCTCTATTTTCTACCTTTATTCTTTTTATGTGATAGTCATTCATATTTGTTTTTTTCTTAACAATCTTAATATTTATATCTTCATTGGAAAAATAGAACGTAAAAACTGTTGATTTTCTCTTCTGTTTAATTTTATATAGGAAAATCCTCAATAAAGAAAGGGGGAGCTTCTTCTTTTAATTTCACTTTCAAATCTAAAAATACTATCTTTTAGTAAATCATTTTTATAATCATTTACCTTTACAATTATTAAATTAGTATCATTTTATTTTTATCCTACTCTTGTGAATGAAGCCATATACACCTTTTTAGGGTTTTTATTTTTACCCAATTAGTATTATATTCCTCATAGAAAAAGCTCTTTTTAAAAACTTTACCTATGATTTTAGATTTTATATCTGCTTCCTCTCGTATGTTAGTATATCCATCATTATCTTGTATTTCAGCTATTCTTACATTTTGAGATAATAAATTGCTGAAAACAAACAAATAGAAGATAGTTAATAAAGAGGTAATATTAATATTCTTTTTCATTATTCTGTGTAATAATAATTTTCTTCTCTACTTTCTTTTAAATTATATTCTTTTTATTTCAGTTTCTCTTTTCCTTACATACTCTACAATTTCTAATACAAATTTTCTACTATCTTCATAACTATTACTTGAAGACGTTAAAGGTTCTTTTCGGATTTCCTAAAAGACATCCATCTGAGTTAGTTTCTATGTTACCCCAATGAAACAAAAATACCGCCTCTACCGGAACATTTAGGATCCTTAATGATTTATTTATATACTTCTTTTTCCACTCCAAAAATGTTATTTCAAAAATTATATTCCCTCTGCGCGAATTCGTTTCTTGCTTTCTTTTATAACTTCTTGTTCTCTTGGTTTACCATCTCTTTCAAGTACATATCCCTTTATAGCTCCATTATCGACATCTAATGTGCTTATTGTTCTTTTGCTATTTGTCTTAATTCTATTTACTCTAATAATAATTTTATCACTTTTGTTCTTCTCCAATTTCTTGTCTAAGAACGTCTTGATTTCCTCTTTTTAATAAGTCGTTTAAAACTTTTTATAGATAAGTCTTTTTAAAACTTTTATAGAAGCGAAATTTTTCTTCTATATGTGTAAGAGAATAATTAGGAAGCAATCTTAAAGATTTTTTTCACTTTCTAAGTAAGCTCCTTTTTCTTTTTCCATCACTTCCATAATCTTAAAAACAGCAACAATAGATTTGTATTCATCAATTTGCATAAGTTTTTAAAGTAGGTACTTCTACTAATATTTCCCCTTTATTATTTACTATAGCTTTTGCTGTGTGAAAAAGGTTGTTTCTTAGAAAAATGCTCTGCTATCTTTTTCCCAATGAACCCAATTTAAACAATCTTTCATTGGTGTAGTATTAGGATATTCATCCCATAAAATATAAAAATAGGATTTCTACTTCCCTTTTTGAGCATATTGGTCATATAAAGTTTGAAATGCAAATCTACAGTTCTCACTTCTATATCTCTATATATTTTAGTATCATCAGCATCACAAAAATAGGCATTTACTATATCTCCTCTATTGGTGATGGTAAGGAGATTTTTCAAATTCATTTGAGAAACACAAGTACCAATAGATTTTATTTTGAAAAATATTTGAAAATCCTTGCTCTCTTTATCTTCTTTCTTTTTTTCTCTTCTGCAGTTTTTCCTTTATATGTATTGGATAGAGAAAAGTAAAAATTTTTACTATCTAATGGAACAGTTATTTTTTTAGAAGTAAAAATGGGAGTATTTTTGTCTTTAGCGTTATATACCTCTACAACAACTTCTTCTCCACCTAATCCTAAGTGTTCTACATACACATATACTTCTTGGTCATATCCTGCTGTATTGAGAATATTTCCTGAAGCACCATCTTTATCTATCCATTTTGCGGTATTAGCTAATATCTTAGGGCTGAATGATATTATACTCCTTCTCTACCACTACATCTGAGATATAGCATCTAACCTTGAAAAACGCCTTCTTTGTTAAACAAATGTTTGAATGTAAATCCTGCTACAGGTGGAACTAAATTACATCCTTGTCTAACCTCCCAATAGACCTCTTCATTTGCTTTCTAATTTAGAAAAAGTCATTTCTTTCACCTCGAAAGTAACTTCTTTTCCAAATTTAGGAGTTTCGGAAAACCTCAAACTTGATGATTTCATTTTTAACTACTGAAAAATTATAGGATGCTATACTCTTTGTACTAGCATTATTCTTGAAAACTTCTACTTTATTTTCTCCTTTTATTATTAGCAATTATCTCTCGAGGTATCTCAATTTGAGTTCCTTTTGCCAACAAGGTATTCCCCATTGAGTTTCCAAACAAGGTTTTGATGGGTTTATTTCAGGTTCACCTGCTATAAAACAGAGTTTGGGGTTGAAATTTAGTTTTAAAGAGTCTTTGGGACGAAGTTCTTGTATGCCTTCTGGAATGGTTGTGATTTGAGTTACTCCTACATTTTTATGATCTACAACATTCTCAAAAAGGAGGCAGTTCTGTAAGTACCACCATAGGTTCTATTATTTCTGTATTTGAAAATTTAACTATGATGTCAAATTTTTTTCACCCTTCTTATTAGGGTAAACTGGGGTATACCAAATTGCATTTCCTTTCTTTATAATTTGAGCAGCTTCTCCCTTAAACTTTATCCGAAATTCAAGTTTAGTCGGGATTTTATTGTCTTTAAATTTTTACTTGGAACCCAACATCTCCTTCTTTAGGCTCTCTTTTTATTTTTAATTCTCTCTCTCTTTCTCTCTGCTTTCTATTTTTCTTTTTACTTTTCCAAACCCCTTCCTCTTTATAGCAAATAGAGGTAGGACTTAAACATTCTATACCCTCAAAAATAAATTCTTCTTCTACTTGTGCTCTAATGGCAGTACTTTCATTAATCTCATCTCGTTTTCCATAGCTCACAATAGTATATTCTCCAGCTTTCTCAAAATATGTGAGAACTCTGTTCCTACTTGCTTTTTCTTCTTTAACGATATGATTGTCATCACATTGGTTACCCTCATAGACAATCCACGAAGTGAGCTTTCTGTCTCCTTTTTCTAATTGGGCAGAAAACGTTACTTTTTGTCCTTCTCGTATGTATTGTTTGTTATTGTCCATAATTGTGATTTAATCTTCTATTTGTTTGATAGTAATATTTTTAACTACTGGGAAAGCGGGTTCCTTCTTAGGGCATTTCTATAGCAGGATTTACAGCACTTACTTCTAATGGGGTAGTATTTTTCGGAATGTTGCAATAACACACTGTCCGTTTGTCCATGTTTTGCGATAGTAATCTTACCTCCCTATCATACATTGTAATTCTGAAATCTCTGTAAGTGTATTTTTTTGCCTAATACTTTTGTGCCTTCATAAGTTTTACTCCACTTAGGTGCAAATTGTGGTGAGCAAGGTAAATCTCTGAAGAAGAAGGTTTCAATGTACATTTTCCAAAGGTCATCACTGCTGGAATAAATATTTTATCATCTTCAGTAGCTACATATTTTATCAGATTGTTCATTAAAAACAATCCCTTAATTCGCTTCAGAAACTATAATAATATGTTGTACTTTTTACCTCTTCAAATCATTCTACTTTATCCAATTCTTCATTTTCAGTTCGTATATTGATAAAATAAATAGGCGTTCCTGATATATAGTAAAAGATTATTGATATATGTCCTGTTTTATTTTTAGGGCTATCCGACGGGGCTGATAGAGACTGTTAGGGTTTATAAAAATTCTAATATAACTTTATCAGGTATTACTACTAATCTCTTTTATATTCTTCGAAAGGGATATTCCTGAAATTATCTACATTCTGTTCCTCACCATTTTTATCTACACATACTCTTTTTGACAGCTAATATGTTATTCGTTTCTGGGTCAATAGCAAAAAGTAGTATACCAAAATAACATAGGTATTGTCATAAAGTTTTCTTTTATTGTAAAAGTATTGCCCTCAAAAAGTAATCCCCATAAAACCTTTTTGCGTCAGTCCTAGAACCATCGTTAGATTCTTCATAGGCACTATATAACAACACATCGTTTATAAACTCTTTAAAAGTGCCTTTTTCACTAAGCCTTATTCTCGTTACGAAATAAGCTCCACCATTTAAATTATTTTTTTAGGTTGGTAGATGAGTATGGAGTCATCTATACCATCACCATTTTAAATCCTTTTTCTTTGAATAAATGATTTTATCTATGCTGTTATCTCCAAATACTAAATCTCGCCATTTACCTCCTCTTTTAACAAATACATCAGCAAGAGAATACCCTATCTGTTCTATCAGGATTACTTAAATCGGCATTTGCTTTGATGAGTAGCTTAGCCATTTCTGTAGTTGTTCTTTTCATACGCTATCAACAGAGGTGATTCCCCGAGTAGTCTTCAGGATAAGGCAGAGGTACACATTCTGTAGAAGCTCCTTTTGTAATAAATAACTTACTACTGGTAGGCTGTTGGATTTACAAGCTATGATAAGAGGACTTGATTGGAGAATATATGAACTTCCCGGTAGCTGATAATCACCATCAAGTCCTAAATGTTCTTTATAAACATCTTCAAAAATATATTTTACCAAGGGTAAGTTGCCACTTTCAAGAGATACTAAAAAGAATCAAATTTTTCTTTCCCTTTTTGTTTTTGCGAAATCTCTATCCGCTCCATTAGCAAGAAGCGCTTTTCACAGCTTCTAAATCACCTTTTTGCAAGCTTAACCCCAATTGAGTGTACTGAAAACCATCTTCATTAAAGCAAAAATCATTGATATTAGAAGTATCTTCTTCCACGGTTTCAGTAACTGTAGTGGTGGCTACACTATTGTCATACTGAACTCGCTGTTGTTGGCAAGTACTTAACAACAGAAATGAATATAATATGAGAAAGGTTGTTTTCATTTCAAAAGTCAAAAATTAGAATAATTTTTAGTGTTTCAGGGTCATAATTTTCAAAAGAGACTTTTCCAAAGTCTTTTTGAGTTCGAATTATATCAAAATCATCAGATGCATTGTTGAAAATATTTGAAACCTCTACTTTATAAAGAAAAATTTCATTTGTTTTTATAATCTATTGAAAAAGTAGTGTATTTTATTTGTATTGGATCTGTAGAGGTGTTTTTCTTCAATAGTGAAAAACGATTTTCAAAAAGAAATATTTCTAAAAACCTTCTCCACTTGTAATGGTTTTATTAATTATCTTACTATTAAAAATAGTTTTTTTCTCTATTTTTATTACTTAAAACTATCTTTATGGTCGCAAAAAGATCATCATCTCCTGAATCATAAAACAATAAACCCTATCCTCAATGCCATCTTTTGTTTATATCCATTTTTCCTAAAAAAGAATCTTTCCTAAATCACTATCGTCATCACTAGGCATTACATCCTTTTCTCGCTAAAATATCATCATTTAATATTTTAGAAATTACAAAATGCCCGTCCTTATCTTTTTCTAATAAAAAGTCTACACAAGTTTCTTTTTCATAAGTGTTTCCAAATAGTAAAAACAACATCTGTATTCATTTTTGTTTTCTAAAGGTGTTATTTTTAATGTACTATTGAGAACATCAGCAAAAATCTTGCTCATTTATAAAAGGGTCGTAATCTAATGTCATATCAGCAGATAGTTCGTCAATCTTTTTCCAACAATTGCTTGGAAACATATTGCTTGAAAAAGTATTTCTCGGTTATCTAACGAACCATTATAAACAGATGAATAAAATGCTTTTTAGAGTTGCTATAGCAACTTCTGTATCTGTAGGTGTAGGTTCAGTAGCAACGTTATTAGCGTTCTTCTTATCTCTACAACTAATAAAAGCTATTAAAAATAAATATGATAATAATTCTTTTCATAAGTAAAAAAATACTATTTTTCAATCCATCTATACAAAACATATTTCTTCTCTTTTTCGTATTGAGGTGCTACTCAAAATGATTTTTTTGCTTAAAATCAGATACCCATTGTCCCCTCATTCCACATAGCAATATGTCCATGCTTATGACCTTTAACAGCTGCAAAAGCTACAATATCTCCTTTCTTTAGTTCTATTGAGTTTATATCATCCCCTATTTTTAGTAAAGCCTGCTATCTCCAATTTTTCTCATTATAGTATGTCATTGCATGTCCATTTAGTCCAAAAATTCTCCGCATTTATAGCTTGTCTTACAAAAAGAGCACAATTACTTTCAGATTTGTTTTTAGCTTGCTTATTTAAATGTTCAACGGCTTTTTCAATATCATATTTTTGCTTTCTGTTGTTTAAATTTGCACTCATTTGTTTTAAAAAGTTTTAGAACTTTTATCTTTAAAGAAGCGCTTTTTCTTCATGGTTTTGTAGTTTTTACCATTCTTTATTTTTATATCAACATCATTCCCTCACTTTTAGACATACTTCTTTAATTTGTTGATCACTACTAGCTCCATTAGCTATTCTATTGATTCCTTTTGCTGCAAAATATCCCATAGCTGTAAGAACAGCTAATTCTGGATTTTTCACGAACTTGATCTGCTCCACTATCCGTTAAAAAATACTTTGTCCCCATAGTTTTTCAATTTTGTCATTTACCATTTTAAAGTTTTCTCTACCAGTTAGTTGAATTAAGCCACTTCCTCTAAATCGCCAACCATCTCCAGAGGCTTCTGTCTTTATTACCATTTATATTAGCATATACAAAATTAGCTATATATGTTCGTTTATATTCTCAAAAACTATTCATATATTATCTCGTTTATTTTTCAGGATCATAATCTTCAAAAAGGATTTCTCCAAAGTCTTTTTGTGTTGCTTGAACATTAGAAGGCTTTTCTCTCATCCCACCAATTGGTGATATCTCCAAATCGGTGTAGAACAATCTTATTTTTTTACTATATTTAAAAGTGATATACTTTTCAGCGGTATATTCGTCAGGTACTTCAGTATCTAATTCAATAGTGAAAAATTGTCTTTAAAAAGCAATTCTTTTGAAGAAAAACCTTCCATACTTGGATAGATTTTTCATTGTGAAAGAATTTGTACTTATCACCTCCTTGATGAATTAACAAAATAACAGGGGCAACCAAAGTCTTATGGTCATCAGACTTTAAATCGTTGTTATTTTTAAAAGCGAGGATGATATCTTTTATCACCATCTTGATTGAGGTCGTGTTGATACATTTTTCAGCGTAAAGAGCTTAGATTTTTGTATGCGATTGATGACCCTCAGAAATATTTTTAAATTGAATTATCTCCCACTATCATTTTGAATGATCCCTCTTCTGTTATGACAATGTCCTCAGGAGTGGTAATATTGGGGAGTCTTATTAAGATTCCATTCTTTTATTTTTTTATCATCTAAAAATAAAGACGCTCCCAACTCATTATGGATGAAATTAATATGAGCAATGTTTTTAAGATGCAGTGTGTCTAATATACGGAATTTTTCTACATCTTCATTTGAAAGAAACTTTTTCTAAACTAAAAACAAAAATAATGATAGTTCAATGGTTTGTAAACACTATAACAAAGACTATCAGATTTAAAAAATAACTGCTATTTTTATAAATTCATAATCCGAGAGCTCATCACCGGTATAAAATTCTTTTTCCTATAAAAATTTCATCTTTTGATGAATTTTCTTTATCTAAAGATTGCTTTTCCTCTTTCTGGAAAGAACAATTATGCAACAGAAATAAACTTAAAAAGAAAAATTATTAACTTTATCATTTTTGATCAGATTCTTTTAGGTTTTTTTAATAGTTTTCAGCATTTAACTCACTTACTATTTGAAAAAGGATCAACTCTATTTCTCATTCTAGTTCCTTTAGTTCTTACTTCAAAATGTAAATGAACTTGATTAGCTTTCAAGGCAGCTGCAGGATCCCTGTTTTCCTGAATATCCAATTAAATCGCCAGCTTTCACAGGAGTTCCTGCTTTTAATGTCACTTTATCTTTTTAAATGAGCGTATAATATATCTTCCCTTTTATATCCCCCTTTAACTGTAACTGTATTCCCATATGAAGAAGAAAAATAGGGATCATATATTTCACCATCTATGCACGCATAAACAGGAGTACCCTCAGGTGCATATAAATCAATACCATCATGCTTTCCTGCTGTTCTTCCCGGGTATATTATCACTGTGTATACTTCTTTCTGGTGCCCATACTGAGTAATGACCTCTAAGCTGAGGATTTTTTTCACAGGGTGGCACCATTTACCATATCCCCATAAACATTCATCTATTTTTGAAAAACTTTTTGATGAGGAATTATTGAAAAATATTATTTTTCAGCATGATTTTTAGATGGATTCTCATTAGGGATCAGTCGTTCTTACATCTTTGCCCACTTTTTTTCACAAATAGATTTTTGTATTTCTATTCCCATTTGCTAAAATATTTATCTTTTTTTCCACTTGAAGAAAGCCATTGATGAAATTACCCCTATAGCAATATCAGTCATTACCAAATCTGGATTTGCTATAATATCAGCATTTTCTTTCTTTGCATAAGTATTTGCATATTGGTAGGCACTTCTTCCCGTAAGTTGTATAAGCCCTTTACCTCTAAAAAGTCCATCCATCATTATCATAAATATTTCCTAATTCTTTTCCTGTTTTTAGAAGAAGGTGAGTACGCCCAATTTGCAATTTTTTCTTATTTTTCAAGAGAAACACTTTGGTATTTTGGATTTGTTTTTCCATTTATCTTTGAATTTCTTTCAGCTCTTCCCCATTCTTTTTGCTTTTCTTCCTTCTGTAGTTTGAAAAAGCTCCAAAATTTTTAATCAAATCCTCCCAATAATAATCAAATCCTTCTCCAGATTTTTATATGCAATTTAAAATCCTGTTTCTATTGCTGCTTGGGCGAAGAAGTGAGCTTTATTCCAACAAGTATCCATTTGTAGCTCTTTCATATATTTTGTATAGGTATCGGCTACGGTTTTTAATGTATCTTCTTCTGCTTTTTGGGAAAAAAGCTCTCTTAGTTGTGCTACAGTAACGGGTGCTGTACATCTCGGGCAAGAATGTCCTTCCTCTTCCCTCTAATTGTACTCTTTTTAACTTCCTTAATTTCAAAATAACCAACTTTTACAGAACTATAGTTTTGAGGAAGTCTTCCTAATATAGAATCATTATATAGTTTTAAAGTATCATCTAAATCTTTATAAGCACCCAATTCGTTCCCTGTCTTTATTTATTATTTTGATAATAGCTATTGCACTAATAGGAGCAAATTTTTAAGTTTAGTAGTGTCTACCTCTACTAAAAAGCCTCTCTCTCATTAATAACACCTTTTTAACATCAAAAAGTATTCTTCATTAGAATTTTTCCTCTAATTCCTTCCAATTTCTCCACACAAAACTATTAGAAAAGTCGTCTTTAATTGCTTTTCTTTGTACAAAAAGTGAACTTCAACTTCTCTTTTCAAAAGATTTGTTGCATAAATTTTGAAATGTAGTCTATAACCACAAACAGCTATTGGGACTTTATTAAAATCTTTTTCATCACAAAAATAGGCTTCTACTACATTTCCTCTATTTGTAATTGTAAGAAGATTATTTTCAAATTTTTCATTTAAAGATTCTTTAAGGAGTTTAGTATCAATAGGTTTTTACTTTTGAAAAATATTTGAATATCCTTCCTTTCTCGGTCTTCTTTCTTTTCTCTTCCTCAGTCTTTTCCCTTTGTAAGTCTTTATTGTATAAGAATACAGATTTCCTTACTCCCTTTGGGAACTACTACTTTTTCAGAAGTATAGATAGGGTTTCTGTTTGTTTGTAACATCATAAACTTCTAATATTACCTCTTCCTCATCTAATCCTATATGTTTTTGCATAAGCATACATTTCTTGATAATAGCCTGCTTTCTCAAGATATTACCACTACTTCCATCCTTATCTATCCAATGTGGTGAGGATATTTCAGGTTGAACAATTTCTATATTTTTTCTACGATTTCGCTATTAATCCTACAACTAACCTTAAATGTTCCAGCTTCTAAAGGAGTTATTTTTATAGTTCTTGGTCCGTCTTCTACAATTTGAGTATAAAGGAATGGTTTTCTAACTGGAAAATTGACATTTAAACCTTTTTTTCTTCGCAATTAAAAGGAATTTTTCCATTCTATTTTTTTGTATTTCTTCTAAAGTAAGGTCAGGGAATGTAGTTTTTGCATTCAATTCAAAAGGTCTTCTTACCTTAGGCATTCCTTTAACTGAAATACTTTTAACTTCATTATCTACTATTTTTGAAAACACAGGTGTCTGGATCATTTTTATTATCTGAAGAATTAGGGTTCTAAATTAGTAGCTTCTACAAAATATACACCTTTTTATCACTGCTAAACTTAAAGGTTTCTCCTCCTTCTTGTTTCAATATTGTATTCAGATACCATTTAGTCCTGCTTGTATCTTCTAAATCTGCACTGAACTTCATTCTATCCACTTTAAAAATGATTTCCTCATTAGGTCTAAAAAGTTCTCCTGGTTTTATCTGGTTTTAATTGATATAACATTGTTTAAAAATACATTTTTCCTATAATTTCTTTTTGTAACTTTATCTCCTGAAGAAGTGATATGCTCAGCTACTATGGTATATTCTTCATTATCATTCTCTGGAATAAAACAAATATTATTCCTTCTTGCGCAACAAGTATATTTTTATTAGAATCTAATACAAACATTTTTCAGCGAAGACAGTTCTTCTTCAGTAGGTTTTTCTATATAGAAATTAGCTTTAAAAAGTAACAGAAGCTCCTTTCTTTAATTCCCAATTATCTGTACTTCTTCGGACAGCGTTTCTTATTTTATTTTCTACACAATCTATGCTAACAATTGTGTTTTTCAATCACCTCAAGACGGAATGCACAATTAGAATCAAGTTCATTTACTAGTATTTCTTCTTTTCCTTCATTATTTGTCTTGGAAGAAATTGATGATTTATTATCTATACACTTAGTCTTTTTAATTTCTTCTCGTTTTTCCATAGCTTATAATAGTATATTCTCCAACTTTCTCAAAGGTAAAAGTAAACTCTGTCCCTACCTGTTTTTCCTCTTTAACGATATGATCATCATCACATTGGTTGCCTTCATAGACAATCCATGAAATGAGACTCCATCTCCTTTTTCAACTTGGCAGAAAATGTTACTTCTTGTCCTTTCCGTATGTATTTTTATTGTCCATAATCGTGATTTAATCTTCTATTTGTTTTAATAGTAATATTTTCAATTATAGGAAAGTCGGGTTCCTTCTTAGGCATTTCTATAGCAGGATTTACAGCACTTACTTCTAATGGAGTAGTATTTTCGAATGTTGCAATAACACACTGTCCGTTTGTCCATGTTTTGCGATAGTAATCTTACCTCCTATCATACATTGTAATTCTGAAATCTCTGTAAGTGTATTTTTGCCTAATACTTTTGTGCCTTCATAAGTTTTACTCCCACTTAGGTGCAAATTGTGGTGAGCAAGGTAAATTCCCAGAAGAAGAAGGTTTCAATGTACATTTTCCAAAGGTCATCACCGCTGGAATAAATGTTTTATCATCTTCAGTAGCTACATATTTATCAGATTGCTCATTAAAAACAATTGTTTTATGAGAAGTTACTTGCAAAGTAGCCTGTTGGTTAGGATTCTCAGCTTTATTACAAATACACTTAGCTCCCATTTACCACATAATATTTATCATCATGTTCACTATTCCTTCTTGTTTTTGTTGTTCAGCAGCGGCTTCTTTCTCTTTTTCTTCTTGCTGCTTTTGTTCTTCCTCTCGTTGTTCTTGTTTTATCTCATCTTTGAAAGGAATTTCTCCATTAAGTTCTCTTACCTCCTCAGAAGAAGGAATTAATAAGGTTATGTTAGGGTGCAACTCATTACCTACCTGACTATTGAAATCGGCACGTTCGTTATGATACTCTTTAAGCTTCATTGGGTCTTTTAATCCTATTTGCTTAGCTATAGAAACATAAGTATCTTTACGCTTGACTGTATATTCTGATGACTCTTGCATAATCTTTTTATTTTTGTTAGCGTTAATTTTTGGTCGTATAGAAAAAAATATTTTTCAACTTCAATAGTTACATTGGTCTCTGAATACTTTATTCTTCCTGTTTTGCCTATATAATCTGTTTGGTGCACAAAAGTTAGTATACATCTGTACATTTTCCTGTTCAATTTCTACATAGTATTCTTGGTTATGGATATATGTGATTACTTTATCCATCATCTCTTGTGCATTTGCTATCTTGGGTTCATAATATATTTGGTTGCTTTCTGCTCTTTTTCTATGTCTCCTTTCCAAAAAGACAATCCTATGGGGAGGATATTCCATAACAAAGGATAATCAGTATCAGGCGCAAACTTGCGTATGCTAAAAGCTCAATGCTTTTACAATATGTAACTGTTTTATGAACTCTCTCAGTTTTTCTGATGTATCTGTTGCTTTAAAAATGTGAGCGGATATGTTCTAATCCTTCTCCTCATACGTTGTTAAGAGTTCATTATCTACTTCTTTTTATGCGCTGTTGTATTTCAGAGATGTTAGTTACAAAAAGCACATAGTCCTTGACCTTGCATTTCAGAGGAAAGATGGCTTCCATATACTTATGTGATATAGATAAGAACTTAGTGTCTATTTCCTCTCCATTTACTAAAAACTGACTTCTCTCAATAACCACATCATACGTTGGCTTTTTTTCTCTGTCTTTACAAAAATATTATAGGTAAGAGTAGTGTTATATTCCTGTTCTCCTATTTTTTTAATGTAAGTACATCTTCAACGGCATAAGTAGCGGTTGGGGAATAAATTAGGGGTTATTAGGCTAATCATAAATATAATTATTCTTATTCACTAGTAGTACATTGATTTTTTTAAGATTCTCTATAAGTTGTTTATAAACAGTGTGTTATAAGTATTTTTACTTCAACGATTTCAAATGAATTGTGTTAGTTATTCAAATCTAAATAATTTTATTTTTGAAGTTCTAAATTCAAGTTACTTTTGCCAAAAAAACTCCTTGAAATTGTAAGCTACTAAAAATCTAAGTAAACGTTCCTTTCTGTGAAATCTACAATAGAACCTAATCTATAGGAATCAATACACTAGCAGTGATTCTTATTAAAACAAATAGAAAAATACTATATTAAATCTTTACTATCCTAACCATCCCTTTCCTTCTCAAATAATTTATTATTTATTTTATATTCAATGAATAAAGGCTGTTTTTCAGGTGAATATATTTGTTGTATGTCAGAAATATAAATATTTTTATTATTTTTCAAGAATTAAGACTATGGTATCCTTAGTTGTTATTGTGTCATATATTTGTTCAAAATAAATCCTAACAAGTTTTGTTGAATCATAATTGATATAAGCTACTTTACCTTCTATACTTTCCTTTTTCTTTCTTAAGAACAACTTTTAATATTTCCACAGATGTACTATCTGTTATATATTTGATTTCAATTTGTTCATCAAAGAAATAGGCAGGAATATTATGATTAACCTTTTCCTCACAAGAAAAACAAAAATAAAAAAATGTTAAGAATAATATTCTATTTATACATAACATATCCGTAAAAAGTTAGTATTAAATACACTTCTTCTAATTTTCTTATTTTTATATTTTCTATGCCAACACCAATATGATAGATAAAAAAATGAGTTTTATCATAAGAAAAATCCTCCTTCATATACTATCCAATGATATTGTGTAAGGCACCCCAAAATACTAATTTTTATCTGAAAGCATGTCTGAATCAATAAGTAATACAATATTCCATCCATTTTTTTATAGAATAAGTCTATTTCTTTCAAGTCTTCTAAATAGTTAAATCCTGTAATAATTGATGTTTTTGTCATTGAACACAGAAGCTCCATATAGATTAACACTAGCCTTTTTCATATATGAAGGCCAGTTTATAGCGTCCCAATCCTCTCCTTTTTCCTGTATAACTTAGGTTGTCTGAGACTCCTTGTTCCTGCTAGAATAATCCAATCTGCTGAAGACATTAAATCAGGAGGAGATATAGGATTTCCTTTTTGCATCCTTATCAAAATAAGGATAATCAAAGTTTACATCTGGTTTCATATCAAAAAGTTCATTATTAGGGCTTAATAAGGAATTATTAATTTTCACCTTCCCTGTTCTGAAAAATTCTAAATAACTATTATAAAACAAGACGTTTTTATTAACAGCTAATTGATAGATTATTGCAGCTGTTCCACATAAAGATGTATTATGTTGATCTAATTTTTCAGGTGAATTTTTCTGTCTAATAATTCTCGTTTAAAAAACTTTTTTATCAAACCACCTAAACCTGTTATGGCAGAAGACTTCTAATTTAGCTTTATTATTTTGCTCTTTTCCTGATTCTCTTACAAAAGCATAAAAATGAGATTGTTTGCCCACAATAATCTAAATTATCACAATTAAAAACAATCTCATCTCCTGTTTTTCTATATGTACAAGTGTTAAGATATCTCCCTTTTCCTAAATAAACAGCTTGCCATTTTATATCATTCTTGTTTTTAGGGGGCTATATTATGTGCAAATTTAGACACCCTTTAGTTTGTATGATTTCCCATATATCATGCCATAATTCTCAAAGGTTCCTGAACCATCATTTTTGAACCCTCATCTAAGTTGAGGATTTCTATTTTTCTACTCCAAAAGGTATAGGGGGTGTAAGTTCTTTACGCTCTATTTTTGCCATTTGCCGAATTCTACTGCCATAATTTGTTGTTCTATTTATTCACTCTTTCCCCAAATGAAGATAAGTTAATACTAATTAAATATATCTTTAGTGGAATTTTAATTCTTATTTTTCATTGCCAATTCCATCTACAAGTGAAATTTTTAGTTGATTCTGTCTCCAAAAGACCAATATCCATGTCTATGTTCAATAAGTTTTTCCTGTATTACCATCTATAGTTCAGAACTACCATTAGTTTTTCCATTCAATAAACCAAATAGTATTTTCTTTATATGACATTTTTTTAATATTGTTGTTGTGTTTTTGGGTAAGTGTAATTTATAGCTCCTTTTGGAATATTCCGAATCCCCTTTTGCAAAAGTTAATATTTTATCAAATGTAAAAGGACATTCAATGTCATGACTTACAATTTTTTTCGATTTCTCCATTTTTCTTTAAAAATAATAATCAGTATTAAATAAGTTATTTCTTGTATTAAGACTAATATACTTACGATACAATATTCCCATTATGATAGTATTCTTTTATTACTGTATAATATGAGTTTGAAGGTGTTCTATAACAAATATAATAAGGTTTCTCTTCAGTATTTTCACGCTCTTCTATTTCTATATAAGAACCATCAGGAAGAAAGTGTCCTTGTTCGTCTATATATGCCAATAAAGAGGTGTCAAGTCGTTCAAAAGAAGCATCTATTTTAGGATAGTTAGGTCTTCCACAATGACTGAATAATAATATAAAGAAAATACAACTCTTCTCATAAATTAATTGGCTAATAAATTATATAAAAGTTCACTGCCATTTACTTAAAGTAAAAATTTTTCTCTTTTCCTCCTTTTTATCATTTTCGGAATAATCCATGATATTATCTGTTTTTGCAGGGAGAAATATAAAAAAATATTGACTTTTTCTGCATTCTCTACCGCTTCGTATTGTTCCTTTTTGTTAAAAGTATATGTTTATACAATTTCTGCTTAATTGGATATTCTCCCTTTGGTTTTCCTTCAAAGATCTTTTATCCTCCTTTCTTGGAAGTAGGTTTTTGTCTTATGGAATTTTTCAGTTTCTTACGATTTTTATAAAGTTCCTCTTCCACATAAACCTGTCCAGTTTTTCGCATCTATGTACCATACATAAGGAATATATTCTTTAGGAGTAATTATAACACCTTCAATTACTTCAGGAAGTTTGTGCTTTTCTGGATCAAAACGTTCTCCCTTCTTTTTTAGTAACAATCCAATATTTCTTTTCCCATTTCTTTTTCAAATTCTAAGCTATAATTTAAATGAAACTCACTATCATACCAGCCAGCCCCTGTTTTTAAATCAATAATCCCCTTTCTTCTGCAAAAATTCATCACATAATCAATCTTTATCTTCCCAAATTTTTATCTTCATCTATGATAGTGAGAGGTCCCTTTCTATCATAAAGTAACGTTTTTCCTATATGAGTATATGTACCCACAGACATCATTTGTTTTTTATATATCCATCCTCATAAAATTCTTTTATAAATTGAATAATAAGGATATTTGTGCACAAGTTCTTCCTGAAAATATGTTTCTTCTATAACACCTGAAAGTTGTGTCTTTCCCCATAGTTATAATAATATTTCCATTCTCTCTTATGTAATGATACCCATTTTCTTCATATTTTTTATATAATCTCAAAAATCAAATTTTCTCTTTCTATGGGTTTGTCCCTTACAAGTAATACTTAATAATAACAAAAATAAGAATGATAATCTCATAGTGTTTATTTTTAGTGGCTGAAATAATTTACCCCAAAAACCTTTTTCTTATTTCGTTTAGCTTAGTGTTTTTCTCTTTGTTCCTCATGGTATATTGTTTATGTTTTTTATAATATATGAAAATCAATTTTTCCCTTTTTTCCATACTTTTTACTTAAAGGTTCTATGTTTTTTAATGAACTATTTATGACCTTCCATTGCCAAGAAAATAATGATATTCGTTCTCCATTACTTTGTTTATTATTCTCATTCTTTTCCAAATAATCCATTATATTATTTGTAGAATAGAGCTTATAAACGACTGGAGATTCTATTTTCTTTATATTATTTCCTATCTTTACCTCTGCTTCTCCTTGAAAAATTTCTAACAAATCCAAAGAATGTAAAAATTCATGTGTCATTGTTGATTCACTGATATTCCCTCCAAAAGCATATAGAATATTTTCTGCCGATTAGAGTAATGCCTGCTACATCTTCTCTATTTACATCTATTAGAAATATTATTTTATTTTTCATGATTTATAGTTATATCATTAAGTCTTTGAATAATATTATTATCTTCTTTTTCTTTCAATAAATAGTCTCTGTCTCTATAAATCGAAAGGTTCTCTATCAAATAAAGGAGTAACAAAAGCCTGACCTAATACTTTTTAAAAATTCTTTTTGCGATTCTATTTCAAATCCTCTTTTTGACACTTTAACAAGGGTAATATCTATCTTTTTGGAATTTTTGCCATTAGGATATATCTGTATGCTCCACAAAAATTTCTCCATTATTTCTATTTCTAAAAATACAGGGGCTGTATCTGTAAATTCTTCTATACATTCAATCTCAAAAATACATTGTTTCTTTATAAATTCTCCTATTGTAATTTTTCATCACTTAGTTTAAAACATTCTTTATACTTTTTAATTTAAAGGATAGATATTCATCATTTTATGGCACTGACTTTATTTATTAGTAATTTTAAAATAGCTTTCTTTTCCTTTTTGCCAATGTCATCTTAGGAACAAAAATATTTTTCATCATTTTGTTATTTTTATTAATTTTGTATTGTACAAATTCTTCTTGTGCATTAACTAATAGTTCTGAATCTATTTTCAAAGTCCTGGGGGTTAGGTATGTTTCCAGATTTATATTTTTCTTTGGTCAATTTTGTTTTTGTAGTAATATCCTACTGTTTTTCTAAAATCATTATCCCCTTTCATTTCCAGTATCACCTGTTCTAAACCAATCAAATCCAAACTCTCCCTGCCAATCATTATGAGGGTCTAAAATGTACCACACAGGAGCATTTATAACTTTTTCTTCTGTGCTTTGTTCTTCTGTTTTCTTGTGTATCGGAGTTATCCTAACCCCTGCATTATTACTTTCTTCTGACTAACAAGCTCTAAATCACCATTAGTTGCCTCTATAATTACCTCTTCGGCTTCCTCATAAGAAGAGCCGCTTATAGAGGTATAAGTATCACGAACCGTAATATATATATGTTATTTGCCTTTTTAAAAATCTCCCATAGCTTTGTAATGTGAACTACCTTGCTCACCGCTATTAGATTTTTACAGATTTATCACTTTGTAAAATCGTATTTTGCTTGGTGCTCACTATTGTTATTTTATCAGAATGAGAGTCGCTCTTCTTAGCTTGTATATTTCTTTCGTTTTTAGAGATTTCACTCCTTTACATTAGAGTCTTCTCGTATATCACCAGAAGCAAATTGAGAAATATCTTTTACCTGCTATATCTACCATATTCACCCCGCATTGCTAACAATGTTTAAAAGAAGCTGTTGAAAATATATTTTTATTCGCATTTAAATTAATATCTCCGCCCGCTTTGAAAGTAATATCTTTTTGAGCACTTACATTGATATTTCCTTTGTCCGTCCATTAGGTGAGGTATTACCACTGAGGGTCTTCTATAAATACACTACCTTCGGCATCATTGAGGGATAATTTTAGTACCTGAACGAGTATGTATCACTTTCTTGTCGTTGCCTGAGGTATGGTATTTACTAAACTCCTTACCGTTGTAGTTACTTCCTACTACAAAACGGACGTTCTGCATTTTGGTCTTCAAAATCTACTCCATACTTCTTCGCCTATTTCTGAATAAAGTAAAAACCTTTACCTGCTCCTGCGTGGGGTTGGACTACCCGTATCCAAGGGGTTTTTGGTTTGATGTTTTTCTTGCCACAAATTGTACACGCACTCGCCCCTCAACCTTCAGGGTCATTGTTGTCAATCACTCGTGCAGGCTGTTGTTCAGCTTTTTGGAAGAGCTTGCTCATCATAATAGTAAGCTACAACACATCAGGAATGGCTACAAACTCATTGTAATAGATGCCTTCTCCCTGATAGTGAGTTACATCTATCACACGATAGGTTTCATGGGTAAGCGTTGATATCTATGAGTTTTACAAAACATCCAATATGTACATGAGGTTTCTGCTTTTTCCTCTGACCTGCATTAACTGCTCACGACTTTTTTTCTCTTTGGACAGCATCTTTCAAATAATCTCCTCGAAACTCATCTGGCAAAGCTCCATAAGTCTGATCGGTAGTCTTGGCAAATACCTTCTCTGAAGCCTTAATAGCCGTAAATTGAAATGGATTCTCTTTGTACTGTGTCTCTGTCTGCTCACTACCTCTTTAACCTCTGTTCTGGTCATTTGTGAGTTATAGGAAAGATAGTTGAACTTTTGAGGTTTAAGTAGTAACTCAATTCAACCTCCCTAAGGTCACCCCCTTCATAAAGAGTTATGGTTTTTCGTGCCCGACTACCAAAGATAAATTGTGTGCCATATATAATAGAAAAACTCTCCATAACGCTTGGCAAGACGCTGGATAAATTGGTAATCAGACTCATTGTATTGTACAGTATAAAGGGATTTTCTTCATTATTAATAAGTCCTCTATATGTATTTGTGATTCCTGTGGATATTCCTCTGTAGCTTCTTTTAATAATTTCTGGAAGTGTCTTATTCTCATACGACTGACAAGTTTTTCCTCCATCTAATACAATGCTTGGGGCATAGCCAGAGATATGTAATTTACTATAACCTCCTCCCTGATTTTTCTTATTGCAGATATGAGCAATAATCCTCTAAAAGTATAAATAACACTTCCATACTCGATGGAAATGAATAGTAATGTTCTGGCCCCTAAGAGTTCTTGAGAGTTTTTCATTACTTGACCTTTAAAAGTCATCAATAGCTGTATCATTGACGATAATAGTAAACTCATCGTGGGCATTGGTATGTTGGGTAAGATGGGTTTTCAAAAAGTAGCATTATCTCAAGAACCCTTTACCATCAATAGTAAGGGTAACCATCACTACAGGATTAGCCTTTGTCCACTAAAAATCTTGAAAGTTTCTCACAGAAGCAAAGTGGGCAAGATCATCAGGGTGATTGGTGCGATAACCAGTGAATTGTTCATCTTTTGTACTCATAAGATTCTCTTTTTAAAGGGTAATTTATTGGGATAATTTAGTTCAAATATATTGCTCTATTTGATTTTGCAATAGAAAACACTTTTTATAAATTAATTTTCCATTGCTTTTCAAAAGAAACCTCCGATGATAAGTTGTTGTGCCGATATAATAAGCTTCCATTTGTAGAGGTTCTGTACTATTAGCATTAAAAATCTTCTATAAAAGTTTACACAAAACGCCTTCTTGAAGACAAGTTCTTGCAGCTTACTCATAGCATCACGGCGATAGTAGATAATCTTACCATCTTTGGTCTCATTATTATCTCTCATCCACTTAAAGAAATCAGGTTCTCCTGTACTTTCTAAGCGGAGATGTATTTCGCCTCCTGTAGGCATTCCTTCAGGTAAGCCTGTTCTATCTCTACTTTGAGAAAGTTCATATCTGCAGGCTAATACATTGTAGGTTTTTTCCGTCTAATTCCAATTTAACTTTGAAAGACATATTTTTTATTTTTATGGGTTATACTTTAATTTTTATTTCGTCCCTATTTTTCAAGCAAAAAGGGTAGCACCCTAAAGCGCTACCCTTTTTCCATAAGTTTTACACCCACTCATTTTCGTAGGCTCCTGTACCCATTTCTAATTTCCTTGCTGAAATGGTAAAGGATTCTGTGAGGGGTTTTTCTCCTGAGGCATCAAAATGCTCTCGATGTTTTACAAGGTAAGCCTCAGTGAATTTCAATTCTTTTCAAGGTAGCTTCACTGTCTCTTTTTAAGAAAGTGATACTACCATCTTTACGTTCAAAAGAATTGGTCATCCACTCGAAGAAGTCTGCTTCTCCTGTGCTTTCGACTACTACATCAATTTTTCCACCACGTGTAACGGTAGAAGGACGACCTGTTGCATCTGTTTCTTGAACAATGCATAGCTTACGCTAAGAACATTATATTCTTTGCCAGCTACTTTTTAAGTTTGGCTTTGAAAGACATACACTTAAAATTTAAAAATTAATCATTACATTAAAAAAATCAAAAAGAAAATTACACCCATTCATTGGTATGTTTGGCTGTACCCATTTCAATCTCTTTGGCAGAGAGCGTAAAGGTTTCTGTCAGTGGATTATCACCTGCTGCATCGAAATCTTCTTTGTACTTCACGATGTAAGCTTCTTTTTAAATTTCAGCTCTTTCAAAGTAGCTCGCTGTCTCTTTTGAGGAAGATGATGCTTCCATCCTTGCGTTCGAAGGAGTTGGTCATCCACTCAAAAAGGTCGGTATCACCTGTGCTTTCCACAGTGATAGTAATTTTTGCCACCCTCTGGTAACCGAAGAAGGTCTACCTGTGACGTCGGTCTCTTGTAACATTCCGTAGTCAATCGGAAATGATGTTGCGTTCTTTACCCGCAACATTCAGTTTTGCATTTAAAACGACATAATTAAATAAATTAAAATTTAACACTCAATAATACCAATTATGGAAATATATATAAAATGTCTCCAATGCCTTATGTTGGAATCTAAAACCTTATATCTTTTTGCTTAGGATTAGATTTTCTTCATAAGAGGTACTTTACTTTTGTTCATATTCAGTATCCTATTCATTAGCATCAGTCTCCTTTATGTCCATCCATCTTGATAAGGAAGTTTTTAGCAGGGAAGTAAGGTTTCATATGAATGTCTAAATAGATTCTGTCTTTTTGTTTAGGGTCTTGTTCAAATCGTCTTATCTCAAAATTCTCAATAAGGTTTTTAGGACCTGTGATGCTATCCAAGAATTGGACAATTTGGTTCATAATATCCTTACGAGTAGTAGCTGTGAAATTCTCAAAAGCTCATGCGGTTAAGGAAATCCATTAGTACTTTGGTCACATAGTCGAACACACGTACTACAGAATACGTTTGTAGTCCTAAGTTATCTCCATTGAACAATGTTTTGCCAGAGAAAGCCATTACTTTTCCGTATTCATTTACCATAGGGATAAGTCCTAAACTTTCTAAGTTAGCTATTTCGCTTTTCTTCAAGTCGAAACGTACCCCATCTACTTCATTGATACCTCCAAATTTCTTTCCAGCAGTTACCTGAGACATCAATGTGCTTTTGTAGATTTTTCCAGCTAAAGCGGCGGAAGGAGGGACAACAAATCGGTTGTTTGCTGCCTATTTCATTGAAACGACCTCTACCTACTAGCCAGTTGCAGGTCAATAGCACATCTGGCACTGATACACATCACCACCTGTGAGATTTGCTTCCTCAAACATCTCCATTACATCATCGGTCTCGTCTAAGTGTTCAAAGTCAGTAGCTAAGCATTACTTTTATTTTCATGAGCGATTTTTGCCCATTTCTCTACTACCATATTAGAGCCTAAATAACCTGGAATCACTAACAAACCATAGTTATTTCTAGAGGTCTAAAACGGTCGTAGTTATCAGAAAGTTCGGCGTGTATGGTATCAATAAAACGCGTGTTATCAAGGTCTTTAAGTTGCTCTCATGACATTCATCACTGTAACATTTTTGATTTTATCTTCCTCAGTATTTTTGTAGAACAAAGCTATAGTACGATAATTGGCTTCTAACTCACGAGTAGCCCTACAGCATTGTATAGATTTTTAGAAAGCAACTCTTCTGTTGATTTCTGTTGGTCTTCACAATGTGCGACCATTTCAACCAAGGAATCACTTTGTTTTAAGACGCTTGCCCAAAGTTCTAAGGTTTTCTTTAGGGTATCTCTTTCTTTTGCTTACTACTTTCAGTAAGGAATATCTTTCTACGGGCGTTTCTCTCAGGATTTACTACATTTTTGTACATTCTCTGATGGATGCTTCTAACAAATCAAAAACCTCCATAACGCACTAATTTATCTAATGACTTTTTCTAATGAAATAGGTGATTTCTTAACAGATTCCTGTGTTTGTGATGCTGTATTTGCTGTTTCTATTTTTATTTGACATGACTTCAAATATTTAATTGTAAAATTGGGAAATTAACTCAACTCAGCTATTAGAGCTTCTAAAGTATCTTGTAAGGTTTTTAGCATCATGGGATCTTCCAAGGCTGCTTTTAAGGAGTTTGTTTGTTTTTAGTTGTTTGATTATCTTCTGATATTGGTCTTTTTCTGTGGCCAATCCTGTAAGGGAAAGTGCTTTTGAGCAGTAATTCCTTTTTAGTGCCAAAATCTCCCAAATTCTTAAAGTTTAATTCTTCAACCTTCGTAGCTCCTTCACTATCTTTCAAAATTTACCTTCATAGTAGGTTTAAAGTGCCTCGAACACTTTATCTAAAGTATTGAGTCCTTCCACCAATCCAGGTTTTTACAGGATTTTTCTGCGCTCAACTTTTTGAGCTATTAATGTGCGATTTGGAGCTATTTCCAAAATAGCTTCACTTGCATCTATAGGCACCTCATTGCCCTCTATTCCTTTATTTACTAACATAGATTTCTATATTAAGAGAATTTTACTCTAAAAATAACATTTTGTACTTTTGTACTGCGCAAATGTAGTTTATTTTAAATGAAATTCCAAATCTTTTGATCAAATTATTTTTCAATAAAAATATATTTATTTGATTATCAGATATATAAACCATTCTATTTTTACAATAATTTAAGCTGTACAATTCTTTGGAAACAAAAATTTTTCTTTTTGTTTAAAGTAACTTTTTTTCGATCAATTACTTCTCAAAAATCCTATAAGGATAGATGTTCGTAGAAGACTTTTCTAACTCTAATCAAAAACTATCCTTTAAGTATTCTCCCATTCTGTTTCACTTACTTCTATCTCTTTATTCTTAATGAGATAAATATCAATAGTTCTTTAAACCCTCCTTTGAGAGAGACATCTTTTTAGTGCCTTTTTGTACTTCCAAGCCTTTGATTGTATGTTTTGAAATGGCTTTTTAGCAAAGGTTTTTACATCGGCAATGGTAACTATCCTACCTCGTGAGAGTAAGGTGCTACGATATTCTAAAAATCTTATCAGATGTAGTGAGTCCTCGTCTGCCCCCAAAGAAAGGTTTTTATAGTAATAGCACTTTTAATAGCTGTTTTATTACTTTTTATCACACTCTAATGAAAACTCCTGTTTTTATATCATTCTCTTCTCCTGCTGTATGCCAATAGGAAAAAGTAAAGCTTTTTATCTAATTCTATTCATAGAGGAAATGATTAGAAAAGGATTTGTATTCAATGAAAGGTTTCGTTTGTTTATATTTTGGTAAATAGAAGCCAAATTTTGACCTATTTGCCTTTAGTTCTGCATCAATAGCGAAGTCATTTCCTATAGCTGAGAAAGAGGCTGTTTCATCTCTTATCAATCTTAATGTATGTTGTAATTGACCTAAGGCACTTTGTTCATCAAAACGAGCTACACCTCCACGTCTTAAAAACAAAAAGAAACATTGTCATCCGTACTTTCTTGATAATCCTTTACCTCATATCTCCTTCCATCATCATCAGAAATGTAATCTATATCTAAAAAGGTGCTATCACCAATGATAGGATAAATAGTTAGCTGCCCTTTGATGCGTTTGGTCTTTTTAGTGTTGTACATATTGACAACGGGGATACAGTTTAGAGCAATGCGTACATTTTCTAATACCTTTGGAGTAATAACCTCCTAGAATTTAAAAGCATAACCAAACAATATCTTTTTCAGTAGCAATACGATTGTTAAAAAGTAATTTCTATAAAAGAAGCTATGTTAGTATCTTCATCTTCTTCCTTTTTAGGATAAATACTTCCTTTTAAAGTAAAAATTTCCTTGATAAAAATCGATTCACCTCATTGTAGATAGCATCTATTCCAGCATAATTCTTAGAAATCACCTCTTCGTATTCTAGATTGTTTGTAGGTATATTGTATCCTTCACCAATTCATATTCTTTTATCTCCATAGAACACTTTTACTTGCTGTAAGTAATAATTGAAAAACTCCTTTTTGTTCCTTGTTGTTTATATCTATATAGAAACATAAATCTTCTAATTTTTCTACCTCTGGGGCGTGTAGTCCCACCCAAAACTCTCCAGAAGGGATGTTTCTATCTGATTGGTCTACCTCTTCTTGGTACTTTCTTGTTGCAGTATTTTATTACCAAACACTAAATATTTTACCTGAGCTGTAGTGAGTTTCATTTCTAAAGTAGGACTGAAAAAGATATTCATTGTTTTTACCTCAGTAGGGTTATATAAATTCTGTATCCGTTTAACAGCCTTAAAATGATTATATCGCGATATTTGTACATTATTTTCTACTGGAGTAAGTTGCAAAAAGTGTCTGAGATGGAGTGATACCTGTAACTTCATCAGGGAAAATCACCTCAAGAATACGCTCAGTAATCCTTGTACGAGAATTTTCTTGTTCAAAGTGTAACTTTTCGAGTTCTGATGCACAAGCTGAAAGAATAAGCTTTCCAAAAACTGGGTCAAAAAGCGTTTTCTGATTCTAATCTACTATAGCCCCACATCTTTGGAAGCTCTTTTAGCATCTCTATTTTTATCTGATCTTGTTTCATGGTTCAGTATTTTTATATTTTTCAAAGGCTTGAAAAAGCCAATATAAAAAATCAATAAGACAAAGGACTTACAAAAACGAGTTTTTAAAAGTATATAGGACGATTGGTCTCTAAAACAATTGCTTTTATAGAGACTAATACTTTTTCTCTTTATTCGTTTCTTTCCTAAGTCTCAAATCTTGCTCTGTAATAGTTACTTCTATATCTTGTGTTGTAATACGTTTTTCATGTTGTGCAATACTCTTCTTTAGACTTTGTGCCACAAAAGACTTTTAGTTCATTATCACTCTTGAGCAGATCAAAAATCTGAGTCCCACTAATTCACAACCATAGGTCTCATCAAAACTTACGATTCCCCAAACTGGTGGTCATTAAGGTGTAAATAGATTGAGAGATAGAATCTTCTAAAGCTATTTTTAGCAAGATCTTGTTTTTATCAATCCTTCAAAAATCAATGGGGAGTTTGTAATATATCCCTTTCATAAATATGAATTATTAAGTGTTTAGTGTAACTTTTCTAATAATTTACAAATAAATGAGTTTCTGTACTTTTCCCTTTTGCTATCAAAAAGAGAATTCTTTGGCTATTTTTGTGCGTTTGACAACTTGTAGCATTACTTTAGGGGTGAGCTTTAGCATCTTTTTCCTCGATAGGAAATATCTCCTATAAAAACTTTTGTCCTTCATTTTTGTCTACAATAATAAAGTAACTATCTATATCTGTAGGTTTTGTAAAGTTTTCTAAGCTCCCTGCATAGATAAGGAGCTTTTCTTCTCTCCCTTTGAAACTGATAGGACAAAGAATCGCTGGACAATTTGCGATAACCAGATAGTTCGAAACTCTCTATATTGTCTTTTTTCAGGTGTCAAAGGCTATGTTTTCTTACAAGAAAGTAGTTTTGTCAAAACGTTTAATACCTAAGAATAGACTTTTTGGATAGTTTCTTTTTTAAAAGGCAAGGAAGTCACGAGTGACCTGAAAAGTTTTTATTTCTTCAGTTTTGTCGTCTGTAACGGTAAGTTTGTGGGTAGGAAGTTCTATTCCAATGGTCGTCTATTTTTAGTTGAACGCTTCCTATGGGTTGTTCTGAGATGAGGAGACTGATGGTGTGTTTTGAAAATGGGTATCAGTACGCACCACTACCTTATCGGCATCTCTATCATTCCATTTTTCTGACAGATAGCGGTCTTCATATCGCAGTGTTAGTTTTATTTCGGGTAGGGGGCATAGTATTTTTATTATTTCACCTTGTACCTTCTTAGACATTGTATTAGGGTAATGATATCATCACTTTGTTTAGGACTTATCAAAAACTCATAATTTTATAATAGGTATAGATATTAATCCTCGTTAGTTCTTTAAAAATAATTTCATCTATTTCCTTGGCTTTTAACTTATGTGCAAAAAGTACCTTCACAATTGATGGGAAATTGATTTTTCAGAGTTATCCTTTCTCCTGAAGCAAAAACATATCAAAATTCCTCTTTTTTCAACAAACAGATTCGTCTAATATTTTTGATATATAGGAATAAATCTTTTTCCTCTTTTCCCCAAACTGAAACACTCCATAGGGTGAGTGTATCTTTATTAGCACGCAAAATACAAGGGCTAGTGCACTTGCGAATCGTCTCCCTTGAGCTTTTTATGTCCTTGTACTATTTTACAATTGATGGTAACAGCTTCTTTGGGGTTCTTTGAGATAATTTGCAAGTTATCTTGCTTTTTCTTCTGCTGAGAAAAATAATAGATGAAAAACATATAAAGCCTAAGAATGAAAGTAAACATTTTTAAAGCATATTCAATACATCTTTTGGTAGCTACTCTCATTGCTGTTGGTATAGTTGTTTGCAAACTTCTAAGTCTACTTTCATCTTATCATATTCCTCTTTTAAGGCTTTGTTGATTGTACTAAGACTATCCAAGGTGATTGATAGTAAGTTGTTTTATTTGCTTTTTAGCATCTATAAGCTCTTTATATGCCAAAATTGTATTATTATACATATTTTTGTTTTAAGAGAGTCTTTAGGATTTGCTTGTACACATCGGCAAGAATAGAAAGGGCTAATTTCTCATTGAAAAAGTCGTTTTTATAGCCACCTTGAGGTGTTCCTATAGAATCTACAGCCACTTACTTTTTCTAACTGAAAAGAAAAACTATCTTGAAATTTCATTTCTCGTTGTATACGGGCATTTTCTTTTGTTTTAGCAAATCATTTTCTTAAAAAGGAAAATAGATATTGACCATAAGAGCCAAAAATTATAGCAAGTACTGCAAGAGTGAAAAACAACACGAAAAAGCCTAATGCTTTTGTACGTTCTTTCTGATTTAATATTTTTCCATTTTAGGTTGATACTTTTTGTTGTTAATTTCTATTAATCTGCTAAGAAAGTTTTTGCTTCTCTCAGTGTTGTAGAGAGCTTTTTCATTGGTAATTTCAGATACAAAATGCTGCCATCACGCCTCTACCTATAAAGTCTAAGCGGTTTAGAATAGCGAATAAATCTTCTAAGGTTTTCATAAACGTTCTACTTTCACCACGGAGTCTCCTATTTGATTGTGATTATATTCCGTATTGATTACCTCAGAGAAGACAGTTTCAAACTCTCCTTGACTTACATTACACCAATCGGCAAAAATAATTGAGTAATTCCTCTTTACCTACTCCTGAACGAGCATCGATAAAGTTTTTAAGCATTCTTGCAAATCCTACCACTGACACTAACATTTCAGCAGGGGTACTATAGAGTGTAGTCAACGAAAATGATTGATTTCATGTAGCTAAGTAGTAGAGCATTCTATCGGTCATTTGTCTCTATGATAGTAGCTAATTTATTGGTCTGGTTTTTTAGTATGTATTTTTGAGCGATTTGGATAGCATAAATTTCCATCTGACCATAGAAACGGTCAATTTCGTTATATAACTGTTGTAGCTTTTGATGAAGCTACCACACAAGGAGGAACATAAGAACTATCAAGATTGGTATTGCCACCACTTCACCCATATTTTTCCTACGATAAGATAATGCCCACCTACTCCCATATCTTTTCTAAGATCCTCTTCCTTCACTAAAGAAAGGTAGTATTCAGGCCTAGTATAAGGGTCGCGTGGTGGATTTTCCTCAGGGTCAGGGTCTCCACAAGGGACACGCTTGAATGGATTGACAGAAAATACAAGCTAGTAGTGCAACCTCATCTTCTTTTTATCTCTTTGATAATTTCGGGATACGAAAAAGAGAGGTACTCTGTTCCGTGTTAGAACTGATGTCTATTCGAGAGCCATTAGGAGTAATCGCGTGGCATCTTTCTATACGGAGTCGGAGGTTTTTATGGGTGTTCACGACAGGTTCATTCTCACAGGATTATTGACAGGCAACAATCCATAGGTAAGCATTGAGGTGTGTACCCCTATGGCATCACGTACCGAATCGATGACAAAGTTTTTGAATATCTATAAAATACCTTTTTATTGATTTTCATTCCATCAATAAAGTTCACTGGCAAATGGGTGAGTTTTTCTGTCATGATTTAATATATTTTTACTCGTTCATTATCTTTTTCTTTGCTGTAGTCAAAAATCTGTTTCCTGTTCACTATTATTCGTTGTAGTGTCGGAAACAAGTGTTCGCACACAAATGATGTAGCTATTCTCTTCTATTCCATTCATATACAAGGTGAATTTTGGATCTATATATTTGGTAGATTCATACCATTTAGGTTGTTTGAAGAATACCCAATTATAAAAGCCATCTTCATTCTGTATCTCAATAGGAGCATCGGCAAAACGTTTCGTTATAATCTTCTACAAAATTAGAACAAGCGCCCGAAATCTATTCGGGTAGGGCCTTTGGCACGATATAAAGTGTAATCTTTATCCTTTTCTTCCTTTTTATCGCATGAGTGTGAATACTACTAAATCGCGCATCTCTATCATCACTTACGCCTACTAACTCTTTGTAGTTTTCAGGAAATTGCCAAGTGGTGTAGATTTTAGGAGGTATCTTTAGAGAATGATTGAAGCTTGCATTCACTCAAAGTAGGGATGAAAAAGACTATGAAATTGCCTATCATCAAAGGCAAAATAGTACATTCCATTTAAGAAAGTGTAAATCAACAAGAAAGGTACTGAGGCATATAGTGACTACCAATAAAGCGAAGAATAGCTCTTTTGAACACATCGTCCTCCAGTTTGAATTTGTTGAAAAACAAGCGATAGAAATAGCAGTGGAAGACACCAAGGGTCAAGGTACAGATTTGATAGAAAAATAACTCACTTAGGGTTTTCTCTTCAAAGAGATTTCATATATCCTAAAAGGTAATGACTGTATACACCAATACCGTTAAGAACAGATAGATATAGATATTGGTTTTATACTTTTTGAACTCAGGGACTTTGAGAAAAATAATAGTAATGGCATATACACATAGCCACTAAAAATATGACAGTAGTACCAACAGTTGCGGGTCGAACATAGTTGATGAAATACCCCTTAACTTTTTCATATACAAGTGTTATAACCTCCAAGATAGGGTCATTGTCTTTTAATCTCAAATTGACTTTCTTCTTCTGAGAGCAATACACTTAATTGATTTCTACTTCCAATGGGAGAAAAAGTGCTCACAGAACATTGTTACAAATTTTTCTTTATTGCCCCAAGTATATAATCAGTAAAAAGCAGAATGCTTTAAAGGACCTATCTCAAGGGTCAGGTGTTTGTCATAATCTTCATAGGCTGTACCCTGTAATCATATCTACTCCTAGTGAATGTCTTCTCCCAAGCAAAAACCTTGTGATTCATCAGAATAAGTAGCAAACTCTCTTTCTTTAAGTCGTACTTCTTCTCCTAAAAGTTTTGAAAGTATTTGTACTGTAAAGGGTATATTACCTACTATTCTGTAGCTATAAGGCAATAATCGTATAAACTTAGAGACTAAGAGCGTAGGGAAATCTTTTTGAAATACCCCAAAGTTCATAGAATATCCAGAAATTTCGTTGGTATTGAGTTCCTTAAAGCTATCTTGTTCAAAGGATTCTATTTCTATCCCCTAACTTAAAATTTCATTCTCAAAAAGGACTAAAAAGGTGCGAGCAGCTTTTTCTTCTTGTTTCCTTTCTCTGTAATCTTTGAGCATCGTTTCTACTCCTTACCTTGAGTTTCATTCTTGGCATGGTGAGAGACACCTTCGGGGAGTATATCATACAAACTATCGCGAGAAAGGCCTACCTCTATCAATTGGGTAGGATCGTAATTAAAATCAGTAAGCTTTGCACTTAGTACATCGGTACGATAACCACGCACAAATTGCCCTTGATGTTTTACTATACTCGTTGTCAGAGATGATTCTCTTTATCTAACAAGTGGTTTAATAGCACTTCTGCCCTTATATCATATGGTAAGTGTTTAATCTCATTTATAACTCTTGTTAGGTGTCCCATTTTGATAGTTCTTCAACGTTGCAAATATACAAATAAATTACAAAAGGTGCAATTTTTGTTTTATTTTTCTCTTTGAGCCTTCCAGCACTTGTATAGCGTTTTTGAAAGTACTCATCATTGAAATCATAGATGTTTAGCCCTTTGTGTGGTACAAGCCAATATCCTGCCATTTCTAAATACAAACCTACATCGGAAATAGGTTTAAAACTTATCATACCTAAAAACAAAATATCTCCTTCTTTTTAGTACAGTACGCCCTGTGAAAAAGCTGTAAATCCTTAGAGCGGAAGATGCCATCGGGAGTCTTGGGAAAGTAGTTTCATACACTTCACTAAACAATGCTTGTATAAAGTAAGAAGCATCAGCTCCTTCTTGTTTTTCTAAGGTCTTTTTCCTTATATAAGTGTCTTATCCACTGATTCTATAAAAAGCATAGAGCTTATAATTAGTGATTTTTTAGGTGGTACAGCCAAAAATAATGGAGTATTTCTCTTAAAGCTAATTCTCTTATCTGATAAGTTTTTCCCTTATCATCTACCAAGGTATATTGCTCATTGATTTGTTTCTTTTTGGGCTAATACTGCTTTTGTAGAAAGCATCGGTAGGGTAATGATAAAGAAGCTCAGCAAAGATAACGACTTGATGCAGGATAGTAGTAAAGCACTACCAATATCAAAAACAGACTAATTTATTTAACATTTTAATAGTTAAAAATTTTATTGATAATATGTTATTTTTCTCTTCGAAAAAGGACTTCATTTAAATCTTGTAATAAAAATTTCTTTGTCCAATTTTTGTGTGTGTCATAAATATAAGTATAAGCTCTCATATCTATCAAGATATTATTTCTATATGTTTGTTCTTCTATTATATTATTATTCTTATCATACTTATAAAAAGTTTTTATTAATAATCACCCCTTCTTTTTCTAATATCTCACATTTTATATTCTCTTTTTCATTATATTTTGTATATGTATTTTTCAAGAAGTATATTATTGCTAGTATATTTCTTTTCAATTAATCTATTTATATTATCATATTTATGTTATCCATTTCTCTTCAAAAAGTATTCTCATTGAAATAGATATATACTTCAGATTCATTACCTTTTTCATCATAATTATATAGTAATTTTTATGTAAATTCCCTTTTTGTGTAAGTTACCCATTCCTTCCAAAATATCCATACTGATCATATTTGTAATCGGAATAATATTCTTTTTCCCTTTTCTGTTATATCCTATTTCTTTTATCTTATTTTCCTTTTTCTGTATAAAGTACTCTTTTTAAAAATTATTATTCTCTAAGAACACTTTTTCTTCTGTTAAAGTATCCTTCTGAGTTATAAATATACTGGTCTTTTTATTTATAAAATCATTTATATAGAGGCTACTTACTTTCCCTTTTAAAATTTTTCTTTTTCCCAGTCTTTCTTCGAGTCCTTATATTCAATATTTTGACCATTACAAGCTATAAAAAGAATAGCTGTACAATGCCTTTTTCATATTTTTTTATCTATTTATAAAGAATGAATCTATAATTATATTATATCCTTATCTATGTAAAGCATAGCAATTTCATTGTAGCTGCTTTTATATCCTTAGATCTCCTTATACTACCATCCAATAACCCTTGCATTGACTGATAATCTATATGTAAAATTTTATATTCTTTCGGAAACATTGGTTGAGTCCTATTCCCCATAATCAAGAAAGTATATTAATTTATTTAAGCCTTCCATTTTTAGCATTTATAGCTCTTATATGATCATCTTTCCAATCTTCCATAAATTCTTTCTCACAGGAGTAGCCAATACATCAAGTGTCATTTTCGTAAGTATTCCTAAAATAGGATTAGCATTAGTTGCTAACACGAGTGCATCAGACACAAAGAGAATTAATATCCTCCACCTCCTTTTCTCAATTCCACTAAACTATTAAGACTACAAACATATTTGCCCAGTTTTAACAAAAAATAAAGTGTATTTGTACTTATTAGTGGTATTGTAGCTACATGATCTAATCCTCTTGTTTCATACCAATAATCAGGGAATCAAATGTTTGACCAATTTATCCTTTACAGTCACATTACTTGTTGAAAAATTTTCCAAATACTGATGATACATCATTTTTCCTGAGTGACTTACTCTATATCCAGCGTCTAATTTAGTCATAGTCATCCCTTTGAGATACTTGGAAGTTTTTCATTTGCAGTGTATATCATACTTGAAATCAAAAACTCTTCACATAGTCTTCCTATACGAATCTTTTTCTTGAATATCTTCTATAATTGTAAAAACATAGGATTTCTCTCATAATCAGTAGATTTCAGGAATACCATAATTGTATCCTGTTTTCTCCATTACTGGCTTTATAAATACATTACGATCATTTCTAACATTTAAGTAATTTTTCACTTTTTATCTGGAAGGTTAATTGTAATATCTTTTTACTATATTTCACTCCCCAATAAAGCTCAATTTCATAGCCCGTATCTTCTTCATATACTTATTCCAATCAGGTTTCAAAAGACTTCAAGTAGAGCTTTTTAGCATCTTTTATAATACATTCTTTGGGGTTTTCTATTTTATCATCCAAATTAAAAACTATCAACCCATATAAAAAGTATCATATTCATATAATTGTAAGCTAAGTTTATCCCCCATCTTGTATAGATGCTCCCATCATCTCTATATGAAAAATATACAGTGTCTTCTAAAGAAGCATTTGTGATAACATTTTCTCCCTTCTTTTTATCAGCACTCCACCATCCTTTTTATTAAAACACCTTTTTCTTGTGTAAAAGGTATTGTGAGGATTTCTTTTTATTTCCTCCCATTTTCCAAATTCTACTGCCATAATTTATTATTTTTAATCCAAACAACTTCATTATTTTTCCCGAGCACTCTATAGTATCTCCTTCTTTAAATTCACCTGCTACAAGTTTCTTAGCCAAAGGACGACGTAATCTTAGCACGAATGATGCCTTTAAAGGACGAGACCCATAGGTGGCATCATAGCCTTGTTCTGCTAAATGCTCTTTTTACTTCTGGAGCAATATTGAGTGAGATATTTATATCCTCTGTTAGGTTTAAAAAGCTCTAAATGTATTTCAAAGATTTTTAGCGCATTTTTCTTTGCTAATAGGTGCAAAAGGTACTATCTCGGTAAGACGTCCCAAAAACTCAGGACGGAAATAACGACTCATTATCTCTAAAAAGAGTAGATGAGGAAGGAATATTCTCTCAGTAAAGCGATTTGACAATAAAGTCGAGCCTCATATTGGAGGTAAAGAGGATAATGGCATTAGAAAAAATCACCTTCTTTACCCAAACGATCGTGCAACTTCCTTCGTCCATTATTTGTAGGAATACATCAAACACAGAGGCGTGGGCTTTTTCTATCTCATCAAAAAGTACGATAGAGTAGGGCTTTTGTCGGATTTTATTCACTAATAAACCACCTTCCCTCATAGCCTACATACCCGGAGGTGCTCCATAGAGTAAGGCTGCCGAGTGTTCTTCTTTGAACTCTGACATATCGAAACGGATAATGGCGTTTTTCATCTTGGAAAAGGAATTCGGCCAAAGATTTAGCCAATTCTGTTTTCTCTGTTCCCCTCGTAGGTCCTAAAAGAAGAAAGAACCCTATCGGTTGTCCTGCTTTGCTCAATCCGGAGCGATTTTCGAGTACAGCCTCACTGATAATAGCAATAGCGTGGTCTTGCCCTACCATCCCGCTCGGAAAGAATAGCATCCATATCACTCAAACGCTGTTTTTCCTCTTCTTTAAGTTTGCCTATAGAATATTCGTTTTTGAGAGATGAGTACGGCTAAGTCCCATTCGGTGATGTGAGAACGTTTTTCTTGAGCTACTTTTTCAGCTTCGGTAATGAGTTTGCGTCCATAGCTCAATAGGTTATCAGCAGTTTCAAAAAGTAGTAGTTTGTTCCTCCTCTAAAAGGGTAGAGGCATCTAATAAAAAGGAATACGTTGTTTGATATCGTTCAATAACCAAGCAGCGTGCGTTGCTCTTCTGTAAAAACCCTTGTGTATTGTCCTCCAAGTGAATTATTTGCGTAAGTAAAGCATTTTCTTTTTTAAGAAAGATGCTCCTGCCGTTTTCACAACTGACATTGTATGGTCTATGAGGTCTATCGCTGAGGCAGGCAGACTTTTCTCTTTTAATACCTTTTAGAAAGGCGTATGCTTTCAAGTGCCTCATCGGTTGTGGCCTAGATGATGGTGGTTTTCGTAAGCTGAAAGCGTTTGACGCAACTATTCTAAAATGGGTTTCATCATCACTCTTCTTGCAATTCTACCTTTTCAAACAAAGGCTCTAAACCTGATTTTTCTATTTTCTTGGTAAATTCATCGATAGTAGAAGTGACTATGACAGTGAGTCCTTTAGTAAGGATTCACTTTTAAGTAGATTTGCCATAGAGGAATCAAAAGAGTTACCTAAAAGTGCGTGTAATTCCTCGATGATAAGTACTGATTTAGGATATTGCTTGAGTTCTTGGGCAATGTTCTTGATACGGTCTTCAATCTCTCCTTTGTAGGAAGCTCCTGCTATGAGGGGCCCTATATCCAATTCAAATACGGCTACAGTTAGACAATACATCAGGGACTTGACCTGCTATAACCTTCTGTACAAAACTGATTGATATGGGATGGTTTTTCCTATACCTGAATCACCTATGATAAGACATTTTGTTTGCTAAATCGGCACAGTATTTCGGTAATTTTTGAGTTTCGGCAACTCTGCTAACAGGTATTTCTTTTGAGGCTTTAGCTTTGAGGACATCTTTTTATTAACACAATATTTTTTTGCAAAAACCCTTTAGCCGTGGAAGAAAGAGGAGCAGAAGAGAAAAGGTTTTTCGGCAGAGGCAGCAGGAAGAGGGGCGTTTCTAAGAGTTCGGCACGAGTTACGAGGATAGGTTTTCTATTTGGTCGAAAATTAAAAGCTACTCCTTGAGTACTCAATGCTACAAATACATCCCATAAGGAGATTTCCTCCCATCTAAAAATTTCTCGAATAGCTTCTGCTTCAGTGAAGATAGTGTCTATCACTTCATCAGGGTCGCAGGAATAAGTGTTGGTAGCTTTTAGAGCTTCCTCAATGCGCACTCTCTGCCCATTCTTCTAAATAGAACACATCAACGCCTTTTGGATTCTAAGAGCTTTAAGAGTGGTAAACTTCGTTGAGAACAGCTTTCAATAAGTGTCCGCCAGAGTAACGAGCGTTCATATTTTCACGAGCTATTTTCTGTGCTATCTCCAATGCTTTAGTAACCTCTGGGAGTGCATAGCTCAATTTATTTTCTTCCATTGTTTTATATTTTTTTATGATTGTTATTATCCTTTCTTCCAGAATATCTTCCCTTTTACTCTATAGTAAATGTAGATATTTTTGAATACAAGCATTATTAACGTCCTTTTGCAGGCGTAGTGTTTCTATTTTTATTTTCTTTCCAGAAATATCTTTTACAAAACTGTGCAAAGGTACTGATTTTATCGTCATTGATAACTACAGGGACCTGGTAGTTCTCACAAAGATATTCTTTGAAATCATCTTTGGTTTTAGCTTGAGAGGCTACCCTCACTGAGAAGCAGGATAAACTGTTCATTAGAGATATCAGGGTATTTTTCTTTGCAGGAGGAAGGGTATCTTCCTTTTTAGGAGTTTTTAGGAGCTACAGGAATATTGGTAGCATATCTACCAAGGGTCTTTCTGTGCTTTGCCCATAGGTAGTGAAAAATCACTATGGGGCTGTTCGTATTCATAGCTTTCCATATCAATAGGCTCTTTAGCTACTACGTGTTTTGGGAGCCACATAGATAGTTTTGGTAGCGATGTGGTCTAAATCTCCATTGACGATAAGGGTTATCTTCTTTTTGTCCTACACGTTTGAACTTATAGGTTACAGAATCACCCACTAGCATCAGTAGAGGAAGTTTCTCCAAAACTCCACTCGAATGAAAATGCCCCCTTGTTTTTGTCCTATGAATTTAGTAGTTTCACCTAAAAAGACCACATCAGGAGCTTTGATGGTTGGCAAGTAGCCTCACTTGTTGATTGAGAGAGAGGTAATGACAAGTACCTTTTGAGAAGTACAAGAGCCATTGATAGTAAGAGTTACCACATATTCTCCAGTCCTTTTCATAGGTGTGGAAAAGTACGCTGTCTAAAAATCGGCAGGAGAACCATCGCCAAAATCCCATTTCCACGATTTAGCATTTTTGGTCTTATCACCAAACTCAATTACTTCCTTCACAGCATAGTTATCGGCAAAGACATAGAAATTAGCCTCCTCGCAATCTACATGACGAGAACATTGAAAAAATAAATAAGAAAAATGCCAATAGAGCATCCCAAAACTCCAATAAATTTTAGGATCAAATTTAGGAAAAAACTAGTAGAGTTATGATTCATATAGTATTTTTATATTGTATTAGCCAACTTATAGTTGATTAAAAATCTCTTCGGTGCAAATTAATGCTTTTGTGAAACAACCAACATAAAATTCAAATATATTTTTGTTTTTAGCTTGTATGAAAAATTATGAAAACACTTATTTATCAGTAGTATATGAAAAACAAAGAAAACCAGCAAAAACATCAGTTCTGCTGATTTTTCAAAAATAGAGATATACAGGTTCTTTAAGGAATAAATACTACATTTTAAACCCTCTTGAGTTTCTGTTAAGAGTCTCTCTACAAACTCTTTTGTAGGAGTCGGGACTTTTGAGTTTCGCTTTTTGACTCTCTTGTGATAGCTCTTTATTGTGTCCTTCTGCCTCTTGTACCTCTTGTTTTTTTGGCTCCTTCTTGTGCCTCTTGTGGAGTATCAGAGGAGAGTGAAAGTTGTATTTTTCCTATCGAGGGCTGAGAGCTCAGTTTTAAGCTCGGAGAGCTGTGTTTCTTTTGCCCCATACTTTTTCGATGATTTCCTTTTAGAAGAGGAATATCCTTTTGAACAAGAGCAATCTCTTTTTCTTCCTTTTCCATCATTGCTGGGATTTTCTCAATGGCATTGACAAAATTCATTACTGCCAAGTTAGGGTCACTTGCCAATCGTCCGTTGTTGTAGGTGTACTTGATACCACCTTCTCCTTGTACAAAAAGCGGTTTTCTTTTTAAAGTCAAGTTCGTCTTTTTGGAGACTTCTGGTCTTTACCAATATCTGAAAACCATAGATACTTCCTATTTCTTGATATTCGCCTTTGGTACGGGCGTTTTGGGCATAATCTTGTAACTTTTTGCGCTAACTGCTTTTACACTGCTCTTTTCGTCTAAGCTTTCATCCAAGCGCAAGGCATTGACTACTGAGCCATCTTCTACGCACGGCTTTATCTGAAAAGTTTTGCTAATCTGTCTGAAAACGATACAAGCGATCTTGTAGGGCTTTCAAATCGCTACAGAGGTTATCTAAACGGTTTTTAGAGGTGTATTTAGAGCGTAAGAACGTTTGTTTTTCACTCTCTAAAAGCCCCAATCTTCTTTTTCCAACTTTCGCTTTTTTCGAGTAAATCAGTGTTTCCCTGAGAGAATAGCCACATATTCAGAATAGTTCATCTCGACTTTTCGTCCATAGCACCCTCATCAATGGTTCGTTTGCCCAGCTTATTGTTTTTAAGTTGGTCGATAAAGAGTTGTTTATTAAATAGTAGATTGAACTTGTATGAGTCCAAAGACTTTTTCAACAGCATAGATAATTACATCCACCTTATTATCAGCAAAAATATTTAGCCACTTCATTACCTTTTTACGAATGGCACGTCCGTCCCTTTGTTGTAGGTCACTGGGTCGCCAAGGGGTATCTAAGTGATGTACAGCAACGGCTTTTTTCGTGCATTAACCCCTGTGCCAAGCATATCGGTAGATCCAAAGAGTACCCGCATCTTTCCTTCGTTGGTGTCAGCTAATGAGTTGTTTGCGCATTTTATCGTTTTTAGCCTCTTGGATAAAACCGATTTCGTGAGCAGGAATGCCGTAGTCTTCTACTAATTTGCGCTTGATTTCAGTGTAGGGATTCCATCTCGTTGGGCTTGTAAGTACCCAAATCAGAAAAAGACAAACTGAGTGCCTTTCTGTGCTTTTGTACTTTTGATAATATTCATTGATTTTCATCGCACAATGAGAGGCTTTGTTATCAGGATGATCTTCATACTTATCAGAGATCATTCGCATATCTAAGTGACATTTTACGGGCATAATCAGCTGCAATAAGCATTTTGGCTTTTTTTCCTCGATTCGGATAGTGGTGCACGTCCCAAGAGGGTTGCATTACCCTGTTTTGGCAAACTCCATTAGTTTTTTGAATAAATACCTCTTGATCGGGTGTAGGGGGTATATTGTGTAAAATTTCGTTCTTTTCGGGTCTGTCTATCCCAACATCCTTTGCGGTTCTATAATCGGTTATTTCCGCATAAAAGTAATGGGGGTGAAATGTAATCGACTGATTACTAATAAAAAGCAGAATATATAATCTGATAAGGTGAACGACTAAGAAACGAGCGAGTTTCTTTCTCTTTCTTTATTCTGCAAAGTCTCAAAAAGAACTCTCTGTTTGATGTTGCAAAGATAGCGATATAATCTCATATAAGCAAAGTATTTACGTTGTTTTTCAATGAAAATCAACCTTAGACATTTCTAATTCTATAAAATCGCCATTTTACAGGTATTGCATATATCTATGAACAATGGTAATTTTGCAAAAATGATAATCAAAAAGAATTCTTTTAATCTTCATCATTCTACTTCAGCTGTTTCCACTGCTAATGCTACTATTTTGAATTTAGTTGTAAGTGATACTATATACCCTACTCGAAAAACATGTTTCTTCATTACATAAAACGATAGAACCTCGATGAAGTTCAGGGTTATTGGACAGCGGAAATTGTTTTCCATAAGAAAAAGACACCACGTTTATCAATACTGATTGCCTTCGAGTAAGGAAAAGGTGCTAACTTGAAGACTTAATCAGGAATATTCCGGGCATGGAATACGACAAGGCGAACAGGCAACTATCATTCAAAGGAAAGCCATTGAACGGCGTAAACATCAATGGCGAGACCTTTTATGGGCAACGACATTATCGCAGCGTTGGAGAATATGCCAAACCGATGCGGTGGAACTACTGAAACTGTATGACATGCTCAGCGCATTGGAGAAAAATGACGGGAGTAGATGATGGTGCCGACAATTATGTGCTGGACATCAAGACCAAATCACTCTACAATGGCAGCCTGACAGGAACACTAACGGCTGAACACGGCAATCGCGACAGACGCAGGGATGAGGTACAGGGGCAATCTATTCAATGCCGATGGCGAAAACACCTCGCTGACTTTGCGCCTGACAATCTTAGTAATATGAACATTGGGGAAACAATTTCCAAAACATATTGTCGGGCAATATCGTGAAGAAATTTCTGGTAAGAAAAATTACGCTCAATGCAAGCCTCTCACTCAATGCCTTCCACAATGGAAGCGAGAATCATGACTATGATGAGCAATATCTTTCATCGAGAACAAAATATCGGGAATCAATGCTGCTTTTCCTTGAGCAAGAATCACAGTAATGCCGCAAACATAAATCTGCAGTATAACATAGACAAAAAGACTTTGCTGAATATAAGTGCAATGGAAACTTCGGACGGTCAGACAACCTGACTGACAACACAACATACCCTATATGAGCGCAATACGGCTGCGGACACGCTGACCTCGTGAACGCTGTGAAATAACACAAAAAGCAATGGAAAGAATTACTCATGTATCTGCCGACCCTACACGGCGGATTGGCAAGGCTGGGGCATCATTTACCGTGAAGGCGACACTTTGGCGGTAACTCGAATGAAAACTAATAATACCAGCCTTTCACTGACGAAATTCCACCACCTGCGCAACGCTGTGGGCGGAGATTCACTACTGTTGCGCAATCTTTTGCCAACAACTGCCCACCCCTGCGCAACGAAAGCAGAATATCATTGCAATATACCCATCCTTTTGGCAAACAGTTGAAATTGCAGACAGGGTACGGACTGCATCACGAAGAGGATAGAAACACAAGCAACACTTACGACTATACTATACTGAATAGACCATACATAGATAGCCTAAGTTATGAGAACACACTATCTATATGTGGGCAGGAACTCACCCTGAGAATGGATTATAAGGGTAAGCAATGGAAGATAAACAGTGGCATTGATGTAGACCACCCGACTTTGAACTACGAAGGATGAAATTTTTCAGGGACAACTTCCAGCATTTCCAAAAAACAGTTTAACCATTGACTTGGAGACAAACAAACAATTTGAGCATTAAGGTTTAAACCGAATTTTTTTCCTGAAATTGACCTGACCTGACTTTTCCTGAAAATCGACTTTAAAGCTGTTTTTACAGATAAATCAGGTTTCTCTAACAGACAGGAAATAAATGCTAAGTATTTGGCTTTAAACTTAAAATCAAAAAATAAGTGTTTTCTTTTAATGTTTAACAGGGCTGATTTGACAGTTGGCGGTGGCAAGAAACTTTCAGGACCTACCTCATAGACAAGTTTCAAATCAAAAAAAGTATGATAGAAAACGGTATATGGATTGTAAAGCTTCCTCGAAAAATAACTTTTTGTGTAGGTTCTAATTGAAGGATAATGAACCTCCCAGAAAAATTTCCAAGACTCTCAAACATCAGGATTTTTGAAAAATATCGGAAGTAATGCCATAAGGAATATTTGATCACCACTTTGAAAGGAAATTTCGGAACTGCAAAATTCCTAAAATCACAACCGACAACTTGAACATTTCGGGCATCAGAAAATAATTTTCGTAAATGTTCAACCAAAGCTGTGTCGTTTTCAATAGCAACAACATTGTTGGCGATTTTTAATAAATGAACAGTAAGAAACCCCTTGCCTGCCCCAATATCTAAAACCGTATCCTGATTACTTATATTTTGCTTGTCTTATTGTATCTTTTATTAGCACTTTTATCAATAGTAAAGTGCTGACCCGTCAAAACGAACGGGCAATTTCTTTTTTGTCATTAGTAACTTCTTACAGGTGAATACTTTTGAGTTCAACTTATAAATGCAACTTTTTGGGTGGATAATAAGCAATAAAAACATTTATTTTTCAGAGAGGAAAGAGAGACAATGTCCCCCTTTCTCTCACTCTGAATGGATAAAGTTTGCTATCTTTGCTTTAATTGTCCGTCCAAGGAAAAAAAAGTTGCAGATGAGCAAACATATAACTGAGGAACAAAGGTATGCAATTTTCTATGATGTTGCAAATACCGATGAGCAGCAATAGCGGAAGCTATCGGAGTAGATAAAAGCACTGTTTACAGGGAGATAAAGCGCAATTGCGACGCCCGAAGTGGTAGCTATAGCATGGAGCTTGCCCAGCGAAAAGCAGACAGGCGCAAGCAGCAAAAACATCGCAAGGAAGTGCTTACACCGGCAATGAGAAAACGGATAATAAAGCTGTTGAAGAAAGGATTCAGCCCGGAGCAGATTGTCGGCAGGAGCCGCTTGGAGGGAATTGCGATGGTATCTCACGAAACGATATATCGCTGGATTTGGGAGGATAAGCGGCGGGGTGGCAAACTGCACAAATATCTTCGCAGACAAGGTCGCAGGTATGCCAAACGTGGTTCTAAAAATGCAGGGCGAGGATTTATCCCAGGCAGGGTGGATATTGATGAGCGTCCCGAGATAGTGGAACTGAAGGAGAGATTTGGTGATTTAGAGATAGATACAATTATTGGTAAGAACCACAAAGGTGCCATTCTTACCATTAACGACAGAGCAACAAGCAGGGTCTGGATACGCAAGTTGTCGGGAAAAGAAGCCATCCCGGTAGCTAAGATTGCAGTATGGGCACTGCGGAAAGTGAAAAACTTAATACACACAATTACGGCTGACAATGGAAAGGAGTTTGCAAAGCACGAGGAAATTGCGCAAAAATTGGAAATAAAATTCTATTTTTGCAAACCATACCACTCATGGGAACGTGGTGCCAATGAAAACACCAACGGGCTTATCAGGCAGTATATCCCAAAGGGTAAGGACTTTAGTGAAGTAACCAACAAACAGATTAAGTGGATTGAAAATAAACTCAATAATCGACCTCGTAAAAGACTTGGATACCTCACGCCAAACGAAAAATTTAAACAAATTATTAATCAGAATTCTGTTGCATTTGCAAGTTGAATTCAGCTTATAATAAGAAAGGAGATGAAGAATTTACTTCCCCAACAGGACATTTTATTCCCTAAAAGTGTTTGATGTTGATGGCATGCGAGTTTTTTTATTTATTGGAAACTTCCACATCCTGTGGAAAAAGCTCTATCCATATGTTGATTACAAAAATACGGAAAAATTTCAAAAGATACGTTAGTTATAGGGGATTATACAGACTTTGTGTTTGTTAATGGTCATGGTAATGCCCCAAATCGGGAATTGTCAAAATAAAAAAATAATAAATGTGGGGTAATACTCCAAATCGGGAGCTATTGAAATAATTATCTGATTATCAATGTACTTTCCAAAAGATAAAGTATTAGGGCAGAGTGGAAAAATCGTTGAAACTGGTCCTATGTAATCGTTCAAAGTGACCCTTTTGTATCATCCAAAGAGGGATTGGACATTCGCGGTACGATACGAGTATGGGTGTTATGATTTATCAGCATTCATTCTTCTCTACTCCCAAAGGATTTTGTCAGTTGTACTGCTTGCTGTTGTAGTCTGATGAGAATTTGGGAATAGGTTTCGAGTTTGCCGAGCAGTTGTTGAGCAGTGGCAACAGAATGATAAGTATTGAGGACTTTCACGACTTCGTTGTGACAGAACTCCTATCTTATGAGCCAAGGCAACGATTTCTGAGAGTTTCTCCAAGTAAGGTTCTTTTTGCAGGGTCTTTGGGTGATGACCTTAAAAGATTCACCAAGAAGCCTTTGCTCGGACAAAGTCGCTCTTTGTCTTTGCTCCCTGACTTGCGATAGAGTCTGATAAGTTTCTGCTGGTCTTCGGAATTAGGTATCTGATGTGCCATCTGTCCCATCGTGGGCAGGTGGCACATCTGCCGTCTGGCTTCTTTTGTTTTTGCTTCTTCATTGCTTTCTAATCACGACTTTGGAGTGATTTAATCCCTTTCGGGGCAAGGGTCTTTGTGGTACAAATGGCAATTTGTGGTACAAAGACACACCTTGCTGATGTAGAAAATGGGATTATAAGCTCCCTGCTGTGTTACTGCATCCATTGAATACAGTAACTCGGCGTAGGCTTGCATTCGAGGAATGCAGTAATTCAGAGTTTCCTCCATCTTTCCACATCTTCCTTGTATTGGTCGAGGTGTTCCCGCAGTACCTGTTCGACATATCCCGAAACGCTCGCTCCATGCTCACCGATTCTCCGCACCACGAAGTCTAACTTTCGTTGGGTTTCCTCTGATACATACACGGCTTTTGCGGTGGCTGTTGCGAAAGGGCTGGAGATATTCTCTGAAACTCGGATAATTGCTTTCTGTCCTTTGTTTTTCCCATTCTTTGATGAAATTCTTCGGTAGAAGTAGCCCTTTCTGTTGGCGACAACGCTGTTTCTTGATAGGACGGTTGAGAAAAATCCTTGTTACTCTCCTTGTCATTTTGTTCCTCAACTTTATCAACAGGCTCAAACCTTCTCTTTTCCTCTTCATAATCGAAGGGCTGGTCAAAATCGGGTAACTCTTCGGGCTTGCGGAGCTTAACGCCATAATTTCTATATTCTCAATGGCTTGTTCCAAGCGTTGTTTCCTTTTTTCATCTATTCTTGCCATAATTTCTTGGGTATCGGGTTATAGTGTTTTTCAAGCATGGCTTGTATGTCGCTCTGCTTGTAGAGTATCTTCCCTCCGATTTTGTAGAAAGGAAGCGTTCCTGAGTTTCTGTACTCTTGGAGCGTGCGTGTGCTGAGCCGTAATTGGCTGCAAACCTCCTCACCCGAAAGGTAAACCTCACCATTCAGCATCGGACGGGCGGTAGAGCAATACCGCTCCAACTTCTTCAAAGTGCCTTCCATCAGTTGTGAAAACAACTGCATCTGAGGGTCTTCCGCGTAATGATTTCATTCTCTGCCATAATTATTCATTCTTTTTGATTTCAATCCTTGACTGCATTCCAGCATTTCACAGATGTCGGTCTGTTTGTAATAACACTTATGTCCAATCATGGAGAAAGGGATTTTGCCCGTATCTCGGTATGATTGTAGGGTACGCTTGCTGATGCCTAAACGCTTGCACACGGCTTCGTTGTCGAGCCATTGCTCGGTCTTGGGAGGATTACCGATGAGTTTTTCCACACGATGGATAAAGTCTGCAAATTCGAGCGATGTCGCCCCACGCTTTGCGGTCGATGATAATGAGTTTCATTGCCTTAATTTTGTTTTTGATTACTTTATTGTTACTCAGCAAACAAACTGTTATGCAGTCCATTGCCGTACTTCTCGGGTGCAAAAGTAACCCCTCGGAAGCACCACTGCAAGAAATGAGGATAAGCAGGGAAATAGAGAGAAAGCAATAGAAAAACAAAGGAAATCCGTCTGTGTTATTGCGGTAATGAGATGAGGTGCCGGCTCGTTCCTTTTTATTATCTTGTTGTTTTTATCGATAATTCGATAGTTCGACAAATCGAGATGTCGAAGTGTCGATAGATAGTTTTATCGATAGATTATTTTGACGATATATAGTTTTGACAACAGATAGTCATGACAACAAATTGTACAAACAATAGATTGTCCGTATTATCGTCAGTCCTATCTGTTGTTAGTTGTTACGCCTTGCGTCCAAAGAGCCTGAGTATGCCGTATTCTTGTCGTGCCTATACTTCTACGGCAGCCCAGCCCTGCAAGGTTGGGAGAGATGAATACGACCGCATGGATATAGAAAATGGCAATACCACCTTGAAACAGAGAAAATCCTGCGGTGAGATTCTTCTCCATCCGCAGGACTCGACCTTCTGTCAGGGAGCAGACAGGCTGCCGTTGTACCTTTGCACGATAAGAAACGGCATCAGGAACTTTGCGTGCGCCGCCTTTGCCTACAACGCCTTCAGGCTTGCTTCCTCCGTCAGTCTGACCGTTGGCAGATTGTTGCTTCGATGAGCAGCACTATCGTGCCTGTCAGTTCGGTGTAAAGACGGCCGTATTGCTCGTCAGAAGCCAATGTGTCCGTCAAACCGAACTTGTCGAATGTGGCTTGAACAGCCTTGTTCGACAACAGTATAGGTACGAGTTTCTCTGGGAGCGGTGCAGGAAGTTCCCTTTCAAACTCGTTTTCCAACACGGATATAAGCGTATCGTACTTGGAAAAGTGCAGCCTTGATACAATGCCTCGCTTGCCATGCTCTCCGCTTCAATGTGTGTAAAGCCTTGTGCTACAGCATCGCAGTAAACCAGAGAGCCATATCTGCCCGTGCAGTGATAAACTCCGTATCTTGCAACTTTTCGGGGTGATGCTCACTCATGTAACTTCTTAACTTCAATCGGAAGTAGGAAAGTTCCTTTTTGTTCTTCTGTTTCATTGTTTTTCTTGTTAAAAAGTTGGACTTCTTTTTTTTGAATCATTCATTACGGCTGTTACATCCCAATTATGGGACTTGACTTTTTCGGTGTTCTTGACGGACACAGCCGTAAGGCTTTTACGCAGTACCCTTTGTATGCTCACTACCCATCAGGGGTTGCATTTCCTGGCAATCTTGCTCTTGGTCACCCGTGCATAAATCTCGGTCGTGGAGATGAAGCGATGCCCCAGCATCTTGCTCACCGTCTCTATCGGAAGTCCGTTCTCCAGACAGATGGTCGTGGCAAAGTGTGCCGTGCGGTGTGCGAGGTCGCTTGAGTATGCGGTGGCAGTCCTGCCTTAATACATATCTCCTGAATAGTTCTATTGAAATTACTGTTGCTGAGAACTCTCGAAAGAAAAGCCCCTCCCTTCGTCCGTGGCTCACAATGGCGAGTATTTTCTCGGCAACGGGCAGCAACAGGGACAATACTTCTGTTCTGTGTCTTTGTTCGACAGAGCGATATGTACCTACGCCCATCCCCGAATGTATAAACATCGTCCATTCGGAGTTTCTTTAAGTCTGAGAATGCCAGCCCCGTGAAACATCCCAAGAGGAAAATAAGTCTGCAATGGTTATCTGTCGAGCGGTGCGGACGGTAAGCCAAGAGTTTTTGCAGGTCGTCCGCCGTAAGTGCATTGCGCTCGTAGGTAGGCGTTTCTATGTCTATGAGTTCAAAAGGGTCTTCACGAACGTATCGCTCCTGCAATGCCTTGCGAATGACCTGATGCAAGTGGCGTAGGCGGTTGCCGACACTGCTTTCCTTGTTTCCCCAAGTCCCGAAGCATAAAAAGGCGATAGTCCTCAAGCAAAGTCTTGTCCACCTCTGTGGGCATACAGTCTGCCCTGTCCCTTACTTGCAGGAAATGAACAAAAACTCTTGTAGCTGTCCTTAAAAAGCCCCTGACAGTTGCCTTGCTTAATGTTCTGCCCTGCAATTCCTCCTGTATTCACAAACGGATTGATATAGCTCCGTAAGTGTTGGCATGGGGCGACTTTTGCTGCATATAACGCTCCTTGAGGTATTCCGCCGTGATATAGTTTCTTCCCTTAATGTACGTTCATAGAGTGAATGCAAGCACTCTTCTATTGAGTTCAGTTGCAGATTGATGCCGCTTGAATTACCTGTTGTCGCCTTGATGCACCCTTTTTCGGGCAAGCCACTCGTCGGGGGAAGTTTGCAACTGCGTGGAAAAACGATGAGGACGTTCCATTACAGGTGATACGGCAACGGATTACGCATAGTCCGTCTTCATTGGTCTTGCTTCTATCTATGTAGAATAGTATGGCAAATGTACTTTTCATTGTTCTGCGGTTTTAGTTGGTCAGTTGATAATGTGCGAGTTGTGGAAGTATTTTCTCTATGTCCAGAAAGACACGCTCGGGAGATGTCTCCGCATACACTTGCGTGGTTTTGATTTGACTGTGTCCGAGCATTTTGGAAACGCTCTCAATGGACACGCCCTCCGACAGTGTCATCTGAGATGCGAAGGTATGCCGTGCCATGTGATAGGGTCAGCGTTTTTCGAATACCGCAAAGCCGTGCTATCTTTTTGAGGTGTATGTTTACCGTGTCGCATCCGGGTATGGGCAGCAGATACCCTTGGGCGGTTCGTGTCGGAAAAGCCCTCGTGTGAATGCCCTGATAACGCCTCGATAATGGCAGTGGCTTCGGGAAGTAGGGGGATGTGGCACACGTTGCCCGTCTTTATTCTCGGCTTGCGTATCCAAGTCATTCCCTGCTTCGTGAAAGACGTGCTGCTCCGTCAAGTGATACACGTCGGTATAGGAAAAGCCCCGTCAGGCAGGAGAAAAGGAACATATCCCTCGACACTTTTTCATAGCCTTGCAATTTATCTTCTCCCAAGGCTGCGATAAGACCTACCTCCTCCCTTGTGATGTAACGTGAGTACCCACTTCCCAACGAATGGAATGGTTGATGAAGGGATAGGTGTCAATGATGTGCCGTTTATGCAGGTCTTTGAGCAAGGAAGCCAGCATGGAGAGATAGCCAGCTGAAGTGTTGAGCTTGAATCCCTTTTCTTTGGCGAAGTAGTCCTCCAAGTCTTTGATAAAGGCGATGTCGGCTTTCTGCACGGGAATATCCTCCACACGGTAGCGATACTCTGACGAAGTTTGCCAGATGCTTGTGAAAGAGCAACAGGCATTTTTAGTCTGCGTTCGCTGCGGTCTATGCCCACACGCTCACGGAAGCGGTCGATATACTCGTCTGTATGATGCAGCAGTCCTTGTGACTCACTGTTCAGTCCGAATACAAGCTCCCGTACTCGCTCTGCCGTGATGGGAGCATCGGATTTACCTGAAAGAGACTCATAAACCTTGTGTATGCTCACCTGAAGGCGGTCAAGTTCCTTGTTTACCGATACGGCTTCGGCACTCTTGCCCAGCAGTCGGTTTTTTGCGACTGTCCCACAAACGAGGAGTACACGAGCATTTGCAACTGAACTGTACCATAGAGCGTCCTGCGCTGATGCGTCCCATGATGGGACTTTTTTTCCGTTTTTTTGTCCTGCGTACCTCTCTTGAGGTAGAAAAAGCAGCTTGAATTTTTTTCTTTTTTTCCATTGTTTTTTTACTTGCAAAATTACACTTCTTTTGAGGAACTTTGAACGATGCAAAACATTGATAATGAAAGAGAAAAACCCGTTTTAGTTACCACTTTCAGCCGTCCTTTTTCCTTTCATCGTTTTTTTCGAACGATCTGGTAACTGAACTCCCTCCTTTTCGCTCCCTTTTCTGCCTGTTTCCTATGATGCAACCCTAAGAAGAAACAAGCAATATCCGCTGTATTTCAGTCAGATATGAGTTTTATGCCATTTTCTGCTTTCACTCCCATACTTCGGCGTAAAACTGCGCTAATTCGGGTACTTTGATAAAGTAGCGGAAGCGTTCTTTCTGCACAATGTTGTTAGCCACTGAAAAATTCGTAATCGGTGGTCTTACGGGCATGAGATCGCTGCCCAAGCATCGAAACAGTGAATTTGTTGCTTCTCTAAGGCTTGAGGACGCAGGTACTTAAAGAGCAAATAAAGCTCAGTAAGTGAATTGGAAATAGTAGTCCCCGATAAAAAGTAGCCCCCATATCCTTGCCAGTGCGCTCTTGAATAGTTCGCAAGGCAAAAAAAGCAGGTTGAGGGCTTTTTGACTGCCTTGAGAGTTCTCTAATCCTGCCACTCTATCGTGCCTTGTATTGAACATTAAGTTTTTGAACTTATGACTTTCATCTACTAAGAGGTGATCAATGCCCATCATCTTAAAAATCTACTGTATCATCGGTGCGCTCATTGATGTCGTGTTCTAAGGTTTTGAGCTTTACTTCTAGGTTTTCTTTACGCTTGTACATTCCTTTAATCATCGCACGAGAGACTTCACTGCCTTGTTTTTTTCCAACTGCCAAAGACTCTCTTCAACATCTTGGAGTTCTTCTTGCAAAATGCTCTGTTAGACCTCGGGGGATTGCGGTATCATCTTAAACTGGTCGTGGGTAAGAATCACGCAATCCCAATCATTGTTTTTTTGATGTCTCCAAAGATACGCAAACGCTTCTGTGGAGTGAAATCCTCCTTGCATGTGGTAAAGGATTTTAGCAAAAGGATAGGCACGGCGATAGGTTTTCGGCTATTTCGTGTACATTGGCTTTAAGCCCTATAATCATCGGTTTGTGCGCTAATCCTAAACGCTTCATTTCTTGAGCAGCACAGCACATAATAAGGGTTTTACCAGCACCTACCTCGTGGTCGCAAATCGCCCCATTGTTGAGCTTTATCATCCAAATAGCATCTTTCTGACTATCATACAAATCCTCTATGCCTAAACTCTCTCTATCAAGTCCAGGGGAAGGACTGAAAAAGAACCATCGTACTGCGGACGTACAAAACAGTTAAAAAGACTGATTGTACTGCTCAGCTAAGCGGTCTTTAAACTCCTGACTCTGCTCTAAGAGCCACAGAGGGAAAGCATTGCGTATTTCATCAATCTTGCTGTTTGCCAGTTGAATTGCTCCATATCGCGCACCTTGACTTCCTTGTCGTCTATCTTTATTTTCTTGGTAATATCAGGGGTGGTATTTACCAAGGCGTTTTTTTGAAGAGGGCAATACCATCGTAGGTTCTGCTCTCACTTTTTACAGCGTATTTCTCCCAGATATGTAAGTTCTTTTGTCGGCATTCCACTGAAAACTCATCGGTTTGAGCACTGTATTGCACACCTACCTTGGTATCGAAAAGCGAAGAGGCAAAATCACTATAGATTTGTGGGGAGATCCAACGCTCTCCCAAGTTAAAATCCAACTCTTCAAAAAGGAATAGGGGTAGGAATTACCCTGCCTGAGTCCCTCTAAAGCGTGCTCAATTTCTGATTGTTTAGGATGTTCAGGGTGAGTATTTTGATATGCTTCTACGGCTTTGATTTTAGTAAAGACATCCCCCGCTTGCCACTTTTGGGCAATTTGGTATTCGTCCTCTATAGGATTGTAAAAAGAGTTTGCCCTGTAACTGCGCTTTGACTTCTTCCTCATTGGTGTTAGAAAGCTCAGCTATGTAGGGAATATCCACCTCGCCCCTAATTCACTTAAGGAAGTGAGTAGCGCCTCTTCAGTAGAAATGTTTTCATTCTTCCTCAGAGAGAATACCACAGGCTTGTGAAAGATATCTGCCTTTTGATAAACACCGTTTTTTTGATACGCTCTAAGTAAGGGATTTCAGCGCCTGAGGCATCGGTTTTTATTAGCTTGATATTATCAGCACTATTTAGCCGACCATAGTTCTTGACAAAAAGTATCGTAAAGGGCATTAAGATTTTCTCTTTCCGTAGGATAAGGGGTATAGGTGGTAGCCTCTTTATGGTACAAGTCAGAATAAGCATCACGCAGAGCGATATAGGCAATGGCTTTTTGTCTTTCCAAAGAAGAAAGCGCAAGAGGCACAAAAGGTAGCAGCTGTTTTGTTCTTATTGAGATCTTGCAAAAAGCCCACCGTATCGGCTTGTACTACCAAAGTATCTTCTCTGAAATGAGGCAAATATTCTCCTCAAAAAGGTACAGGTTCTTTTAGTAATGATACTGCAGGAGGCGTGTAATACAAAGCAGGAGAAGCTTTTGAAAGCACCTCTATTTCATCTCCCTTGATTGATCAGGATAAGTAAAAAGAAAAACAAGTCCAACTTTTGAGCATTCCCCTAATTGAGAGGTAGTTGTTTTCTTCTTTGTTTTTCTTTTTAGCTCCTGTGGGTATAGTAGGGACTGTTTTTGCTGAAATGTTGGGAGGGCCACTAAAGTAGCGGTGGCTTCCTGCTCTGATAGAAAAATCAAAGAGACTTAGCTGAACGACTTTGGGTTCAACTTTTTGATTCTTAATTTCTTTGACTCTTTTAGAGGTGAGATTAGTATTGGAAATAGCAAAGGAAGGCTCGTTGATTTTGCTTTCAATTTCAATAAATTTCCTGCCGTTCAACCTTTTTACCTCAATTTCCTTTTTACCTCAATTTCTTGTGAATTAACCTCTTGTAGCTTAATTTGTGTTGTTTGGCTTTGTTGTGCTGTTTCAGTGCGATAGATAATGTGCTTTTAAAAATCGCTTAGGGATTCTTTCTTTTACCTCCTTGGCAATACCTTCTACTCCTTCACTATGGGTATATACCATTGCAGGCTGTCCGTATAGGTTGGTGCCTGCAAGAGCATCCGTACAAATAACGTTTTCTCTTTGTGAAAGATACTCGTTTTGTAGCATCCCCTGTGGTAGCCTTGCTGTATTGCAAAACCGCTCTTCTATAGGGTTTAAAGCGCCTCTTTGACTGTCTTTTGAAGGATAATAAGATCGCTTCCCTGCTTCGGTACCTGCATAATCGGTAAAGAGGTTGTTAGGCAGGCGCACGGCAGAGACAAGGCGCGCATTGAGAGCATCGCTTGGCGAATAATCTCATTTTGAGGGCTATCGGCTACCCCTTGAGAAGTGATATAGGCAAGGAGTCCTCCTTCTTTACCATATCCAAGCCCTTTAAGAAAAAAGTAGTTATGCACCCTACGGGAGGCTTTGTACCTTAGCAGGATCGCTACTACGAGAGTAACTCAAATCAAAGACAGCAGTATCGGAAAAAAGGGATGTTACTGGTTACCAAATCAAACTGGTTTCTTTTCAGTGGGCTGATTTGTTCGAAGCCATCGATATGTACTTGCTCCTCGGGGTAAAGATGAGAGAGCACTTTGCCTGTGAGCAAGTCCTTTTCAAAAGCAGTAACCACAAGAGAAGGATGCTCTTCTTTAAAAAGCACGGATAAAATTGCCTCCTCCTGCCGAGGGTTCTAACATTGTTTGCAGAGGTACGCCTGTTTCCTTTATTGCTGAAGCGATAGCCGAGGTAAGACGCATTAGTAGTATAAAAAGCCGTTAGCACAGAATTTCTAAGGCTTTGTACATAGTTTTGGTATTGCCTTTCATCAGTGGAATGTTCTCTAATAAGGGCATACAGACTCCTTACATCTTGCCAAAAAGACTTGGTCAGCTTTTGTCCAGTACTTTAAATCAGCTTTCAGACTGGTGGGGATTGAGGATAAACTTCAATCCCCCGAAGCCTGAATAGTGTTGCAAGAGTTCTCGCTCTTCTTGGCTTAGAAGTGTGCGCTTTTAGCTTCTCTAAATCGAAAGCCAATGCCAGTGCACGAGCATTGCGATTAAAACTCAGTCGTTTAAGATATGCCATTTTCTTCTATCCATAGTTCGATGGCACCCGTAAGTTCTGTATAGAGGGATTGATAGGCAGCGGAGTGCTGAAAATCCTCATCGATTTCATTCTCGTACTTTTTAAAGTAAGGAACCAGTTCTGGGAAGATTTTTAGAGCAAAGGGGCGCAAATCCTCATCAGCTAATTGAGTGTCGAACTCCTGAGAAACGACCTCAAAGACCATATCAAAGGGAGAGAAGAAGAGTCCCATCGAAGAGTACTCCTGAGGCTATTTTATCACATTCAGGAATACTGATACCTGCCTCAAAAAGCCTCTTGGTAAGCCTGCGCAGCATACTCACTTCTGTCCTTGATAAAGACAGTATCAGCTAAAAAGATTAGGAAAGCTCGTTTGTAACAGCTCTTTGAGTCTTAACTCGTAATAAGACAATGACCCTAAGGTACTGTCAGTGATCTGGGGTTTGGTTTGTGTTTCTTTCATTGTTAAAATTACTTTTAATGGGTTCAACAAATTTTAATTTTTACAAAGTGTCGTTCTGCAAAGATATATTTACCACGATTTTCCAAATAGGGCAAAAAGGCTCTCCTCCCTTTTTCAGGAACATCTGTTTTTTTAAAAGGGTTCTTCTAAATCCTGTGCTAAGAACTCTCTCTTTGAGCCTCTCGGCCAGTTCTTCCTCCTTGATAAAAGAAAGAACATAGCCCAAGCGCTGGAAAATAGAGACAGGTGTGAGAGGATTACCTCTGTAGGAAGTTCTTGCCAACTCAGATGTTTTTAATCCTTTGAATTACCTCTACTGCTTTTTGAATGCCTCCTATCTCTTTTTCATAGAGGAGCAAATCAACCGCAGTGAGCTCCAAAGAGGCTACCCGTAAAGTTCTTTCCTCTATAGAAAAAGGTAAGGTTTTTCTTTTTACTCCTATTTCTCTTAAGTCTTTGATATCCTTTTTGACAAGGTAACGAATCTTACTTTGTCCCCTAAAGGAATCCCTCAGCGGAGGTAAGGAGGTTATCACTGTAATTTCATTTGCCTGTAAAGCCTCTTTGGGAGATAGATGTACTTCTACTGCACTGAGCAGGGCTACATAGTATTCCCTTTTTAGGTGTTGCATCAGTGTTTCAATGTAGAAATAAGGTTTTCCCTCTTCTCTGATAGCTTTGTTATCAGTAGCATTACCAATGTCCACAAAACGGACGATGCTATAGATGCCATTCCAAAGAGGCAGGAGCTTTCCTTGCTTTTTAAGTGTCCCCTAAAGTATTGAGAATAGTTTTTTTCTTTAAGGAGAGGAAACACCTCTTTTTAGCTCCTGCATAGAAAAAGCTGTAAATACCCTTTTTCCTCCAATGATTGTATCCACTTTCGTATGGTTAGTCCCTTCATATTGAAAAATATATATCGTTGCAAAAACATTTGCAAAAAGTACTATATTATTTCTAAAAGAGCAAATATATTGAAACAAAAAGTTATCAACAGGAGGACTAAACTTCACTTAGGATATGGTACATAATCCGTTGTGTTAGCTCGCAGACTTTCTTTACTGAAAGTTTACCTAATCTTTGTTAGTATTTTCGCTTTTTGGAAGTTTTCTCAGGAAACTCAAAAGGCAGTTTCACCATTTTCTTTCAAATGTATATAGGCATCGAAAGTGCTGCCTGATTTGCTTTTTCATTCCTTTTTATCAGAGGTGTTTTCCTTTTTCAAAGAGCGTTTTGAGCAACTCATCAGTAAGAGGTTTGCCACATACATTCCTAAAAAAGCACATAACCACAGTCCTCATCAGGGCATTTGGCTACCTTTTCAAACAGTAATAAGGAAGCATTTCTGCATTTAGGACAGGTGATTTTTGAGTTTTTCTTTTTGGGGTATATCCATAGCCAAAAACGTATCAGTAAGACTATGGGTATAGGCTTCCATATCCGAAGAAAAACTATCGGGAGAGCTCTCCTTGTTCTATCTTTTGCAATTGACTTTCCCATTCGCCTGTAAGGGCAACATCGGCTATAGTAAGTGATTTTACCCACTCATATACCCTGCATTCCTTTATCGGTAGGAATAAGAGACTTTTGTTTGCGTTCAATATAATTGCGCTTTAAAAGCGTCTCAATAATAGCGGCACGTGTGGCTGGAGTACCTATACCTGCTCCTTTGTAATAACTCACGTTGCGCTTTATCTTCTAAGGTCTTTCCTGCTGTTTCCATAGCCCCCAACAGTCCTGATTCGGTATATAAAAGCAGGAGGTTGGGTGGTTTTTAGAAAGGATTTCAACGGCTTTTAATCTTTATACTTTCCCCTTGTACAAGTTCAGGCAGCACTTGATTGCTATCACCTTCATTGTCTTTTTTTCACTGTCTTTGGCAGTTTCATCAGAGTAAAAACCACCGATAGCGCGCCAACCCGCTTGTAACACTTGAACACCTTTTTACCAAGAAGTCAGTGTGCAGAGCCTCCAGTAGAGTCTTTTTGCACTTCTTTTTACACAGGGGTTCAGATACCGCTTCCAAAAGTCGGGTGGCAATCATTTTGTAAATAGTGTTTTCTTTTTGCCGTAAGGTTGGTAGGAAAGCGCTCGGTAATAAGAAGTCCGTGATGGTCTGTTACTTTCAAATCATTAACCATCTTCTTATTCAGCGCCCCAATTTTTCACAAGTTTAGCTTCGTTAGCGTATGCCTCACTTTCTTGTAACAAACGTATCAGCTGTGGGATTTCTTCCCATACATCCTCTGAGATGTACTTACTACCAGTACGTGGGTAAGTAATGTATTTTTTTGCTCGTAGAGACTTTGAGCGATTTGCAGGGTCTCATCGGCTGAAAAGTTCCATTTTTATTAGCTTCTTTCTGAAGACCTGTTGAGATCATAGAGCAAAGGAGGTTGTTCTTTTACCACTTCTTTTTCAGTGGAAATCACCTCGGCCATAGGAGATTTTTTTCTAATTGTTTTTGTAAGGCTTCAGCTTCCTTTTTATCCTCAATTTTAGCTGAGATACTGAAAAAAATCAGTATAGCTTTTTGGTGCTTGAGTCGTAATTGGTAAAAAGGTTTCTTTTGAAAATGTATGCTCTAAAAATCTTTTTACAAACCATTGCTAAGGTAGGTGTTTGCACCCTTCCTAAGGAATAAATCCCTTCACCCTACGGCTATACTCAGGGCTTGGGTAGCATTGATACCCACCAGCCAATCAGCCTCACTACGCTTTTTGAGCAGAGGCATACAGCAAATCAAAAGCACTTCCTTCTTGCAGATTGGCAAGTCCTGTTTTGATACCTTTTTCGGTTAAGGAGCTAATCCAAAGCCTTTGAAAAGGTTTTTGACAGTGCAAATATTCATAGATATAGCGGAAGATCAGTTCTCCTTCACGACCTGCATCGGTGGCTACAATAATGGAACTACACTTCTTAAAAAAAGGCTATCAATGATTTTTAAGCTGTTTCAAAGCCATAGGGTCTGACCTGTATCCTTTCTTATCTTCAGCGATTTGCTTGGGTACCAGCACAAAGGGATGAGGTAAAATGGGCAGGTGTTCTCTGTGAAATCCTACACAACCATACGCCTCTGGAAGGGCTAATTGCACCAAATGTCCCAATGCCCAAGTAACAGCATAATCATTACCTAACAAATATCCATCTTGTTTTTCACTTGCTCCCCACTATAGCGGCAATCTCTCTTGCCACACTGGGCTTTTTCTGCTAATATAACTTTCATTTTTCTACATGTATTGAGGTTAAAAAATTAGAGTTATACTTTGCGTCCCTTGGACTTCTTAGCAGTTTCTTTTTGAGCTGTTTTTCTGATTGCTTTTGAGGGCGTTTTTTTCTTCTTTGGCTTTTAGAAGTTTCAGCTTTTTGCTTGGTAGAAGAAACTTTATCAGTAATGTCCTTTTGAGGATTGTTAAAGCTCATCTCTACCTTGCCTTTGTCCTTGTCAAAAAGTAAAATAACCGCTATAAGTTTTACCTGCTTTGCTCTGTAAACCTTCTAAATAAATAGGATTACCCTTGCTCAGTTCCTTGTGTTGCTCTTCGGTAAGAGTTACCCCTCGTATGACTGTAGGAGCCTCAGTGAGTTTCTCTTGATTAGCAAGTTTAGGAGCTTTGTCTTCAAAGAGAAATTCCACATAACGCTTGTCGGCATTGAACTGCACGGTTGCGTTAAAAGGCTCTCCTTTTTTAGAGATCATTCCCTCGACAAACAGAGGCTTGCCTTCTTTGAGCGTTTGTTTTTGCTCCTGGGAGAGTTTGACTCCTTTGATTTCATCGGGGACTTTGATGTGTTCACTGCGCAAGGCAATGATTTCGTTGGTGAGCTTGTCAATGCTGATGATAGAAGGGATTTTTCTCCCCTGTTTTTGCTATTGGTAAGTTCAACCGTACGTCCCATATTTCCTGTGGTAAGCAGGTTCTTTTTATCCTCTTCTGAAAACTCGTGACCAAAGAAAGGATAATCCAATTGTGGTTCCTTACGCATCCCGTGAATGGCTACTGCTACTTTTTCCATCAACTTCCCTTAGGGATAGACGAGCATCAAAGCGGGTTACTGTAGAGCCTAAATTGAAACTAATAGGTACCAGTTCATTGGTTTTATAACCTTTTAAGAGGGGCCTAATAGGTTCCTCTTCTCTAAAGACTCTCGACTCACCCCTAAGTTTTTGTAGCGTTTCCCAATCAATAGCATCAGGGTTGTACTTGAGTTCCTCTTGGGCAGGAGTATTTTTGAGATTGTGCCTGAGCAGGAGCTTCTTGTGCTTGCGCTTGAGCAGGAGCTCTTGTACTTGTGCTTGAGCAGGAGCTTCAGGAGGGGTCTGAGCAACGGCAGTCTCTCCTTCTTGTTTTAGAGTAGCTGCTTTTTGCTCTTGTTTGATATACTGCTCAGGAGATACTTCGTACTTCTTGAGGTATTCCTTACCCTTTTCAGTGAGCTTTGCCAGATGGTTTTGAAGTTTTTTTCTATCGTATTTACCGATTTTTTTCTATCGGTATTTTAAAGAAAAGAAAAACGAGAAGGGTTCTGGGCTTGGCGCATAAAGTTGCTAAAGAAATTAGACAGCATATTACCTTGCTTGTCTACTTTCATAAAGTTATCCAAGGATTTGCTGTCAGCAGGAGCCGTTTTTAACTCTCCTTTCTCATCAATTCCTTTTTACTGCCTTAAGCTGTTTTTTTCTTCTTTGTCAAAATACCAGTAGGATATCAGATAGTTGTTCATCCACTGGAATTTGATTGTCGTAATTTGCCGTATCGGCGTGTTGATTTTCTGCCATTATTTAAACATCTTTTTTTAATTTGGGGGTAAAATTACTCCCTTTGTAAGACGTCTAAGAGAGGCTGTCCTTTTTTAGGGCATAGTATTTCCGTTTTTGGCTTTTAAGGCTGTTACTGGCACACTGAAATGTTCTCGGATAAATTGATGTACATCCGAGAGTTTGTAGTATATTTTGCCTGATATGGTATAATAAGGCAGTTTGCCATTGAGCGATACCTCTGCAGGAACGTGCAGAGATTTTTAAAGGTGAGCATCAAGTCCTGATTGTCCAAGAGTTCCTCACCATCCAAGCTGTTTTTGCGTTTTTTTCAGCTTTTGTCTATTTGCTCTTTAAGCAAATCAAAACGATCCATAATGCGTTCCATCCACGCTATAAAATTCTATTCTGTCGATTTCCATTTTTATATTTATATTTGTTTAATACTTCGATTGTTAGATCTTAATCTTAGAACATCTAAAAAGTTCTTCTTATCCTTGTGAGTTCTTGTTATCCTCCAAAAGTTCTTTTAGCACACTGCCCATTCCTAAGAGTTGGTCATTACCCTCTTGAGGAACTAAAATGCCCATTTCTTTTTAAGGTGCGGATATAACCTTTTTGCGGTGCGTTCCTTTACATCAGTCCTTTTTGAATTTCTATGTTCAGCTCTTGAACTGTCCACAAAGTTCGCTCTTTAAAAAGAGGAGAAACTAACGAGGCTAAGGTACTGGCTTTATTGGGTTTTTGGTCTTCATTTTTTTCTGATTGCCTACATAACTAGCATTCCCAGCTCATTGTTCCATCTAAAAAGTATTTGTGGGGTATCGCTAAGACTGCCATTGCGTATTTTCATCGGTTTGACCGCTGAGATAGGACTGTTCTTCTCCCTTTCGATAGAAAGCACTGCCGTTGCTTTGCGTTGTAGTTCAGAGCCTAAATGACCTCGGAGTTTAAGTCCGCTGGGGGTGAGGTGCAACACGCATACGATACAGGTTTTGTAGTTACCTGCCAAAAGGTAAAGCTCTTCTATGAGTTCCACACTTTCTTGCTCGTTATTCACAGCTCCAATAAGGTCGGCTATGCCATCGATGACCACCAAATGTACGCCTGCACATTGGTAGTAAAAACTCTCCAAGCCTTCACGAATGACCTTTAATCGCTCTCTGCGAGGGAGTTGGGTGAGGCAAAAGGCGTGTAGCAAATCAGGAAGAGAGGTTAGTTTAGCTCTTTTTAAGCAGTTTGCTGATGTTTTGATAGAGCTGGTCTTGAGACTGTTCTGTATCGAAAAATAGCACCACTTTATCTTTTTGGGCAAGGCAGTAGCGTTGTGCCCAATGTGTCAATAGGTAGGTTCTTACTGTTAAGACAACCTGCAATGAGGGCGCTTACATACTGGCTTTTGCCTGTACCTTCGCCTCCTGTAATACCCAATAAACTACTCTGTACTCCCTACAGGAGTTCTGCCAATGGAGATGATTGTTTCTTGTTTTTGGGGAGGTTTATCCCATTGATTTCGCAGTTTTTAAGCAGTGATAGGGTTTCTTCATAGTGTTTGCTAAGGGTCTGATAAAAGAGTTGTAATAGGTCTCTACCCGTTTTGCCTTGCGCAAAAATAATCGGATATATCTTTATCCTTTTTAGTACCTGAAAGAGGTAAAACTAAACGAAATACTTCTAAAAGGTGCTAATTGGGCTTGTTGCTCTAAAGAGGCTCTTTTACCTGTTTCGTCGCTATCGAACAAAAAGGACTAAAATGTCGGAATCGCATTTTTAGCTTTTGGAGTTTTTGTAAAGGAATGTGGGCTGTTTCGCTATTGAAACAGATAGCTCGAAAAAGCCTCTACTGGTTAAGCTCATTACATCTTTTTCGCCTGCGGTGATAAAAAGAATGTCGCCTTGTAGAGGTAGCTGAGACTCACCAAAGCAATAGTTTTCGGGATTACCTCCATAGAGAAAACGCAGTTTAGAAAAAGGGACGATAGACCTTTAAATGCTTTTTAAAAAGGTAAGCAAACATCCACTCATTATAGGTGGAGGTAATAGTGTAAGGTTTGCCGTCTTTTATTGGTGCTGAATAGCTTTGCAGAGAGATCACGTTGTATTTGTTTAGGATTTCTTGGGTGATGCCGTATTTCTGCCAATAGGCTAACTCTTCTTGGGTAAAAAGGTTTTTGGGTAAATTGATAAGAGATAAATTTTTGGTTTCTGGGGTAGTACTTTCTATGGTGATAGTGGGAGGTATTGGAGGTTTTTGTGTAATTATAGAGGTGGATTCCTCTAAACCCAGATGTAAATCTCGATTGATAATTTTTAGGATTTCAATAAAAGTCAGAGGCATTTCGGCAATCCAATTGATAGAGGTAACCTACTAAGAAAAAACAGTCACCCCTAAAAGTATCGTTGCCAAAAATCTTTCATCTTATAAATCCCCTGTCTGTCCTTATAGATATTGCAGGAAGCATTTTTATCGTCATAGAAAGGGTTTTTAAAGTTTTTACCTACCCGCCAGTTGCCTTGTAGATAGTGCTGGAAGACCTGTAGTCCTCCTTCGGTTCTACTTAAAATATCTTGCTTTTTTTCAACATAACCTTTAGCTTTTTTTGAGTGAGGGATTGCAGGTAGCTTTCAGTGTTTTCTACCGATTGACTGATAAGGAGTTTGCGAATACTTCCCAAGGTATAGAAATACTGTCCATAGATTTTGGAGTAGGTGATTTCATTGCGTTTGCGCATTCGCCATAGGGTTTTCTCACTTAGGTGGAGATATTGACAGATTTCTTTTTGGTTAAGCCTGACAAACTATCCCACTCAATAGGCTCTTGCTTGAGTTGGTTTTCAATGCTTTGGAGTTGCTCCATAAGGGCTTTTCCAAGCAGATTCTTCAATGGTGATTAAATTCATTGCGTATAGGGTTAAATTCTCGGCGGCAAAGTTCTGACAAATACCAAAACATAAAACAGCCAAGTACTACCTATTGAAATGTGCATTTTAACGCAGTTGAAGTGATTTTTTTATTTATTTTGTTGGTTATGAGTGTATTACAAGATAATTGTAACGTATTTTTGGGAGTATAAACTACTTTTATAGGAAGAAATGTCTAAAAATGCCAATGGGCTATAATGGGCTTTTTAGAAATGGAGGTAAAAGTGTGTAGGAGTTTATATAGAAGAGTTAAATTGAAAAATAATAAATATAATTGAAAAATAATGAATATAATATTTGATTATAAATCTTTCTCCCTAAAAAGGAAACTGTCTATTTCTCTAAAAACTGATTAAACAATGTTTAAACGTTTTTATTTGAAGTTAGCAAAACTACTTTTGGTCGGAGTTGTTTATATGATCTCAGTAAAAGCCGCTTTTTAAAGCATCGAGGAAAGGTGTAAGGTTCTTTGAGCGTCCTTTCATACGATGAAAAGTGTGATACAGATCTCCCAATTCTACCTTGAAGAGCTTTTCAAATACCGCAGTTAGCTTCTTGATAGAAACTTTTTCCTGATGAAATGCGATTGGTAGCATACAAACCATAGATTAGCTCTATGAGCTCGGTCTTTTGCCCTGTCCATTCTAAGAGATTTAGAATTTCTAAAAGGCATATCTTCTTCTTCACGAGTACGAAAAAGATAATCGGAGAGTTTCTTGGCAGCCCCTATCCTAGCAACTTCAAAGCTACGACAAGTAGAAAAAGGCTCCATCAAAAGAAAACAAATACCCCTCATTGCTTTGAGGAAGGTAATCATAATTGCGAGTAAAAATACTCTACATCGCGATTGGTTCTTCCTAAAAGCAATGTAACTAAAGAAATCGGTTGCTTCTAAAGTCTCTGACTCTTTAAACCATTGGGCTTCTTTGTCTTTTTAGAAACTTTTTAGCAGCCTCAGTAGAGAGTAAAAGTTGCTTTTACTTTCTATCTGGTAGATCTCATTATAGAAAAATGAGTCTGCTAACAATTTGAGGTTGTACCTTGCGGAAGAAATGTATCTCTTCTGCTTGGTTAACAAAACCTCGTTGCAGTACCTCTTCCTTAGCCTCCTTTAAGAGGTCTTTTTAGGAATTGTACCATTTCTAAAGATTCTTTAATCACGGCGGATCCTTCCAGCGTAATTTGGCGTTCTCTTACAGCCAACTGATTCAAAAAATTTGTTGAAACATAAATTAATTATTTAAATGATTTATTGCGCTATATTACAAAAACAATGATATACGCAAAATACTTCATTTTTTTAAAACAACTGGTTTGCAGGAGATTTACATTAGCTCCACGCAAACGTACGTGCTGCATAGGCTTCTGTAGAAGCTTCATGCAGCAACGCACGCTTTGCAGGGTGCAAAGGTAAAATTTTTGTTTATATTGTCAAGATGTTGTACCTTTTGCACCCAGAAGTTACTGAGAAAAATAGGTATAATCAAATGAAATAAGAACCATTACTAAATCGTTACCTACTCTTATTGTAATTCCTATATCTTCTTTATTTTGAATAGATTATAAAAAACAATTTTTATTTTCTGCAAAAATACATCTTTTTCACTATTTGCCAATTTTATCTCAAAAAAATAAATGTAATTTTGCAGCCTAATATTTTGTTTCTACTTTTATATGGAAAACCATAGTTTAAATTTTATAGATTTGTTTGCAGGAGCAGGAGGGCTGTCAGAAGGCTTTGTTCAGGTAGGGTACACCCCTATAGCACATATAGAAATGGACAGACACGCTTGTGACACCCTTAAAAACTCGAGCAGCTTTCCATTGGTTAAAAGCTAATAACCAATTACATAAATATAAGGAATATCTATATAAAAACAAGAAAAAGAAGATGGAAGTAAGCTCTGGGCACAAGTTCCTGAAGAGGTTATTAATAGTGTTATCCAATCTGAAAATAGGAGAAAATACAATTTTAAATTTATTTAAACAAGTAGACTCTTTGATAAAAAACATTGATCTTATAATAGGAGGTCCTCCTTGTCAAGCTTTATTCTATTGCAGGAAGAGCTCGATTAGGTAAAAGCCGTTGAAAGTGACCCTCGTAATGATTTATATAAGTACTACATGCAAAATTCATAGAGAAATATCAACCTGAAATGTTTGTTTTTGAAAAATGTTTTAGGTATTAGAACAGCAAAAATGGAGCTCCATTTCAAGACCTAAAGAAATTAATTGATGAAGCAGGATATATAATGGAAGACCATATACAGTTAGCATCTGAATATGGGGTGCTTCAAAAATAGACAAAGGGTAATTATTGTGGGATGGAAGAAGGGATCGTCTTATAAATATCCCTATTTAATAAAGGAAGTAAATAGGTATGAGGTTTTTGAAGGATTTATTCATTGATCTGCCTCTTCGCAAGCATGGTGAAGGAGAGCTTTGTTCTCCTATTAAGTATACTCAACCTCTTTCAAAAATGAAATATTTGGAAGAATCTGGTATTAGAACAAACGATTTTGATTTTTACTACACAACACATAGCACGTCCCAATAATAAAAATGATAGAGAAATATATCGAAGAGCAGTAGAACTATGGCTCAATGAAAGAAGAAGAATAAACTATATAGAACTACCCTCTCACTTACAAAAGCATAAGAATAAAGAATCTTTTCTCAACCGGTTCCAAGTAGTGGATCCTTATGGATACTCTCACACAGTTGTAGCTCATATCGCTATGGATGGGCATTACTTTATCTATCCAACCTTGAATCCTACAATTGAAAATGTCCGTTCTATTACTCTAAGGGAAGCTGCACGCTTACAATCATTTCCCGATGATTTTTATTTTGAAGGAAGTAGAACAGCTGCTTTTAAGCAAATAGGGAATGCTGTACCTGTAATTTTAGCAAAAAAAATAGCTCAAAAGATAAAAGAAATGTTGTTATGATTGAAAATACAAATAAAAAAGGAGACTTCATTTTTCGTCCTAAAGCTCGGTTAATTAAAACCATAGGGGAAGAACTTATCAGTAGTGATAATGTTGCTGTTGTTGAGTTGGTTAAAAACAGCTATGATGCTAACTCCAATAGTAACTATTACTTTTTTGGGAAATGTGAAGCACAGGGAAGAATTATTCAAAAATTACTTAAGTAAGGAAGGAGCCTCTATAGAAATATACGATCAGGCTTCAGGAATGAGCTTTTGAAACTGTTAAATCTGCTTGATGGAACCAGCCACAGATTTTAAGATACGAATAAAAATAGAAAGTTTACAGGGTGAAAAAGGTATAGGGCGATTTGCTTCCGCTAAGTTGTCTTCAACCTTAGAGTTAATAACAAAACAAGAAGGGGGAAAAGAACTTGTGGTTACTTTTTAATTGGGAAGATTTTTGATAAAGATGATTACTTAGAGAACATACATATACATTGGGAAGAGAGAGAACCACAAGAATTTAAAAAGAAAAATAGTGGTATCCCTCCTTAGATTAAAAACTTAAATACTGATTGGGATACTGAAAAATAAGGACATTACGCACAGAACTCTCTCGATTATTAAACCCAATAGTACCAGTAGAAGATTTTTAATAGAGGTCGCTATACCTGATGAATTAAATAAAGATGTTAATCTTAACTGGTATCATAGAAAGAACAGAACTTTTAAATAAGCCTAATTATTATATAAAAGGGGACTATAACAAAAGAAGGAGATCCAAAAGGATTTTATTTACTTTAGTAAAGAAAAAGGGAAGGAAGAACAATTATTCATAGAAACAAATAAATTTATTCCAGTAGTATGTTAAAAGCCCCTATTATGGGTGAATTTTTCTTTTGAGTTTAGGAGTATGGAATAGAGATAGAGATAATTTAAGAAATTTAGGAAGAGAAGTTGATTTTAAATATGGAGAAGTATACTAGATGAGCAATCAGGAATTAGTATTTATAGAGATGGGTTCAGAGTTTTACCTTACGGAACTCCTAATAATGATTGGGTACGATTAGATATCCGCCGAGTTAATAATCCTCACCTTACGTTTAAGTAATAATCAAATTGTAGGATATATACTTATCAGTACAGAAGAAAATCCTTTACTAAAAAGATCAGAGTAATAGAGAAGGAATTGTTGAAGGAGAAGCATTTGATGATTTAAAAGAGTATATCAAATTAATATTAAATGAAGTAGAGCAACGAAGATATCAAGAAAGGAAAGATTTCAAACATCTGATCCCAATGCAGATAAAAAAATTTATTTGAAAAAGCATCATTAGATACAATAATAAAAAACGGCAAAAGAAAAAGTGCCAGAACAGAAAGAGCTTATAGAAACCTTTAGAACAAAATATAGAGTTAGAAGATGTTATCACAAATGCTCAAGAAATCATATCAAGATATAGGCGTTTATCTATATTAGGACAGTTAATTGATACTATTATACACGACGGTAGAGGTTATCTTCAAAAATAGATGGACGTTGTTATTTAATTTTTAGAAGAACTAAAAGAGGAACTATTAAATAAGACTGAAATAGAAGATAATACAAATAAAATTCAGAAAATACGTAAGGATTTTTCAAAAATTATTTGAAAGAATAGAACCTTTTGGAGGAAAAAGAAGAGGAAAAGTTCACAAATATAGTTATAGAAGAACTTATAAAAAGACCAGTTTTTATTATATAACAGGGAAATATCTAACTTGAAAAATTCAATATAGTATTTCTGAAAGTAATCATACAATGAAAATAGATAAAGCCGATTTTGGAATTATTTTTATGAATCTAATCTCAGAATTCAATATATTGGCTTGCAAACAGTGATAAAGCAAGAAAAATTGAGGTGGAAGTGTCTGATTCTTCAGAAAGTATTGATATTGTTTTTTTAGCGATAATGGTCCGGGTATAAAAAGAAGGGACAGAACAAAGTATCTTTAAACCTTATTTTTAGTACTAAACCTGATGGAGTAGGTTTAGGACTAACAATAGTAGGGGAATTAGTGTCAGAATATAAAGGAAAAATTGATGCTAATTGATAACGGTCCCCTAGAAGGTGCAACTTTTTAAAATAATGTTTAAAAATAGAATATGAATAATACATTAAGAATATTATCTGTAGAGGATGAAGAAGAACAACATGATATACTAAAGAGAGTGTTTAGTAAACCTATTTTTCAATAAAAATAGAATTTAAGGTAATAGATAATTTTTGAAAGTGCTATTAATGAGATTACTAAAAATGATTATCATATTGTAATATTAGATATTTATAGAGGAAAAGCCTGATGATAATATCGACGAAGGTGAAAAATTCTCAGAGCAATCCAAAAAGAGCGTTTTTATACCTATTGTTTTTATTCAGGCAACACAAAAATGTAGAGTCATTAAGATCTCAAATGGTAGGAGTAGTAACTAAAGGAAAGGAAGAAGGGATAGAATATCTTAAAAAGAAATTGAACGTTTAGTAAAGTCAAATTTACCTTTTATTAGAGAAAAATATCCACAATCATTTAGAAAAAAGAACTTAAAGAATATTTTTGGAATATAATCCACGAAAGGAAAAATATTTTTCGTGCAGATGAGGAAGATTTTTCATTAGGTTATTTAATGTTGCGTAAGTTTGGACACTCTCTTTCTAAAGAAAAATAGCTGAAATACTTGGTGATTATACACTAACAAGCGAAAAAAAGCACACCCAATGCAATTTTATATCTATCCAACAGATACTAATCAAGAATTTGAATGCGGAGAGATTATAAAATCTAAAGAAAACAATGAGTTTTTGTCATTCTTACTCCAAGCTGTGATTTTATAGAGACTTCAAAAAGAAAAAGAAAAGCAGAAAGAATTTTTATTGGTGCAAGCCTCTTCACTCAACACAAGAGAAGAATATATAAAATATAAAACTAAAGCTTCTAACACTAATAAGAATGAACTTGAAAAAACTCATAAATTCAAGCAAAGGAGATCGTTACTTTTTCTACCAAAAACTCCTTTTATAGAAGAAAATAGAGTTGTTGATTTTTCAGAATAAAGAAATGGTTAGTTATGAAAGTTTAAGCTGAACCAAAAACTATGAGAGGATTGCCAAATTAGATAGTCCGTTTGCAGAGTCTATGGTAGCAAGTTTTATCCGTTATTATAATCGCATTGGTTTTCCTGATATAGATACTGGATTATATTCTTAGTAATCTATAATATAGATGCCTCCACGACTTCGGAGTGCTACATTCTGCGTTCTCATGGCACAAGTTGTTTTGAGTGCCTAAACGCCCTAATGCGTGCCTCAAAACACAACTTGCTCTGTTCCAGTGAACAGAAAATTCTCCCTAAAGGTCAAATTTTAATTAACCATAAGAAAAGGAGATAAACACTACAAGCTCATAAAAGTGATTTAGGGCATATTAGCAATATATTTAATCACTTACTTACAGAGTTATTTACAATTCTATGTAAAGCTATATGTATATTTGTACATTACTTTTTGCATTCACGCATCAAAAGCAAGCAAGTATGTACGAAGGTAAAAACGTAATTAGGTAGCTACATAGTTTGATATTCGACAATGGGAGGAAAAAGCGGTATTCGTTTCAAAAACAATCTGTAAGAAGCGGCATTTTTCTCATATTTGACATTTTTATTCGCTTAAAGGTCGGAATGAGCTGGTTCCGTTTCGAGTGCTATAAAAGGTCTGTGTTTAGCTTCTGCAAGGTTTTTCAAAAAATACTACCCGCAGGACAACGGACAAGGGCTGGAGATTTTTGAAAACCCATCGGGCTTGACCTTGCAAGAAGCGTTAAGAACACAGAAATACCTTTTGCACTCGAACAACGAACCGCCATTACGTGCCTTAAGTGTTTAAAAACAGGGAAAAATAGGTAAGTCTTAATGACGTATTTCTATTTGTGACAAACGAATACCCTTTTCCTTATTTGTTGAAGTCTTTTTTCTTCTAATAGCTTTCTGTAAGGTCAAAAAAATCCATTGACACATCTCTTTTTGAAATGTTATCAATGGATTTCTAATTTTTAAAAAGACACTGAGAAGCTATCCTATCTTTAAATTCTTTAATCGTTCGGCAGCAATTTCCATATCCTTGCTAATTTTTCCTCATTGGTGATTTTAGCATAAATCTGGGTGGTTTTGATATTCTTATGTCCCATCATCTTGCTAACACTTTCCAAGGGAACCCTTCTGTTAAGAACAGAGTACCAAAGGTATGGCGTGCCCAGTGAAATGAAATGGGTTTTTCACGAATGATGTTACAATCTTTCATCATCTTTCTGATTAAGAGGTTGCAATTAGTGTTGGAGGGCGTAGGAAACAATGCCTCAGTACGAGTCAGTACCCTTCATATTTTTCAACAATTTTTCTCAGCTATATCTAACAGACGTACATTATAGGGCACATCGGATTTCTGACGACGTTTGATAAGCCATTTGTTACCGTCAAAGAACGATTGTAAGTGACTTTTTCTTGAGCTGTTTGATGTCAATATACAGAAAACCTGTAAAGCAACTAAAAACAAATAGGTCTCGTACTAATTCAGCAGAAGCTCTCTTAGGGTGATATTGCAGAAGAGCTTCTACTTCCTCTCTAAGCAAATAGCCTCTATCTTTCTCCTCCATAGAACTTATATAATTCTTAAAAGGATTGCGATAGATGATACCCTTGTCTATAGCTATTTCTACCATTTTGACAAAGGGGCATCATATAAACCCATATTGTGTTGTGAGTAAGACTTTTATTGACTCTAAGATAGTCAAAAATCGTTGATAAAGTCTTCTGTAAGCTCTTTGAAGAAATATCACTTCTGTGGTATTTGTACTGGATAAACTCACTCAAATGAGTGTATACATTTTCGTATTTATTAAGTGTTCTCCAACTTCTAACACCTTTTTCTACCATCAAGGCAAAGTCCTCTTTGAACTTCTCATAGACTTTTTAGCAAGGAATCTTCCATTACTCCTATACCTAGGAAAGTAGCTTTTAGCTTCTGAGCAGTAACCACTCCCTCGTACTTCATCAGCTCCTCATAATGAGTAATCATACGTGAGCGGATCTCTTCCAGCTTTCGGTTGAGTTGGGTAGCTTCTTCTGTTTTACCCGTTACCCTTCCGTACTTCAAACCCATTTCTGTGGAAGAATTTCAAGTTTGGTACTAAACTGAGCTACCTGATTGTCAATGGTAATACGCCCCATAATAGCAACCTTACCGTTCTTCTTTGGGGCATTCTTTTTAAGGTAGAACAATACCTTAAAGGTTGAGCGTTTTTACTTTTTTTCATACTCTAATTTTTAATTTGCGAAAGTACTTTTTTATCAAGTTACTGTACAATATGAAAAAGGTGTAAAACACTGAAATATAACCTACTAATGAAAATATTTTTTCAAGGTATTAGGTAACGATTTAGAAAACCTAATTTTTGAAAAAAAGCCTGTCCAAATCATCTAAGACTCTGTCTCTCTTATCTTTCTATCAAAAATAATCTCTTTGTATGAGCTAATTATATTATTTTTGTAGTTTTTGCATTTTAAATTCAATTTTTGTATCGAAAAATCATTAATTGATATATTTAGCTATGAAAAAGCCTTATTTCTTATTTGTTTGTGGGTAGTAAATTGGTCTTTTGCTCAATTGTCTGATACTACTCCTTCAGTAATGCTCAAGTCCTACGTTCAAAAAGATAGAATACTGCTCCGTTGGGCGGTAAATACTCCTATTGAATGGAAGAAAGCAAATCAAAAAGGCTTTGTTCTTCACAAAAATACTCCTCAAAAAAAGATGGTAATCTCCTTTGAAAATCCTGAAAAACAAACTATAGCTACTCTAAAAACCCTGATAAACAAGAAGATTGGATAGACTTCATTCAAAAAGATAATTATGGCGCTATCATTGCTCAGGCACTATATGGTGAATCTTTTCTGTAGAACAAGATAGTAAAAATGGTATATCTAAAATTGTAACATAGCAGAGGAACTGAACCAGCGACATACTTTTTGCTCTTTTTGCAGCAGATATGTCATTTGTAGCAGCTCAGAAAGCAGGTTGGGGATTTATAGATGCCGATGTAAAAAGCGGGAGAAACCTATATTTATCAGGGTAGAAGTTCTCGGAATGCCCGAAATAGAGTCATCTGCGGTGATGGTAGGGCTTTCTGATGTTGAAACACTTCCTAGAAATTCAGGACTTCACAGCTATCCCTCGATGATAAAAAGGTGCTTTTTCTTGGGGAATTACTTACTTGAAAGATATATACACTTCTTTATATTATAGAACGTTCTGAAAATGGCATTGACTTTCAGACCATCTTTCATCCCCTCATTGTAGATATGAATGGGACAAATAAAAACAAATGTTCTATGCTACTACTTTAGAAACGAATGATATGCCTTACTTCTTTCGCATCTATGGTATCAATGCCTTTGGCGAAAAAGGTACCCTTCAGCCCCTATAAAAATATAAGGTATTTCTGCTACTACAGCTGTCCCTCGTATAGCTGACTATAATTTCATTAATGAAGGGTAGAACTTATTTGGGAATACCCTAAAGAAGCTGAAAAAGCTACTGAAAAATTTGAGCTTTGGGTAAATACCAAAGAAGATGCGAACTATCAAAAAGTAGAGGACAATATCAAAAAGAAGATAGAAAGCTGATTTATAAGAAACTCATCTGCTTCTAACTACTTCAAAATAGCCTCAGTTGATAAACAACAAAAACGACATTTCTCACATAGTACTTTAGTGCAACCATCCGATTCTATTCCTCCTGCTCGACCTATAGGATTACAAGCTAAAATTGATAGTTTAGGTGTAGTTACCTTTCGTGGAAAGCTAATACAGAATCTGGACTTGGCAGGCTATAGAGTACTGAGAGCTAATACCGATAAAGAAGAATTTGTAGATATCTTTAATCATATCATTACAGAAAAATACAGCCTGTGATACAGTGAGTTTTTCTTTCTAATAAAAAGGTGTATTACAAAATTTTAGCAGAAGATTTACGTTACACCGCTCTCCTTTTTCTGGAAGCAATAGTAGTTGAGAAACCTGATAAAAACCCGCCCACTGCCCCTATTTTATATAATTTCACTACCGAAAATGGAAAGATAACACTGTATTGGATAAGCAGTTCAAGTGATGATGTAGAGAGCTATACACCAAGTAGAAGAGAAAAAGGAACAGAAAAATGGCAAACGCTACAAGTATTTCACAAAGAAACCAATACATTTATTGATGAAAACTACTGAAAGTGGCAAAACGTATGAGTATCCTCATCCAAGCAAAGGACAAAGCAGGATTATGGTCAGTGCTGACAATGCAACCATAACTATAAAAGCACCTATAAGAGCTGACAAAGTAATAAAAATCGTAGATTTTGTAGCCGATAGAAATGCGCGTCTATCTCTTGTTTTGGAAATATCAAAAATGCCAAAGTAACTCGAGATACAGATTTACAAAAATGTAAAGGGCAATACTCTTCTCTTTGAAAGTACTCACCCCAAAAACAACAACACATCATCGATAAAGAAAATTCATATCAATACTTATATGAGTATTACTTTTTACCTTCAATGGCTAATGGCAAACCCACACAGGTGAAAAAGGAAATTAATTATTAATTTTCATTTCCTAATTTTAGAATGTATGAAAAAGATACTTTTATATATATACTTTTTACAATGCAGTATATGGACAGGCTCAATTAGGGTGAATATATTGTAGAATCTTTCCTTTAGTATAAAAAGCACCAAACTCTAATTATGGAGATGGTTGTAAAAATCAAGTTTCTGTGAAAAATTATCTTCGATAAAGGAGAAATAACTATTTTAAATCAGGATTTGAATCGGTGCTTCAAGATATTATCAAACATTTGAGGGAATACCACATAGGGTAAAAGCTACTTGGGTTCCTTTAAGATTTGAAACTACAGCATCTAGAAACTGGAGGAGGCTTATAGGAGGATGTGGAGGAAATGGTTCTTTAATGATAAAAAGAAGTACAAATATCTCCTATTGTATAAATTTTTCTAAACAATGGAGCTATAGAATGGTGGAAAGTATTATTTCCGTAAATATTTATCCTCTTCAGTTATAAGAACAGAAAGTGGAGGCTATCTTCCTACAGTAGATAAATTGAGAATAGTTTTCTGATTATGGTTTCAGATATTCAGATTATATTTGGCAATATAGTATAGATGGACACTATTTTAATGATCTTCCTGCTTTTAACGGACAATCAACTATTGACATAAATGCATATGATATCTTTGGAGAGAATGTGGATGAATATATAGGAAGAACTATTTATTTTAGATAAAAGATCTGTATGTGATACTTATCCTCGACACATTATTCTAATGTAGTACATTTTTCTATCATCCCTTCCTATTTTAACCAATTCTAATAATGAGACTATTTTTTACAAGGTGTTATGGAGATAAGGCAGATTATGTGTTACATTTTGATCGTCCCTTAGATAGTGATGAGAAAATTAATTTTTCTCTGTTCCTAATCCAAACTCAGATTCTCTCATTAATATCTCTCAATTAGAGAGAGGGAATACTTTTTACTTTTTACGGAACTTTACCTGTAGATGATTATAAACTAAGGATTGGAGGAAGAAATGGAGGAACCCTATTCTAAGTATGGAAATGAGGATTTTAAATTCTCTATTAAGAATCCTTCAAGAGTAACATTCCGTGCTAGTGGAATAAATCCTCTTGCCCTAATGCTAATAATGGAGAAATAGCATATTAGCCTTTGGTGGAACTAATCAAAACTATAAGATAAGACTCAATATGGCGAATGGTTAGAATTCTCAGAACCTATAAGCATATAATACAAAAATCTCTCAAGGAATTTATACCATTCGTGTAAAAGATGGTAATGACTGTATAGGAAAAGATACTGGAAATGAACAAACTCAATACTTCTCAATTGCTCCAAGACCCATTACTATCACCCATCCTTCAGAAGAGCAAAAGGTCCCTGATCCTCACAGGCTACCAACGGACGTATTATGGCTGTGGTACAAGGAGGCAAATCCCTATAATGGAGCTAATAGGTATCGGTTTTCTTGGAAGAGAGGAACAGAAGAAATTACTCGGCTTGTTACCACTATTATGATCATATGGAGGACAAATTCTATATATCTCTTGAAAATATTCCTCAAGGTGATTATTACCTCCGTTATGGATTCCAGATATGATCCTTCTGATTCTCAAAAAGCGAATTGTGCTGTCCTAAATAGTAAGTTAGAAGATCTCTGCGCTTCAGCTACACTCTCTACAGAAACCTATCTCATGTAAACTGGAGGAAATGAGTTTGGTAATGAAAGAGATAGAGAAATGGATGGGCCAGCGGATGAAAGTCAGATGGAATCCTACAAATTAGAGCTCAGGGAGGTACTCCTTTTACAGGGACTGTCAATGGAGGACGCCCTTATAAATATACTTGGAAAAAGAAAACCCTAATGGCTCATGGCAGCTACTCCCTTTTGAGGGAGATACTGCTATGAACCTCTGCTACAAGGGCGTTATGCTATCAATATAGAAGATGCATGGAATCAAGTTAGGTAGATATAATACACATACCAACACCTTAGAGGCACTTACAGATGGGTATATGAGCTTAGAGAACCTGATCCGTTGACTCTTCTTTAGAGAAAACGGATGCTACTTGCAGAGGGAATGATGGAAAAATTACGGCAGTTCCCACAGGAGGCACCCCTCCTATAGGTATCTGTGGTCTAACGGGGCTACTACTGCCTCTGTTGAAAATCTATTACCTATGCCCTTACTCTGTAGAAATCAAAGACAGAGCAGGATGTGTGGTACAAGGAAATACAGCTATTTTTGCAACCTAATAACCTTACTATTTCAGGAGCTATCACACCTCTTCGTTGCCATAACGCTACTGATGCCTCTATAGTACTTACCATACAGGGAGGTACAGCTCCTTATCAATATTTGTGGAATACAGGAGCTACCATAGCGAATATAAACAATCTATCAGCTGGTGAATACAGGGTAAAGGTAACAGATGCACAGGGCTGTGCTCACTTCAAAAACTCTACCATTGAAAACCCTCTTAAGTTTGAAATTAATTTAGGAGGCAATCGTACGCTTTGTAACGGACAAACGCTTACCTTGAACACAGCTATCAATGATTCTCAGCAACTTATTTGTGGAGAGGAGATAATGGTTTTTCTTCCAATGCTCCTGAAGTAACTTTAAGGGAAAAGTGGTACTTATACCGCTACTGTAACTACCAAAGATGGGTGTGTAGCCTCAGATACACTAACGATTGAAGTGGCTAACACACCAATAGCTTCTGAATTTTTACTCACCACCCAATCGTATGAAAATGAAGAAGTAGTGTTGGTAAACACCAGCAACCCAAAAGGAGAAAACCACCAATGGTTAGTGCCCGAAAAAGAAACTATTGAAATCACTAAACAAAATGACGATTATATTTCTTATCTTTAAGGAAAAAGGAGAATATCGTATTGGTATTAAGCAAACACAGGTAATTGTTATGAGTTGTTCTATAAAAACATTATTGTAGAACCCGCTACTGATTTACCTAAAACTCAAAGAACCAATGAAGCTTTTGTAAGAGAATTTGAAGTAGCTCCTAACCCTAACAATGGCAAGTTCAAAGCTAAAGTAGTCTTAGAAAAAGCAGGGCTATCAAATTTCGCTTATATAGTATCACAGGACAATTGATAATGCATAAATCACTACCTTCAGCTGAGGAACATTGGGTTGATTTCCAAGACCCGCTACCAGCTGCTACCTATATATTGGTTTTAGAAACTCCTTACCAACGATTAAGTATTATTATTATTCCTTAACTATGATGCGTTTATTCTCTACATATCTGTTCACAACGTGGTAGCTCATAGCACAGACCCTACTCTGTACAGGTAGTGCCCGTGCTTACACCTCCGTATAGTAGTAAGATTGCCGACTATGCCAAACCCACTGGCTACTAAGGTACAACTGCAACTCATCACTACGGACTTAAGTGTGCAGAATCGTCTGGTGCAATTATATGTAGAGATTAAAGGTATGGACTTACAGCCGCCTCAACCCCTGTAGCTTTCAGGGTATCCCTAGTGTATCAATGGAGGTGAGATAATAAGACTTACCGATGCAGAATTAGCTCCTTATTTTCAATTGCGGAATTTACAAGGATAACTCTCAGAACAATATGCCTCCCTCACCTGATGGGGCATATACGTTTTGTTTTAGGGTAAAAGATGTGCTTAGTGGGCGATGGCTCTCTCAGCATCAGTGTATGGTGGCTTATCTAATGCTTAATGATCCACCAATCCTAAATATTCCTACTGATAATGAACAAGTAGCTGCAACCGATTTTCAAAAATATTATTTTCAGCTGGACACCCCGTCAAATCAATGCTACTAATGTAAGCTATACCTTCGAACTCGTGAGATTTTTAGACCCTACCTCGACCCTCATTTTGCTTTTTGAAGTAAGCCGACGTGTCCTTATAGGAAGACGATTTGCGGAATGACTACTTTCGTCTATGATGTGAGTAAACCCAACCTCATCCCAGGTAGGCATTATGCATGGCGAGTAAGAGCTATCTCCACAGGAGGATTGGCAGAAAAATAGTGTGTTTAAGAACAATGGTTACAGCGAGGTACATTCGTTTGTCTATGCAGAGAATTGTAGCAAACCGCTCTTCTACTCAGCCAGCAACAGAGCAAGAGCCGTACAAAACTGCTATGGCAAGGAGATACACAGCACCAAAAATACCATATCCAATACCGCAAAAAGGGAGTTGCTGAAGCCCAATGGTTTGATACCTCTACTCGCAATACCCAAGCACTTATCACCAACTTAGAAGCAGGAGAGTATGAGTTTCGTGTAGGAGCAACTTATGAAACAGAACGCTATGGCATCAACCCCAGCTATGTATATTCTGATATACAGACTTTTCGAAATAGAAAAACGCAAAAACACTACCGAATCAGCCTACAACTGTGGTATTGCACCAAAAATAGCAATTACCAATCAAAAACCTCTAGGTAGTTTGCTAACCAATGAAGTGTTTACCGCAGGCGATTTTTCAGTTACCATTTTAGAAGTGAGCGGTAGCAATGGTATTTTCTCTGGTAAAGGATTTGTAAAAGTTCCTTACCTGAACGACACAAAGTTAGCGGTAGAATTTGAAAATATAAAAATCAATGCCGACCATCAACTTACTGATGGTATCGTAAAAACTATTCTACGATAGTGATTGGAAAGGTGTACAGTTTGCTGAAAAACCTTATAGGTCAAGGCAAGAAATCTAAAGATATTGAGATACCTTTCGAGATTGAAAAGGTAGAAACTCACAATGGTGAAATAGTTGTTACAGGTAAAGATGGTCGCAAGGAAGTATTCCCATTTGAGGCAATGATTCTTCTATTAAAGGAAAAGTTACCACTACTACCAATGGAGTAACCACTACCCAAGAAAAAGATATATCACATAGATAAAGATGGTAAAGTATCTGCCCCCAAGCAGTAGCTCAAGGAGGCAAAACCTACTAAAGAAAAATACTAATGGTGTTACCCAAAAAGGTGAAGCAACTGCCCTTACCGCCAAAGGTATTGAGGTAACGTTTGAGAATACAGCCGACTCTAAATACGCTTACGAAGTACCTACCAAAGCCTATAGTAAGGACTACCAAAAATTGACGGCAAGTATATTCCTTTTAAAGCAGTAGTAAAAAGGAGAGACAGAACCTTTCTTAGCCAAAAGTACATATCACCGATAGGAATATCAGTGCCGATAGTCTTATCTTCAAAACCGATAAAGGTGCACCTCATCGAATCCAAACGTAGAAGGCTCTGACGACTTTTTGCTTACGCTCAAAGGGTTTCACAGCTTTGCGGTAGAACAAGTACAAGCCACAATCAAGCAAGGCAAAAGTACCAAATCGCAGGCGTGTTCAACTTAGTACACCTTTTCCCTCTAAAACTGCCAAGGTAACCCTTGTCCCTACTGCCGAAAACCTTACTATAGATATAGATAAAAGTCAAAGCAATTTACAGTAAGATAGGAGTAACTTTAGATATCACTTGGGCAGCACCTTTTGACATCTCCCCTTATTTGACTAATGGGGTATTGGAAACCAAAGATGTATTTATGACCTTACCGATTACAGCCCATCGCAACAAGCTGTTATTAGTGCCTATAAGGAAACTGGCAAAGTAGTCGATGATTCTTATTATGTCTTTATCACCAATGCCAAGAGTAGCACAGGACAAGGAGGCTATATGGCGCTGGGTGGACAGTTTGGCTTTGTATTTGACCAAACTGAAAAGAACCCTTGCCCACGAACTCGGGCACGGTATTTTTAAATTAGCACAACTATCCAAGAAAAACAACAAGGCAATGTCCCCTCCCTAATGGACTACACCTCCGATGAAGCTCTCCTCTTTGCTGATTGGAAGCAGATCAATGATCCTGCGTTTAAAAATGGGGATATTCCAAGGACAGAAGGAAGGGGAACAGATAAGCGATGTCCTTTTATTATCTCGTTTTATTGAAGATATAAAAGCCCATTCTTTTAAAACCTAACTATGATTATGAAGTAAAAGAATTTTCTACCGAAACTATTAATTTTTACAAGAGTTTACATTACGTCTTTTCAAGATTAGAGGATTCTGGTTTTTTATTCTTTGGGTAAGATAAAAACAACAGATGGTGATGAACTTGTTTTAGCTTATGGGTGGTAAATATTTCAATAAATTTTTGCAATTAGATAATTTCGGTGATAATATTAACTGGATAGAATCTCCTGATCGAAAAAGTGTAAGATACTATTACCCCTTTGATCTTTAACAACAGATGATCGAGAAATCTTAAAAATCTCGTGTATTGAAATATGAGGGTTTCAATGAATAATTATTCAAGTCCCCAATGAATATCTAACAACCTTTAAAAATAGTGTCCTAGAATTTGCTAATGATAAAGAAAGAAAAGAAAATGGATTCAAGCTCTTGATAAAAATATAGAAACAGAGAACTACGACGAATTACAAAAATACCCTACTCTTTTCACTTTCTTTAGTAGGAGTAAAAGCAAGACTTTCTTTGCTTGAAAAACTTTCAAAACAAAAACCCCTACCTCTAACTCTTTTGTAAATAGACTGTGGAGTAATAACTTGGACAAGGAAATACTTTTATGTTTCATTATTAAACTCAGTTGTAGATAGTCAAGATACAGAACAAAAATAACACATTGTTCAATCATTTTTGTATCAACATATTTCCAAAACGTATATGATCAAATAGATGATGAAACTACTCGATTAAAGTTTTTATAAAGCTGTAGGTAGGTTAGCAGCCTCATCAAATCAAGAAAATGTAAAAAGCAAATTCATTGATCCCGCCAATAGTAATAATTTTGACAAACAGCATGGAGCTTTTATTAGCTTCTATTTTTGATGGGGGCTTGATGAAAATAACATTATTGAGACTCAAAACAAATTTGCTTGCATCATTAATGATAATCCTCATAATGTAGGAGGATTAAAACGTCTGTACAGTAGGTTAGCAAGTGAAGATCAAGAATATCTCAATTATTATTTCTCCAAATGGGCAAAAAGATACTATTATGATCAATATCAAGAACCAGAAGTTATTTTAAATAGTATTAATAAAAATGGAAGTATAAATCAAGGGATTGATTGCAATAGTAAATCTATTCAGTACTTCGCCACAAACCACATAGCACTTGATTATATAGGTGTATTTGGTAAATGTGGCAATTCTAATATACTCCTGATTGTTATTATTTACAAACTTCTATTCCTAATGTAGATACTAAGAAGCAATACTTTTTAGTTATGGAGAAAAATAAAAAGAAGAGTAGAATGTAGTGATTATAAGTATAAAAGTGCAATATATTACAAAGCTGGGAAACCTTTTTCTGATTTTGTGATACTTTTTTTCAATGAATCGTATGAATATGCTAATATCAAAAAGGTGAGGTAAGAATAGTTCCTCTGTTTTGGGCTGAAAAACTTTGCGGCAAAACATGATAAAAAAACTAAGTGGATTAACAACTAACAATAGCCTTGGAAACTGCTGGTATCTTATTAGCTGTTGCCACAGGAGGGCAAAGTATGACAGTTGCTAATGCCATTACTATCACCTTAGGGAGTTTCGGCTATTGGAGTAGAAATATATGAAAATGATCTCTTTAGGACTTGAAGGAGGAAAAGATTTTGTCGAAAGTGTACGACTGATCAATGCTTTTGGTTGGGGGAGCTATTTTTAGTAAAAGCTGTAGGTAGTTCAGTTGCTGTTGTAGATTTACAAAAATAAAAAAACTTTTTCATAAATGTACCAGACAAAGCAGTAGAATTGAAGAAAGGTTTAAATTCTTTTTAGCTACTGCAAAATCAGGAGTTCATTTTACTAAAGAAGCATTAACAGAAATAAAAAGCCTTACTCTATGAAGTAGACCTACAATCTTCGTTTAAACAAATGGTTCAGGGAGCAACTGCAAAAGTTAAAAATAACTTAAAAGCTTATGTAGTAGCGGCTAATATGGAGTATGAAATAGTCTCTTTGCGCTATTTAGATGCTCTAAACAGCCAAAAAACTACCTTACCCCAAGCACTATTATAGTCGATAACACCTTAGGATACAAAAATAGGTGCTTTTAGAAGATGTTTATATCACCGTTAACAACAATGTTAGGAAAGCTAATGGTAGGACTCTATGTGAAGGAGAAAAGGTAGTACTATCTTTTAGAGAAAGAAGTGAAAAATTAGTAGAGTTGAAGAGATTCTTACAGAGGTATTCCCTAAAAATTCTAAATTTATAGATGATACAAAAAACAATAGAAAAAAATCACTCATTATTTAGCCCCTGAAAACGCTGAAAAACTAAAAAGCTATCGGAGGTGAATCAGGATTAAAGAATTTTTAGCTAAATATAAAGACGCTCCTTGTGGTAATTGTAAAGATGCAGGAAGGCAAATTTTTGGAGGTCGTACCATAGATGAGATGCTTGAAAAACTATGTAGAGGCTGCTCATACTTTTAGAAACCGTCCTGATTTATGGAAAAAAATAGAAGAAGGCGCTTTAAGTAGCAATGTTGCTATGCGTGAAGGTACACAACATATGTTATCCACCTTCAAGAAAAAAACCCCTAAGAAATATGCCCCTGAAAAACATTGAGCATTTAGATATGAAGTTTGAAAAAGGTTCAGATGCTGTCTGTGCCAACTGCCGTTGATGACGTGAAGTTCAATAGAGAAAAACAATAGAAGTTTACCATTATTTGAAGAATTTAAAAGCTATAACAGTGAAAACTTGGAGTAAAAATAGCTAATGATAAAGGTTTTATCCAACAATTTGAAAGTTATTTACAAGAAGTTGACGAAATGAAAAGATTTAGCTTATGTGATCAACAGTAATAAAGCTAATGTAAATGAAGTAAAAACAAGCTTTTTAAAGAATTGTTTAAACGTAATAGTGATGAAATTTTTAGAGGTTATGAGTCCCTAAACTAAAAAGAAAGTTTAGATATCTTAGAGCAAGAGAAAAGAATTATAAATTTTAAAAATATAATAGACGATACAATCTCAGCACTCTATAACTTTTATAAAATCACAATAAAAATGTTTAAACTAATTTCTAAAATAGATAATGTAAGAGATTATGTTATCTATAAAGGTAAACCTTATTACATCAATACATCACACGAATTCCAATGTGGCAAAAAGCAAAATACTTTACAAAAACGCCTTTAGATCCAATCATTGTTTTTAACAATAAATTTATTTCAGTGAATGGGAAGATAATTATAAAATCTTCGATGAAAATTTAGAATTAATAGAAGAAGGAAAAAAACAGAGTCTTCTATAAGTTATCTGAATTTTTACATAGCTTACAACCGAGATGGTAAAAACTATTCTCATAGACAAAAAAGATAATCTTATAGAGCTTGAATATATAGATAGGTCTTCTATAAGAGCTTTTTTTCAAAATGAATATATATATATATATATATATAGTAAAATATATGATGATGTAATGTCTATCAGAGCCTTTTCTATTCAAAAAGAAAGAACATCTGTGGGAGTTTTCTCTTGCTTCATTTGGAAAGTGGAAAAATTCGTGGATGAAGAAAAATTATTTTTAAGGTATATAAACTTATGGGTATATACAACAATATTTTTGGGCTTTTATAGAGATAGGAGGCTTTTATAGGCTTAGATATTGAAACAGGAGAATTGAAATACTATATTCTCGAATATCATCAAACTGTAGGAAAAACTATTTGCAAAGGAAAAGATTTTTTAGAAGTGATTATTTTCTAAAATAGTGAAAAAGGAAAAATTCTTGGTATGGCTATGGATGTCTTTATTGAAATAGATTTAACCCAAGAGCCTCCTTTTGTTACTCAATATGGCTTACAAGAAGAGTTTGAAAAGTACAACATCAAAAAGCAAAATGATACTGCAGGAAGTTATGTTGTTCAAGATAATTTATTGTATTTTTTATCTTGCTGAAAAACTACAAAATTTGGTATTTTAGACATCAATACCAAGGAAATTATCTATATTTCAGAGCCTATTGCAGTAGTGGAAAGAGATAATAGTTTTACACGCCTTAGAGATTTAAAAGTCTCAGAAAATAAGGTGTATATCTTAGATAGTAATCATACGTTGCATATTTTTGAAAGAGAAGAATAGTTTTTGTTTTATCATACTAATTTTATTACTTTTACTTTCATTTAAAAAGCATAGAAAAAAACCCCTAAAAAATATACGCCTGATTAGTTATAATAGTGAAACGTGGAGCAAAAATAGCTAATGATAAAGGTTTTATCCAACAATTTGAAAGCTATTTACAAAAAGTTAACAAAATAGAAGATTTAGTTTATGTGATTAACAGTAATAAAAGCTAATATAAATGAAGTAAAAACAAGCTTTTTAAAGAATTGTTTAAAAACAAAAAAAGATGAGCTCTTTTGAGATTATTTTTGAAAAACAATACTTTGAAAGATAACTTTATTGGGTAAAGGTTTAACTAAGAGTGAAGCTAAAAATGTTTTTGGAGACCTAATAAATTCAACAGATTCTGTTTTGTACAATTTTATAAAAATTCTAATTTATGTATTCTCTAATCAAAATAAAAGAAAATATAAATAAAGTACCTTTTTAAAGAAGGAATAATTTATAGTTTGTTGAACAACAATTTGTTATATGACAATACACTCTTAATGGAAGGAATAGATGGTATTAGCATTTATAAGATTTCAGATTCTCATCCAAGTTTTTTTGATGAAGAGAAGGGGTGCTATTATATTGATGAAAATTTTAATATTATTAAAAAGTAACTATTTTCTTATAGCAAATGAGAATTCCAAATATTTAATAGCTTGGGCTAATGCTGTAAAAAAATATCAAGAGGAGTATATAACAGAAGTATTTGTCTTTTTAGAAAAATGATTTAGTCAATGTAAAGGAGATAATTCTTGAAGAAAACTATCAGTATTTAAAAACTTATACAATGATGTACTTATTACATCAAGTAAAGATGTAATATTAGGCTATCATATTTTTCCTACCAACTTCCTTTGGGAATTTTCCTCTTTCAATATTTGGTAATCCAAATATAAATATTCAGAAGAAGAGAAAGATTATGAAGTAGAAATCAATTCATAGGAATATATAACAATATTCTTTTGGGTATACTTAAAATGCAAGGGAACTTATAGGAATAGATGTTGAAACGGGAAAACTAAAATATCGTTTTTAGAATAGAAAAGAAAAATGCTGTTGGGATAGTAGAAAATTATTTAGACAATGAAGACTATTACATTTTCTATGGTGCAGATTTTAAATTAGATACTAAAAAGGTGTGATTTTTGGGTTAAAAAGCTGATAGATTTTTGAGATAGACTTAAATAAAGAATCTATAATACCTTATCTTTTGGGCTGCAAAATAAGATGGAAAAAAGCAGGACTTAATAAGAATGATATTAGTGGTGATACTTTTTACAAGATAACTTACTATACTTTTGCTCTATTAATGACTTAAGATCTCGGTGTTTTAGACATCAATACCAAGGAGATTATCTATGTTTCAGAGCCTATTACAGTAGTGGAAAGAGATGATTGTTTTACCCAGCTTAAAGATTTAAAAGTCTCAGAAAATAAGGTGTATATCTTAGATAGTAATCATACGTTGCATATTTTTGAACGTGAAGAATAACATCTAAGCTATTGTATCAGAGAAATGACTATTTTAGCACCCTATAAAAAGTCCTTATACCTTTAGAAAAATGCAATAAAAATCACAATAAAATGTTTTAAACTAAATTCTAAAATAGATAATGTAAGAGATTATGTTATCTATAAAGGCAAACCTTATTACATCAACACATCACACGAATTTCAATGTGGCGAAAAACAAATGCTTTACAAAACGCCACTAAGTCCGCTTGCTACTTTTTAATGGTAAATTCTATTGTAGTGAGTGGGAGAATAATTATAAAAATCTTCAACGAAAATTTAGAATTAGTAGAAGAAGGAAAAGACAAAGCTTTTTGTATTTATCTAAAGAGTTTTAGAAACTTATTTTTAGATGAACAACAAAAATATTCATTACAGCTCTTGGATAGAGAAGAGAATCTTATGGTATTGGGAGATATAGATCGATCTGCCATAAGTGTTTTCTCAAATGAATATATATATATATATATAATGATAAAAACATCTATCAGAGCTTTCTTCTATCTCAAAAAGAAAGAACATCTATGGAGTTTCCTCTTTCTTCTCTTGGTAAAGGTAAAGATTACAATACAGATGAAGAATTTGACTATGAAGTAGAGCAATTTGTAGGAATATATAACAATATTCTTTTGGGTTTATATAGAAAGAGGTGGATTTATTGGTTTAGATATTCAAACTGGGGAATTGAAAACATCGTATTCTAGGGATACCCAAGGGGAATTTATTAGGCAAAGTCGATAGTTATGTAGATAATGAAGAGTTTTACATTTTTATCGTGCAAAAATTTATTTTGGATGAGGAATAATTATCGGTTTAATAGCTGACAGATGAAATAGACCTCAATAAAGAAAAATAACTCCTATGCTATATGGTATGTGGGATAAAATGGAGAAAAATGAACCTATATGGAGTTAATGGGGAATACAAGTCTACAAGGAGATTTATTGTATTTTTATAATGACAAAGAATTACAATTTGGCATTTTAGACATCAATACCAAGGAAATTATCTATATTTCAGAGCCTATTGCAGTAGTGGAAAGAGATGATAGTTTTATTGCCTTAGAGACCCTAAAGGTCTCAGAAAAATAAGGTGTATATCTTAGATAGTAATCATACGTTGCATATTTTTGAAAGAGAGGAATAGTTCTTGTTTTATCATACTAATTTTATTACTTTTACTTTCTGCAAAAAAACATAGAAAACCCTAAAAATATACACCTGAAAAACATTGAGCATATAGATATGAAGTTTGGAAAAGCTTTAGATGATATCTGTGCCAACTGCCGTTATGACGTGAAGTTTAACAATAACCGAAATGAAGGTCTACCTTTATTTGAAGAGTTCAAAAGCTATAATACTGAAACTTGAGTAAAATAGCTAATGATAAAGGTTTTATCAAGCAATTTGAAAGTTATTTACAAGAAGTTGATGAAATAAAAGATTTAGCTTATGTGATCAACAGTAATAAAGCTAATATAAATGAAGTAAAACAAGCTTTTTAAAGAATTGTTTAAACGTAACAGTGATGAAATTTTAGAGATTATGAGTTTCGAATTGAAGAAAAGTTTAGGACTTATAAATAAAAAAATAGAGAAGAAGTATTTAAACTACTAATAAAAGACACCAATTCTCCACTTTATAACTTTTATAAAATCACAATAAAAATGTTTAAACTAAATTCTAAAAATAGATAATGTAAGAGATTATGTTATTTATAAAGACAAACCTTATTACATCAATACATCACGTGAAATTCAATGTGGTGAAAAAGAAACAAATGCTTTTATAAAAACACCACTAAGCCCGCTTGTTATGTTTAATAATAAGTTCTATTGTTCTGAATGGAATAATAATTACAAAATTTTTTTGACAAAAAAATTTGAGTTGGTAGAAGAGGGCGAAGATAAAGTTTTTGTATTTATCTAACGATTATTTAGAAAACACAATATTCAAATGAATATCTAGAGGATATTACTGCTATTATAGATAGAAAAGAAAAATCTCATAGTATTAGGTGAAATTGACAAATTTTTCTATAAGTTTTTTTCCAAATGGATATATATATATATATACAAAAAGAATAAAATATACGATGATGTGATGTCTATCAGAGCCTTTTCTATTCAAAAGAAAGATCATCTATGGGAGTTTTCTGCTTCATTTGGAAAGTGGAAAAATTCGTGGGATGAAGAAAGATATTTTTGAGGTATATAAACTTATAGGTATATACAACAATATTCTTTGGGCTTTTTATAGAGATAGGAGGCTTTATAGGCTTAGACATCAAAAACAGGAGAATTAAAATATCGTATTCCCGAATATCATAAAGCTATAGGAAAAAACTATTTTGCAAAGGCAAAGATTTTTAGAAGTGATTATTTCTTAAATAGTGAAAAAGGAAAAATTCTTGGTATGGCTATGGATGTCTTTATTGAAATAGATTTAACCCAAGAGCCTCCTTTTTGTTACTCAATATGGACTTACAAGAAGAGTTTGAAAAGTACAACATCAAAGGGAAAAGACACTTCTACCAAATATGCTGTACAAGATAATTTATTGTACTTTTTATCTTTTTTTGATCAACTAAGATTTGGTATTTTAGACATCAACACCAAGGAAATTATCTATATTTCAGAGCCTATTGCAGTAGTGGAAAGAGATGATAGTTTTACTCAGCTTAAAAGATTTAAAAAGTCTCAGAAAATAAGGTGTATATCTTAGATAGTAATAATACGTTGCATATTTTTGAGAGAGAAAAATAATAACTGAGCTATTGCCTATTTAAAAGCAAAAACTCTATCTTTGTATCCAAAAATTATTACACAAACAATATACTAAAAAAATAAGTCCTTTGACATATTGATAAACTTATTTTAACTGAATGCGTTTATTCTCTTACATATTCCTCTTTTCTGCTCACTGGGGCAGCTCATAGCACAGACCTACTCCTGTGCAGGTAGTGCCTGTACTCACACCTCCGTATAGCAGTAAGATTGCTGACTATGCCAACCCCATGGCCAATAGAGTACAGCTACAAGTTATCACTACGGACTTGAGTGTGCAGAACCGCTCCGTACAATTGTATGTAGAGATTAAAGGTAATGGATTTACAGCCGCCTCAGCCCCTGTAAGCTCAGGGGTATCCCCCTTACGGATTAGTGGAGGTGAGATACTAAGACTTACCAATGCAGAATTAGCACCCTATTTTCAATTACGGAATCTGCAGGGAATATCTTCAGAACAATATGCCTCTCCCTACCTGATGGGGTATATACTTTTTGCTTTAGAGTAAGAGATGTGCTCAGTGGGCGATGGCTCTCTCAGCATCAATGCACAGTGGCTTATCTAATGCTCAATGACCCGCCAATCCTGAATATTCCTACTGATAATGAACAGGTAGCTGTAACCGATTTTCAAAACATTATTTTCAGCTGGACACCCCTGTCAAATCAATGCTACTAATGTAAGCTATACCTTCGAACTTCGTGAGATTTTTGAGATCCCTACCCTCGACCCTCATTTTGCTTTTTGAAGTAAGCCGACGTGTACTCAAAGAAGACGATCTGCGAATGACCACCTTCGTCTATGACGTGAGCAAACCAAACCTCATCCCAGGCAGGCGCTATGTGTGGCGGGTAAGAGCTATCTCAACAGGAGGATTGGCAGAAAACAGTGTCTTTAAGAACAATGGTTATAGCGAGGTACACACGTTTGTCTCATGCAGTGAATTGTAGCAAACCGCTCTTTTTGCTAAGCGAACAGCAGGGTAAAAAGTCGTACCAAACTACTCTGGCAAGGGCACACACTGCACCAAAAATACCATATCCAATACCGCAAAAAGGAGTCGCTATCGCCCAGTGGTTTGAAGCATCTACCCGCAATACCCAAACCCTCATCGCCGACTTGGAGGCGGGTGAGTACGAGTTTCGTGTAGGAGCTTTGCGAGGGCGAACGCTATGGTATTACTCCCAGCTATGTGTATTCGGATATACAGACTTTCAAAATAGAGAAAACACCCAACACCACTGAGCAAGGGTATAACTGCGGGATTGTACCCAAAAATAACGATTACAAACCAAAAAGCCTCTCAATAGTTTGGTAACCAATGAAGTGTTTACTGCAGGTGATTTTTGCGGTTACCCTTTTGGAGGTGAGTGGTAGCAATGGTGTATTTTTCAGGTAAAGGCTTTATAAAAGTGCCTTTACTTGAACGATACTAAGCTGGCGGTAGAATTTGAAAACGTCAAAATCAATAGTGATTACCAGCTCACAGACGGAGTAGTGAAAAACTACTTATGATGCCGATTGGAAAAATGTACAGTTCATAGAAAAACCCTCATAGGTCAAGGCAAAAAAATCTAATGAGATAAACGTACCTTTTGAGATTGATAAGGTAGAAACTCGCAATGGTGAAATAGTTGTTACAGGTAAAGATGGTCGCAAGGAAGTATTCTCATTTGGGAGGCAATGATTCCACTGTCAAAGGAAAAGTAACCACTACTACCAACGGAGTAACCTCTACCCAAGAAAAAGATATATCACATAGATAAAGACGGTAAAGTATCTGAACCTCAAACAGTAGCTCAAGGAGGCAAACCTACGAAAGAAAAATACCAATGGTGTTAGCAAAAATGGTGAAAGCAACTGCCCTTACCGCCAAAAGGTATTGAGGTAACTTTTTGAAAAACACCGCCGACTCTAAATACGCTTATGAAGTCCCTACCAAAGCCTATAGTAAGGACTACCAAAAAGCTTGACGGTAAGTACATTCCTTTTAAAGCAGTAGTAAAAGGTGAAACAGAACCTTTCTTAGCCAAGGTACATATCACCGATAGGAATATCAGTGCTGATAGCCTTATCTTCAAAAACTGATAAAGGCGCACTCATCGAATCCAAAACGAGTAGAAGGCTCTGACGACTTTTTGCTTACCCTCAAAGGGTTTCACAGCTTTGCAGTAGAACAAGTACAAGCTACTATCAAACAGGGCAAGAAATACCAAATCGCAGGGTGTTCAACTTGGTACACCTCTCCCTAAAACTGCCAAGGTAATCCTTGTACCCACTTCCGAAAAAATACCTCTATGGATATAGATAGAGTAAAATCTATTTACAGCAAGGTAGGAGTAACCTTGATATCACTTGGGCAGCGCCTTTTGATATCTCCCCTTATTTGACCAATGGGATATTGGAAACTAAAGATGTATTTGGAGACCTTACCGATTACAGCCCTTCACAACAAGCGGTTATCAGTGCCTACAAGGCAACTGGTAAAGTAGCCGATGATTCTTATTATGTCTTTATCACCAATGCCAAGAGCAGTACAGGGCAAGGAGGCTATATGGCACTGGGTGGACAGTTTGGTTTTGTTTTTGACCAAACCGAAAGAACCCTTGCCCACGAATTGGGTCACGGAATATTTAAGCTAGCACATCCCATTCAAGAAAAAAACAACAAGGCAATGTCCCTTCGTTAATGGACTATACCTCCGATGAGGATTTACTTTTTGCTGATTGGAAGCAGATCAATGATCCTGCGTTTAAAATAGGGATATTCCAAGGACAGAAAGAAGGAGAGCATCTAGGTGAAGAAGATCCAGTTTTAGAGAAACTTAAGAAAGTATTACAAGAATTAGATGGCAATGCCTTTCTCAAATGTAAAGTCTGTGAAAAGGAAAAAGAAACTTCCTCTGATCTTTCTAAAAACTATCGCATAGGAGTTGAAGGCAATATCTATGAATTCAGCTTGCCTATAAATGGCGCAGCAGGGAATGGTACAGATAGTAAAGATATACTATATAAAAAGTATAAATGCTATTTAGCTACTATAGAAGCTCTTGTTGGCTCTTCAGAACGCTTGTCTGTTATAAAGAACGGAAAGACCAAAGACAAAGAAGTAGCGACCTTCCTAAAGGAATTCAAGGGAAGCCCTTAGCCAATCCCCAAAAGAATTTCTCTTTGTAAGATCCGAATTGTTACAGACCCTTTGCAAAGTGCCTTTGTTTTTTCTCTACAGACTTCTGTACGACTACCACTATCAGTGAAGCACTTCGAGAACATACAATAAGGGAGTTAGAGGATTGCATCCCAGAATAGAAAAACCACTCAAAAACCTTTTCTGCAAAGCAGGTACAAATAAAAATACCCTCGAAAAATATCCGTCTGCAACTCAGAGATGGACAGGGCTTTGATTGGCAGGAGGAAGGAAAGATATACACACCTCTCAGGAAGGTTTCCTTATAGAGGAACAAACACCCCTATCAGCAGAGGCCATCCGCAAAGGAGATTGGCGAGGAGTAGAAACTCAATATGCCCGTTTTTATCGAACTGATAAAGACTATATTCAGCTCATGGCCTTTTGGATTCCGCAAGGATTTGCCTGTACTCAAAGGTAAAAAGCCGACTTGTCTAAACTCTCAGCCCATATCCTACAGCAGACAAATACCTTCTTTAAAACCTCTTAAAGAAGTTACTGATAAAGCCACAGCTTTCTCCTGACCCAGATACCTTTGCTGATGGCCGAAGGTTTGTCATTAGTGAGCAGGCAAGCTACTTACGACTTTTCTCAGAGGGTACAGGAATTGTAACTACTCTGCTAAAGACGGGAGAAGTAGAAGAAAATGTATATTTAGAGCAGCCTACAAAAGAAACGTATATCCAAGCCCCAGGAGTAATTACAGGAAGCACAGAAGTGATTGCTCAGAAGGTAACTGATGTTACTTCCTTAGCCACAACGGTATATGGTATAGTGGTAGATGCACAAGTACGTCGTGAGCTTAAAGAAGAGTTCATAGCCCTTAAAGAACAAATAGGAGATGACCCTCAAGTTCTTTACTCGATATTCAAAGAGATTGTTCTTACCGCTCTCAGTGGCAATACCTCAGAGGAATGGGCATCCGTCACCAATACAGATACTGATACAGGTAAGCGCTCTCACCTTGCTACACGAGGTGCCGGCAATGTGATTATCAGTGCTATGGTAGGGACTCAATTGGTAAAAAGAGCCCCCAAAATGGGAAAAAACTTGCTCAAGAAACGAAGAAGGTTGAGGAATTAGCTAAGGAATTAATTAAGGAATTAACTAAGAAAGTTAGCAATTTTCCTCAAGAAATAAAAAGCGATTTTAGAAGATACCAAACGATTTGACACATATACCTTAACTAAAAATAACGCAAATACTTACCACAACAGATTCTGAGATTTTGGAGAAACTTCTTAATGCCCAAGGGTTTGATAAGGTTTTGGCTGATATGGCACAATATTGGACAAAGTTCCAAGGAGGAGAATTCCAAATAGCGTATGCTAAGCGACTTATAGCAGAGGGCAAGATTATTTCCTTTGAAGTAAGCAATCTTTCAGATGACCCTACATCGTATATATGATATAGAGGTTGTAACTTTTGAAGAAGGAAGAAAAATAATTAAACTTTTAGAACTTAAGAATTGGAATCGTTTTTATCCAGAGACTATAAAGAATCAATTTCTTAAGGATCTTCAGAATATGAAAGATTTAGGAGATATTCAATGGATATTTGCTAAGACAAACAATATAAGTGATCTCCAGACCCTAAAGGCAAAAAGTCATAGCAGCTCTTAAAACAGCAGATGGAAAAGCCTATTGAAGAGTTAGAGAAATTGTTTTAAACCTAATAGTGCTTTCAGTGAAAAATTTCTAAAATGGACAAAAGGAGATAAATCTTCTGCTGAACTATTATTAGAATGGTTAGATAAACCGGAAAATTTTTAAAAAATATTTGAAATAGTAGATTAGTTATGTATAAACAAGTAAAAAGAATCAATGATATAGGTAGATATATCTATATAGATGGGCTTATTTATGGTATAAAAGAAGAAGAGGAAAGAGATACTTTCAAGAGTTATCTTTAGGAGGAGAAGTCCTTTGGCAATCAAAAAGAAAGTAATGTATATGACTATTATGCAAATGAAGAGGTTATTATCTTTTAACCTAAAAGAATACTGAAGGAACTTCTAAGGATTTTTTTGATATATGATAGAAAAAAACAAAAATAATATTTAAGGGAGAAATAGAATTATATTTATTCTCACCCAGATTCTATGATAAAAAAATATTTTATATAATATTAATAAGAATAGAGTTTTAACATTTGATATACTGAAAGGTGGTATATTACAAGAAAAAGAAATATCACTCAAAGGAATAACAGCATTTTTCACATATGATTACATTGTAAGATATGATGATATATATATTTATATATATGTAAAAAAATGACTATTCTTTACTATGGCAACAAGATATTCAAGACTTTTTCCCAGGAAAGAAGAGTTATCTATACTTGAGATCTATTCTTATAAAAGATACTTTTATCATCATAGCAAGAGTAGGGATAGTTTGTCTTTCTCAAAAGGATAGTTCTTTGATTTGGAAGTGTGATCATTATGCACGAACTATGGAAATTGTAGGACATTATGGTTATGTATGTACCAGCTTGTCCTTTTTATCGTGTTGATTTAGATACGGGAGAATCTTATGATTATGATAGAGAATATGCCGCTCTTCCTGATTTTGAGTATAATGGAAAGAATCATTGGCCATCTGGTCATAGGGTAGTATATCACAAAGGATTGTTATGGTATGATGTTCATACTTCAAAAACATCCTTTTTATCATTGCTATGAGATCCTGAAACCGGAAATTATCAATGGATACATGAGATAACAAGTAGCAATCGATATATAGAAAATATAAAAATTCTATGATGATAAAATGTTTTGTTACAGATACAGACAATAACCTTTTTATCTACGAAGAGGAATAGGGTAACTATTAAACGCCTTTATAGAAAAATGATATAACAGGCTATGAAGTATCAGCATATGATGTTCTGAAAACGGAATGAAAGATTTAGGCGATATCCAGTGGATATTTGCTAAGACAAACAATATAAGTGATCTCCAGACCTTAAAGGCAAAAAGTCATAGAAGCTCTTAAAACAGCAGATGGAAAGCCTATTGAAGAGTTAGAGAAATTGTTTAAACCTAATAGTGATTTTTAGTAAAAAGATTTTTAAAATGGATGGGGAAAGGAAATTTCTTCAGAAATCTTTTTGCAATGGTTAGATAAACTGGAAAATTTTAAAAAAATTCTTTGAAATAGTAGATTAAGTTATGTATAGACAAGTTAAAAATTCAAAGATATAGGGGGCTATTTCTATGTAGAGGACTCATCTATGATATAAAGGAAGGAGAGAATGAGGATAAGGGAAAAAGATACTTTCAAGAGCTATCTCTAAAAGGAGAAGTCCTTTTGGCAATCAGAAGAGAGTAATGTATATTCCTATCATGTAAAATCAAGAGGTTATTATCTTTAACCTAAAAACTGCTGAAGAAACTGCTGAAGATATTTTGATATATGATAGGAAAACAAAAAGTTAATAGCTAAGACCAAAATTAAATTGTTCTTATATATAGATGAATGTTTTTGAAGGAAATATTTTTGTATAACATTGATGATGATAATGTTATAGTGTTTGACATTCTGGAAGGAAAAGTTTTATCAGAAAAATACTTCCATTAAAGGAATAACAGCTTTTTTTAACTGATGAATATATTGTAAATTATTCTAATACATATACATGTATATATGTAAAAATGATTTTTCTTTATTATGGCAACAGAATATACAAGACTTTTTCTCTGATAAAGAAGAATTATGTATATATGAAATATATTCTTATAAAGATACTTTTTATTATCATAGCAGGAATTGGAATCGTTTGTCTTTCCCAAAAAGGATGGACACTTATTATGGAGACTAAATAAGGGAGCTTTTACTATGGAGATCGTAGGAAATTTGGGCTATGTATGTACAGAGCCTCTTTTATATTGGGTGAATTTAGATACAGGAGAAAAAGCATGGTTATGGAAGAAAAATATGATCGCTTGCCTGATTTTTGAATATAATGGAAAGAATCATTGGCCATCTGGTCATAGGGTAGTATATCACAAAGGATTGTTATGGTATAGAGTGTATAGCTCTGGAGAGTCTTTTTATCCTTGCCATTGACCCCAAAAACAGCTAATTATCAGTGGATTCACAAGGTAGAAACCTATGAAAAGGTTATGGATATAAAGTTCTATGATGATAAAAATGTTTCTTTTTAGACTCTGGAAATACGTTGTTTATCTATGAGGAGGATACGTTTTTACCCTGAGACTTTTTAAAAATCAATTTCTTAAGGATCTTCAGAATACTAATCTCAAAAAGGACTCTAACTAATTAAAAATCAATAATAACTATGAGTTTATACCGATATTTTTTTCATTTGCTTAATAGTTTTTTTGCAGTAGTTTCTTGTTATCGTGAGACAGAAATTCCTGTAAAGGCTTCTTTTTCAAATGAGTTTTAGAAATGGTGATGAATCAGTACCCGTTTATGTAAAGATGAACAACACCTCTTCAGGGGAGAGCATTACCAGTGGGAGTTCGAAAGTGGTACTCCTAATACCTCTACTGAAAAATCTCCTGAAGTGCTCTATACACAACACGGCTCATACAAAGTAAAGCTAACAGTTACTAACGAGTATAAAGAATCAGATACTCAAGAGCAAACTATCACAATAAAAGATGCTATCAAAAAGCAAGCTTTTACAAAAGAGATTGTAATGAATAGCTACCCTCCTGTAACAGTAAAGTTTACTAATACTACTCAGGGAGAGAACCTCACTTATAAATGGCTTTTTAAAGGAGGCACTCCTGAAACCTTTGAAGGTAAAACACCTCCTACAGTGGTCTTTTTCTACAGAAGGCAAACACGAAATAACTTTAGAAGTTTCTAATGGGTATGATCGTCAAACCTTTTTTTAGATTTTGTAGAGGTAAAACCTGCTATTAAACCTGCTTTTTTTCTTGGCAGACACCTATTGAGGATGAGTATTTACAAGTGCCTGTAAATATCACCTTGCAAAACAAAAACTGAAAATGCTATTTCATATCAATGGACATTTCAAGGTGGTACTCCCAATACTTCTACTGAAGTAAATCCTAAAGTAACCTATACTAATGCTAGTACTTATACTATAATACTCGTAGCCTCTAATGGTAAAAACAACTCGAACTTTACAAAAAGCAAATTACAGTATATCCTGATACTGGTATTTATGTATTAGAAAATGTAAAATTAGGAATTAATTATGCTCATAACAGCGAAAAAAGTAGCAGCTTTCTATTCCACAAAAACTGAAGAAATCTTTTTTTCTCTAAAGATATTACTGCTGAAAATGCTCCTTTGATAGATATAGTTTTTCAAGGAGGTAGCCCTACTTTTTGCAAGCAATAAATTTGTATCTCCAACTGAGGCACAAAAAAATATGCTTTCTTCCCTATTACAGAAGCAAAAACTACTATTTTTGTCAATTCACAAAGAAATATGTAATTGCGAAACTCAATTTCACTGAAGAAGAATTCAATGCAATGACAAATGACACCCCTTTACGTGCACTTTCTATTACACATTCGGCAGCAGGAGCACAGGCATTTACAAATACACTGCCTCGAATAGTGCTATTTCAAACCCATGATGGTAGAAAGGGAGCTATCAAAAATAAAACAATTTGTAAGTAAGGGTGCAGAAAAATTCATATATTTTTGTGTGATATAAAGGTTCAAAAATGAATGAATAATGAGGCTATTATTGTATATTTTTAGGAGGATTTTTTTATGGTTTACCTTTCTATAGTAATGCTCAAGATTTAGACATTGAGGCAATGACTCAAGATACAAAAATTCAGAGTAAGTGGAGGAATCAATGCTGATGCTATGTTTTTTAATTCTTCTGCTGAAAAAAGCACCTTTACTTATATGCTTACAGGAAGCTTGAACTTTAGCTTTCTTACATTTTCAATGCCTGTGAGTTACTCAATTACCAATCAAGGAAATGCTCTGAATTATAAAGTTCCTTTTTGATTTTAATAGATTTAGTATTGCTCCTAAGTACAAATGGATCAAATTGTACTTAGGCGATCATACCTCTCCTTCTCTCCTTATACGCTCAACGGTCACCCTTTTCGTGGGGCTGGTATAGAACTAACCCCAAAAGGAGCGTTAAAATTTAGTACAATGGGAGGGAGATTACTCAAAGCGGTAGAAGAAGATAAAAACATAGGTCAAGCAGCTGTTTTTGAAAGGTATGGATCTGCTATGAAGGTCAATTTTGACAAAGAAAAGTATAAGGTGGAATTTAGTAGTTTATACGCTTGGGACGCCAAAAATTCATTAAAACATCCTACAGATATTTCTCCTAAATCTAATTATGCCAATGCGTTAAAAATTTGCGACAACTTTTATAAAAAAACTTGAGCTTAGAAGTACAATATGCACTTTCTATCATTCAGGAACAGATCCCTCATAGGAATGAAGATAATTCATTAGACTATTTGCTTTCCTCCTCCAAAAAGTAGAGCTTTTTGATGCCCGTTTAAACTATCTGATAGGAAAAGCAAATGTAGGAATTGTATATGAGAATATTGATCCTACTTATCGTACTTTTTGGAGCTATGTATTTTAATAATGATTTAGAGAATATTTCTCTTACATTTGCCCGTCCATTTTTTTAAAGATCGTATAAGTATAGCCACTCAATTAGGATACCAGCATGACAATTTAAGAGAACAGAAAAATCAAACCTCTGTAAGACTGGTAGGAAGTGTAAACCTGAATGCAAAGGTTTCAGAAAAACTAAATGTATCAGGTTCATACTCTAATTTTACATCCACTACTAACCGCCGTTTAAACGAGGTTCGACTATATCAACACCCCAAATATGAATCCTGCTGATACACTTACTTATCGCCAGCTTTCTCAAAACGGAAATGTGAATATGAATTATGTTTTTGGAAAAGATAAAAAGTCAGAATGTGAATTTCAACTACTCTATTGCAGGACAAGCAAATGAACAAGGAGGTATTATCGGCAGAGGACAAGCCAGTTTGGTGCAAAATTACAATGCTGCTCATACCATTAGCTTTTTCATCTCTGCAAATGAATGTAAATACTTCTGCCAACTACACTCAAAACAAAGTAGGGAGAGAGATAACCGATTTTTATGGTGGGAGTGTTACAATCATCAAAAATTCTTTGAAAATAAGCTCAATACAAGTTTAGGAACGCTTTATAATCGAACAAATGACACTTTTTGGAAATAGTGTTTTAGGTATCAAGTGTAATGTGTCGTATGTACTGCTTGAAAAGCACAATTTTTTTCATTCTATGGAATGCAGATGTTTAGAAGTTCTCAGCAAAAATCAGCTGAAGATATAACACTAAATGTAAATTATAGTTATAGTTTTTTTAAAAATGGTTTCACCTTAAAAAAATAGAATACAATGCGAAATATATTTTCATCTATACCTTTTTGTTTTTAGTCTCTGGTGTTCTTTACTCTTGGGGCAGAATACTAATAACAATGACCTCACTCCTGAGAATGCTGCTCAACAAATGCAGAAAAATAGAAAAGAAGGAATTGTGGGTAGATAATTTGTCTTTACAGAATATTACCTCTTTGCCCATCGGTATAAAAAACGCGTAAGGGAGGTGATAATGCTACCTACTCAATAGGGATTATAAAGGCAGAACTACATTCTGACTATACTGAATTACAGGTATTTGCTAAAGTAGATATTCCTCAAAAAGGAGAGGATGGTCGTCCTATTTCTTTATTTTTTTGGAGCAAACAATGTCAAACTCTCTCACAGTGGAGGTATCATAGGAGATGCCAAATTAGCTTTGCTCGGAGACATAGCTATACCTATTCATAAAGATGCTTGGCAGCTTACTCTTTACGGAGGCTTTAACAAAGAAACAGGACAAAGTGAAGATTTAACTTATGCAATAATAGACTGTGATGGATTTAAAGAATTTCACCTATCAGGAGCCGTTGAGTTCTCAAGAGAGCTTATTCTCCCTATAGAAAATGGAATGGTAAATGAAGCTAAACAAACCGTAGCAGTAACTTTGTCTAATGGACGTGTTATAGAAGCACCTAACAGAGTAAGAGGTGATTTTAGCATTACAGCATCTGCTTGGAATGACTTGATAATGAATGTATCTCTTTCTCCTTTTGTATTGGCTAAAAAAACAGAATGGAACAGACTATAATGGCAATTTTTCAGTTTTTAGTCTCAAAAGCTGTACTTGATGTAAGTGATATAAAGAATGACCCTCTGTTATTTTTTTCCTAATGTGTACAACACCAAAGGTTTATTGTCTCCCTGCACAAGAGAGTTGGAAAGGAGTGTATATTGATAATTTTTCAATAGGACTTCCTTCTGAATTTAAAAACAAAAATCAACTGCTAAAAGTGGAAAGCGCATTGAGTTTTCTACTAAAGGGCTTATTATTGATAAATTCGGTGTTTCAGGAATCTTTTTCAGGAGAGAATATATTCCCTTGAAAGAAGGAATTACTGATAAGAACAATGCTTGGGCATACTCATTAGAGCATATTGAGGTACAAATAGAAACAGGCGAATTTGTAAAAAGCAAATTTTAATGGAAAAATACTACTTCCTATTACCAATGCCTCCAAGAACAAAAAAATATAGAACAGTTGGGCTTGCAATACGACGGACTGATTTCAGAAGAAAGATACAGCTTGAATGTAACGACCACTGATGAAATACAATTTGACCTTTGGCAAGCAAAAAGCCTCTCTTTATAAAAAAATAGTTCCATAGAGTTCAAAGTAGAAAATAATCATTTTTATTCCTAAAGCTGTTTTTTTACACGGTAATATAAACTTTGCCGCTAACAGAACTGTACAAGAAGAAACACAGGAAAAATCAGGAGGAAAGTAAAAACTGTAGATTTTAAAGGGATTACTTTTTGAAAATCTGAGATTACAAACAGTTTCTCCTATGATTTCTGTGGGGAATATGTGCTATAAAAATGAAGTTTCTTTTAGCAATTTTTCCTGTAAGTATAAAAGGTATAGAAGTAAAAACTTCTGATAATCGTGCTGATGTGTATTTTGATGTAGCACTGAACCTAATGGATAAAAGCGAACTTTCTGCACGAGCTAATATTGGTATTTTTAGGAGAGCTTACTTCAGAAAAATCATACCCTACAACTATAAATTCAAAGGCTTAGACCTTTCAGCTATAGCTATAAAAGGTTCTTTTTGTGGATTTTCTATGGATGGTCAGCTTGATTTACTCGAAAAATCACCCTATATATGGTAACGGATTTAATGCCGATTTAAAAGTAGAAATCAAAGGGGCTTGTGAGGTAAAAAGCTAAAAGCTATTTTTCGGAAAAAAAGAATTTAGATATTGGTATTTTGATGCAAGTGCTAAGATTTCAGCAGGTTATTTTATCAATGGTTTTGGAGGTGGTGCTTATTACAATATGAGACGGAAATCTCTAGCTGCCCCTGCCGAATACTCTCCCTCAGGACTTACATATGAACCTTATCAAGAAGGGGATTAGGACTAAAAAGCATTAGTGAGTTTTGCAATAGGTTCAGACAAGGCTTTCAATGGAGAAGCTGCTTTTGAAATGTTATTCAACAAAAATGGAGGTTTGGACTTTGCAGCTATCTATGGTAGAGGAAATCTTTTTGGCTAATGTGCCGGGAATGGAAAAACGTACAAAAATTTAGTTTCAAAAGTATCAAGGAATTTGGAAAATAAAGCTGCCTTTTTAGGTATAGAAACTAATAATGAAAAAACGCAGTAGTTTTGAAAAACGTTTCTTACCTCTTGCTGAGAAAGCAATACCTACTACTCCTGATAATAAGGGCTACTATACAATTCAAAACAGCTATACAGTTTGATATAGCCAATCAAACTACACATGGTACTCTTTGATGTGTATATCAATGCAGGATTTATTTCAGGTGTAGGGGAAGCAGGTAGAGCAGGTTGGGCTGTTTTTTTCATAAAGACCCTAACGATTGGTATTTACACATTGGTACACCTGATGATAGGATAGGTATAAAAATGGGTGTAGCAGGTGTTTCGCTTAGAACGACCTCTTATCTTATGGCAGGTACAAAATTACCTGCTTCTCCACCACCCCTACTAATGTAGCAAGTCTCTTAGGAGTAGAAGCTCAGGAACTCAATTATATGCGGGATGAAAACGCTTTTAGCTAATGCGGGAGGTTTTTGCCTTTGGCTCTGATTTAAGTATTGATACTGGTGATTTATCATTTTTAATTTTTCTATGCTAATTTTAAAGCAGGCGTTGGATTTGACATAATGCTTTAAGAATTATGGAGAAGCATCTTGTAAAAATACAGCTGGAAAAGTGGGTATAGATGGTTGGTATGCTAATGGACAATCTTATGCTTATTTGCAAGGTGAGTTAGAGTACGTGTAAAGTTGCTTTTTATTAATATGAGAGTCCCTATTATTTCAGCTGGAGCAGCTGTATTAATGCAAGCTAAATTGCCTAATCCTGTATGGTTCCGAGGTTATGTAGGAGGTGAAATGAATGTATTAGGAGGACTTATCAAAGGAAAGTTCAATTTCAAAGTAACTATAGGCGAACAATGTGACTTTGGAGGGGCTGGTGGTTTTTGAAGGAATGAAGCTTATTGCTGATGTGTCTCCTAAAAATAACAGTAATGATGTAGATGTATTTGCTATACCTCAGGCCACGTTTTCAATGAAAGTGAATGAACCTTTTGAAATTCCAGAAGGTAATGGAAAGAATATTTATAGAGTAGTTCTTGAAAGTAAATTCAAAGTTATTGATGAGAAAAATCAAGAAGTTAAAGGTAGATTAGAATGGTCACACTTGAAAGATAGAGCTAATTTTTATCCCTGAAGATATTTTATCTCCTAAAAAGAAATTTAAAGTGCAAGTAGAAGTTAGCTTCCAAAAAACAAGAGAGAGGTATATTCAGACCTATCACCCAAAAACGGACAAGTAGCTAAAGAACTTGAAGAACGCACATTTACAACAGGTACAGCACCTAATTATATTCCATTACAAAAATATAGAATATGCTTACCCCGTAGTATCACAAAAATTTTTTCTTGAAAGATGAATTCAGCAAGGTTATGTAAAAACTCAAACAAGGACAAGACTATCTATTTGAAGACAATCAATGGGAGAATGGAGTAAAAATTATAGATAATCAAACCCATAAAGCACAAGAGGTAGCATTTATCTATAACAAAGATGCTAATGAGATTACTTTTTGCTATGCCTAAACTACAGACAAAGTCAGTTTATAAAGTTAGCTTTTTCAGTAAACTTGTAAAAACTAATGCAAAAGATGAAAAGAGAGGTTACTGAAAATGTAAAGAGAACTCAAGAAGAGGGTAATGATTATGAGATCTTGCAAAAAAACAAGCACAATCATTAAGTAAAGAAGGTGAAATAGAACGATTAACGTATGATTTCAGTACTAGTAAGTATAAAACATTTAATGAGAAAAATAAAAAGCTATCAAAGTTTCTCATTACAATTTTATAATACAATACTCTGATGTAATTTCTCTTGCTAACAACCTTCAAAAATCAGAACCTTTTTGAAGTAGTAGACCTTGTAGGTAATGAGTATTCTAAGAAAAACCTCTAATTGCAGTAGAAGCTACTTTTTACAGGATGCTTATTTTTAAGCAATACATAAATCCTACTTTCTATAGCCAATTGCCAATTGCTGGAAAATATCAGTTAAGAAGAGATACAAAAGAGTGGGGACAAGTACCCTCAAAGGCAATTTCTATTGATAATAAGTATTTAACAATATACAAAATGAGATTTTTCTCACAAGGAGTAGAAAAATTATTTTCCTTATCAATATGATTTAGCATTGGCTTATAAGATGGACTTTTGTAGATATTATCAGCCAAATTTCTAATGATGTAAGCAAAGGAATAGTACCTTTCTCAAGTCCAGTACGTCAATTCCTAAAAAAATACTTTTTACACCTATGAGAAAAGGCGATTATTACATCAAACTCATATATACCTTACCAGGGGATAAAAAAATCATCAGAAGCATTACAGATGTTTAAAAATCCTATTGATGATTAGTATTACTCCTTTATTTTGCACAAAAACTCCTGTTACTTACAGGAGTTTTTGTTATATTCTCAAAAAGAGAATGCGGTTAAAAAGTGTATTGTAATGAAATTCTAAGAGAGTTACTCAATGGATTAATCGTTTGAGCAGTAGAAAAAGGTAAGAAAAATCAAACTGCCAATGGGATATATAACCCCTGTCCCAATGGTGAGATATTTTCTATCTCCTTTGTTTTTGTGCTGATAGAAATAGCCCGTACGGAGCGACCAATGTTGTAAATAAGTATATTCAAATCCTAATGCCAAAGAAATTTCATGTATTTCTTCTATAAAAACCATTTGAAGCATCACTAAATGAAGTAAGAGCACCTTCTAAAAATCCTTTTCTTTGTATTTTTGTGTATCAGAAGGGACTAGTAATTTATTAAATTCTAAAAAGTAGAGACATATCATTCTCATTATCTACAGAAAGGGTATAGTTTCCACTTAGTTTGAGATTTGTAGGAAGAAAGAATGTTTGTCCTAAATCGTCATACTTTATTTTACCACCTATATTTGAAATCTGAAATCCCCACTTATAGTTTCCGAAACAATTTCCAATAAGATGCTTTTCAGAAATATAATAACCTGAAAATATCAAAAAGAAACTCCTTGAGCTATATTCTTTTCCTCTGTAGGAAAGTGTAAATTGAGTGTAAATATCGAGCTGTAACCCCATAGAATAATGTTCACTCAATTTTAAATTGTATGAAAGGTCTAACGACCATTCAGAAGGAAGGAAGTTGCCCAATTTGTATATCTCATTGCCTAAAAAGCTGTGTTTGCTGAATCTCACCAATACTAAAAATATCGGAAACTACTCCCTAAAGCGTCTCTATCTCCTTTTCGATAATAACTGATATTGGCTAAAAATATCGCGTGATAGTTTGTTTTAGGTAAGGAGTATAACTCATACCTATCCCTGATTTTTGGGCAGAAAAAGACATATTTAGAAGAGTTCCAATACTGTGAAAAAGGTATCAGGATCAGAAGCTCCTCCTATATCTCCTTTTTCCAGAGGCTATTGCATCAGGGCTTATTAGTAAAAAGGGGAAAGCTGTGGTAATTGGTCGTTCTTCTTGGGAAAAACATGAAGACAACTTGATAAAAATTAGTCCATAAATCCTCATATGCTTAAAAAAATCCAAAAAATATAATATCTTTGAAATTAGAGAGACTTTTTGAGGAAAATCTACATTCGAAAAAGATAATTCACTTCTTGTGTATGTAAAAAGTTCTCAATTTTGCATCTATCTAAGATGTATCATTAATTAGGTTCTTTATTAGGTGCAAAGATACAAAAATTTGGAGATATTTATAATTAACATGAGTTCAATATAAGGAAATTTACTTTCTCTTGTAATAAAAAATGTTTTTAGCTACTTTTATGTTTTAAAAAAATCAAATACTTAACTAAAAAAATACTCCTTATATTATCAAGTAATAAAAATTACTAAAACTTTCTTTGTAATAGATAAAAATTTTTAGTAAATATTGAAGCTAAATCAAAAATTACTTTTTGATTCCTATTTTTCTACTCTTAAAAAGAGAATAATCCATTTATTTATTGTATCTTTGCCTAAAGTTCCTGAATTTTGGTATTCTTTTTAAATGCAAAATTACTAATTTTTCGGAAACTCTTACTTTATTATAGAAAAAAATTAAACGGTTTCAATTACAAATATACAAATTTTTTTGCTTTTGCTTTTTATTTTTGAACTTTTCAACTAGCAAGTAGAATTAATAAATACTCCTATAGCAACTGAAAATAATTCAGAGAAAGATTTTTCACCAATTTAAGTAAAAATATGGGAAGTAGATTGTGTAAAATAGAGATTTATTGAAATACCCAAAAAGGAATTAAAAATCGAAAGCATTGAATATTATGACTGATTTGTAGAAAAGTTTACTCTTACTTTGAGAGAAATTAAAAATCCCCTCAGAAATCTTGTTTATTTCTAAAGAGGATTTGTTCAAAGAGAGAATACTAACAGATTCTATTTCGGTGTTTTTAGTACCTTTGGATAAATACAAAAATTCTAAGAAACTACCGAAAGATTGATTATGAATGGTTTACCTGATGCACCACTGCTAAGAAAAATAAAACCAATAGAGAAATTATTCCCTCCTTCTTCTTTCCTTATCAAAATGTGCTAATTCAGGGTCATTTTCAATACGGGTGAGCTCGTCAATAATGAGTTGGATAATATCGATTTTTACTTGCTTGTAATTGGCTTGTATTTGTTGTTGCATTTGGTCTTCTCCGTTTTCGTCTTCAAAGGAGAGGATTTGAGGTATTTTTTTGGTAGGCTTTGGTCTCAGCAGCTACTTTCTCATTATCCACTATTATCTGAGCGTGGAATATCTTCTGCTCAATACGCTCATCAAAATTATCAGAAACAGCTCCTACAAACATTCCTTGGGTGAGATTAGATATCTTGCTGGCAGGAATTAAGCTATCCAATTGTGTAGAGATAGAGGTAGAGGTATCATTGCGGTTAATCGTAGTAGATTGCCTTTTCTGCAATACCTTTCAAAAACGTTCAGAAAGGGTTTTAGCAGTTCTCCCCTACTACTTGTCCGCTCAAAAATATTCCCCCACAGTATTTTGTATCACCTTGCTTTCTTTATCCCCGTAATCACGGGTAAGCTGTGAGAAGTCCTGAAAACCCTAAACACACTGCCACCTTATTACTTCGAGCAGTAGCTATCAGGTTGTCTAAGCCTCTGAAAATAAATGGTAGGCAACTCGTCAATAATCACAGAGGATTTGAGTTGTCCTTTCTTGTTGATGAGCTTTACAATGCGTGAATTGTACAAGCCTAAAAGCTGCTGAATAGATATTCTGCCTATCAGGATTGTTGCCTACACAAAGGATTTTTAGGTTCTTTAGGATTATTGATATCCAATGAAAAATCATCACCTGTCATCACCCAATAGAGTTGAGGCGAAATCATTCGGGAGAGGGGAATTTTGGCACTGGCTATCTGCCCTTGTAGCTGGTCTTGTGCCCCTCCCTGCCAAGCATCCATAAAAGGCGATAGGTAATTCTCAAGTTCGGGGTACGAGGTGAGAATGGTAAAGACATCGGCATAAGGCTTGTTTAATAGCTCGATGGCGTGTGGAAAGGTACAGTACTTACCCTCTTTGTAAATCTTCAAAAACCAAATGATAGCTGCTAAGAGAATGATAGGCGACTCCACAAAGAAATCACCTTGCTTTTGAATCCACGAGCGGTTGAGATTGAGCATAATGGTATAAGCAGACTCGTAGGCATCGGAAATATCACTCATAAAAGTTGGGGTTGATAGGGTTGCAACGATGACTGCGACGAGGATCATCAAAGTTTATCACATAGAACTTAGGCTTTTACCTTGTACTTGTCTAAGTTCTTCAGTAGGTGATTATAGGCAATGGTGAGAGATCATCAAACTTGAAGTCGTAGATGTACATTGCAAAAGCCTTTTTCTATCTGCTGTTTGATATAGTTGTTCACAATAGCATAAGACTTACCAGAACCAGGAGTCCCCAGCACTATGGTTGCCCGAAAGGGATTTACCACGATTGATCCAGCCTTTGTTCCACTTCTTGCGGTAGTAGAACAAAGTAGGTAGATTCACAGAATACTCGTTTTTCATCAGGCGTGTTTCCTCGCATAAATGACTCGTTTTCATTGTTGAAAACATCGTCTAAAAGGTTGTCTTTTAACAGGCGACTCATCCACGAACCCGCCATAAGGAGCGCTATGTAGCCCAAAGATAGGGTAAGGATATAGAAAAAGGCGACCACTGAAGCAGGAAGTTGCAAGTACAAAATCCAAAAAGTTACCAAAGTAAAGAGTAGCTCCTACTCCCAGAGCGATGTAAATCTTTCGCCAAGTAATTTTGTCGTTTTTACACCTGTTGTTCCCAAACAACTTAGGGCTAAGAGCAGGAGGGCAAAGCATTTGGTGTATAGCGGGTGAGAGAACAGTCCTGCTGTTCGTTGGAAGTTGGTCAGGATTCTATCCACTACAGCTAATATCCATTTTTCGCCTTGGAAAAAGCCATAACAATACCAATAGAGGTGCATCAGTACTATGAGAATACTTACGGCTCTCATAAACGCCATTATCTTGGCTAATGCTCTTAAATCATCATCGTTTTTGCATATTTATTTCTGTTTTTAGTGTTTGTCAATATTTTATACTTAGCTATGTCAGCTAACTGGCCACACCTAAGATTTGTTTTTCATTTTTCGCCGTTTGGCAGTAGCACGTTTCATTCTTCTGGTAAAATCCTCTTCTTCGTAATCTCACCCCTTGATCATCCAAAGAGAAAAGAGTAAAAGAAAAGCATTTAAGGCTGAGTCCTTGCCAAAATCCTCTTGGTAATGTGTCCAAGAAGTGTCAGAGAAAGTATCCTCTTCAACAGTATTAGTATTGTTGTGATTTTTACTTACATAAGGAGTTACAGCCGGCATATTTACCTCATAGATTAAAGCAGGAGCAGGCTCTTCTAACGATTTTTAGCCACAGATGAAAAAAACATTGGCAGAAAAACTCCTTCCCCAGCTGAGATCCATTATACACACATCGGCTGTTGTGGTCAATAAAGGTTACTCCGTAGGTTCTCCCCTCTTTGTTTTCACGAAAGACAACCTCAATACCTTTAGCTTTTAGTTCTTGAACAAATTCACTTTTGCTATGAGCTGTTTCTTTGGCAAAGGTGATATGTGCCTTTAAGGAAGTGGTGTTTTGTCCTTTTAAGTAATCGTGTTCCTTTTGCAAGTGTTTTTTTCGATATAAGGTGAGCTCAGTGTTTTTGCCAAGCTTGAGGCTTTAAAAGGATGGCTTGACTTATTGCCATTCTCATCCAATACCACATATACCAATCCCTTTTTAGGAACGCCTTGCAGTTCGCCTTCTACCTTCTCTACCGCTATGTTAAACTGATTGAGCAAGGCGTTGAATGCTCCTAACGAGGCAAAATGATAGTGTTTTAGCAATTGTTTTGCAGTATGTATCAACTCCTTTTTAAGATCGTTTTGTCGGTAATCTAAGGGGACTAATTTAGACAAAGGCAAGAGCCATCATCTGTTAGCTGTGAATCATTGGTGATAGCAGGATAAGTTGGTATTTTTGTTTCCAACTCTCGGCATACTTTCATTGAGCGTATTTTTTCAAAAAGTATCAGGGATTTTCTTGCCTTCTTCGTCTATCCCCAGCGATACGATGTGAATGTGTTTGCGCTCAATATCCGAATGTTTGTAAACCACAAAAGGTTGGTTGCCAAAGCCCATCTGTTCCATATAGTCAGTAGCCAACTTTACAAAGGTCTCATCACTCACCTTATCGTTAGGATCGGGATTGAGGAAATGTGTAGGATAGGTTTTTCTGTCCTTATGTTGGCATAGAGATAAGGGGCAAAAAGAACGAGACACTTCCGAAATGCCTACACTTCCTTGCAGAGGTTGTATCACTTTTTGAGTATATAACACCTCTCCTTGTCCTTTAGCCACCTTGTTGTGATTGTATAAAAGCACCCCTAACAGCTGCGCCCCTCGATGTATTTTTTGCTATCATAAACTGCTGTTTTCATCTTAAAAGCTATCTTAGTTTTTGTTCTATCTGCTGAGAAAGCTCTAATATTTGTTTGCAGATAGCAATCATTTGGGTAGTTTCTTTCTCAATTTATAGAGGTAAGCAGCCGCTTTCTCTCCGAAAAATTGCGGTAGAGTATCTTTTACAATCTGATTGTAATTCACCCCTACTGACCGAAATTGCGCATAGAGTTCAGTGAGTTTGGTGTAATAATCTAAAAGCAGATTTATCAATTTTTCACCACTTTTATCTCTCGGTTAAAAAGTAAAGAGGTGATAAAAATGCGCTTTGACTTTCATTCCTGATTGCTCGAAAAGCGAGAGAAACTGATTGTTTTTCTTCTTCATTCAATCGAAAAACATATCTAAAAAGAAGCAGGATTTATCTTTTTGTTCCTACCTGTGGAGTGTTTGTGAGTTGTTTTTCTGTAAGGTCATATAAATTCAGTGTTAGTAAAAAAACCACGACTTCGGAGTGCGTTTTTAAGCTCCCTGCAAGGGCAAGTGGTTTTGAGGTGCCTACACGCCTAATGCGTGCCTCAAAACACAACTTGCTCTGTTCGGTGAACAGAAAATTCTCCCCAACGGTCGAATTTTAATTAGCCATAAAGAGAGAAATTAACACTACAAGCGGGTAAAGTGATTTCAGGGTGCAAAAACAAGTGATTTCTTAGTAAAGGATTTGTATATAACACAAAGCCAATCACTTCCTTACAAAAGCCATTTACAACCCTACATAAGGCTGTATGTATATTTGTATGTTCCTTTGCACCTACATACCAAAGTAAGTATGTACGAAAGTAAAAATGCAATTAGGTAGCTATGTAGCTACAAAGCTATAAAAGCTACAGAAGTATGTACATACGCAAGTAATTAGATAATTAGTCAATTACTTATGTGAGTAAATACTTACTTATAGAGGTAGTTAGATAATTGGCTAATTACAGATGAGTTGTATTTGAATAGCTATACACTTATATACTTACTGAATTACAAACATATTTAAAAACACATATATGACATCAACGACAAAATTCATTAGCTTTTTCTACCCAGAAAGGAGGGGTAGGAAAAAGTACCTTTACCACCTTAGTAGCCAGCTTGCTACATTACCGAATGGGCTACAATGTAGCAGTGATGGATTGTGATTATCCACAATACAGCCTACACCGAATGCGAGAACAAGACCTCAAAACAGTGATGAACAACGAGCATTTTTAAGAAAGCTGCTCATAGACAGTTTAGTGAGCTAAACAAAAAGGCATACCCCATAATACAATGTAAGCCCAATGAAGCCCTTGAAAAAGGCACAACAGCTTATCACAGAGACACCTTTCCTATAGAGGTTATACTTTTTGATATGCCAGGGACAGTAAACACCGCAGGAATATTGACCTTGCTGGCACAAATGCATCACATTTTCTCACCTATCACTGCCGATAGAGTAGTAATTGAAAGTACTTTGAGTTTTACTGAGGTACTTTTCCAATATCATCGCTAAGAATACCGAAAAGTGCTATTAAGAGTGTTCATTTGTTTTGGAATCAGGTGGATGGGAGAGAAAAATCGCCTTTGTACAAGATTTATGAGCAAGTGATCGCTGATTTAGGTTTGAACCTGATGCAAAGCCTACATATCTGATAGTAAGCGTTTCCGAAAAAGACGGCACAGAAAACCAACGATTGGTATTCCGTTCTACCCTTAATGCCTGCTGATGAGAAGTTGATGAGTGGTTGCCATTTGGACGACTTTATCGATGAGTTGGTACAGATTATTCAGTAAAACCCTAAAGATATGAAGACAGTAAAACCTATAGACGAAAACGAACTAATGGAGCTGATGGCAGGCAAGCAACCCACGCCTGCCCCTGCCATTGCTACGGCTCCAATAGAGACAGAGAAAAACACCCCAGAAACCAGCTCCTACCAAAAAGAAAAAAAGGCAGAACTCTATGAGTATGAAAGTTATTTTTGAGCAAGGAGAGACTTCAGCAAGAGAGGGAAAAATCGGTGTATATACGCCCTAAGTTTCACCAGCGAATAGCCCGTATTGTACAGGTGATAGGAGAAGACAAGATCAGTCTCTACAGCTATTTAGACAATGTACTCAAAGCGCATTTTTGAGCAGTACCAAGAAGAAATTACGCAGAGTTTTTGAACAGAAATACAAACCTATATTTTTAATAATGGAAAAGATTATCATTTTACTGCTTATTGTGGTGATTTTGTTGTTGCTATCGGACAAAATGCCTATAACACTTTCTAAAAAGAGCGCTCCCCAACCTAAGGCTACCTCTATACCCAAGTCAGCTCCTTCAACTTCGGTAATGGGGGAAAGTAGGTTTGTGCCTCCTGCAAAGGTAGCTACTACAGCTATCCCTTAACAGAAAAAGAGCAACAGGATATTCTGACAGAATGGGATGAGGAACCCACCATAAACCTTGAAGATGAAGAAGAGGATTTGCGCAGCTATCGCACAGAGGCAGAGGACAATGATTTTTGCCACAGGGCTTTCGTTTGAGGACTTGGAAAAAGGTAGCTACTTTCCTCTCTGAGGACAAAGAAGAGGTTACCACCGAGAACATAGAGCTACTGCAAAAAGTAGAGGGTACCAGCCTATTAGAAGCCATAGAAAAAGCCTTACCCCAAGCGACTCTTAAAGTAAGTACACTCTTGGAGAAGGCGTTGCCTAAAAACCATGGAAAGTAAAACGGAGTTTGATATTAGGGGAGTTTGTGTGAGAAACTCCTCTTTTTACGATTGAGCAATCTTTCCGATTACATTTGCTTTGGTAAGAACAATAAGTAGTTTTATTTTTCTTAAGAAGCTGAAATGTTGTTTGATATTAGAGAATTATTTAGTTCATTTATTTTCTTATTTATTGATGTAATCCAAGGGAGAGATATACTATAAGCAAATATAAAAGCAATAATTCCATTAGCCCAACTTAATCTTTTGTTCATCAAATCCTCTTATCCAATTAATGATATAAGAAATAGGATTATATCTCCAAGAAATAAGGAAAAAGTAAAGAATATTATTACAAATAAAATAACAATTATTATAATATAAAAACATCTCCATTGTTTTAAAATTACTTATTTCTTTTTCCTTATTATATTTTCTAATTCATCAATCTTATTAGTCTTTTCATTATTCTCTTTCTCTAATTTTTATTTTTTTCTTCTCTAATTTTTTTCTTTTTCTATTGTAATTTGTTCATTTTCTTTTTATCATTATAAGATTGATTTTTAAGGCTTCTATTCTTTTTCATTATCTTCAATTCTGGATTCTAATTCACTTTTTAGCAATTTCTTTTACCTTTTCTTTTAATTTCACTGTCTGTTGACTCTAAATTTTCTTCTAAGAATTTACTATTTATTATATTATATACAATCCCATCAGCTTGTTCTATATTTGTTGTTAATTCGAATACGCTTTCAATGATTAAAGTTAATTTTTTTCATTTGATAAGACACTTTCCTATTTCTAATATTTAAAAACTTACATAACTTTTTAAAATCATCTTTTGACCTTCCTAAATATCTTAATAATATACTCATCCATTGAGAAGGTAGGATAACAGCAGGCACATTTTTATTTGTTATGTAATACCATTTAATTAATTTTTTTGATCTGTAGATATCATAAAATATTTACAATCAAATAAATTATTATAATTAGATTTATTTCTCAATTTTTCGATTAAAAGAATGTTATTTGCATCTATTTCACTCGAAACATAACTATTATTAATACCCTTAAAAATTTTTAATATTAGAAGAGGTGTCTAATATAATGTCTTTTATATTCTTTTTTTCTTCAAGCTTATTTTTCTCTATCTATTTTTATATTATATTTTTAATACTTCTTGGAATTCATTTTTTTATAAGATTCAAATAATTTTACATTTGTATTTATTTTACCTTCTATCCAATTATAATAGTAAGATATAAAATCTTCATTTTTAGTATAGATTTTTGAATATTTTACCACCATATTTATTCAAATTTTCTCTATTTAGGTGTTTGAGTTTTAATCTAATAGTTTCATTTATCTCTTGTTCTGTTTTTAATGATATAAAACAAATTTTCTTCAGATTCTTTGAATTTTTCTAAAAATATTTCAACCTGTTTCTTACGATCTTTTCCATTGATACCTATTGCTCTAAATATTATATTTGAATCAAGATATATGTTTTTGTTTTTAAGGTTAAATAGATTAAAATTATTATTAATTTTATTTGATACAAAAACAATATTCTAATGATAAACTTGCTATATTATATATAATTATATTTTTCTTCATTTCTCAATCTAAGAAATTATTTATAATATTTATATCATCTTCTTTTTCAAAATCTATATCTTTAACACTTAACTTTTCTTCAATGGAAATATCTTTTTAGTAATTTTGAAAATCCATTTATATCTACTTGAAATTTATCATATAGAAATTTATATATAATATTTTTTTACAATAATTTAAATCTAATTTATAAGATGAACAAAAATTCTCCAAATATAATATTCTAAATCTTTATTGCTTGTTTTTTTCCTTTAATTTTTAAAATGACCTTGTTCTAAATTAACATCAATTATATTATTACTATCATATATAAATTTACCTTTATAATTTATATATTTAATAATATCTTCTTCTGAAAAATTAAACTATATTTTTATTTATAAGCTCAATAATTCCGCTCAATGTTAATTTTTTTATTTTCATTATCAATAAATATTGATTCAATGATTCTTCTATAAACTTTTTTTCAGTTGAAACATCATCGTTACTGTCTGCATATAAGACAGCCGCTAATCTAAAAATATCTGATTTATTTTTCATTGTAAAAATTTTTATTATGTAAATTAACTAATATATGGTGTTTTTTTCACACATCACTTCACCTCGCAAAATTACAAAAACTTTTCCATATACAACCATATTAAGCCAAACCCTACCACTTTCATTCTCCTCATCTCCTATTCTCTACCTTTGCACCAAATTTTAAAATAACAGATTATCAATGAAGCGAAAAATCAATTCTAAAAACGGCTCCTTCTGCTCACGATGATAGGAGTTACACAATTTTCCATTGCTCAGGGCAATGGCGTAGGAGGTATCAACGAAGCTACCCGTATGGTTACCTCGTATTTTGACCCCTGCTACCAAGCTCATCTATGCCATAGGGGCTGTGGTGGGACTCATCGGTGGGGTGAAGGTATATAACAAGTTTAGTAGCGGTGACCCCGATACCAGCAAAACGGCTGCCAGTTGGTTTTGGGGCTTGTATCTTCCTAATTGTAGCGGCTACTATCTTGCGTTCGTTCTTCTTATAGATTATGGAGACAAAAACAGCTATTCTATCAACAAAGGTATCGGAAGAAGTGTAGAGTTCAAAGGACTCAAAGCGCAGTACCTGTTCATCTTTGCAGGGGACTGCTCTCGGTGCTTATCTTGGTGATGATCCTCTACACGGTAGGAATCAATTCTTTTGTATGCTTGGGGGTAGGCGTTAGTATGGTCAGCCTTGTGGTTTGGCAGACTTTTTCACTAAACCAGAAATACGGTGAACACGGCCTGATGAAACAAGCAGCTCGCAAACGTCACCCCAAATACCTACGCCACCAAAGATCGCCACGCCAATTTTATTCGTTACCCTAAACCTAAAACAACCCTCAATGAGAAATAGTTCTAAAAATCAACACCTTAGAGGTAAGTTTCTATTCTTGCCATAGAACAAGACTGCTTGCTCATCAAAGAAGCCGACATCAGCGTCGGCTTCGAGGTGCAGCTTCAGGCTCTTTACCATTTCGGGTGAGGACTATGAGATACTCCACTCACTTTGGCATAAGGCTATCAAAGTATTACCACAGTATACTGTTATCCACAAACAGGACTGGTTTATCAAGGAACAATACGAACCTGAACTACAAGGTGAGAACCTGAGTTTTCTCTCATTCGTACGAAAAGCATTTTAACGAACGTCCGTTCTAAATCACAGATGCTACCTGTTCATCACCCAAAACCACTAAAAACCGAATGAGGTTTCAAAGCAACTTTTCATCCCTTTGCAAAGGAAACTTCTTGCCTAAGGAGTCTCACTAACCGAGAACACGCCACTCAATTTTTGGAAGCGGTAGCACAGTTAGAGCGTATCTTAAACGACTCTAACCTGATAAAAACTCCGTCAGCTCAAAAACAGAGGACTATATAGGCACTCCCCACAAAAGGGACTCTTTGAGCAATATCTCAGTCTTTCCACTAATGAGAAAGAGAGCCTGCAAGATATATGCCTCTCTGCTGAGCAAATGCGCATTGGTAACCAAAGACTCTGTGTGCATACCTTATCAGATACAGAAGACTTGCCTTCTAAGGTACAAAGCCGATAGCCGTTACGAGCGACTCTCACCGATAAGAGCGATTGCCGTTTGTCCTTTGCAGCTCCTGTGGCTTTGCTACTGAGTTGTAAACCATATTTACAACCAATATCTGTTCTTGGACAATTCCGATGAGAACCTCAGACAGTTTGAGAAGTCAGCACGCAATATGCACTCGCTTTTCAAGGTACAGCCGTAGCAACCAAATCAACAAAGAGTGGATAGAGCAATACCTCAATGAGGCACACTCTACGGACTTTCCTCTATCAGAGCGCACTTTAATGTGATGGCGTGGTCGGACAAACCACAAGAGCTTAGGAGCATTAAAAACGATGTGGGTAGCGCTTTGGCGTCAATGGAGTGCAAGCCTCGCCATAACACCATTGATACGGCAACTCTCTATTGGGCAGGTATAGCTGGCAATGCAGCCGACTTTCCAGTGAAGAGACTTTCTATACTTTTATAGAGTCTCGCTTTGTGCTTTTTCACTCAGGAGACCAACTATCAAAGTTCTTCCAGTCCTTTTGGGATCAAGATGGCCGACAGGCTCATAGGCAAAGCCTATCCATTTGGATATCTCCGATGAGCCTATGAAGAAAGGGATTATCACCAACCGTAATAAGTTCGTCTTAGGACCTTCGGGTAGTGGTAAATCTTTTTCACGAACCACTTAGTGAGGCAGTATTACGAACAAGGTACGCATATCGTTTTAGTAGATACAGGGAACTCCTACCAAGGGGTCTGTGAGCTTATTCACCATCAAGACTCAAAGGCAAAGATGGGATTTACTTTACTTATACCGAAGACAATCCCATTGCTTTTTAACCCTTTCTACACTGATGATGGGGTGTTTGACATTGAAAAGCGAGAGAGTATCAAAACACTGATACTCACCCTTTGGAAAGCGAGACAATGAGCCTCCTACACGTGCTGAAGAGGTAGCCCTTTCCAATGCAGTGAACCTTTACCTGCAATTGGTAAAAAGACAATCCCTCGCACACCTTCTTTCAATGGCTTTTATGAGTATATCAAGAATGACTACTGAGCCATACTACAAGAGAAGCAGGTAAGAGAAAAAGACTTTTGACTTGGCTAACTTTCTCAATGTGTTAGAGCCTTTATTACAAAGGAGGTGAATACGACTATCTGCTCAATTCTGATAAGGAGTTAGACCTGCTTTCCAAACGCTTTATTGTATTTGAAATTGATGCGATTAAAGACCACCCCATACTCTTTCCTGTGGTTACTATCATCATTATGGAGGTGTTTATCAACAAGATGAGGCGCCTGAAGGGTATCCGCAAGATGATTCTCATCGAAGAAGCGTGGAAAGCGATTGCCAAAGAAGGAATGGCGGAGTACATCAAGTACCTCATTCAAAACTGTGCGTAAGTTCTTTGGAGAGGCAGTAATTGTAACTCAAGAGGTAGATGATATTGTCCATTCACCTATCGTGAAGGAATCTATCATCAACAACTCCGATTGCAAGATATTGCTCGACCAACGTAAGTATATGAACAAATTCCATGCTATCCAAGCGATGTTAGGGCTTACCGAGAAAGAGAAGTCGCAAATCCTATCTATCAATCTCTCCAACGATCTCGTCGCAAATACAAAAGAAGTGTGGATAGCTTAGGAGGTACACACTCTGCGGTGTATGCTACAGAGGTGAGCCGAGAAGAATACTTTGCCTACACTACTGAAGAGAGCGAAAAACACCAGTGATGGAACTCTCCGAGAAGTTAGACGGCAATTTGGAAAAAGCCATCGTACAAATGGCTAATGGACTGTAATAAAACTAATAATCATACGTAAATCATAATAATTAAAGTCAATGAAGAAAATGTTATTAACGAGGGCTTTTTGCTATAGCTATGCTGGCAAGCCCCAAACTAAGCGCACAATGGGTAGTAACTGGACCCGACTAATTTTGCTCAGAGCATTATCAACACTATCCCAGCAGATAGTGCAAACCTCCTCAACAGCTAAGAATATGCTCAACAACTTCCGAGAGGTGGAAAAGCTATACAACCAGGGGCAAGGAGTATTACGATGCTCTGAAAAAGGTAAGTAACTGGTAAAAGATGCCCGAAAAAGTACAGGAAACGAGTGCTACTGGTGGGCGACATCTCCAAGATGTATGTAACCAACTTCAAGAAGATGAGCCAAGACCCTAACTTCTCCTCTCAAGAGTTATCGGCTATTGCCAATGGCTACTCAAGCTCTTGGGTGAAAGTTCTAAGCTGCTCAAAGACCTGCAACAAATTGTCAATAGCTCCTCACTCTCTATGAACGACAAAGAGCGTATGGACATTATCGACAAGGTGCATAAGGAAGTGAAAGAGTACTATAACTTAGTACGCTACTATACCCAGAAGAACATCTCGGTAAGCTACCCTACGAGCTAAGAAGCAAAAACGATGCGCAAAAGGTACTTTCACTCTATGGAACAGAACTCAAATACTGGTAAAAGACTGATAAATGGAAAATCTACACCAAATACTTCGTACTTTATACGACGAGATGATGCCCCTAACAGCTCAGATGTCTGCCATAGCCAAAGGCTTGGCAGGCTTAGAGACACTGTTCTATGTGGCAATGCGTATATGGCAAGCCTTAGCCCGAGCCGAACCTGTGGATGTATATCCCTTGCTCCGTCCCTTTGCCATAGGGGCTGTGTGTGATATTTTTCCTACTCTGGTGTTAGGAACAATGAATACAGTGTTAAGCCCTGTGGTAACAGGTACCCACAGTATCTTAGAAGGACAAACGCTCGATTTGCACAAACTACAAGAGCAAAAAGACCGATTAGAGCGAGAAGCACAATTGCGCAACCCCGAAACTGCCTACCTCGTCTCGGATGAAGAGTTTGACAAAAAGATTGATGAGATGAGGTTGGATGCCCGAAGATATGGCTGTAATGGCAGGAATGTATATTGAAAGAGGGATGTATGACCTCAAGCAAAGCATCCGATCGTGGTTTCGTGAACTACTCGAAATGCTCTTTCAAGCAGCCGCTTTAGTGATTGACACCATACGCACTTTCTTTCTTGTGGTGATGTCTCATCTTAGGGACCCTATAGCCTTTGCCATTTCGGTATGGGATGGATTTCAATCTACCTTACTACAATGGGTTACCCGCTATGTAAGTGTCTATCTATGGCTTCCTGTATCCGATTTGTTCAGTGCTATTTTAGCACGTATCCAATCTCTTATCTTACAACGAGACATTGAGCAACTCTCTGACCCAAGTTTCATTCCTGATACTACCAACACAGCCTACATTATCTTTTATGGTCATTGGTATCATAGGCTATTTTACCATTCCTACTGTGGCAGGTTGGATTATACAAGCAGGAGGTATGGGTAATTATGGTAGAAATGTAAACCAAGCTACCTCCAATGCAGGTAATATAGCAGGTGCAGGAGCTGGCTCTCTTTCAGGTAATATTACAGGTAGGTTAATGAAGTAAAAACAAGTCTAATTGAATACTAAAATTAATGGAATTTAAAAATCTTTAGAAACATCGAAAACGGATTCAAACAAATCCGTATGTATGCCATAGCCTTTGCCGTGCTCTGCTCAGGCGTGAGTATCTTCGCTGTAGGCTATGCCTATTACTTTGCCGAGAAAACAGCGCGAGAAAAATCTATGTGTTAGACAACGGTAAATCACTAATGCTGGCACCTCTCAAGATGAGAAAAATCAATCGCCCTGTCGAGATAAAGAACACGTACGCAGGTTTTCACGAACTCTTCTTCAACTTAGCGCCCGATAAAAAAAGCAATTGAAGACAATACCAAACGTGCTTTCTTTATGGCTGATAAATCTGCCTTTAACTACTATAAAGATTTGGCTGAAAAAGGCTATTACAACCGCATCATCTCTGGTAATATCCTCCAACGGGTAGTCATCGATAGCGTGCGCTGTAACTTTAATAGCTATCCTTATCAGGGTGGAAACCTTTGCCAAGCAGTTCATCACTCGTGCTAGCAACATCACCGAAAGGAGTCTTATTACCTCCTGCAGGGTTGATTAACTCCGTGCGTTCTGATAACAACCCTCAGGGATTTATCATCGAACAGTTCAATGTAATAGAAAACAAAGACCTTAGAACCGTAAGAGATGATAGCCAAAATCCAAAGAGAGATACATTCTCAAAAAGCAAACCCAAAGCTATTGTCAGGGACTTTCACCCTCACAAAGAAAACGCTTGGTACTCTTAGCCTTTGCAGTCTACTGCTACTTACTCTTTTTATACTATGGCACGCTTACCAAGAGTACCACCAAGGCGAAGCCCCTGCCATACAGCATATTGACAACAAGGCTATTGTACCTACAGAGAGAATACCCCAAAAAAGGATTCGTTAATTTTTAAACAACTTAATAATGGAAAAAGAACACACCCTTCCAGAGCAAAACGGTAATATCCCTGCCTCAGATAAGGCTAACGCTTCTTCTACACCGAGTTTCTTGGTCAGTGAAGAAGAGGAAAAAGCCCTCCAAGAGCGCAATGAGGAAAAAAGCCCTTGCTAAAAAAACAACAACTCAAGAAAAATCATCATCTATGCCCTAATGGGGATAATCTTCCTCGCTTGTATGTATCTGCTTTTGGTGGCGGAAGTGAACAAGAGCAAACACAAGTAGGTATCAATGAGGCAATACCACAAGCTACCGAAACCCTCTTGCCTTCTGATAAGGAAAAAGCCTATGAAGAAGCCTCTTAGAAGAAAAAGAAGCTGATAAAAAAGCCTCTCAATGCGCTGTCAGACTATTGGCAAGAAGACGAAGGCGAGGAATATCCTGAAGCTATCGAGGAGGAAGAGGAACCCACTCCACGTTATCGCAAGGCTACCCCTAATGCCTTTGAGCGTTCTGCTCAGTCTTATCGCGATATTCACCAAACTTTAGGCAGTTTCTACCAAGACAATAGTGCTTACGAGGAGCAACAAAGACTCAAAAGAAGAGATAGCCTCGCTCAAGTCTCAACTCTCCAATAAGCAAGATCCAACCTCTATAGATGCCCAAATGGCATTGATGGAAAAAGTCTTATGAAAATGGCTTCAAGATATTTGCCTAAAGGACAACAAAAACCCTTCAATGATGGGGGTGCAGGCTCGCAAGAGGGCGAGGGAACAATAGTAGCGAAGCTGATAATGCAGAACAGAGTAAAAAAATATCGCTCCTGTCTATACCCCCAGAGGAAAAGGTAGTCAGTCGTTTGCCCCGCAAGCAGTCCGAGAAGGAGGCTCTGCAAGAATGGGTAAAGGAGCAACAGACCGCTTTTTCAATGGCGAGAGCTTTTAAGCCACAGGTAGTATCCTAAAGAATAGCATTCGCGCTTGTACACATATCGAACAGCTATTAGGAGAAAACTCAAAGGGTGCAGCTAAGACTCTTTAGAACCTATACGAGTAGCAGGCGTACTCATTCCTAAAGGAGAACTGCTTACAGCCTCTGCTAAAGTGGTGGTGATAGATTGTTACTCACCGTAAAATCCTTAGAGTACAAGGGCAAAAGTGATTCCTGTCTCTATAGCTGCCTACGACATCGATGGGCAACAAGGGTTATACCTGCCCGCTTCTTCCGATGCCAATGCCTTTTGAGAGATAGCATCAGGAATGAGCAAAAGTTCAGGGAGTAGCTTTTACCTTTAGCTCTTCAGCCAAAGACCAAATTGTCTCAGAGCTGAGCAAAGGGGTCGTGCAAGGAGGTACGTCCTATCTTTCTAAAAAGATTGTACAGCCTTCCATAAGGGTTAAAGCAGGTTATCAGCTCCTACTCATCTCTAAGAAATAGCCTTTCAGACAAACCCATAAACACACAACAAAGCACAAAGCACAAAACAACACAATTATTTATTTTTCAACCTATTAAACACACTTAATATCATTTTTATTTATGCGTAAATTACACTTATTTTTATCGGTAACAATGCTTTACCGTTACCGTGCAAGCCCAAAAATGAGGCAAAGGAAAACACAACTCTCAGTACTGAGAAAAAAGGAACTTTTAGCACAATCAGGAAAGGTAGTGCCTTATCCTTTGCAGGTGGCTTATGATCAAACAACCCATCTTATCTTTCCTGCTTCTATCCGCTATGTGGATTTAGGCAGTGAAAAACTTAGTAGCTGACAAGGTGAAAGATGCCGAGAATGTACTAAGGGTAAAGGCAGCTAAAACAGACTTACCGATAGCACCAACCTATCGGTCATCACTCAAGACGGAGGCTTTTATAGCTTTGAGGTAAGTTATCACTCCACGCCACAACCTCTTACCATTGATTTTGGTAGAGGAATGCCCCAAGGCAACAATGTGAAATCGGATATTCTCTTCTCTGATACAGGCTGGGAATCACCTGCGGTAGCATCAGATTATTATGTCGTCTATCTACCATCAGAAGAAGAATTACATCAAGCATATAGGTTCGGAGAATGCAGGTATACAATGGCTACTAAAAAGGTATCTATGTACACAATAGCAAACTCTATGTAGACGTACAATTGTCCAATCGCTCTAATCTGCCTTTTGAAGTAGATTTTTATCACCTTTTAAAATCATTGATAAGAAGACCACTAAAAAGAGTATTGTACTGGGGAAGTGCCCGTTGAGTCCCTTGCGCGTATACCAACCTATATCGCTACTAAAAGGCGCATAAAGAAGCCCGCTCGGTGTATATGTTAGACCAACTCACCCTCTCTGATGACAAGGTTTTGCGGGTAGAAATCTTTGAAAAACGGCTCTCGCTACCAATCGTTCCTTATCACCAACGAGGAGATTATAGCCGCTCGCCCTATTGAACAGTTTAACCTTAAATTCTAATGCCAATGTTAAGAATTATCACTTGTATTTGTTTGTGCTTTTTAGGGAGGCTCCATTGCCCAGGCACAGCGATTGTTACCCAAGCAAAAGGTATCTCGCTCTCTTGGGTTGCACCTGCAGAGGCTTTTACTCTCTTTTTTCTGATGATTTTGGGGTGCAGTTGGGCTATAGTATCAATGCTAAAAGGGGTAACTACAAGCATTTTGCCCTTGAATATCAAAGGCGATTGTACCCTTACAAGAGTCTGAATATACCTGTTGAGAGGTATATAGGTGCAGGAGGTTATAGCACTGCCTTTAGTCAGTGACAAGCTGAGTAGCAATGGCTTTGAACTTAGGAGCAGAAGCTCTTTTTGGGCTATGAGGTGAGTCAATCACAGCAAAAAGCCTCCTTCCTGATGGGGCACTATTAAAGAACGAAAAATAATTTTCTATGGCTACAAATTGGCTTGCAGGTGAGACTTACCTGAGTGATCACTTTTTAGTACTCTGCTCTGGTAAGGTAGCAGCTCTGTGGGGAGTTCTTTGAGCTACTGCGTCCTTGTGCTACTGTAGGGACTGCGCTATATGTTTTAACCTTTAAAAAGACAATACGATGAAGAAAATAAATCAGAAAATTGTAATAGGGACTCATCGCAATGCTATGTGAGCCTATTCACCTCTTGTAAAAAGAGTTGGACGTACAACAAAAACTTTCCTTTTTGAGGTAAAGGTACTACTCGTGCCTAAAAATATAGAGTAAAAACCGATACAGTAGAAAAATACGCTGTGAGTTGAGCTCTCCTTACCAGTACGATGAGAACCGCTATTTTATTCGTTACTTTCGGTATGAGGGAAAAGGCAGTTTGCGTACCTCTCCACAAGGAGAAGTCTTACTTGTTAATGATGTCTATCCTCTTGCCTCTAAGGGAGCATTTGAGCTTTACTACACTTCTGCCTCAGAAGCTAGCCAGTCCTTTTCTCCGTTTGGATAAGTGACTCCTTCGGCAATGAACAGAAACTAGATTTTGAGTTTAATGTGAAGAAAGAGTAAAAAGAAAAATCCCAGTTAATTCGGGATGTAGCTTGCAGTCTAAGAAAATATTTCTTGACATTTGCAAAACATCAATGTAAACAGTTTAAAATCAATTATTAACAAAAATAAAGACGTTGCAATTATAGTAATTATTATAAATAGCGAGGTATGACAACAGAAGATTACATAAAAACAAAAAGGCCCTTTACTTTCAAGTCAGTTAATAACGTACTATGAGAATGAAAACACAAGTAAAGATGCTATAAGAAAAAGATTAGAAAGGCTTCCTGAAAGTATAGGGAGAATTAGAGGATTTTTAAGGATAATCAGACTTTTTATCATAAAGAGCAGCAATTTACAGAAAAAGTATTTTTAGTGTATTGATAGAAAGTCTAAAAACAAGTGCAAAACAGCATTATTGTATTATTAACTCCTTACAGTATCATAAAGGATATATAAAAAGATGAGTTAGCTTCTTATTCTTTTAGTCCTATAGAAAATTTGAAATCACATAAGAATTTTTTCAAATGTAGTGAGAGACTTAATTCGTATAGGTTTAATTATTGAAGAAGAGGACTATTACACGCTATCTCCCTAATATTAGTTCCTCTAATAAGAGTGCTTACAAAGCAATTGAAATAGTGAAAAAGAATATCTTATCTCATTTTTATGATTTAAATAGAAACATAGGTTTTATATCGTATAATGGTGGTAATTTTAATTCTGAATTTTTCAAAATTTCAGTTTTCTTTTACAGCTCCAAGCTATATTTGTGGTTTAAGTAAACCTTCTTTGTTTTAGCTGATATTATGATAGAGGAAGTATGATGAAGAGACATTAATTTCTTCCTTACAAAAATTAATACTATAAAAAGACTCATAAGAAAAGTAATTTTATTCCCTATTTGATTACAGATTCTTTACCTAATGAAGCATCTCAATAAATTGAAGGAAAATGGAATAGTTATTGGTCTAATAGATAAACTTTTTGGGAGGGAATATAAAGAGTTAATAGAATCTTTTAATAGATGTAATCACTAACATAAGTGTGATACTTAAAAAGAACCTAATAAATTTATTGAAATAATAAAGAAATTTGATAAGCTAATAGATGGAAAGCAAACTAATTTGAGAGGTGATTTATTTGAATTTATTGTTGGGTACTATCATAGTAATTTATGCCAAAGTATTGATATAGATAAAATTTACAGGGATAATGATGGGAAAAAGAAAAGAAGTTGATGTATATGCGTCCTATCAAGATAAAAATAATTTTATGCGAATGTAAAGCTTATAAGACGCCTATAAGTTTAGAGATAATAGAGGAATGGAATGAAAAATAGCTTTTTATATATAAGGTGATTGAGAAAAATCGTAGTCTTATAGGCGATAAAAAAACAGAGATATAATTTTTGAATTTTGGTCTATTTCAGGTTTCTCAGAAGAAGCTACACAATACCTTCAAGAAAAAGAAAAAATAACTTAAAAATACAAAATTGAGTTTTATAAAAAGAGATGAAATTCTAAAAAGCAAAGGATTCAAATGCTAATAAAAATCACTGATATAATGAATGAATACTTTGCAAATAGTGATATTTAAAGCCAAAAATCCTCCTTTCTCTTCTAAAACAAGCCTACTTCTAAAAAGTAGGCTTGTTTTTGTTTTACTTGCGCAAAATAATGCAAATGGAAGTAGTAGTTATAGAAAAATCTGTTTTTGAACAGATACAAAAAGACGTACAACAACTCAACAATTCTCTGCAAAGTGGTAATGGATACTTACAAAGGTATTTGGCAAAAAGAAAAAGTGGTTGGACTCTCAGGAGGTTTGTCTGCTTTTTGGGCATTAGCAAGCGTGCCTTGCAGTATTACAAAGACCAAAAAGCTCTTGCCTTTCTCGTGTATCCACCGCAAGAACTATTTTAAGCGTAGTGATGTAGAACAACTTTTAACCTCTAACCATCAAACCCGATGAACTTACTCACAGAGACACACCAGGAACTAAGCTCTTACCTTAGTCAGCTTGAAAACCTAAAAAGAACAAATGGACTTTATCCTTAAAAACTTCCGTCCTGTATTTGACGGCGAGGTATTTCTATCAGGAAAGGAGGTCTGTGAGCTGTTACATATCACTAAAAAGAACCCTACAGCAATACCGTGATGATGGGCTTTTTCCTTATATCCAAATTGGTGGTAAAATTCTCTTTTAAACAAAGTGATATTCTAAAGATTTTTGGAGGCTAACTATAATAAATAATGGTGAGTTCGATATAACGAAAGTTTCCACAGATTTTGCCTTTTTGCTGGCGTGAGCGTTTCGTTCGTGTCTATCATAAGGGTTTCTCGTAGCTCTTTATTGGAGAATTTGGTAAAAATCGTAATTTTGTAGCTTGTTATGGAATGTTGATAGAAAATAAAAATTATGAAAAAATAGATACTTTAACACCTTTATAGATGAGGTTACTTCTAAAGATAAAAAGGAACCAAAGATACGTATTTCTAGATTTCCTTCAGAGATTCTCTTTGATTTGATTCATTATGTGAGAAATCATTGGGAAGGAGGGTATAAAGGAGTGTTATTTGTTAAGGAAGGGATAAAGATTACATCATAGAGTTTTTACAAATTCTATTAATTCTATTGATGCTCAAAATTGTGTTTTTGAAGAGCAAGTGGAGTTTTATAATTGTATTTTTGAAGAGTATACAGAATTTGATAAATCATCTTTTTCTCTCTGATGTTTCTTTTAAAAGATCTATTTTTAGAGGAAGTGATTTTAAGTCTATTTCTTTTAGAGGAGTAACTTTTTGGAGGAGATGAGATTAATTTTTGTTTGACAGAGTTCTATAGTGGAGATTTTTCAAAAGCTATCTTTAAAAGAAAACTCTTCTATCGTTGATTTTAAGGGGCTAAGCTTTTATAATGTTACCTTCAATGAAGCTCAATTTAAAAGAACTGTCTCTTTTGAAAAAGTTAGAAAAATCCTACAGAAATAAAAAGTACTAAATTTGAAAGAGCAATTTTTCTCCAAAACAAGCAAATTTTCATAATGTTTTATTTTATGATGATATCTCCTTTCAAAAATACTATTTTTAGAGGAAGACCTATTTCCTAAATATAACATCATATCTGAAAAATACTATAAATGGTAAAGAGAAGGAGTTTAGTTTTAACGGGAGCTAAATTTCAAAAAATGAAACTTATTTTAAAGGTAATAATCATATAGAGTTAAATTTTTTTCAGAGGTCGAATTTGGAGTAAGGGATAAAGATATTACTATTTCGTTTAGTAATGCTAAGTTCTATGAAAATATTCGGTTTCATCATTGTGATTTTTACTCTAGTATTAATTTTGAAAATACAACTTTGAAAAATTAGTTGATTTTTACTTGGCAATATTCCATAATGAGCAACAATTTTAAGAACTGATTTTTGGAACTTGTATCTTCTCAGGGTGACATTTGAAAAGGAAGTACAGTTCTTATATAATAGAGTGAAATCTGATAGCTATCTTAACTTTGAAAGTTCTATATTTAGTAGATGTATAGATATATCGAGAGCTAATTTTAGATGTACTATAAATTTCTGGAATATAAAGATACAAGGAATTGAGAATATTCAAACCTATCAAAAATATATAGATGATTTTTGGTAAATATCCTCGTGATAAAAAGAATATAACCCCTACTACATATCTCAAAAATCCGTGAAACTTTTAGAATTATTAAAAGCAATTTTTATATGGAAAATAACAAAATAGAAGGTCTAAATATGTATAAAAATGAAATGAGTGTCTATCAAAGAGAACAATTTAGTTCGTTGGCTTATAATAGATTAGATAAAATTTTGTATACTATAAGGCAGAATATAAAAAATAAAATATATTTTCTTTTCAGTTTTTCATATTTTTCTTGTATTTTAATCTTAAAATGATTCTAAATAACGAAGGTAAATTTCTTATCATATATCTACTGCTCTTCCTCTTTCCTTTTATACTCTTGTTCTATATAAAAAGACATAATTCTACTTCTTTTTGAATAAGATTTCAAACAAATTTGGAACAGATTGGATTAGGGGAGTCTCTTTTATAGTAATAATGGGAGTTATAACTTCATATATTCTTTTTAGTTACAATTTTTGGTCATTTGAACCTTTATAACCTGAAAGCATGGGGAAAGAATCTGTTGCTCTTAAATGTTATAAATATTGTAGATATGGGAAAACCTTTTTGATAATGGTGTAAAAAGCGCTAATGGACTTATCCAACTAGTACAAGATAATGATCTCAATAATATTATCACTCTTTTATTGGTCGTATTTTTATTGGATATGGTTATTATCAAACCATTCAGGCATTTAGAAAAATTTTGGAAAATCATAAAAACACATGTAAAACCAATATTTGCAGGAGGCAGACTGAGAACAGGATAAGGACTTTGGAGTCAATATAGGTTCTTCCTAAGGAGCGACAGCCCTCTTTGAACAATACCATCAGGATTTTTAGAGCAGAGCAGTGTGCCCCCTGGCTTCGCCTCACTACTTCCTTAGGTAATATTGCTTTGTTGAGTAATGCAGGATACCAAGGGACAGTGGGTGTCCATCTCTCACTTGATCATCTGCTCCAGAACACTACATGCCTTGCTCAATGGTATAGCATGGCTTTTATACAATCTGTTGTCTGCCGCTATTTATCTAATCCGTGAAAAATCGCAAACAGCATGATTCTGTAAACATATAAAATCAGTGAAATTCATGTCTCATATACCCAGCTGTGAGTACTCGTTTGCTTTGTGGGGAACTTTCGTTATATCGAACTCATGTTAAGTAGCTCCTCTTTTTATCTTTAATAGCTATCTTGTAAGATTTCTCTTTATCCTAAACTAACAAAAATCTATCTGTAGGTTTTTCTTTTTGCTTCTTTTCTTTCTCAAAGAAAAAGAAGGTCGTGAGCCACGACAGGCAGTCAGTAACAGATAAGCAATCATAAAACACCCTCTTAGAAAATACTCTAAGAGGTGTTTTTTTATATGATTAAACCAATAAGGGTTGTGTACGAAAGTCTTTAAGGTTGAGGAAAAAGCCTCTGTAAGGAGTGGCCCTTCTCTGAATAAGTTCCAAAAGTAGGGTGCTTCCCATCTGTGAAAGGGTGGCGTTGATGAACAAATCTTGCTTGGTTAAGGCTTCGGCAAGGGAGCAACTTGGGGTATTGTCATTCTGCTCGGCTTGCGTTAATAGTTCTCCAAAGGCTTGGGTAACAGTAGGTAGGGTATCTATGGGAGTAAAAGTATCGCTATGAGGTTGCTCAATGGCTTGTAAAGTACCTAAAATCACTTGCCCTGAATGGGTGCTGTTGCCAAAATCTAATCCAATACTTAGGGTTGTTGTGGTAGTGGTGGCTCGTTCTAAATGGGTGAGTACCTCTCCAATGTCAAAGCGTGCCTTTGCGCTATCTACACACGAAAGGTAAATACTTCCTCTCATTGTTTCTTCTTCAGAGGAAAAGGTCTCAGTGCTGAATAGCTGTGTTTGCGCTCTCCAATCTGTACCAAAAAAGCGATTGATACGGCTTATTAGAGCAGTGGATTTGTACATTCCTAACTCACAAGCCGAAAAAGAGTTGTCTGCCGAGATTGGCAGGACTTACAAGGTCGTTATCCCAAAGGGTTACCGATAACCCTGCGTGTCCTAAAGCAACCAAAAGCGTGGTTGATACGTGCTAAAGCAGTGGCTACTTGCGAGCCTGTGCCTCCTGCTCCTATCAGATGTACTTTAATAGGATTGGTGGCGTTGAGCAAAGCTGTATCAGTAAAATGTACCCGCTCTTTGTGTGTTTGGACAGAGGTATTGAAAGGGTTGAGGCTGTTTGAGGTGTTTTTAGGGTCTGTTTCATTGTTATAGGATTTGTTGTAAGGTGAGGTGATTGGGGATTGAGCAGTTCGCTAAAGGAAAAAGGCTTATTACTTTGAGTGAGTTCCTGCCAAAGGGTTATTAAGGGTATTTTTGGTTTATAGGGTATGAGCCTAATTGATGAGAAAAATAGCTGTTGAAAAATAATCTTCCATTGGATGATAAAATCTTCTAAAGCAAGAGGCTTTTACGCTCATTTACCTGCACTGACCCCATACACACATTGCCATTTTCATAAACGTTAAAAAGGCGCATAGCACAGAGGTATATTAAGGTGTGGCTTTTGGTTTTTCGGTAGGGCATATATCCAAAGGCTCTTGGGGGTAGCTTTCCACAACAGAGGAGGTAAACTTACTTCTTTTGTTTTCTATAGCGAGGGAGGAGGCAAAAATAACTGCTTTTTGTGCTTTAGAGTACCAAACAGCCTGCCCCTCACTTTTATGGGATAGATGGAGCACCCTGCGGGAGATAATACCTTTAGGGATTAGAAAGGCTTGTGCTTGCTCTTTTTGGCAGGTGAGCGTTTTTGGCGAGTGCTTGCGCTTGGTCGAGGGTAAGCGGTTGTGCGCTTGTAGGGTTACCATTGTTATCAAGGTGTAAGTACTCTACATAACTCTGTGGGTTGTAGCGGTTACTATCTTCGTAAAAAACAGAGTGCTGATGTAGGGCGATATACTTCCCCTACTTCTGGGGTGAGGTCTGTATATTTCATTTTAAATGCGGTTTAAAAGGGTTATAAGTTTGGTTAAGAGAGGAAAGAAACGCTGTTCAAAAATCAAAGTTAGCAGGGGTGTTGTGCTGTTGAAATGTTTGTAAATGGTAGGGAGTTCTATCTCACTACATTGGGAGTATTCTCCATTGAGCCAATCTAAAAGATAGGTATGGAATAGGTCGCTTTGGTCTTCATAGACAAAAGATAGGTATTTCTCTACCTCAAAAGTTCCTCTTCACCTTGCTCATAGTCCTCTGCTCTGTGCAAATGGGTATAGATAGAGTGGTTAGGAAAAATCCTGCCACAAGGTATAAAAAGAGCTTGTGAGAGGGCAAGGCATTCAGCTTCTAAATCATTCTTAGGAATAAAGCGGTTTATACGTCTTTGAAAAAGTCTAAATGGCAAGGGTTGCGTATCTTTTTGGAAAGAATAGCACCTATTTGTTGTGCCTGCTTTAAAAAGGTGCAGGAGGTGGTCTCTTTCCGCTATTTCTTCATAGTCTTGGCTAATACTAATCCTGTAACATTTCATAGGCATAAGCCACAAAACAATCTTCTTGTACATAGTTTGCTATAAAAGCACGTTGGTTTAGGTAGGCATATACCGATAAAAATAGTTCATAAAGTGGTTTGTTTTTATGTACTTTCAGAAGTCTATAAAGTGGTTGCAGAGGGACAAAAAACACTTCATTGGGCAAATAAAAAGCGTTCTTCGCAAGAGAAAAAAGGCATTGCCATTCAGGGGCTTTCAATACTTTTAGTTCACAGAAAGTGCCTTTGGTATCTCTTTTGATTTGCTCTTGGCTGTAAGAAAGGGCTAAGGCAATCCCGCAAGAAAGGTCGTACTGCTCTATGGGGAAAGGGAGTAAAGCCGTAATGGTCTCCCATTTGAGCAAGGGAGACACTTTGAGAGTGGTTTTTAGCTGTGCCTGCTCCTCTCCACTAAAAATGATGTGCTTACTTGAATGATACACTTTAGGGAGGAAAGGTCGTTTTTAGAAAACCATTGGCAAAAGAGTTTTCAGGGGCTACTTGTTGCTGTTCTTGACGTATCTGTGAGCGGTCTTTGGAGCGTTGGACTGCTTTGGAAAACTCTCTTAACCTGCGGTAGAGTTCTCTCTGTGCTTCGCTTTGTATGGGTGCGAGGGTTTGTTGGGATTGCTGTTGCATACATTTTAGGTTGTTTTTAGTTTTTGATAATGTTTTTAGTTTTAGCTATAAGCCTTGTTTTTAAGCTGTTTTACAAGGCTCATAGCTTTTAGAATTAATAGAGATTTAGCCTTTTGTACCCATTGTGATTTGTAGGGGATAGACAACGCTGTCTCCCTCTACGTAAAGGTGAGCCTGCTTTTGGCATTGGTGAGCAGGGGGTAATGGGTGCTGTAAAAATTCTTGACTTGCTCTACTGGCCACGATGGATTAGGGTCGGCAAGGTGGATAGTTTGTCGGTTTTTCTTCAAAGACAAACATTCTTTTTCAGTTAGGGTAGCTATGAGCATAACAATACTTTTTGGGGGTTAATACTTATTCTTCCAAACAAGGTAGGGGCAAAGTGTGTGGATAGTTCTGACCTTTTTTTGCGGATTTTATCGGCATAGTTAGAGAACTCATCGGGAGGAGGTAGTTTTGACCACGCTTCTCGGTACTTGCCCTGCGCTTCTAAATCAGCTACTTTTTCCTTAGCCTCATCGTATTTCTTTTTGTTGTTTCTCGGCTTTTTCTTTCTCCATAGCTGATTGCCTTTGGGCTTGCTTTTTGCGACTCAATGTACTGCTCCATATTCACAAGCAGAGACGAGGTTTCTTCTAAAGGTTGGGTGATGCTTTGAAAAAAAGCCTGCATCTAATTCTTCGGCTGTGCCTCTAAGTACTAAGGAGGCAAAAGGTGCTTGGCAGGGTCTGAACATTGTTCATTCTCAAGCAATACCGATACAACAAGCTGGCTATTGCTTCTTGAGTTACAACTAAGTGCAGTTTGCCTTGTATGGCTAACTCGAGCAATTTGATTGAAAAATGGGTTTCCATTGGATACTTCGTTTTTAAATTGATACTTCTGTTTTTATATCCTTATCTTTTAAGGGGCTTTTTAATAGTGTTTTCAGTGCGATAACTCACTGTGTAGCCGTTTGCCTTTACGATAGCTTCTAAGGCTTGTCGGGCTTTAAGGGTTGCCTCTCGAGTCTTGGTCGCTAAGGTTCATAAAGTGCAGTGGTTCAAAAGTTCGGATGATTATCCCTATATAGGACAGGGCTTGGGTATCAGTTGCTAAGGGTTGTTTGAGTGGTTTTCATTGAGATACACTTTTTAGGTTAAACTACTTCTTGGGGTTCTATTTCAAACTCAATGCTTCTTTTGCTACATTGGGTTTGGTCGTACCATTGCAAGTTGGTTAGGTCGTCTTGGGTAAAGGGTAGCTTGTACCGCTTGCAATAGGCTTTTATCACTTCGATAGCTTTGTACTTGCTTGCATACTTGCATGAGGACACGGCTACTCATATAGTGCCAGCTGTCAGTCTTATAGACTAAGTAAACGCTTTCCATAGGCTGTTAGGTTTTATTAAGGGTTGAGTTTTGGGCTTCTTTGAGTTGCTTTAGTTTAATATATAAGTCCTGCCAATAGGCTTTTAGCCTCTTATCTAACGCCTTGTGGGTGCTGTCGGTCATGCTTATAGCCTCTAAAGCTATCGGCTTTGCGCTAAAGAGCTTTATCAAGGTCGGTTACCTCTATAGGGTGTACCATTGAGGTCTGTTATTATCATTTTTCAAGGTTTTAAAAAGTTCATCAAAACGGATGTCGTCCGTCCAATACTCATCGGAGGAGTATTTTCCATAGGCTTTTATATAGAAATCATCGTATCGAGTAAATACGCTTCGGTAAATATCCAAACGGCTTTCAGGCGTATTGAAAGAGCTAATTCCTCCTCAGTGAGTTCCACAAAAAGCCCAAGTACGTTCTTCCAAAAAGGATAAATCGGGCTGTTCCTCATCGCTGAGGGTATAAAAGTCGGTTCTTGCCTCATAGAAACTAAGGTTCACAAAAATCAGGGTCGCTCTTTAGGTAGCCACTTGTTGGGCTACTTTTTCACTTTCTCAAGCCATTGCTCAGTAAGGGTGATAAGGGACAGAAGTCGCAACTATCCCATTCGCTATTGGTATAGGCACGCACCAAAAAGGTGTGTTGTAGGTATTTTGCTGATATTCATTTTCTGTTCAATTTTAAAGGGTTATACATTTAGAAAGGCAAATCGTCCTCGTCTTCCTCTGCTACTTGCCCTGCTGTGACTTGGGGCTTTGGCTAAAGGTGTTATAGCATTTGCGTTATTTTGCCCTCACTTGCAGAGGTATTAGGTGTTACTTCTGCTTTCTTGCTAAAGTGGAATTTGATTTTTGGAGGTGTGAAAGTTCAAGCCTGCTTGAGTTTCTCCCTCACGATTGAGCCACGCTCGTGCCGATACTCGTCCTTCCATTCAACCAATGTGCCTTTGGTAAGATACGGAGCAACCCCGTACTGAGCCAATAAGCACAGTCAAAAAGGAGGGTTTGCTGTACGTTTTCACCTGCTTTGTTTCGGTAATTGTCGTTCACTGCTACAGAGAAATTAACGACTTGTTTGCCATTTGATAGGGTTTGCACTTGTGCATTTTCGGTAAATCTTCCTACGATATTCATAAGCGTTCTAGTTTGTTATTAGGTTACTAAATTTTCTACTATTTGGTCTATGCGCCCATAAAGATAGGCATCGGAGGCTGGTGCGGTCGATAGCATAGTATTCATGCCAAGTATTATACTGCTTTTACAATGAACTTTTTCAGTATATCGGAAAAAATCAAATCGGTAGCCCAATAAGAGGATAGCATTTCTGAAAAAGCAGTTACTATTGACCGCTTGGGTAATCCAATTTTTCTCTGTTCGGGTGAGTTTCTCACCGCTATTGAGTTTTACACGGAGCTGATAGACTTGGCAGTCTTTCAGATGTTCTAAGGGACTTATTTCGTGAGACACGAATTTGGTTGCGATACAGGGTTCTTTTTCATCTTGTTGCATTTTAGGAGTTTTTATGCAGCTTTACGGCTTTTTGGACACGATACGCACGATTTTTGACTTTTAGGTTGTCTTTTTGAAATTTTTATTCGACAATGGGAGGAAAAGCGGTATTCGTTTCAAAAACAATCTGTAAACGGCATTTTTCTCATATTTGACATATTCGCTTAAAGGTCGGAATGAGCTGGTTTTCGTTTCGAGTGCCATAAAAGGTCTGTGTTTAGCTTCTGCAAGGTTTTTCAAAAATACTACCCGCAGGACAACGGACAAGGGCTGGAGATTTTTGAAAACCCCATCGAGCTTGACCTTGCAAGAAGCGTTAAGAACCAGAAATACCTGCACTCGAACAACGAACCGCCATTACGTGCCTTAAGTGTTTAAAACAGGGAAAAATAGGTAAGTCTTAATGACGTATTTCTATTTGTGGCAAACGAATACCCTTTTCCTTATTTGTTGAAGTCTCTTCTAATGGCTTTCTGTAAGGCAACAAAAAAATCCATCGACACATCTCTTTTTGAAATGTTATCAATGGATTTCTAATTTTTTTAAAAGACACTGAGAACTTATCCTATCTTTTAAGTTTTTTAATCGTTCGGCAGCAATTTCCATATCCTTGCTAATCATTGGTGATTTTAGCATAAATCTGGGTGGTTTTGATATTCTTATGTCCCATCATCTTGCTAACACTTTCCAAGGGGACTCCTTCTGTTAAGAACAGAGTACCAAAGGTATGGCGTGCCCAGTGAAAGGAGATAGGTTTTTCACGAATGATATTACAATCTTTTCATCATTTTTGATCATAAGGTTGCAATTAGCATTAGAGGGTATAGAGAATCAACGCCTCTGTACAGAGTTTTTACCTTCGTATGTTTTTAATAATTTTTCTCAGCTATATCCAATAGACGGACATTACAGGGGACATCTGATTTTTGACGGCGTTTGATAAGCCATTTGTTGCCGTCAAAGAACGATTGTAAAGTGACTTCTTTTTAGTTGTTTGATGTCTATGTAAGAGAAGCCTGTAAAGCAACTAAAAACAAATAGGTCCCGCACTAATTCAACAGAAGCACTCTTAGGGTGATATTGCAGAAGGGCTTTACTTCCTCTCTAAGCAAATAACCTCTGTCTTTTTCCTCCATAGAGTTGGTGTAGTTCTTAAAAGGATTGCGATAGATTATACCTTTGTCTATGGCTATTTCTACCATTTTGCAAAGAGGCATCATGTATACCCAAATAGTGTTATGTGCAAGACCTTTATTGACTCTAAGATAGAAGTCAAAATCGTTGATAAAGTCTTCAGTTAATTCTTTGAAAGAGATATCGCTTTTGTGGTATTTGTACTGGATAAACTCACTCAAATGCATGTATGTATTTTTTTGTATTTATTAAGTGTTCTCCAACTTCTAACACCTTTTTCTACCATCAAGGCAAAGTCCTCTTTGAACTTCTCATAGACTTTTAGCAAGGAATCTTCCATTACTCCTATACCTAGAAAGTAGCTTTTTAGCTTCTGAGCAGTAACCACTCCCTCGTACTTCATCAGTTTCTCATAATGAGTAACCATACGTGAGCGAATTTCTTCCAACTTTCGGTTGAGTTGTGTAGCCTCTTCTGTTTTACCTGTTACTCTGCCATATTTCAAATCCATTTCTGTGGAAGGATTTCAAGTTTGGTACTAAACTGAGCTACCTGATTGTCAATGGTAATACGCCCCATAATAGCAACCTTACCATTCTTCTTTGGGGCATTCTTTTTAAGGTAGAACAATACCTTAAAGGTTGAGCGTTTTACTTTTTCTATACTCTAATTTTTAATTTGCGAAAAGTACTTTTTATCAAGTTACTGTACAACATGAAAAAGGTATAAAACACTGAAAATATAACCTATTAATAAAAAAATATTTTTCAATGTATTAGGTAATGATTTAGAAACCTAATTTTTGAAAAGACCTGTCCAAATCATCTAAGACTCTGTCTTCTCTTATCTTCTATCAAAATAATCCTCTTTGTATGAGCTAATTACATTATTTTTGTAGTTTTGCATTTTAATTCATACTTTTTGCAGAAAATTTAACCGATATGAACAAAATCTTATTTTTATGATAGCACTCTCTCTTGTAAGTTGTGGAGGGAGAGATATTTATAATGATCTGAAACAACAGAACTTGCACGGAGAGATAAAGCAAGTGCGTATGACTTCTTATTCGGTAATTGAGAAATTTAACCAAGTGGAAAAAGAAAGCCAGAACCTCCGAGCGAGAGAATACCCTTACGGTATTTAACAACAAGGAGAACCAAGTAGAAAGACCTTTTTCTCTCCTACCGACAAGGCTGTGCGTCGCTATGAATATAGATATGACACCAAAGGAGATCGCGCTTTGGTCAATGAGTTTAAGGAAGGCGGCACACTTAAAACAAGGGTATATCTATACCCAGGATTCTGAGAGTAATGAAGTAGAAATTAATAGTTACAGTGGCTAAGGGGGTGTTTCTTCAAAAAGAAATACGCTCTTACAATGACAAACAATTACTCCTTGAGGAAGAAACCTATAATAAAAAGGGAGAATTGGAACAAAAACAAATAAATGCTTACAATGACCAAGACCTATGTATAGAAACTAATATCTATGATGCTGAAGGCCAACTGAAATATAAGTATTCTTTTTGTCTATGATAATAAAGGAAATATGATAGAGCGGAAAAAATATGACAAAAATGGTAAGACCATTGCTAATCATACCCATATATATACCCTTGATGATAAAAATAACTGGACAGAGCGTATAGAATACCTTAATGGTAAGGCAATTTATCTAACTGATAGGAAATAACCTATGGAGAAGGCCCAAAAGAGCTAAGAGAGACCGATCTCTGAGATGGATACAGCACCAGAGAGTAATACGAATGCAGATAACACAGGAGTGAAGAATGATTGGACAGCCCAAGAGCTTAAAAAGAAACATCAAAACGCTGAGAGTAAAGACTTACGATGCTAAAAAAATCACAAGCAGAAGGACAATAAACAAAAATACCCTATCTGTATTTACTCAAAAGGGATATCTTACTAAAATTGTGTATTATAACAAAGATAATATTTATTCCTATGAAAAGAAATTTTACCTATAAAATATGATGATAAAAGGCAACAGAACCGAAGGAAAGATGTATTTTAATGATGGAGATTATCTCTTAACAACTTATGATGATAAGGGAGTTATTACAGGAGGTCATCTGTATCAGAATAAAAACACAATTTGAATTAAAAGTGGTTTATAATGACGACGGAGATCTGATAGAATATTACTTACAAGACACAGAAATCTTTTTACAAGTATGATAAAAATCATAATTTGGTAGAGGAGAATCATAAAAAGGTAAAAGAAAACTGGGATATACTTTATAGCAGAGCCAAAAATGGTAACGTAACAGAAGAACAAATATATCGCAAGGGTGTTTTTAGATGAAAAATATACATTCGTCTATACCTTCGACGAAAAAAGGAAACTGGGTAGAACGAACACAATATATAAATAGAAACCCTGTAGAGATAACAGAACGGGTGATAGAGTATTATTAGAGAAAAAGATAAAAATAAGATGAAAGTAACGGAGCATATAGCACAAGCTAAAGAAAACATTATTTTCCTTTTGAAATAGTCCCTCCTAAGAAGGGAAATAATATAGAGGAACTGTACAAGAATATAGAGCCTCTCTTGGAGTTCAAGCCTCCTTTTTATTGATGTAACAACTTCTCGCGAAGAGTATCTCTACAAGGAACATCCCAATGGATTGTTGGAGAAAAACTCATTCGTATGCGCCCCGGTACAGTGGGTATCTGCTCGGCTATACAACACAAGTATAATATAGATACGGTACCTCATGTACTCTGTGGAGGATTTACCAAGGAAGAAACAGAAGATCTGCTAGTGGATTGTTTCTATTTGAGAATAGACAACATCATGGCACTCAGGGGTGATGCTATGAAGGAGGAGAGTATTTCCGTCCTACCAAAAATGGTAATGTATATGCCCTTGACCTTGTAAAACAGATCGATAATTTGCGCAAAGGAATCTATCTACATGATACTTTGAAACCAATATAGGTATGGATTTCTGTATAGGAGTGGCTGGCTATCCAGAAAAGCATATAGAAGCCCCTTCCAAAAACATTTGATTTGGAAAAACTCAAAGAAAAAAAGTGGATAATGGAGCCGACTATGTGGTTACTCAGATGTTCTTTGACAACAAAAAAAGTATTTTTGAGTTTGTAGCTAAGGCACGCGAAATGGGGAATTCATGTACCTATTATTCCAGGGATTAAACCAGTTAGTGTCAAAAAGCATCTTAATATACTTCCTCAGGCTTTTTCTTAGACTTTCCAGAGCAGCTGGTTAAGGAAATAGAAAAGTGTAAGAACAATGAGGCCGTTAAGCAGGTTGGGATAGAGTGGGCGATTGCCCAAAGTATAGAGCTGAAGAAGGCAGGCGTACCTTCGCTCCATTACTATTCCATGGGGAAATCCGAGAATATTATTCAAATCATTTCGCAAGTTTTTTTAAACAGAAGAGATTGAATTAAAATTAAAAATTTAGAATATCATTTGTTTATAAAAATAAAATCTTTTATCTTTGCCCTCAAAAAAAGAAAAGAATATGCCAAGAATTATAGAAAAAAATACCTAGAGTATATTGTGCGATAGTTATCGGCCTGATTACAAGAAACATATGGGTGGGTATAGCTGTTCTATGTTTGGGATTATTACTCCGCCTAACTTTTATTTAAGGGAAGCAGAAGTAATCAAGTGAATCTAAGACAAGCAGGCGCTATAGAAGGAGGATACAATCCTTCGGACTTTGAACTGAACTTGCTTGCACTTTGTGCCTAGTGATCAAGGCAGATGGTACAGGACCCTACTCAAAAGGAGTTGGACTATGTACGTTATAAGTTTGTCTCTCTCTCTACGGAAAGGACAAGGCAAACGATATATTTCGTACTTTCAATCAAATCAAACAGAATGAGGTGCCGATCACTCGTATCTGCTTATATATGCGTGCTCGCACCAACTATGAGGCACGTCTTTCTATTATACACTTCTTGTTTGATATTGCTAGCCTTGATGGCCGTATCAAGGAGGCAGAACTAGCTTTGATAGAGCGTATTAATAAAAATCTCAATATAGATCGGTCCGATTTTGAGAGTGTAAAGGCGATGTTCCGCCAAGAAAAAGACGATGATTACACCATCCTTGGGGGTAAGTAAAGATGCTTCTGAAGCTGAAATTAAAAAGGCTTATCGCGATATGGTTAAGAAATATCACCCCGACCGTATTGACACCAATGATGTGGCTATCCGTAAGGGAGCTGAAGAGAAATTTAAACGTATACAAGAGGCTTATGAAAGCATCTCAAAAACAAAGAGGGTTCTAAACCCTCTTTATTTTTATCTTAAGCAAATCCTTAGGATACTGTTTTTGTATGGGTGTTTTCCTGCTGTTACACCTCTATGTAGTAGAGGTATATTACAATAGGTTATTGTTTTTTTCTCCTTGGAATCATTCTATATCTTCCATTCTTTGTGTGCTATAGGGGTATGTGGCTTGCTATTACTCCCTATAGGAGGGAATATTATATAGGCTATCGCTTTATAGTGCTCACCTTTTTGCAGATGTTGGCTTGCTTGGCTTTCTTGCTTCCTCCACTGCTTTCCCAGCCCAAGGTAGGGAGTGGGAGATCCTCTCTTTCATGTTCGCTTTCTTTGTAGCACTTTTTGGAGGTGTATTTTTGCTATTTTGCTACTTAGACGAGAAGAAAAGTATTTCTATAATAAAAAAGTTTTTATACCTTTGCAAAGTGATTTAAAATTCGTAAATTTGCACTCTAGAAAAGTATAAATAAAGCATACTAAATTCATTCTTGATAATGAAAAATAGATAAAAACGTATTTGCAATGGTACGAGGAAATGCTCTTTTGGAGAAAGTTTGAAGACAAACTGGCTTCTGCTTATATCCAACAAAAAGTAAGAGGATTTTTACATTTGTACAATGGACAAGAGGCAATTATGGCAGGTTGTATGCACGTAATTGACCCTAAGAAAGACAAAATGATTACTGCCTATCGTAATCACGTGCATCCTATCGCTTTGAGGGTGAGATCCACGTAGAATTATGGCAGAGCTTTTTGGAAAAAGGAACAGGAACTTCACATGGATTGGGAGGTTCCATGCACATTTTCTCAAAAGAACATAACTTCTTCGGAGGTCATGGAATCGTAGGAGGACAAATCGCCCTAGGTGCTGGCTTGGCTTTTGCTGAGAAGTACAATGAGACAGGGGAGTTGTCCTTACTTTTATGGGAGATGGAGCTACGCGTCGAGGAACCCTTCATGAGACTTTTAACATGGCTATGAACTGAAGCTCCCAGTGATATTCATCTGTGAGAATAACCACTATGCTATGGGTACTTCTGTGGAGAGAACTGCTAACCATCCTGATATTTGGAAATTAGGTTTAGGGTTATGAAATGCCTTGCGAACCTGTAGATGGTATGAACCCTGTTTCAGTAGCTGAAAAGGTATACGAAGCTGTAGAACGCGCTCGTCGTGGAGAAGGCCCAACTTTCTTGGATATTCGTACCTATCGTTACAGAGGACACTCTATGTCCGATGCTCCAACACTATCGTACTAAAGAGGAAGTGGAAGAGTATAAGAAGATAGACCCTATCACTCAAGTTCTTGACGTAATCAAAGAAAAGAAATATGCTACTGATGCTGAAATAGAAAGTCATAGACGAACGCGTAAAGAACTTGGTAGCAGAGTGCGAAAAATTCGCTAATGAATCTCATTCCCTGAAAAAGAATGTAATGTATGATGTAGTATACGAACAAGAAAATTATCCTTTTTACCTCATAAATTATAAAAAGAAAATGGCAGAAATAGTAAATATGCCGCGATTAAGCGACACCATGGAAGAAGGAGTCGTAGCAAAAAATGGCTCAAAAAGTAGGAGACACTGTAAAGGAAGGTGATATTCTCGCTGAGATAGAAACCGACAAGGCGACTATGGAATTTGAATCTTTCTATTCAGGTACCTTATTATACATTGGTCTAAAGAAGGAGAAACCGCTCCCGTGGATACCCTTTTTGGCTATCATTGGTGAGAAAGGTGAAGATATTTCAGCACTTATAGGTGGTGGTGCAGCTGCTGCGCCTGCTGCTGCTCCAGCCGCTGCAGAGACACCTGCCGCTGCTGCTACAAGTGCACCCGCTGCTGCTATGCCTGAAGGCGTACAGATAGTTACCATGCCACGCCTAAGTGATACTATGACCGAGGGGACTGTAGCCTCTTGGCTTAAGAAAGTAGGTGATACAGTAAAAGAAGGAGATATCTTAGCCGAAATAGAAAACAGACAAAGCCACAATGGAGTTTGAATCATTCTATGCTGGTACTTTATTGTATATAGGTATCAAAGAAGAATCAGCTCCAATTGACTCATTATTAGCTATCATAGGCCCTGCAGGGTACCGATGTGAATGCCGTACTTGCCGCTGCTAAAGGTGGTAGTGCCCTGCAGCAGCTGCTGCCCCTGCTAAGGCAGAAGCTCCTGCGGCTGCTGCCCCTGCTGCTCCAGCTGCAACCACTACCGACGGACGTGTATTTGCTTCTCCTTTGGCTAAGAAAATAGCTCAGGATAAGGGTATCAACCTATCTGAAGTAAAAAGGAAGTGGAGAAAATGGCCGTATCGTACGCAAAGATGTAGAAGGATTCACTCCATCAGCTAAAAGCCTGCTGCCGCTGCCTCTACTGAGAAAGCTGCTGCTCCCTGTAGCTTATGTTCCTGTAGGAGAAGAAGTTACTGAAGAAGTGAAGAACTCACAAATGCGTAAGACAATCGCTAAGCGCCTTTCTGAATCTAAGTTTACAGCACCTCACTATTACCTTACCATTGAGGGTAGATATGGAAAATGCGATGGCCTCACGTAGCCAAATCAATAACTTGCCTGATACTAAGGTGTCTTTCAACGATATGGTAGTGAAGGCTTGCGCTATGGCTCTTAGAAAACACCCACAAGTGAATACTTCTTGGAAAGGAGATGTTACAGTGTATAACAAGCATGTACATATAGGAGTAGCTGTGGCTATTGAGGACGGATTGGTAGTACCTGTACTTAAGTTCGCTGACAACTTGAGTTTCTCTCAGATAGGTGTATTGGTGAAAGATTTGGCAGGAAAAGCTCGTAACAGAAGCTAACACCTGCTGAAATGGACGGAAGCTACCTTTACAGTTTCTAATTTGGGTATGTTCGGAGTGAGAACAATTTACTTCTATCATTAACCAACCTAACTCTGCTATTCTTTCTGTAGGGGCTATCGTAGAGAAACCTGTTGTAAAGGATGGACAGATTGTAGTGGGACACACTATGAAGCTTTGCCTTGCTTGTGATCACCGTACTATAGATGGGGCTACAGGTGCACAATTCTTGCAAAACCTTGAAAGCTTACATAGAAACCCTGTTACTATGTTGGCATAGTATGAACCGTATGTAACGCAATTATATATATTTATTGAGAAAGAGGCATAATCCCACTGCCTCTTTCCTTTTACTATGCAATAAATTTGTTTTAATACGAAAAATATCGTAATATTGTACTCTTTTATAAAGGAATAAATTATGTATGCTATATGTCATTTGAGTATAGTACCGATGCGGGATGAAGCCTCTCATAAGAGCGAACAGATTTCTCAGTTATTATACGGAGAATTGTGCTTTATAATGAAAGAAGAAGACGGCTGGTGTTATGTACGTACTGATTTTTGATAACTATGAAGGTTGGATAGATGCCAAACAATTATCTCCCATAAGTGAAGCTACTTACCAGGAAACCAAGAAGGTGCTCCTCAGTTATGCAGATATGGTGGATTATGTGCAGATTAGTGATAAGAATATGATCTCTTGCCCATTTGTATAGAGGGCTACTGTGAGCAATGCCCTTTATGGGACATCTCTTCTCTGGAGAAGTGCAGAAAGGTGTTGCGTGAGAATGTAGTAGAGATAGCTCTGAGATACCTCAATACGCCTTATTCATGGGGCGAGAATCTCCTTTTGGAATTGATAGTCCAGCATTGGTACAGTGGTCTATAAAGCTATGGAGATCACTCCTTCCTCGGAGGTGGTTTCCCAGTATGAAGTAGTGAAAGTGGTGATGTGGCTACTTTGGAAGATGCCGAAGTAGGGACTTTGCTTTTCTTTGTAATGATAACATGGGGCGTATCATTCATGTAGGACTCTTAATCAATCAGGCTATATCATTTCATGCTTATAGGGGAAGGTACGTGTGAGATCGTATTACCCCAGAGAGAGTACGACGAAGATATTCAAGAAATCACACATAATCTCTATGCTATCAAGCGAATTTTTGGATGATGATGAGATAAGGTAAAATGACCATAAAATTACTCGTAGTAGGAAAAAACAGAAGTGTCCCTTTTTAGAAAAAAATAATTGAAGACTATAAGAAAAGAATACGATTTTATATAAAATTTGAAATAGAGACGATTCCTGACTTGAAAAACACAAAAAACATCTCACAAGAAGAACAAAAACAAAGAAGGTGTCTTTGCTGCTTAAGCAAATAGCAGACAATGACTTCTTAGTGCTTTTGGATGAGCGAGGAAAGGAATATACCTCTGTAGAGTTTTCTACGCAGTTACAGAAAATTATGAATACGGGGGTTAAGCAGTGTATCTTTGTCATAGGAGGGCCTTATGGTTTTCTCAACAGGTGTATCAGAGAGCTAACAATATGTGTTCGCTCTCTAGGATGACATTCTCTCACCAGATAGTACGCCTATTTTTGTAGAACAACTCTATGAGGGCTTTTGACTATTCTCAATAACGAACCTTATCATCACCAATAAATGATATAGCAAAGAGGAAGCAGCTAAGCTCAGACAAGATTTTTGGGTGTCTTTTGAGAATCTTTCCCAAATAAGTGGATTTTGTATGGGACGAAGGTGAGAACCTATCCAATTCAAATTTCATTTTTGATAATAAAAAGGCGATGGTATGTATGGATATAGAGGAGATCAGCAGGAAATAGAAAAATATTACAACAAATTCCTATCCTTAAAATCCATATTGGCAGAGTTCCCACCTGAAATCCTATTTGAAGACACTATTACTTGGAGAATGGTAAGGAAATAGCACGTATTTGGAGTAGAGAAGCAAGAGGGTATGTGTCTATAATAAGGATACTTGGCAACAAGCTATGGTATTCTTAAATGAAAAGATGCAACAAGTAGAATGTTTTGGCAAGAGTATGAGGACTTTTTCATGGACGATTTTTAACCTTAATAGGGGTTATATTTTAAGAAAAAAACAATTTTTCAAGTCAAGAAAAAAATAATTACTTTTTGCAAAAATTTACAATCAATGTTACTCATAGGAATAACAGGAGGAACAGGGCTGTGGTAAGACAACAGTAGTCAATCAGATTGTCAAGAAATACCATCAGGAGAGGTGAGTGTCATCTCACAAGATGCTTATTATAGGGATTTGTCACACCTTACTTTTGAAGAGAACCAAGGTGAATTTTGACCACCCTAAGTCCTTGGATTTTTGATTTGCTCAAGGAGCATCTTTTCCTCTGTAAGCAAGGAAAAAACAATTATGCAACCCACTTATTCCTTTGTAGAACACAACAGAACGCCACAGGTGATACCTATAGCTCCTTGTAAGGTGATTATAGTGGAGGGAATTTTAATATTTTCTCATCCAGATCTGAGAGATTTGTTTGATATTAAGATATTTGTACATGCCGATTCCGATGAGCGTCTTATTCGTCGTATAAAAAGAGATACCACCGAGCGCGGAAGGGATATACAGGAGGTGCTCAACCGATACCAAACTACTCTTAAGCCAATGCACCAGCAGTTTATAGAGCCTACCAAGGAATATGCCGATATCATTATTCCCAATAACCGACATAACAAGGTGGCTATTGATATTGTCAAGACCATTGTCCATAACAGAATCCAATAATAATGATGAGATCTTCAGGCCTATATCAAGAAATATGCTACTTCATTGGCATCGCTGCTTTTTGGAATATGGATGCTTTTCTTTGACTCAATTCTTTGCTTCTCCAAAGAAAGCTGAATAAAGGAAATAGAATCCCTTAAGCGTCAAAAGGAGTTTCTCCAAAAGGAAATAGCTAAAGACAGGGAGGCCATCAAGGAAATTAATACCCCTGAAGGTAGAGAAAAATTTGGACGTGAGCACTATTATTTTAAGAGAGAAAACGAAGATATTTTTATCATAGAATATGATACTATAAAAATAAATACAATACTGTAAAAATAATTATTATACCTAAAAATATAGAACATATGTATGAAAATGAGAGGAGAAAAACAATGAGATTTTCTCAAAAAGCTCTAAGAGCAGGTAGGGCGAACTTATTTCTTTTGATATACGCGGCACCAAGGCCGGTGATTATTGTTGACGATAACAGAGAGCAAAAAGTTCACACATGATGATGGTTCGTCCCATTATCAGAAACATAAGATTTATCTTTACAAGGAAGATTTTAATGCCTTTAGAAAAATCTTGGATGAGATGACTTCTTATGTTTTTGAAGAAAAAGAGAGGAAGTAATCTCTGAAAAAAACATCAGAAGGATTTCAAGAAAACATTCTCTTTCTCATAAGGAACAAGAGGCGTCATCATCATTCACTAGTGATGACTTTGAAGATATTAAATAGTGATATTTAATTCAAAATGGTTAGAGGCTATCCCATGGAATAGCCTCTAACTTTATCTAAAAGGGGAAGAGAATAGGCAGTACCAAAAATCATTACAATTCCCATAAGTATCTGTAAGGGAGAGCCCTACTTTCCACATAATCCATGAAGGTATAACGCCCAGCCGACATCACCAAGGCATTGGGAGGCGTAGAGAAAGGAGAGGCAAAGCACATACTAGCACCCTACCGATACGGCAATGAGCAAGGTAATGGATTGATTCCCATACTGGTAGCTGCGCTCATAGCTATAGGGGCAATCAGAATAGCTGTAGCGGTATTGCTGATAAACATGGTAAGTAGCGAAGTGGTAAAGTAGATACTTGCCAAAAGAATATAAGGACTATAGCCGCTCAACTTGCCTACAAGCATCCTCCGATACCCATGCCGAAGCCCCCTGTTTTCTCTAAGGCTAAGGCCATAGGGAGCTATAGCGGCAATCAGGACAACACTTTCCCAATTGATAGTCTTATAAGCTGCCTCCACATTGGGGCAGTGCTCCAGAGAAGACCATGAGCAAGGGAGGCTACCAAAAACAGCTGTTACAGGCTGTATAGGAATAAAATCAAACATCATACTCACTACCATAAGTAGCATAATGATCCCCGCTATAGGAGCTTTATGCGTTAGGGTTACTGGAAGCCTCCTTCAGGGGCTGTCCCAATACAATCAGGTGTCTATGTTGGTCATTGAGCCTTGCGATGTCCTTCCAAGAACCCTGTACTAGAGTATATCTCCCGAATGAATACGTTGGTCTTTCAGGTTTTTCAGGATATAGGTTTTCATTGCGCTGCATACCCAAGATATTGAGTGAGAATTGCTCTCTGAACTTTGATTTCTTGATTGGCAGATTCACCAGGCGTGAGGCGGAGGTAATCAGCACCTCAGCAATCCCATGCTTTTTGGGAGTTCATTAGCTCCTCTTGAGAGGTAAATTTGTCTTCTATCAGGCTCAAGGACTTCTCCCCAAAGCCATGGCCTCTATCTTTACGAATATCTCCTTGTACAAAGAGGATATCTCCTTCATGGAGAATTGTATTGGCTTGCCAATTCGCGATTGGGATTTTTGAAAAATAGAGCTGTTAAGGCTGGGTTTGCGCAAGATTTCGGTTACATGTACTTCATATTTGTCCGCTATATGAGCTTTCCAAGAGGGTTTTTCCTACAAAGGAGCATTTTTCCTACCATCACCAAGTGGATATCCTTGAGAGTTGGTATTCGTCCATAAGGTCTGAAAGAGATTTGCCGTCTTTCTTGCTTTTCTTGATGAGGGTCAGTCTTGTTTAGAAAGCGTTTGCTTACGAGGAATAAGGTATAACAGTCCCACAGCAAGTGCTACCAGTCCCACAGGGTAAAGGAGGAAGAAGGTCAGGAGAGAAACCATGCTTTATTAGTTCTTCATTAATAATAAGATTGGGAGGTGTTCCGATAGGGTCATCATTCCCTAAGCTACTGGCAAAAGCCAGCGGCATGAGTAGGGCGAGAAGAGTTGATATTGGCACTCGTGGCCATACTCACTACAATGGGAAGCATTAGAGCAACCGTCCCTGTATTGCTCACAAAGGCACCAATGAAGGAGGTGGCCAATATAACTAGCACAAAGAGCTTCAGCTCATTCTTACCAGCGAGGCTTCAGTAGCTTATTGCTAATCATTTTAGCCAAACCTGTTTGGAAGATAGCCCCTCCCACTACGAAAAGCCCTATCATCATTACCACCACCGAATTAGAAAAGCCTGATAAGGCTTCCTCTGGCGATAGGATACCAAAGAGTACCAGTAGGAGCAGGGAGGAAAGCGCTACCAAGTCCGAACGGATCTTTCCCATCATAAAGAAGGCGGAGGCAATCACAAGGATAGCCAAGGTAATGTACATAGTCATAAGTAAGGGATTAGGTTAGATAAGCGCTTGCATCTCCTCTATAAAGCGATGTGCTAGTGCATCGGCTTCTTTTTGGCTTTTTGCCTCAGTATAGATACGGATAATGGGTTCTGTATTGGATTTTTCTCAAGTGTACCCAGCTATCGGCAAAAATCTATTTTTAAGACCATCAATAGTGGTGGTCTGTTCATGAGCATATTTCTGTTCCATTGCCTTGAGGGATTTGGTCAGGATTGATTTGCTCTGTCAGTTGTATCTTGTTCTTACTCATAAAGTAGGCAGGATAACTCTCTCTGAGTTGCTGCACACTGCCACCTCTCTCTGCCAAAAGGGATAGGAATAAAAGCAACTCCTACCAAGGCATCGCGTCCATAGTGTAGCTCAGGGGTAAACTAATTTCCCCCATTGCCTTCGCCACCGATAATGGCTACGACGTTTCATCTCGGTAACGACATTCACTTCTCCTACTGCTGCTGCTGAGTAGCTAACGCCATGCTTTTTGAGCAATATCGCGCAAGGCACGAGAGGAAGAAAGGTTGGAGACAACGTTGCCTTTGGCTTTTGCCTAATACATAATCAGCACAAGCTACCAAGGTATATTCTTCACCAAACATTTCTCCTTGGTCGGTAATAAAGGCCAAGCTGATCCATCAGGATCTACCACAATACCAAAATCGGCTTTTTCTTCTACGACTCTTTTTGCAAATATCACCCAGTGTTCCTTTAGTGGTTCGGGGTTGTGTAGGGAAGTGTCCATTAGGGCTCACAATAGAGTTTGACAACCTCTATACCCAATCGTTCCAAGAGTCTCGGAATGCAATCCCACCGGTAGAGTTGACCGCATCCACAACTACTCGGAATTTCTTTTTCTGGATAGCTTCAGGAGCAGCCAAAGGGGAGGGCAAGTACCATTTCTATATGAGAGGTCAATATACTGATTATCAAGGGTGAGCTTACCTAAGTGATCTACTGTAGCAAAGGAAAAATCATTCTCTTGAGCGATTTTCAAAATAGCCTTACCATCTTGGTCAGAGACAAATTCTCCTTTGTTATTGAGAAGTTTTAAGGCATTCCACTCCTTAGGGTTATGGCTGGCAGTAAGGATAATGCCTCCGTCGGCCTTTTCCATAGGGACAGCTACTTCCACGGTAGAGTAGTACTAAGGCCTATATTAATTACATCAATCCCTAAACCGATAAGGATGTATTGTACTAAATTTTGGATCATCTCGCCAGAGATGCGTGCATCTCGCCCGATGACTACTTTGACGTGTTCTTTGCCACTTTGTCCTTTGAGCCAAGAGCCGTAAGCTGCTGCAAACTTGACTGCATCAATAGGGGTAAGGTTCTCATCTACCTTGCCTCCTATGGTACCACGAATACCTGAAATAGATTTGATTAATGACATATATCTTTAAATTTTTATTTTTGAGACTTATAATAAAGAAAAGTGAATATCCCATAGAACATAAGAAAAATAGGATAAGTGAAAGCTATAAGAAAAACATATCCTTGATCGCTTGGACGGCCTAAAAACCCAGTCAATAAAAGGGATTGCAGCAAAAGTCCTACCATAGAAAAAGCAGGGAGCTAAAAAAATACACCTAACCATAAGCCCCATTTGCTTTTTCTGATAGTATAAATGTGCAGCCCTGCGGCAACTAAAAAGAGAATAGCTCGAGATCCTAAAGGGTTTATTGTAAGGACGATACGACCAAACCAAGAAGGTTTAGGGAGAAAATCGCCAATAGTAGTTACCATAGGTAATATCCTTGATCTTTCCCCTTAAAAAGTTGGTCACTTACTGTATATTCCTCTTTTCCATAGAGGATTGCTCAAATTCTAATTCCTTTGGAAAGTGGTTCAATCTCTATCTCAGGGAAAGTTTTTCCAAAATTTGGAAGGATATAGTTGTATTCAAACTGGTAAGGAAGAAACCCATAACGGAGAAGTAGTAGGGGAAAGCACTATAGCTAACCTCTATCACATTCTCTCCTGCCTTAAGTGGTGCTGTAAAGTAGATAAGATCTGAGGGAGTTACCTCTTCTTCTTCTTTTCCATCATAGGAAATATAGTACTTAGTATAAGTATTGTATCGGGTAGGGAGTACCATCAGAATATTGTAGGGGTGTCAATGATTTCTTCTTTTCTCAGAAAAGGATAGTCCTGTTCTTGTTCAATAGCGTTTGAGGAGATAGCCTGTCCATTTACATACACTTGCTGGCTCATTCAGATGGTTGGAAGCCATAAAGAGCAGTGGCATAGACTGTTCTTTAGGGAGGAGATATGATATTTTTGCCCTAAAGCGGATGATATAATTCTTATCATCTTTGACGATTTCAGCAAGAATCTTCTCATGGGTTTACGCTGCAATCATTGGTAAGAATAAGACAAGTATGAGAAGTCCCATCTGTATATGGTTTTGCCATATTGACACTGACCACAAAGAGCAAGCAAACAATAACAACAAAGAAGATGTCTGTTCATTATAATGGAATATTTCTTATCAAGGACAAATATACGAAAAAGATATAAATAATTGACTAATAATCAAGGAAGAATGAGTAAAAGTTTCATTTGTCTTAAATTATTTCGTACATTTGCTCTTCTATTAAGAACAAATAGTAATAAGCTGTTATATGGACAAACATCATATACTACTCATCATTCACCTAATCAGTGCAACTGTTTGGGTAGGGAGGGCATTTGGTCTTGCTCTTGGGCTTTTTGCCAAAGGCAGCTTACATAAAAATTTTGACTTTATCTCTCGTTTTGAGAAGACTTGTGAGCCTATAGGAATGCCCTCACTGCTCCTTTTTGGTCATTACAGGTATTTTGATGGCCTATGACCTAAATGCACCACTATCTTCATGGTTTTCCTTTGCCACAGGAGTGGAGACGGTAGTATCGCTGAAAATTATTGGGCTACTCACGACCATTTGCTTTGCCATCAGTGCCCAAACAAGGGTGCTTCCAAAGCTTGCTAAGGGGCAAATCCAAAAAGCTCCCCGAAATGGCAGTACATATTCTATGTGTTACCCTGATTGCGGTAACGCTGCTTATTTTGGGCAGTACCATTCGTAACGAGGTTTTTATTCTAAAAGAAAATGGAGACATTCAAGAACTACCTATCTTTGGAGAGAAGTATTCTCCCCATACCATAACAGCTTACCTTGCTGATATGGGGAGTTCTCCGCTTACCTTAAGGAAAAAGAGCGCTACTGTAGAACTCTCCCAGAGTGAATTATCCCTTGATTCGTTCTTGGATCATACACTTGGTAGAAAGTGGGATTACCAATAGGTCAATCAATCGGAAAATAGCATCTTTGAAGGCTTATTATGCTTTTTTTGGTACGCTCTTTAGTTATCAGTAGTAGTCCCTTTCTGCAGCATATTCCGCTGAGAAACGCAGAAGAAAGTGTCTATTCCCTTCTCCCAGAAGGAGATAGAGACGGTACTCTCTCAGGCAGAAGAGGGCGGGGACTACCCCAAAGTACGCAATAAGACCATTATAGAGTTGTTTTACGCTACAGGCATGCGTCGGGCGGAACTTATAGAACTGAAAATAAGTGATATAGACTTCTCTCAACAGACGATAAAGGTACTGGGGAAGCGCAGTAAAGAGCGTATCATTCCCTTAATCCCTTCGGTTGGGATGTGTTTGGAACAATATTTGTCTGTGCGTAAGGGGTTAGATACTAACGAATTATATTTATTTTTGACAGATAGTGGTATGTACCCCAAAACTTGTGTATAATATAATAAATTCGTACTTTAGCAATTGCCACAACAAAGCAGAAGAGAAAGCCCACATGTGCTGCGCACTCCTTTGCTACTGCATCTTTGGACAATGGGGCTGACCTTAATGCGTAAAAAGAACTCTTAGGGCATGCTGCAGGGCTGGCGGCTACACAGGTCTATACTCATAGTAGTATAGCAGAGCTAAAAACAATACAACAATGCGCATCCGAGGATGACAAACAAATAAGTACTAATTTTAAATTTTTCAGATTATGAAAAGTAAATTTACACAATGTCGGTTTTACAGTTGATCAAAAAATTGCTGACTTCATCCAGAAAAATGGACAAATTAGACCTTTTTCTACGATAGGGTTATTGATGCCGATGTCTATTTAAAGTTAGATAATACCACTGTCAAAGAAAAATAAGATAGTGGAAATAAAAGGTAAATGTACCAGGAGATGAGCTTCGTGGTCAAAAACACTCCAAATCCTTCGAAGAAGGGGTAGATGCTTGTGAAAACCCTATTGAAAGATTCCTGAAAAATACAAAGAAACTCGTTAGACGATCTTATGACTATTAAGGATAAAGAACGGTTTTTGGATAGGATTCAATGGGGTGCACTTACGGGAGTAGTGATTACTCTAATACTTATACTTGCCTAAACAAGGAGTTTAGATAATCGAATTTCACATACAATATGTGAAGTTCATTATCTCTCCATATAAAACATACAACAAGAAAAAGTAGCTCTATAAAGGGGGAGTTGCTATGCTTATGAAAGCAGCCGATGGATTATAGTGTTATAGCAGAGAGGTATTATATACCCAAATTTTTCACCAATTAGGACTACAAACAGAATTTTCCTTCATATTTGAAATATCATATACATGATGAATGGCATATTGATACTTATAGATATTCAAAATGATTTTTATTACAGGAGGAACTTCCTGTTCCTGCATGCTAGGTCTATCATAGAGCCTGTCGATCACCTTATCCCACAGTTCTCCATGTGATAGCTACCCAAGATTGGCATCCAGCAAATCATTTTTAGCTTCTTTTACGCTTCATGAGGGTAAGAAGGCTTTTCCCCAGATCTATCACTAAGGATAATTACCAGCAGACCCTTTGGCCTCCTCATTTGCATACAAGGAAGCGAAGGGCTAATTTCTCCCTGAACTACAAACCAGTGCAATCAATGCAATTTTTCCCGCAAAGGAACTAATCCAGATATAGATAGCTACTAGCGCTGATAATCAAAAGCTCAAAGAAACAGGGTCTTGACGGCTATCTAAAAGAGCACACATTTTGGAAGAACTCCATTTTGCAGGTTTGGCGGCTGATTATTGTGTGTATTTTTCTATGATAGATGCACTCAACTTAGGTTATAAAGGTATTTCTACATGAACATTGTACCCGTGCTATAAGCAAAGAACAGTTTGAAAACCAGAAAGAACTGATTGTATCCAAACTTCACTCTATTACCATAGTTTTGAAAGAACATTTACGTTTTGGAATTATTATCCCTGCTCTCATAATGAGGAGACATCTTGGCGAAAACCTTGGATAGTCTCTTGGGGCAAACGCTCCCTGCCCATAGCATTGTGGTGATAGATGATAATTCTACCAGATCATGACAGCCACAGTATTAGCCGATTGTACAGGCGCTTTCCTCAGGTGAAAACCCTCTACCGAAGCTCCTCTGTGCAGCGCCTACCAGTGCTAAGATCGCTACAAGCCTTCAATGCAGGTTTTGCCTCTTGTGGGGCAGGTCGATATTATCTCGTAAGTATGACGCAGATCTTATTTCTCTCCCAACTATTTAGAGACGCTACAAAACCTACTACCTCCAAAAACCCACAATTGGGGATGTGGGCATCTGTAGTATAGAGAAGGATGGGAAGTGGCTCAAGGAAGAACCTATGCAATAAGAACTCACTTGCGTGGCGCACTGAAGAGTTACCGCAAGGAGATGTTTTCTCGAGGCTATTGGAGGGCTGAAGAGGCAATAGGTTGGGATACAGTAGATGAGCTATTAGCTGCAGTATCACGGTTGAGGAGTTGCTTGTTGTGGAGGACTTGGTGGTAAAACACTTGCGCCTACCGCAAGCCGCTTCTAACCCACAAGCACAATATATGCAAGGGGGTATGTCTCTACCGCTTGCGCTATGGGGGAGTCCTCGCTTTTTGGCAAGCGCTAAGCTGGCTTACAAGAAGCGTAGCCTTCGCTTATTCTGGGATTATATGAAGGGTATTTCAAGGCAAAGAAAGAGAAACTGCCCTTTTTGGTAACTCCCTGGAGAAGGTAAGTGGATGCATGCTTACCGTTGGCGCCATATCAAACGAAAATTCTAAATAATTGTTGATAAGAGAAATTTGCCGCATAGTATACTTTGCGGGAGTATTAAAAAGCAAGGCTCAAAAGATGAAAATAGCACTATTAGGTTATGGAAATGGTAAGACCATAGAGCGGATAGCTCAGGGCGAGGGCCATGAGATTGTCCTAAGAGTAGATGCCCAGGTGATTATGATCCTTTCTGTGGCAGAGGTAGCTATTGAGTTCAGTACGCCACAGAGTGCTTTTTGCCAACATCAGCCGAGCGCTCTCTTTTAGGATTGCCACAGTGGCAGGTACCACAGGTTGGCTAGAACACTATCCTGAAGCAGTAACCTTGTGCAAGGAGCATGAGGCGGCTTTTTGTATGCTTCCAACTTTAGTATAGGGGTGAATATCTTCTTTGAACTGAACAAGACCTTAGCCCAACTTATGCGAAAAATATCCTGGAATATGCGGTTGCTATAGAGAAATACACCATACCCAAAAAGCTCGACGCCCCCAGTGGAACGGCCATTACCTTAGCCAGAGATCATAGAGCAGACAGATAAGGTAGGTTGGGAGCTAGGAGAGACTACCGAGGATAAAAATTCCTATTACTGCCAAACGTATAGAAAATGTACCTGGCACCCCATATCGTTACCTATAAGAGTGTGGTCGATACACTTGAGATCAAGCATACCGCCCATAGCCGCGATGGTTTTGCCTTGGGCGCTGTATTGGCAGCTGAGTGGATTATAGGAAAAAGAGTCTTCTCCATGAAGGATGTCCTTTTCGGAAAATAAGTATAAATAATTTTGTAAAAATAAATTTATGGCAAGCGTAAGACGTTTAAAAAGAATGTTGCTTCTGTTTTTAGGAGATGGTAGATACTCTTATTATTTGGGGAGATTAGTTTACCGATAGAGAAATGAGCAGTCAAGAGGTATTTAGAGAAATCTACCTCTACTTATGACAAATACCTTGAGCAAATCAACCATCCTACAGAAAAATAAAAGGAGCTTTCTAAAACGGCTTCTTAAGAACTTTGCAGAGGAGAAGTAAATGCTATCATAGCGAAAATCAATGCTTTAAGCTAAACAAAAGAGCTACTTTTTTTGTTTTTACACCAATTACATTTGTTTGTACAATGCAATTGGTGTACATATATTACCATGAAGAAAATACTATTCTTATCTCTTTTCTTGACTTTTTACCTTTGTAGCTTCTGCCCAACAGACTTATAAGCTCTATGTAGAGGAGAAAAACAATGGGCATATAGGGAAAAGCACACTTACCGATTTTGTATATGCCTTCTGTACTAAGGATTTTGAGGCTATAGCCAAGAATCCAGTAGTAGGTGATAGTTCAAAAAGTAGTCCAATTGGAGTCCATATATCGCAAAATGCTGCAAAAGTGTTCCTACTAAAGAAGAAATACACAGATAAGTCTCTTTTTGGAGAGCGAAAGAAAGGAAAAGGTCAGTGTGATTCTTTATGACTTTCTTTTAGAGGACCTAAGAGGTAAGCGCAAAGATGTCATTTTTCAATTTCTTTTTAGCAGACAATACAAGGAAGGTATATTTAAGTGTGATACAATTATTATTTCTGATGAGAAACACAGATTCACCTACAAAGAACCTTCAGTGAAAAGCTCAAAACAAGATACCAAAAAGGAAGTAATGCAGGAATATGAAGCACATATGCACTAGATAAAAATGCTAAAAAGGAATTGGAAAACTATATAAATGCAAGAAAAAGATGGCGTAGGAAATGATGATAAGTGAAGAATAAATAATAACTCAAAGCTCAAAATTAAAAACTCAAAAACTAACAAATGGCAGACGATGACTTGATTACAGACGATGAGCTGTAGTGAGCACTATAGTTTTAAGGCAGGAAAGGGACAAGAACCGCTAAGAGTGGATAAGTTCCTGATGAACTTCGTGGAGAATGCCTCCCGTAATAAGGTACAACAGGCGGCTAAGGACGGCAATATATTTGTCAATGGAGTAGCCGTGAAGGCTAACCATAGGGTGAAGGCTAATGATGAGGTCAAGGTCATGTTTGCTCACCCTCCTCACGAATGTTTGTTAGTACCAGAGCCTATTCCTTTGGATATTGTCTATGAGGACGAGGAACTAATCATTATCAATAAGCCTGCGGGCTTGGTAGTACATCCGGGGCATGGAAATTATCAGGGAGACTCTTATCAATGGGCTGATATACCATTTTCAGCACTTGCCTATGAACAGTTCTGACCGCCCTGGCTTGGTGCACCGAATGAGACAAGGATACCAGTGGTTTTTATTGGTAGTGGCTAAGACGGAAGAGGCCATGAACCACTTGGCTAAACAGTTTTTCAATAAAACCAGTGAGCGGGAGTATGTAGCTCTTGTAGCTGGGGGTAATCTCACTGAGGACGAGGGACGATCACAGGGCATATCGGAAGACACCCTAAGAACCGCCTCCAAATGGCAGTCTTCCCGACGGAAGCCAGAAGGAGGCCATCACTCATTACAAGGTATTGGAACGTTTCGGTTATGTAACCCTCGTTTCCTGTCGGTTAGAGACAGGGCGTACGCATCAGATTCGTGCCCACTTTACCTATATAGGTCACCCTCTTTTCAATGACGAGCGCTATGGAGGGACAAGATACTCAAAGGAACTACCTCGGCTAAGTATAAACAGTTTGTAGAGAACTGCTCAAGATCCTCCCACGCCAAGCGCTCCATGCCAAGACCTTAGGAGTGGAGAGACCTTCCACAGGACAGATGCTTCGTTTTGATAGTGGATTCCTCAAGATATGCAGCAGTGTATAGAAAAAGTGGCGTAACTATCTCAGCAATAGAAATAGAGCAGTAATCAGAGGTCTGTTATCAGCGGTCAGTAGGACTCCTTTTTGGGGATAAAAACTCAAAAATTCAAAACTAATATGTTATTCAGACAAGCAAAAATAGAAGACTTAGAGGCTATATGGGCAGATTATCCTCTATGCTAAAGAAACCATGCGGCAGAGAGGAAGTGAGCAGTGGCAAGATGGTTATCCCTTTAGGGAAAACTATTGAGCAAGATACAGCGCATCACTATGCCTATGTAGTGGAAGAGGCTGGTGAGATTGTGGCTTATGCGGCAATCAGTGGTGATGGTGAGCCTACCTATCAAAAGATAGAGGGGGCATGGCTCAGTGATGCCCCTATATAGTAGGCCATAGAATAGCTGTGAGTGATAGGGGTAAGGGGTAAAGGGCTGGCCAGCTATATCATACAACAGGCAGAAGAGATCGCCCTTGACCAGTGGATTCCATTCGCTACGAGCCGATACCAACTATGACAACCTTGCCATGAAGCATATCTTGGAAAAAGAAGGCTTTGTCTATTGTGGTATTATTCAGGTACGCGATGGAAAAACGTGAGGCTTTTCAGAAAAATTCTAAAATAACAGAATATGGATTTGAAAAATTGATACAGCCGACTATACTATCTATTTCTCAGGAGGGTTATAAATACTTAGCAGACTATGTAAAAGAGAAATATTCTAAGATATTTTGTTCTCTCCGATACCCTATACCCATGAGTGTTGTGTATATACATTCTTGCAGAAATTTCCTTTTTGAGGTAGAAATCACTAGAAGTAGAAGTGGGAGAAGAGCATAAGAATTTGGATACCTGTCTTTCTCTTTTGGCAAACGCTCTCCGACTTGGAGGCCGACAGAAAGAGCTTACTGATTAATGTAGGCGGGGAGTGGTTACCGATATGGGGGCTTTGTTGCCTCTCACCTTCAAGCGTGGCATTGACTTTATCAATGTCCCCACTACACTACTTGCTATGGTAGATGCTTCCATTGGAGGAAAAAACGGGTGTAGATTTGGGCGTACTCAAGAACCAAATAGGGTGATTAATAACCCCTCAACTCCTATTGATAGATGTGAATTATTTAGCAACCCTCCCCAAAGAGGAGTTTCGTAGTGGCTTGGCCGAGATGTTCAAGCATGGGCTGATACAGTCTCCCGCTTATTGGGAGAAGATGAAACAGCTCTCCGCCCTGACTACTGATGATTTGGAAGAGATTATCTATGAATCGGTAGTAATTAAGCATCAGGTAGTAAAGCAAGACCCTAAGGAACAAGGTTTGCGCAAGATACTGAACTTTGGCCATACGCTGGGTCACGCTATAGAATCTTAGTTATAGCACACCGCTCAAGCGTTTGTTGCATGGGAGAAGCAGTCGCTATTGGTATGATTTTAGCGGCTTTCCTCTCTCATAAGCTCTTGCATTTCCCTTGGGGAAAAAGACAGTAGAGATAAAGAGAGTCCTCTTGGACTATTTCTCTCAGGGAGAATTTCTCAGCTCAAGAGATAGCAGCTATACAGGAACTACTCAAGTATGATAAAAAGAATGCTTATGGCCATGTCTATTTTGTACTATTGGAGGCGATAGGACAACCTAAGTGGAATATAGAAGTGGAAGAGCTCTTATAGAAACAGGCTTTTGCTTATTATAGTGAGAAATAGGAGTAAAAGAGTTAAGCAAATGAGTGTTTCTCTAAAAATTATACAGCTAAGACAGGTAGCGCTGGCTTTTTACCTATTATGGTAGTGTGGTTAGTAGTGATTTATATATTTATCTTAGAGAAGTTTATGACAATGTAGATGATGGTCTCAAGGATAGGAAAAAGAAATCATTGCCCTCTCTGAGGAATATCCAGAGCGTATACTCTCTGTTAGTGAATATGGGATAGGGCAGTTTAGAATACGCCCTGCTCAGGGTAAGGTATCTAAGAAGAATAGTATCAACAATGAGTTTCTCTACGAACCCTCAGGTGATGAAAAGGAGCTATACCGAGTGCTGAAAACGGGTTTTTGTGATGACCAAGACCGTTGTTATACCTTGGAGATACGTACCTCTACGGTAGAGGGAAGACGATTTAATGGCCAATTTAGCTATAGGGATTGGGGTGTTGTACTTGGTCTTAGTCGTAAGTATGTATATCATTCATTTGCTATTCATCCGGCGTGTGTGAAGCCTTTCAACACATTGCTTCATAACATCAATGCTTACGAATTGGGCAATCGTCAGGGAGTAGTTCCTATAACCACTCAAGTGAGAGAGTTTGCTCAGCTCAATGAGACCATCCAGCGTATGTGGCATCGTACGGAAACTATTTTTGATCAGCAGCGTACTTTTATAGGCAATGCCGCTCATGAGTTACAAACTCCTATCGCGATTACTATCAATAAGTTAGAATTGCTATGGAGGATGAAACGCTTTCTCAAGCACAGCTTCAACAACTCTCTCGAAGCAGAAGGCCTCACTTACCCGTATGGCTACACTCAATAAGTCTTTTGCTCACTTTAGCGCGTATAGAAAACCGACAATACGAAGAGATTTCACCTATCTGTTTTTGCTTCATTGCTTCGTACCCTTATCGAGGAAATACCAAGACCTGATAGCTTTTTAAAGGAAATCACTCTTTCTATAACGGAAAAATCACCTTTCTCGAGTGCAGATGAATAAAGTTTAGCGGTCATTCTCCTCCTAACCTCCTTAGAAATGCTATAAAATATACAGTATCCCAAAGAGAAATACTGATAGAGATAGACAAACACGTATTTTCTATTGCCAATGAGGAAAAACCAACCCCTTTGGACGCTGATAAGATATTCAAACGCTTTCATAAGGGAGAACAAGACAGTACCTCCACAGGATTGAAAGCTTAGCAATTGTAAAGTCTATAGTGGGATTTGTACCAACATATCCGCTTGCAGTATGTATATAAGGAGGAAAAAAACACTTTTTAATTGTTAATTGTTAATGGTTAATTGTCAATGATTACTCATTAGTCATTAGTCACTATCTATGGTTGTCGTTATACTTAATTGGAACGGAAAACACTTATTGGAACAGTTTCTCCCCTCAGTGGTAGCTTATTCCACTGAGGCTGAACTATGTAATTGACAATGCTTCTACCGATGGGAGTGTTGCTTTCCTCTGTGCTCACTATCCTCAAATAAAAATTGTACAGAATCCTGAAAACTATGGCTATGCTAAGGGCTACAATGAGGGGCTAAAGCATATCCCTGCCGATGTATATTGCCTACTTAATTCCGATGTGGAGGTAACTCAGCATTGGCTTAAAGCGCCTATAGAAATTTTGCCCAACAACCCGAAATAAGTATATTACAACCTAAAATAAAGTCCTATAAGCAGAAAAAACTATTTCGAATATGCAGGAGCAGCAGGAGGCTATATAGATAAGTATGGTTTTCCTTATTGTAGAGGACGTATCTTTGATAGTATAGAAGAGGACAAAGGGCAATATGAGACAGCAAACACCTATTTTTTGGGCTTCAGGAGCATGTTTCTTTATACGAAAAAGCTGTTTTTGACGAGCTTAAAGGTTTTGATGAGGACTTTTTGCCCATCAGGAGGAGATAGATCTCTGTTGGAGAGCAAAGAATAAGGGTTATGAGGGTCTATTATACCCCTCAGTCACAGATATACCACTTAGGAGGGCTACTCTTACTGAAGGAAGTCCACAAAAAGTGTATTTAAACTTTCGCAACAGTCTTTTTATGCTACTTAAGAACTTGCCTAAGCCCTATTGGCCACTGACCATTTTCCTTAGAATGGTCTTAGATGGGGTAACAGGGGCGCCTTTTTCTTTCAAGGAAAGTTCAAAAGTACTTGGGCTATCATCAGGGCACACTTTTTCTTTCTATAGGCATTTTCGTCATTTCTATCGCAAACGACAAAACCCTACTTTGCAGCAGTATTATACCATAAGGTCTATAGTATGGAAACACTTTGTGAAAGGTAAAAATAAAAGGTAAAAGAAATAAAAACTGGCTAAGAGAACTCCCTTTTATTTTTAGTTGAAAAATCCGAATCAATAGTAGAAGAACAATTGTATAGTCTAATTCGTTAAGGCGCAATAAATTGCGTCTCTACAGAAGACTATGCTTATCAGTAATTGTCTTAGCCAGCGCATGTGTAGAGACGCAATTTATTGCGTCTTAGATAGTTAGCTAATAGTGTTTTAACTATTGATTTTGCATTAAAAACTTCATGATTAAAAGATATATCGGCAAAAGAACAAGCAAGGCAGGAGAACCTTTTACCTTTTACTTTATTGAAGTTCTGTGGTCAATAAACTTCACTGGTTTGCGGCTTCCCTTAGGATAGAGTTGTTGTTCTATGATTTCCACAGGGGTGGAACTCTATTTTGGGAACAACACGCATTTTAGCACGGAAGTGGTTGGTAATCTCTTCACGAAGTGCCTCGGAAGGGAGGTAGTTCCTATTTTGATAAGAATCTCATCGGTGAGGATTTCGTTGTGCTGATCTCTATGATGTAGTTCTCCACTTGGGCAAATTGGGTGAGTAGTCCATAAGCACAGGCGGGTATAGGGTGGTTCCTTGTACTTTATCATCTGTTGTTTTCTTCCTACCACAGGGCTAACCCTTAGTGTATTTCTCCCACACGAACAAGGTGCTTGGTGTAGGGTAACCATATCTCCTGTACGGAAACGCAATAGAGGGCATACCTCTATACCAAGGGTGGTAATGGTCAGTTCTCCCAAGTTACCCATGGGGAAGAGGCTTTCCCTCATCATCTAATACCTCAGTGATAATAAGTTCTAGGGTGATGATGCCCCCTTGCTGGTGTTCACACTCGGTAAAGGTGGTACTCATCTCGGTAGAGGCATAAGTAGAGTAGAGTTTTTAGTTCAGGCCATTTTTTCCATGATTTTCTGAGTGAGTAGGTTAGCAGAAAAATCTTTGTCTGCGGAGGGTTTCTCCTCATACATATTACGCCTTTGACTGAGGAATTGCGATAGTCTATATCAGTTTTCGGCATATTCTATGAGCTTAGAGTAGAAAAAGAAGGCACTGCAATGAGCCACTTAGGCAGATAGGAATCTATAGAATCCCATTGGAGTTCAGGAGATTCCTGCACCTATACGTACAATACTGGCACCAAGTTTTCTAATGCCTAAGAAATAAGCCAGTCCAGCCATAAACCTACGGTCAATAGTGGTCATCAGTTGTACTATATCTCCTTTTTGAATACCAGCACAACTCAGTGAAATAGCCTCATTGTAGGCCAAGCGGTCTAAGTCCTTGTCAGTAAGCCCAAAAGTAACAGGCCTTCCCTAAAGTCCCGGAGGTAGAAGCATAATCCACTATGGCTGTTTTGGGTACGCAGAGAAATCATCATTATAACGTTGGAGGTCATCTTTGGAAGTGGTGGGGGAGTCTCTGGAGGTCGTCCAAGGTTTGTATCTCCTCAATATCAATATGATATTCCTTGGAATATACGTTGATAATAAGGAGAATGAGCGTGGAGGTATTGCTAGAAGCACTCGGAGTCTCTCCTCTTGGAATAGTCGAATTGTTGTGGGGTCTTGCTGTTCTATTTCAGGGATCATAGCAGGCCTTAGTTGAGTGAAAGATTGATATTTTCTATATAGTCAAGTACCTCCTCTTTTCAATTTGCTCTCGGAAGAAGTAATAAAGTAGGGCGGCATCTCCTCCCAACTCTCTAAGAGGGATTTTTGGTAGGTAAGTACGTGTTGTTCAATGACTTTGGGAGCAAGCTTGTCTGCCTTAGTAAAGATGATAGCAAAGGGAATGGCATTCTCTCCCAGCCATTGCATAAACTCCAAGTCTATTTTTGGGGTTCATGGCGTATATCCACTAACACAAAAGCACAGACCAATTCCTTGCGTTTCTTGAAATAGTCAGTAATAAACTGCTGGAAAGTCTTCTTAGATTGCTTTGGACACCTGTGCTATAGCCATATCCAGGCAAATCTACTAAATACCAATTCTTATTGATAAGAAAGTGATTAATTAGCTGTGTTTTTCCTGGTTTGGAAGAGGTCTTAGCAAGCCCTTTGTGGTTGGTTAGCATATTGATAAGGGAGGATTTCCCCACATTGGAGCGCCTGATAAAGGCATACTCAGGTAGCTTATGCGTAGGGCATTTGGCCACTTGTGTATTGACTCACCACAAGGGAGGCTTGTTTTGATCTCCATATTTATAACTTATTAGTCGTTAACCAATTGTTTAGTAACTCATTGAAAGTGTCGGGATGTTCCATCATAGGAGCATGGCACACTTGTCTATCCAATAGAGAGCGCATTGGGCAGTAGCTCACTAAACTCCTCAGCTACTTTAGGGGGCGTTACAGGGTCATTCTTTCCCATATAAGGCAAGTGGGAGTCTTCATATTAGGTAGATCCTTAGCCATATTGTGGCGGATGGCACTCTTGGCAATGGAGAGTGTTTTTGATTACCTTTGTACGGTCATTGACAATGGCGAGAGACCTCATCTACCAGTTCTTTGGTAGCTGTTTTAGGGTCATAGAATACATCCTCACACTTCTTTTTGATGAACTCATAGCTACCACGCTTTGGATAACCTATCACCCATAGCGCTCTCATAAAGGCCAGAACTACCTGTAAGGATGAGTCCCTTGACCTTTCTAGGGTGTAGCTTGGTGTAAAAGCAGCGCAATATGTCCAGCTCAAGGAATTACCCAAGAGAATCACCTGCTCTAGTTCTTTGTAAGTGATAAAGCGCGTAAGCCAATTGGTTAAACTCTTTACCGTACTAGAGAGCAACGGCAAGTCATAAATCAGTAGTTCTGAGGGCTATGCCTTATATTTTTTGAAAAACTCAAATAGTACTATCAAAGTTACTAAGCCTCCCATAAGCCCATGTAAGAGGATAATAGAGTACCTTCTGCCTTTTTCAACATAGGGAAAAATTTGTCTTCTTTTTACGAAAAAGATTTATCATTTATATATCTATTTCTTGTAGCTACAAAGATAAGAATTTTTATCAAATAGTAGTCATTGTTCTTGAAAAATTTCAGGAAAAATAAATTTTTATAAACAATTAATTTATAAGCATTTATTCCACTATAATATCCAAACATCTTTTTACTTTTTGCAAATCGGGGTTCAGACTGCAGGGCGTATTGATTTCTTGTTGTTTTTTTGAATGCCTCTGCATAGGTAGCTGCATAGAGAGAATAAGCGTAATATAAGTTCTTTTTCAGCATAGAGAAACTGCCCTCGGCACGCATTCCTTTTTGTCACAATCCGAACATATATTTCTCAGCATTTTCTTTGTTGGAATAGACGCCTCAGTATTAGGTAAAATCCTTTTTGACATTCGTAGCGGTAATTCTACGTACATTGTCAGGAATCTGTTCTGTCTGTCCTGTCTGAGTGGCTTGTCCTACTGTAGCTGTTTGTCCTGCAGGGGCTTGTTGTACAGGGGTTTTTGCTTGGGTAGTAGCATTTGTCAGCCCTGTAGTATTTGCCTTAGCTGTAGAGCTTGTCTGAGCTATATTAGCTTGTTGGTTAGTTTTTTACTTCTGCTGAGGCAGCTTGGTTGGCATGACCACAGTCTGTCCTGTAGGGGCTACCTTAGGAGTTGTTTTTCTTTCCTAAGAGCCTATCTACTTCCTCATCGCGCAAGGAGGTACTTTCTTCGGTATTGATAGCTAGCCCCATCAGGAAAGCATAATAAGAATCATTTGTGGAGGAGAAACTCACTCTGTAAGTAATCATTGCCCACAGGAATACTTCAAAATCGTAATTGGGAGCACTACCGAGAAAAATATCAAAGCCCAAGGTATTTTTGCTATTGGGTTTTCTTTGTTTGAGATAGTCTTCGCCATAGGTGATAGAGCTATTGAAGAAGTTTTTATCTTTCTCGTTTTTGTCTCCAAATAGAATCCTACTTTGTCGGAGAATACACCTACCTTTGTTCTCTCCTTGATTGAAATCAGCATCCAAGACAGCTCCTACCAATCGAGGAAAGGCTTCCCTTGACAGAAGGAATTTTATAGTTGGTAAAAGGCGATGCTCTTGTCGCCTTTACTTCAAGAATCCGTCTTTTATATCCAATTTTTCTAAAAGGGTTCAGAGGCGTTTTCATAAGCAACAACCAATGTCCATCCCCGCAAGAGCCTCCTTCTACACTTCCTCTGGCAGCTCTTACATTGGCTACCGTATATTCCCCATCAATGCGTTTGCTGCTCTGAACGAGTTTGGTAACATCGGCGAACATGACATAGGGGCATTTTTGCCTATATGGCGGGAATCCGTATTGCCGTCAAATACATATTCTCCTTTTACAGGAGTATATTTCCCTTTAGGAACTTTTAGTAATACCTCCTCTACCGATTCACGTTTGGCATCTTTGGCTACCGATTTTTGGCCACTACCTGCCCCTCTTCGTAAGGGTAAGTGGCTGCCCAGTAGGCTAGCAAATAGAATCTTACTATTCTTAGGAGTGATACACTAGCCGTGCTGGAAGAGAATGTTTTCTTATCCTTATCTACATCTATATATTCCATTACTTGTGAATCATTCAGCTTAAGTCCGCCTATCAGATCATTGTAGGGAGTATTGGCATCAGCTTTTCCTTCCTTGCGGTTTAGGATATTATTTCCTGTAATGGTGATATTTCCTTTGGATAACACTTTATAACGAGTGGTGAGGGTATCGCTCTCTTGCGCCCATAGGGGGCTTGTAGCGCTAAAGCAGAGGAGTAGACTGTAAATAATTCTCATATACACTTTTAGTTTTATTTGTAAATTAACGAATTTGGAGGCAAATATACGTAAAAATAGTATTCCCTAAAAAGATAAATATATTTTTTATCTGAAAGCATTCCATCCTCTAGCTTTCAGAGGAATGGCTTCATTGGCACGAGTAATGAGGTTGCAACCTTGGGCAGGTTCTGTAATATAGCCATAATGACACTAAGGTTGGGGTTACCCTTGATTTTGTCATAGTCCGAGGGGGCTATGGTAAAGAGTAGCTCATAGTCCTCTCCGCCACTGAGGGGCAACCATGGTACTACTTAGGGGTAAATTCTTCACAAGCGTTAATCAGGGTAGGGTCAAGAGGTATCTTTTCCTCTACTAGGCGACACCCGACATGGGATTGTTTGCAGATGTGTAACAATTCTGAGGAGAGTCCATCGCTGATGTCCATCATTGCTGTAGGTTGTACACCCAATTTGTCAAGTAGTAGGACAATATCCTTACGTGCTTCAGGCATTGAGTTGCCTTTCTATAAGGTATTGATAGCTTTTCTAAGTCTGGTTGCATATTAGGATTGACCTTAAACACCTCATTTTCTCGCTCCAACACCTGCAATCCATATAGAGCGCTACCTAAGTCTCCACTCACTACAATAAGGTCGTTCTCTTTGGCACCATTGCGATAGACAATCTTTTTCTTGTGGTGCCATACCGATGAGCGGTAACCGAGATGATGGAGTCCTCTAGTGGAAGAAGTGGTATCTCCGCCTGCCAAATCTACTTTATAAATATCACAAGCCAAGCGGATGCCCTCATAGAGTTCCTCTAAGGCCTCCACAGGAAAAGCGATTGGAGACAGCGATAGAGACTACCACTTGGGTAGCTATGGCATTCATGGCATAGATATCGAGAGATTGACCATAATGGACTTGTAACCTAAGTGTTTTTAGCGGGTACATAAGAGAGAGGTTGAAGTGTACTCCTTCTATCAAAAGGTCGCTGGATATAACAGCTTTCTGAGTTTCCGAAATCAATAACAGCTCCATCATCGCCTACGCCCCGAGGGTGGAGGGGATTCCTATAGAAGTCCTTGGTCAGATGGTCTATCAAGCCAAACTCTCCCAACTCCGAGAGGTGGGTTCTATGGGTGTTTTTGTCTTCTAACATCTTGTCTTGAAAATATTTGGCTACAAATGTACAATAAAAATGATTAACTACTCATTATTAGTGATTAATTAACGTTGTTTTTAGCTATTGCAAATTTCAGAATAATTTTTTTGTTAAATGGCAACAGCTCTCATATAAAAAACTTATATTTTGCACCACTACAATAATACAATACATTATGAGTGTAGAAAAATTCAAGAAACCATCGCGACAGGGTATCCTGCCCAAGGAACTTATATTACCTTAGGAGGTGCTATGTATCAGGAGCAGTCATTAAGGACTTGTTGGTCAATATACCCCTGAAGAACCTCAACCGCCATGGTCTTATGCTGGTGCTACAGGTACAGGAAAGACTAAAACGCTACAATCCCTAACCGAAAACCTTTCCAAGTGGGGTGCCTACCTTATGGATCTCAGGAGACCTTAGTGGTATTGCAGCTATAGGGGAGGAGAAATCCTTTATCAAGGAGCGCCATGCTCAGATGAACTTGCCTTACACACCTGAGGCTTTTCCTGTGGAGCTGCTTACTATTTCTAAGCAAGATGGGGTTCGCCTCACGTGCTACAGTTTCCGAGTTTGGTTCGGTTTTTGCTCTCCCGTATCTTAGACCTCTCCGATGTACAAGAAGGGGTGCTTGCAGTGATTTTTAAGTATTGTGATGATCACCAATATCCGTTGCTTGACCTTAAAGACCTTAAAAGGTACTCCAATATGCCACTGAAGAGGGAAAAGTGAGTTTGAGGCAGAATATGGTCGTGTAGCTTCTTCTTCTACCAGTGCTATCTTGCGCAAAATAGTGGAATTGGAGAACCAAGGAGCTGAACTTTTTCTTCGGAGCACGTAGTTTTGAGACTGAGGACTTACTCCATACTGATGAAAGGGTAGGGGCGTGGTAAATATTATCCGATTGACCGACATACAAGATCGTCCTAAGATGTTCTCCACTTTTTATGCTCTGTCTCTTGGCTGAAATCTATAATACATTTCCTGAAATAGGGGATCAAGAAAGAAAACCTAAGTTGGTGATTTTCATTGATGAAGCTCACCTGATATTCAATCAAGCTTCCAAGGCTCTGCTTAATCAATTAGAAAAATATCGTCAAGCTGATTCGTTCCAAGGGGAGTGGGACTTATTTTTCTGTACACAAACCCCTCACGGATGTGCCCGATGCGGTGCTCGCTCAGTTGGGTATAGAAGATACAACATGCCTTGCGTGCTTTTACAGCCAAGGATCGCTAGTCTATCAAGCTTACCGCTCAGAACTATCCTGAAACAACTTTCTACAACGTAGCCGAAGACCTTACCTCATTGGGGACAGGAGGGCTTTTTGTGACAGCCTTGGATGCCAAAGGTCGCCCTACACCACCTAGATTGCCACTATGATGAGAGCTCCGATGAGCCGTATGGATATACTCTCCGAGGAGCGAAATAGCACAGGTGTTGGCCAAATCAGCCCTAAAGAAGAAATATAATCAGGAGATAGACCGTGAGTGCTTATGAGATACTCAATGCCAAGATAGCCAATGCTGCTGAGCAGACAGCCAAAGAACCAGCACCAAAGAAGACGACTTCTACAACAGCGAAGACGACCGCTCCCCAAACCACAACGCCTAAGAGGAGTACCGCACAAAATCCTATAGTAAAACTACTTACTAGTGCTACTTTCGTTCGTGAGAGGTATTTGGGGTGTTGAGTAAACTCATGAAGAAATAAAATACCTAAAAATAGAATGAAAAATACAGCAAAAATACTTTTTATGGACGGTAGGTAGTGCCTTATTGGTTATTGGTTGCTCCCGTTCTGATAAAAAGATTCTTGATAACTGATATCAGTGTTGGGAACTTGACCAAAGAGACCAAAATCTCTCAGTTGGATTCTCTATATAAGAATGATTCTTTGGTAAAAACATCGATTGGAAGGGGAGTTTAGGTATATAAGCGATGAGCGTTTTTAGTCTATGAAAAGGGAGGTGAGGGCAAGCAGCTCTTGGAACTGACCCCTGCGATTCCTTTGAGAGAAAGCCAACATATTCAGGGAGTACAAATTATGGATGAGCGTTTTTGCTACAGCTGAGCATATTTCGCTCAATAGTACCTTTGCCGATATCAAGAAGGTATATAAGGACTTTGATTTTGAGCAATTGATCTCACAGTTATTGTCATGCCTAAGGGGAGTCTCTATTTTGCTTTTGCTAAGGAGGATCTTTTACCTGCGGTAGATGATGCTTATACCATAGAGAGTATTCCTGAAACAGCCAAAGTGAAAAAGATTGATGATTAGTTGGAACTAAAAAGGGAGCATCATTGCTCCCTTCATTTATATTTCTTATAGGTAGCCCTACGACCAAAAATCAGTAGGATTGAAGTTTTTCCAAAGTTTTTTGTACAGCCATGTTGTCCTCCAATTCTGGAGTGATAATACATTGTTCTACTCCCTTTTTCTTGAATAGTAGGTAACAATCCCTAAAGAGCATGGCAGGTACTCCTTTGGATTGGTATTCGGGACTGATACCAATAAGATAGAACTCTACCATCTTAGGATTCTTTCTGAGCTTTCCATAGGTGATAGAGACCAAAGGGAAGAGTTTTCCATTAGCTTTTTACAAGGCCTTTGAAAAAGAAGGAATTACAATAGCAAAACAGATAATCTTACCTTCTTTGTCCAAAATGAATTTAATAAATTCAGGTAATACAAAGGAATATATTTCTTCTTGAGTATTCTTTTTGCCTTTCGGAGACAGGAATAAAGGAGGAAAGATTGGCATAGGAGGTGTTGAATAGGTCAAACATCTCATCTACATAGAGGGATAATATCCTTATTGGTTTTGATAGGGGCATAGCTAAGGCCATAACGGCGCTCTACTACATCACCCGCCTTCTTATAGGTATCAAAATTTACATCCTTGAGAAAGAAAGAGGACTCTATATAACCTTTTTCTTTTTACCCAGCCAAGTTTCTCAAAAATGAGTAACATAATAAAGGGTAGTTAGTCCAAGTAATCATACCTCCAATATGGTCATACCCATAGGTCTGTACCCCTACTTTTTGTCCATATTCGAAAAGCCCATAGGCCCTTCGGCATACTCTAATCCTAATTCTTGTGCTTTGTCTAAGGCTTTTTGAGCAGTGCATCGGTAGCGGCAATATCATCTATCATATCTAGCCAACCAAAACGTACCTTACGTACCCCTCGGTTGATCTCATAATGGTTAACAATTACCGCAATACGCCCCACTATAGTCTGCTGCTTATCATAAGCTAAGTAAAAAGTAGCCTCACAATTCTCGAAGGCTGGATTTTTCTCTGGGTCAAGGGTATCCAACTCATCGGCAATTAAAGGGGGTACCCTAGGTTTTACTATCTTTGTATAAGGAGAAAGGAAACTTAACAAAAATCAAGCATTCCCTTTTGTCTTCTACTTTCTTTACAGTAATCATTATCTTTGTGCTAATCGCTTGCAAATATACAAAAATAAAGACTAATTAAATTATGATTAGTAATTAATTAACATATAAGCGCTAATTAAAAACGGTATAGATTGAAAAATCACCTTGTTTTCGTACCTTTGCGGCGAAATTACAATGATTAATGCTAGCAATGATTAATGATTAATATGTTACTCAATCATTAAATAATTGATCATTAATCATTAATCATTAATAATGAGTGCTTTCCATTCCTTACGGTTTCGTATCTTTGTAAGTCTTATTGGTATTACGATACTTTCCTTTATAACCATTGCGATAGTAACCATATACCAGTATCGCAAGCAAGCTACAGACCTATCATGACGAGCGCTTGTTGCGAAAGGAACAGCAGCTCTCTCCAGTGCAGATACGCTATGTGCTATCGTAGACAACATTTCCTGTGGAAGATAAGTATATCTCCCTAATCTTCCGAGGAGGAGATCTATCGTATTGCCGATATTGAAAATATTAACTTTAATCTCTATAGTATCAATGGGACTTTCCTTATTAGTTCTAGAGCAGGACTAAGGGATAACAAGGAGTTACACTGATCTCTGATACCATTCTCACCAAACTCTCTAACTCTGTAGATAAGCGATTGGTCTTCCAAACGGCACTTGAAAGGATAGTTTTCCAATACTCCTATTCCTATGTCAATGACCTACAATACAAGCCCTACTTATTCTGCATATTCCTCATTTTGAAAATGATACCTTCAATGAGGGCTTCCTGCAGAACTCATTATATAACTTAGGAGGTGCTTATATGGCTATATTGTTGCTGACGATAGGGGTAGCTTTTGTTATCTCTGCTATATCACTCACTCTCTCGGGAGATACAACAACGATTAAGAGTACCGCATTTCTTGAGGAAAAATGATTGATGTCAAGAATACCACTACTGAGATAGGAGAGCTTATCTTCTCTTATAATGAAATGGTAGATGAGATAGAAAAAGAGTAAGAAAGCATTAGCAAAAATAGAGGCGGGAGAAGATGTGGAAGGATATGGCCAACAAATCGCCCATGAGATAAAGAACCCACTGACACCTATGCGGCTGAGTGTACAGAACTTCCAGCGGAGATTCTCCCTGATGATCCACAATGTAGTGAAAAGGTAGCTGATTTTACCCAAAATGCTCCTCCAGCATATTGATACCCTCGGATATCTCCGATGCCTTTTTCTTCTTTTGTCTCTATGCCTCCACAGAAAAAGAAAGGACAGACCTCAATGCGATTATTCGTCATGCTATAGCGATTTTTGACCTGACTTATATCCGTTTTGAGAGTAAGCAAGAGCAGATATGCCTTTGGGTGGATAAGAATCAGATGAATCGTATGTTGACCAATCTGCTCAAGAATGCTATCTATGCAACTGATAACATTCCAGACCCTTTAATAGAGGTTACAACCTATGTAACAGGTGACTTTTGCTTATATTGGTTAAAGATAATGGTTCTAGGGGTACCTCCTGAATTGCAAGAACGCATATTTGAACCCTAAGTTCACCACTAAGAACACGCAGGCTCAGGGACTGGGGCTTACTGTGGTCAAGCACATCATCAACGCCCATGGTGGGACTATACTCCCTGAACTCAGAAGTGGGTAAGGGAGCTACCCTTTACAGTAGAACTTAAAAATTAGGTAAGAAGCAAAAAGTAAAGCAACTAATCACTAATAATTTAAATACCAATGGAAAGAAGAAGTTTTTAAAGAACTCAGTATTTGCGGGATTAGGGTCTCCTACTTCCTCTGTAGCACAAGCACAAAGCCTCCGAGTCTTTCGCTCGTAAGAAGGCAAAAGAACATTATCTATATGGTCAGCGATGGTATGAGTATCAGTACCTTGGTTATAGCAGATCTCTATAGTAAAGCGTATCTTGGGGCGTAGTAGTGCTTGGTTTGCATTATACGAACAGAAATTGGCCGTGAAAGCCTCTATGGATATGCAATCAGCTAGTTCTGTAGTTACCGACTCCTCCGCAGCTAGTTCCTCATGGGGCTGTGGTCACCGTATTATCAATGGAATGATCAACATTGGGGTCAATGGAGAGAATATACCCTATCCTGACAGAAATTCAAGAAAGCAGGTAAGAAAGTGGGCTGTGTAACTACTGTACCTATTACGCACGCTACCCCTGCGGGCTTCTGTACCAATAGCAAAACAACGTGGTGCCCAACCTAAGATTGCAGAAAAACTATCTTGATTCTTCGTTTTGATGTCATGATGGGGGCGGAGATAACTATTTCAGTGGTGAAAAACGTAAGGATAAGCAAGATATGTATGCTAAGTACGTGGAAAAAGGATTTACAGTGGTTAAGAATGTAACCCAGATGAATGCCGCTCCTAAGAATATACCTCTGCTTTGGGGTATTTGACAGCAATGCTTTGCCTTATACCATTGATGAAAATAATACGACTAAGAATGCCGCCATTCCTACCTTAGCCCAGATGACTAAAAAGGCAATAGACATGATGGCCGATCACAAGCAGGGTTTTGTACTCCAAGTGGAAGGGGTAAAGTGGATTGGGCAGCTCATGGAAACGATATAGGGGCGCTACTATTTGACCAATTGGCCTTCGATGATGCGATACAAGTGGCTATAGATTTCGCTAAAAAGGATGGTAATACCTTGGTTTGTGGTAACTTCCGATCATGGAAATGCTAATCCTGGCCTTATCTATGGTAAAGAATGTAACTAAAACTTCGACAATTTGTGACTTCCGTCATTCCAATGACTTTACCTTACAGAGTATTAATCTAACAGACTCTGCTTCCCAGAGTCAGGAGCTACTTACCCATAACTTTGGTAAGATTCCTTTCTCTGAGGAGGATGCCAAACAAATACTCTCCTTCTATACTGAAGGCAAGCAGGAGAATGGACTCTATAACTATAAGAACCTTCCTTATAGTCTTTTGGCTGAAAATACAGAAAAAGCATACTTCCGTAGGTTGGATCAGTATGGATCACTCCTCCGACTATACTGAACTGGCTATGTATGGCCCTGTAGCCAAAACCTACCTCCTTTTATAGAAAACTATAAAAATGCACAATTTCTTACCGCCGCCGAAGTAGATATGTTGGAGAAATATTAAAACACAAGAAAATCAAAACGGTTATGTCTTATAAAATTCTCTTTTCGGATATAGATGGCACATTGCTCGATGCCGATCATGCCCTCTCCCAGAAGACTATAAAGGTGCTCTCCGAGCTTAAAAAGTCGCTTTCCTATCGTGCTATATCTTCTCGTATGCCAGTACAGATGTACTACCTACAGGAGAAGGCAGGTATCTTGGGTATGCCACTGATTGCCTATAATGGGGCTTTGGTATTGGACAAAGGGGCGAAGTGCTCACTCAGTAGAAATACCTCATGCTCTTTGTGAGCAAATTGTAGCGCTCAATGAGCAATATACCCAAGGAGAAGTTACATATCAACTTCTACAACTTCAATGTAATGGCACGTGCCCCAAATAGACCAGTGGGCAGAGCGCGAAGAGCGCAATACAGCTACTACTCCTGTGGTAAAGAGCAACCAGAGGTACTTTCCCTTTGGAAAGCCCAAAATAAAAAGGTGCCCATAAAGCATGCTTATGGGAGGAAACGCTAGTGGAGGCAATGTGGGAGGCCTTGCAAACCCAAATGGCAGGCCAGCTACAACTCTATGGGGACAAGAGAATACCTATATAGAAATCACTTTACAGAACGTGTCCAAGCTCACGGGAATTGAGGCTTTCTTGGCGCATCACGAAATTACCCTTGCTGATGCCATCGCTTTCGGAGACAACTACAATGACCAAGAGATGCTTGAAGCGGTAGGTCTCAGTGTAGCAGTGGCCAATGCCCGTGAGGGAGGTGAAAGCAGTAGCCAATGATACAACCCATCACCATAAGGAAGATGGGGTAGCACGCTACTTAGCTCAGATGTTTGATATAGAATTATAAGACAATATGGTAAGAAATAGGTTCAGTAGCCTTGGGTGAGTTTCCCTTACTCTTGGCTCCTATGGAGGATGTAAGTGATCCAGCCCTTTCGCAGACTTTGTAAGAAGCATGGGGCGGATATGCTCTATAGTGAAGTTTATCTCCTCCGAAGGGCTTATACGCGATGCTATAAAAAGCCGAAAGAAATTGGATATCTTTGATGACGAACGGCCTGTAGGTATCCAGATATTTGGGGGTGATGAGGAGGCTATGGCGCTTTCGGCTCGGATCGTGGAGACAGTATTCCCCGATGTAGTAGATGTTAACTTCGGCTGCCCTGTCAAAAAGTAGTAGCCAAGGGGCAGGAGCGGCTGTACTCAAGACATTGACCTTATGGTACGTCTTACCCAAGCGGTAGTAAAAGAGTACCCACTTGCCTGTAACGGTCAAGACACGCTTGGGCTGGGATAGTGATACGATCAATATAGAAGAGGTAGCCGAACGCCTGCAAGATGTAGGCATACAAGCCCTCTCTATTCACGCCCGTACTCGCGTGCAGATGTACAAAGGGGCATTCGGATTGGTCCTATATAGCCAAGGTGAAGGAAAACCCTCGTATCCATATTCCTATTTTTGGTAATGGTGATATAGATTCGCCTGAGAAGGCCTTGGAATACAAAAACAAATATGGAGTAGATGGCATCATGATAGGTCGATGCCGCTATTGGTTATCCTTGGATCTTCAAGAGATCAGCACTACCTCTCCACAGGAGAATTGTACTCCTACACTTGCGCAAAGAGCCAAAGCTGCGCTACTGACACTTGTTATGGGCGGTAGAGTGGAAGGGTGAGCGCTTGAGAATACTCGAAACACGCCGCCATTATAGTAATTATTTCAAAGGTATTCCTCATTTCAAGGGTACAAGCAACAATTAGTTACCCTTGATGATATGGAGCTCTCAAGGATATACTTATTAGCTTAGAGAAGAAGAATAACAACCTCTTCAGCATAAAGATTTTGTTACTTGGTTATACAAAAATATCCTCCTATATACATATAGAGGTATTTTATAAATCACATACAGTGACTTGTATATGCTTTGTAAAGTAGGGTTTCTTCTATGATAAAGGGCTATTTCCTCCATGTACCTCCCGCTAAACCACAACCTATACAGAGGCATTTTGTACACAGGCCTGCTTCTCTTGGGCAAAAGGGCAACCTTTTCTAATCCCTCTTTGACTGCTTCATAACGAATAGGAGGTTCCTTTCTCCTCTTGTATCTTATGTTCTCCAGTGATGTTGCCAGCCATATATTTTCTTCTACTTGTACAAAAGCTAGACTGCCCCCAAGGCAAAGCCCTCTTTGCCCTGATACCCATAGTTTGTACTGTTTCTCGGAGCTTTCCATCGTTTGGAAAAGGGCTAAGACAAAACCTTTGCCCCAAGCTCCTATGTCATTACATATATGAGGATGAGTAATATTTCCCTTCACTTTGAAAAGTAGCATCGGCTTTATATATTTTATTTCTGTCATGATAAAACGTTAAAATAATCTTTGAGTATTGTATTATTCAGTACCCTGGGGTGAAAACTTCCAAGAGCATAGGACTTTCATGTTAGAAAGAACGTTTCCAAAAGTTTTTTGTCAGCTCCTCTTGGTTTTTGTGCACAAGGTGGGTAAAACCATACATAGCACAAAGTGTGCTTAGCCAATAAGGATCGATAGTAGTCTCTTGGAAAGTTTCAAGAGAGGCGTTCACTATCGGTAGGCAAGATTCGGAAGATACCCCGCCTGCATTGATAACTACAATGATTTTTCAGGTTCTTCGGAATATAGTTACACCACAATGCATTGCTATTGTAAAAGAAGCTAAATCGCCTGTAATCAGTAGTGTAGGGGTAGATTGTACAACACTAGCCCTATAGCAGTGAGAGTACTGCCATCTATACCACTGGTACCCGATTGCACGAACACCTGCCAGCCCGCTGGCTGAGAGAGTTGAGGCATAGCGTATAGCGGCACTATTGCTAATCTGGATATGATAAGGGGTGAGGGTACGCTCCAAAATAGCCTTGTAAGCAACCATATCAGAATAAGATACTGTTGCCAAGAAGGCAGTGCGTTTTTCAAGAGTTTCCCTGTACAAAGAAAGCCAAGTCCCCTTATAATCAGAGCTAACAGGCGGTAGTTCTGGACTTACAGTCTCAAGAATGTATTAATATCTGTCTTGAAGTGATGGGTCAAGGCAAAGAACGTATCATACCCCACATGCTCATCTATATAATAATGGGCTTGGGGAGGGTACTATGCAGAAACTCCTTGATCTTCTTGGATACCACCATACCACCTATTGAGATAAGCACATCAGGACAGAAGTAGCTCTTGGAGTTGTCTCTTCTCTATAGGGACAGGGAATGTATCTATCATGCTGATAAAAGTATCAGCTACTACATTGGCCGTACTCTCAGTAAGCACCAAAATAGAAGGGTCTTTCTCAAAGCCAATCAAACCATTTTTGAGCAATAGCATCAGAGTAATACCCTATAAGTCACCATCTTCTTAGGATAGTTCCAGTCTTTGTGCAAAGCTGGAGTAATTTTTCAGCATTCAGGAGTACAGGCTTTTTGAGTCCGACTTCGTTGTGGGAAGCTCACTGTAGGGGTAGGGAAGTGTTGGGTATAGTGGTTCCTCAAAAGGAGCATTGATATGTGCAGGTAAGCACTTGAGAGCCGCTGTATTGAGCGCCTCATTGAGCAAATATGCATTGTAATTGAGACGTGCTCTTCTTCGGAAAGATTGGCATTATAGGCTGTGTGTAGAGGCTAAGGCATGTCGCTGATGTATGGTTTGCCCATCACCTATATCTATCTTAGAGGCCGGTCTATCGGCACTAATGACCACCAAAGGAATATTACTATAATACGCTTCACTCACGGCATGGGGTAGTAGTTCAATAAAGGCTGAACCAGAGGTACAGACCACTACGACAGGCTCTCTAAGCTGTTGGGCTAAACCAAGAGCAAAAAGCAGCACAACGCTCATCCACTATGCTATAAGCGTTGAAAAAAGGAATCACTAGCAAAGCCAATAGTTAGTGGAGCATTGCGCGAACCAGAAAAAGGACAATATGGCGGATGCCTTTTTGCCTTAGGCAAAGTAATATCTGTTGAGCTAAAGGGATCGAGGAAACAAAACGAGATGATCAATGATTAATAATCAATGATTAATGATCAATGATTAATGATCAACATTTTTGAGTGAAAAAGTATTAATCATTAATCATTGTAGGCATTAATCATTAGTAATATTTATTGTTTAGCAAAAACTTTCTGTAATAGAGAGGTAGTTCTTGAGACCGATGTTGGTACGTATATCCTCCTCTTTTTGAGCGATTTGTAGGAATAGACCGTCTATGGCCTTTTCTGTTACATAGCTTATTGAGATCTGGATTTACTTTGGTTACTAAAGAGACCGCATTGTACTTATCTATGATGCTTGGCCATACCTGATCAGCACCTACCTTGCAAGAGGCTTGGATCTTTGGAGAAAGCTGTATCAGGGATAGGGTGGTGGTCTTTTTAGATAATCTGTAGCGGCATTCTTACCACCTGTAAGAATAGCAGTAGCATCGGAGAAAGAGAGGTTCTTTACTGCATTGATAAAGATAGGTTTGGCTTCCCGGTTACCGCGTCTTCAGCAGCACGATTCAGTAGCTTTACCCCTTCATCAGCAAGGCTTCCTAAACCAATACTTCTTAGGGTATTATCTACTTTTTGTGAGGGTTCAGAGAAGAATCTTCGCCAAAGAACTACCATAATACCCGTCCTTTTTGGCTAAGTAAATCCACCCCTTGGGCAATGCCCAATTCTAAAGGCTTGTTTGAGTCCGTTGGAAATATCCACAGAGAAGCGCTCCACTTTGTTGAGTGCTGTTCATAATACTCTGCAAATCAGCACAACTACTTAGACAGAAAAACTGCTTACTAACAAAACGATTTTTCTTCATTTCTAATATATTTAATTGTTTTAAAAAGTTCTGGATAAGATATTATCGATAATGCGAATCAATAGTTAAAATATTATTCGCAACTATCTAAGGTGTAATTTAGTTGCTTCTTAATGAATTAAAACCATACAATTGTTTTTCTACTATTGATTGGCATTAACAATTAATCATTAATCTTTGTTCTACTTGCCCTATAGCAGAGGCTATAATTCCTAATACAAATATAGTGAAAAACACCACTACAATTTCTAAAAAGCCGAATATCCATAGGGTGAGCCAATAGTGTACAGCGGCATTGGGATTGATATATAGCATGGGGGTAGGGTCTTCTGTAACCAAGCTATTCCTACTCCTAGGCCTACGCCAAGATAGCCCCAACAGGGAGACAATCACCCCTTGTAGGAAGAATATAGCACGTATCTGTCTTTCGGTCATTCCCAAAGCAAAAAGGGTATATAGGTTCTTTCGCTTGTCCAAAATCATCATGATAATAGCCCCAACCAGATTGAACAATGCTACGATAAGCACCAAGGTAAAAATGAGATAAGTAGCCAAATTTTCTGTTTGGAACATCTTATGAGATCCTCATTGAGACCATACGGTCTTTTTATCACAAAAGCCATCTCCCAAAACCTTTTGCAGACCTTTTCCCTTCAGCTACAGAAACTCCTTTGGAGAAGCTTGATCTCTACCGCACTCTACTTCATTGGCTTGTACCCTGTCAGGCGTTGGGCTAAGGATAGGGTAGCAAAGACATCACTATCCAAATCCTCCGTTACTTGGTAATAGTCTGAGAGCAGAACAGTCTCTTCTCTGTAAAGGGTAGAGGAGCTGGTGATACGCTTACAGCCTTAGGAACAATGATTTGTAGGGGTAGTACTGGTAAAGAGTCCCAAGTTGAGGGTCTCAGCGATGATATTACCACTACCACATAGTCCTCTGAAGGGCCACTCCTTAGGGAGATAACAAGGATACTATCCACGGCATTTACCTTGGGATAGTTCTCATCTACTCCCCTTGATATAGCAATATAGTTCTTGCCCTGCTGTTGAGAAATACGCGCTCCTCCAGTACCTTAGTATACGAGAACGCTACACCACTTTCCTTAAGAGCAGCCTCCTGCATGGGAGAAAGCGAGGAAAATCTTTCCTGTTTTAGGAAAAATCTTCGAGATCAGGGTCAAAGAGTTAGAAAAAGACATGCTAAAGGTTCTCAGGCCTGAAAAGCCCGCCAAGACAATCATCAGCGATGCCCCTCCACAATAAGGACAGATGGACATGCGATTGATGATATTAATCACATTCTGCGAGCTTTTGGAGCGGACATAACCTAGCTATGAAGAGAATTGCTTTCAACAGACTAGATTTTTGCGTTTGATAAGCAATTCAGGGTTTTCTATAGGGTTTTCTTCTCCCTTGAGAAGTGCTCTATTTGGGAGATACTCCAAAGGAATCATCTAAAAAGAAAAGTAAGATCAGGCATCTTTCGAAGCTGATAGCGCACTCGCTGCGGCTACCTCATGTTTATCTGGGCACTATTGGACTGTGTGGCCGAGAGAATTTCCTTGCCTTGCTCGCTAGAATACACTGATATATACTTTTAGCCTGTGTCAAATCCACGGTAATAGCCACTTTGGTAACCGATATAATAAGATTGGTCAGCCCGCCTGATTGTACAGCTCTGCCCAAGATATCTCCTAAGTCCTCTTGCAAGAGGCCAGCTATCTTCTTTTTGTGATTGGTCTCCATACTACGAAAATTATAAACGTTGCAAAGGTAGAAATATTTTTCAATAATTGTAGTTTTTATCAAAATTTGTATCTTTGCGCTTTACTAAAGTAATTTAATTTATACGATTAAAAATAATGACTAAATTAACGAAATTAACAAACGATATATTTTCTTTCCTCTCAGCTTTGGCTGTAAATAATAATCGTGATTGGTTCTTAGATAACAAAAAGACTATGAACAAGCGAAAAAGAAGCAAATGGCTTCTTTTCCAAGCAGTATGTGATAAGATCAGTGCGAAGGATCACTTGGGACCTATCAAGATATATCGTATCTATAATGATCAGCTTTTGCCAAAGACTAAAGCCCCTTACAAGACACACTTTGGTCTCTACTTTCCTCGTCTACAACCGCACTATCGCGGCGGATATTGCTTGCATCTAAGCCCTGAGGGGAGTTTTGTAGAGGAGGCTTTTTCAATCCTGAAGCCAAAGACCCTACTTAGGATAGCATGAGAAATAGCCATGGAGCCAGAGGCTTTCTCTCAGATAATGACCTCTACCCTATGGTAGAAGTATTTCAATGGCCAACTCTTTGGCGATGAGGTCAAGACCGCCCCAAAGGGATTGTAAAAGAAGATCCCATGATTGCTTACCTGAGGAAGAAACAGTTCTTGCTCAGAGAGATTTTGCCCCAGAGTCTGTCCTTGAAGACTCATTCTTTGAGGAAGTAGTAGCTTCTTTTTGGCTATACGTCCCTTTTATGATTTTATGACAAGGGCACTGACAACCGACCTTAACGGAGAAACTCCCTATTTGATTAGTAACTTTTTAATTTTTAATAGAATGAAAATAACACTTTCACGCATCATTGTAACATCTCTTTGCGATGTTCTCCATCTTCTTTGGAGCAGAGACTTTATATTGCCTCCCTTTCTAGGAAGAGCCGCAGGAGAGCATTGGTTCTTAGTGGCTGTAGCCTTCTGTCTTTCAGCCGTACTAATTCCTATTTTAGGCGTAGTGGTACAGGCACGCTTGCAGGGGTTCTGTATTGGATTTCTGTAAGAAGGTCAGCTCTTTTGTAGCGATTCTCTTAGGCTGTTTGCTCTATGGTATGTGCTTGGCTTTTCCTATGCCACGTACAGCCTCAGTAAGTTATGAGATGATTTCAGCAACTTTTTGCCCCAACCAACCCACATTTGTAATGTATACTTTCTACTTGAGTCTATTTCTTTTTGGAGTAGGATACTTATGTTTTCAGCGCAATAAGATATTGGATGTATTGGGCAAATACCTTACCCCTCTTATGGTAGGAATTATTCTATTACTTATTATTACTATCTATCTTCTATCAAGGGAGATATAGCAGTATCCTCCTTTGAAAATCCTATTGCAGAGGGACTTTTGGGAAGGTTATCAGACTTATGATGCTATGTCCTCTATCATTATCGGAGGGTGATTGTAGCCTCTTTGGCTTTGGACAATTCCTTTTGATAAGCGTCAGGTAAAGCGCCTAACGATCTATGCTGGGATAGGCAGTGGTATATTACTATTTATTACCTATGCGAGGCTTTATCTATACAGGGGCATCCCAAGGAGTTATTTTCCAGAGGTAGAACAGCGTGTACTTCTTTTGGCGCTGATTACTGCAAGCATGTATTGGGTGGTTTCGAGGCGTACTTCTTAGTATGGCTGTAAGTATCTCTTGCTTTCTACAGCAGTAGGAATCATCACAGGAGGGGCTGAATTTACCAAGGACTTGTCAAGGGGATGAACGTACTTATAAGCTATTTGTTACTATTCTCTGTATATATTGTTTCATTGTAGCGCCTTTTTGGGTGGATTATATCATAAAAATAGCTTACCCTGATTGGTGCTTTTCTACCCTACAGTAATCGCTTTTGGTATTCTTACACCTACTTCCTGCCAAATTGGCTTCAAGAAATGTATTCAAGGCCGTAGCTGCAGTAACTTTCCTCACTACTATTCCTATTTTCTTAGAACAAATAGATTATAAACTCTTTGAAGTCACCTTCCCATGGCACGAATATGGACTTTCATGGGTTTTGCCCAGCACTTTGGGCGTGGATTACTACTGCTACTTATAGAGAAATTGATTATAAAACCTTCTAAACAAACAAAACACGAATAAAGTGAATTCTATTCCTAAACCGCTCCAGAGAGCACTTGAAGAACGCGAAGCGGGTGGGGACATCCGCCGCTTATCTCAGAGAGTTACTCTATTGATTTCTATTCAATGATTATATAGGGTTAGCTAAAAATATAGTTGTTAGAGAAAGAGCTCATACAATACTTCAGTCCTATCCCCTACAAAGGTGGCAGTACAGGCTCTCGTCTCCTATCGGGGATGTCCCTCGATTAGAAAAGCGAGAGCTGTTTGGCTACTTTTCATGCCGGAGAAAAAGGGCTTTTGTTTAATTCAGGTTATGATGCCAATGTGGGTATCTTTTCCTCTATTCCACAAAAGGGGTGATGTGGTGTTATATGATCAGTATACACTGCTTCTATTCGCTGATGAGCTTGCAACTGAATAAGGCGCAGAACTTCAAGTTTAGCATAATTCTCTTTCGGATTTACAAGAAAAAGCTACAGCGCTTTTGCCGCTACAGCCACAACCTCTATATAGCTACCGAATCAGTCTTTTCTATGGATGGTGATACACCCGACTTGCTTGCTATGGTAGCACTTGCCAAGCGGTACAATGCTTATATCATTATAGATGAAGCCTCATTCGGTAGAGGTATTTGGTCAAAAAGGGAGGGGCTTTGTCAGGGCTTTGGGGAATAGAGAAGGATATTTTCTTACGCCTGATTACCTTTTGGTAAGGGAGATAGGCGCTCATGGAGCCTTGGTTCTAGCTCAAACGGAGGTGATAGATTATCTGATCAACTTCGCACGTTCGTTTATCTATACCACGGCCGCCGCTCCAGAAAGTGTAGCGACACTATTGGCTGCTTATGCACTGCTGCCAGAGACAGAAGAGAGGCGCTTACATGGGGAATATTGCCTTTTTCCGAGAGAGGCACAGAGTCTTGTCTCAGGAAAAAGGCCTTACTTTCATTGATTCAACCTCTGCTATACAGGGGCTTATCATACCTGATAGTCAAAGAGTTAAGCAAGTAGCTGCTCACTTACAAGACAAGGGTATGGGGATGAAAACTCGATTCTTTCTCCTACAGTCCCCAAGAAGAACGCCTGCGTAGTGTCTCGCATAGCTATAATACAAAGAGGAAATCACCCAACTATTCCAAGGGATTAGTGAAGAGTGGAATAACGAAAAGTAATAGTGAAGAAATTTTCACTATTTACTGTTATTCACTAAAAGTATTCAGTTTTCTTCAAAAGATCAAAGGTGTTTCAGGAAAATCAGTCTTGGTCAGGCGTTTCATTTCTCAAAGACTTTATAATTGGGGTCAAGTTCCAAGCCATTAGCTTTGCTTTTGTTTAGTAGAGATGACTTTGGCATGAGAGGAAATTGCCCTTGCGATCAAGTTTGATATCCAAAAGAGGAGCCATGCCATTAGCCCACTGAGGTTGAAGGTACCATAGGTATTGAAGTTTCCCATACTATAGGCAATGAACTTGCTTATATACTTCCACAGCACGCGTTACATGAGGGGCCATGGCCTAAAACAATATCAGCGCCTGCATCTATAACAGCGTGAGCAAACATATACATTGCCTCGGTTTTCTCCAAAAGAAGTATTCATTTGGCGAGGGAACATGGGTACTAGCTGGCACCTTCAGCTCCACCATGGAAAGAGACGATTACGATGTCGGCCATAGAGCGCAGTTCCTTTACCAAATCAGTGGCTTGCTCCAAATCATTTACTGAAAGCATATTGCTATTGGGAGAAAAAGCACAAAAACCGTACCTGATCCCTCTTTTTCAAAGACAACTGACTTGTTTTTTCCAGGGCCTGCATGATAGATTCCTACTTCATCTAATACACGAGCGGTATTGCGTCTTCCTTTTCTCCAAAATCATTGGCATGGTTATTGGCGGTGCTCATCAGGCTAAATCCTGCCTCTTTGAGGATTTTTCCATAGCGGTCAGGCATACGAAAAGCATAACAAGTGCCCACTTAGAGTTTTACATTTTTCAGAATTACCTGGATCTAAAATAGCCCTTCTAGGTTTCCAAAGACAATATCTCCATTAGAAAAGGCTTGACCTCCTCAGCTCTCTAAGGCATCATCTTTTGGAAGGTGCCCAGCAGGAAAGCCTGAACCAATCATCACATCACCAACAGCTACTGTAGAAAGGGTATCTTTGACAGGGGAAAAGAGTATCTTTGACAATGGGAGACCATCTCCTTAGCAGAGAAGCGAATCTTTACAACGGACAATGTATCCTTAGTAGGGACTACCTGTCCATAAGAGAAACTGGTGAAAGCCAAAAGAAATAGCTACTGAGAAAACATAAGGTATCTTCATAAATTTTATATTTAAAAAGAGTAAATCATCAGAAAATTTACCTCTTATCATGTAAATAATTATTCATTTTATTGGAAAAATCGGGAATGACGTGTAATGTTCATTTCTTTGTCTATCATTTTCCATTTTCTATAAAATCATAGAGAGGTATTGGCTGTATAGGGAGCTGAAAAGATTGCACCATGAGTACCCAATCCGTTGAGAATAAACAAGTTTTTATACTTTGGGTGTACCCCTACCAAAGGGCGACGATCTTTCACTGTAGGGCGAATACCTGCCATTTGTCCTGTGATACGATAGGGACAGCTGATCAGTCGTTCAGAGCTTCTCTATAAGCGTCTGCCTACCATGAGCAGTAGGGAGGGGTCTTTGTCATCATTGTCATAGGTAGTACCTATTTTGAAAGCATTACCGCCTAAAGGAGCGATAAAGCCATCGGACTTGAGTACCCCATCCAGTTGTAGGTCATCTGCCTCAAAACTAAGTAGTTCCCCCTTGCTTCCTACCATGGGTAGGTAATTGAAAAAGGATTATGCACCATACCATAGCCCTCACAGAGAGACAACCTGCTTGGCCGAAATACCCTTAGTAGCTTACACAATCCTCCTTTATCTGCAAGGCGTCATACTCCACTTTCTCTTGGAAATACACGCCCTCTTTCTGTAATTTTTCTTGATAGGCAGGAATGAGTACGTCGTATTAATCAACCCTGTATGCAGTACTTCTCCCTATGCCAAAAGGTGTCTCTACATAAGGGGAGAGACTGCTGCGTACCTCTGTGGAGAGGTATTGGGATAGGATAGGCTTGTCGGAGGCCACGAACCAGTTATTCTTTTTCCTCCACTGAGGGTAAATTTCCTAAATACGCGAGTCTTATAGATGAAAGAGGTGGCTAACTGCGTTCTATTTCACCAAAGAAAGGAAGCAGTAAGGCCATCTGCTCCTCTACCCTCCACACAGGGGTGAAACGCTTGAGGAATAATAGGATTAAACATGGCTCCTGCTACCGTAGTAACAGGGGTAGGATCATCACTGAAGACCACAAAGGACTTTTGGTGTTTTTCCAACAGATGTACTCAAAACTACACCCTGCAAAGCCAAAAACCTACGATAATATAATCTTTCATTATTGATTTTTGGGGTATCAGTTTATTTCTTGTTCTTGTGTAATAGATGATATTCCTACAAGGCCATCAATAGGTTTGCGGATGACCTTACCTACTTTTAGGCCGTTTTTGTAGCAAATACATCTTTGATCTACATCTTGCAAATAGAAAGCGATACTACTACAAAGTTGATAGGCACTTCATTGCGGGCTTCGTATTGAATACCCAGTGATCAATGAATAGCTGTACACCTTCTCGGATGATGCGTTGGCAATAAGCATCATTCTTGTTCTCCACTAAAAAGCGAGCAAAAAGTAGCCAAGTAGCTATTAGGGTTAGGCAACTTATATAGGTGAGACTTGATCACATCGGAATTAAGCTCATATTCGTGTTCGAATTTGTTTCTTAGGGTGTTCGGGCATGATTTTGAAGTAGTAATCTACAATAAGCCTTTTTCCAAAGAAGTTACCACTACATTCGTCCATAAGAGAGTGCCCAAGGAATCTACTGCTTGGTGTAGTTTCCGTCCCAGTAGGAACAGTTAGCCCCAGTACCGAGAATACCTACAATGGCTCTTTCTCCATCGGCTGTAGTGGCATGTACTGCCGCATATGTATCTTCTTTTACCACTATAGTTGCATTGGAGAAGAAGCGCTGTAGAATAGCTTGAGGAATAAGCGAAGGCGCTCTGTTCCACAACCTGCTCCATAGAAATATACATAGCGAGCACGCTTGCGGTTCTCATTGAGCTGTTCGTTGGTGGTAAGACGCTCCATGGCTATTTCCTCTGTAAGTACCTCAGGTTAAGCCCTAGGGTCTGGGTGCCGAATTCTTTTATTCCTTTTTCGTTTAGTGCAGTCCAATCGGCTTTGGTTGCACCACTATCTACTATGAAAAATCATAATTTTGAGGTATTAAGTGACTATATTTGAGACGTATGCTTTTAAGAAAATCACACGTCTTTTCTCTTTTAAAGATTAAATAGAAGCTATATGTTGGGCTAAATCTACCAATTTGTTAGAGTAGCCAGATTCATTATCATACCAAGAAACTACATGAAGAAGTGGTCGTTAAGTTCGATACCAGCTTTAGCATCATAGATAGAAGTGTTGGTACAACCTCACGAAATCTTGAGATACTACAAGCTCGTCGGTGTAAGCTAAGATGTTCTTAAGTTCTCCTTCAGAGGCTTTTTCATAGCTTCGTTGATTTCCTTAAGAGAAGTAGCTTTTTAGTCTTTACAGTCAAATCCACTACAGAAACGTCGGCTGTAGGTACACGGAAAGCCATACCAGTAAGTTTACCATTAAGTTCAGGGATTACTTTTACCTACTGCTTTGCAGCTCCAGTAGAGGAAGGAATGATGTTGATAAGCGCAGAACGTCCGCCTCTCCAATCCTTTTTAGAAGGACCATCTACAGTAAGCTGAGTAGCAGTAGTGGCGTGTACAGTAGTCATAAGAGCTTCATCTATACCGAAGTTATCATTGATAACCTTAGCAATAGGGAGCCAAGCAGTTAGTAGTACAAGAAGCGTTGGATACGATAGTATCGGTAGGTTTTTACGCTCTTGTGGTTTACACCATTACGAACATAGGAGCATCGGCAGATGGGGGCAGAGATAACTACCTTCTTAGCTCCAGCGTTAAGGTGCGCTTGTGCTTTTTCCAAAGTAGTGAAGATACCTGTACATCTCGAGTACTACATCAGCACCTACCTCATTCCATTTGAGGTTGTTAGGGTCTTTCTCAGCAGTAATGCGAATGGTTTTTCCATCTACTACAAGGTGTCCGTTTTCAGCCTTTACATCCAAAGGGAAAGTACCGTGAACAGAGTCATATTTTAGCAAATAGGCAATGTACTCAACATCTTGTAGATCGTTGATACCTACTACTTCTACATTGGCACGTTTTGAAATAGCTCTAAAAGCCAAACGGCCAATACGTCCGAATCCATTGATTCCAATTTTTAATACTGACATAAAATTTTGTTTTTAAAATTATTTGTATAATACTATTATTTGTGTTCGCGTGAGGACAATTTCTTAGAAAGCATATAGATACCCACTACCATAAGGATGAGTCCTGCCATAAGGACATACTGCTCTTGGAAAAATCTATATTCCTTTTTGGACTGTAGGTAGAGCAGTAGTACTCCCATAATCATAAGGGGTATAAGCAACTATATTGGTTTTCTTTACTATACTCATGGTTGTCTTTTTAAGAGTGAATGCGTAATAATTCCTTTGCAATTCTATCATTCTAGGGTCTCCAGTGTGCTTGAGTGGCTCATCGAGAGCTTGACTGTCTTTACCCATTCGTGGTCGGAAGTAAGTACTTCGGGTGAGTTTCATTACAATATTCATAGGACGTAGACCTACATCATTGGTAAGGTTGGCACCATTTATACCGAAAGAAAAGCCTATTTTTACCACGGCAGTATTTGGTATGGCTTCCACCTTTTCAGGGGTTAGCCCGTCGGAGAAGATGATATATTTGGAAAGAGGATTGATACCGAATTTCTTATAATGTTCTATGGTTTTTGTTGGCAAACTCAATAGGGTCTCCACTATCGTGGCGTACCCCGTCAAATAGTTTGGCAAACTTGGTATCGAAATTGTTTGAAAAAGACGTCGGTTGTGTAAGTGTCAGAGAGGGCAACGCCCAAATCCCTCTATAGACGTCCACCCAGTGCTCTAGGGACATGGCGTTGGACATCTCAAAGCCATATTCAGCGGCATGAAACATAAACCATTCGTGGGCATGAGTTCCAATGGGTTTTACCGGTACTTTCATGGCGAAGTGCACATTGCTTGTCCCTGTGAAGTTATAGCGGTGGGACTTGGTAAGGGTCTGCATCACCAAATCATGTGTGCGATATGAGTGCCTTCTGCAGGTGCCGAACTCTGCAAAAATGACATCAAGAGCTTCATAATCAGTGTATCTTGTGGGAAGTATTGGCTATAATCTGATCATCGCTCCAAGCCACAGCTCCTGTGAGCTTGTAGTATAATTCACCAATGGTAGCCATAAGGGGACTTCCCTATAGAATGGTTCTGTACCAGTAGCCTTCTCACTTACTTTAAGCTCTGTTCCTTCTTGGGAGATATGCACCTCGAAGGGTCAGTAACGATAACCTTCTAAAAAGTCAATATAGGCAGGATTCAGATAAGGGCAAGAAGTTTTTAGAAAGTTTTTCTTCTTTGGATAACTTGAGGTTGTCCCATTTGATTCCACCGCCTCCTGCATAGCCTGAGCAAACCCCTCTGGAAATTCGTGCTTTCCACGATTGATAAACTCACAACGCCCCTTGATAGCGGAGAAGAGTTTTACTACGGCACACTGCATAGTGAACTTGTAGAAATCATTATCTAAGATAGAAGTAAATATAGAAGGTATATGTACTGACATAATTATAATATATAGTTCTTTTTAAAATCACACAAAGGTATCAGAAAACAAAGATATTTTTTTCAAATTTATTATAAATAATCTATAACTAATTGAAATACAGATATAAAAGAAATAATTGTTTTTGGCAGATATCATTTTTCTTTGCAGGATAGTTATACTTTTGCACCCGAGTTCAAGAGAGAGTTCTTTTGGAGAAATGGCAGAGTCGGTCGAATGCGGCGGTCTTGAAAACCGTTGAGGTAACACCTCCGGGGGTTCGAATCCTCTTTCTCCGCAATACATTGATTTTTAAGGTTTAGTTAGAAGGCTTGAGGGTATCCTCAAGCCTTTTTAGTTATCTCTGAGCTAAGACTTCTTACAAAAGAGAAAAGAGAGCTAATAAAGAAAACACCTCTCCAAATAAGGAAAAGGTGTTTTTCACTGAACTTAAAATTATAAAATTATGTACTATTTAGTTCTTGTCCAAAAATCGCTTTGATTCTCTTATAGTTAGTCATATCATTAAGAGATAGGTAAATATTGAAAGGTATTCCAATACGGTTTTTGTTAGGATTCTTAGGATTGTTCTTTACATACTCTATTCAATACTTCAGCTGCTAAGCGGTAAGAAGTATCTTTGCTGTTTTTTTAAGCTCATTAAATCTCTTGATGTCATTGGCTGTATTTCCCAAAGGCATTCATCTGATCCACAAGAGCATCTCCTTCGTTAGCATAAGTAGTTGCACAATTCATTTGCCGCATTGGCGTTGTCTGGAGCTATCTTGAGGGCTTTTTGGAAATATTTTCTTGCCTCTGCATTGTTACCTCTTTGTAGGTTCATTACCCCGATATTGTATTGTGCAACGGCATTGTCAGGTTGTAGGGTCGGTAGCCTCTTTCATAAGAGCTTCGAACTTGTCCATATTGCCCAATTGGTAATATACATTAGCCTCTTGCATGATTAGCTCCCTGTCCTTAGGATAGTTTTTGCGAGCAAATTCAAAAGCCTTAATAGCTTCATCCTTTTTTCCTTGATCTACATAGAGGTAAGCGATGTTGCGGATGATTTCACCCTCTTAGAAGGGGTTTTTCCTGAGTAGGGGTTGGAGTATCTCCCCGTTTTCATCTTCATATCGCGTGTAGCCTTGTCTGCAGATTTTTCTATCAGGCCTGTTTCTTTGTTCTTAGCAGCATAGAGCGTCTCAGAACCATCATATTTTTAGGTCTTTCAGTTCCAAGAAGTAGTTGAGTGCCATTTGATTTTTCCTTGCATTGAGTAGCTGAAACAGCAGCATTGTAGAGGAATAAGGTATCTCTTAGGGCTAAGGCGATATACTTGCTCAAAGGCAAGAGCTGCTTCTTTGAAATCATTCTTTTGATAAGAAGCCTGTCCTTTTTCTACAGCGATTCTTGCGCCTTCGTTTTTAAGCATATCTAACTCAGAGGAACTTTTTTCCACCCACTTTTTGCTTCGGCAAAAAGCAGTAGAGGCTTCTGACAAGGGAGTTAATCACATCTTTTCCTGCAATGGCTTTTTGAGTCCCAATTCTCCTTTTTAAGAGATAATATTCTGCTGAAAATTTTCTATCAGCAAGAGCTACATTTTTCACACGTTCTAATAATGTTTGCGCTTGAGAAAATTCATTCTTCTCAATGGCCTTTTTCACTTCTTTTCAGTTCCTTCTTTTGAGCGAATGAAATAGCTGCAAAACAGTGAGTGCTGTTATTAGTAGCATACTTTTTTTCATGGTAATTCAATTCTATATTTAACTTATAATTATTTATTCATCAGTAGGGGTAAGTTCCTCATTTTCTCCTCCAGGGGAGTTGCTCATCTTCTTTCATCACTTTGGCTAGCAGCTGCAATAGAGTCGTTACCTTTGATATTGATTAGGCGTACTCCTTGGGTAGCACGTCCCATAACACGGAGATCACTTACAGGCAGGGCGAATGGCCATACCTGACTTGTTGATAATCATTAGGTCATCCTCTTCCAGTACGGACTTGATGGCGACCAGTTACCCGTCAGTTACAGAAATGGTCTTTACTCCCTTACCACCACGGTTAGTGATACGATAAACGGCCCTCACCTGTCTCAGGGTCATCAATGAAAGTACGCTTACCATAACCATTTTCGGAGACTACCAATACGGTTTCCTCCTTAGGATTCTCTATCGTAATCATGCCAATAACCTCATCATTGGCTTCGTCGTCAAAGGAGATGCCACGTACTCCTGATCCACTACGACCTACAGCACGTACCTTTTCTTCAGGGAAACGAATGGCTTTGCCTGATTTCACGGCAAGCATCACTTGGCTATTACCAGAGGTAAGGCGTGCTTCCAATAGCTCATCGTCTTCCTTGATAGTAATGGCAACAATACCATTCTGTCGTGGACGAGAGTATTGTTCTAAGCAAGTTTTCTTAATTACCCCTTTCTTAGTTGCCATAACTACAATGGCTGTTGATATAGTCTTGTTCCTTGAGATCATGGGTACAGATAACAGCTTTGACAAGGTCATCAGCAGCGATATTGATAAGGTTCTGAATAGGCGCGCCTTTGGTATTCTTACCACCTTCAGGGATTTTCATACACTCTGATCCAGAAGCATTTACCTTTTTCGGTAAAGAAAAGCATATACTGGTGGTTGGTACCGACAAAGAGGTGTTCTATAAAAGTCTTTATCACGGGTAGCAGAGGCTTTTTGTCCTCACACCTCCACGAGCTTGAGTCTTGTATTCATTGACAGAAGTACGCTTGATATAGCCTGCATTGGAGATGGTAATGACTACTTGTTCGTTCGGAATAATATCCTCTATAGAGATATCACCGCCAGCATATTCAATTACAGAGCGACGTTCGTCCCCATATTTGGCTTTTATTTCTAAAAAGTTCGTCCTTAATAATCTGGGTACGACGTTCTTTGTGAGCAAGAATATCTTCTAAATCAAGTATTTCAGCGAGTTTCTTTTTCATATTCATCTTTGAAATCTAAAACATCAAGATCATTGATACTTTGTAATCGTAGATTTAGGATAGCTGTTGCTTGTATATCCGTAAGCTCAAACTCAGCCATCAAGTCAGGTTTTGGAGGTTTAGAATGGCGGATAATCTCTATGGCCCTATCCAAAGTTTCTTGGGTGGCCATCACTTTCATATATCCCTCCAAGATATGAATACGCTCTTTTGCTTTCTTTAGCTCATATTGGGTACGCCTATATACTACATCATAGCGATGTTCTACAAAGTGGTATATCAAGTCCTTGAGATTCAGTTGTTCAGGTCGACCATTGACTAAGGCGATATTATTCACGCTAAAAAGAAGATTGTAGGGCAGTGTGCTTGAAAAAGGTTGTTCAATACTACATTAGGAATGGCATCTTTCTTGAGTTCATATACGATACGCATTCCTCCCTTACCTGTCTGATCTACAATGTCGGCCAATCCGTCGAGTTTGCCTTCTTTGACCAAATTGGAGGTTTGTTCACGCATGGTCTCAGGATTTACCTGATAAGGCACTTCGGTAACAACGATATAATCACGGTTATTGATCTCCTCAAAGTGTGTTTTAGCACGTACAATCACGCGTCCGCGTCCAGTCTTAAAGGCCTCACGCACTCCATCATAGCCATAGATGATTCCTCCTGTAGAAATCAGGTGCCTTGATATACTCCATGAGTTCATCAATGGTAATATCTTGATTGTCAAGATAAGCAATAGTACCATCTACTACCCCAGCAAGATTGTGAGGCGGCATATTGGTAGCCATACCTACGGCAATTCCTGAAGAACCATTTACTAAAAGGTTGGGGAATACGGGTAGGCAATACGGTAGGCTCCTCAAGGGTATCATCAAAGTTCAGGGGTATGATCCACTGTTTCTTTCTCGATATCTATGAGCATATCCTCAGCCATTTTACGCATTCTCGCCTCAGTATAACGCATAGCGGCAGGAGAATCCCCATCTATAGAACCGAAGTTACCTTGTCCATCTACGAGCATGCTAGCGCATATTCCACCATTGTGCCATGCGTACCATGGTATCATATACAGAAGAATCCCCATGTGGGTGGTACTTACTGAGTACTTCCCCGACGATACGAGCGGATTTTTATGTGGTATTGCTACGTACACCGAGTTCATGCATTCCAAAGAGTACACGCCTATGTACAGGCTTGAGTCCATCGCGTACATCAGGCAAGGCCCTAGAGACAATTACCGACATTGAGTAGTCAATGTAGGCAGTCTTCATCTGGTCTTCTATGTTAATAGGAATGAGTTTTTCTCCTTCAACCATTGTAAAGTTACTTTTTATTTCAAGGTGCTAATTTACGACCTTTTTGAGATAAGAAATAAAATTGAAAAAAATTAGGCTTAAAAATACGTTTTTAACGTTTTTGTTGATTGTTAGTGATTAGTTATTCGTGGTTAATTTATGATTAGTATCACAAATCACTGCCTAACGATCTTCTGTTGGGTATTGAGGGCAAATTGTTCTAAGAGTACTTCCTTGTCATCACCCAAGAAATCGAAGCTGTTGGGCTGGAGCATGGCGTACAGTGTATAAGATTACTCCTCTATACAACTCACCTTGAAGCGTTTGCTTTAGGTCCTCCAATAGCTGTGAGAGATTGTTATATTTGTCCTCTATACAAAGATTGAAGCTTATGGCTGAGTTCTGCAATAGGCTTACTTTTGATTTGATAAGTAGCCAAAAGATTGAAAAATGAAGCTGATATTCTCTTCGGCAATAAAGGAAAAATCCAAGGAAGAGAGTGATAATAGGTGCTGATTTTGCTTGCGTATGTAGCAAGGAATCTTTGGTGATAATTCCTTGACATCGCATACGGAACTTCCTGCTTCATTGGGGTTTAGGAAAGAACGTACATTTAGCGGGATATTCATCTTTTGGAGGGGTTGTAGGGTCTTGGGGTGAATCACCGAAGCCCCATAGAAAGCCAGTTCTATAGCCTCTTGGTATGGGATCTTTTCAAGTAGCTGGGTATCAGAGAAATATCTCGGATCGGCATTGAGTACGCCTGCTACGTCTTTCCAGATAGTAACATTCTCAGCTTCAAGACAGTAGGCGAAGATAGCCGCAGAGTAGTCGGAACCTTCTCTACCTAGGGTAGTGGTAAAGTAGTTCGGATCGCTGCCTATGAAGCCTTGAGTGATGTACATAAGGGAGGGGTTGATATTCTCGGTAATATTGCGCTTGGTCTCCTCCCAATCTACTTCCCCTTCTCGGTAGTTGCTATTGGTTTTCACTAAGTTACGTGCATCAAGCCAAGTGTTACGTATCCCCCTATCATTGAGGTAATGGCTAATAATATGAGTGGAGATAAGCTCTCCGAAACTCACTATTTGGTCATAGACAAAACTATGTTTGGGTGATTTGTTGCGTTCTAAGAAGAGGAAATTTCCCCAAAAAGCCCATCTATTTTCCAATAAATAGGATGATTTTTATTCTCAAAGAGTTCTCCAATGATTTGGTAATGAAGTCCTTTTACCTTTTGGAGGCTTTCGTCTAAAGCATTTTTATTTTTCATTGAAGTAATTGGTTACCACTTCTTCCGGGGCATTAGTTGTCTTTCCCATAGCAGAGATCACGATAAGGATATCTCGGTGGGTAGTATTTTTCAAGGATAGAGGCCACATTGCGTACGCTTTGAGCGTCTTTGACGGAGGCACCTCGAATTTGTAGATTTTGCATAAAGGAATTCGTTAGGGATTATGAGATTAAAAAGCTATCTTCACAAAGACAGCTTTTTTTAAATATGAAAAATCAATTAAACATTCTCATTGAGCATCGTTGGCATCACAAGCATATAAATCTTCTCCCTTCGTCCAATCCGTCGGCTGGGGTGAGGATACCAGGGGCGATTGGAGTATGACATCTCAAGAAGGATATCGTCGGAGGATAGGTTACTGAGCATCTCCATGAAGAACTTAGAGTTAAACCCTATTTCCATGTCATCACCTTCGTAGTTACAAGGAATGGTTTTCATTAGCCCTATTGTTGTATTCTATATCTTCGGCAAAGATTTGTAGGAGTTACCTGTAATTTTCACACGCATCTGGTGGGTTGCTTTGCTGGCAAAGTTGGAAATACGCTTGGTAGAGTTGAGCAATAGCGTACGATTGACAATCAGTTTATTAGGATTTTCCTAGGAATAACCGCTTCGTAGTTGGGGGTAAGTCCCGTCAATAAGGCGGCATACATAATCCAATTGGTCAAAGGAGAACTTAGCATTGCTTTGGTTATACTCTATAGTTACCTCAGTTTCGCTTCCAGCGAGAATCCCTTTGAGCAAGTTTAGTGGTTTTCTTAGGGATGACAAAGGAGGAAGGTTCTGCGGATTTGATATCTTGGCGCTCGTATTTTTACTAATTTATGGGCGTCAGTAGCGGCAAAAGATAAGCGCCTCTTCGGTAAAGTTGAAGAAAACCCCATTCATAATAGGGCGTAAGTCATCATTTCCTGTAGCGAAGAAGGTACTCTGTATAGCAGTAGCCAAGATATGCCCTTTGAGAGTTATATGATTGGCATTTTCTATTTCTACTACAGTGGGGAACTCTTGGCTATCTAAGTAGGCAAGGGGTATATTTACCATTGTTAGACACAATATCTATCGTATTGTTGTCATTGATGATGAAAAGTAAGCGCTTGTTCGGTAAAGGTTTTGAGCGTGTCAATCAAAAATCTTATAAAGGGACAACTATACTTGCTGTATCGGTACTTTCTACTTCTATGACACCTTTGATTGTAGTTTCTAAGTCAGAGGCCGATACGATTAGTTTATTTTTCAGATAATTCAAAAGGAAATTCTCCAAGATAGGCATGGTGTTGTTGCTATTGATTACACCTCCTATAATTTGGAGCTTTTTCAATAAATACGAACTAGATACGATAAATCTCATGATATGCTTTTATGCGTTTAAAATATGTCAAAAGGTATTCCAAAAAGGAAACTATAAAATTTTTGACTTAATATTAAGAAAATCGCTTTTTATACCAGAATCTTACTCCTAAGCCCTAATAGAGTGAGAGTAAGTAGAGGTACGATAAAAAGCAATTGATTTCCAATAAGTTGCTTCTTTTTCTAATATTTTCTTGTCCAAGAAGGCCAAAGAAACTTTCTTATTGCGTAGGCTTAGGAAAGCAGTGTCATCTAGGAGGTAATTGACGCAGTTCTGCAAGAAAGCCTTGTTGTCAAAATACTGGTTTGTCCATTTGTCATACCCCAGCTCTGTAGGTGCTCCCTGCTGAATATCATTGCGGATGATATCCCCATCGGAGATAACAATCATTTTGTTAGGTACGCTTTGGTCTTTGTCCTCAAGTTCAGCAATGGGCTTTTACTCTATTCTTGAAGGCAGAGGTAAAACTGCCCTCTAGGGAGTACAGCCACTGGGAAATTTCCTTTTCATAACCCTCAGTCGTTTTCTCTGGAAAGTCGAGAATGATTTCCCTAGGGGTTCCTTCTGTCTTGGAAAGGGAGGAGGTGAGCAAAATAGACTTTTTGATGCCATTGCTTAGTGTATCTATGCTACTGACGAACTGTAGGCGGATACCGTCCAAGTTCTTGTTGATCATATGGTTATTAGCCGAAAGGATCATAGGGGAATATACCCAAGGGATAGGGTGTATTGGGTTTGGCTACCACTGCCTTGAGCTACTACAATTTGGGTAAAGTACCAATCGTTGATAAGATCATAGTTCAGGCGTACTCCGTATTTGAAGAGCATATCTGTCAGGTTGAGGTTTAGGGGCATGGCCATAGTACGCCCTTGCTGGCGGAAGAGTTCCTCTAAGGAAGCAGCCACAGGGTCTAAAAGCCACAACACCCGCCCTCCGTTCATGATATATTGGTCAAGGACTTGTTTCTGCTCATCGGTAAAGGGTATAGTAGGTTTGGCTATGATACATAGTTGAAATTCAGAGAGTTGCTTGAGTGTCTTCTCTGGAGCGGTAGCTACCGAGTCTAGAACAAAGGGCGCTAAGTGGTAGTATTGCTGTTCCAGGCGCAAAGAAGTCTGCAATCTGAATATCAGCTAAGGTACCATTGCTTCTGATAACAGCTATATTTTTTTCTGTTTTTCTAAAAAGAGCTTATAGAGCGCATCGGAGAAGGCATATTCCAAGTTTTGTACAGAGAATTGTATTTTTTTCTTGTGAGGAAGCACCCAATTTGTTGCGCAATAAGAGAACTCTCTTGCTTGTCTCCCTTGGTGATAATAGCCCAAGGAATAATATATTCCTCGAAGTCGTCGCTCCAGTGGAGGAAGTAATCATAAGAGGGTAAGGCCTTCCGCACTTAGGGGCTTGCAGTTGACTATCTGCATCCTTGCCCTCAAAGGGTTGACAAATTCAAAATGAATATGCTTATTGGCTGCCTTATATTCCTCCAATAGCTGTAGGGTCTCGGTCTGTAGCGCTTGTACTCAGCGGGGATGTTTCCTTTGAGTAATACCTTGATATCTATAGGAGCTTTCACTTTAGATAGAAGTTGCAAGGTAGTAGGGGAGAGGGTATAGCGCTTGTCCGAGGTGAGGTCAAATCGCTTATATAGTAGTTGACTCACTCCTATAATCCCTCCCAAAAGGAGTAGTAATAGACAAATGGAGAAAAGAGGTTTCTTTATGGATTTCATTTTTTCAGTCTGCAAAAGAAAGTTGGGTTAAGTATAAGAAAAAGAAAATAAAGCAGGAGAAATAGACTATATTTCTCATGTCAATCACCCACGGCTGATGTCTTCAAAAATGTACCTTGAAGCCAAAGGAGAAAAGCGAATTGGGGGTAAAGAGACCTATGAGACTCGTCCAATCCGAAGAATAGGAAGAAGTTCAGAAAAGTAGCGATAACAAAAGGCAATAATCTGGTTCTGGCTCATAGCCGAAGCAAACATGCCTACTGCTACAAAGGTAGCCCCTAGTAAGAAAAAGCGCTATATAAGAGCCTATGGTACTGGCCATATCTATATTTCCCTTTAGGAGCGCCTAATTGCCATACCATATATATATATACGCCTGAGAAAGCCAACAAAATCAGTAGAATGGCAAGGGACTGACAGATACTTAGCAAGCACTATACGCCATACCGAGATAGGGTAGGTAAAGAGCAAAGGCAACATACCACTACGCTTCTCCTCGGAAATAATACGCATGGTAAGGGCAGGGACGAGAAAGACAAAGATCCATGCCGAGAGCAGAAAAAAAGGGCTGCAAGGACGCAAAACCCGTTTGGAAGATGTTGTATTCCCTGATAGAATCCATAGGAATAGGCCACTGAAGAGCATAAAAGCACCAATGACCACATAGCCTATAGCTGAGGTAAAGAAATAACGAATTTCTTTTTGAACAAAAGCATTCATGCTATGATTGAGCTAATAAAATTTGGGTCAAAAATTACAATTATTTTTCACTCAGACAAAAATAGTTTTGAATTTTGAGATTACTGACCACTAACCGCGGATAAAAAAATTTGGCATAATTATTGCTGTAGGGAGAGTATTTATTATTACAGAAATGAGAAGAATATTTTTATTTGTTGTTGCTCTTATGGCTTCTCTCACTCAAGCACAGAATGCCACTAAGGCTAAAAGCTCTTTTTGGATGAAGTGTATAAAAAGTAACATCCTACAACAATATTTATATAGACTTTCGCTATTCCTTTGAGAATGCCAAAGAGCGTATCAAGCAGGATACCAGAGGTGATGTAACTCTTAGTGGACAGAAGTATCTGCTTAACTATATGGGAGTTACCAAAAATCTTTGATGGTAAAAATATATACCATAGTTCCTGAGAATGAGGAGGTAACTATAGAGGATACCGAAAACAAAGACGACCAAATGATCAAGCCGTCCGAGATGCTGACTTTCTACAAAAAGGATTTTTCTTACAAATGGGATATTGTACAGCAAGTGAAAGGTCGTAAAATACAATATATAGAACTCAAACCTACCAAACCCGCTTCTGATATTAAAGCTTATTTTGCTCGGTATAGATACCACTACCAAGCATATCTATAACCTTATACAAGTGGGAAGAATGAGGCGAAAACAACCATTACGATCAATGAATTTAAGACTAACCAACCCCTAAGTGGCAACGAGTTTCTCTTTAACGAGAGCAAATACAAGAAATTAGGATATTACATTAACAAATAATCACTTAGGTAAAGGCAAATCCCCTTTTATGAAAAATACTGGATCGTTATATATTATCGCGTTTTTATCTACAATTTCCTAGCCTCTCTTTTATCATTACACTGATTTTTGTCTTTCAAACCATTTGGCTTTATATAGATGAGTTGGTGGGCAAGGGACTGAGTATATTTGTGGTGATAAAGTTCATAGCCCTTATGCTGCCCAATCTCATTCCGCTGATTCTGCCCCTTACGGTGGTGTTATCATCTATAATGACCTTAGGAGCTTTGGGAGAGAGCTATGAGTTGGCAGCTATGAAAGCGTCGGGAGTGTCTTTGCTCAAGGCCTCTCGTACGCTTATTGTCTTTATGATACTGCTCAGTATTGGGGTTTTCTTCACCTTTAACAACCTACAACCTTGGTCTAATAGGAAGGTGGTAGCCCTCAGATCAAGTATTAGAAATAAGCAACCAGCACTGGCGATAAGTCAAGGGATATTCAATAATGTACAGGATTTTTCAATAAAAGTAGGTAGAAAAACAGGGGAAAACGGAGAGTTTCTCCATGATATAGTAATTCACAAACTCAATGCTTATAAGCAAAACCGCACTGTCATAAAAGCCAAAAACGGAACCCTCTCAGGACATAAGAAGGGTTCAGATATTCTAGAGTTGGTACTCAAGGATGGGGCTTACTACGAAGATGTGGATAATGATAATGCCAACTATCCCTTCGTGAAAGCAAAGTTCCAAACTCACATCCTTAATATAGATATTAGTTCACTTAATGAGGATATCAATTATAATGAAAATGCAGAAAAGGATTATTATAGAACAATGAATATCAGCCAATTATCCTATACTTTGGATTCTATAGTAGGGGATTATAGGCGGGGAGTTGAAGGACTTTGGTGAGAACTTCTATAGGCGTACTGGGATGAGTTATCTCTCTGATAAACAGACAGATCAGCAGCCTTCCTCTGAGGAAAAGGTCAAGAGTGCCACAGAACTACTCGACCGATATAAGGAAAAAGATGAGCATACCCAGATATATAGCCTGGCCAAAGATAATATTTCTTCCCTGATCAATAATATAGATAACAACAAGGAGAATATGGAGTACCAGCAGAAGCTAATCAATGTCTATCGCTTGACCCTAAGTGACAAGATTGCGCTGGCTATTACCTGCTTTGTACTCTTTTTCGTAGCGGCTCCCTTAGGGGCTGTAATCCGTAAGGGGGAGTAGGTATGCCTTTGGTGGTAGCTATAGGATTGTTCTTGGCTTATTATTTCTCTGGACTATTGACCAAAAAATATGGCAACCAATGGGAATATAAACCCCTATGTAGCTCCTTGGATTCCTACCTTTTTTTCTATTACCCTTAGGGGTATATCTTACTATCTTTGTCAATGAAGATAAGTCGGTTGGGGAACTTAGGTGAACTGGTTTATAGAATAAAAAAACGCTTCTCAAAGAAAAATAAAATCGTAATCAGATGTTGGATTTGTTAGGACGCTCGCTCTTGGATTACCAAAAGGGAGATCGCTCGGACGACGTACATGTAGAGACAAATATTTCAGGCAGGGAAATGCTCTTCCGCTCTCACTTCTTCCGTTCTTTCTCCCAAATGATTCCTTTGGAACAATTAGCACTTACCATGGCTCAGGGAAGGGTATTGGACGTAGGGGCAGGGACAGGCTCACATGTCTTATACCTACAAGAAAAGGGATTGGACGTGGTGGCACTTGATATATCTGCTTCCGCTATTGAGGTATGTAAACTCAGGGGCGTGAAGCAGGCTGTATGTGCTGATGTGCTGGACTATAATGGCAAGTTTGACACGATTCTTATGCTAATGAATGGTATAGGGAGTTTGTCAGAAACTGTCAAAGATTGACCTTTATTTACAAAAACTAAAATCGCTCCTTACTCCTACTGGGCAGATCTTGGCTACTTCTACCGATATTATTTATATGTTTGACCAAGATGAGGATGGGGGTATATTGTACCCATGCCGAAGATGCTGATTATTATGGCGAACTTACTTATACCATAAGTTACAAGGAAGAAAGATTCCTTCCCTTGGCTCTTTTTGGATTATAATACCTTGCAAAAATGCGGCCTATCACAATGGTTTTAGCTGTGAGATTACAACAAGAGGGCGATGCCTTTAACTACTTGGCTAAGTTACAGATAGACCGGTGAGGAATTATTGCTTTACTTTTTGCTTCCCTCATAGATGGTGTAATTGACCAAACGGCTCTCTAACTTACCGTTGAAGAGTTTTATCTTGCGAGAAGGGCGCAACCCTACCGACTTAAGGGCTTCAAGGTTGGAAGTAATAAACCATGCCTGGGTGTTGGTATATCCCCTCTTGAGTGTATCGCCATGTTGCTGGTAGAACACTTGTGGGTTGATTTCCAATCGCTCTCCATAAGGAGGATTAAATACCATAAAGAGAGTTTGTCGTTTTCCTTCTTGGACTTGAAGAAATCCTGTTGGCGAATGGTGATATATTCGCTAAGTTGAGCATTTTTACATTTTCCTTAGCTTTCATCACCGCCGATGGTGCCTTGTCATAGCCATATAGCTGATGGGAGAACTCTTTGGCCTTGCCCAGAGAACTGTCAAAGATAGTTTCAAACAAATCTACATCATAATCAGCCCACTTTCTCAAAGGCAAATTCCTTTGCGATGGAGTGAGGCAGGGGATATTACAAGCAATCATAGCTGCCTCTATTAGGAAGGTACCACTCCCACATAGGGTCTAAGAAATCACTTTGACCTTCCCAACCACTCAGTAGCAAGATCCCTGCAGCAAGTACTTCGTTGATAGGAGCTATATTGGTTTTGGGTACGATAACCCCTATGGTGCAACGATTCTCAGAGGTATCCAAAGAAACGATGACCTTATTGTCCTTTTGAATATGTATAAACAGCTGAATATCAGGATGTAGTGTGTCTATATTAGGACGTTTGCCCTCTTGGGCTGAAACTTATCCACTATAGCATCTTTGGCTCTTAGGGCCATGTACTGAGTATGGTTAAAGAGGTCAGTTGCCAGAGTTACCTCTATAGCAAAAGGTTTGCAGCAGAGAATAGCCGACTCAATCATACTGATAGAGTTTTTGGTAATAGTCCTTCTCATTGCGTACCTCAAAAGAGTAGATGAGGCTTGAGAATCTTCAAGGCTGTGCGTAGGGATAAGTTGGCCTTGTACATAAAGCCTTTATCGCCAGAGAAAGAGACACTTCGTATGCCTTTTTACATTCATAGCGCCTAGGGTGCATAGTTCTTTTTCTAAAATATCTTCAAAAACCAAAAAAAGGTTTTTGGCCACCATCGAAATTTTCCATATAATGAGGAAATAAATTAATTCGTGATTATCGCTTGAAAACAGGTAAGGTATAATAAGCACCTACTGCTATGCGGTGTAACTGTTCATCAGCGAGCTTAAGGGCTTCGGTATAGGTGATATGGTTACCTACATAAGTCCACATAGAAGCGCAAATCTTGACTGACAAAGGGGCATATTGCCCTGCAAAGGAAATAAACATAGTTGGTTCTTAGCTGTTCATTGAGAGTATTCCTACCGCCAGTGGTCTCTATCCCTAACTTGGCAGAGAGACTCCAGCGCTCATCAATCTGATAGTCATGGCGGAGACCGCACACTTATATACGATGTTCTTGCGCATAACAAAAGCTCCTTCCGAAAGCCCGTCATACATACTTAGCAGCCTTGAGGAGGTAGCCCAGAAGTCAGCCCCCATGTGAGAATACACCAAGTCCAAATAAGCGGTATACTTACCTGCTTGTAGCTTGTTACCTAAAGAAACAGAATGGGTGTAGTATCCTTGGGCAAACTGGGCTAAGTTATACGAATACTTAGTCCTGAACATACCATCAAAGAAAATACCATTCCAATACAGATAACCGCCTATAGGCGCCTTAGAGGCTGTATAGTTATCAGTAACAAAGTGGTTACTCTCCAAAGTGTTTAGCAAAAAGACTGATTTACTGTATTGTGCAGCTGTATCCCCCACTATGTGCTGAGGGATTGAGCTGGTAAGAGAGTTGTGCTCCAGCCAAAAACATTGGCATATACTCCATTGAGGGTAATCCGTAAAAATATATTCGTATAGCGGATTGATATCCTGTTCAAAAGGGTCCCCATTACAGAAAGCTGTTTGCCCTAAAGTGGTTGCCCATTGTCTTTTTGCGCCAAAGCGATAGGGTGATATAGGCATAGTCCAAAGCAGCAGCCCCATGTCCTGAGTGGTAGTAGCAAGGGCTTATTCATACGAAAGCGTACCCTATAGGAGAGCGCTTTGTTGTAATCCCTGAATATTGATACGCGCATTATCTATCTGAAAAATGAGAGGAAGAGAGAGCCTCTTGGCTATGAATATCCGAAAGGAACCCTCCTCTGAAATAGAATTCTACTTTCAGTTTTTCAGCTGAAAGTGGCTCTGTAAGTGTATCTTTCTGTCAAAAATAAAATTCTGTACTAAAAATACTTAGCGTAATGACTAATTTTATTTTTCCTAACATGATAAATTTATTTTATTTTTCTCGCGAGTAAAGTTACTGATTTTTCAAAACTGGCAAAAGTATAAGCAGCATCTAAGGCTACTCTGTAAATTGTTCATATGGTCTATTGAGAGCCTCAGCATAATTAACTGTATTGCCTATATAGGCTCCATAGAAGCGGAAATCCTGTGTCTTAAAGGGTTCGTATTGTACGGCAAGGAAATAACTGTAATTTTAGCGGAATTGCTCACTTATTTTGTTTTTGCTTCCTGCAAGCTCCACTGCAATTTGGCAGAAACACTCCAATAATCATCTATTTGATATTCGTAACGAGAGATTATCCCCTTATACACTATGTTCTTATACATAACTTTGTCGGATTGCCCTTCAGTACTGGTTGAGTACCTTGGGAAGCTACTAAGGCATAGTCTGCCCCCATATGGGAGTACATCAGATCTATGTAGGCCGAGTGTTTTCCTAAGGTAAGCTGATGACCTAGCGATACTGTATGGGTATAATAGTCTTGGGCAAACTGGGATACATTGTATGAGTAGTGGGTATGTAATGCTCCATCAAAGAAGGAGCCTGTCAATACGCATATCCTCCGATAGGAGCTCTAGAAACCACATAATCTCCAGCAACAAAGCCATTGCTCTGCAAGTGGTCAGCGAAGTTGGCATTGAGTGTATTATGCCCTGTAGACCTACCTTATGGCGCTCATTGATGGCATAACCTACTTGAAGTACCCCAAGGAAAGGATTGACGATATAGCTAAAATAATCTCCATAGATATACTCACTACAAGGGGTGAATATCTATCTCATAGGAGCCTATCATAGCATAGGCCTTACCTAATCTCAAGTCCCATTGGCGATCTTTACCAAAGCGATAAGTAAGAAAAGCCATGTCTAGGGCTACCGATGCATTGTCTTGGGGAAGTGGGCGTAAAGGGACGATTTAAGCGAAAAACGTACATTGTAGGATAAGTCCTTATTGTAATTTTCCATAGAGATAGATTCTTGCATCCTCTAGGCGGAAAGCTGTTGAAGTTGGGGTAATCCTTGTCTTATAGGCCCGCAAGACTACTATTGAAGTAGAAATCAATATTGGTTGATTGAGCAGATTTGGTCAACAAAGGGTATCCTTCTCTATGGAGAAAAAGCGTTTCTCCAAGGACGTTCTCTGTTATTAGAACAAATAATAAGAGGATAATGATCTTTTCATATATGTTTTTCTGCAAAAATAAGAATTTATTTTTAATATTTACTAAATCAAAGCGTGTATTTTTTTAAAATATAATTTAATTACAACAATAATATCCTTTTTAATATTAAATGTATCGCATAAAAAAACGATATAAATATAAAAAGTAACTAAGGGGCTAAAACGCCTATGCAGTGATGAATAGCTACTCACCACTGCATAGGGACATTCTCCTAAAAAAATTAAAAAATGAAACCAAAAAAATTATAGCTTAATCGTAAGTACGGGTTTTTCAGAGTGATTTACGATGTCCTCACTGATACTGCCATTGAAGATGTGCATAAGTGCACTTTGCTTGGCTGGGAGACATACAGATAAGATCACTCTGATGGTCTTCTGTAAAGTGGATAATACCTTCTTCAATAGAGAAATCACTATACATATGGATATTGTGAGAGGTATTTCCTTATGTTCTTTAGAGAAATTATCTATCAGTACCTTTATCTCTCTGCTGGAATTGAAGTGATAAAGGAGTATTGATATATACAAAGTCTATCTTGGCATCCAAAAATATTGGCAAAAAGCCACTGCTTTTTGGAAGGCTTCTACATATTTCTGAGAGAAATCACAGGCAAAAAAATAAGTTTTTACCTTTGAAATATCCGTTTTGTCTTTGATGACCAAAAACAGGTACAGAGGAAGTACGTACAATCTTTTCAGCATTGGAACCTAAGAAGAGTTCTTTAGAGCCTGTAGCTCCTGTGGAACCCATCACGATAAAAGTCTACCGATTCACTTTCAAGTAGGTTCTTTACTGCATAGGTAAGAGCAGTAGTCTCTACCACAGTTTTTACGGTAAGACCTTTCTCTTTTAACTCCTCGGAGAGTTTCTTTACATTAAAGGCCAGCCTCACGCATGAAGAAAAGTTCTTCAGGGAGTGCCGAAGTGGATTCTGTAACAAAGCGTCTAGGCAGTTCTACACAGTGTAACAATAGAATGGTAGCCCCATTTCTGCTTTGCTAAATCTACGGCTACTTCTACTGCATAATTAGAATGTTCTGAGAAATCGACAGGTACAAGAATATTTTTTTCATGGTAATTGAAGATTATATGTTAGACAATATTTTTGTTTTTTTCTACGCTGTAAAATTACGTTTTTTCAAAATAATAAACAAACTTTGTCTGTGAAAAATTTTTAAAAATAGAAAAAAACAAACATTAAAAATAGATGAAAATAAAGGGGACTATTCACAAACTCTCTTAATTTTACTATTGTACAGTTTTTAATATGTATTTTTTTGCACAAGATTTAATCAGAGGTCAATTTTTCGTTTTACCATCTAATTTTTTTAGAATAGTGTTAGATTTTTTTATATCCTATAGAAGATTTTTGTTCAAAAGAAATATATTTCCCAAACCATTGGAGGAAAAATAAAAAAACATACCCGAAAAAGAGGGCTTGCCAGACCTTTCAGGGGTACAAGTGGCTATTTTTCTCACTCTCTAATAGCGAAAAATATCCTGAAAAACTCATTCAGAGATGCTTTTTATAGCCTTTATTATAGTAATTGGGATATTGTTTTGGCTGATTTAGGAAATATCCCTCGAAGGAACGACCCAAGAGGATACTTTTGTAGCTATAAGAGAAGTAACAGCTCACTTGCTCAAGCAAGGGATTATACCTATACTCTTGGCTGAAGGGGTGGAGAATACCTATGCACTCTATCGCTCCTTTGATACTATGGAGCAAATGGTAAATCTTGCCTGTGTGAATGCGCTCTTTGGCTTTTCCGATGAGTATGAGATTTTTGCTGAGGATAGCTATATGAGCCGTATTCTAATGGAAACGCCTACACAGCTGAACCATGTACCAATATTGGTTACCAAACCTATTATAACCCTCAGGAATCTATTGACTTACTTCAAAAGATGTTCTTTGAAAGCTACCGATTGGGTGAGATCACCAGCTATATGGAGCAGGTAGAACCTATTTTGCGCAATACGGACCTAGTGAGTATTGATATGACCTCGGTGCAAGCCTCTGATACCGATATGCCTAAGGGGTTCGTCAATGGATTTACCGCCAGAGATCTGTACTATAAGCCGCTATGCGGGGCTTAGTTCACAAACCTCAGTATTGGGTATTTTCAATCCGCCTGTCTCCGAACGAGGAAAGATGCTAGTAGGGGAGGTGCTTTGGTACTTTATAGAGGGTATCAACTATCGTATCAAAGAGTTTCCTTCCATTGAGGATAAAAAAATTATACCAAACATATAGTACTCTTAGAGGATTTCACCATAGAGTTCTATAAGAGCAATCGTACAGGACGCTGGTGGATTCTCCCTAGTGAGTCTTCAAAGGAGCCTTTATGCTACCTTGTACTGAACGAGATTACCAAAAAGCTCTTGAAGGAGAATCCCTTTGCGCTGGTGGAACCTCCATCAGAGATCTCTGAACTAAGTGAAGAATGAATAGTAAAAAGTGAAGAGTGAAAAGTTAATATGGAACTAACCACTAATCACTAACAAGTACAGGCGATTGCCATTGCCCTACACAACCGACATTGATAACTAAAACAAAAGTATGCTCAAAAACTACTTTTTCTTTATAGCCTTATTCCTATCCGTAGGAGTTCTAGCTCAGGATAGTATTCGTTTCAAATCTGTAAGACCCCACCCTAAGAAAAAAAGACAGTATTACACTTTCTTCGCAGGATTATAAGTATATTTCCATAACACGCGATACCATAGCGATAGATACTACCCTTACTCTTAAGGCAATGATATAAGCAAAATCCTGTAAGAAAGGATATGTTTGCCTATGTACCTTTCAAAATATAGAGGCAGACCTATACGACATTGGCGTATGATTTTAAGCATACAGCACTTTCCCCACGATTGGGAATGCGAGGAAATAGTTTTTATTTTTTTCATCAGCCGATGATGTCTTCTACTACAGAGTGCCCCGCCCATGACTGAATTCTCATTCAAGTCAGGGACTCTCGCAAGGACAAATGTTACAGTCCTTTTTCTCGGCCAATCTATCGCCCTGAATTTAACTTTTTGTACGCTATAATGCTCTACGTTCTTTTAGGAGATTACAAGAATATCCTTTCCTCTATGGAAATTTCTTTTGCGGGCTTTTCCTATTTGTCAAAGAGTGGAAAGTACTTAGTGATGTCCCACTATGCCAATGAGGAAATGAATCGCTCAAGAGAATGAGGGGATTGCTATACCCTGACCAATTCCAAGGAGAATGACCAATTTTGCAATCGTGCACGCTTGGATATTGCCCTTTCTGATGTAACCTCTCAGCAGAACCTAAAGCGTTATTTCTTGCAACACCAGTATAATTTCCTAAGACCTTCTGAGGATGGCGATTCAGAGATACTTTTGAAGCATTTGTTTGAATATCAGACAGAAAAACTATTATTATACCCAAAAAGCTCTAGCTGCAGATAACTTCTTTGGGAGAGTTTTTACCCTTAAGGATCTTCGAGACAAGCTCTCCCTTAGAGCACTGACCAATAAGCTGGGGGCAGAGCTTTCTTTACCTTATTTGGGCAAAAACATTCGTATATGGAAAGTCTTATTTCTATAATTATTTTGCCAAAGGAATCTTCATAGATACATCGGGTAACTTTATACCTCACCAGATAAAGGGACCGATTACGGATTAGGGACTTCAGTGGAAAAAGAATTATAAAGGGATTCTATATCAATGCCGAAGGAGAACAAATGATTATTGAGAAATATTAGGTACCAAGCTCCAAGGGAGACTTGTCTTACAACTTTAATGAGCATAATAAGCTATTTGCAGGGATTAATATCACCTCCAAACTGCCTAACTTTAACTTTTTACTCTATCAGAGTGATTATAAGAATTATAATTGGTATCACTTTGATGACTTTTCTAAGGAAAAACATTCAGACCATCTATGGGGGACTCTGCTCCCAGTAGGGGAAACCTCTCATTGGATATTACTAATATCAATAACTACACTTATTTTGAACTTAAAACCAATATCAATGGAACAAAAACAACCCAAACCTCAGCAATACACAGCTAACATACAGTACCTGAAACTGGTAGGAGAAAAGAGTTTCGCTTGGGTAACTGGGGCTTGGACAACACCCTGATGTATCAGCAAGTGCTACAACAAGGAGAGCACATTTTTCAATGTCCCTACCTTCACTACCCGCAATACACTCTATTTCAGCTCCTACATGTTCAAAAAAGCCATGTATTTGCAGACAGGACTTACTTTTTAAGTATTTTACTAACTATTATGCTAACGGGTATAATCCGCTATTGGCTGATTTCCAAGTACAGACTGATCAGAAGATAGAGAGACTATTCAGTGACTGATTTCTTCCCTCAATACAAAAAGTAAGAACTATGCGTATCTTCTTTACCGTGGAGCACCTTGAGGCCTTACTCGGTAATTACAACTATTACGCGGCTCCTGCTCAACCTTATCGCGACTGGAAAGTACGCTTAGGTATTATATGGTATTTCTTCAAGTGAAATATTTCTTAAAAACTTATATACCCTAATATATCATCATCATCAATGTACATATTAACCCAAAATCTTTATTTTCCTCCAGTGGAGCAAGCCGACAAAACAGGAATACTTGCCATAGGGAGGAGACCTCTCCATACCACGTCTTTTGCTGGCTTATAAGAGTGGGGTGTTTCCTTGGTATAACGAGGACGAACCCATACTCTGGTGAAACTCCCCAAAAGCGTATGGTAGTCAGTACCTCAGCATTATACCATGCACAAGAGCATGCACAATATCTTCAATAGAAAAATATTTGACATAACCTTTAACAAAGACTTCTATCAGGTGATTACCACTTGCAAGAACATCTATCGCAGAGACCAACAGGGTACCTGGATCAGTGATGAAATAGTGGAAGCATATACCAGACTCCACGAAATGGGGCTAGCTCGCTCGGTGGAAGTATGGCAGAATAAGAAACTAGTAGGAGGACTCTATGGGGTGGATATAGGTAACGGCATCTTCTGTGGAAGAGTATGTTCTCCAAGGTGTCCAATGCTAGCAAAGTGGCTTTCTATACACTCTTGCAAGATCTCAAGGAAAAGGACTATCTGCTACTGGATTGCCAAGTGTATAACGAACATTTGGAGAGCTTAGGGGCTTATGAAATCCTTCGCTCCGAATATATGAAATATCTCTTAGAAGGCAATATACGTCTTAGAATCAAGAAAATGAAAGCATCATAAAATGAAAGAAGACTTTTTACATTATCAAGCCCCAACCTCTCTCTACCCTTGGGCTTAGAGGTGGCTCGTGCCGAGAAAGCCTTATATCTATGATACCCAAGGAAAGGCTTATTTGGACTTGGTAGCTGGCGTATCGGCTTGTACCTTAGGCCATTGTCACCCCAAGGTGGTCAAGGCGATACAAGAGCAAGCGGCAAAAGTATATGCACGTAATGGTCTATGGAGTATGCGCAATCACCAGCGGTGGACTATTGTAAGCGCTTGGCTGAAAATCTACCCGCACCTTTGGAAACGACTTATTTGGTCAATTCAGGTACTGAGGCTATTGAGGGGAGTATCAAGCTGGCCAAGCGCTGCAGGGGCGCTCTCAAATTATCGCTGCCCGCAAGGCTTACCATGGCAATACTCAGGGTTCCCTTAGTATCATGGACTACGAATTGCGCAAACAACCTTTTCGTCCGCTCCTACCCGATGTGGCTTGGATAGAGTTCAACAATGAAGCAGAACTTCAGAAGATTACCACGCGAACCGCAGGGGTCGTTTTGGAGACTATTCAAGGAGGTGCAGGCTTTATCACCCCTGAGAATGACTACTTGGCTAAGGTAAAAACAACGCTGCCAAGAGGTGGGCGCCCTGCTTATCTTGGACGAGATACAACCAGGCTTTGGTCGTACAGGCAAGCTCTTTGGTTTTCAGAACTATAATGTAGTACCCGATATTATAGCCATTGGTAAAGGAATGGCCAGCGGACTGCCCTGTGGTGCTTTTTGTGGCTTCTTATGACCTGATGCACCTTTTGGCCGACAAGCCCAAGATGTCTCACATCACAACCTTTGGGGAGAATCCAGTAGTGGCAGCTGCCTCTTTGGCGACACTCAATGAGCTGCTTACCACTTCTCTTATGCAGGAAACTCTTGAGAAGGAACAACTTTTCCGCAAGCTCCTCAAGCACCCTAAGATAAAATCGGTCAATGGTAAGGGACTCATGCTAGCGGCTATTATGGAGAGTGAGGACTTGGCCAATCACATAATCCTTTATGCTCACCAAAGAGGGTATATCTTCTTTTTGGTTACTCTTTGAACTTAGAGCGGTGAGGATCTCTCCGCCACTAACCATATAGCAAGGAAGAGATTGAAAAGGCTTGCGCGATTATTTTTAGAGGCTATAGATTGTTATAAGCCATAGACTAATTGGAACCTAAGCGGCGGGAGATCGTGTTCTTCAGTACATTGTACTCCATTACTTCTTGGATAGCCCAAGAGGGATCTCCTCTTCGGCCTCTAATTGGATAATTTCTGCTCAGGTTCTTCTATCTTTTTGTCAATAAGTATCTTGCGAAGATTCAGTACAATTCCATTGATTGCATGCGAAAGGTCAGCTTCCTTAGGTTTCACCTCCACTCCTTTCTCTCTCCAGTTGTGTAGGCGGATTTCTTCCTCCTGAGCTTGAAAGGTAGCAATAATGGAAGCCATGGAGACAGGAAGCTCATTGATAATGGTAGAAATATCCTCAAGGCCATGTTGATATTTGTCTATAAAGAAAGTATATATTTCCTTGAACTCCGCCGTGGAGAGTTCTATCTCATCGGCTTGGAGTTCGAGGAATAGTTTTCATATACCTTTGCCTTTTGGCTGATTTCCTGCACTTTTTTTCTTCTCCCGTTTCAGGATCATAGTATAGGGAATTTGTCCTCAAAGACACATTCTTTTAGGCCCATAGAGAAGCAGGTATTTAATCAGATCCTTCTCCAAATAGGCGATGGGAGGCAGGCGCTCAGGCGTTTTCACCGCAGCCATAGGTGTTTTCCTTTTGCACTTTCTTTAGCTCTTGTTGTGCCTTTAAGAGCTGTTGCTGATTCATTTGTGCTAGCGAAGCAAAGAGTACCTCCTCGGATATTTCCATGATTTTTGGCGCATTCTCTGACGTAGATTTCTCTTTTGATAGGGTCGGTGATCTTGGAAATACTCTCTATCATGCTGCGAATGGTATCGGCACGCTTCATAGGGGTCGTCCTGAGCTTCCTCAATGAGCAAAGAGGCCTTAAAGCGGATAAAATCTTGTGTATGTTCGTTGAAATAGGTCTGTATTTCTTCTAAAGAATTACTTTTGGCAAAGCTATCAGGGGTCTTCTCCTTCGGGAAAAGGTGCAAATACGTACATTCATCCCTTCGGCAAGAATCAGATCCACTCCACGAATAGCCGCTCTTAGCCCTGCCGCATCCCCATCATAGAGAATGGTAACATTGGGGGTAAGTCGGCGCATAAGGCGTATCTGCTCTTGAGTGAGGGCTGTCCCGCTGAGGCTACCACATTCTTGATACCGCGCTGGTAGAGCTGTATCACATCGGTATAGCCTTCTACAAGGTAGCAATTGTCCTCCTTGGCAATAAAAGGTTTGGCCTGAAATATACCATATAGTATATTACTCTTATGATAGATGTCGCTCTCAGGAGAGTTCAGATATTTGGCTTCTTTTTGCTTTTCTTTGAGAGTATACGTCCACCAAAGCCCTAAGACCCGCCCACTCATGGAGAGAATGGGAGACATCACTCGTCCCTTGAAACGATCTATCTTACGACCTTTCTCAGTGGTAATAGTAAGCCCTGTTTTTTTCTAAGTAATTGATATTCATTCCCTTGGCTGTGGCTTCATCGGTCAGCGCACTCCAACTATCAAGGGAGTAACCGAGCTGAAAAAGTAGCTATAGTCTCATCGGTAAAAGCCTCGTTCCTTGAAGTAAGTGAGTCCCAAGGCCTTGCCCTCTTCAGCGTTTAGAAGAATTTGCTGGAAATAATCACGAGCAAATTCGCTCACCAAGTACAATCCCTCCCGCTCATTGGCTTTGTTTTTCTCCTCCTCATTCTGTTGGGTTTCCTCCAGCTCTATATTGTATTTTTTTGCCAGATAGCGAATGGCCTCTACATAAGAGAAGTGCTCATGTTCCATAAGGAAAGCAATGGCATTGCCACCTTTTCCGCTACTGAAGTCCTTCCAGATTTGCTTGGCAGGAGATACAGAAAAGCTCGGCGTACGCTCATTGGTAAAGGGGCTGAGTCCCTTGTAACCAGAGCCTGAACGCTTGAGTTGGATAAAGTCGCTATGACTTCCTCCACCCGAATGGCATCATATACTTTGTCTATGCTTTCTTTAGTAATCACGTTCGCAAAGGGTTATATTTCGTATAATTCAATGGGGAAGCCGTCAGGGGTCTTCCAAAAAGTAAAAGCGCTTGCCAGTGTATTCATCTTGGCGTATGGCCTCACAAGCCACCTTTTGGCTTTCTAAGTAAGAGATAGAAGCCTCTAAGTCTCTCACCGCTAAGGCCAAATGCCTACCTCCACAAGCCTCTGGTCGGCTGATGCGCTTAGGAGGCGAAGGAAAGGAGAACAATTCCAAAAACATATTCCCCGTTGAGACACAAGTCTAACTTAAAAAGACTGTCTTTCTGCCCTATAATGTTCAGCCTGTATGGTAAAAGGCAAAAATTTTCGTATAAAAAAATGCTTTGACAGCTCGTAATCTCTACAAATAATTGCGATATGATGTATTTTTTTCTATTTCCATTTTCAGTTGTCGCAGGTTAGTTGTCACTAGTCATTAGTCACTATAAAGTACTTCCTCTAAAAAGTGCGTGCCCAGGAACGGAATAGCCCGCTTGGGGAACGATTTTTGCTCAGTAAGACTTGCTCGAAGCCCTCAAGGTCATTTTCCTGAGCCTACCTCCAAGAGCGTCCCTCAATGGCGCGTACCATATTGCGCAAGAAGCGATCAGCAGTGATTCTAAAGATGAGCAACGCCCCTTGCTGTCGCCAATAGGCCTCTGTCAGATGACAGATATAGGTTCTGACATCGGTATTAACTTTTGAAAAACATTGAAAAATCAGTATGCTTTAGAAGTATTTTTGCAAGCCTTGTTCATCAGGTCGAGGTCGAGGGGATAATGTATGTAATAATGTTGCTCATACCCGAAGGAGTCTTTCTCCGTGCTGATGAAATATTGATAGGTACGAGAGCGGGCATTAAAACGGGCATGGGCATCCTCCTTGACAGGAAAGATAGCTTTGATAGCAATGGTTTTTGAGAGGAAGGAGTTAAAGCTTGTTTACTAAATTCTCAGGCAGTGACGCTTCATGGTCAAAATGAGCATAATAGTCCCTGGCATGTACCCCAGTATCGGTACGGCCAGCTCCCACTATGGAGATTTCAGTACGTAATAGTAAGGACAAGGCTCGTTCTATCTCTTCCTGCACCGAGGGAGCCTTGGGCTGTCGCTGCCAACCATTGTAATCTTTTTCCATATAGGAGAGTCGTATAAAATAACGCACTATGTTTGTTTTCAGTTAGTTAAAAAAAGTCCCTCTATGCTGCCCTTTCCCTCACGAATCAGCTCAGGAACTCCTGTGGAAAAGGTCTATGATAGTGGAGGCTACATTGTCTCCATAACCACCATCGATGACAATATCTACCTTGTCTTGCCATTTCTCAAAGATCAATTCAGGGGTCTGTGGTGTATTCCACTACTTCGTCTTCGTCATAGATAGAGGACGAGACAATCGGATTGCCCAATTTCTCTACCAAGGTACGAGCAATGTTATTATCAGGCACACGAATTCCTACCGTCTTTTTCTTTTTTTGAACTCCTTAGGCAGGTTGTTATTACCTGGCAGGATAAAGTATAAGCCCTGGCAGTCCCCGCTTAAGGAGCTTGAAGGTAGCGGTATCTATCTGTTTTACGTAGTCGGAAAGGTTGCTCAGATCGGCACAGACAAAGGAGAAGTTGGCTTTGTCTAACTTTTACGCCCTTAAGGTGTGCAATACGTTCTAAGGCCTTGCTATGGGTGATGTCGCAGCCCAACCCATAGACGGTATCGGTAGGGTAGATAATCACCCTCCATCTCTAAGGCACTCCACTACCTTCTGTATCTCCCGCTCATTGGGATTCTCTGGATATATTTTTGATGAATTTCGCCATTTCTTTCAAGATATTAAACTGTATGCGAATTGCCATTCGCCTCAACAAAGTACAAAAATTACAACAAATAATTAAAAACTATTCCGTGAGGAACGTTAAAAATTTTTATTTATACACTATTGATTGTCAGTATATTACTATTTAATTTATCAATCGTTAAGACATATTTTTGGAAAAAACAACAGCCATCTCAAGAAAAAAATAAATAAAAAGTCGTACTTTTTGCCGAAATTTTCGTAAATGGTAACCATAGACCAACTCAAGGAACTTAGCCAGCGGGTAGAACGCTTAGAGAGGTATCTCCAAATTGACAAAAAGAAGATTGAAATTGCCAATGAAGAGGAGAAAAACCTTAGCACCAGACTTTTGGGATAACCCGAAAGAGGCGCAGCTATTAGTTCAAAAGATCCAATCCCAAAAATGGGTTATCGATTACGAAAAAAAGCTATGGAAATGGTAGAAGAACTCCAAATCATGCTGGAGTTCTATAAGGAAGATGCTGTTTCAGCTCAGGAAGTAGAAGATTTCTACGGGCAGACACTCCATCATATAGAGAATATTGAGTTTCGCAACATGCTCTCCGACGAAGGTGATGCCCTGAGTGCAGTACTACAAATCACCGCAGGAGCAGGAGGTACCGAGAGTTGCGACTGGGCTTCTATGCTTATGCGTATGTATATAATGTGGGCGAACAAACAGGGCTTTTCTGTCAAGGAACTCAACTACCAGGAGGGTGATGTGGCAGGGGTAAAGACCGTGACCCTAGAGATAGATGGAGAATTTGCCTTTGGCTACCTCAAAGGCGAAAAATGGGGTACACCGCTTGGTGCGTATCTCTCCCTTTGATAGCAATGCCAAGCGACATACCTCCTTTGCCTCGGTATATGTATACCCTTTGGCCGATGATACAATAGAAATAGAGATCAACCCTGCGGATATTTCCTTTGAGACCATGCGCTCCAGTGGGGCAGGAGGACAGAATGTCAATAAGGTAGAAACAGCCGTACGTCTTCGCCACCACCCTACAGGCATTATCATAGAGAACTCCGAGACCCGTAGCCAGTTGGACAACAAGAATAAGGCACTCCAATTGCTCAAATCGCAACTCTATGAGATAGAACTCAAAAAACGCCAAGCCAAGCGCGACGAGATAGAGGCTAACAAGATGAAGATAGAATGGGGTAGCCAAATTCGCAACTATGTGATGCACCCCTATAAGCTAGTTAAGGACGTTCGCTCAGGCTACGAAAACTACCAATGTGGACGCAGTTATGGATGGTGAATTAGATGATTTCCTAAAGGCATATCTCATGCTCATGGGACAACAAAACAATGAATAGTGACAAGTGACTAACGACTAATGATAAATCATATTCGAAATATTAGTAGTCAGAGGTTCCTTTTTATCTTATAAATTAATAGCAATGGCAAAAAATTTAGTAATTGTAGAGTCTCCTGCCAAGGCAAAGACCATTGAAAAGTTTTTGGGCAGTGATTATAAGGTGATGTCTAGTTATGGGCATATAGCTGACCTCCTGATAAGGAATTAGGGGGTAGATGTACAGCATGGCTTTAAGCCTCAGTATATAGTCTCTGCCGATAAGCGAACTCTTGTAAAAAGCCTCAAGGAAGCCGTAAAAAAGTGGATACTGTATGGTTGGCTTCCGATGAAGACCGTGAGGGAGAGGCCATAGCGTGGCACTTAGCCGAGGAACTCAAATTGCCACAGGAGAAAACCAAGCGTATTGTGTTCAACTCCATTACTAAATCTGCCATAGAACATGCCATAAAGAATCCACGTGGAATAGACTATAACTTAGTCAATGCCCAGCAAGCGCGACGTGTGCTTGATCGCCTAGTGGGGTATGAACTCTCTCCTGTATTGTGGAAGAAGATACGCAAAGGTCTCTCTGCTGGGCGCGTACAATCGGTATCGGTACGCCTAATTGTAGAGCGCGAACGAGAAATACAGGACTTTAAGAGTGAAGCCTCTTACAAGATTACCGCCGAGTTTCTCACTGCTGAGGGCAAGCTTATCAAGACCCAAACCAATAAGTCTTTCCCGACCCAAGAAGCAGCCAGCGCATTCCTACAGCAGAATATAGGAGCTACCTTCACTGTGGGTAGTTTGGAGACCAAACCCACCAAAAAAATCTCCTGCACCTCCCTTTACCACCTCTACCCCTTCAGCAGGAGGCTTCCCGTAAGCTCCATTCTCCGTATCCAAGACGATGCAGCTCGCTCAGCGATTATATGAGTCAGGACTTATCACTTATATGCGTACCGATAGTGTAAACCTATCCCCAGAGGCACTCGCTGCTGCCCAGCAGGAGATCACCCATGCCTACGGAGCCAAATATAGCAAGACTCGACAATATACCTCCCACTCCAAGGGGTGCCCAAGAAGCACACGAGGCCATTCGCCCTACCGATATGGCGGCTCATACGGTAAGAGCCGAAGCAGACCAAGTACGCTTATATGAACTTATTTGGAAGCGTACCATTGCTTCTCAAATGAGCGATGCCCAGCTGGAACGTACCCAAGTGAAAAATCAATGCCAATACTCACTCCGAACCGTTTTTAGCCAGTGGTGAAGTGATTACCTTTGACGGCTTCCTCAAGGTATATCTTGAGGGAAAAGGACGACGAAGAGGAGGAAAATGAAGACATGCTACCAGCCATGAAGGTAGGGGAGATACTCACTAGCAAACATATTACAGCTACTCAGCGCTTTTACTCGTCCTCCTTTCCGCTATACAGAAGCCTCCTTGGTCAAGAGTTAGAAGAGACCGGTATTGGTCGCCCTTCTACCTATGCCGCTACTATCTCCACCATACAGAACCGTGGCTATGTAGAGCGTAGTAATATAGAAGGAGAGAGCCGTCCTTACCTACAACTCTCCTTGGTCAAAGGAGAAATCAAAGAAAAGAAACTTTCTGAGAATGTAGGAGCAGATGAGGGCAAACTCATTCCTACTGATATAGGTATGATTGTCAATGACTTTCTCATTACCCACTTTGATAATATTGTAGATTACAATTTTTACAGCCAAGGTAGAGGAGGAGTTTGACGACATAGCCACAGGCAAAGAAGATTGGTCAAAGATGGTAGGACGCTTTTACGATACTTTTCACCCTATTGTAACTGATGTAGAGCAAAATGCGGTACGAGAGACAGGCGAACGCCTTTTTAGGAACCGACCCTGCCACAGGCAAGCCTGTAAGTGTGCGCTTAGGGTCGCTATGGCGCTATGGTACAGATAGGCTCGGTAGAGGACGAGGAGAAACCCCGCTTTGCCAGCCTTTTTGCCTCACCAGTCTATAGACACGATTACCTTTGAAGAAGCCATGAAGCTCTTTGAAAGCTCCCCGCAAGTTAGGTGTATTCCAAGGTAAGGAGGTAGAAGCGAACATAGGGCGTTTTGGTCCTTATATCCGCTTTGGGAGAAACCTTTATATCCTTGGATAAGTCCTTAGATGTCTTTTCTGTAACCTTTGAAGAAGCCAAGGAGGTCATAGCACAAAAAGCAAAAAGCCGATGCCCCTATCTCGGTATATGACGGCAAGGAAGTAACCAAAGGGGTAGGTCGTTTTGGTCCTTTTATCAAGTGGGACAATATCTTTATCAGTGTCAGCAAGAAATACAACTTTGACAGCCTTTCTCAGGAAGATATAGCTGCTCTTATAGAGGAAAAAAACTCAAGAAAGAATCTGAGAAAGTAGTCAAGGAATGGACAGAAGAAGGTATTCATATAGAGAAAGCTCGCTGGGGACGCTATCACCTTATCAAAGGAAAAACCAAAGTAGAGACTCAGCAAGGAAACGGATATAGAAGCCTTTACCTTATCCGATGCCCAAGCTCTTTTAGCCCCCAAGGAAAAGCCTAAGAAGGCCACCGCTACCAAGAAAACGACCACCAAAAAGCCCCTGCTAAGACAGCCACTAAAAAGACTGCTAAGAAATAGAAAACAGTTTAAAAAAATTTAACACATAAAAAAATATTCTATTTCAGAAATTATTACTATCTTTGCCCAATCAATAAGATAATAATAAGACCAATAATTATGAATACTTTAAGAGTCCAACGCAACGCAACGCAACGCAACGCAACGCAACGCAACGCAACGCAACGCAACGCAACGCAACGCAACGCAGGCTCTTATTATGTCTTAGCTTAAGCAATTCATATATAAAAATATTTGAGAAAAAGCAAGTCTGCTTACGAAATTTTTCGTGAGTAGGTTTGCTTTTTGTTTTGAACCAATAGCTATCCGAAGAGCATAATAAGGCGAAATCCGAAAAAGCCTGTAACAGAGTAGGGAAAGAAGATTAAAAATTTTTAAAAATGATTATTGCTTATAGGAGGAATTATTTGTATATTGTATTTATTACTTATTTCTTATCCGAAAAATTTTAGGGATATGAACTTTATTCTTCTATTTCCTATGAAATAGAAATACTTCTATACCACTTATGTTTCTATTTTTTTATCTTTTATCAATTCTATTCATTAAAAACAATGATACTAGAATGAAATTATACCAGATAGCAACTATTATTTCATCTATATATATTATCCCTATTTTTATTTTATTTCTACAATTTATTCAATTCTATTATAAGTATAAAAAAATATTACATAGCTGTATCTTTATTTTCTTTTATTTTTTTCCTATTATATTAGTAAAAACAAAAGAAGAAAAAAAGATATCTTATATATTTTTCTTTTATTACATCTGTTATATTTATAATAAACAGTTTCTTTTGATTATTTTTGAAGATCTACTAATATTAAAAATCTCTATAATAATTAAATTTGTATTTTCTATTTTTCTTTTCTATGATATTCATAAAAAAATAAGGGAAGAAAAAAATCTTTTATTATATATTGGCTACTATTTTTTTCTCTTCTTTTTATATTATATCATTTTACAGATTATATTTACTATATACCTTTTAGAATATGGTTTTTTTCAATAAATATTTTTTTATATGATACTTTTTCTCTATTATATTAGAAAAGATAGAATAAAGAAGGAAAAGAAACAATGATAAAGTAATAGAGGATATTATTAATCAGACAGAAATAGAAAAAAATATTAGATATAACTTCTAAAACTAATGATTCAGAATAATTATAAAGAAACCATTCCTTTGTTAGAAAAAGCAGCTTTACTAGGAAGTGATAAAGCGATGTTCCAACTAGCAAATATTTATTCTGAAGGAAAATGGATAGAAGAGAATATATCTAAAAGCTGTAGAATATTATCAAGATGCTGCTAAAAAGAATCATCCTGATGCATTATTTGGATTAGGAATGTGTTATTTAAATGGGAAGGGTAAAGAGAAAGATCTACAACAAGGTGAAAAATTATTAGAAAAAGCAGCTAAATTAGGAAATAAAGAGGCTTATAGATTTTTAAATAAAATAGGTATTTCTATAAAAAAAGTAAATTATCGTTATATTTCTACATTATCAGCAACTCTTTTTATAGTTTTATCTATAACTCTATTTTGGCTTTTGTACTCATTAGTATATAGTGTAGTAGTTGATGGATATGAAATAGGAGAAGGAGGACGTAGATATCATGAACAAAAGATATGGAAAGATTTTGAAAATACTCATAATTATAAAAGAATGGAGTTCTAATAAAGAAAAATTCAGAAAAATCTTTTTGATGACTATTGTAGAGAAGTAAGAGATGAATATATTTATTACAATTGTAAGTCTTCTATAGAATCAATATATGGATATATTATATCTCGTATGATGTATGATGGTTCCAGTAATTTATATTATGAGAAAAAAGAGAATATTATGAGAGAAAAAAAGGACATTCATCATTCTCTTTTGATAATATGTTTTATAATACTTTTGAAAAAAGACCATTATAAAGAATATTACTATAGTGATCATGATAATATTATAAAAAAACAGTATTATATTATAGTATTATACTTTCCATTATTTTTGCAATATTAAGTACTATCAAAATAGTTAATATTTATAGGAAAAAGATATTCTGTAAAATATATGTTTTTATATATTTTGGACAATAATCTTGATAATAGGTATTATAGATGGTATAAGATATAATACACTTTATTTAAGTTATCTATTATCTTTAGTCTTTTTAGTAGGTTATAGCATTTGTAACTATTTCATAAAAACATTCAAACGTAGAGTAGAAATATGAAAGCCATCACTATTATCTTTAATCTTTTACTCACAACCTCTCTTTTCTCCCAAGTAAAGAAAGAGATAGACAATGGGGTATGGGTTACTTTTTCCTGATACGCCTGTCTATAATGTAGCACAAGGAATGCGACAGTATGCAATGGCTACAGAGGAGGTACTTTTCTTAGTTCAGATTACTGAAATTCCAAATAGGGTAGAGTACCTCAGTATGGAAAGAAATCTTTCTGAAAGTGAAAAGAAACAACTTGCCGATAGGGTTACTCAATGGTTTTGTTCAAGGGGTTATGGCTAATTCAGGAAATGAAGCCCAAGTGCAACCTATCAAAAAGGAAACTTCTATGGTAGGAAAATGAGTTACTCGGCTATTAACCCTGCTACAGGAGAAGTTGGGAAGCGTAGTGTTGTAGTTTTGGCTGTTCGAGGAAAGATAGTAGCTTTTATGTGTATGCAATTAAACGATAGCCAAGTAGCTCGTAGTGAAGTAAATACATTTTTGAATTCTATTGTTGTGAAGTAAACAAGGAGAAATCCTAGTAACCACCACCCCTACAAGTACTAACAAATTTTGTATTATAGCCTTTGTAGGGTGATTTTGGGCAAAAAAATGAACCTATTAGTAGTTAGATTTCGGCAATAAAACAAATTTATTGCCGAAATCTAATATTATAAAAACGATAGTCAAGAAGCCCTTAATGAAATGAGTACATTCCTAAATTCTATTTCTATAAACAACTCAAAAATTAAAAACTTATAACTCAAAAACTCTTTTCAATGTAGTCTATGATTTTTCCTCTATCTGCTTTGTAGTCAAACCATTGCACGTCGGTAGATTTCTTAAACCAGGTGAGTTGGCGCTTGGCAAAACGACGGGTGTTCATCTTGGCGTTTTCTATAGCTTCGGTAAGAGTAGCTTTACCGTCCCAGAAGTCAAAGAACTCTCGGTAACCTACTGTCTGTAAGGCGTTAAGATCACGATAGGGCAGCAGCTGCTCTATCTCTTGGAGTAGTCCCAGAGTGGAGCATTACCCATACGCTGGTTGATACGCTCATAGATCACCTCCCGCTCAGCTGTAAGACCTATGGTAATAGTGTAAAGTCACGCTGAGAGGTTTTCTGCTGTAAGTACAGGGAATAAGGCTGATCCCCACTAAGGCATACCTCCAGGGCGCGTATGATACGCTGGGGGTTTTTGCAAATCTACTTTTGCCATAATAGGCGGGGTCTAACGCCTTGAGTTGCTGTTGTAGGGCAGTGATACTTTCCTCTCGGTATAGTTGGTTGAGCTGCTCACGTACGCCTTCTTTTGTAGGAGGGAAATCGTCTAATCCCTTGAGTATGGCATCGTTATAGAGGCCGCTGCCTCCTACCATAATGATAATAGGGTTTTCTAAGGAAGAAATCAGATAGGAAAGCAGTTGCTTCTCGCTCAAAAATCACCTACTGAATAGCTGTCAAAGATACTTTTGTGTTGGATAAAGTGATGAGGGGCAGCAGCCAATTCCTCAGGGGAAGGCACGGCGGTGCCTATACACATCTCTTTGTAGAACTGACGGGAATCACAAGAGAGGATTTCTGTGTCAAAGTGTTGTGCTAAGGCTATGGCCAAAGCCGTTTTTCCTATGGCTGTTGTACCTACTATATTAATCAAGAAATTCATAGGGTCTCTTTGGTAAGTCAAGTATTTTTGTATTTTTGCAAAAGTATAATTTTTTTCTAGGACATATGTATCTAAAAATGGATTTTTTTGTCAAGAACCAATGGTTTTATATATTACCTATTGGATTATTCTTCTTGATCAATGTCAATGCTTTCTTTTGCACCTGAAGTAGATCTTAAGCCGCTCATCGCGCAAATGGGGAGCTACCTTTTTGTGATGAATCGTAGGGATCTTTTCTTATTTTCTTTTTGGGATTGTTCTTTATAGTCAAGTTTATACACCAGCAACCTATAGTCAAATTCACCACTGGGCGAAAAAGGATAGACTGGGGGCGTATATTCTTTAGTTTTTCCCTCATGGGGAGGCTATTTGGTACTACAAACAGGGCTTAGCTACCTACTTTTCTCTGAGGGATTATCAGTGGAACTTTCAGCCAGCGCCTTTTTACCTTGCTACTGCTCTCTCTGCTGTTTATCCCTTCAGGCAGGCTTTGAGGAATATTTTTTTCAGAGGCTATTTCTTACAAGGGGTCTCTATTTTGTCCAAAAGGCGTTGGGTACCCTTTGTGCTTAGTTCGTTATTTTTTTGGTTTGGTACATATAGCCAACCCAGAGGTTTCCCAAATGGGCTATGGCCTTTTGATTTTTCTATATCAGTTCTGGTCTTTTCTTAGGAATTATTACCCTTATGGACAATGGTTTGGAACTTGCTTTGGGTTTTCATATCGCCAATAACTTCTTTATCTCCATTCTGACTACCTCCTCTTGGAGTGTATTCCAAACCCCTCTTTGCTTAAGGAGGTAAGTACGCCTGAGGTTACACCGCTCTATGCAATTGACTTCTTTTTGCCTTTACTCATACTGCTCTTTATCTTTTGCTAAGAAATACCGTTGGAACGATTGGAGGACAAGACTTTTCGGTAAGATTAACTAATGTGGTCATGGATACACTTGTAAAAACACTTACATAGCCAAGCGAAAAATAGCTGGAGTTTCTTTGTGATACACAAGGATTGGAACAGTTAATAACCCTCATGGACAAAGAGTAGGAAGTCTCACCTACAGAAAACAGCTCAATTCCTCTCGGAGTGGTTGTCTCCTCAAGAGACCATAACACTACATACCTCTGGCACTACGGGTACTCCTAAGCTGATTACCGTCAAGAAGGCTTATATGATTCGTTCAGCGATGCTTACAGGAGCTTTCCTACAGCTGCATGCGGGAGATAGCTCCCTTTGCGTGTTGCCTACCGACTATATTGCGGGTAAAATGATGATTGTCAGAGCCTTGGTATTGGGGCTTTCTTTGAACTACTTCCTCCCAGTAGTACGCCCTTTGCGGCTACTCCCACAATTTTGACTTTGTCGCGCTGACGCCCATGCAGGCGATGAAATCTCTAAGCGAACTCCATAGGGACAAAGAAGATTATCTTGGGCGGTGCGCCTATCTCGGCAGCTATGGAGCCCAGTTACAGGAGATTCCTACCGAGATTTATGCCACTTATGGTATGACTGAAACAGTTTCTCATATAGCCTTTGCGCCCTCATAGCTCCCAAAAGAGCGGCATAGTATGGTATATACCACGATAGGGGAGAGTAGGGTCTGGCAGGATGAGCAGGGTTGTCTTGTGATTCATTGCCCTGAAGTGGCCGAAGGGGAAATCCACACCCATGATGTGGTACGCTTACATGGAGCACATGCTTTTGAGTGGCTGGGACGTTTGGATAATATCATCAATTCAGCAGGGGGTGAAAATCTATCCTGAAGGGGTTGAGCGCAAGCTCTCATCGTTTATCTCTGATAGGTTTTTATTTGGAAAGAGCCTGATGAACTATTGGGAGAGCAGGGTGATTCTTTTGGTAGAGGGTAGAAAGCGGACTATCCTCATCTGTTGGAGAATTTACAAAAAGAAACCGTATTTTCTAAGTACGAACTTCCTAAAAAAATATATTTTCTCCCTCATTTTCAGCTTACTGCATCAGACAAAATCCAAAGAGAAGCTACAGCAAAGTTACTTTTTGTAACTTAAAATGAATATCCTTATAATCAGGTTCTACGTGAATCAGTACTGAGGCAATAGAGGAATTTGCCTTTGTAAGCTATCCCTTGAAAGCATGCGAGATGTCATGCCCTTTCTTTACACTAATATTTCCATTGACAATAATATGGATATCTACACAATAGGACATGCCTGTTTTTCTAATATGGCACTTTTTCTACGGCCAATACGCCTGGCACATCTTTGGATAACTCTTTGATTCTCTCCGATAAGTCATCATACATATCTTCATCTAAGATCTCCGCAAGGGCAGGGCGGAAGATCAAATAAGCATTGACCAGTATAATCCCCTGAAGCAACTAATGCTGCCCAGTCGTCAGCCGTCTCATATCCTTCTCCACAGAGCAGAGCAATACTAATACCAATAAAAAGCAGCTACGGAAGTAATCGCATCTGCCCTATGGTGCCAAGCATCAGCCTTGAGAGAGGTACTGCCAGTTTGTTTGCTGTCTCTCAGGACAATACGAAAACTTATTTCTTTCCATAGGATAATTCTCCCTAGGAGTAGCAGTGTCCAGGCCTTTGGACTAGAGTGGGGGATAAGTATATTTTGATAACTCTGATAAGCAATCAATAGGGCTGAGGCCACAAGCAGAGCTACGATGATAAAGGTAACCAAAGGCTCTATCTTCCCATGTCCGTAAGGGGTGGTTCGCATCGGCTGGCTTTTTCTGCATATTTCAGACCGAGAAAAACTAAGAAGGACGAAAAACACATCGGAAACCGACTCTATCCCATCGGCAATAAGCGCATAAGAATTCCCTAGTACCCCTGCACTGATCTTTACCCCTGCCAAGGCTAAGTTGGCAAAAGATACTAAAAAAGGCAGTTCGGTGGGGGACATGTTTTTCCATGACACATTTTTTTATAGTTAAAATGACAGCTAATAAGCATACAAAGGTAACGAAAAATTCGCTTGCTATATATTTCTGTAATTAGAATTTTTAAAAATACTGGTTACAAATATATTATATATCATTATATAAACTATAGCTTCTATATATTTTTACTTATAATTTACATATTATAAACTGCTTATAATCCATTTAAGTATTTTATTTTCAATAGATTATAATTATTATTTTACTTAAAGTTAAATTTTTTTATTTATATAACTAACGTAATAAATTGATAACCAACTAATTGCTTTCTAAATAATATAAAAATAACAAGTGAGAAGAGAAATAGTATAGTGGATTTGAAAAGGACGTAGAATAGCTTTTTGTTTGGCAATAAAAAAAGTTTGGCATTATTTTTGATGTATTATGACCAATTAAATAAGAATCCTAAATGAAACAGATTTTTCACTATTGTTCCTATTGGTAGCCATGGTAAGCTCCGCTCAGGAAATTAACTGGATGAGCATGAATGATGCTTTATCCGCACAACAGAAAAACACCTAAGAAAAAATATTTGTAGATGTATATACTACATGGTGTGGCCCTTTGTAGAATGTTGTCTGAAAGAACATTTAAGAACAAGGACTTTGTAAAGTATATCAATGACAATTTCTATGCAGTGAAGTTCAATGCCGAAGGCAATGAGGAGGTAACCTACAAGGGTACTACTTATAAGAACAACAACTATGATCCTGCCAAGGCTAATACCCGCAATGGGATGCATGATTTTGCAGGTGCATTGGGTGTAAATTCTTATCCTACTATGCTTATTTTTGATGAAAAAAAGCAGCACCTATCTTCCCTATTGTAGGGTTATATGACCGCCACACAGCTCGAACCCCTTATCAAGTTTGCTGGGAATAACACTTACCTTACTGTAACTACCCAAGAGGCTTATGATAAGTATCTGAAGACTTTCAAAGGAACTTTCAAGAATTGATTTCATATTTATTACATTTTTAATTTTATCATCTCAGAGCCAGCTCTGGGATGATTTTTTTAAAACAAAACTTTCTCCAATAAAATTTGGTTAGTAATGAGAAAAATGTACTTTTGGCAAAAATTAAATTATGATACAACAAGCCTCTTTCATAGATTTTTTTAGGTATGTTATTTACCGTCTTTCTTGTACTTGCTTGCTTGTTTTGGGTAGGTATGTTATTGGTCCCTTTGCTTTGCGTTTTCTAATCAGAAGGCATATGAATACAATGGAAAAAGCAGCTGTTTCAAGAAGAATCTTTCCAGGGACAAGGTACCCAACAGCAGTATTATCAAGGCTCCTACACAAATTACCAAAAATAGGAATACCTCAGCAGGAGCGCAGCAGAAAAAAAGACAAAAATAGTTGGCGAATATATTGATTTTTGAAGAAATAGAATAGCAAATGAAAGAAAAATTTCAAAAATTACTTCCTCATATAGCTTGTATATTGCTCTTTATGGGGATAGCCTTGGCGTTCTTCTATCCTGTACTACAAGGCAAGGAGATGCAACAGAGTGATATAGTACAATATATAGGCATGTCCAAGGAGCGCAATGACTTCCACGAGGTACGTGAGAGCTATTGGACAAATAGTGCCTTTGGAGGAATGCCTACCTACCAGCTGGGGGCAGAATATCCATATAACTACATCAAACAATTGGATAGGGTCATTCGTTTCCTTCCGCGCCCTGCCGACTATTTATTTCTTTATTTCTTAAGCTTTTTACGTCTTCCTATTAGTGATGAAGGTACGCTATAGATATGCCTTCTTGGGAGCGTTGCTCTTTGGACTTTCTACTTATCTTATCATTATTCTCACTGTGGGGCACAATGCCAAGGCGCATGCTATAGGCTATTTCGGTTTTGTACTGGCGGGAATACTGCTGGCTTTTTCAGCGGAAATACCTATGGGCATTTTTGCTTACAACCTTAGCTTTAGCCTTGAAATCAGTGCCAACCACTTCCAAATGACTTATTACTTACTGCTATTAGTCTTGGTTTTTGGGGCCTATGAGCTTTACCAAACGATGCGTAGCAAGGAGTGAAACTTTTGTAAAGTCTCTTTACACTTGTGGCAGCCGCCCTATTAGCTGTACTCTATGAATGCTACTTTGCTACTGACTACCAAGGAGTATGAGGGCCTTTAGTACCCGTGGCAAGTCGGACTTGTTACTCAATGCTGATGGTACACCCTAAAGGACATACAAGCGGACTGAATAAGGACTATATTACTGGAGTATAGTTATGGGGTGTATGAGAGCTTGAACCTGATTGTCTCCCGCCTTTTAGGAGGGTCTAACCATGAGAATTTGGGTGAGAAATCGGCTGTTTATGAGCGACTTATACAACAATATCCTCAGGAACAGGTATTGGATTTTACCCGGCACCTACCCACTTATTGGGGAGATCAACCCATAGTGGCAGCATCCCGGCTTATGTAGGCGTGCTTGTTTTCTTCTTCTTTGTATTGGCACTTTTTGTAGTAAAAAGCAAAAACCAAATGGTGGCTTTTAGCAGGAGTGATCCTCTCTTTGTTGCTCTCTTGAGAAAGAATTTCAGCACGCTAACCGACCTGATGATTGACTATTTTCCGCTCTATAACAAGTTCCGTGCGGTTTCTTCAGTGCAGACCATCTTGGAGTTCTGCATGCCAGCCTTGGCTATATTGGGGCTTTTATACCTACCTAACAGACGAGAAAAGAGCGCATAACAAGCAATATTTGTACTATACGGGTGGTATCGTAGGGGGACTCTTATTACTACTTTGGCTCATCAAGGGAAGCCTTTCTTTTGAAGGAGCAAGTGATGCTTATTATGCCCAAGCCTATGGGGAGGAACTCATGCAGCTGATTAAGGAAGACAGAAGGACTATGTACACGGCCGATATTCTTAGGAGTTTCACTTATGTAATCCTTGTCTTTTGGAGTCTTATATCTGTTCTCTATAGAGAAAAATCAAGGAAAAAATAGCTTTTGTCCTTGTCTCTGTCCTGCTTATAGCCGATATAGCCATGGTAACCACTCGCTATCTGAGTGAGGATAACTATGCTTTCCCTTCAGAAAAGGAAAATTATTTTTACGCTTTCTAAGGAAGAACAGAAAATACTAGAGGACAAGAGTTATTACCGTGTTTTTCTCCGTCAATGAAGCGCTTATGGTGCCAGAACCTCCTATACATTCCACTCGGTAGGGGGATATCATGCCGAAGCCCAGAAGGATACAGGAACTTTTTGACTACCAACTTTACAAAAATAAAAATGAGCAAGTCCTTAATTTGCTCAATGTAAAATACATACTACAAAACCGATAGATCGGGCGCTACACAAGTGATGCAAAATCCTAATGCCCTCGGCAATGCATGGTTTGTAGAACAGCTTTCTGTTCTTGAGAATGTCGATAGCTTTATGCAGTCCTTGGATACCCTTTCTCCCTAAGACACAGGCTGTAACCTTGGACAAGTCGCTTAAAAGATACACGCTACCCAGTGGATAGCTTGGCCTTAATTAAGCTTAAAAACCTATGAGCCTGATAGGCTGGTCTATACTAGTGAGAATAAGGCCGAAGGGCTAGCTGTCTTCTCCGAGATTTACTACCTCATGGCTGGACAGCTGTTTTAGATGATACCACACCACTACCTATCCATCAGGTGGATTATATACTCAGAGGGGTCGTTATTCCTGCAGGAAAGCATACCCTTACCTTTACCTTTTGCCCCTAAGATTGTACAAACGGGAGGGTATATTTCTTAGCTTCAACGATTGCCTTTGTACTTATTGCTTTAGGTATTGTTTTGATAAGTAAAAACCACGTACCAACGAATGAGAACGCTATCTATATTTGTCCTAATAACCTTATTTTCGGCTTGTAATACGCCTATCTTTACACCCGCAGAAGATTTTGTAACACCTTTCGAGCTTTCTGATGGGAGTCATGGCTCATCTTACCAAGAAACCATTGATTTCTATAAGAAATTGGCTACCAACTATGGCTCTATTTCTCTTAAAAACTATGGGAAAGACCGATAGTGGTATTCCCTTGTACTTGGTAGTGTATAACAATGATGGTATTTTTGACTTTAATCGTATCAAGAAGGACAAACTCATCATTCTCATTGCCAATGGGAGTTCACCCAATGACCGAGAAGGAATTGATGCCAGCATGCAACTGATGCGAAACTTGGCTCAGAAGCAGATCACTGTTCCTGAAAATACCGTAGTGGCTGTCATTCCGATGATGAACTATTTGGGGCAGATGGAGCAAGATTCATTTTTCAAAAATGAGATTAATACTTTTGTAAACAGAGACTTGTCTAAGGACTTTATAGAGAATAAAAGTCTTAATACTCAGTCCTTTGTAGCACTATTCCAACAGCTCTCCACATATATTCGTAGATACTCGTACACTAAGGAGCAAGAGCAATGGGGATGTGCTTTATTATCAGAGTGCTATGGAAGAAAATATGGGCAAGATGAAGTACTACCTCAAGGATAATCTGATTCTCAGCTCAATGACTCCTTAGGGGGTACTTATAGGGATGTGGATAGCCTTGTTCAAAAAGAAATTACAACCTAAGTCTATAGCCCTCTCATACCCGACACGTCCGTAGGATATACCTCCTTATGGAATACCTTAGGGCTTTATATTGCCACTCACAAGGGATTCCTTACAAAAAGCGAGTGGAGACACTTCACAATGCACTCAAGAGTATCATCTTGATAGCCAATTCACATAGAGAACTGATTAAGAATCTGCAGGACTTGGATGCTCAAGAAGGATTGCAACAACAAACTTATATTCTTTCTGCTCCCAAGGATACCATTCGTATCCCTCAAGCCTACATTGTGCCGCAACTCTTCACCGATGTTATAGACCATTTCAAGGACAATGCTATAGAAATGACCCCAATAGAGAAGGATTCACTTATGCAGGTACATTCTTATATGCTAAAAAACCACAAGAGACAGTTTGCCTTTTGATTGATTACAAAAACAGTAAGGGCACAACTGATCCAAAAGAATCAGAAAGTAGCTATCAGAAAAGGCGATCTATTGGTCTCCACTCAGCAGAAAGGACGCAAATATCTATTAGAAACCTTAGAACCTCATGCCAATAATAGCTTTTATGCGTACAGGCAAGTTGCCTTTTTCTGCCTACTCCTAAGGACAGCCTATGGGTATACCCCATATTTAGTATAGAAAAGTAAATAACAACACTAATTGAGTTTGTTTAATGAGATTATTTTTATATTCTTTTATCCCTATCTTTAATCGCTTGTACACCAACCCTCCTAAAAAGCCTGTGGCTAAAAAAAGCCCCATCCAAACTTGAAAAAAGGAGATGGATGCCCTATTCATACACAAACTTTCATCAACTATTCCTTTGTAGAGGACTCCCTTTCGGGGAAAACCTCCCAATTGAAATTTGATGAACTCACCCTCACTTATGATGCAGAAGGATTTCAAATAGAGTGTTTGTACAAAAATGACTCTCTACAAGAACAATCCTTTTTGGTATTATGACCCAGAGCATAGAGTAATTGCTGAGAATTACATCTGTAAAACACTCAAAGACAACTGTATCAATCGAAGAGTAATCAATCATACCTATGATACTTTGGGCTATGAAATCAAGCGCTTTTCTTATGAGTTCTTGGATACTCTTTCCCTCTTTAGCAAATATGAACTCGACTATGATAAGCATGGAAATCTCTCCAATGTTATAGAATATCAGTATCAGAAAGAAAAAAATGGCGTCCCTTTACTAAGGAAACCTATAAGTACAACGCCAAGGGACAGGAACAAGAGAAAGAAACCTATTATCACTATATGTCCCTATGGCTACTAAAAGAAAAAGGAAAAATTTCAAATACCAAAAGGACAGTCTTATAGAGGAAAAAAATTTTGCCTATAACTATAAGCAAAGCAATGCCCCTCGCCGCATACGTTATAGCTATATAGGGGAGGAGCAACAACTTACTTATATCAACGAAAAAGATAGTATTACCGCCATAGAGTCCTCATCTGTATGACCACCGAGGTGCACTTTCCAAATATACTACCTATGATACCAATGGAGTAGAGCAGCAACGCCAGTATTTCCTATATACCCCCTATGATAAGCGCCTAGAAGAGATTGTTTATAAAGGGAGATAAGGAAGAGCAAAGAACCATCTACCAGTATGATACCAAAGGACAACTCACCCAAAAAGTTACCTATGTACAGGGTAAAATAAGATACCTAACCCAAGTGAAGTATTCCTATCATTTATGAAAAATACTCATTATAGAAGACGAAAAGATCTGCTCTCTACCTTGCAAACTTTCTTGGAAAAAGAAAAATTTCTTGGTAGAGACTGCCCATGATTATCCCTCTGGACTCAAGAAAATAGCCGATTATGATTATGATTGTATTCTTTTAGATATCATGCTGCCCAAGGGGAGTGGTATGGAGCTATTGGACGAACTTCGGACACTGAAAAGGAATACCGCTGTGCTGATCCTCTCGGCTAAGGATTCAGTGGAGGATAAGGTTTTAGGGCCAGAAAAGGGAGCTGATGATTATTTAGCCAAGCCTTTCCACTTGGCAGAACTACTGGCCAGAATCAAATCTATCATTCGCCGCAAGCACCAGCAAGGGAGGACTTTATCGCTTACAAAAAATGTTACGCTATATCCAGAAGATAGGCGCGTGGTAGTAGCAGGCAAACCTATGACTACCAATAGAAAGGAATATGAGATGCTCTATTACTTCATGATTCGCCCAGAGAAATTAGTGGAGCGTACCACTTTGGCCGAAGCCATTTGGGGTGATGATATAGACCAAGTAGATAGCCTAGACTTTATCTACTCCCAAGTGAAAAAAACCTACGCAAAAAAACTCAAATCCTTAGGGGCAGAAATTGACTTTCAAGCGGTCTATGGTATTGGGTACAAATTGGTTTAGATTATGAGAAAAATTCTATATTTGCATGGCTTAGACAGCCACTTGCACGCCGATAGGGAAGAGGTACTTGTCCGTTATGGGGAAATCTTTGCCCTGTCTTTGATTACAAAAAATAACCCAGAGCTATTCACTCACTTATGCGAGGAATACCAAAGTATTGATGTGATTATTGGCTCCAGTGCAGGGGGCTTATCGGTTATTTCTTAGCGCAAAAGCTACAAAAAACCCTGCGCTCTTTTTTAATCCTGCACTAAACTACCAGCACGAGCTACCCTTTGCGCCCTTTTGGGATAAGGAGTATAGGCAATATATGCTCCTTGTCATGGGTATGCAGGACGAGGTGATCCCCTATAAGGAAAAGCCTCACCCATAGCCTTAGCCGACAAAAACTCCTGAACAACAGGTAGATATACATCTTATACAAAAATCTGGGACACCTCTATCCTATTGAAATTTTCTCTCAAGAATTGAAATTTTTTTCTTTGACAAAAATCAGTAGTCAGTAGGCAGCTGTCAGTCGTCAGTCCCTAAGCTGGTACAAGCTTGTAGCTCTTTATTTATAAAAGTACCTAAACTCAAAAATAATGAACACAGAAATCATCATCCAAGAAATACTATCAAGGGTAACTGCTACCTTTGACCGATTAGACCTCCCTAAAAAGACTTATGGCAGAAATGAACTCTGGGAAGGCATCACCAATTATTTCAAAAATAAAAACAACGAAAAAGACAAAATAACGTTTAATAATACGCCAGAAGAATATTCGGGTAATCCTTCTATTACTATTAAAGACTTTGACCAGCTTCCTGATGATTTCATAGACAATGAGTTACTTCCTGCTTTGGAAGAACAATTTACTCAAATGTTCTTCAATCCTGAGTTTTATTATCACTTCAAGTACAAACTTACCTTAGTACTTGATTTTCTTTCTGCCTCAGGGCATCACGCCCGCAAGCAACTGCGATTGGAACATACTGAGCGCAAGGCAGAACTCAAAGAGCGCTTGGATACCTATGTGCAAAAGGTAATCTATGAGGCTACCGAGAAAATGAAAGAGAAGGAAGTGCATACTTTCTTTGATAAACTTTTTCGATTTTGAACTCACTGGCTACAGCGAGGACAAGGTGGTTGAAATCCTCAGCAAAGGAATTACTCTCATAGATCCTAAGTGGAAAAAAGACTTTAGAAGAGTATCAATGGTGCTTGCTTTTACTATACTAGAGTATGGAAAGAAAAGGTTTTTATGAAACTATATTACAAAAGTAGAAGGAAGTGATTGGTCAAAGAAATATACACTCAAGGAAGGTTTGCAAGCAAAAAGATATAGATAATGCCAAACTAAACCTATTTGTGGCACAAGCTCTTTGGCGTATCCAATACAAAAAAATATAGTTGGGATGTAAAGTTTGCTTGTGAGGATTTAGAGCGAGCCGCTAAGGAATTAGGGCTCTAAAAAGCGGTTATGTACCTCAAAGAGGGAACAGGTATCTTGCCCAACACTCTTATTCACTACAAGGATAATGATATAGAATGCGATGCCAATGATGTCTTTGCTCAAATCAGTGTGAAAATCAAACAAGAATCGGCTACAGCTTACGACAAAGCGTTGAATTTTATCATTGCCCTGCTCAAGGCTGATTTTCCTGCCAGCTACCATATCAAGTTCAGTAGCAAAGCCCCTAAACAGTTTTTACCTATCAAAGGCATTGCCAAATCACCCACTCATCGCTTCTTTTTGCTCAAGCACTGCAATACGAAGAATTGCGTTCTAAATTGGTAGCTTATGCCGAGGTAGCTATGAAAGAATTTCAGTGGTATAGTGATGTAGAAGAAGGCGAAAAAAGCTGTATGCCGGGCAGTTATGCCGTTTTTGGCTTAGGACTGATAGGGGAGGAGTACTTTCCCTTGGTGAGCCAATACTTTGCGCTATTGGACGACGAACACCAAATGGTACATAAGTATTTCGTTAGCGCCCTTATCGATCGTTATGGAGTGAATGAAAAATCCTTACCGCTTATCTGCCAAGGAATCACCTCGGCACAGTTTGATATGGTATTCAAGAACTTGGAAAAAGAAATGGAAAAGCCAGAAAACAAAGAGTTACTCGCAAAATTCCTCAAAGAAAAAGAAGATTTTTTTAAGGCTAACAAAGAGCAAGGCTTCTACAAATATTACGAAGAAGATATTTATTACGCCATCTACGGCAAGCAATGGAAGAAAAAGATAAAAATTAACTCTAACAACCATTAATAATTAAAAATGAAAGTAAGTAAATTAATCCTCCTTTTCCTCATAGGAATTATGATAGGAAAAGCACAAACCAAAAACAAATGAACGACCAAACGATTTACCAATTTGAAGTAGAGGACATTACCGGGAAAGCATTTCCACTGTCAAGTCTACAAGGCAAGAAAGTGATGATTGTCAATACTGCCTCCAAGTGCGGACTTACTCCTCAGTATAAGGAGTTAGAGGCACTCTACCAGCAGTATAAGGACAAGGACTTTGTCATCATAGGCTTCTGCCAATAATTTCCTCAAACAAGAACCAGGAACCAATGAAGAGATTGCCACATTCTGTCAGGGTGAATTATGGGGTAAGTTTTTCCTATGATGAGCAAAATCTCTGTCAAGGGCAAGGATATGCACCCTCTCTATCAGTTTCTTACCCAGAAATCCAAGAATGGCGTCATGGACTCCAAAGTAAGCTGGAACTTCCAAAAATACCTTATCGGAAAGGACGGACACTTAGAGAAAGTTATAGATCCGAAAAACCCTTCCTAATGACCCAGAAGTTATTCAGTGGATCAGTGAGTAATGATTAATGTTCAGTGCCAATAATAATTGATAAGATTTCCTTAGTGTAGAGGTACAATTTATGTAGCCTTAATAAATCATTGATCATTAGTGTAGAGGTACAATTTATGTAGCCTTAATAAATCATTGATCATTATTGGCATTAATCACTATTATTCTATTTTACATAATATAAATTATAGGAATTTCTGATATATCAAAAAGAGAGACTAATAGTCATTGCTGACCTTAGCCTCTCAACGCTTTAATTCTAAGTATTATGTGGAAATTATTTCAATACTTCTTTTACTTTTTCACCCTATTTTTGCAGGTGAATCTACTACATGGATACCACATTCGCGCATGATACGCTTTTTTTGGCTTCAGCGGTATCTTCGCTACCACCTACGATGGCACCAGCATGTCCCTATAGTGCGTCCCTTAGGCGCTGTTCTCCCAGCGATAAAGCCTACTACAGGTTTCTTGTTGCCAGTCTCTTTGATCCAGCGAGCAGCTTCCACTTCCAACTGACCGCCGATTTCACCTATCATGACTATAATTTCTGTTTCAGGATCATTCATGAAGAGTTCCACAGCTTCCTTGGTGGTAGTACCTATGATAGGGTCTCCCCGATACCTATAGCAGTGGAAATACCCAAGCCTTGGCGTACTACTTGGTCAGCAGCCTCATAAGTTAAAGTACCTGATTTAGAGACAATACCTACCTTTCCCTTCTTGAATACGAATCCTGGCATGATACCTACTTTCGCTTCTTCTGGAGTAATTACCCCTGGACAGTTAGGTCCTATAAGGCGACAATCTTTGTCCTTGATATAGGCAGCAACCTTTACCATGTCAGCTACAGGAATCCCTCTGTAATGGTGATTATTACTTTAATCCCTGCTTCGGCAGCTTCCATAATGGCATCAGCTGCAAATGCAGGTGGTACAAAGATAATAGAAGTATCCGCCCCTACTTTCTTTACCGCCTCTTTTACAGAGTTGAAAACAGGCTTTCCTAAGTGTGTTTGTCCTCCTTTGTTAGGAGTTACCCTCCCACTACATTGGTTCCATATTGAATCATTTGCTCCGCATGGAAAGTTCCTTCACTCCCTGTAAAACCTTGTACAAGGATTTTTTTGAATTCTTATTTACTAATACACTCATTGGTTTGAATTTTTTTAGAGCACAAAGTTACTTATTTTTCAAATTTCCAAGAAAAAAACGAAATAATGTTCAATGATTTGTGACATTAATCACTTGTCATTAGTCACTTGTCACTATCGAAAAGCTTTCTCTCAGAAGAAAGGGTGGCTCTATCTGTAAGGCTCTCAGGTAAGTATAACCTTGTCCCCTATGATGACTTTCATTTTCAATAAAGTACAATATCCATTGAGCAAAGCTAAAGGTCATTTGATAGATAGTCAGAGGTTGGGTAAAATCTCCCACTTCTTTCCATTCACGATCGAGAATTTCTGTCGCTCTATCCCATAAAAGCTAATACTTCAGCTTTGGTGGTAGGAAAATTTCCTTCTAAGAAAAGTGTATGTTTCTCTTGAAATCTTTCTTTAAAAAGATAGTCCATAACTCTTAGGAACTCTCTACCATTCCTGAAAAAGGACGTAGATTAGCGATGTTAAACTCAAAAAGGTCTTTCTCTGAAAAGCCTCAATAACCTTGCGGGTCAAGGCACGTACATCTTTGAAATTGGTCAGTAGTGCCTCTGGTGTAAGTAATTCTTTCATTGTTGTTATATTTAAAATTTGGTGCAAAGATAATCATTTTTCTTATCATCTAAGATACACTGGTACCTCTCCCCTATCTTTTCTTCTCCCAGTTTTTGCCATACACGGCATAATACATCGCCTCTTGGTAGTAATCCTCTTTATCTTTCAAAAAAAGTCATTGAGGAGTGCTTTGTTTTCTACATTTTGTATTGCCTCTGTAAGTGATTTGAATACCACATCATCTTGTGAAGAAATCACTCCCTCATATATCATAGACAAGGTTTCTGCGCTAAACCCATACTGTTCTATCAGCGCACTGACAAAGTTTTTTTGTGTACCATCTGGTGCTCATCATCTACTAGCTTAAAGTATTCTATAACCAAAGGAAAAATGCTTCTTGTCAGTGAGTCCCTAAGCCAAATACAGCATAGCTCCCTGGCATACAGCTCTTCTCCCCTTCTTCCACATTGGTATACCATTCAAACTCTTTCATTGCTACCTTCGCATATTCCTCTAATTTAGAATGCAAGGCCTCATATTGCAATGCCTGTGCAAAAAGCGATGAGTGCTTGATTTAGCAAGACCTTTTATATCCAAAAACTGCTTAGGGGCTTTAGAACTGAATTTTATCTGATAACTATGTGAGAAACCTGCTTTAAGTAGTGCAATGATAAAATCCAATGCCTTACGGTAAGCCTCAGCGGTCTCTTGCTTGATTTTAAGGCTAATAGTTGCAAATACATCATTGGCATCAGCTTCTAACTCGCTATCTTTGTAATGAATGAGATTATCAGGTAGCTCGCCCGTACCTTTTTAAGGTATTGCTTGGCTTTCTCGAGTTTCAGTTCATTAGCAGCTCGCTCCAAGTCTTCACAAGCAAACTTTACATCCCAACTATATTTTTATATTTGATATGCCAGAGAGCTTGTTGTACAAAAAAAGGTTCAGTTTTACAGTATCTACATCTTCTGTCCTAAAACCTTCTTTTTAAAGGTGTATTCTTTTGAGAAAGCAAGTTCCTTTAACATTGTAGTACAACTTCATAAACACATCTTCTTTCCATCTTCTTGAGTTATATAATAAATCATCTCGATATTCTTTCAGCATCTTCTTGTGCTTAGGGTTGATGAGTGATATACCCTTCTCTAAAAATAGAAATCAGTTCATCTTCAGTGTATTGAGTAAGGTTAAAAATCAAATATTTTTATAAAAAGAAGGTAAATACCTCTTCTTCTTTCATTGGCTCAGTAGCATCCCAAATTACGCGCTGTACATAGGAGTCCAATCTTTGTTTCAAATCTGCCTTGCGCTCAGTATTTTCTAATTTGAACATCTTGTGCCCGTGATGTCCTGAAGCCGACAAAAAATCTAGCACAAATGTACATCTGTACTGAAAAATCAGGGTAATACTCAGGGGTAAAAAATAGTTCACTAAAGCGTGTTTCTAACGCCGGAATCAGTTGATTTTCAATAATTTTCATTAGGTATAATATCAATGCCCTCTACAGTAATAGTAGCCCAAGGATACCTATCATCACTTTCGCTATGATATCCAATTTCATTTCCTCGTTGTCTAATTTTTTCAGATAATCATCTCCAATATCAAAAAGCACATCTCTATCAACTTTCAGCGTCACCTCTCCTTTTGTATTTATTTCGTCCTGCTACTATCTTATCAATAATATTTTTCAATATTTGTATTCATACAATTTTCTTTTTAATTTTACACCTAATTTTCTTTTCAATTTCTATGATTTGCCACACTTCTTTCCAATCTGTCTAACCCCTAATCTCTATAACAGATGTACATTCTGATATACCTTTCTAATCTCGTCCCTTACTTCCATAAGTGCAAAGCCCAACAAATTTTTGCCACGCCATGAGGCGATGTTATGTGCTTTCTCGTTGTCCTTGCTCAAGCCTATCCCCAAAATGGTATCCATCGGACTGGCTTCTACCAATATTTTATCACCTGTAGAGAGCAAGAAGTCCATCATTTCCTTATTCTGAGTGAATTTATAGTAATTCCCCATTAAGCACAATACTGTATTTGGCTTTGTTCCACACCTGAGGGTCAAAGTTGCGCACTTTTCTTCCCAAGGCTTTCATCAGTTTAGGATCAGAAGTGTTCATGATTTCTTCCTCTACTTCTTCATCGCCAAACAAACGCGCTTTTTTTCAGCCATCATATACTGCTCAGCACAATAATACTCATCAGCATCTACAGAAAAAAAGGTGAGGGTTGCCATTGTGAAAAACAAGATTCATCTACTACCTCTGCATTGGGCTTCCAAAAGAAAAACAAACTTGAGCTTCTTTTTGCCGAATGGATAAAGGTTGCTATAGAGTATTTATAAGCGCCTTTTAGGTTTGCCAAACAGGAATTCCTTCGTAGTAGTAATCGGTTTCGTCATCTATATCTTGCTCATCTTCTTCCCATCTGTTGTAATGCCAAAAACAAGGATATGGAAAAAGTGCTTGATATTCCTGTTGTTGCGCTGGGGTAAGGGTTTTGTACCAATCCCAAAATTTCCATTTATAATCTTCGCCAGCGCCCATACGCCAGCCTATAGTAAATTCTGTATAAGCAGGAAACGCAATCCACTGCGGTGCCATAAGTTCAAATGTAGGTTTCATTATAAAAGTATTTTTTTCGTAAGTATATATTTCTTAGGAGTAGTGCCAAATTTCTTTTTAAAGGCAGCTATAAAGTGGCTGGGGCATACTATAGCCGAGCTTCAGGGAGAGTTCATTCACATTGTACTGCTCGGTGGTGAGCCACTTACGTGCCAGCTCCATTTTGTAATCAAAGAGAAAACCATAGACGGACTCCCCATAGATCTGCTTAAAACCACTTTTGAGTTTTTTAGGGAATCCCTACTTCGTCAGCAAGCTCCTGCAAGGAAGGTGGCGAGGTCATACGCCTAAGAACAATTTCCTTAGCCTTACGAATTTTCTGTACATTGTCTTCATTGGAAAGAAACGGACAGGCCTCACTTTCATTCTCTTGTCCCTTGTTAAAAATATAGGCTCAATAGCTCATACACTTTTGCTTTAAGGTATAGTGGATATACACTCGTATGCAGATGCATGGTGCGAAGCTGGTGCAAGATGACTGATAACTGAGGGGAAATAGCTCCTACTGTATAATATTTCTCATGCTGGCGAGAAGAAGAAAGAAAAATCAATTACTCCTGATTCCTCCAAAAAGAGCGAATGAAACTTTCCTATAGCAATAAAAAAAGCGAAAAAAGGGCTGACCTAGGTGATAATTGCACTTGTAAAGGTAATATTTCCTTAGGATTGTACAACAAGAAACACTCCATCTCCTTCAGAGGAAAGGTGTAATTTCCTTCGTGGAAAAACAAAAGTAACCGCTCCCCTATCACAGAAATGAAATTGAATAAAAATTTTGTTTGATATCTTGCCTAACATCCTCATAATCATCACTTTCATTTTCTTTTTGGAAAACAAAAAATTCCTTCTTCTACTTCCTGAAAAAGAGAGGTACTTTTGGGCGCTATTTTTCTGTGTGCATAATAGAGTGTTTTTTTACATTTTCTTATTTAGACTTTTTTTCTATATTTTTAGTAGGTAATTAGTAGTAAAATACTGATTTACAATTAGTCATAAATCAAAATGCAAAGATAGTACTTTTAGAGTAAAAAGAACTTTTAGCGCTATTTTTCAGAATATAACCTTATTTTTTTGCATTCGTTTTTATGGATAGATCTAATGACTCAAAAATACAACTCAAAAAGGAAACTCATTTTTATACTATTGGAATTAGCTATAAGAAGGCAGATGCAGATATGCGTGGGCTTTTTAGCCTTGATCAAGAACACCAAGAACGTATTCTATCACTAGCCCAAGAGGAAGGCATGGAGGGACTCGCTATCATCTCCACTTGTAACCGGACAGAACTCTATGGCTTTGCTCAACACCCTTTCCAACTTATCCAAAAAAACTATGTGCCCACCCAAGGCTACCCTTGAGGATTTTGAAAAGGTAGGATACATCTACAAAAAAATAAGGAGGCCATCAATCACCTATTCAGTGTAGGAACAGGATTAGATAGCCAAATTTTTGGGTGATTTTCGAAGTGATTAGCCAACTGAAAAAGTCCTTCGCTTTGGCTAAAAGAAATTCAACCTTATCAATGCTTTTATGGAACGTTTGCTCAATTGTGTAATCCAAGCCAGCAAGCGTATCAAAAACGAAACCGAACTCTCCAGCGGTGCCACTTCCGTTTCTTTTTGCTTCTGTACAGTATATCATGCAAAAATGTAGCGGATATTTCCAAGAAAAAAATATACTACTTTTTTGGTACGGGAAAGATTGGTCGCAATACTTGTGAAAACCTGATTAAGCATACCCAAAACGAACATATTACACTAATCAACCGCACTAAGGAAAAAAAGCGGAAGAAATTGCCGGTAGGTTTCATGTTTTTAGTCAAAGATTTTGATACTTTAGAGCGTGAACTCACTCAAACAGATGTATTGGTAGTGGCCACAGGTAGCAAAACTCCTACCATTACCAAGGAGATGCTTCCTCAAGATAGAGAAATGCTCGTACTTGACCTTTCTATTCCTAAGAATGTTGCCCTGATGTACAAGAATTGGACAAGGTAACCCTCATTCATATGGATTACCTCTCTCAAAATGACTGATGATACACTGGAGCGTAGAAAGGCTTTCATACCTCAGGCACAGCAGATTATAGAGGAAATTAAGAGGAGTTTGACCAATGGCTACAAAACCGCCGCTTTTTGCCCCTACTATCCAAGCGCTAAAAACAATCTTTGGAGGCACTCAAAGAGGGTGAAATAGACTTTCAGCGCAAGAAAAATAGCTGATTTTAATCAGGCGCAAGCCGATATCATTGGCGAGCGAATTATCCAAAAAAATCACTACCCGCTTTATCAATCACCTAAAAAGAAACTTCTACTCCTGAAGAAAGCCTGACCTTTATGAAAGAGGTATTTGAGTTATAACTGATTAGTGGTTAGTAATTAGTCTTAGGAACTAACTACTAACCACTAACTGCTAACGACCTTTCCTCTTTTTGGTTCTTACTGATAATAGAAACTACTATGTAAGTAAGCATAAGGCATACCAAGGCAAAAGAGAAGAATCATCATAGTCCCTCCTGTATAGCTGTACAAGGGAGAAAGGATAAAATATTCATAATCAATTATTTTTTTATAATTCTTTAAAAAACGGTATGTAACAAGCGTTTTTTTATCGCTGATACTCTCTTCCATAGAGATCATACTTTTCGGTTCTGTATACCCCTTGTATGTCATCTATCATGAAGATAATTTCTTTCGCATGCTTGGTATCACGAGCGCGAATCTTGCACAATATATTGTACTTTCCACTGATGATGCTCGCTTGTGTGATATAAGGAATCTCTGTGAGTCGTTCTATCACAAACTGGGTTTGATGGTTTTTTTCTCTAAGAAAATACCCACATATGCCACAAAGGTATACCCTATTTTATCGTAATCTACTGTCAGGGTAGAACTCTTGATAATACCTGATTCTTCCATTTTCCTTACGCGAATATGTACCGTACCTGCCGATACCTCCAAGGCCTTGGCAATATCCGTAAAAGGCATACGTGTATTCTCAATAAGCATATCAAGAATCTTGTGGTCAATCTCGTCTAACTTAAATCGTGCTGCCATACTTTTTAATTTTTTTGCGCAAAGGTAGGAATTTTTGATATAACCACAAGGAAAAACGCAAAAATTATATATTCTCTACTTCTTTTCGGATATAGTCCAAGATATAAGGGATTTTGCTGTGAATATCACAATGTTCCAAAGGACAAATCTCGGATAACAAATAGGTCTTATGTGCTTGAAAATCTTTTCCTTCGCTCTCAGAAACGAGCTTAGGGGACAAAGACAATCCGATCACCTTCTAAAAACCTCTTCTAATTGTACGAAAATTTTTTTCTTGGGGTTCTTTATCATCTATAATACAATAGTCGCGAAAAACACTTCTTATTTTCAGGAATTTCCAAATAGCGCTCCCATGCTCCTGTATCTACTTCATGTTTATCGATATAAGCAAGCCCTGCCCAAATCGCTTGTGCTACATACTTGCGGGTCTGTTCTCTTTGATAATCTCCTGGATAAAAACCCGACTCTACAAGTATCGTCGGAGTACCCAAAAGAGAATACTGGTCTCCTGTGCAATTAGGATTGAAACTATCGTCAAACCGACCTATAAATTCAAGAAATTGACATTTGTAAACTATTGTTCATTTCTACAATCACACGGGCAGCACGCGCTCTTACCGCTGTTATATTTCTTTCTTCATCTACTGCCGGAGCTAAGAATGATACTGTAGCAGGTTTGTCTCCTACTCCAAAAGATGGTACGTTGATCATGTAGATTAAAAACAGAAATCAGGCTTTACACGTTCATAAGTACTTCTAAGAAACTGGCTTTCTTTCTGTGAAAGAGCTATTGCATCTCGGTTCAGGTCTACTCCCATTGCCGTTTACACGTGTATACAGGGTAGCTCCATCTGGATTGAGCATTGAATTATATACAATTTACAATTGTAAAAAGCAATAACCTTCTCTATCAAATAGCTTAAAACAAGTCTAACAAAGCACGAGTAGTAGTGCTCTCATTGCCATGCATCTGTGACCACAACAGTATGTGTTTCTCTCCTCTCCTATACAATATAGGGGAATAGGCAGGCCTTTTTCGGAGGTACCCTCTGCTATTTTTCCATTGTTCATAATCCTGAAGTACAGTTTTCAAGCGTATATAAGGAACATACTTGCCTATGATACGTTCTTCTTTGTGATAACAAAACTCCATAATATTTTTACAAAAGTAAAAAATAATAATATTTACTATTGTGAAATACATATATTTTATTCTTGTGAAATAATTTTGCTTTTTTTGAAAAAAATAATACATTACTTTTTGTAACCTGATTCTAAAGCCTTATATTATGTTCTCTCAACAAGACTTTATCGCTCGTTTACAGCGAATTATGGATTATTATGACCTCAATGCTTCAGCCTTAGCCGATAGCCTTGGGGTGTTGCGCTCTAGTATTTCACATCTATTATCCGAAAGAAATAAGCCTAGTCTAGATTTTGTACTCAAAAATAATTGACAAATATCCCGAAGTTGACCTCTATTGGTTGCTTTTACGGGAAGGGTTCTTTCCCAAAGGAAGAAAAAAAGCCTGCCCCTACCCCACTGCCAACCGAAATTCCTTTCCCAGAAGATAATGTTTTTGGAAGACAGTGAGAAAGAAAGAAAAAGTAGCTGCTGAAATTCCTGTAAAAAAACAGAAAAAGGCAGATCCAAAAATTATTTTCTTTTATGAGGATAATTCTTTTGAAATATTTGAAAAATTTGTAGTATATTTGCTTTATCTAAAAAATATAATAATTCACATTTGTAAAAATTGTTTTCTATGATGATAGAACATCTTTTTTTCTGCCGATGCGCTCATCGCTCTCTTGACCCTTACTTTCTTGGAGATTGTTTTAGGGATTGACAATGTTATCTTTATCTCTATCGTAACGGGCAAGCTCCCCGATGATCAGCGTAAGCGTGCTACTCGCTTGGGACTCTTCTTAGCTATGTTCATACGTATAGCGCTGCTCTTTTGTATCTCTTGGCTGGTACAGCTCAAAAGAACCTTGGTTTAGCTTTTGACTATGGTTGGTGCAAGGCCGATTTCAACGGACAGGCGCTCATATTACTGGCAGGGGAATCTTCCTCTTGTACAAATCCACTCATGAGATTCACTCCAAGGTGAACCATATAGAACATATCACCGATTCCGCAGAAGCTGAAAAAATCACAAAAAGCTCTTTCTGGCCTACAATCGTTCAGATTCTCATGATTGATGTTATTTTCTCCTTAGATAGTATCCTTACGGCTGTGGGAATGACCAATGGATTGGAAGGCGCCTTATTGGTTATGATTATTGCAGTAATTCTTTCCGTAGGTATTATGATGCTCTTTGCTGTTCCGTGGAAACTTTGTCAATCGCAACCCTTCTATCCAGATATTGGCTCTCTCTTTCCTTATATTGATTGGGTTCATGCTACTGACCGAAAGCATGCACCTCTCTCATGCAGTTGTCTTCGGTAAGGAAGTAGGGGCTATTCCTAAGGGGTATCTATATTTTGCTATCGCTTTTTTTCTTTGGGAATAGAGTTCCTCAATATGCGTATGCGAAAAATCATCTTAAACTTTAGAAACTTAAAACCTATTATAATATGGATTCCATATATGCTTATACCCATGGTGCTTCTTCTGTGGCACTATTGGGTGAAACCATTGACGAAAAATTTGAAAAAAACGGTTGCCAAATATGCTGACCAAGAAGCGCTTATCTCTAGCCATCAGAACTATAGGGGCTACCTATAAGGAGTTTTACGACCAAGTCGTAGAAGTAGCTAAAGGGCTTATCGCCTTGGGCGTGAAGCGTGGCGAACGTGTAGGGGTGTGGTCACCTAACTGCTACCAATGGACACTCTTACAATATGCTACGGCTAAAATAGGAGTTATTCTGGTCAATATCAACCCTGCCTATCGTACCAGTGAGTTGATCTCACGTGATCAACCAATCAGGCTTATCGGTGATGTTTTTCCGCTCTTCAGTTCAAGAGTAGTAACTATAAGAAGATGATGGACGACGCTCGTGAGTTCACCGATACTATCCGTAAAGGCAATCTTTTTGGGACGAAAGTTGGGAACATTTCCTCAAAGAGGGCAAACAGATCTCCGATGAGACCTTGCGCAAATATGAGGAAAAAAAGTACAGTTCGACGACCCTGTCAATATCCAATATACCTCTGGTACCACAGGAAACCCCAAGGGAGTCACGCTCTCACACCATAATATATTGAACAATGCCTACTTCATTGGTCTGAGAATGAACTATACCCACTTGGATAGAGTGTGTATTCCTGTACCTTTCTACCACTGTTTTGGTATGGTCATCGGTAACTTGGCTTGTACTGTTCATGGGGGCTACTATGGTAGTGCCTAACGATAGCTTTGACCCTGTCAAGACCTTGGAGACTATAGAGAAGGAACGCTGTACATCTCTCATGGGGTGCCTACCATGTTTATTGCTGAATGCACGAGATGGAACAAAAGGCCTACGATCTCTCCTCTTTGCGTACGGGCGTTATGGCTGGTTCTTTGTGTCCGCCTGAAATCATGAAGAAGGTCAAAGAGCAGATGAACATGCACGAGATTACCATCTGCTATGGTATGACCGAGACTTCGCCTGTTTCTACCCAGACAAGAATAGGTGTTCCTTTCGAAAAGCAAATCTACTCAGTAGGTACCATACATGATCACTTGGAAATCAAGATTATGAGATCCTAAAAACCCAAGCCATTCTCAAGCGTGGCGAAAGTGGAGAGCTTTGCACCCGTGGCTATTCGGTAATGCTTAAGTATTGGAATAGCCCTGAGGCTACCCGCCAAGTGATTGATGAGCAACGTTGGATGCACTCTGGCGACTTGGCCATGATGGATGAAGATGGTTATTTGCACATCTCTGGCCGTATCAAAGACCTCATCATCCGCGGAGGAGAAAACATCTCTCTAAGGAAATTGAGGACTTCCTCTATACCTACAAGGGAGTAATGGATGCTCATGTAATAGGGGTGCCCAGTGAGAAATATGGCGAGGAAATCATGGCGTGGATCAAGCCCAATGAAGGTGTTACCCTCACCGAAGAAGAACTTCGTGACTTCTGTAAGGAAAGAATTGCTCATTATAAAAATACCTAAATACTGGAAATTTGTCAACGAGTTCCCTATGACCATCTCCGGAAAAATCCGCAAAGTGGAAATGCGTGAGATTGCCGCTCGTGAATTAGGGACTGGCAACTGAAGATTAAAAAAATAAAAATCATGACACATCAACTAAAAATATTTAATTCTCTCACAGGAGAAAAAGAACTATTCACTCCCCTACATGATAATAATGTAGGTATGTATGTATGTGGCCCTACAGTGTATAGCAATGTACACTTGGGCAATGTACGTACCTTTATGTCGTTTGACTTTATCTATCGTTCCCTCAAGTTCTTAGGGTACAAGGTACGCTACGTGCGCAACATCACCGATGCGGGGCACCTCACCGACGATGGCGACGTGAATAACGACCGCTTCGTAAAAGCAATCCCGTCTTGAAAAGCTCGAACCTATGGAGATTGTACAGAAATACACTGTGGATTTCCATAAGGTATTGGAGCTATTTAACCTCCTCCCCCACTATTGAGCCTACCGCTACAGGACATATTTTTGGAACAAATACAACTGACCGAAAAGCTCCTAAAGGATGGTTTTTGCCTATGAGAGCAACGGCTCGGTGTACTTTGATGTCATAGAGTACAACAAGCGCGGACTCAACTATGGCGAACTCTCTCGAAGAAATATAGAAGAGCTTTTTGCCAATACCCGTGATTTGGACGGACAAGGGAAAAGCGTAACCCTCAGGACTTTGCCCTATGGAAAAAAAGGCCTCCCTGCACATATCATGCGCTGGGCTTCCCCTTGGGGGATGGCTTCCGGCTGGCACTTGGAGTGTACCGTGATGAGCACCAAGTATCTTGGCAATCAGTTTGATATACACGGAGGGGTATGGATCTGAAGTTTCCACACCATGAGTGTGAGATTGCCCAAAGGCAAAGCAGGACATGGAGAAAGTCCTGTACGCTACTGGATGCATGCCAATATGCTCACCATGAACGGACAGCGTATGAGCAAATCCACAGGCAATTACATTCTGCCTATGCAGCTGGTCTCTGGCGATAATACTTTCTTTGAGAAGCCTTTCGCTCCTGCAGTGATTCGTTTCTGTTTTATGCAAGCGCACTATCGTAGCGTATTGGACATCTCCAATGAGGCGATGCTCGCTGCCGAAAAGGGCTTTGCCCGACTTATGGAAGCAGTAAAGACAGTCAATGAGCTTACCACTGACCTTGAACAGCCCACTTCCCTACCTATAGCTGAGTGGAAACAAAAGTGTTATGATGCCCTTTTGGACGATTTCAACTCCCCTATCCTCATTGCTCACCTCTTTGAGGGCTGTCAAGTGGATCTTCCAAGTGAAAAATGGGGAAAGAAAAAAATTGCTATCAGCGAACTTAAAGAGCTACAAACCCTCATGAATGCTTTTTGTTTTTTTGATGTACTGGGGCTAAGAAGTGAAGAGCAATCTGCAGGAAATAACGACAAGCTCGATGGAGTGCTCCAGCTACTGATCAATATGCGTATGGAAGCCCGTGCCAATAAGGACTTTGCGCTCTCTGACAAGATTCGCGATGAACTCTTGGCGCTCGGTATCCAGCTCAAGGACGGCAAAGAAGGAACTACCTACAGTGTAATTTAGATAAAAAAATATAAGGAACTAATTATAAGGAATAGGTTAAAAATATGGACGTATAATGAATTTATATTATAAACAAGTACAGATATTAGTTTTTGTCTGATTACTTTTATATCAAATATTGCATTATCACAAAATATAAAAAGTAACCTATGCTTATGGGAGTAAGGATAAAGAAATTCAAGAATTAATGGATTTCGAAAAACATCTACTCTGAACAGTTAATTTTTTTGAAGGGACTCCTCTTGAAGGAAAACATTATGAAATTAATATACAAGAGTTTACCCATGGAGAAAAAGACAAATACAAAGCTCCTTTTTGATTCCTCAGAGATGGAATTTTTCAGGAATAATTCAAAAGAATTATCCTTAAAGTTCTTTTTAAAAATCTCTGAAGGAAAACTAAAATCTGTTGTAAAAGGAACGCATTTTAGCAGTGCTAAAGTATATAATGAATTGAAAGACAATGCTGATTGGTATGTATTAAAAAGATTTTTTTGGATCAGAAAAAGAATGGTTTATTTCAGGTAATTTAGATAGAGATATACCCATTTTGGCTATTATTACCCCAAGCATGAATGCAGATGGGACAAAAATCTTATTGTAAAAGTAGTTCAATCAGAAATAATTCCTGAAGAATTCGGATTGTATTTCAAAATTCCACATTATTTTTAATAACTATCAAATTTAAAGAAAAAAATGAAATTCTTTGTTGTGTTACTTTTACTCATAAGTGATATTGTCTTTTGCTCAGGAAGAAGCCTTTGCGGTAATCAATGACAAAGATGGTTATGTAAATGTACGAAAAAGGGAAAAAGTGCCCAAAGTAAGGTACTTAAAAGACTCAATAACAATACCATTGTCTTTGTATATAATTACGATAAGGCAACCGATGGCAATTGGATCTATACCGATGAAGATGGGTATATTTATAATGATAGAGTCAAGTGGATACATAAATTCCCTATAATAGCCAAAGGTATTGCCAAAGGAAATACCATTGTTTTTTTGAAGGAAAAAGAAATTCAAGTCGTCCTTACTTCTGGAAAAGTTTGACAAGAGCAAACATTCATTCGAATATTTCAAGGATTCTCCCACTGGAATAGAAGTGATAGATGATGAGCTTCCCTATGGTACTGATGGTAAAATGCCAACTACAGAATATAGAAGTATTGAGGTAAACATTCACGGAAAACGAGTATCTCTTTCCCAAGATGCTTATAGCGATTTGTATGAACCTACTTTCCTTACAGACCATAATTCCGTCTATTATGACAAGGAAAGCGATATTCTCTATATAGTAGCAAATAATAATTATGCTGAGCGCCCTTATAAGGTTTGTTGGCAGATTGAAAAAAAGGGGGTCTATAAAGGTAGAAAAAGTAAGCGAGCTTGTCTACTAATCTATCTTTATCAATACAAAAACAAAGAAAAAGAACATTTTACAGGAATTTTATTTATAAAATATTTGTAAATTTAGAATTTAAAAACATATTAAACAAAGTGAGAATGACTTATATTATAAAGATTAGTCACTTGTCACTTGTCATTTGTCATTATGAAAAAGACTCTGGAGGACTTAGAATTTCCCGCCCTTTTTAGCTTTTAGTGGCCGCGCACACCCCTCACTCCCAAAGGAAAAGAAAGGGTGCTTGCGCTAAAAGCCTTTGATTAATAGGGAGGTGATCACTACACTCCTACACCAAACCAATGAGTACCTAACCTCCTTGGAGACACAAAACTATATCCCTTCTCATAACTTTGAGGAGATTGACCATGAAATTCGCTTCTTAGGGATAGAAAAACAGTTTGTTAGAACCTCATTCGTTTGCTAAAAATACGTGCGTTGAGCCTAACGGTCAATGCACATTTGTTGTTTTTCAAGAAGTTCTTGGACTACTACCCTACTTTGGCTACACTTTCTAAAGATATTCCCTATACGGAAGAGATCATCGGGGCTATTGATAGTGTCTTGGATAAGTTTGCCGAAATCAAGTCCGATGCCTCTGAAAAGCTCTACCAAGTACGTGCCGAGATAGGAACGCTCAAGGGAAAAATCAACCAAAGTTTCTCCCGTGCCCTCTCCGAGTACAATGCCTTGGACTACTTGGACGATATCCGTGAGACGGTAGTCGAAAATAGGCGTGTGCTAGCTGTCAAAGCGGCCTATAAGCGCAAGGTACGCGGTACTGTTCTGGGGAAGTTCCAAAACAGGAAGCATCATCTATATAGAGCCTTTGGTTACCGAACAATATTCGCGCGAACTCTCTCACCTGCTGCATGAGGAAAGGGAGGAGATAAGGCGTATCTTGTTGAGACTTACTAACACTTTACGCCCTTTTGCCGAGTTACTCTCCCGGGAGCAGGATTACTTAGTCGGGATAGATGTAATCGCTGCTAAAGCGTATTTCGCCAAAGAGACCCATTCTCTCTTACCTGAATTTACTCAAGAGCGGGTGTTAGAGCTTCGGGAGGCCTATCATCCTTTTACTTTTCCTAAACAATGCTAAGAAAGGCAAACAAACTTTCCCACAAACCATTCGCTTGGATGACGAGCAACGTATTATCGTCATTTCAGGGTCCTAATGCAGGGGGAAAGAGTATTACCCTCAAGACCATTGGGCTGCTGCAACTGATGTTCCAAACAGGCTTACTTCTTCCTGTCCACCGCTTGAGCAAATTGCCTATTTTCTCCCATATCTTAACCGATATAGGGGATAATCAATCTATTGAAAATCACCTAAGTACCTATAGCTATCGTCTCAAAAATATGAATTATTTCCTCAGAAAATGTAATGAGACCACCCTTTTTCCTCATTGATGAGTTTTGGAACAGGAAGTGACCCAGAACTCAGGGGGCTTTAGCTGAAATATTCTTGGAAGAGTTCTACCACCGAAAGGCTTTCGAGGGTGATTACAACCCACTATGCCAACTTGAAAATATTGGCTAACGAACTCCCTTATGCTACCAATGCCAATATGCTTTTCAATGATAAGACCCTAGAGCCTATCTACAAACTTATTGTGGGGAAGCAGGTAGCTCCTTTACCTTTGAGGTAGCTCAGAAGAACGGCATTCCTTATAGCCTGATTAATAGGGCTAAAAAGCGTATAGAAAAAGGCAAAGTCCGTTTTGATGCTACTATCGCCAAGCTACAAAAGGAGCGTTCGCAAATGGAAAAACAACTTCTTCTCTTAAGGAAGAGGAGGTCAGAACTCGCGAGGAAGCCAAGCGCTTGGAGACGCTAATAACAAGATACAAAGCAAACTCTCTTCCTATCAGGAACTCTACGACCAAAAATCAGAAGTTTATCTATCTCGGCAGCAAGATCAATGAGATTGCCGAACGCTATTTTGAGGATAAGAAGCGCCGCCCTCTTATCTCTGAATTTCTCAAGATTGTAGAGACGGAAAAGCAGCAAGCGAAAAGCCAAGAGCAAAAAGGAAAAAGAAGCGGAAGAAGCTCAAAAACTTGCCCAAGAGCAGTTACACAAGGAAATAGAAGCCGTTCGCCAACAGAAGAAAAATAGAGAAGAAAGCACGCGAACACTCTCAAAAAAACAGGAAAAAAATAGCTCAATTACAGGCCTTAAAAGAGGGCGATCGCGTACGTATTAAGGATAGCAAATCCGTTGGGGTGATTGATAAGATTGAGAAAAGACAAAGCGCTGATTAATTATGGAATCTTTACGACCCTTACAGCCCTATCTCAGTTGGAATTGGTAGAAAAAGTAAAGAAAAAAATAACACCTATGAATCGGTTTATCATTATCTTAACTACCCTATTACTCTTAGGGTGTCAGAAAAAACAAATGCAACTTCCACAGGTACAGGATACTAAGATTACCTCTGTGGAGGATTACTCTCAGGTGTATATCTCCTATGAGGAATCAACAGGAGAGGCTAAGCTCAATGCCAATGGTCTGATTAGCTCCACCAACTGGGTGCTTCATATTGACAAACGGAATAAGCTCCATAAGGTAGCTCCGCTTTTTATCAAGCTCCAAGAGAAGCGAACAAACCCTCGCAACCCTCATAGCAACCCCGATGCACATCTTTATATTTCTTTAGCCGATATACCCCATAAGCGTTTAGGGTTTTATGGACGTAACCGACCTTACACTCCTTCCCTACAATCCTCAGAAAATGTCTGAATATGGAAATACACCCATATTTGTATATCCTGACGGCTTTCGTCTGAAAAGAAAACAAAGGAGAAAAAAACACCATGGAATGAGTTTGGCGTGTATAAGAATGTTTTTATGTTTGGGTTTTTCTCTGGAGAGATGACCTTCCAGCAGTTTGTAGATATTTATTATACAATGTTGCATCAACAAACCGATAGCCCTATCACAAGAATAATGATCAATGACTAGTGACTAAAGGTCGGTGACCAATACCTTACAATTGACAATTAACAATTAACAATTATAAAAAGTGTTTGACTTTTCTAAACTTCAAATTCGTAGATTTTTTTGGACATCGTCTTAGTAGGCTTGATGTTGTACTACATCTATCGCCTGCTCAAGGGTACAGTGGCCATTAGTATCTTTTTGGGTATTGTGATCATCTTTGTCATTTGAAACTCACGGTGATTGTCAAGATGGAGCTGGTTAGCAGTATCTTAGGCCAGTTTATCAATGTAGGCTTCTTTGCCCTGATTGTTGTCTTTCAGCAGGAGATCCGCAAGTTCCTCTTGGTACTCGGCTCTACCAATGTACTCAACAGCAAAAACCTCCTCAAGAAACTTTCTCTAAAAGAAGACATCGGAGGATACAGCTATTTTCCACATGTGTGAAACCCTTGTTTCTGCTTGCCGCAAGATGGGCGACGAGCGTACAGGTGCCCTGATTATCTTGGAGCGCAACCAGTCTTTAGAGTTTGTTCGTGCCACGGGCGACAAGATGAATATAGAGTTAAACCAACCTATTTTAGAGAGTATTTTCTATAAAAACAGTCCCTTGCATGATGGGGCTATTGTGGTACAAAAACGGCTTTTATCGTGGCTACTCGCGTGATTCTACCTGTGGTAGGACAGAGTGTGATTCCTAAGGAATATGGCCTCAGACACCGTGCGGCAGTCTCTATCACCGAAAAAAACCGATGCCTTAGCCTTGGTAGTCTCCGAAGAGACAGGAAAAATATCTTATATCAACAATAGTGAGTTTGTTCCTATAGCTCCGATAGTGAGCTGGTTGCTATCCTAACCGAAGCCCTTTCCAAATGATACGTGAGGATTTCCTACAATACCTTTGGGGCCAGCACCTGCTGCCTACCGCTCCCTCTCTCTTTCCAATGGGGACGGCTGGATATTCTCTCCTATGGAGAGACCAACCCCCTATGGAGGTCCTGACTTTTTCAATGCACGCCTGCGTATCGGTACGCTCCAGTGGGCGGGCAATGTGGGAACTACATACGGCTTCTTCTCAGTGGTACGCCCATCACCACGAACAGGATCCTGCCTATGGCAATGTAATTCTCCATGTGGTCTGGGAGCACGATATAGAAGTATTTGATTTTCAACAAAATATAATTCCTACTTTAGAACTCAAAACGATTATCTCCCCCGATTTGGTAGAGAAATATACACGCTTACAACAGTCTCAGGCTTCCTTTATCCCTTTGCGAAAAACAAATAAATACATTATCTAATCATCTTATTACCAATTGGTTAGATCGTCTCTATACAGAACGACTCAAGGAGAAAGCCTCCCCTATTTTAGAACTCTTACAGCAGACACAGCAGGATTGGGAAGCGGTCTTTTTCCTACGGCTACTCAGTAGCTTCGGGGGCAATATCAACGGGAGGCCTTTTTGGGAAGCGGGCAAGCAACTCCCCTTTTCTGTGATTCGCAAGCAGATGCATGACCTCCCCCAGCTGGAAGCGCTCCTTATGGGGCAGTTACGCCTTTTGGAAGCAACCGACATCAATTGCCTTTACTACCGCTCCTTGCAACAGGAATACCAGTATTTAGTGCATAAGTATACATTGCCTCCTGCCTTGTTCAAGGTACAGTTTGCCAAACTACGGCCACCCAACTTCCCTACCATTCGCTTAGCTCAGATAGCCGCTCTATATCACGAAGAACTTTCTCTCTTTGACCGATGTATGTCGTTGGATTCCTATGAACAAGCCCTTGACTTGTTTGCTAAGATTACCCTTCCTCCTATTGGAAAAAAACCATTTTTCTTTTTGGTAAGGAGAGTAAAGAAAGTAGCAAGCGCATCACCCCCGCACAGATAGCCAACTTGTGGATCAACACCATCGTGCCCATGCAATATGCTTTTTGCTCGCTCCCACAGCAAAGACACCTTAGCCGACTGCAAAGCCAAGATGCGCGCCACGCCCCTGAACACAATAGCATATTGGAGCGTTGGGAAAAACTCCTTTTGCCCAACACCAATGCCTTGGAAAAGCCAAGCCATTCTCCAGCTGTATAAGAAATATTGCAACAAACACGCTTGTATGGCCTGCCAAGTAGGGCCAAGCCCTCCTAAAAAGTAACCTATGAACACAACCTTTACCTCTATACGCATCTTCTTCGAACGCAATGGTTTTCAATGTCTCCACCCGCCTGGCCGAACGCTTAGGGGCTACGGGTCAAGTATGTGCGCTTGTTCTTTATCTATATCAGTTTTATATTTGGAGCAGGCTTTGGGCTTTACTTCGCCTTCGCCTTCGCCCTCAAGATCAAAGACCTGATCCGTAGAAAACGCAGCTCCGTATTTGATTTGTAACTTTTTAGGGAGAATTCAAAAAAATGGATACTTTATTTTTAGGCACTAATAAAATGCCCTCCTATCCTGATGGTCAAGTAGTTGAGATTATCTTATCAAAATAATGTATTAAAACTAACTTTAAAGGATTACAAAGAAGAAATAGTAACCTATTCTTTTCCTAAATATCTTTCAATTATCTTTTGAAAATTACCTTAATGAAGATATTGATGAAATTCGTACCTTCTGGGAGGAAAGAAAAAAAGAAAAAGATATGTAAAATTTCTATATTATCGGCTTGGACAGGAAGAGAAATGATTCATTTTTCTTTCTTTATGTAATTTCCATAACAGAATCAGTAATAATACTTATTCTTACCTTTTACCACTAATGAAGCGTTACACTGAAAAAAATATTCCTATTTGGAAAGAACCCTATGGGTAACTTGCCCTGAATGTCAGGGGGCTGCACATATTACCTATAATACCCAAGAAGGAGCCATTGTACAATGCTCATGCTGCTCTTTTCATTCTTCTCAAGAGGATTTGCAATACTTTGAAGCAATTACTGTCCTTATTGCCCTAATTGTGGCACTCCTATTAGGCACTCACAGAAAGGACTTAAAGAAAAAAAGTGAGCTTATCAAGGTTTCTTGTCCTTATTGTCATGAAGTGTATGAGGTAAAGCCACGTTATAAGACCTATTATGAATCTTTCTCAACCCAAGATAGTGGTCTTCAGTGCGATGATGTCTTTGGCTTACCCTACTACCTCCAAGAAAAACGTGCAGGGACACCTCTTTTGGGCTAAGAATATCACCCACCTACTGCTAATGGAGGACTATATAGCCTCTGACCTACGTGAACGGGAGGGAATGACAATGGTAGCAAAAATTACCCACCTTTATCAAACTTAAAAAGAACAGAGCACTACTACTCAAAATCTTACGCAAGTGGAAAGAACAGCTACAACTCCCACAGACAGATATCTCTTTAAAACCTTCAATCATGCTCTTCTTTCAAGAGAAAGAAATCAGTATCACTTCCTATCTTGAAGGGCTTGATTTTTATGGGACTTATCGTTACATCACCATCCATACATTTCACAAAAAAAGGAACTCGTCACTGGACACAATTTGTCAGAAACAATCGCCTTTTAAGAGCCTCCCCAAGGAAGAACTTATGGATATTCCCTTGGAGAAACCCAGAATGCTTCTTAGTAGAATATAGCAATGCCGATTTTGGCAAAGAGGTACTTACCCATTTCCTCCAGCGTTATCTACAAACAAACCCACCTCATTCCCTTTATATAGATATGGAGATACTCTTTATAGTGATCAAGAACTTTATAACCTTTTACTTAAATATCCTGCTTGGGATTGGAATAAGGATAGGTAATATACAGTATATCAATTGTTTATCACCTTTGCTAAACAAAAAACAGGAAAGCAATCATTCCTGTTTTTATTTTCTCTAACAACTTAGTTATCAGAATATTTATAATTCTTATCTCACATTTCAAAACTGACAAAGACTCCATTATGATCAGACATATACTTACCTTGTTCAGTGAAGTGATCCCAAGCACCTACCTGATATCCTTTTACCTTCCTTATAAAAAGTATTGGAAATGCAAATATGATCAATATTATTTCTCACCTTATGTTTGATAGGATCAATATGTAAGAAAGAAGAAAGATCACACTCTGTTATACAAGTCAAATCCAATTGGCTAAGGTAGTCAGAAAGTATCTGTCTTACTTTTTCAGTGCCATATCCTTGATTATTATATCTACTTTTGATTGAAATCTCCCATACAAAGTATAGGCAAGCCCTCTTGCTCAAGAATACGCCCCATTCTTTAGCTTGTTGATGCAAATCTTTTTCATGATATTCCCCATTGTTTGTAGCCCAAACACCCATATCTTACCCCCGATACTCCTGCTTGATGATAGAGATAATAGTTCCAAATACTATTACTTTTCCAAAAGGAGTTTCTACAACAGCACATGCTGTACGAAAATTATCAAAAAGTTTCTATTTGTTTGGTAATTTTCCATTTAGAAAAAAATAGAAACCCAGTGTTCTTCTGGAGTCCTTTCATGAGGCTAATGAATGTACAGAAAAAAAGGATATAGTTCAGCCAATGACATACTGACAGCGCTTTCAGTAAGGACTAAAAATATCTGCATTAATCTCTTTGATTTTCTCCATAACAAGAGCTGTTTTCTCAGTTCCTTTTTCTAGGGCGTTCTACATTCAAGTAGCTATTTTTATACATAACAAAAAAGAATTATTCTTATTAGCTACAAATATACAAAATTAATCGTTAAGCATTGATTATTAGTTGTTATTTTTATCCCTGATATTTTAGGTAGATGTAAGTTAAATTCTAAGTTATCACTTTTCACTCTTCATTTTTCACTTTAAAAATTTGTCAGTAATCACTTGACTTTTTGTCAGTAAAAAGTTGTATCTTTTGCACAATATTTACGTGTTGTGAAAGGTGAATGGTAAATATTACATAACGAATAAAATAATAAAAATGAAATCTATATTTACTCCCAAACATTAGCAGATATTATATTAGAAAACAATCATCTTTCTCCTTTGAGTGAGCTATATTCTAAAGAAATAAAGGAACTGGCCGTGGTATGGTCTTATTATTCAGGGAGAATAGAGAAATACTTATAGCTTTTGTTGAAACAGAGACTTTACTTAAAGATGACATTACCTCTCCTAAGAGATATGAGGATGCAAAAAAATGTTGAAAAAAACTTATACAATACCTTTATAGCTGAAGTACAATATAAAAAATGGGGAATAAAAGAAATCATAGACAAAAGATTTCTTTTAGAGATACATTCAACCCTTATTTTCAGACTTGGTAGATAATAGAGAAAGAGGTATCATAAGAAGAAGACCCGTTCGTATTATGGGGACAGACTACACACCTCCTCAGTCAGAATTTGAAATAGAAGATAAATTAAATGAAATAATTGATACTCAAAAGGACATCTCTAATCCTTTAGAAAAAGCCATCTATTTACATTGTAACTTAGCTAAATTACAACCCTTTATAGATGGAAATAAAAGAACAGCAAGATTAGTAGAGAGTGTAGCCTTAATGAATGAAGATATTATACCTATTTTCTCTACTAATAATGTAGATATTAATAATTATCGTACAGGAGTGTTACATTTCTATGAAACAGGAGATTATGCTGCCTATGCAGACTATTTTTGGAAAACAAAAATCAAATATCTACAAAGATTCACTGAGAAAGATTTACTCAAAAAATATAAAAGGGAGAAAAACATTGATAATATTTTTTTAAGATAGTATAACTACTCTCTAAATAATAAAAACAGGAATAAAGACTTCCTGTTTTTATCTTATTAACACTTATTTGTCAGAGACTTATTCTACTTTATCAAATATCTCAACAGAATTAAGAACTTGATTTTGAAGAATAACCAGGATAAAAAGAGATTAGGAGTTATTTCCTTCTTAAAAATCATCATGATATTTTAATTCTATTCTATTCTTAGATTCTTTTTATAATACTAAAAACATTAAAAATCTCTCCTTCTGTTGTAATTTGTATAGTATTTCCTATAAGTTTATAGGTACCTGAATAAGTTTGACCTGCAAAAGTAATGGAAGCATTATTACTTCTAAACACAATGAAAGTTTTTGTTCAAAAATCTTTGATATTCTTGTATCGAAAAGAATTTGAGATAAAAGCTTTCCATCAGGTAGGCGTGTATCCACCCATTTCCAACGCCCTTCCAATTGTTCTTGAGTAAAGGCTGGCTTGTCATCCTCTTTTTACTGCACCCTATGATCGCTATCATAGATAGTGCGATTAATAAAATTCGCTTCATGTATAAAAATTAATTATTTAGTTACGATACTATAGAACACAAAAAGCGTAAACATTCCTTTTATGCTTATCATAGAATGCCCGACCAAAGGCTTGATGCAAATAAGCAAAAGGAATGCCCACGCTAATCGTAGGCATTTCACTTTTACTTTTCCTATCTGCATCAAAAAGTTGGTCGTTTTTCTATGATAGGAAACTGTAAAAGCGAAACGCTATATGTCTTTTTATGTTATATTTTTACTTCTTAAATAAAAATATGAGTTTTTGAGAGGACAAAAGTACAAATTAATTTTTAATTTTCACAAGCTCACATGTTAATTTTTTTAATTTATTTTTACAACATATTGATAATCAATATAGTTTTTAGTTTTGAGCGTTAATTTTGAGTTTTGAGTGCTCTCTTTTCACTTTTCACTCTTCATTCTTCTCTTTTAAAATTTGTCAGTAATCACTTGACATTTGTCAGTAAAAAGTTGTATCTTTGCCCTCAATTATTGTTTCTTATGAAAAAAAGAAAAATACCAAAGAAACTTTTTAAGATAGGAGACATTGTGGAAGTATCGCCTAATCTAACTTTACTCAAAGAATGGATTAAAGGGAAGATTATCAAGATCCGACAAAATCCCTTTATAGGAACAGAAATAGCTATCAAAGATGACCAAGGTCGCATTTTTCTTTGGAGAAAAAGAATTTTTCAAGCCTATTTTATAGCCCGTCAGAAATAGTTTGCGAAAAATTAGCATGAGCAGCTGCAGGGGCTAATGGCAATTAGCCCTTGAAAGAGAGCGAATTAGGAATGAATCCTAGCCTTATTTATTCGTATTTTATTCGCATTCTAAATATGATTGACTATACTCGCTTTTTATGAAAAAAAGCAACAAATCAATAAAAATTACACAATATAATATGTTACTAATTAAGTTTGGAGGCTCCTCAGTGAGACTCAGTAGAGAATTTGCAACGTGTGGTGCAGATTGTAAAAAGCAAACAGAACCCTTTATCATGGTCGTCTCTGCCTTTTTCTGGAGTTACCAATACCCTACAATCCTTTAGGGGAAAATGCCTTAAAAATACACACCAACCTATCCTTGAAGCACTTAAGGAAAGGCATATTTCTATGGCTAAATCTCTTTGCATATCAACAAACAAACCAACGCATTAGTACATATTGGAAAAACGGTGCTCGCCCTTGAAAAATCTGTGTAATAGCATCTGTACCTTAGCAGAACTCTCCGAGCGTACCAAGGCGCGTATTATGGCTCAGGGCGAACTACTCTCTGCTTTTTATTATCTGCGAATACCTCAACCAAGAGGGCGTACATGTTGGCTACTTGCCTTCAGAAAAATATATTGTAGCCGATGGTGACCCACTCAATGCAGTAGTGGATTTCTCCCAAACAGAGCAGCGTATGCGTGAGATTGATACTACTGCCTCTTATATCGCCCCTGGCTATATCGCCGCTAACCCTGTGGGGAAATTGGTGGTACTTGGTCGGGGTGGTTCGGACTATACAGCCTCTATCTATGGCTATTGCTTAGGGGCTAAGCAGGTGGAACTATGGAGCGATGTCAATGGTATGCAAAATGCTAACCCTAAGTTGGTTAAGAATACCAAAGTGATCTCCCAAATGAGTTACGAAGAGGCTTTTGAGATGGCCTATTTCAGACCAAAGTGATCTACCCTCCTGCTATTCGTCCTGCTATGGAAAAGAAGATTCCTGTGCTTCTGCTCAATACTTTAGCTCCCGAGAGAAGGGTACTCGTATCCATGTGGCTACGCAAGGACATACCGATAAAGTGTTAGGTGTCTCTACCCTGAGTGACATCAGTATGATTACCATTTCAGGAATCAGGTTAGCAGGTACCAAGGGAAGTGCCCGCCGTGTCTTCCAAGCCCCTCGAACAGGCCGATGTTAATGTGATTCTCATCACCCAGAGTTGCTCCGAACAGAGTATCTGTTTCGGGATCAAAACCAGTGACGCCAAAGAGTGCCAAAGAGGCCTTGGAACATGAATTTGCCCAGAAATAGGCTCCCTCATCAATCCTATAGAACGTACCGATAACCACGTAATCTTAGCCCTTATCGGGGACAATATGAATCACCAAACAGGCCTTAGTGGTAAGGTATTCAGTGCCTTGGGTGCCAATGGGGTTAATATTCAGGCTATTGCTCAGGGGGCTTCCGAACGCAACATCTCTGTAGTGATCGATGCTCGTGACGAACACAAGGCGGTCAATGTGGTACACGAGCGCCTTTTCCAAGAGGTGATCAAGCGAGTACACCCTCTTTATTATCGGTGCAGGCAATGTAGGCGGTCAGTTTATTGATATTGTCTATAAGCAACAGGAATATTTCCGCAAGCACCAAAAAGTGGATCTTCGTGTGGTGATGGTCGCCAACTCCCGCCAATATGTATTTTCCGACGAGGGATTACCCCAAGAAGCATTGGGGGCACTTTCCGCTGGAAAAGCTATCTTCTATGACACGCCTACCGCTCTGGCCGAACTGATTATCGCAACCAATAGGGCGTAACAGTATTGTGGTAGATAATACTGCTTCGGCTGAGGTAGCAGCTCTTTACCCCCAACTCATTCGTAAGTCTATCTCAGTGGTTACCTGCAACAAAAATTGCGGGAAGTGCCCCTTGGAACAATACACAGCTCTTATGGAATTGGTCAAGAACCAAAACTGTGATTTCAATACGAAACCTCTGTTGGGGCAGCCTTGCCTATCATCAAGACCTTACAGAATCTCTTGCTTAGTGGGGACACCGTTCGCCGTATCGATGCCGTAGTCTCTGGAAGTCTGAACTTTATCTTTAATCACTACAACGCCACTACGCCTTTTGTGGAGATTGTAAAGCAGGCACAAAGAGAAGGTTATACCGAACCTGATCCTCGTATAGACCTCAGTGGTTTTGGATGTGATCCGAAAGATTCTAATCCTCTCCCGAGAGGCGGGTTATCGCAAGGAAATGAGCGAAGTGGTCTTCGAGAGTTTCCTCCCTGAAAAATCCTTGGAAACTCCTTCTGTAGAGGCTTTCTATAAGGTATTGGAAAAGAATGAGGCTTTCTTCCAAGACCTATACCACAGCGCACAAAGCAAAGGTGCTAAGCTCAATGTAGTGGCACAACTCTTAGAGGGGGATATCAAAGTCTCCCTACAACAGATCCCCGCTACTTCTCCTTTCTACCAATTGGACGGAAAGGATAATATCGTAGCCTTTTATACCGATATGTACCCAACAGAACCCCTTGTTATTAAGGGGGCTGGAGCAGGGGCTAAGGTAACGGCCAGTGGCGTCCTCTCCGATGTAATGTATGTGGCTAACAAACAAAAATAATTCAAATTAATATGAATCAGTCGCTTAGAAAAGCAAACCCTATACAAGAAACCGTTTGTGGTTTCGCCCCTGCAACCATTGCCAATGTCAATGTAGGCTTTGATGTTTTAGGTATCTCCCTCTCCACAGTTGGAGACAGGGTTGAGGTTACTCCCAATGGTACCCAGCAGAACAAAATCACCTTTATTGAAAGTGCCACTCCCCTGCCCTATGATGTGGAGAAGAACTCTTGTACTGTGGTCATTGCGGCCATGCAAGCGCAATTGGAAAACCCTTTGTATGTAGATGTTCGTATCCGCAAGGGTTTTGCCTCTGGTAGTGGCTTGGGTTCTAGCAGTGCCAGCAGTGCAGCAGCTGCTTTCGCTTACAATACCCTTATGGGCAATCCTTTTTCTTTGGAGGAACTCTTGCCCTTTGCTGCTGAGGGCGAACGCGCAGCCTGTGGGTCAGCACATTATGACAATGTCTCTCCTGCTATTCTTGGAGGTATTGTGCTTTTTGTATCAAAACAAACCCATACGCTTGCCGCTACCTAAAGGGCTGCATGCCGTATCCTTCTTTCCTAATATAGAGGTCAATACCGCTTCTGCTCGTAGCATCGTCTCCCGACATGTATCCTTGGATATTGTTTCCAAGCAGGTATCTGCCATGGGTGCTTTTGTAAGTGGTTTATACCAAGAGAATTACGACCTGCTTAGAAAAGCTACCAAAGACTTCTTAGTAGAGCCTTCCCGTAAGATACTCATTCCTTATTTTTGATGAGATGAAGGAAGCCACTCTCGCTACAGGCGGGATTACTTTTTGGTATTTCAGGGTCTGGTCCTTCTGTCTTTGCGCTTGCTGAGTCTCACACAGTAGCCGAGCGTATTCTCGCTGGATTGCATAAGATATATGCAGGACAAGGCATTGAAACCCTTTCCTTTATAGAAGACTTAGCCAATGGCAAAGGATGCAGAATAGCACAATTTGATGAATAAAAACAAAAAAATCCTTTTGTTGGTTCAGAAAAAGTTGTAACTTTGCACCCGCAAAATCGCCGGTATAGCTCAGTTGGCCAGAGCACGTGATTTGTAATCTCGGGGTCGTGGGTTTCGAATCCCTCTACCGGCTCTAAAGCTGTCAATAATTGACAGCTTTTTTTGCTTTACTATGGCTAAGATATCGTATCTTTTGCACACCGCTAAAGAATGAAAAAATGAGCAGCGGCATAAGAATTGACAATTAACAATTAAAAAAATAATGTCTGTTTCAAAAAAGAAACCAAGCGTGTAACTGTACAAACGCTACATGCTATGAAAGCCAAAGGTGAAAAAAATCACCATGCTTACCGCCTATGATTATACCATGGCCAAGATTATTGACGGAGCTGGAATTGATATCATCTTAGTAGGTGATTCTGCGGCCAATGTAATGGCAGGGGTACGAGACTACCCTTCCTATGACACTGGATGCTATGATCTCACCACGCTTCAGCAGTGGTACGTGCTTGCTCTCGTGCCTTGGTAGTGGCCGATTTACCTTTTGGTACTTACCAGTCCGACCCACAACGTGCTTTGGACTCTGCCATCCGTATGATGAAAGAAAGTGGTGCACAAGCCGTAAAATTGGAGGGCGGACGAGAAATCAGTGAAGGTATTCGCCGTATCTTGGATGCTGGTATCCCTGTGATAGGTCACTTAGGACTTACACCTCAGTCTATCAATAAGTTCGGAGGGTATGGACTCCGTGCCAAAAGAACAGGCAGAAGCTCAAAAACTCAAGGAAGATGCCCATTACCTACAAGAATTGGGCTGCTCTGCCATTGTTTTGGAAAAATCCCTGCTGCTTTAGCTAAAGAAGTTACCCAAAAGCCTTTCAGTGCCTACCATCGGAATTGGAGCAGGTCACGAGGGTAGATGGGCAAGTGCTTGTATCTCAAGACTTTTTTTCGGTATGTTTGTGGATTACAAGCCTAAGTTTGTACGCCAATACCTCAACCTACATGAGCTAATGACAGGAGCGGTAAGCCAATATATTACCGATGTAAAGGCACAAACGTTTCCCTAACGAGAGCGAACAGTACTAAGGGAATGAAGACAACCACCCAGAACCTACAAGTGCTTTACGAAGATAACCACTTGATAGCCATTAACAAAAGAGCAGGGGATATCGTCCAAGGAGATAAAACGGGCGATATCCCTTAAGTGAGATTGTCAAAGGCTTATCTAGTGGAGAAATACCACAAAGCTGGAGAGGCTTATCTTGGCGTCGTTCATCGATTGGACAGACCTACCACTGGCTTGGTACTATTTGCCAAGACTTCCAAAAGCACTCCCTCGTCTCAATGCGGCTTTCGCTACCAAAGAGGAAGTTAGCAAGCAGTATTGGGCTTTGATAGAGAAAAAGCCTATCCCCTGCCCAGGGGTACTCTTACGCACTTTTTGGTGCGCAATACCTCTCAGAATAAGTCCTATGCTTATCAAACAGAAAAGCCACAGTCCCAGAAAGCGGTGCTTACTTATAAGGTTTTGGCTACTCTTACCCATTATCTGTTAGTGGAAATTAATCTGTTTACAGGTCGTCATCACCAGATACGCGCTCAGTTTGCCGCTTTAGGCTGTCCTCTCAAAGGGATCTCAAGTATGGAGCGAAGCGAAGCAATCCTGATGGAAGTATCAGCCTACATGCACGTGCGCTTACACTACTTCACCCTGTGAAAAAGAACCTCTTAGCCTTACAGCTCCCCTACCTGAAGCCTTTGCCAAACTTATAGAAAATATTCCCTTAACGGCTCCTAATAAAAAAAGGAGTTTTTTTATTGTCAGTTCCATTTTCTATCTTTGTGCATGTGTTTCAGTGGTCATTAATCATTGAGCATCAATCATTAGTTTAAACATTGATTTTGGATTAAAAATAAAAAAATTTATGGTTTTAGAAATGAAAGTCCCTTCTCCAGGGGAATCAATTACTGAAGTAGAAATCGCCACTTGGCTTGTGAAGGATGGCGATTATGTAAAAAGACCAAGCCATCGCTGAAGTGGATTCTGATAAAGCCACCCTTGAACTACCTGCTGAAGTCAGTGGGGTGATTACGCTCAAGGCTCAAGAGGGTGACTCTGTAGCAGTGGGACAAGTAGTATGCCTTATCGATACTGATGCTCCCGCACCAGCAGAAACAGCAGCTGCTCCTGCTGCTAAGGCTGAAACCCCTGCTCCAGCACCTGCGCCCGTAGCAGCACCTGCTCCAGCTCCTAAAGTAGAAGCTCCAGTACCTAGCTATGCCACTGGCACACCTTCTCCTGCGGCTAAGAAGATTTTAGAGGAAAAACAAATCCCTGCAAGCCAAGTAAGTGGTACAGGTAAGGGCGGACGCATCACTAAGGATGATGCCCTCAAAGCACAGCCTGCTCGCCATAGCATGGGTACTCCTACCTCTGGAAGAAGAGTGAAAAACGCACTAAACTCTATGCTACGCCGCAAGGTAGCCGAACGTTTGGTATCGGCTAAGAATGAAACAGCTATGCTTACCACTTTCAACGAAGTGGATATGTCGGCTATCTACGAAATCCGTAACGAATACAAAGATGCCTTCAAGGAACGTCATAATGTAAGCTTTAGGATTTATGTCTTTCTTCACCTTAGCTGTAGTACGTGCCCTTAAGCTCTTCCCCGATGTCAACTCCATGATTGATGATAAGGAAAAAATCACTTATGACTATTGCGATATCTCCATTGCTGTTTCAGGGCCTAAGGGACTTATGGTGCCTGTGATCCGCAATGCAGAAAACCTTTCTTTCCGCGGTGTAGAAGCCGAAGTAAAACGCCTTGCTATCCGTGCTCGTGAAGGACAAATCACTGTAGATGAGATGACTGGCGGTACATTCACTATTACCAACGGAGGTGTATTCGGAAGTATGCTCTCCACTCCTATCATCAACCCTCCTCAATCTGCTATCTTGGGTATGCACAATGTAGTGGATCGTGCCATTGTACGCAATGGACAAATCGTGGTAGCTCCTGTGATGTATATTGCTCTCTCTTACGACCATCGTCTCATTGACGGACGTGAGTCTGTAGGCTTCCTCGTAGAGGTGAAAAAGCCCTTGAAAACCCAGTAGAACTCTTAATGAACAATGACCTAAAGAACGCTCTTGAACTTTAATAATTGTTTTTCACATCATAGCAAGAGGCTGTCCCACTAGGACAGCCTCTTTACTTTTCTTATGACAAAACGCTCTATTATCCTATTTCTTCTTGAGAATATAGTAAGAAGCAAGTTCTCCTGTGATTTCCTTTACCTTCATCTAGAAAAGCAATAGAACCATCTTCTTTTACTTGGTACTGCTGTATTTTTTTCCATTTTCTTTCTCACTGGTAAGAGTAATCACTTTATTTTTGAGCATCATAGCTCACCTTTCCGTTATCTTCTTCTTTGCGATCCTCCATAACTTCCTCAGAAGTATAAGTATCTTTACCTATGGAAAGGCTTACATTGATCCCACTACAATCTGCACAAGGGAATGTTCCTTCATAAGTACCCTCATAAGCAGTCTTGCCACCACATGAAGCCAACACTATAGCTACACTGGCTAATAAAAATTTTTTTCATTGTATAATGTATTTCTATGAGAAGAAGCACAACAATTTTCATGCCAAAAACTCTCAGAACCTTTTTGAAATTTATAAACCTAATTGATCTTTTCTTACTTAACTTTATTTTTATAGTTAAATTTATTTTTAAGAATACAATCATTTCACAGAAATAGACTACCTTTGCCTCAATAATTAAATTTACTAATATGAAAAAAATATTTTTATTCCTTGTAGCCCTTGTGGGTATCGTGGCTTGTAGCAAAGGTGATAGTGGTTCTTCTGAAAGTGGAGGAAACTCCAGGTGGCGGAAATGTTACTGGATATAATCCTCCCTCTTGGATTATTGGTACTTGGATCAGTGACCTAACCAAAACTACAGGATATTCTTTTACAAAAGATGACCATTGTATGATAGTTCATGGTTCTACTTGTTATTTTAGTGGCGTATATGCAAAATATTGTTTCTAAAAGTAGAACAAGAAATAAAAGGAGATGTCTATACTATCAAAAATAATAATGAATAGATGGCTCTAGTACTTATGAAAAAGACATTTAAGAAAATAGCGGACAATAAAAATAGCTGAACTGAATTTGGTAGGAGAAATAGAATATACCTTTACCAAGAAAAAATAACCCCTTTAAAAACTGCTCCTCTTCGAGCAGTTTTTTATTACTCTCCCTCTTATTTTTCTTGACTTTCCTATTCAAATGTTGTATCTTTTGCACGCCCAATAAGTGAATAACGAAAAGTGAAGAGTGAAAAAGTTCTTCACTATTCACTATTCACTATTCATTAAAAAGATGCAAGTATTCAAACTCACCGAAGAGATTATTGAACATATTCATGAACTGATAGCCTCCGATAAGAAACAGCAGCTCAAGGAATACCTTGAGCCATTGCACTTTGCCGATATCGCCGAGATTATCAAGGAATTGGATTTAGAGGAGTCCTCCTTCTTAGTAAGCCTCCTCAGCCGTGAAAAAGCCTCCAAAACCCTCACCGAGGTAGAAGAAGAGGTCTTAGAACATATCTTAGAAAAACTATCCAATGAGGAAATTGCAAGCTACTTGCAAGAGCTGGACACCGACGATGCTACTTATCTTATCTCCAAGCTGCCCGAAGAGCGACAAACACAAATCCTCTCTTACATAAAGGATAAAGAACACGCACAGGACATCGTGGATCTACTCCGTTACGAATATGATACGGCAGGGGGACTCATGGCCAAGGAACTGGTCAAGGTCAACGAGAACTGGGACGTGGATACTTGTATGAAGGAAATACGCGAACAAGGCCAGCATGTAACACGCGTACACTCTATCTATGTGGTAGATGATGATGAGGTACTCAAGGGGCGTCTCTCTCTAAAGGATCTAATAACTTCCCCAAAGGGTGCTCATATCAGGGATATTTTACATTCCTAAAAGTGGATTATGTTTTTGTTCATGATACCCCTGAAGAGGTAGCTCGCGTTATGCAGAAATATAACTTAGAAGCTATCCCTGTGGTTGATAAAATGCATTGTCTGGTAGGTCGTATTACCATTGACAGCATTATGGATCTCATCAAGGAAGAAGCCGAACATGATTACCAAATGGCGGCGGGGATTACCGAGGATGTGGAAGCCGACGATACTATCTGGAAGCTCACCGTGCGCGTCTGCCTTGGCTACTAACAGGAATGGCTGGCGGGATAGGAGCAGCCAGTATTATCAATGGGTTTCAGGATGGACTAACGTCCTTCCCTACTCTTTTGCTCTTTATCCTCTGATACAATCCACGGCGGGGGAATCGTAGGGGTACAATCTTCCGCTATCGTGGTACAAGGCTTTGGCCAATAATAGTATCGATGGGGCGCTTTTAGGACGATTGTTCAAGGGTTCCTCTTGGGTCTTATCAACGGACTAGCACTGGCTACCTTAGTACTTATGATGAGCCATTTTTGTCTTTGGTAGCTCTTACTTGGAATCGGCTACCGTATGTGCCCAGCCCTAGTAACAGTAATTATCAATGCTGCCGTTATAGGTACTTTTTATCCCCATGTCCCTACATAGCCGTGGAATAGACCCAGCAGTGGCCACAGGCCCCTTTATTACCACGAGCAACGATATCTTGGGATTCTTATCTATTTTATGATTGCTAAAATTATCTTAGGGTTTCTAAACTAAACAATATTACTCATGCAAACACAACGAAGCCGCGCACAGGAGTCTACCGATGCTATTGAAAAAGCTTTACACAACCATGCGCCACCTATTTAACCGAGGATTCTATAAACCTATAGGGGGTCTCTGGCGAAAGTCTCCGTGAGTCCCTTTTTGCTCCTTAGACCTGAGATATCGGAAGCATTGCCCAGCGACAAACAGAACTCAATGGCCTGCTTTACGTCTTGGATCGCTTACCTATCGGTATAGAACAATGCCGATTTATCAATATGATTTCTGATGAGGGGTATCGTCAGTCTCATTTTGATCCTATTATCCCTCCCAAGCGTCGTAGAAATTGCTATCGTATTGATGACGAACAGATGAATATCGAGATTACTCGTGGCCGTTCCGATATCTATGACATACTCACTCACCTAACTTTCCTTTTTATAGAGTCTCACAAGATAGCGCATAGTGTCTTGGATGAGGAAAAGCGACAAGATCAGCCGCGATTGGGAAAAATAGAACTCCTCGCCCAAAAAGAAAAAAACTCTCCCAAACCGAACGTGAATTAGCGCTGATTCATATAGGTAAGGTATTGGGACGTACCTTTGAGGAAATTCTCCTGCCTACCACCAACTATCCTCTGAGAAAAATCCTGAGCGCTTTATACAGGTAATTTACTGGTTGGGCAAAATCGCTTTGGAAGAAATCCTCACCGACAACAAGCGGGTGATTACCTTCTCCCTATCCTAAGGGACACGCTTGGGACATCATATCTACGGGGAGATTTGGGCAAAATACACTCAAGGAAACCCTAAGCCAATATAACCTCCTACAGCGTCCCTTACATATCATCAGTGCCAATATGCACAGTGTGATGAATGCTTTGTTCGCTTCTAAGGCTTTGAATATCAAAAGAAAAGAAGATACACCATGGGATACTTATATTGCCCTAAGTGAGGAGAAAAACCACGCCTCCAGTGAGCAGGTTACCCAATATGCGCTTGCTCATGGTATGCTCTTTTATCAAGGACAAATCAGGCACCAATATAGACGTGCAAATTGTAGATACAGCACTCATTCCAGAGAATGAATTTTTCAAGAAAACCACAACCAAGGAGGCTCCTGTACTCTTGGTGATGGACTATGCTTTCGGAGAGCAGGCCTATGAAACCATAGACGAGCTTCTCAAGCCTTACAAGACAGAGGAAAGAGTACCTTCCTCAACGTTGTCTCTGTCTCTATCATGGGCAAAGCAGGGATTTTAGAAGGTGAAAAGGGAGATATTATGATTCCCAATGCCCATATTTTTGAGGGAACTGCGGACAACTATCCTTTTTGAGAACGAGTTATCTACTTCTGATTTTGAGGGTAACGGGACTCAGAGTCTTTGAAGGGACTATGGTAACTGTATTAGGTACCTCCTTGCAGAACAAGGACGTACTGACCTACTTCCACAAATCCACTTGGAATGTCATAGGCCTAGAGATGGAAGGTGCCCACTATCAGAAAGCCATACAATCAGCCTCCAAGATTCGCAAGAGCATCCGCCGTGATGTCAAGGTACGCTATGCCTACTACGCCTCCGACAATCCTTTTGGAGACAGGCAGCACCTTAGCCTCTGGAGGGTTAGGTCTTATCGGGGTCAAGCCTACTTATTTGATTACTCATAAAAATATTAGAACAAATAGGAAAAGAAGAATAGTGTGGTAAGCTATTGCTTTATCCTAATATAATAGTTAGACCCATTTTCCATATTTATCTGAAAATGAGTAGGTAAGGATTGAAACATCTTTACAAAAATTACTATGACCATATTTCTTAGGATCAAAAATCAGGGTGACAATTTCTTTAACTCATTAACAACATGACTAAGAGAAGCTCTCCCATCAGACTCCAGCTTATTAGTAACCGCTTGTCTCAATAGAGCAATCTTTGTATCTGTCTTGAGTGGGCTTAGCAGGAGTTGCTTTTGGCGGTTCTACTTTAGGAGGTTCAACAGCTGTTTTTTTGAGGTTCCTCTATCACTGAGGATTGTTCAGGAATTAGATAGGCAAAATCGTCTATATATTTGAATACATGGCACGCATTGACAAAGGGCGTAGGCGTTTGTTTTCTACCTATTCCCATTACAAACTTGTTGCTCTCTATAAGTTTCATAGCTAATTGCATAAAAATCACTATCACTGGAGACGATACAAAAAACCTGTAATATGGGGTTGGGTATAGAGTAGCTCCATTGCACTGATAACCAAGGAAATATCTGTTGTATTCTTAGCCTTTACATGAGTAGGGCTTTGTATAAGCCTAAAGGTAAGATTGGACAAGGGGACATTCCATGAGCTGAATTGTGAGTTTGTCCAGTTGCCAAAAGCCCATTTGATAATCGGATTTCCATATTGCTTTACTTCCTCTATGATGTGAGGAAGATACTCCAATTGCGTATTATCTGTATCCAAAAGAATCGCAAATGTTTTTGTTTCCATAACTATATAGATTTTTTTCTTGTTTGTTAAGTATCTCTTGAACAAAGTTCAATACAAACTCACTGTTTTTCAGTTCGTAACTCAAAGATATAGGAGAGATAGCTTTAATGAGTAACTTGCCTTCTTTGTCTCGAGTATAGCGTTTGTCAGTAGAGGTAAGGGTTATTTTACCTTTTTGCATACTGATAGCTCCTAACTCATAAAGTTGCCACTCTGTACGATGGTCGGCAAAGAATACTTTTTCCTCAATAATCTTGGTATCAGCAATCACGTATTTGCCTTGTAGTTCGCCATTTCTCATTGATTCCCCATTGGGAAAACATCAAAACCGCCGTTTTTCTTGGAAAAATATCAATCACCTCTCCACTTTCATCATATTGTATGGGGCGCAGTTCTTTAGCTGCCCCTCTTCTATATGTAAGGTGATGATACGAGACCAAGGCTTTTTATATTCACCTAATAGCACACGCTGGGTATGAAGATTGTATACTGTTTTTGAGCCATAGCTTATCTTGTGGATATTGGGCTATTAGCTGAAAAATGCTGGTATCTTCCCTCTAAAAGGACTTCAAAAAGAAAGTTGGGTCTCATCAGTATTGATTTGCAAATTATAGATAGGAACAAGGTATGGGTCGCCATAAGGGTTTTCATCTAAGAAAAACTGATGTGCGTGAGGGTCATATTCCAAAAGATACAAAAAGTTGGTTCATCTTTTTCTTTCAGCTCCTAAGGTTACCGTAAAACAATTATACTCTCCTACTTCTAAAGTACAATTATGGAGTGCAATTACCTTAGCAGCAGGTACTTCCAACCCATATGCCAAGGCTGTTTCACGGATAAAGTTAGAAATCTCTACCGTATAACCATTGTAGAGAAAAACCCCAAAGGAACTCAGGCATTTCTTCCTCTTCTGGGTCATTGAAGGTAGAGAGTTGCTCGCAAAGGGTTTGTATAGTTGCTACGAGATAGGCTTGCTTATCAGGGGCTTGGTCAGCCTTTTCCAATTGTGCCAAGAAAGCCTCCAAATGTGCGTTACAGTCGGTGATATTCTGTTCTGTATAGTAACGGTCAGTTACTTTAGTTTTGGAGAGTTCCGCACGCATTTGTGCGATGATTTGGTCTTTTGAGTAACGAAAGGGGACATAGTTCTTATTTTACAATGGTTTGAAATAATTGGTAGCCTATATATTTCTTAAAATTGGGGTATGTATTTGTATAGAAAAAGATCCCAATAACTGGCAATACGGCTCTCTATACGCTTTTTTTGTACAGAGGGTTTGCTTGAAAGAAATCCCTTAATTTATCTCGAGTAACATCAGGAAGTTCGCTATGGAGCACCTTTACTATTTCTATGACATAATCACCAAAAAGTTTAGCGATAAAGGGCAATGTAAAATCCTCTTTACAATCAACAGTTCTCTTAGATAATGTTCTCTTAAATGACCGTTGCAATGACACAAATACAAGCAATTAAGCATTTGCTCTTGAACTAAAAAGTCAGACTTTTGGGTATTGTATTCCCCAAAATAGACTCTCTGAGGCAACTCTAAAGCTTCTCATTGAGATAAACGACTTCCCTCCCTATAATTTTTGAGATTCTTTAGGGTCATTTTGCTGTAGAAAGTCTACTATTTTAGTAGCTTCTTTATGCAAAAAGAGAGGGAAGGCGCTTTGTATCATTCTTATTTTTGCAATGGGGTGATATCATATCCTAATGACTGTAAGAAAAGTAAGCCATTTAAGGCAGCTATTTTTTTGAGTACCTGTCCAACCTTGTATTTCTGCCCAATCTATAAGTTTGGGGATATATTTAGGTTCATTGAGGTTGATGATATCCTCGGTTTGTGTAGTTTTATTGAGTAATTTGATATTTCCATCAGAGGTTGCCCCATAAACTCATCTTCAACGGTGATAAAATCAACACATAAGGGGCGTATTCTTCTCACCACTTAAGAAAAATACGCACTGAAAGTAGCGAGTTATGATCCCCTTTCGTATTATAAACAGTATCTACCCGATACAAATATTCCTTGTCTTTATGAACTAATTTGCGGAGTTTTTGTTTCATATCTTTTACTTTTTTTAGTCAGTTAGAACTTTAAAAACCACCTGCACTACTGCCATAAAACAAAGAATTATTAATTTGAGAAAAGTCAGTGCCCTACAAGTAAAAAGAAAAAGTAATATTTTTTTCTTTTCATAGGGGCAAAAGGTAGGTTATTTTTTTATAGATAGGTAAATATAAAATGCTATTTCTCAAATTTTTGATATCAAAAAGAATATCTTACATGTTCGATACTTCTATTGGCCATTACATCATCTAATAAATTAAGATATACAGCATCACCAGTATACTTTTTCCAAATCCTAAAAATTTATCCCATAGTAAGGTCGTTTTACAAAAACAGTGTAACCACTATCAATTATATCCATAATTGTATTCTTAGACGTTTCATAAAAAGCTATTTTTTTCGCCAAAAAGTTAGATTTCCTAAGAGTAAATACTCTAATTCAATACTATTAGTTAAAGGGAATCCAGACAAACCCATTGAAGTAATAACAGATTGGCGTTCATTAGCATAATACTTAGCATTAAGTTGAGGAATATATATCAATGTAAGATTAGGAAAATTTAAAAAAATACTCTAATCCACTCCCTCTAAAAACCGAATATATTATCATCCTTATAGCTTTTTAAAAGCCTATAATAATATGTAGTTTAGGGTTGTTTAAGTGTAGTTTAAATATACTCTCTCTCAGATAACTATCTATCTGAATATTGGGGAAATGATAATAAGTTCTTTTCTTGCCCTAGAAAGAGTATCATAAATAGTATCCGATAGTGGTTTTCCTGTTAAAAGTCCATAATACATTGCTATTTTTCAAGGACAAAGGTATAATTATTCTCCAAAAAGTAATATTTTTCTCCATTATTTTTATAATATGATCCAATAGTTGCAAAAATACTTTCCTATCAAAATTATTGTTTAGAATAGTGCTACTCACTGTTTTGTACCCCCATTGCTCCTCAATAGCTGTTTGCATAGCTTTGAGTTGTATTATCACAGTTTCAGCAGAGAGTCCTACAAGCGCCTTTTGGATATCCTCAGGCATAAACGAAAATGCCTCAATACCACAACACTCCCTAACACATACTACCTCTAACTTATCAAAAATATATTTAGCGGTGCAATATAAGGGTCGAGATCTAATAGCTTTCACTGTAATCTACTGGGGCTCTTCGATGAATAGAGTTATTGCCAATAAGGATGGGCATAGGAGAATTACATATCTAACAGATTCTTACACTACATATTATATTTTACTAATATAAAAATATAAATTTAAATGGTTGATGAATTAGCTTGTCTAATCTTTTCTATAATTAGTTTTCTTCTTTCTTCTATAAAATCTTTAAAGTTCTTTTCCTCCCAAAATTCTTCATTTGTAGGAATTAAATGGATTTTTAGATATTCTTTTTGTTCTTAACATATTTTGAGTTAGAGATCCACTCAAAAAGATTTTTGCATTTTTTTATCTCCACGATTTGTTCCGTAATCTAATAATTGAAAATTTTTTTAATACTATTAATATCCTGTAAATCATACTTTTTCTTCTCTAAAAATACTCTTAGGGCATTATATGATCTATATCATTAGCTCGTATAGCCTTACCATAAATTAAATAATAAATAAAAAGAACTATCAAGATCATCTAATTTATCAAAGTTATCATTTGTTAGATAATCTGTATTAAAATGTAATAGGGTGATTTATATAAACATCAAATAATTCTCTTATAGGAAATTTTTGATTTTTATACTCCTTTATTATTTGAAGTATTTTTAATACCTGTTCTATAAGGAATCCAACCTGCCCTCTACTTCGGAAAAACACCATTAAGTAGTGAATGAAATATCCATTGCTTTATTAAAGGAAAAATCTTCATTTGATGTTTCAAAATTATCAAAAATAATTTTCTAACTGTTGATTATTGATTTTTTATGAAATAGATGATAAGCAATAAAAAAATAGAGGAATAAATGAACGATTTTCATCTTTATAGTATTCATATAAATGAGCACTTTTTAAGAATTTTTAACGCTATTATAGTAGCCTTAATTTTATCTTTTATTATCAATAGAAACTGAGCATCAGAAGCCTCTATAGAAGCCATTTCTTTATTATAATTATCTTGTAGCAGGAATATTAACTTAATTAAATTTTCCTGAGACAGCCCTATGTCTTCATTATCTTGAAGCATTTCTCTTAAAAACTTTCCATTCCCAAGAAAAAAACCTTTTTAAAATAGAAGCCACTAAATCAAATGAAGATAGTTTTTGTCCCACCATCATTCAATCTTCTAAATAGTTCTACAATTCTTTTGACGATTATCTATCTCTGGTAACTTTTTATTAATAGTAACTTTTGAAATTCCTAATGATTCAGAAGAAATTATATTCTTATAAAAAGCTTTTTATATTTTTTTACCTATATGATCTTTTTCATTTTTCTTCTATATTATTATTTGAAATAATCTCATCTGCAACTATTTCTTCATCATCTGTGTCTTTTTAACATTCTCAAAAGTTCTTTTGCAGGATACCAAAAGTATTTAGTAATTACTCTATCTTCTATCTCTTTTGAAGTCTTAGGTAAATCTTTTTCATTTTTTTCAAACTTAAATTCAAAAAAGAGTTATAATCACTAAATAAATCGAAATATAGTTCTTTTGCCATAATAGATCCTTTTAAGCCTATATAAAAAGATTGTAGCCTTTGTTGTCCATCAATGACAAAAGATTGTTGTTGTTGAAGTTTTTCTACCTCCCTTGATTCTATAAAATTACCATCTTTTTGTAAAAAGGACGATAGCTAAATAGAGGTCTAGATTCTTTTCCTCAACTATAACCATTATTCCACCAAAACTATTACCTTTTAAAACAGTATCATAAAAGTAATTCCATTTTTCTTCTGTCCAAACCAATGAACGCTGAATAACAGGAAGAACAAATTTTTCTTCATCTATATCTATAACTATGTCAGATATTCTATAAGGTTTCCAAGTTGCCATATATTTAAATTTAAAAAAATTAATCGTTAAGCTTGAGCACCGCCATAAAAGGCACTTTGTGGAATCTCTACGTTACCTACTTAGGCATACGTTTCTTACCAGCTTTTTGTTTCTCTAAGAGCTTGCGCTTACGGGAGATATCACCTCCGTAACACTTGGCCGTTACGTCCTTGCGGAGGGCTTTGATGGTCTCACGGGAGATGATTTTAGCGCCTATCGCGGCTTGGATAGGGATATCAAACTGCTGACGTGGGATTAGCTCACGGAGCTTTTCGCACATTTTTCTTGCCTATGTTATAGGCATTATCGGCATGGATAAGGGCGGAAAGTGCATCTACCGATTGGGAGTTAATCAGAATATCCACTTTCACAAGGTTAGAAGCGCGCATGCCTATAGGTGAATAGTCAAAGGAGGCATACCCCTTGCTGACGGTCTTGAGGCGGTCGTAGAAGTCAAATACGATTTCGGCCAAAGGCATATCAAAGTTCAACTCTACACGCTCTGGAGTGAGGTAGTGCTGATGGGTGATAATCCCTCGCTTTTCTATACAGAGCGACATGACCTGACCTATAAAATCCGACTTGGTGATGATACTCGCCTTGATATGAGACTCCTCTACTCTATCCAACTTGGACGGATCAGGAAGGTCGGAAGGGTTATTGACAATGATAGGCTTTTCAGGCTCTTTCTTGGTGAAGGCGTGGTAACTTACGTTGGGCACCGTGGTAATTACAGTCATACCAAACTCACGCTCCAAACGCTCTTGTACAATTTCTAAGTGCAACATCCCTAAGAAACCACAGCGGAAACCAAAGCCCAAAGCAGCTGAACTTTCAGGGGTAAATACCAGGAGGCATCATTAAGCTGGAGCTTTTTCCATAGAAGCGCGTAGCTCTTCGTAATCTTCGGTATCTACAGGGTAAATACCAGCAAAGACCGTGGTTTTACGTTCTCAAAGCCGTCTATAGCTTCTGAACAACCATCTACAGCGGAGGTGATCATATCCCCTACTTTCACCTCGCGAGCGTCTTTGATACCGGTGATAAGGTATCCCACATCTCCGGTAGAGATGACGGGCTTAGGTACTTGGTTGAGCTTGAGTGTCCCCACCTCATCGGCATCATAGGTCTTGCCATGGACATGAACTTGATTTTTCTGTCCCTTGCGTATCTCGCCATTCATCACACGGAAGTAGGTCTCCACCCCTCGGAAAGAGTTGTATACAGAGTCAAAAATCAGCGCTTGTAGAGGCGCTTAGGGTCACCGGTCGGAGCTGGAATACGCTCAATAATGCCTCTAAAAATAGCCTCTACTCCCAAACCTGTCTTTCCACTGGCAGGATAATATCATCAGGTGAGCAGCCCAATAGGTCTACTATGTCGTCCTTCACCTCTTCTGGGTTGGCACTCGGCAGGTCTATTTTGTTGAGAATAGGAATGATCTCAAGGTCATTTTCCAGTGCCAAATAGAGGTTGGAAATGGTCTGTGCCTGAATACTTTGGGCAGCATCTACAATGAGGAGTGCTCCCTCACAGGCGGCAATAGAGCGGGATACCTCATAGGAGAAATCCACGTGGCCTGGGGTGTCAATAAGGTTAAGGATATATTTCTCGCCTTTGTACACATATTCCATTTGGATGGCATGGCTTTGATGGTAATCCCACGCTCACGCTCCAAAGTCCATGTTGTCAAACAATTGGTCTTGCTTTTCGCGTTCGGTTACCGTTTGGGTAAAGTCAAGCAGACGATCGGCTAAAAGTACTCTTGCCGTGATCAATATGTGCAATAATGCAGAAATTACGGATATTTTTCATTCGGTTTTCTTTAGTTTGTTCGTTATTAGTAGTTAGTGATTAGTTCTGATGACTGACCTCTGACTACTGATAACTGATTAAGAGCAAAGATACATATTTTTGGACTTTTCCTATCAGATAACGCCCATTTTTCCATAAGGAAGGTAGCGTTCTTGTTTTTGGCAAATGCCTTCTTTCAGTGTATAGTCAAAATAGAGTTCTCCTGCAATAATCTGGGATTCAAAACACTTATTTTGCAATATATCAGGGTACTTTTCACTAAGGGTGCATACCTCCAAATCGTGAGTGGCAATAACTCCAATGGCCTTAAGAGCTACCATTTTTTCTATAATTCTGAAAGTACCTGATTGTTTGTCCTCGGAGTTTGTACCTCGGAGCAATTCGTCCAGAAGGACAAAGCAAGGGGCTTTTTCCAGCTGTTCCATGATAGTGCGTAAGCGATTAATCTCTGCGTAAAAGTAGGATTTTCCATCACTTAACGAGTCGGATAGGGCGCATGGATACCAACAGTTTCATAGGGTATACCGTAGCCTTTTGAGCACATACTGGAAGTCCCATTGTAGCCAATAGCATATTCACCCCAAGGGCTCTGAGGAAGGTACTCTTACCTGACATATTGGAACCTGTCAAGATGACAAAGCGATGCGAAGCAAAGGAAATAGTATTGCATACGCGCCCTTGGCAGGAATAAGTGGGTGACCAAGAGATTCAAAGGAAATCAGTTGTTGGTCATTCAGTGTGGGATAAGCAAAGCTAGGATTGTTATAGCTGAAATTGGCAAAAACTGTGTAATACTTCTACCTCTGCAATAACGGAGAGCCACAAGGCAATGTGCTTGGCATGTGCCTGCTTCCACTTTTAGGAGCTTTCGGTAGGTGTGCAAGTGATAGAAAGTGAGGATATTCAAAGGGATAGAGACCAATATATTCCCTACATTATCCAAGTCGTCCAACAGGCGAGAAAGCTGAGAAATACTTCTGCTGGCACTCTCATCTCCCCTCATGCAGTTGTTCTCGTAAAAGCTCAAACCTAGCCGATTTAAACTGAGTGGCTTTCTCTATCAGGGTGATACTTCTCTGAAGGTGTATAACAGGTGATAAGTGTTTTCAAATCCGAGTTTGCTCTTTTGCATCTTTCCGATAAAGGTTAGAAATACGAACAAATTGATGGTTATCAATGTATTACATACCACCTTAAATCCCTCATATCCCCATCCATACCCTGCAATCAGGCTAACGATCACAAGCAGTGAAGCACTCCCAAAGAAAGAATCTTAGCAGACGAGGAAAGGCTTTTTCTTCTCTTGCTGCCCATTGCTCCATTTGCTCATAGAACCCTTGGGTATCTCCTATTAGGGCAGTAGTAGCCATAAACTCCTGGCGCCACCTAAGATGTTCTTCCGTTGAGAGTTCTTGAGTTACAGCTTGCAAGTGAGGTATCTCATCTGCTTTAGGTGATAAGAAATGAGCTGCCAAACTCTTACGTCCTAGGAAAGTATGGGTTCGATTGATATATTGATACAAAGAATGTGCTCCGAAGATATCCAAATCATAAGAATACGGGTGTGTATCATCTTGAAATTCTTCTCCATTGGCTGAAAAAATTGATTTTATCCAAAAAGGCTATTTCTTTTTCATTGATAGCTATTTTCTCTTGAGCTATCTTTATGAAAAAGATTTGTTTTTCTTATGAATAACTACCAAATAAAAGAAGAGTATAAGCAAAAGGAGTATTATTGCATCTACTAACCATGATTTTTCCCTAAAAGCAAAGTAAATAGATACCAAGATGGCCAATGCTACTACAAGGCGCAAGGTGCCTATCACATGGGATTTTTGTGAGAGCTGCTTGAAAGAGAGCGTAGCTTCTTCTAAGAGCTGCTGATAAGTGGAAATCATTTATATTGTATGAGTTATTATATTATTTATACGACAAAAAGCTACCCCATAGGATAGCTCTTTTGTCTCTTTGTAAAAATACGCCTAAGCGGCTTTCTTTGCAGCGCAGCAAGATTTCTTGCCGTCTTTCTTGCAATCTTCTTTTTTGTCAGAAGCTACGCCGTTTTGGTCTTTTCCACAAGACTTACCATCTTTACCTTTGCCGTCTTTGCAGCAAGATTTTCCATCTTTGCCATCTTTGCAGCAAGCCTTACCATCTTTGCAGCAAGATTTTTCGTCTTTGCTGTCTTTGCAACAATTTTTACTGTCTTTGCAGCAATTTTTTTGTTGTTTTTATCGCAAGATGGTTTTTCATCTTTGTGACAAGCTACTTTCTCGCCTTTGCTGTCTTTGTGGCATGCAGCGCCATCTTTCTTGTCTTTGCTGCAGCAGGCTTTAGTTGTAGCTTTCTCTGGTTGTACCTGTTGGCTATTATCTTGAGCACTCATAGCAAGTGGTGCCATAGCCATACGAATAACATAAAACAAACGTTTCATAGGATGTTATTTTTAAATTCGCTGCAAAGGTATAAAAAGAATGATATAAGAGTGTTTTTGGAAAATTTGTACTATTTTTGCTACTGAAAAATAGCTTATCTTATGGAAATCAAGTTAAAAACGTATTTATCAGGCTAAAGAGGATGCTGATGGCTTTCGTATTTTAGTAGATAAAATCTACCCTAGAGGTATTAAAAAGAGAACTTAGATGTGGATCTATGGGACAAGGAGATCGCTCCTTCCGATGCTGTGCGCAAGGCTTTCCACACAAGTGATGACTTTGAGGGCCTTTAAGACTTCCTATAGGAAGGAACTCTCTGAGAATCCGCACATGACAGACTTCTTGCAACTCCTTCAAGAGAAAGCGGTCGTTACGCTACTTACGTCAAGTAAGGATGTTAATCATTGCCAACTTCCTATTCTTAAGGAGTTTATAGAGGATTCTAAGAAAAAATCATTTAATTTTAAGAAAGAGGCTTACTGGAATCTCAGCAGCCTCTTTCTACTTTAATTATAAGAAATGATGACTGATTCTATAATTTAGGAGCACCTTTAAGTACTTCTGCATCAGCACCTGCTTCAAACTTCTTGAAGTTTTTCTACAGACTTCTGCCAATTCTCTAGATTTAGCAGCGAATTGTGCTTTATCATCCCAAGTATTTTCAGGGTTGAGGATATTTTGGTCAGATACTGTAGCGCAAGACTGAGGTACTTGGAATCCGAAGATAGGGAAGTTCCTTAAATTCTACCTTGTTAAGTGCCCCTGTAAGAGCTGCTGTGATAAGAGCACGAGTATCTTTAAAGGCTGCAACGTTTCATCTTTCCGTTGTATCCTGTATTGACAAAGCCATACATTTACACCTGATTCTTTGATCTTGGCAGCCAACATTTTTCCGTATTCGGCTGGGTGCAATGGCATGAAAGCAGCACCAAAAACAAGCAGAGAAAGTCTTTTGTGGGGTAGTGATACCTACTTCAGTACCTGCTACCTTAGAGGTATATCCTGAGATGAATTGGTAAGCAGCTTGGTTCGGTGTAAGTTTGGAGATGAGGCAATACGCCATAGGCGTCGAAAAGTAAGGAAGAAGATGTTTTTAGGATTGTGTCCTATAGAGCCTGGTTGGATATTGGCAATGTGATAGATAGGGTAAGAAACACGAGTGTTTTCAGTGATATCAGTACGAGAGAAATCTACCATCCTTCTCATCCATAATCACGTTTTCGAGGATAGCTCCTTTTTGATAGCTCCGAAGATTTCAGGTTCTTTTTCAGCTGTAAGGTCAATTACCTTAGCGTAGCAACCTCCTTCAAAGTTAAATACGGTATTCTCTGGAGTCCAACCGTGTTCGTCATCACCGATAAGATGGCGGTTAGGGTCAGCTGAAAGGGTTGTTTTACCTGTACCAGAAAGACCGAAGAAGATCGCGTATCACCATCTTTTACCAACGTTGGCAGAGCAGTGCATTGGCATAGTGTTGCGGAATACAGGTAGTTCAAAGTTCATAGCAGAGAAGATACCTTTTTTTGATTTCTCCTGTGTATCCTGTTCCTCCAATAAGAGCAATCTTACGAGTGAAGTTTTAGGATAGCAAAGTTTCCTTGACGTGTACCATCTACCGCAGGGTCAGCTAAGAAACTTGGTGCATTAATCACTAACCAATCTTCTTTGAAACCAGCCAATTCGCTGTCATCTATACGAAGAAACATATTGTTGGCAAAGAGGTTGCTCCAAGAAGCTCAGTAATAGTACGTACATTGGTACGATATTTAGGGTCTGCACATACATAACCATCATGTACATATACTTCCTTATTGGAGAGGAAAGCTACTACTTTTTCATACAAAGCATCGAACTTCTCAGGAGCGAATGGAATATTAATTTTTCCCCACCATACACGATCTTTGGTAATAGCATCTTCTACGATGAAACGATCTTGAGGAGAACGCCCTGTGAACTTTCCTGTATTTACAGCCAAAGCTCCAGAGGAAGCTTCTTTTCCTAACCCCTTAGCAAGGGTTTCTGCATGTAACTCATCTGCGGAGAGTTGGTAACGCACATTAGCGCCTTTTTATTCCATATTTGTCTATGGAAAGAGTTTTTGTACTCATAGAAAAAATTTTTTAATTATAAAATAATCAGTTAAAAAGTAATCCTTTTAAAGAATTTTGTGTAGGACAAAAGGTACAACTTTCTTTTGTAATATCCAACAAATTTCCTAAAAATTTTTTTCTTTTCTTACGTACCTCTTTTTAGAACTTATACCCTATCCCTGTCTGTAAGAAAAAGTTTCGCACCTCTCCCCTGGCGGAAAGATTGGATAGGCCTACATTAAAAATTGGTATCCAAGAAAAAAGCCCCTTGAGAAATGGTACTCTACACCTGCTCCCAAGCCAAAATCAACCTCACCATGCGGTACTTGGCATCCACTTCAGTGGTTTTTCCGTCTCTCTTTTCTTTGACAGCAGCCAAATAACCCACATAAGCGCCTACTTTAGGGGTGTAAGCCTGCTACGGCTCTGTATTTTATCCAAACAGGTAGGTTCAGCTGGGTGATGTATACCTTTATCTCTTCTGTAATAGTTATCACTTTCATAGTCGTCATCTCTTCCCTAAAAACCTTAACGTTTCCATATTCTGCACCCAAGACAGTTAGGTTTACTCCTGGTTCTATATAGAATCTTTTTAGGGAGCTTTATCTCCACAAAGCCTCCCACATGACCTGTATAGATAAGGTCTGTTACGTACTCCATTCTGCGATTGCTATTGAGCACATTAGCCGTATCAAAGCCTCGCCCGTCTATATATAAGTCTGCAACCGTAAAGCCAATACGTACTCCAAATTTCGCTCCTTGACCATAAGACACTGTAGCTAAGAAATAATAATAAAGTTAGTCTTTTTCATTTTCTATATTTTAGCTGTTAGTGAGTAGTTCACACCACTGATTTGAACTGCAAAAATACAATATTCTCACAAAAATCAAGGAAAATTTGAGTTTTTAATCTTGAGCTACCATAGACTGACTACTGTCTTCTGACCACTGCCTACTGTTAAATGCTTAACATTATTCTTTATTGTATAAATTCTTACTTCTCACCCCTCCTTTTCTTGACTTCCGTCCTAAATGTTGTAATTTTTGCTGCGTTATTCAGTGGTCAGTGGTCAGTTTTCAGTCTATGCGACTAATGGCTGATTACCGACGTCAGACTTCTGACCACTGCCCCCTTCGCTTCGCTGCGAGCTTGCAGCTCGTGCCTACTACGATTAGAGCCTTTGGCTCTTTATGAAGAAACTACAAATGCCTATTAATAGTAAAAATAATCGTATAGTCCAATTCATTAAGACGCAATAAATTGCGTCTCTACGGATAAACTACGCTCATCTGGAATTGTCTTAGCCAGCGTTAGGGTAGAGACGTGAGTTTATTGCGTCTTATAAGGATTGCAAGTAGTTTACTTTTTACCTTTTACTTTTTACCTTGAAATTATGGAAGAGGCTTTAGAAATTCTTTGGACATACGCTCGTCGTGAGCCTTTGGATAGCAATGAGAGACAGTTGTCCCTACCATCAACAATAGTATTGCCGCTATCCGTATCATTATGCGTTTGGAAGGATGGGGAAGTGAAAAGAGAAAAATGAATAGTGAAAAGCGGGCAACGCATAATAAGCCAGCACGCAGTTGTAGGGGCGAATGGCAATTCGCCCAAACAAAATCTCACCCAACCTGACACGGACAATAATAACAATAATGACAATTACGACATATATGATAACGAATATACAGAGGATGAGATTGCTCAATAAGGGCGAATTGCCATTCGCCCTCACACCTGCTCAACCCCAATTTGCCCAACCCCAATTTGCCCAACCCTCAATTCTCTCAACACCAATATCCCCAACCCAATATATCTCACAACAATTACCCTCCGAAGCCTGCGCCTGCTTAGTAGCCCCCATGCCTTCGAGAGGGGTGAACTCCACCGCTGGCGCGAGCTTGCAGCTCGTGCCCCAAGAAAAACCTCCTCCTCCTTCACTCGCCATACGCTTCCTGCTTTTTGCCCCTGCCCCTTCCACCCTCGCTTATTACGAGGTGCTGACACTGTTCGCCATGGAGAAATCAAAAACTGATGATCACCATGCCTCCCCAACACGGTAAGAGCGAAGGTGCTACTCGTCGCCTGCCTGCTTTCGTCTTAGGGCAAGATCCCTGACAAACGTATTGCTATTGTCTCCTATAATGCTATCAAAGCACGCAAGTTCAACCGCGAACTCCAACGTATCATGGACGATGACCGCTATGTATGAGCTGTTTCACAAACGCTCCTTGCGGGTCAGGCAAAGCTACCTAGAACAAGGCCGACGCAGTCGCAACTATGCCCGCAATTCTGATGAGTGTGAGATTGCTAGGTTACCAAGGCAGCTTCAAGACGATTGGCGTAGGGGGTTCCTTAACTGGCGAACCTGTGGATATGCTCATCATGGACGACTTGTACAAAGATGCAGCATCAGCTTGGTCGCCAGTAATTCGCCAAAATGTGGCCGACTGGTACGATACGGTAGCTTCTAGCACGTTTGCATAACGATAGCCAACAGCTGTTGGTCTTTACCCGTTGGCACATGGAAGATTTAGCAGGACGCTTATTGGAGCAGGGAGGGCGTATATGACCCTATAGAAAACCCGCAAGGTTGGCTATTGGTGAGCTTCCCCGCTATACAGAACAGACCGCCAAGCGAACAAGACCCCAGAGCAGAGGGAGAACCTTTATGGCCTGAACGACATAGTTTGGAAAAACTCTTGGAGATAAAAAGGTCGTCTCCCCAACAGTTTTTGAGAGTCTGTACCAACAGAATCCACAGCCTTCGCAAGGGTTGATGTATGAGGAATTTACTTGTTAGTACCGACTTGCCTTCTCGTTCCTACTCGGTAGCGTACATAGATGCTGCCGATGGTGGGAGCGGACTACCTATGTGCTTTGTTTTATAAGGAAGCAGAGGACGGCAATTACATTACTGATGTGCTTTATACGAAAGACCCTATGGAAGTCACGGAAACCACTTTTGACCTATATGCTCCAACAGCACCAAGTAGAGCGCTGCCATATAGAGAGCAATAATGGCGGCAACCTCTTTGTCAGCAACCTGCAACAACGCTCTTGGGACACAGGCAACCGACTGACGCGCTTTTAATCCGTTTCATCAGAATCAGAACAAGACCGCAAGGATTTTTGCCGCTTCAGCCTCAGTTCAGAAGCTGATTAAAAATGCCTTTTGGACTGGAAAAAGCGCTTCCCAAGTTTGCCCGCGACCTCGCGGGTTACCTCCGCGTAGGCACCAACGCCCATGATGATGCGCCCGATGCCCTTACAGGCTCCATAGAGTGCCGACAACCTCCCAAGAGAGTCAGCGTGGCGGGAGATGTTTTGGACTTCGGTAGTGACCAATGACCAATGACTAGTGACTAATCCTATTGCACTTGTTACTCGTCATTTGTCACTCGTCATTTAGTCACTAAAATGTGATTCCCCACGCTGGTAAAGATATTTCTCCCATACGAGGGATATTTCCCGAGTCGGCATAGGTGCTGTAATAGTTGTTGAGGATATTTTCACGCCAACCTCCCACCTTAGGGTCTGCTTGCCTATAGGGGAAACGATAGTTGGCCGAGAGGTTGTACACTATATAAGCAGGAGTACGGTCTTCTCCGTATTGGGGCGAATAGGCCGTCTGTGTAAAAATCTCCATTGAAAGAGAAAGTTGCCCTAAGCTCCCCTTGGTTATACTGCAAGGAAGACTGATAACTAAGTGGGCGAATAAAAGGAAGGTTTTCCCCTCAAAGTCCGTACCCTTGGCATAGTTAAGCCCTCCTTTCCAGTGGAAGTGCTCTAGGAAATGGTAACTTAGGTTCAGTGAAGCATTGAAAATCTTGGCATGTGCCAGTGCTTCGTACTTTTTCACCCCTACCGATGCCGCATTCATAGGAAAGGCTATACGCAAGATCTTACCTAATATATAGTTTTCTATATAGAAATGATTCACTTTTGGCCTCCACTATAAGGGCTTGGTTTTTCATAGCTAAGACTTCCATTGAGTTCGTAGGAAATCTCATTCTTAAGGTTGGGAGTACCTATATAGTCATAGCGGTCAAAGCTATTGTATATATAGTACCCATAGGCCTCCGATACCGAAGGTGCTCTATGTCCATAACCTGTTCCCATGGAAAGGGTGAAAGGGGCTAATTTCAGCTGATAAGTAGCATGTAAGCTGGGCAGAAAACGCACTTTGTTTTTCAGGAGAATCAGCCGTATTTTGATTGAAGACACGGATAAAATCCAAGTATTCTATATGGTTGTGATGTACCTCAGCGTGCCGCCTAAGGTAAATTGTCCCCTATCGGTCAGCTCCCACTGATTGGAGAACGAAAGCCCTCCATAGTTGAGTCGTGACTCCAGGCCAAGTAAAAAGCAAAGCCATTGACCTTGCTCCTGTCCTTAGGGGTACATAGTCATTTCCGCTAGCGAATAGTTAGAATAACCATTAAGCTGAATATCAGCAGTATAGTTATCTTTCTTAAGAAGGATTTTTAAGTAAGCCCATAGGTAGTGGTCCAGCCTGGCATGTCCATATGTACAAGGTTTTTCAGGGCGCGTGGTATCGTCCATATAGTGCTCTATGGCATTGAAATAGAACTTAGAGTCCCAAACCTTGAGCATACCTTCCTCAAAGAGTTGCTTAAAGGAAAGTGAAGATATCAAGGCGCGTACCAGCCAAGTGTCCATAGGTAGGCAGGATAACCCACGTCCTTGGCCACATCAAAGATGGCATCGGCTTTCAGGGCAGAGAAGCTCCACTGGTTTTGTAGGCCAAACCCAAGGAGGTATTGTATTTCTCAAATTGGGAGTGCTTGACCTTATCTCCATATCCGTCCTTGTAGCTCTCGGCCTTGCGATAAGCAGCAGTTCCGTCGGCTACAAATTTCTCAGAGGAATAATAGAGGTCTGCCATACCAAAGCGATGGGCATTGTTTTGTTGGTAACCCAGCTGAGCTGAGCCTCCATAGGGTAGGCGCTTCGGAGAAAGCCACTCGCTTGCGCTTGAGGGTCTATCCCCCTGCGATAGTGTGGCCCCCATGCATGCCGCCTTCCTGTCCTGGAATGTACATCTATCTTGGAGAGGTTGTTGGTCTCCACATAGGAGGTTACAGGGTCCATCTTATCGGTACAAGCTCCCAAAGATGTGCATGCCCTCTATGGTGATGGAGGAGCGCTCCGTATTCATATTGTTAAGCATAGGCTCCCAAGCGTAAGCCCCACGCTTGATAAAGCTAATGTTATCGGAAGTGGCTAAATATTCATCTACCGAACAAGAAAGTTTTTACGTCCGATTGGATTTGTTTTTACGAAATTTTTCGGCTACTACAACTTCCTTAAAGGAATTATACTATCTTTTTGCTTATCTGTCCGTAAGTAGTCGCTATAGTCAATAAAAATAGATATGTTATATATCTTTTTCATACGTTTTTAGAATAAAATATCAATATGAAGTTCACTTTTGCTCACCGAAGACGCCTATTTTCACTGTATTAGGGTACTTCAGTGCCTTTGATGACTCTCTTTTGAGCATCTTTTAGGGATAAAAATTAAGTGTCCAATAACCTGTCATGGTATAGTTCACCTTTCCCATGATAGAAGCTTATCTGCCCCTTGAGTCAAGTTTTTGGTTGTCTGGAGACGAATGGTTTCTGCTATCCTCCCCTGGCATACGAGGATCCAGCTCCAAGAGATAATGGTTAGCCACAACATAAGTGCTATCGGGCTGTTGTACCCATATCCCCGCGGAGAGGTCATTGAGGGCTACCTTAGGAATTTCTGGTGCCGTGAGAGCAATCATGTATTTCTTGCCATCACGACCTTGAAACTGGGTCATATTAAGATTAGGGTTATGCGTGTCCCATACTGTAATCTCCTTTTCTGCCTGATACTGCTTACCTTCTATGACATAAGTAGGTGCAGGTGCCAAGGCGTTTTTGATACCTGTATGAGTGGCGTTAAGTACCGAATATTTTTAGGAGTATCGAACACAGCAAATCCTTTGAAGATACGGCTATCTTCGCTGTTGTCAAGTACTTGGCTATAAGGGATATAGCTGGGTTTTTCCACGCTCATTGGTACGAGTTATAGAAAGGGTTACTTTTTCCACATTGAGTTTCTCAAAGGTTTGTGCCGTAGTGATTTTCACTGCCAAGGCATTATAACCACGCAAAAACTCTCCGCCAGAGGATTCAACAGAGATAAGGTGCTCATTCTCTTTTTATTTGTGTTACTCTTGCAGCTCACCACGAGAGGCAAGTGGAGACGATTGCCAAAGGGTGTTTTTCTCCACGGTACAAGAGGACAGCCCTATAGCAATAAGTATAAGGATATATATTTTTCTCATCTGATTTATAAATAGTAGAAACGTAGATAATGATTAATGCCAATAATGACTAATGCCAAAACTTATTAATCATTAACCATTAACTAAGTTTCGCAAGCTCTGTAATCAACTGATTCTCAAAATATCCCCTCCCTCCCTCAAGGGGAGTTAGTAAGCAATAGAGGTTCAATAAGTTATAAAAGGGAAATTTTTCTAATTTAATAAACAAATTAGACCATTTCAACGCCCTTAAAGACACATACTCCGCTCTCGCGGACTTTCCCTTTGGAGGGGGTTGGGGAGGTTTTTACAAATAATTGTTTATCAGTTACTTGCAATTCTAATAGCAACCTAAAAACAACTTTCGAAACTTAAATCATTAACCATTAATCATTAAAAAAACGGGGGTCTCAGTGTTTCCTTTAACTATATTTTCCCAAGTAGAAAAATGATAATAAAAAGAAGTGTTTGTTCTGTAGTGCAGAGGACAAGCTGTTTCAAATGTAGGAATTTTACACAAAAACCTCTGTTTGGTGTTTTGTAAAATCAAATTTTTACATCAGTCTGTTCTGTGTGTTTTCAGAAGATACTTTGGCTAAAAAGCACTTACCATCGCAGTGTTTTTGTGTATTGGTTTTATTCTCACAGAAAAGAGTGATGAATGTGTAGGATTGATTAGGTAATAAGAGAAAAAGTTTCACGTATGGCACTCAAGCAGTACCATACAAGAGAGGATTACAACGAAAAAGCGTACTCTTTTTCTCATTTTTATCATAACTATTTGAAGAAAGAATCTACAAATTCGTATTTGTTGAACACTTGCAAGTCCTCAATTCCTTCCCCACACCTATATACTTGACGGGGAATCTGGAACTGATCGGAGATACCTATGACTACCCACACCCTTGGCGGTACCATCAAGCTTTAGTGATAGCCAAAGCATTAACCTCCGTAGCCAAAAGTAAATTGTTTGGCTTGTTCGAAGGCATTTTGACCTGTAGAGCCATCAAGTACCAAGAGGACCTCATCAGGAGCATAAGGCAAGAGCTTTTGCATCACGCGCTTTACCTTTACTGAGTTCTATTCATCAAATTAATTTTATTATGCAAACGTCCCGCTGTATCTATATTACCACATCGGCCTCTTGAGAGAGTGCCGAAGAAAGCGTATCATAAGCCACCGAAGCAGGGGTCACTGCCTGTCTGTTGTTTGACAAGGGGTACCTCACCCCATCTGCCCATACTTGCAGCTGGTCTATGGCCGCCGCATCGAGTATCCGCAGCCCCTAAGACTACCTTTGAGGCCTTTCTTTTGAACTGATAAGCGAGCTTACCTATGGTTGTGGTCTCTCTGCCCCATTGACACCGACCACCATGATCACATAAGGTTTGCGCTCAGTAGGAACAAAGAAATCCACCGCTTCTCCTCTTTCTGTTTGTGAGAGCAGTCCTGCTATTTCTTCCCTAAGAATCTTATTCAGTTCGCTTGTGCCCAAGTATTTATCCTCGGCTACGCGCTTCTCTATACGCTCAATGATTTTCAGAGTGGTATTCACCCCCACATCACTGCTGACCAAAACGCCCTCCAGTTCGTCCAAAATAGTGTCATCTACCTTGGATTTGCCTGCAATAGCACGGGTGAGCTTATCAAAGAATGAGGTCTTTGATTTCTCAAACCTTTGTCCAAGGTTTCCTTTCGGAGGAGAATAATTTTTAAAAAATTCATAGTCTTTTTCTATTTGAAGCCTATTTTAGGAGTATCAGTATCCTCTTTTAGGGCTTTGGTTTCCATGTTGGTGAGTTCGGCTAAGGAACATGGCTTGGTGATGGTAGGCTCTTTTCCTATGGAACGCAGGTAATTATTGGCCTTCTCCACCGAAAGTTCCTTGAACTTATATTCAGCGATCAAGCGCCCTTTTCTCAAAAGCGCAGAATCAATCTTAGATATATCCGAGTTAAAAGGTACAGATAAGCTGACACTCAAGCACATCGGAAAGCATACCATCGGCTATGTTCAGTATGGAGGAGACCACATCGGTATTACTGTTAAGTGCAGTACGCTCAGCTATATAGTTCTCACAATCCTCCAAGACCAAAAACAGAGTTCTTATGATCTATAAGCACCCTATAAAGGACGGATCCGTAAGAGAGGCGATCATAGAGGTAGGAACAAAGATAAATTTCTTGTTAGGTATCTGGCTGGTGAGCCACTTTATGATAGTTGGTCTTACCAGAACCCGCAATCCCGTGGAAGAGTACAATCCCCTTGTTCTCATCGGTGATACTCTTTTTCACTCGGTTGTGCACTTCCAAGAAATCATCGTTGTACATTCTATCAAAATCAATACGGAAAGGCTTAATTGTATGTGTTTTTACATCAAAACCATTCTGAGATTTGAGCAAAATGGAAACTTTTTGCCTTTTTGGGCTGATATTTCTAAGTATTCAGAGAATAATGCCTTTAGTCCCTCTACTGAAGCAGATTGATTGTTGTTATAATACACATAATTGACCTTATAGAGTCCCTCTTCGAACATTTCGGAGTCATATTCGTTGGTCAGGTTGTGTGAAATAAGAATAAATACCTCCAACTTAGGGTGAAAATAACATTCTTCATCTTCGTAGAGTTTGTTGTTCTTAGAAGAATAGTCCAAGGTATAGAAATCCGTGCATTTTATAAAATGTTGGAGCTTATCTCGCTGGATAATCAGGTCGTCATTCGAGAGATAGATGTCGCACATCAAGTCCGATAACAAATATCTGAAAGGGGCTTTGGAGGTAAGATAACGATTCTTGTCAAAGAGTTCAAGTTCGTCATCTCCGTTTACGCCCAGTATTTTTATTCCCTGTAATATTTTGATTCTAAAATTTTTCATTAATGTTGGTTCCTTTTTGGGTTAATAAGTCAGGTCGTCGCTCCTCGGTGCGCTTATAGGCCTGTTCTTCGCGCCAAGCATCTATTTGGGGGTATTACCACTTAAGAGTATATCAGGCACCTTCCAGCCCTTATACTCAGCAGGCCGTGTATACGGGCGGGGCCAAGAGGTTATCCTGAAAAGAGTCCGTCAGGGCAGAAGTCTCATCGAGAGTACCCTGGGATGAGGCGCACAATAGCATCAGCCAATACTGCTGCGGCCAGCTCGCCTCCTGAAAGCACATAGTCTCCTATAGATATTTCTTTTGGTTACGAAGTGGTCTCTCACACGCTGATCTCACCCCTTGTAGTGGCCACAAAGAATGATGATATTCTCCTTCAGAGAAAGCCCATTGGCCATAGGCTGATTGAGGGTATGTCCGTCAGGAGTAAGGTATATGACTTCGTCATAGTTGCGTTCTGCCTTGAGTGCCGAGATACAAGCGTCAATAGGCTCTCATCATCAGCACCATGCCCGCTCCCCCACCGAAACTATAATCATCTATCTGCTTGTAGTTGCCCAGGCCATATTGGCGTAAATCGTGAAATAGACACTAGCCAATCCCTTTTCCACAGCTCGCTTAAAAATAGAGTGTTGAAAAGGGCTTTGAGTAACTCTGGAACAACCGCTATAATATCAATACGCATTTAAGAACGATGTTTGTTAATCTCATCTTGCAATTGGCGGCGTACTTTCTGTTCGCGCTCAATGGCTTTGGTACGATATTCCTCGTATTCGTTTTGCAAAATCTTCGAAATCCTTCAGTGCTCCACGAGTAATGCTGTTGGAACTGGTAAAGCGAGAAATAAATACTACCAAAAAGTATGGCTAAAATCATGATAATCCCCCATACAATAATGGAATATACCCTTTTCTATGGTAATTCCTAGGAAATCTATGCTATCATTGCGATTTTTCTCTTTATCAAGCTCACTTTTGGAGGTTTTGTATATTAAGATTTAGCTCTTTTATACGAGAGGATTGTGCACTGATAGTGTCCAATTTCTCACGAAGTAATGATTTTTGTCCACTAAGACTATCAAGTAATGATTTTTTTAAAGGGATATATACTTTCTTTCTTTACGAGCTTGAACTTTTCCCAGTTTCCTGACTTATCCACCAGTTCATCAAACTGACCTTCTATGGTTGCAGGATATTGCTTTTCCTCTTGGGAGTGCTTCCGCTGTTGTACGAGAGCGTGTTGGTGTAAGTTCTTGTTGTTGTTCAGTCTCACTCTGTGCTGTAGCCAGTAAAGAAGAGAGGGCAAAACCAATAATAAATAATTTTTCGTGTCATTTTCAGATTTATATTTTTATTTCCTTTGTGCAAAAATACTATTTTTCTCTAATAAAATACCTCTATCGTTTATTATTAACAAAAATTTGTTTACCATGAGCATTTACCACAAAGAGGAGCAAGAAAAGCCCTCACCTGGAGCATATCCTTGTTCCTCTTTTTATTATAGCTAACCTAAAATTGTTACGTTTCTACGGATGAGGGGGTTAGTTTTCTTTCCAGCCTGAGAAACAGCCATTTTCCTTGCTATATTGCTTTAAGCTGTCATTTACATCTTTGAAAAAGTTGGAGAATATCTCTGCCTTCCTCGGTAAGGATGCTATGACCTCCTGCTTTTCCTCCCGCTTCTTTGGCTACAATTTCAAAGGAGGAATTTTCGGTTCATTTCTTTGAATCATGCCCCATGCGCGATGATAAGGAATATTTAACACTTTTGTAGCTTCTGAGATAGAACCCAAAACATCGATCTGCTCCAAAAGTAATGCCTTAACTGCATTAATTTCCAGCCCCGTATCGGTCTCTATCCAGATATTCTCTTTTATTTTTTTAGATTATTTTCCATGATGTTTCTCAGCTAAATTGGTACCTTACAGCGTATTTTAAGTTGATAATCAGAAAAATTACCTATTCTCAAAATCGTAATGCAAATATACACATTTATTTTGAAAAACACAATATCACTTTTGTCGCAACACTTTAATAATCAATAATTTGATTAGTCACTCGTCACTTGTCACTAGTCATTAGTCATTAGTCACTTGTCTCTAATATGCGCGTTGTTTATTCCCTTCATAGAAGTTGATAAAGGCCTGATTGACTACTCTATTACCTCCCACGGTAGGATAATCGCCTGTGAAATACCAGTCACCCAAGTTCTTAGGACGAAGCCTTGTGTAGGTTTTCCACACTTTGGAAGATAATATCTAAATCGCACTGCATTGCCTCTGGTCGCAAAAAGCTCAGTAATCTTTAGAGATATTTGCTCTGTGGTGAAAAGGTGCATAAAGTTCTTTGACATAATTGATAATTTCCTCATCAGGGCTTGTTTTTGAGCGAGACATTTCTTATAAATGGCCTCCACTACCCTGTAGGTACCTGCGTCCTTGTGTAGAGCAAAGGGTCGCCCTCAAAAGGCTATAAGGTCTTCCAAGCGTGCCATATCTATCCCATAGCAATCAGGGTAACGAATCTGAGGGGCTGAGGAAAGTACTGTTATTTTCTTGGGTTCTAAGTGGTTGAGGATATTGAGGATACTCTTCTTGAGCGTAGTGCCTCGTACGATACTATCGTCAATAATCACCAAGTTATCCTCATGTTTTCTTACCGAACCATAGGTAATATCATACACATGGGCAACCATATCCTCCCTACCTGCATCTTCTGGTGATAAAGGTACGTAGTTTTTACGTCCCTAGTGGCTACCTTCTCTATACGAGGGCGTACTGAAAGGATTTCATTAAGACATGCCTCATTCAGAGTGGCACCTTGCTGAAGGATTTGCTGCTTTTTCTTTTGGTTAAGATGTTCAGATACAGCCTCTATCAGTCCATAAAAAGGACGTTTCTGCCGTATTGGGGATATAAGAAAAGACGGTGTTCTTCAAATCATTATCAATAGAGCGAAGTACCTGTGGCAGAAGCAAAGCGCCTAATTTCTTCGCTCTAAGTAGATTTCCTGATCACTACCGCGAGAGAAATAGATACGCTCGAACGAACATGCCTTGCGCTCTGTGGGTTCCAAGATCTGTTCTATCTGTGAGGAGCCATCTCGTTTGATAAGAATGGCTGTCCCCTGCGGGTAGCTCTTCCACTTGTTCAAAAGGTGCATTAAAGGCTGTTTTGTATGACAGCTCGTTCGAAGCTACTACCACCACTTCGTCGTCCTTGTAATAATAAGCAGGACGAATAGGGCAGGATCTCTGATTACAAAGGAAACCCCATGCCCTACAATACCTGCCATGGCATAACCTCCGTCCCAGCGTGCAGCAGCCTTCTTGAGCACTTTGACCATATCCAATTGCTCCATAATCAGCGGAGAAGCCTCTCGCTTACTGATACCCTCTTGCTTGAGTCGGCGGTAACACTCCTCTACTTCGTTGTTCAAGAAGTGACCAATACGTTCCATAACTGTAATCGTATCGGTCTTAGCAATTGGATGTTGGCCAAGCTCTACCAACTTGTTGAAGAGTTCATTGACATTGGTCAGGTTGAAGTTTCCAGCCAAGATAAGGTTGCGATAGATCCAGTTGTTCTCCCTAAGGAAAGGTGTACATTCTCTATGCTATTTTTCTCAAAAAGTACCATAGCGCACATGGCCCTAAAATACACCTCGCCCAAGTAGGGTATGAGCTTTTTAAGGGCTTGTACATCTGCTTTAGCCTCTGGGTGACTCTTGAGCAGTTCGTTGATATGAGAGTTGATTTGCTTGAAGATATCCTGAATAGGTTGGGAATCATTTGAGCGCACACGTCCTATATAGCGCTCGCCCGGTTGCATATCAAGCTTTAATATTGGCGATTCCTGCCCCATCTTGCCCGCGATTGTGTTGTTTTTTCCCATCAGCAGTACATCTTATGTAACCCATAGAAGGGGGTTCCGTACTTTTGCTGATAATATTCTAAAGGTTTAAGAAGGCGAAGTAGTGCAATTCCGCATTCGTGTTTGATAGCATCACTCATTTTTTTAGACGACTTTTATTTCAAATTGGGTCAATTCTTTCCAAGCAGAAAAAGGCGTCGAAGCACTTCCTCCTTGGTTAGAGAAAGTAGTCTCTCTACTCCCATCTGTTCTACGCAGAAAGAGGCCAAGGTAGTGGCATATACCAAGGCATTTTTTTCATGTTTTCAAAGGAGACTTCTCCTGTTTGTGCCATATAGCCTATAAAAGCCTCCTGCAAAAGTATCTCCTGCTCCCGTAGGGTCATATACCCTGTGTCAGGGGCAAGGCAGGCGTGAAGAATCTTTTTCTTCGTGAAAAGCATAGCGCCATGCTCTCCTCTTTTGATAATGATATAAGAAGCACCTTTTTGTTGTAACTCTCTACAGCCCTAAGCAAAACAGTCTCTCCTGTAAGGGCAAAAGGCTTCCTCATCACTTACGGTAAGCACATCGGTTTTTCGGATAAGTTCTTCAAGCAATTCAGGTGTATGATCTCATCCAATAGTTCATGGTATCAGAAACCACAAGGCTTGGTCTTGAAGAGAGTTGTTCCAATACCTGAAGTTGTACTTTAGGGTGTAGGTTTCTCAGCAGTACAAAGGAGGCATCGGAGAACGCTGGATTTATTTTAGGCGTATAGCCACTAAGTACATTTTCCTGAGTCTCAAGCGTCTCCCTTTTGTTCATATTGGTAAAAATAACGCCCACTCCAAAAAGAAGCTGCGCCCTCCTTGTACTTTTTCTATTTGGGAAATATCTATCTCACGTTCTATAAGGTAGTCCAAAAAAAGATTGTGGATAGTCCTCCCCTCATGACCGATACAACGGCCTGTTCTACATCAAAGATAGCACTTGCCAAAGCACTATAATTGGCGGCTCCTCCCATGGTGCGCTCCACCCTGCTCAAAGGCGTCTCTATAGTATCAAAGGCTAAAGTTCCTACTGTAAGTAGTTTGTTGTTCATCTCTATTGAAAATCTCTTTAATGAAAACGCAAAGGTACTACTAATTTTTGGATTAGCAAATATTTTATAACTTGCGTTTAGGCGCTTTTACCTTCCTCTATCTTATTGACTATCAAGGCTACAGCTCCATCGCCTGTTACATTACAAGCGGTACCAAAGCTATCCATAGCCACATAGAGAGCAATCATCAGTCCTTGTTGCTCCTCATTGAAGCCCAACATAGAACCTAAGATACCCAGTGTAGCTATAATTGCTCCCCTGGTACCCCTGGGGCAGCTACCATAATGATGCCTAGCATCATGATAAAGCCTGAGAAGAGTTCCAAGTCAAAAGGCATACCTTCCAAAAAGCATCAAAGCCATAGCACAAGCGGTGATTTTCATGGTGCTTTCCCTGAAAGATGTATAGTAGCACACAGTGGAATGACAAAAACCTGCAATACGAGGCGATACCCCCATCTTTATGGCTTGTTGTAGGGTAATTGGAATGGTTGCTGCGGAGGATTGGGTACCCAAGGCTGTAGCATAAGCTGGCAACATGGTTATAAGTGATTTGAATGAGATTCTTCTCTGCAATTCCTCCTGCAATTAGGTATTGTATAATCAAAAAGGAGTATGTGCATGACAAAGAGTACCACAATGAGCTTAAAGAACACCTCTATGACGGAAACTACTTTCCTCCAAAAGGTGATTTCAGCAAAAATAGCCATGATATAATAAGGCAATACAGGGATAATGGCCTTGGCAATGAGCCAGCTAACGATCTCACCAAACTCCTCTATCACTCCGGAGAGTACCGATTTTTTTCCTTGAGAGAGAGACCGATCCCCATGATAAAAAGAAAGCACCAAGGCGGTCATCACATCGGCTATAGGGGGCATCTGGATAGAGAAGAAAGGGAGTGAGTACCTGTTCATCTCCCATAGGTTTTTATATGCTGATTTTCAAGTAACGAAGGGAATATCGCCTCCGAAGCAAAAATAGGTAGAAAAGCCTGAAAAATAAGGTGAATGAATAGGCAATTCCCACCGTAATGAGCAGCAAGCGCCCTGCACTCTTGCCTAATTTGCTAATGGAGGGCATCACAAGTCCCATAATAATCAGCGGTATTGCAAAGCCTAGAAAGCTACCAAAAAAAGCCCTTGAAGGTCAGTAGTATTCTATAAATCCACTGAGGAAACCAGCCCTTGAGCGTGAGCCAGCCCTAAAGAATTCCCAAGAGTATTCCACAGAATACCTTGAATAGTAGGTTTGTGTATATTTTTTTCTGAGTTTCATATCTTATATATTTAACGATTATTTCTAAAAAAATCTATATAATAAATAAAGTAAGTACAAAACCTCCCTCCTTGTGGGAGGGAGGTTTTAGTTATTTTACGTATGAGAGACTTAGAAAGCCTTGATACGGTACATCATACCCAAGCTCACACGATTCGTGCTTTTTGTTAGATTGGATACTTCACGACTTCTGCCCACATAGGCTAAGAAGAAGCGCAAGTCTTGTGAAGGAAAAAGGTAAGTACTCTACCCTCCGTAATAACCTAAGCCTGTCATCTTATTACCTGCTAAATCACTTTCCGCAGTTTCGTAGATTCCTTGGGCAAATAGGTTAAGCGAAGGTATAGGTTGGTATTCGCCCTTAAGTACAAAGGTGTTATACTTTGTATTTTTGAGAGGCTGTCCTTTTCCGTTGTTGCTCAGTGGGGTATAGTTAAGTCGGTCTAACTGTTCGTCAGCTCTCATGTAGTCCAAGAAAGCTTGGAACTTAGGTAAAGCCACACGGGTACCGAGCATTACCATAGTATTGTTATAACCGTCCGCTTCACTTTGTAGACCTACTCCCCAGCGAGTTTGTAGTACGCCATCAAAGAGGGAACCATTCCAGTTGAGTATATAGGTAAGCGGTACATTGCTTTGTTTTAACCCTGTACTATTTGCATAGATATTCTCAAAACTATCATTACGCACATCGGTTACTTGTAAGTTGAACTCATGATTGGCATTAGGTGTATAAGTAACCATACCACCAAGCATAAAGTTGTCCATATTATCTATAAAAATCTGAATATTCATAGATATTCATTGGGTTCAAATCAAACTCATAGCCGCCCCATGCCTGACACATCTTACCCACAGTAAGTGCCCACTTGTCATCTATATGGAAACCGGCATAGAGCATGTCGGTAGCCGTAGCTAAGTTGTCCAACTTCACCGCAGCTGTAGGACGATTCAAGCGATGACGGAAACGATAGAAGATACGATCAGTAATATTACCTCTTACTTCCAAACGCAACTGACGAGCTTTGAATTTGGCTGTCATATCTGCTCCTTCTGCTTTTTTTCAGCATCAAGACTGGATTGAAGTTAAAGTACATATTGAATCGCTTATCAATAGGGGTTAATACCCTCTGGTGAGGTTACAGGCATAGACTGTGCTTGCTTGATTTGTTCAAGTTCAGCCTTTTAGTTGATTGATTTGTCCCTGCAGGTCTTCTTGTGCAAATGCCCCATAACAGATAGGAACATAGCTGACATAAATAGTTTTTCATTTCTGTGTATTCTTTGTGTTTTTCTATAAGCATAAAAGGCAAAAAGTACAAAGAAATGTCTCTTTTTACTTTTTGCCTTACCTTTAAGTATTAATACTCATTAAAAATATTGTTGGATCTGTTGCCAATCCTTAGTCTTAGTAAGCGCTAACATCAGTAGCACGTGCCTTTTGAGGATTAAGGGCACCAGAGGTCACAAAGTGATATTTGGCATCATCTACTTCAGCATCCAAAGTAGTGGCTCCTGTAGGGTACACGAGAAGAACGTACAATCTGGATACCACTTTGTTGTGCTTTCACAGCTAGGTCAAATATAGTATGGTAGAAATTACCATTTCCTACCCCAGCATGCACAATACCATCAAACTTCGCATCCATGAAAGCCTTCATAGGAAGTTCAGATACATTGGAGTAGCTATATACAATTCCTACTTTAGGAAGTGCTTTTAGGTTATCCACATTGAAAATAGATTGGGCAGTATGCTTATTGTCAGGAGTACGTCCAAAGAATACTTTTCCATTGTGAATATAAGCTAAAGAGCCATAATTAGCTCCTCTAAAAAGTATCTACAGAGGTAGTATTGGTTTTGATAACGTCTTTGGCATCAAGAACAATATCATTCATACATACCATAACTCCACGACCTTGTGCATTTTTGTCAGCAGCCACAGCTACTGCATTGTACAAGTTCAAAGGACCATCGGCACTCATTCCTGTAGCAGGTCGCATAGCCCCTACTAATACCACAGGTTTGTTACTATGTACGGTAAGGTTTAGAAAGTAAGCGGTTTCCTCCATCGTATCGGTACCATGAGTGATTACCACTCCATCGTACCCTTCCTTATTAAGGAGTTCATTGATACGTTTAGCGAGCTTTAGCCATACATCATCATTCATATCTTGAGAGCCAATTTTTACAATCTGCTCTCCAGAGACATCGGCTAAGTCTCTCACTTGGGGTACAGCTTGTAGGGTTGGTTAATACCTAGCTCTCCCGCTTTGTAATTAGTTTCAGTAGCGGACTTGCTCACTCCTGCAATAGTACCACCTGTTGCAAGAATACGTACTTTCGGTTTCTGTGCGAAAGCTACCACGGACACTATTAATAATAGTGTAAGGGCAATTTTTAATTGTTTTTGCATCTTGTATATTAATTTATTACTTTGCGATAGAAATTTTTACGAGCACAAATATACGATTTTTGCTGCAAAATAACAAGAAAAATATATTCTTTTAATAAATTATATCAGACAATTAGGTAAGCTTCTCCTTTTCTGATTTTATCTGCAAAATATTCTATATCATGCTTTTTCCAATTCTCTAAGAAACTCTTCCTTGAATGGTTTTTACGGCATAGTGCATAGGACAAGGCGTTTCCTCAGAACAAGCTCTAATTCCCAAGAAGCAAACGGAGAACTTATCCACTCCATCTATATGATGAACAATAGTAGCCAAAGGTGCTTTCATTTTCTCTTCTGTAAGATAAAAGCCTCCTCCTGGCCCTTTAGCCGAACAGATAGCGTTTTTCTTAGCCAATATCTGTAAGAGTTTGGCCAAAAAGCGGTAGGAATATATAAGGCCTCGGATATTTCTTTTCACTCCTTTTTGTTTTTCTATGGAGGAATGCAGTGCTAAATAGAGTACCGCATTGATTGCATATTTGCTTGAATTTGATAACATTTCTCAGTGTTTAGATTAATCTTTTTAGTGGGCAAGGTCAAGTCTTACCTCATAGTCCTTTGTGGACTAAGGCAATACTTTATAAGTGTCTCCACCATTGGAACCTTCTATTACCGAAATGAGTGATTCCTTGGAGAGCTTGTGAGCGTCGTAGGGATATGGTAGCCGTCTTGGCATCAAAATCCACAGAGGCTTTGGCTACTCCATCGGTTTTGTTGAGATTTTTCTCTATAGTAGCGGCACAAACCATGAGCACAGGTCATACCTTCTATCTTGAGAGTAACCTCTTGTAATTGTGCATCGTCAGTAGCTGCTTTTTGTTCTTGTTGAGCAGCTTCTTGGGGAGTTCTTTGCTGTGTTATTAGCACAGCCTATAAGTGCTAATAATAGAACTGATAAGGTTAGATATTTCATGATTCTAATTAATAATTATAAGATAATACACAAAAAGCCCTTCAGTAGAAGAGCATTTTTTTGCATATTATGGTTTCATATTTATTATTTTAGAAGAACAATCTTCTTCTTACTGTTTGTTGTTCTTCGGCAGTAGGTACATAGCTGTCTTCCACTGCTTTTGAAGAACTTGTTATGCAACATCTTGGTGATTGCAATATTTTTGCTTAGTTTCATCCAAAATTAGGTGTACCAAGAACTGACGATTACTTGATGAGAAGAGTACGTGCAATTGTTCTTTAAGAGCGATTTCAATACGATCTATATTCTTATCGTTAAGCCCTTCCACATATCCCAATGCTTTAGTAGCCTGACGTAAGATTTCTACTTGGAAAGCACTTGATAAACGGTTATCCACGTTAGAAGCTGCTTCATAAGCAATAGTATTACCATCATTTGTACTTACCACAGTGATTGAAATAAATCCTGGCACCTCTTGGCGCATAGCCTTTACATAGGTTTCAAATAGATTTGTATCCATAAAATTACTATTTATTTACTTGTTCAAATTTTTGCACAAAGGTATAAACTTTTTTTCTTATTTAAAAATATTTTTATGACTTTTTGCTTTTCTCAACATGGTTTTCAACATATTTTTCAACCATACAAATGTTAAGAAGAAGAAAGTTTAAATTGTTATTATTTATTAATATATAATTCTAAATCAGCTATTTTATCCGATAAATTACAATAATAAATCAATAAAAAGTTAATCACTTTTTAAATGCTTTTTATTGAAAAATAATCAACAATCCCACCGCTACGGATATAGCTGTATCGGCAATGTTGAAAAATTGGGTCAAAAAGTGAATCTTTGTCCTCCATAAAAAGGGAATCCAGTCGGGAAGTTGCGTATCTATGAGCGGAAAATAGAGCATATCCACTACCTTACCATGGAAAAAGTGTGCCATAAGGTTCCTTACTCATAAAGGTCGCTACATTATTTACACTATGGTCAAAAATCACTCCATAGAATACTGAATCAATGATATTGCCCAAAGCACCTGCAAAGATAAGTGCTATAGAGATAATCAGCACTTTAGGGGCTTTCTTTTTCACTGATTGTTATAACCAGTAGCCAATCCCTATGATGGCTACAATCCTGAAAAATACTCAATATAAGTTTGCCATATTCTCGGGAATTCCTACTCCCCCAAGCAGCTCCTGGATTTTCAATAAAAATGTATATGAAACCAATCAAATACATGAATAGACTGGTCTATCATGAAATGGGTTTTGATATATATTTTACTGGCTTGGTCTAACAATAACACCAATAATATAATAAGGCCTGCGTGGGATAACTTCACAACACGGGTGTAAAAAGTGGGGCAAAGATACAACTTTTTAATGTTTTAAAATCTCAGATTTATCATATTTTTGATTTTCATCCAGTGGGTAGAAATTGGGTAGTTCTCGCAAGAATATATAGGCTTTCCTTTTCATAGTCTATCTGGTAGAAAATATGTTGTAATCCATTGGTTACCATGAGGTTCTCAGCCTTTTAGGGTAAGGTTATAGCGAGCTATTTGGTCAAAAAACCTCTTGGGTAATCCTCACCTGTGGTGCCTTGCACTCCACCACCAAGAAAAATACTTCCATCGGGGCGGTAGATAACAATGTCGTAGCGCTTGGTTAAGTGATTGATTTGTATGCGTTTTTCCACATCTCATGAGCGACTGGGGTAGCCCCTATCCTGTAAGAGAAAGCGTACCGCATGTTGCCGTACCCATTCTTCAGGAGTAAGCACCACAAATCGAATTATATCAAAAATATATCGTTTATTTTCATTACTTTTTGAACCGAAATTCGTACGTAGGAAAATTCAATGTTTGCATGGGTGCAAATATACAAAAAGAAAATTAGAAACGCATAGCATGAACGAAGTAGAAAAAAATTTTTAGCTGAGTTAAAAACAAAAATTATAGTCCCATCTACTATCTATGTGGGGAAGAGCCTTATTTTATTGACGTAATCAGTAACTATATAGAACAAAATGTACCCGTGATGATGAAAAAGGCTTTTCAACCAGCAAGTGGTTTATGGCAAAGATATCACCATAGACGCCCTTATTCACTATGCACGCGAGTATCCCATGATGGCCGAACGCCGAGTGATCATCGTCAAAGAAGCCCAAGAGCTTTAGCCGCACCATAGGTCAGCTACTTCCCTACGTGGAAAAACCGTCTCCAACTACTATTTTGGTACTTTGTTACAAATATGGCAAGATAGACGGAAAAACCAAACTAGCCAAGGAACTCAAGAAATACACCACTCTTGAGAGTAAAAACTCTATGAGAGTGACACTGTTAAGTGGGTAAATAGTTTTTGAAAGAAAACGGATATAGCATCAACCAAGTGGCTTGTCAGCTATTGGTAAGTTTCTTGGGTACCGATCTGAGTCGTATAGCCAACGAACTGAACAAACTCAAGATTATCCTCAAGCCAGGTACTGAAATCACCCCTACCCATATAGAGGAAAATATAGGTATCAGCAAGGATTTCAACGTGTTTGAATTGCAAAATGCCATTGGCAGGAAAGACCTTCCTAAGGCTATGCAGATCATCAAGTACTTCAATGAAAACCAGAAGGATAACCCCATGCCCATGATTACAGAGAACCTGTACCGCTATTTTAAGAGCCTTTTTATCTTCTCTAGCCTTTACAGGCCGTACTGATGTTGAACTGGCTAGAGAAATGGGAGTAAACCCTTATTTCTTAAAAGATTACTGACAAGCTGCCTCCCTCTACCCATTGAAGAAAAATCAGCTTTTTGTATGGAAGTTATCAAACAAGCTGACCTCAAGAGCAAAGGGGTTGAAAGTGGGTCTATCTCTTACTATGATATACTGAAAGAAACAATTATTTCAGTGATTAGTGGTTAGTGAACAGTGATTAGTGAACAGTGTCATGTCCTAAAAATAGATTGACAAGTATAAATCTTAAAAACAAGTATAAAAGACATGACAAAGAATCAGGAAAGCTATTAGTTCGGTACAGTGATTGCTTTAAGCTAAGTATCGTTGAAGAGATCGAGAAAAATGGATTGAGTATAGAAGATTGTCGTCGTAAATATGATATAAAAAGGCGGCTCTACAATCCAGAATTGGCTCGAAAAATATGGAAAGAATCACCTATTAAACAAAGTTGTACGCGTGGAAACAAAAAGATGAAGTAAGAGAAATTGAGCTACTTAGAAAAGAATTAGCAGCTTTAAAGAAAGCTTATGCAGAATTAGCATTAGAGAATAAAGTCAATCAAACAGTTATTGAAGTGAGTGATGAGATGTTTGGTACAGATTTAGTCCGAACAAGAGTTATTGAAATACTTTCTCCAAAACGGAAAAAAGTAACTGTTCTTTTGTAAGCTTTTTGGTATTAGTAGACAAGCTCTATTATGAAAGTGTTAGAAAAAGAGGGAAAGGAAGCTATAACAGAAAAATAGTTGTAGATTTAGTTCGTCAAGTACGTATAAAAACAACCTAGAGTAGGATCTAAGAAACTTTTATTGTATGCTAAAAGGAAGATCTAAAAATATCGGAAAAATAGGTAGAGATGCTTTTATAGGCATATTGAGAAACAATAGTTTACTTGTAGAAAGAAAGAAGAGTTTTTACTAGAACAACTGATTCAAATCACCCTTATTACAAGTGGAGAAATCTTATTCAAGGGTCTAGAGATTACACATAAGAATCAAGTTTGGGTAAGTGATATTACTTACATTCGTACACTTAAAGGATTTAGGTACTTATTTTTGGTAACAGACTTATTTTCAAGGGAGAATAATGGGATATTCTCTAAGTAATAGCCTTTCTATAGAAGGAGGTATAAAAGCTCTGAAAAAGGCCTTAAAGCATAGGGATAGAACTATCTCTTTGATACATCATTCTGATAGAGGTATTCAGTATTGTTGTAAAGAATATGTCCAACTATTGCAGAAAGAAAAGATAGATATCAGTATGACAGAGAAGGATCATTGTTATGAAAATGCTTGTGCAGAGCGTGAAAATGGGATATTGAAAGCTGAATTTCTCTTAGATAGACATTTAATGACGAACAATTAGCTGAAAGAGCTGTTCGTTCGGCTATAGAGACTTATAAACCAAGAGCGCCTACACTGGTCATTAGAGTTGAAGACACCAGATAGTATTTTTCTTTAATCAAGTAGCATAAACATAGATATTATAGGGCTATTAAAGATAAAAAGCTATGCTTATATATGATTACAGAACTAAAGTTATTCCTGAAGTTACATAAAGTGTGACTTGATAAAAATGATGTTAAACAAATAACTAAAAAGTGTCAACTAATTTTAGGACATGACACAGTGATTAGTGAACAGTGGTTAGTGAACAGTGGTTAGTGAACAGTGATTAGTGGTTAGTGAACAGTGATTAGTGGTTAGTGAACAGTGGTTAGTGAACAGTGGTTAGTGAACAGTGGTTAGTGGTTAGTGGTTGTTTCTAGAGACTAACAACTTACTACTGACAACTTACTATTGACCTCTAACTCGGTTAAATGCTTGTACTACTTCGCTATGAGAGACGGTTTTTATCCTTGGAAATAGTCCATCAGTTGTTGTTTTTCCTCTGGGGTAGCCCCCTAATTGGTTTAGTATATTGACTAAGTGCATTTTCATATGCCCCTTTTTGGATACCATGGGTTACCAAGGAACTCACTGCGGCAAAAGTTCTGTGCCAGTCCCACACAAGCAATAATCCTCATCAGAGCTTCTGCAGAAGGGTTTTCAAGTATTTTTAGGGCTGTTCTTACCATAGGGTGTAGTTTGCAAGTCCCCCTACAGTACCTATAGCCAAAGGTATCTCTATACTATAATGGAAGATACCATCTGTAAGGGAGGCTTGGGTAAGACTCTTATACCCACCCTCCTTGGCGGCATAGGCATGAGCGGCTGCCTCCACGGCTCGAAAGTCATTTCCTGTGGCAATAACCACGGCATCTATAACATTCCATAACCCCTTTGTTATGAGTTACCGCACGATATACATCGGCATTGGCTACTGCGATGGCACGGACAAAGTCAATGGCAAACCTCCCCCTGTAATGTCATTATAGGACATTTGGCTAGTAGGGTGCAGAGACCTCAGCCCTTACTAAGCACTGAGGAGTATAATTGGAGAGAATACTCATGAGTACTTCGAGATTTCCATGGTGATATGTGTAGAGCTTCATGCTCAATGGTTTGAGTCATCTGCTCCAAACATGAATTGATAAAGTTAGCCCCATGGCATCTCCTGTAAGGAAAGTAACAAATACCTGATAATAATGCTCCAAGGAATCTGTCATATCCTTGAGCATAATGGAAGAGATCCCTCCTCCCTTTTGCGCATGTTTTTCAGTAAGCGCACTTGTGTCTTCGTATAGAAGCGCATCTATTTGGTTAAAGAATTGGAAGAGTTCCTGTTTGTTTCCGTCAAAAGAACAGATGAATATGGCCTACCTTTTTCCATGCTACGTACCTGACAGTGGAAACCTCCATGTTCAGACCAGAATTTGGCCGCTTTGCTTACGGCAGCCACCACTGAACTTTCCTCTACCACCATAGGCACTGTATAATTGCGACCATCAATTAAGAAATTAGGGCGCTACGGCAAAGGGTAGGACATAGTTACCTATAGCATTTTCTATAAAATCATCATGTAACTTTTGCAAGTTACTATCGGCCAAATCATAAGTTGCAAAAACCTGCTCAGCAGAAGGCTCCTTGTCAAGATAGGTTTGGCATATCCATTGACGTTTTTCCTCCTTAGTGAGTTTTAGAAAAACCTTTAACCATGTTAGTATTCATATATCTAAACTGTAAATCTTATTCTGTATAAAAGCGTATCATTCTCTCAATAGCACGGGTACATACAGGGCAGAAATCATTACTATCAATAGAATTCATCTCTGCAATCCTGCATAGGACTATACATACCCTTAGATAAGTAGCCGCCCCCTCGAAGGCTCCCACTTTCTGTTGGTACTTGGCTATACGTGGTGTAGGAATAGGGGTGCGTTTCTCCACCATATCCTTCCACTTACTCCCAAAATCCACCAAAGAGGTAATATTGGTCTCCCAAGGCTCTATTTTAAGGTTGTAGCGGCTTTCTATTCCCTCTTCGTAACTGTACTCATCAGCAAGGCCTACAAAACCATGGCCAAACTCATGTACAAATGTTTTTCAGCTAAAGAATTATCCGACACATTGAGATTCAACAGATTATAAAAAGCACCTCCCCCATACTCTTTTGGTATTGACCACCACAAAGAGTTGATCATAAGGCACAGCCGCTGCTACATCAGCCACCTTAAAGAATGAGGGACAAGTGAGGTATCTGTCCATGCCAAAGGAATAAAAATGGCTATCAAACAACGTATTTTTTTATAGGCCAACACCCCAGCCAAGTCGGTGCCACTCTCTTGAGAAGGCGCCAACACTGCGCAAATATTGAAGTCCGCTTTTGTGTTTTGCTATAAGGAGCAATAGAGAACAAATAATCAAATAAGCGCTGGGTATCGGCGACAAACTTGTCCATTTCCTCTTGTGTATATCCTTCAGGAAGTACTACTATATCCACTTTCCGTTCAGGGTGCTCCATTGCTGAGCAGCTGTTTGATAGGGAACTTCAGGGGGTATCTTTGACAATCCTATAATCGGTAGGGGTCTATGGAAGTAGAGAAAAGAGTTGCGAAATTTCCATCAGTCTTCCTATGGTCGAAATTCACCTTAACCTGTGCTTTAGGATAAGGTACTTGAAGAGGAACCTCAAAAACTCCGTTTTAGCCTCATCGGTTTTCTAAGCTTTGCCATTCTTCCAAGAGTGTAATAAACCCTTGGAATACAACACCTTACCAGATGCTGGCTCTAATACTTGTATGCGGTATCTCTCTTGATTGGGGTGTATCAAGTTCGTATGAGAACCTCCAAAAGCGGTTCCTGCTTGAGTCCTTTGAGAGCTACCTGAGTGGTATGCTTAGTCCCAAAAAGAAAAATCCAATCGGAGTGCCTCCTAGTGAAATAAGCATCATAGGACTGAGCCACCGTTATTTGTAGGGTATAAAAACGAAATAAAAATAATATATTTCTCATATACAACTCATTTTGTTAAGACGTAATATTTATTTGTTAAGATGCAAAAAAATAGCATCTCTATTCTATATTGTATTGTTTTATTTTTCCGATAAAGGGTCTGCTCGAGATCCCCAGTTCCTTAGCCGCTTCTTTTCTCTTACCCCCTATGCCGTTCCAAGGATTTCTGTATCAGCTCCACCTCTTTGTCCTGCAAAGAAATGGGTTCTTCCTCCTGTATTTCCTCAGCAAAATCATAGTTACTATGCTTCACATGTAAAGGCGCTTTGTCATGAGAGAGGAGCATCATAGCAGGTTCATTCATATCAGTAGGATAGGTCACCCTCAGAGCCATAGATTCATGGATAAGCGTCTGGTTCTCCTCCTGTACTTTGGGGGTATTCTCTCTTGTATAAGCTTAATGTAAGCTGTTTGAGATCATTGAGATCATTACGCATATCAAAAAGTACCTTTTGTAAAGGATTTCTTTCGGAAGCAAAATCACTCTCGGCTTTGCTCTGAGAGACCGTAACAGGCAAGTGACTTACCTTATCCTCAGGAAGATAAGAAAGCAGTGTTTCAGCAGAGATTTCTCTTTTCTGTTCTACTACAGATATTTTTGCTCGGCTATGTTTCTCAACTGTCTTATATTACCAGGCCAACGATAGCGTAAGAGTTCCTTGACCGCCTCTGGAGAAAGTTGGATAGTAGGGCATACGATATTTTTGAGCAAAATCTGAGGCAAATTTTCTAAATAGCAGATGGATATCCTCTTTACGTTCTCTAAGAGGCGGAGGAAGATCTCACTGTATTGAGCCTATAGTATAAGTCCTCACGGAAACGCCCCTTCTTGAGAGCCTCCTGCATCTTTACATTGGTAGCAGCCACAATACGCACATCGGTTTTGCAGGAGGAGTGAGTCCCCTACGCGGATAAACTCCCCATTTTCCAAGACCCTCAAGAGTCGTACCTGTGCTGAAAGAGGTACTTCGCCCACCTCATCAAGGAAAAATCAGTGCCCCCATTGGCCTCCTCAAAGTAGCCTTTCTTATCCTCCTTGCCTGAGTGTGTAAAGCTACCCGCCTTTAAAAACCAAATAGTTCTGAATCAATCGTACCTTCGGGGATTGCCCCACAGTTGATAGCTATATATTTTGCATGCTTACGAGCTGAAAGCGTGTGAATAATCCGAGCAAAAGCCTCTTTACCCACGCCACTTTCTGTGATGAGCACAGAGACATCGGTAGGGGCGATACGAACGGCTTTTCTATGGCTAGATTCAGCTTTGGAATCGTTGCCAATAATACCAAAAACGTTGTTTTACAGATTGAATATCCATGTTATGGAGTACCTTTAGTTTAAGATATGAAAAAAACTCTGCAAAATGTACAAAATTAATTTACAATATACAATTTAAGTAAGATATTTATGCGATTTAAGCGATATTTTTAGTACCTTTGCACTCATCAAAGCATACAACCATGATACAATCCATGACAGGCTTTTGGCAAGAGCCTATTGCAACTTGCTGATAAGAAAATCATTATAGAGATAAAGTCCTCAATAGCAAGGCCATAGACCTCAACACCCGTATTGCACAAGCCTATAAGGAGAAAGAATTAACTCTTAGGAAAACTGATTTCCGACACCCCTAGAGCGCGGAAAGATTGATTTTACCCTTACAGTAGAAAACACCTCAGCCTCAAGTACTTCCACGCTCAATGCCCCGTTGTTCGCGGCTATATAGAGCAGATGCGAGCCATTTCCCGCCTAATGGGCCTGATGTAGAATTTCTCAAGATGGCTGCACGCATGCCCGATGCGCTGACTACGCCCTGTGGAAGAAATAGATGAGCGGGAGTTTGCCCAAATAGAGGAGCAGTTAGTCTTAGCCCCTCAAGCAATTACAAGCGTTTCGCAGTAGTGAGGGCGCTATTTTTACAGAAAGATTTTTGAGCTACGTATCAGGAAACATACAACAACTCCTGACCCAAGTAGAAGCGCTTGACACAGAGCGACTTGCTGCCATTCGTAGTCGTATGGAGCGCGCTGTGGAAGAAATTAGAGACCGAGTAGATGAGAATCGTTTCGAGCAAGAGCTTATCTTTATCTTGAGAAATTGGACATCACCGAGGAGAAAGTACGGCTTGCCAATCACCTAAATTACTTTCTTACCACACTGGAAGAACCCCAGTCCAATCGGGCGCAAATTGGGCTTTATCGCTCAGGAGATAGGGCGCGAAATCAACACCCTAGGTTCCAAAGCCAACCACGCTCAAATGCAACAAATCGTCGTGCTGATGAAAAATGAATTGGAGAAGATAAAGGAGCAAGTACTCAACATCTTATAAAAGTAAAGATAGTAGAAAAGTAAAAAGATAATAGCAGTAATTTCCCTATTATCTTTTTACTTTTTACTTATTCCTTGAATTAAAAGATGTCTCCTTCTTTGAGTTTTTCGGTGTTTTCGGCCAGTTGGAGTTCGTCAATCAGGCGCTGGATATCTCCGTTCATAATATTGCCCAAATCGTAGAGGGTCAGCCTGATACGGTGGTCTGTTACACGTCCTTGTGGATAGTTATAAGTACGTATCTTGGCACTTCTGTCACCACTGGAGACCATACTTTTTACGGCGTGCAGAATCGGCCTCCATTTTCTTAGCCAATTCCATTTCGTAAAGACGAGAACGGAGCACCTTTAAAGCCTTATCCAAATTCTTATGTTGGGATTTCTCATCTTGGCAACGCACCTCTATGCCTGTGGGAATGTGCTGCAGCTGAACAGCCGAGTAGTTGTATTAACTCGACTGACCACCAGGCCCTGTGGAAGTAGTACGAATGATCTTGACATCCTCCATATTGAGTTCCACATCAAACTCTTCCGCTTCGGGGAGTACCATTACGGTTGCGGCGGAAGTATGTACTCGCCCCTGTGTTTCTGTTTGTGGCACGCGCTGTACACGATGCACGCCCGCTTCAAACTTAAGAGTTCCATATACATCTTCCATTGATTTCCAAGATGATTTCCTTGAACCCGCCAGAGGTACCCTCGTTCATATCCATCACAGAGACACTCCAGCCCTTGTCCTGGCAATACTTATTGTACATACGATAGAGGTCGCCTGCAAAGATAGACGCCTCGTCCCCACCTGTACCTGCACGGATTTCCATCACTGCATTTTTGCTGTCTTCGGGATCCTTAGGAATGAGTAAGAACTTGATTTCTTCCTCCAGCTGAGGGAGTCTTTCCTTAGCTTCTTCCCAACTGAAGGCGAGTTTATTTCGGTTATTTCCTCATCGCTTCCGTCCTTGATAACTCCTCGGCCTCAGCGATATTGGCTGTTACAATTATATATTCTTGGCGCTTGTCCATGAGCTGTTTCAGCTCCTTGTATTCCTTAGTAAGTTGTACATAGCGCTTTTGGTCGGCTATGATATTGGGTTGTATAATAAGGTCAGAAACCTCATCAAATCGTTGCTTTACAATATCTAATCTCGCTAACATATCATTTCTTTTTGCGGGTGCAAAAATACAAAAAGTTTTTAGTTTTCAGTAGTTAGTTTTTAGTTCTGATCATTTTTGTACAACTAAAAACGCTCCTTTTCAATCTTGTGCTTAATTTATTAAGAAACCTATCTAAAAAGCTGACATTCAGAGGCAGAGCTTAAATTTTCTGCTGTTAGAGCTAAACTAAGCGCCTCTAAATCAAATATTTTTAGGTTCTTTCTTTGGTAAGGTAGAGATTTATTTCCAAAAGAGATTTGATAATACTTCAAGATTTTTGTAACTTTGCTTCAAGTTGTTCATTACATTTAATTATTTGAAGTTCAATCAAATGAATAATTTTTATTGAGGCGTCAAAATATTTTCATATATTTATACCTGAAAATTAATGTATTATAGAATTATTTAAGGGACAAAGTCTCTTAGAGTTTACTGAACTTAAAACAGACTTAGATTGCGAAGAATATCTAGCTTCTTTTAAAGTGGGAAAAAGGGTATTGATGCCGTTGGCTGTTTAACAACAGTTAGTGGTAAGGACAATACACTTATAGAAAAACATATTCAACTCTATAAAAATATTGGAATAATGTAAAAATAATTCTTGAAGAAAGAGAAGTGGAAGAATCTAATTGGAATAACAAAAATATAGGAGAAACAAAATGGACTGGAAAATTATAATACTTTTTAATAGTAACTTTTTAATAGCTATAGTCAAAAGATGGAAGATTATACAATTTTTAAAGACGGCGAAGTTTATATTAACTTCCGTAAATATACGCAAGAAATAATGCCTCAGATAGTTGCTGAATTAGAAAAAAATACAATTATAAAAAAACCTTCTGAAGAGCACTATAAGAAAGTAATACACTCTTTTATCAATAAAGATCTACTACCGCAAAATATAGTGGTGCTGAATGATGATCTCTGTCCATACATTGCTATTCAAGATAAGGGAATTATATATACAGACGGAGATGACGCAGAAATAGATGGGCTTATGTTATTTCATCTTAATCAGTATCTCTTCTACAAAGACCCTAAAGTCCTTAGAATGGCTAAAAAGATAATCATGCAGATATGTTATCAAATTTTTGTAGTTGCTTTCGGTATTTATAGAGATAAAACACTACTAAAATGGTATCTTGATGAAAAATATTAATGATGAAACTGGTATACAGGTGTTATTTTTATTATGAGAAGAATACGCGCCAATTTATAAGAAAAGAGATGGTGTTAGCGGTCGATAAAATGTTACGAGGGACTCTAACGAACATGATTTTGCTATTAATGCAGCGAAATACTATGTTCAAAGATATTCTCACGACTTTGATAACCCCAAGGAAATAATTGATTTCCCTATTTAATTCTTCAAGAGGTTATTATATAGAAGACCCTGATGGATACTCTAATATAAGGGCGGATAAGAGTACTTCTTCTAAAAATTTTTAGGTAAAAGTAAAATCAGGCGAAAAATAGATGTATTAGATGATACAAAGCAATTGGTATTTGATAAAAACTAAAGAAGGATTAAAAAGGATATGTACACAAAAAGCAGAATAAAAATCAAATAATTGAGGTGTCAAAAATGATTATAGACACGGCACAAGGAGAGTATATCATAATGGGAAAGAACTATTTCTTTATAGAAAAGAAGGAAGAATTTTAGGATCTGAAATTAAGAAACATTTAAAATGAGAACAATATATATATTTATTTATTTATTTATCAGTTGCTCTGATAAAACTCACTTAGCAGATAGATGCATAAAAAAATCAGATTTTTCAGAAAATTATGATAGTATTTCTGTGGATATAAGATATATTGGTTATGCTTGTTCAGAATGTCCTCAGTATAATATAGAAAAAAGTTTATTATTCTGAAAAATAAAGAAGAGTACTTTTATTTTAACAAAGAAATATATATTAATATTTTTAGATAAAGAATTACAAAAATCAAATAGATACAATAAAATATCCAAACTACACTGGAAATATAGAGTAAATGGACTTTTTAGCTAGAAATGGTTTTTGGAATGGAAAGTTAGATATTTATACAGGAAAAATACTTAAATTAAATTTAGAAAAAGTAAATAACATCTATTTCCAAAAATATTTTATTGAGGCGTCAAAATAAACTCATATATTTGCACTCTGAAAATTAATGTATTATGGAATTATTTAAGGACAAAGCCTCTTAGAGTTTACTGAACGCTTTAAAACAGACTTAGATTGCGAAGAATACTTAGCTTCCATAAAAGTGGAAGATGGATATTGCTGTCGCAAATTACGAGGTATATATTCTTGGGTATCAGAATTTAACATAGACCGCTATTTAGCGGAATACAGTTTTTAGAATTAATCGCTCACAAAAAATAAAGATACTATCTTTAACAAATTAATGAAAAAGAATTGTAGAACGTTCTCCCGTTTCCTCAAAAGTCAATTAGTATGTAGCTAAATAGACACCTCAATTAAAAATAATTGAATATGAAATTGTTAAACATTATAATAGTCTTTTTTTAGCATTTTTGTAATGCTCAAAAACAAAAACTGATTAGTAAGACGTACTTAAAAATTACAAAAACGATAGTAAATCTTTTTGAACAATTCGTTTTTTTATGGTTTTTGTAATTGTAATGATACTTATTTATACACAGAAACATTTGAAGATAACTACACAACCACATTTAATCATCTAGAACCATTACCCCTGATTTTTCGAAAAAGAAGAAATAAAGAAGGTGTTAGAGACTTATCACAACAAATACAAAAAGAGATTTGAAGGTGTTCAGAATAGTTATTATAATGGTTATTTGATAGTGTCTAAATGTTATAAATTATATAATGTGTCAAATAAAAAAATTTAAAGAAAGCCTATTACAACCTACTATCTAATGATAGATTACAAAAAGAATGGATAGAGGATTATATGAGAGATTATTTAGATTATTATTTTTATTAAAGTTCAAACTGAATAATAGACTGGAAATGTTCAAGCAACATTGTTATCAAGCGAGCAATGGGGAGATGTATTAAAAAAATATGAAAGGAATTATCCTAAAGTCAATTAGTATGTAGCTAAATAGAAACCTCAATTTTAAAAATATTCAGATGGTAAAGATTTATTATTTTATTTCAGCGTGTTTATTGTTGTTTTCTTGCAATAATAATAATACCCAAGTATCATCTTCTGATGATATTAGAGATACTATTTCCTCTATCAAAAGAGATACCATAGTAGAAAAAGATACAATTGCACCAATTCAAGTGCCTAAAGAAGAAACTGATGAAGCTACAAAAGATGATTTTTAGAATTTTATGACAAGTATATCAGGCTGCAAGATAAAATGCTTTTGTCATGATTGTCAAGAAGAATTGATAAGAAATTAAGAAAAGATATTTATCAAGTAAATTAATAAAAAAATAGAGTTCACTGAAGATAGAGATATAGATTATATTGTAAATGCCCAAGATGTTTTTCATAGAATGGTTGGACTCTATTAAGGTAAAGAAGATAAATTCAAAAAGATATAATGTGTATCTTTTTTTAACTTTTATGATAACAGATATGATAGCATACAATTAAAAGTAGCTAAAAAGAAAGACAGGTACATCATTGATGACATTATATTTTAAAAATATTCAGATGGTAAAGATTTATTATTTTATTTCAGCGTGTTTATTGTTGTTTTCTTGCAACAATAGCAACACCCAAGTGTCATCTTCTAATGATACTACAGATACTATTTCCTCTATCAAAAGAGATACCATAGTAGATAAGGATACAATTACACCAATCCAAGCTCCTAAAGAAGAAACTGATGAAGCTACAAAAATGATTTTAGAATTTTTATGATAAGTACATCAGACAGCAAGATAAAATGCCTTGTCTTGATAATAGGGAGTTTTGCGAAGAAGAATTAAGGAAATAGAAAGGGAGTTTCTATCAAGTAAATTAATACGGAAAGTAAATTCAGATGAATTAAGTGCAGATCCTATTGTAAAAGCCCAAGATATCTTCATAGAATGGTTGGACTCTATTAAGGTAAAGAAGATAAATTCAAAAAGATATAATGTGTATCTTTTTGACTTTTTATTTTAATAGATATGATAGCGTACAATTAAAAAGTAGCTAAGAAGAAGGATAAGTATATTATTGATGATATTATATTTTAAAATATTCAGATGGTAAAAGATTTATTATTTTATTTCAGCGTGTTTATTGTTGTTTTCTTGCAACAATAGCAACACCCAAGTGTCATCTTCTAATGATACTACAGATACTATTTCCTCTATCAAAAGAGATACCATAGTAGAAAAAGATACAATTGCACCAATTCAAGTGCCTGAAGAAGAAACTGATGAAGCTACAAAAATGATTTTTAGAATTTTATGATAAGTACATCAGGCAACAAGATAAAAATACCGTGCTCTGATTTATATGAAGAAGAGAAAAAATGTGAAGATGAATTGATAAGAATTAAGAAAAATATTTATCAAATAAATTAATATAGGATTTCACTGAAGATAGAGATATGGATTTTATTGTAGATGCCCAAGATATTTTCATAGAATGGTTGGACTCTATTAAGGTAAAGAAGATAAATTCAAAAAGATATAATGTGTATCTTTTTAACTTTTTATGATAACAGATATGATAGCATACAATTAAAAAGTTACTAAAAAGAAAGACAGGTACATCATTGATGACATTATATTTTAAAAATATTCAGATGGTAAAGATTTATTATTTTATTTCAGTGTATTTATTGTTGTTTGCTTGTAACAATAACAACACCCAAGAAAAACAACTATATTGAAAAATGATATAGATACCATTGAGGAAGCAGATTATGTACAAGAAATAACCGATGAGAGGATTACAAGGGAAATAAAGGATAAGAATTATGTTATCTTTGTGGAACCAACCTTATTTTACCTTGATAGCCTAAAGAATGTGTCAAAAAGATGATGATTTCTATACAACGGCAGACGATGCTACTTTTTTATATGACAATGGCAAGCGATCTTGCATTAGAAAAAGAATAGATACAATAAACATAAAAATAGGCGAAATCTTAAAAAATAGGGGGAAAAATAATTCAGGTATCCAAAGACAATCCTTGGACATTGATTTTATACAAACAGGGCGGAAAGACAAAAGAGTTATATCCTATAGAAATACAAATAGATGATAAAATTATTGACATTTTTTTCAATGAATAAGTCCGTATATCCTAACACAAATAAAACTTATAGTCAAGTCCCAAAACCGCCTTTACGATGGAATTGCCCTCTTTCGCCACGCGCTGGTTAATACCACCCCTGACATCACCAAAACCATCCTTGTAGATGGCAAAGAGGTAAAAATGCGCGATATGGAAGCTACCCAGCTCGCCAATACCAAAATAGACGAAATACGCACTGAGTTCAGCCGCTGGCTTTTAGAGCAGTCCCTGAGTTTAAAGAGCGACTTGCCAAGCGGTATAACGATACTCTTTAACTACTTTGTCCGTCCACAGTACAACGGCGCACATCAGGACTTCCCTGGACTTCATCGCGAGTCGCTCGGCATTAAAGACCTCCACCCAAGTCAGAAAAGATGCTATTTGGATGATAAAGCTAAATGGTGGGGCTATCTCACGACCACGAGGTAGGGCAGGCAAAAACTCTTATTATGTGCTTCGCTAAAAATCCTCTACCCAGGCAAAGAAGACTTTTTACCCCCGAAAAGCGCAAAGGCATCTTTGCCAGCATCAAAAACAACGATTGGGATTGTATCATCCTCACCCACGACCAATTCTGCAAGATCCCTCAATCGCCCAGAGGTGCAACGCAGCATCTTGCAAGAGGAATTGGACGATGTAGAAGAGAGTCTTCGAGTGATAGAAGAGCAGGGTGGCAAAGTATCCCAGAGTATGCGCAAAGGAATGCTCAAGCGCAAAGAGAACTTAGAAGCTCTCCTTAAAACCCTTAAAATCAATACAATATAAAAACTTCCCTACTATTTTTCTTTATATACCATAGAGATAAGCGTTTTTAAAGCCTATAAAGTATTCAAAATAATGTGAGCTCGGTATAACAGAAATCGCCTACAGAATTTCCCTCGTTGGTATGTTTATTACAGTTTTTGCCTACTACTCAGTAGAGTCTTAGATTCTTTATAGGAGCTATAAGCTCTTCCTATGATAGGCACGAGCTGCAAGCTCGCGCCAGCGAAGGGGGCCAATTTTTAATTTGCTCTTTTTCAAGGGCGAATTGCTCACATACTCCGCTCTCGCGGACTTTGCCCCTACACCTGCAGATGCTAATTTTTCGCAAACCTCTTCTGTTTGACTATAAAGAAACTATCACAACCGTCAATCGCTTTACTTAATACTTTCAGTTTGTCATAGCCCTTTATCCTAATAACATTATTCTCTGCTTTCCAAATTTGTAATAAATTCCTTAAATGAGGATGCTACTATAATAGCTTTGTCGGGATCATATCCAAAATCCTCATAATCTACATACTTTACCTCCCCACTTTGAATATCTATCCAAAAATCATTATCCCCATCATTAAAAAGCAAAAGGAAAATGAAAAATCAATAAACTCATCAAAATCTTCTGAATATCCTCTCTTCTTGCAAGTGCCCTTGCTATACTCATACTGGATTCGCTTCCTATCTTGGGTATGTTATAGAATCCACTAGCCTCTATTGTTTTCTTGACTCCTCGTTCATTATAGTATAAATAAGAAGCTTTGTTAAAAATACCCTCCATTGCTTAACAAGTAAAAATCTATAAAAATCCTTTTTACCAAGGAATGAATATGATTTCTTCTTCTATATCTTCCAATAGAATGGGATAAGCGCTTCTTTCCATAGAAATTCCTTTACTTTGTAATAATTCTACCAATTCATAATTTTTAGGATTTAGCCCTTTAGGAACGAGCTATAAGCTCTTATTATAGTAGGCACGAGCTGCAAGCTCGCTGCCAGCAGAGGGAATACGAATCAGTAATTTACAAAGCTTGAGTAATGTATTATTTTAAAGTTTTGTATCTAACATCAGGATTATATTTTTAATAATTTCTATCAAGATAGGATATAAATTTTCATATATAGTAATCGAAATAGATTTCAGAGACCTGATGTGTACAATTATATTTCCTCCTCTACTATAATAAAAAAATCTACTTCTTTTTATATCTGAGGGATCAAATTCTTTAATAGTAGTACCTTGAAAATATAGTCTATCTTTACAAAGTATAAAGGGGAGAAAATATTTAGAGAAAGCACACATTTATTTATTCTGAGTAATAACAGAAACTCATCATCACTCATTTGTTCTAAAAATACTTGTTGTATACCACGCATAAAAAGACAATACATTAAGTAAATAATTAAGACGTTTTACTACTATCATAAAAAAAGTATAAAAAGTAAAATAATAGGAATATTAATATCAAGTAATAGAATTGTAAATACAATTATTGATGGAATACTAATGAATAAGCCTATAACTATACTCATTACTTTTGACATATTGTTTCGCTTTTTCCATATATTCCTGTCGTTTTTGAGGAAGATATCGAAGAGTATGGTAAGTTAAACCTTTTTCGAATTTACCTTTTCTATTTGTAAAGATAGAAGCTCCAACGATACCTATAAGTATAACTGACATAAGAATAATCATTTCATTGTACATAATCAAATAAAAATTAAGGTTTAATAGATAAGAAAAGATGAAGAAGTTGTACTTTCAAAAAAACATTAATAACTTAACATGGGATCGATATAACAAAAGTTCCTACAAAGCCAGCGAGTGCTTACAGCAGGGTATGTGAAATACGAATTTTACAGATTTTCATGTTTTGAATTTTTACTATTATGATTTCTAAAGAATTACACTTAGTTGGTATATCATTTTCACGTGGAATCTGTGAAAGAAAAAATATAATTTTACTTATGTCGAACTCACGTTAAATTAATAAATCTGTAGATTCATCTATTATTTAGTTTTGGATTGTATTTTTTGAACGATTTGTAAGAAATAAGAGAATACTCCTCTAGGTATTGTTACCAATATTTTTAGACTCTTTGATGGTTACCAACATACCATCTTTGACATGTGACCAATTCATACAAGTAATTTTTGGTAGGGTCTATTTTCATGAATTGCATAGAAGACAAAGATGTACAACCTATGGTTACACAACACAAATGGAGGATTGTAACAAGTGAGGACGAATAGACTACTTTTTATTTTTTTAATAGTGACTCAAAATCAGTATCACTCATTTGTTCTACCAGCATTCGCAAGGCTTTTTCATTCCGCTTTAACACATAATAAAAAGATAGTAGCATAGAAGATCAAATAAGAATATTACAAGAGAGCTTCCCTTTAATTCAGTAGAATAAGCCCCATACATGCCAGATTCTTCTTGAAACATCAATACAAAATAGACAAGTAAAGGTACAATAAAAATTATAAAAGGATAGTTGTACCCCTACAAACGAAATTTGTGTACACCTATTAGATAAGCTTCCGTTTTTGTGACAGCTGGTGCTGGAGACGATAGAAATCTAAACGTCTCTCGAACTCATTCTTTTCGTATGATTATAAAGTACATAAGAACAATAAGAATCAAGAGAAAAAAACGGAAATAAAATAAATGTATACATATTTTTGATAACTATTAAGGATTTCTATATTTGGCAAAAATACTCATTGATAAGTCTTTCTAATTCCTCAGAAGTAATATCCAATTCTACTATTATTGATTTGAATTCCCTCAAACCTATTCCTTATCTCTTTACTTTTTGATTTTACTCAAGTAGTTTTCAGGATGTTTGAGTTTGATATGGATATGTATTCCATAGAATTTTTATTCTGCCTATAGCAGCTATTTCACTCCATGGGATTTCACCCTACCCATTTACCAACAGGATTCACATTGCTTTTGAGGTACTCAGGAGTAAGCATTACCCCTTCTTTGCTTCTTCTTAATAATAATAGATTTTTATTTCTGTAAAAAGAGAATAATAGCTGCTACAAATATAAGTAAAGATAATCCCAAATAGTACAGATTTAGGGTATTAGCTGATAAAATAAGAGCTATAATACCTGCTATACCAAGTATCATAAGACTATTGATAACTATGAGTTTCAGCATTTTCTTCCTGCTGAAGAGAATGGAAATAATATCTTTCATTTTTCTTAGTTATAGTTAAATAAATTTAGATTCGAATAAATAGAATAAAAATAGTTAACTTTAATTTATTCTCTTTGAAGGCCAAATGCTACTAGCTCCTACAGCTGCTCATGCTAGTTTTTACAAACCATTTCCGATTGATTATAAATGGTTACGAGGGCAAAGATACTACTTTTTCTGAGTTTTGAGTTTTTATTCTTTTGAATTTTTGAGTTAGTTAGTTGGTAATGTAAAACAATGGGTTAAAAAAATTGCATCCTTAATCAGTTAAGAAAATAATAAATTATATCTAATTAGTTAAGACACAATAAATTGCGTCTCTACGGAGGACTATGCTAAATGGAAATTTGTCTTAGCTAAGGTCTGGGTAGAGACGCAATAAATTACGTCTTAGAAAAATTAGCAAATTGTATTTACTTTTTCACTTCTACAATGCTGTCATTAACGGCCTTATAGATGCCACGAGGGAGAGAAAGACCTCTTAGCTTGGAGGATGAGAAAAACTTACAGCTGTTTTTCCCATTGGGAAGGAAAAGCCTTATCCGTATATTCTGAAAGCGGAATGTCTTTTCCTTTTTAAATAATAACCATTGGGAATGTATATATGATTATCAGCGATTTCCAAGGGGTAATCTATATTTCGAATATGTACTAATGCATCATCAGTATCTTTTCCTCGAGAGGAAGTACTTATCTGCAAAAAGGGAATTAATTCCTTTAGTAGGATATATTCCTATAAAATGTACATCTCCGTTTTTCCATTGCCCAAGCTATCTATATACATATTATTATAGGGTGCTAAGTATTTTTCACTCAACAAAAAGTGTATCGGCTGTTGTATTTATTGCTATTTTTCCTCTATTGCATTGTAAGAAACAAATTTTCGTGCTACATTTGTAGCGAGAGCTAGTCCTGCAAAAGATTGGAAGAACAAAGAGCAATACATTGACCAAGAACCAAGTCCTTGGTGTTCTATAGTGTCCTACTGAAAAAAGATCTTGTAACAGCCCCACACTAATATAGAAAAAGAATAAGGCCAAGATCATTGCCCAAATAAGGTAAAAAGAGCACCTCGCCTCGGCTGAGAAAGTACGAAAGGAAGATAATCCGTAAGAAATACCGAGGTGATACCCCAACCAGTCCTGTGCTCAATACACTCAATAATACTGCGACTAATACAAAAAGATAAGTACAAAGAAAATTATTGCAATGAAATAGCCTACTGCCTTGAACAATAAGAGCAAGCCCCCTAAAAGTTTCTTGTTTTCTTCTCTGTATTATTTTTGGATACTTGTTCTTTTGGAAGGTTCTTGTACCTTAAAGCTGAAAAATCGTATCCAGATTAGCCTCTACCCCTTCATTTCCAGTTTTTCGGTAGTGGTATCAGCAGGAGGAATCACTATCCAAAAGATGATATAAAGTACAATCCAAAAAAAGAAGCACTAGGAAGAAAAAGAACACTATTGGCCAACAGAAGCAATATGTATAGATTCTTAAGAGAGTTACATCTGTCTGGAAATAGTAGCTTAGTCCAGAGAGTACCCCGCCAATTTCTTACCCTGCTTATCACGATAGAGTTTTCTCAGTCTAAAGGGGAGTTTAGAGTTTTTCTCAGCTAGGGTCTCTTCTTCTTGTACATATTGTTGAGGCTGTCCCACAACCTCAATAAGATAGTTAATATCGGCCAAGGTAACCACCTCGGTAACCTGCATACGTGCTTTGAGGAGCTCGGCCATGCGCTGTTCTACATCGGAGAGTATTTCGTCCGTATCTGCAGATTGACCTAAGTATTAGCGTACCTTGGTAAGGTAAGCGGAGAGCTGGGAAAGCGGCACCATTTTCTATGATAAAAAGAAAAAGCCTCTAAACTGATTTTTATGTGTTTTGTCCATGATTAAATAAGTTGGTTTATTGTGGTTTGTATCCATTCCAAGAGGCAAGGGCTTCATTAAGGAAGGTATTGCCCTTGTCTGTAAGGGTGTAATACTTTCTCGGTGGCCCTTCGGTGGACTCACGCCAAGAATAGTTAAGTAAGGAAGCATTTTTCAGTCGGGTCATCAGCGGGTAGAGCGTCCCTCTACCACGATCATATCCGCCTCCTGTAAGCGCTTCCATGATATCCGATGCGTAGGCTTCCTTCTTCATGGATGATAGAAAGGATACACATCTCCAAGACCCCCTTTCGCATCTGGGTTTTGATCTTCTCTAAATTAATTGTTTCCATAAACATCTGATTTGACCCTGCAAAATTACAAATAATTTCAGTACTATGCAAAACAAAGTAGCTAATTGTTAATTATTAATGGTTAATTGTTAATGATTGAAAATTAATAATTGACAATTAACAATTAACAATTATAATTCGTATATTTGTGGTTTGAAAAAATGATTTTGATGCAGACTTTAGAACAGAGAATACAAGGGATAGCTACCTTAGGTGCTATGCTTAGGGACTATTTCTCTATGGAAAAGGAAGCTCCTATATGCAAAGTGGAAGACGCTGTTGAAAAAAAGCGGGAGCTGCAGAACGCATGGTTTGACAGGGAGAACTGCCTTTTTGCACTGGAAACACTGGGCAGGTCTTTTTGAAAGAAGATGGCTTACGGACGTGGCTTTCCCCTTATACTATAGCAGAAAAACACCCAAACAAGTAGCTCTTGTCTTGGCTGGGAATATTCCTATGGTAGGCTCCCATGACCTACTCTGCGCATTGCTCTCAGGGCATAAAGCCTTGGTGAAACTCTCCTCTAATGACAAAGTATTACTCCCTTTTTAGTTAAGAAACTTGAGGAAATAGCTCCTGAATTTCAGGGTAAAGTACAATTTACTGAAGAGAAACTCCATGATTTCGACGCTGTGATTGCCACAGGAAGTAATAATACCGCCCGCTATTTTGAGTATTACTTTGGGCAAAAGCCACATATCATTCGTCGCAATCGCAATTCGGTAGCAGTGCTTACAGGAGAAGAGACTCCAGAGGAGTTGTTCCTATTAGGAGAAGACATCTTTAGGTATTTTGGATTGGGCTGTCGGAGTATTTCTAAGCTATTTGTCCCTGAAGACTATGATTTTGTTGCTTTTTGAGGCCATCTATCCTTATCATACCCTTTTAGACCATCAGAAGTACGTCAATAACTACGATTATAACAAGGCGGTATACCTTATGAGTCTGTTCCAACTCTTAGAAAACGGGTTTTTACTCCTAAAGGAAGATGAGAAATACGCCTCCCTATCGCCACGCTTTTCTATGAACGTTATAAAAATATACCTAGTCTCTTACAACGTTTGGAAACGGATAAAGAACAGATCCAGTGTATAGTAGGGGAGCAGCTATTCCCCAGGCCGTCGGATTCGGACAGAGCCAAGTGCCGTCACTTGCTGATTATGCCGATGGCGTAGATACTATGGCTTTCTTAAATAGTATTAATTAATTTGGTTGGCATATTTTTAGTTCTAATTTTGCCGCCTACCTAGTATATATAGAAAAAGAATATGAAAAACATAATTTTTAGTGCAGGTCCTCTATTCTCCCTACAGAGGTATTTGAGAAAGCCTCTCAAGCAGTTATAGAGTTGGAAGGCACGGGACTTTCCATCTTGAGATGTCCCACCGCAGCAAAGAGTTTGTTGCTATTATGGAGCGCGCCAGAGCTTTGGCGTTGGAACTGCAGGGTCTTACAGGTAAGGGCTACCAAGCCTTATTCCTACAAGGCGGTGCAAGTTTGCACTCTATGCCTCCGCTCTGAACCTATTGGAACGCAAGGGGCTTATATAGACACCGGTACTTGGGCACATAAGGCAGAGGTAGAAGCTCAGTTTGTAGAGTGCTATAGAAGTAATAGCCTCTTCTAGAGAAAAACGGCTATCGCAATATACCTAAAGAATATGTCCTCTCTAAGGATGCCGATTACCTCACATATTACGACCAACAACACCATCTATGGTACGGAGTACTTTTGCCTATCCCAAGGTATCAGTCTCCTTGGTAGCTGATATGAGTTCAGATATTTTTCTAAGGAAATGCCTTTTTGAGGGACTTTTGGTCTTATCTATGCAGGAGCCAGAAGAACATAGGCGCCGTAGGTACTACCTTGATTATCGTACGTGAGGATATATTAGGCAAGGTAAGCCATAAGATTCCTACTCACCTGGACTATCAGGTACATATCAAGAACGAGAGTATGACCAATACACTCTCCTACCTTTGCTGTATACACCTGTCTGCTTACCATGGAATGGCTTAAAAAAAGCAAGGCGGTGTTGCAGCTATAGAAGTTAAGAATAAGGAAAAAGGCACGTCTGCTCTATGAAGAAGTTGATCGTAATCCCCTATTCCAAAGGCTATGCCGATGTAAAAGACCGTTCGCGTATGAATGTTGTCTTTAATTTGGTAGATGAATCCCTTTAGTGATCGCTTCAATGCCCTATGGACAGAAGCTGGTATTAGCGGCATCAAGGGTCATAGAAGTGTAGGAGGGTATCGTGCCTCTATCTATAATGCACTCCCTATAGAAAGTGTACAATTGCTTATAGAGGTGATGCAACATTTTGAAAAACAGTGTAAATACCTATTTATGAAGATATTAGCTAACGATGGCCTTAGCGAAAAAGCTATAAAAACCCTTGAAGGAGCAGGTTTTGAAGTACTCACCACCAAGGTTGCTCAAAAACCAATTAGCGCCTTTCATCAATGAAGAGCAGATAGACATTCTATTGGTACGCTCAGCCACCCAAGCCAAGAGAGACCTTATAGATGCTTGTCCAGCCCTAAAGCTCATCGGTCGTGGAGGGGTAGGCATGGACAATATAGATGTCGTCTATGCCCAAGAGAAAGGCATTAGTTATCAATACCCCCAATGCCTCCTCCCATTCGGTAGCAGAGCTTACTTTTGCCCATCTCTTTTCAGGAGTTCGTTTTCTCTATGACGCCAACCGCAACATGCCACTGGAAGGAGACACCCGCTTCAATGAACTTAAAAAGACTATGCCAATGGGCATGAACTCAGGGAAAGACCCTAGGTATCATAGGATTGGGACGTATAGGGAGGGCGGTAGCTACCATCGCCTTTGAGGGCTAGGTATGAAGGTCATCGCTTATGATCCTGAGCAACAAGAAGCCACCATTACACTTTCCTTCTTTGACGGGCGTAGTCTTGACTTTGTGATCAAGACTATTAGTAAGAAAGAAGTTCTTGAAGAAGCCGATTTTATCACCTTACACATTCCTGCACAGAAGGAAGCTGTCATAGGAGAGAAAGAGTTTCAACAGATGAAAGATGGTGTAGGCATCGTCAATGTAGCGCGTGGAGGCGTAATAGACGAAGAAGCTCTACTACATGCTTTGGAACATGAGAAGGTCGCCTTTGCGGGCTTAGATGTATTTGAGGGAGAGCCTACCCCTCTATCCGTATTCTCATGCACCCGCGAGTATCCTCTCCCCGCATGTAGGGCCGCCACCTTGGAGGCATGCAAGAGCGGGTAGGTGATGAACTGGCAGAGCAGATAATAAAAATGATGAGTGAAAAGTAGAAAGTAAAATATAGGGACGAATAGAAATTCGTCCTACTTTTTGTTTTAGTGTTTGCGTTTTTCTTTCTACCAATAGGTGTTTGATCCAGTATTCTCTGTATTCTCTGTTTGTTTCTACGTACTGCGAAGCTACGATTGTAGTAAAAGACAAGGAGCGTTGTGGCACTAACAAATAACACAAATATTACAAATAGCGAAATCGTAGATATATAAAGGTTTGCCACATAGAAAAAGACAAAAGCAAAGAGATTAAACAAGGCCAAAAGCAAACTTGCTTGTATATGAGAGAGTCCCATATAATCAATCATAATGTGGTGAATATGATTCCTATCAGCAAAGAAAGGACTTCTATGCTTGAGAACACGTATGAGAAATACGCGCATAGTATCCACAAAAGGGATGAATAGGATGATAAATATAAGTACAAACTTATTGTAATACTTGATATTAGCTGCTTCAAGGCGCTCCACAGGAAGATTTAAGAAACGAAGCGCACATACCCCTATGATGAAACCTATCAATAAAGAGTCCCGTATCACCCATGAAGATCCCCATTTTCTTTGAAATATTATATCTGAGGAAAGCTAATACAACCTATAACACTCAGAGAAAGTAATACAAAGTAATAATCCTTCGTTTGGTAAAATATGAAGGAGAATATACTGAAAAATCATGATTCCCACCATGGAGGCAGAACCATTAATTCCATCAATGAGGTTATAAGCATTGACAATAGAAATGATTATGAATACTCCTAAAGAGTAAGAAAACCAAAGCGGCAGATCATACATTCCCAAAAAGCCGTTGAATGTATCAATAGACAATTCACTGCTATCCATGACAAATACAAAAGGAGTATCTGCCTATAATCTTAGTTTTAGGAGTTACTCCACCAAGTCATCTTTTATACCTATGTAAAAAGGATCAGTAGGCCAATAACTAATGAGAGGCTTAATCCCTGGAGTGTCATGCCTTGCAAGAAATACAAACTACTGAGCAGACTCTGCAAAAGAAAGCCACCTCCCATAGTAGGCGTTTTTCCTTATAGAGAGCTTCGTTGGTTAGGATTATCCATTAAGTTTTTAATCCTGACAATTGCTATAATTCGCGGTATTACTAAGTAGGAAACTACAAAAAGACTGTAGCACAAATGAATATAGCTAATAACTCCAACGAAAGACTACTATAAATGTTGCATAACCCATAATTAGTTTTTCAACTGCAAAGATAAAAAAATAACTTAGAAATTTAAAAATTTTTTAGAAAAATATTTTATTTAGCTAAACAAATGAATATCAGACAATTAAAATATAGAAGAAAAATTTTTAGCAAAAATTTTCTCTATCAAAAATAAAATTCGTAATTTCGTGCCGTTTTTCAGAACATAAAATATTTTACAATGAATAAATACGATGTTATAGTGTTAGGTAGCGGTCCTGGAGGATACGTAACCGCTATTAGAGCCTCACAATTGGGCTTCAAAAACTGCTGTTATTGAGAAAGAAAAACCTCGGAGGGTGTGCCTTAACTGGGGGTTGTATCCCTACCAAAGCCCTGCTGAAGTCTGCTCAAGTGTTTGAATACCTGAAGCATGCTGAAAGCTACGGAATAAAAAGTGAGTGACAAAGGATTTGATAAAGATTTTTCTGTATAGTAAAGCGTAGCCATGATGTAGCTGGTACCATGAGCAAAGGGTGCAATTCTCATGAAAAAGAATAAAATAGATGTAATCACATGGCTATGGTACCCTAAAACCAGGGTAAGAAAGTAGAAGTGAAAGATAAAGATGGTAAAGTAACTGAATACAGTGCTGACCACATCATTATCGCCACTGGTGCACGCTCACGCGAATTGCCTGCTCTTCCACAAGATGGTAAGAAAATCATTGGCTATCGCCAAGCCCTCACTCTTGCTGAACAGCCTAAGAAAATGATTATTGTAGGTAGTGGTGCTATAGGCATTGAGTTTGCTTACTTCTACCACTCTATGGGTACTGAAGTTACTGTAGTTGAGTTCATGCCAAACATAGTGCCTGTAGAGGATGAGGAAATCTCTAAACAACTTGAAAAAGAGCTTCAAGAAGCTTGGTATCAATGTAATGACTTCTTCTGAAGTAACTAAGGTAGATACCTCTGGCAAAGGAGTGAAAGCCTATGCGAAAAACAGCCAAAGAGAAGAAGTGCTTGAAGCAGATATCTTGCTCTCTCGCCGTAGGTATCAAGACTAACATAGAAACATAGGCTTGGAAGCGGTAGGTATCAAGACCGAACGTGATAAAAATCCAGTAAAATGAGTTCTACCAAAACCAATGTACCGCGATTATGCTATTGGAGACGTGGTACCTGGACAGGCTTTTGGCACACGTAGCTTCTGCTGAAGGAATCCTCTGCGTAGAGAAAATCAAAAGGCTTGCATATAGAACCTATCAACTATGGCAATATCCCAGGATGTACTTTACTGTACTCCAGAGATTGCTCTGTTGAGCTTACAGAAAAAACAAGCTAAAGAGAAAGGTTATGAAATCAAAGTTGGTAAGTTCTCTATTCACTGCCTCTGGTAAGGCCAATGCAGCAGGAACTACTGACGGATTTATCAAAGTCATCTTTTGATGCTAAATATGGCGAATGGCTTGGTTTGCCACATGATCGGTGCTGGTGTTACCGATATGATCGCTGAGGCTGTGGTAGCCTCGTAAATTGGAAACTACAGCTCATGAAATCCTCAAAAGCAGTACACCCTCACCCAACTAGGAGCAGAAGGGGTAAAGAAGTGTAGCAGCTGCTATGGAGAGCTATTGATATTTAATATTTTTATGGTTTAAAATTTATTCCATAATGGTAGGAGCGAACACTATTCTATTCGCTCCACTCTTTTATAGTGAAGAGGATTAACAATTAAAATTAAAAGAGATGGAATTATTAGATGGAAAAAGACGGCTGCTTTGGTGCAAGAGGCTATAGCTGAAGAGGTTCACCAGATCGTAGCCAAAGGTCATAGACCCCACACTCAGTGGCTAGTTTTTTGGTAGGTAATAATGGAGCTAGTAGGACCTATGTCAATCAACAAAGTTACAGCCTGTGAGCGTGTAGGCTTTGCCTCCTCAGTGGTAAATCTGCCTGAAGATATATCGCAAGAGGCGCTGCTGGAAGAAATAGAAAAACTCAACAAAGACAAGTCCATAGATGACTTTTTATCGTGCCAACTGCCTCTGCCTAAGCATATCAACGAGCAGAAGTACTATTGGCTGTAAATCCAGACAAAGATGCTGATGGCTTCCACCCTACTAACTTTGGACGTATGGCTTTAGGCTTAGATGCCTTTATCCCTGCTACTCCTTATGGTATTTTGGAACTGCTCACTCAATACAAAAATCCCCACTGATGGAAAAACATGTAGTGGTCATTGGTCGTTCAGACATCGTAGGGCGTCCCATTAGTATCCTCCTTTCTCAAAAGCCATGGAATGCGAGCAGTTACCCTTCACTCATAGCCGTACCCAAAAACCTCTCAAAACTAACCTAAGAAGCCGATATTATCATCGCTGCTTTTGGGGATTCTCAACTTCCTAAAGGCAGAAATGGTTAAGGAAGGCGCTGTAATTATAGATGTAGAGTGTACCCGCGTTGCTGATACTTCCAGCTAAGAAAGGATTCCGTATCGTAGGTGATGTAGATTTTGAACAAGTAAAACAGAAAGCTAGCTATATCACCCTGTACCAGGAGGTGTAGGGGCCAATGACCATTGCGATGCTGATGAAAAACACTCTAAATGCCTATAAAAGAACTCATAAAAATAGGATAAAGCATGACGAAAATCCGTATTACAAAGAAGTTCGAATTCGAAGCAGGGCATGCCCTCTATGGGTATGATGGTAAGTGCAAGAATATACATGGGCATAGTTATAAGCTATGGGTAACCGTCATCGGAAGTCCTATAGAAGATGCCTCACATGTGAAAAGTAATGGCATGGTGATAGACTTTGGAGATATCAAAGAAATTGTCAATGAATACATAGTCAAAGAAGCTGATCACACCATTTTCTTCAATGGAAATAGTCCTCCAAGGCCTTGGCTGAGAAGCTCCAAGCGGAGGGACACAGAGTAGTACTACTCCCTCACCAGCCTACCAGTGAGATGCTTATTGTAGATTTTGCACACCGCCTACAAGAAACACCTACCCACACATATCACCCTATATAGCCTCCGCTTACAGGAAACTGAAAGTTCCTATGCTGGAGTGGTATGCCTCTGATAATCTTTTAACTACTAAACTAATTATGTTATTAGCCGTTAACATAGGTAACTCTAATATTCGTTTTTGCGGTGGTAGAAGGCCAAGAGGTACACCTGTCCTGGACACTGCTACTAAGCCCTATCGTACCGCTGGAGAGTTCTATATGAGTTTCCAAACCTATAAGGAACAGTATAAAAATGTTTTTAGAAAAATCAGCAAGATTGTGGTTGGTTCAGCCGTGCCCTGACAGACACAAGATCATCGCGAAGATGCTCCAAAAGACTTTCTATAAAACCTTTATTGTCAATCAGATACCCCAGTGTGAGGTCACACCCTATCATTCGAACTCGGCTGGTATCTGACCTGTATGCCAATGCGGTAGCGGCACATTATCTCTACCCAGGCAAAAAGAAGATCATTATAGACTTTGGTACCGCCCCTGACTCTTACAGGAGTTGCAGAAACAGGAGAGATGCTGGGGTTATCATAGCTCCAGGAGTGGTAACTTCTCTACAATCGCTGGTCAACAATACTGCTCAACTCCCTTATCGTAGAACTTAATGAACCCAAATCTGTCTTGGGCATGGATACTGAGACCTGTATGCAGAGTGGAATCATCTATGGCTATACCGCCATGGTTGAAGGACTTATAGAACGTATCAAGCAGACCCTACCAGAGCGACTTCTTGGTCATCTCTACCGGAGGGTAGGACATGTGTTCAGCAAGCTCACGAAGAAGATCCAAGTAGACGATAAGTATCACACCATCAAAGGATTAGCTTTGTTGTATGATCTACAGGAAAATAACATTTCTCCCTAACCCTCTGCGAAGAGGGGGACTATTGGAGCGAATTGTTCTCTGGGGCAAATTGTCGTTTGCCCTCATAGTAGAATGGAAATAATCCCAAACCTTTTGAAATCTTTGACTGGCCTATAGCGGCGATAATTTCTCTTTGAAGCCTCCTTGAGGCGCTTTACCGATTTGAATTGCTTGAGTAGGTCTTGGGTTTGCTTACCAACGCCAGAGATTTGCTCCAACCCATGAAAGGCACTCGCGCTGCGCTTTTGCCTATGAAAAGTAATTCCAAAACGGTGCTCCCTCATTGCGTAGGTGCTGGATCACCTTGAGTGTTTCCGACTCTTATCCAAATACAAAGGAACAGAGTCGCCAGGGTAGAGATTTCCTCCAAAACGCTGGCTATACCCACTATAGCTATTTTTCCGCGTAATCCTAAGAGTTCCAAAGACTTGAGGGCAGCCCTAATTGGCCTTTTCTCCGTCTATGATAATGAGTTGAGGTAGCGGTTCCCTCCTCGTCCAAAAGACGTCGATAACGACGATAAACCACCTCCATAGAGGAAAGCTCGTTGGGGCCTTCCACTGTTTTTATATTGAATGGCGGTAATCCTTTTTGCTAGGCTTGCATTTTTGAACACCACACAAGCCGCCACAGGATTGGTACCCTGAATATTGAGTTATCAAAACACTCAATATGAGCAGAGGCTCTGAAAGATGCAAATCACGCTGCATTTGAGTCAGTAGGGCGGTTGGTATGTCGTTTCAGGATCCGTAATACCTGCTTTGAATTTCTCTTGGCGATATGCCTGTGCATTGCGTCAGGAGAGTTGCAGAAGCTGGAACTTTCTCCTGCTTTTCTGGGCACCGTAAGTTGCTCGAGAGAAACTCCACACTCAGTGGGAAAGGCACGATCAGCCTCTTTTAGAATTGGATTTGAAGTCGTCTCCTGAGGTTCCACCATACCCAATCTCAGAGTAGTTCTTGATCGGTTTCCTCTAATCTCTTCACTTCCTGCATGTCCCTTCTGCACAATCGCGCATGAGCCGCACAGAGGGAGTTGATGCCACGCATATTCCTCATCTGGAGCGAAGATAGAAAGCACGTCCTCGCATTATGGATTTTGAAGCGCTTACAATGGTGGAGTTTCTAGCTCGATGAGTTCCTCCTAAGCTCTCAACTTGGCCGCTCACCTCTAGCCTCCTCAAACGCAGCTATAAAGCAGCCAGCATGGTCGACTCATCTCTTTTTGAAATAAGCTGACAACCTCAACTTTAGAGTTTCCCTTGAGTATCTCTTTGATTTGCTGTATAGGGCGATTATATTCCTCCTCAGTCTGCAAGCCCTCACAAGGCCCTTTACAGTTTTTAATATGGTATTCTCGAGGCACAATTTCCATGTACTTTCCTTTCGTCTATATTCTCTTGAGAAAGCGCTCCAACCTACAGTTGCGCAAAGCAGAGATCCCTGATAAGGCTCTCAGAGCAGTACGTACTACCTTAATGTGTAGTCTAAGGCCCAAGTAAGTACTTCCTGTCCTTTTCTACCTCACGGGTAAAGAACACCCGAGGAAAGCGCGCCTATTGGAGATGCAGATCATCGGATAACTCTTTCCGTCCTCAGTAGGATATTATAGCGCGAGTTTGGTACTTCTTTGTATCAGGTTATTCTCTCAGTAGCGAGAGGGCATGTGCTCGGTGGCTACCACTATATGTTCTATACGAACAATCTTGCTGGACCAATACCCGTGTTTTGCTTGAGATTCATGCTCCTTGTTTGAAGTAAGAAGAGACCTAAGGTTTCGCCTTACCTACATAGATAATTGTATCAGAGCTATCAAAGAATTGAGTACTCTGTGGGCTATATCAGGGAGGGTTTGTAATTGGAGAAAGCATACCGACATCATCAATGTGACTAATGATTAATAATCGATGATGGGTCTTTGCTTTAATCATTTGCATTATTTAAGAATTTTATTGATCAAAGGGCTATTTGCAGAGGCTTTATTGAGCTATCATGAGTGGCCACCTCCTGTATATACAAAAGTATACTCTTTACATTTTTATATGGGAGAATGTCGATCTTTGTCACCATGAATGTGGAGGTATGTGCGCAGAAATTTCCCGTATTCTTCCATGTTAGAATCGCATTTTATTGCCCATTTGAGGAAAAGTCGTGCAGAGTGCTTTTCTAAATATCTCCTTTTCAAAAAGCGCTTTTGCATGGGCTGGAAGTAGTCTCTCAAAAGCCAATAAGTAAACCCATTGAGTACGCTTGATAAGTGTATAAGGGAAGAGTTTTCTGTAGTTTCAACACGGCTTTGCTGAAAAAGCGATAGAACCAAAGTTCCTTTTCGCTCTTTAGCAGAAGAAATCAGCATGACTTTTCTGACTTCGAATTTGTTTGGCTATTTCCATAGCCACCCAATCCTGAATGACAATCCCGTACCAAAATAGGATGAGGGGTCGTTATTTTCTGTGTCATTCTTTTGGCATAGGCGGGAGTGTTTCCTTGAACGCAAGTGATCAAACCACTCCATATATTCTACCCTCTACGCCCTCAAAGTCGTCAAGATATTTGGAATGCAGTTCCATCGGCACCTAAAGCCACTAAAGTAAATAACAACATCAGTCATGATTGCTCTTTTATTAGGACAAAGGTACCGTAATAATACATACTCAAAAATTATTTATCAATGTTACTTTACCGATAGATAAATCACAACATTAGTCAAATAATTTGGTGGTATCAGAAAGATATGTAATTTTGTGGCTGAAAAATAACTCACGACCATGAATCATCACACCTATTTTGTATTACAGTGTATCTCTACCGAAGTAGTAAGCAAAACCATCACCGCAGCTATGGTAGTAGAGCGCACCAGGGCTGATTATTGGAAACCCATACAATCAGGAGATAAGCATGCTTACGGATACCATGAAGAAGTGCAATCATTAATTTCTAATTCGAGAACTCGTCCCTTCTAGCGGCAAAACAGTGAAGTTACCCTGCCAGTCCCACATCTGTCAGCTGCAAACCGGAGGCGTTACCACAGAAAGGACAAGATTACACGTCCTGTAACCCGATCGTCCCTTTGGTAGTCTGGGAGGCCGCAGGAGGGCTTTTGTACCCCTGGATGAGCCAAGGATATCATGATGGATCTGATCCTTCCCCACCGACAGGGGTGATCTTGGTCTCACGCCACTACTTGAGGCGGTATCAATCATACCATGCCATATCCATAGAGGCCTTTACAACGCGGAGGACTCTCTATCTATAGGATACTATCTCATGGCGGGCAGAAACCCTTGCCACCGAATCCTGGATTGCAGCCTACTCTAAAGTACCCATCTTAGGGCCGTATAGAGGAAGAATAACCTTTCTTTGATAAGGAAGTGGTAAAGAAATATATGCAGGAATGTGCGCCTGATCGACTAATGATGGGTGACCACGACGGGTGATTGAGTGATGAGTGATGAGGTGACCACGACGGAGGTGACGAGTGACCACACTGTAACATGTATATTATTACTAAATAACACACAACACCGTGTATTTGCACAATTTTTGTGGCTTTATTTTCTTTGACTACAACAAACAACATCTTCAAACCATGCAAAAGAAGACATCTAGCCACTAAGGTTTACTGCCTTATCTATAGGCTTTCTTTGATTACCTCTATGTTACTCTATGCTAAGATGAAACATATTCCTTTTTCCTCCTCCACGGGAGAAGTCTCATCTACAATAATGCAGAGGGAGAGATACGCATGGTGTATGAGAACCTCTACAATGCTAAGGCCCTTGGCCCTTTCTTTTGAGAAACTCAAAGCTCTTTGGACACCTCTAAAGGATGAGGAAACCTCAACATCGTCCATAGAGACTCCTCATAACCACAAGGTGATGCGATGACGAGCCAAATACGCCAACGCCTCCAATCCCAATTTAGCAATGCTGGTTTGGTTTTGTCTCTTTCCTTATTCGCTAATACACACCAGCCGGAAAGCGCTGTACAGCTTTTCCTCCAATAATCACTTAGGATGAGTCAAAGAATGCCAGCCGGGACAATACAGGTACTATTGAAACTGCAGGATACTCGCTGTCTTACCAATAATAAAAATTTTAGTAATGAGAACTCAATATAAAAGAGCAAAGATTATCTCATTCAACACCTACGCATACTCACCCTAATAATCAACATTTGTTGTTTGGCCTATATCAATAAAACGGAAGGCGTTCTCAGGCCAGCTCCTGCTGTGGGCGAACTGCTTATAAAAGCCTCTTTCACTGAGGTGCTGGTAAAGGTGAGACACTCTCATAGCTACGTCTAGTACAAAACCACAGAGCGTAAGATACAACAAGCCCGCAATCTCGAGGCAATGCCATACGAGAGGGCGATGTCACAAAAATCCCTACCGAGAGAGCGTGGTGGTCCTACTACAGCTGCTTCTGTGGGAAGTTCCAGCGACTCATGGTATCAATTTTGGAGCCTCTGGCCAGGTGATAATATCTCTCTCTAGGCCATGTACCTCATAGCAACCTGGAAACGGACTGGATCGAGATCTATCTTACGCCCAATAGCGGAACGATCTCAATCTCTTTGGTCCTCAATGACATAGTACTTGAGAATGATCGACATGAATCATATACCCTATGCTGGCTGGGAGTCAATGGGCTCCTTTCGCTGGACTATAACAAGTGTAGCTCTTCTTTGACCAAATACGAGCCCGCAGCCCGACCTTATCATTGTTTCCTTAGGGTACCAATGAGGCTTTTAGGAGGAGGTTAATCGCTGAATTACGATCAAACAAGTGGAGAATTTCATCGCACTTTAGATTCGTGAAGCACTATGGCAGTACTGTCCCATACTGCTAACCTCTCCCCTCCACCTTCCTTGTGCGAAAATAGCTACCGCGCAACCCCTGCTTGTGAGCGATATACTCCTTAAGTGCTTATAGACAATTCCTGTAAAGAAAAATTATGGTGTCTTTTGACTTTGTACTACAGTGTATTGGGCGGCAGGGAAGGTACGCCAGCTCATGGCCGAAAATCTTATCTCTCACGATAAGCACACTACGCCACCCCAATCAGGTTGCGAAGAACAAGGGAGGCCAGTGCTCTGCATAACGCTCTTACCTGAGCGACTATCTGCACTGACCTAAAAATCAGTCAAAATAATCCTATTCTTGAAATAGAAACGGTGGCAACAGTGGCTTTTCCCAGCCCTTACTAGTGTGGAACAGCTCGAGGAGTTGGTCGCCCACAGTGCGAGGGCTTGCCTTACTTTAACAGCAGTCTTTTTAGGACTTTCTTTCTTGTATGTACTTTTGTATATATTCTTGCTCGCAAGCATACCTCACTTCCATGCAGTATATAGTATATGTCCCTCTGCTATTTTATTATAGCAGGAGGGATTACTTTGTACTACCGTCCTACTCCTCAGGGATTAATTACTTTTCTCTTGCCCAGCAACCATAAGAACTGGGGTATAGCAAGGACGCAGCGCTTTTTCTTAGCACTTGGTTGTGCCATAAGTAAACCTAGTATTTTGGGCTATTACAAGCCATACCAATCCTTTCTAATATAGACAGCCTAGACCAACTTTCTCCACAGTCATTTTGCCGTCTTCAAGATATCATCTTGCCTGTAGAGTATCTCCTTCTATACCTTTCAGAGCGATGGGCTATACGCGGAGCATCTATAGGCGAGAGATCGCCCCTGCGTGATCGTTTTTGTTCACTTTCTTTTGTGAGCTTTTCTCAGTAGTGGCAAGGGCTCTATTAATCGAGCAGGAGTTTTATCCCACAGATATATAAGAAGTGTCAGCCTCACAAAGGAAACTCCGTCAAGCTCTATTCCTTAATATAGGTGATGGACTACTGAAGAAAGCTGTTATCTCGGATTACATCTCCATCAACTTTGTAGATAGTCTTTGATGCTCCTAGTAGCTACACTTCTTTTGGAGGAACCTTTTTGTGCAGTATATGGCGTGTACCTCACAGATATATTGTGATTTCTCAGAGTGTTCGGATATAGCCATAGGGTTGGCACTACTTATGGGCTTCACACTGCAGAGAACTACATGCCTTATCAGTCAAGAACATCACCGGTTTCTGGCATCGCTGGCGTATATCACTATCCACTTGGCTAAAAGATTACCTATATATCTTCGGAGGCAATCGTCAGGGTCTGGGCTGTTCTTTCCTACCCTATATAGCTACTCCCTATCTTGGGCATTTGCTGGGATGAGGAGAAGTCTTGTCTCCCTCTATTTTAGTCACCTTGGGAGTGATTATCCCTCTTAGAGGTATCACATGCTACTATCCCCAGACAAGGCAGAAGGCGCTCAGAAGTCATTTTTAACCAGCTAGCTACTATGCTGTAGGGAGGGCTTTGGCACGGATGCCAATCTCCGATTTATCATATGGGAGCCCTGCAGTGGTTTGTGCATGCTCTTTCACAAGTCTTTCAAAGAGATTTCTCTGACAGAGCTACTAAGCGTTCCTTCCTCAGAGTGTGTTGCTCCTACCCACTCTCTGTTGTGGTAACCTTCCACTTTGTTGCCTTTTGATTGGATTTTCTCCGCCTGGCAGATCTACGGCAATGACCCTTTATAGAGATATAGAGCCAGCTTCAGTTATGAGTCCCACACCCAGTGGTGGGTAATTATAGAAGGTTATCAGAATGTCATGGATTCTGTGGTCACAGGCTTTTGTTTGGCACTTTTCTATAGAATGGAGCGTCCCTCAAGCTATTTTTCTCCAAAGAATCCCTCTGGTGGAGGCAAAGCTATGCCATCGTGGCGCTCTGTCTGGATGTCTATGCCACTGCTACAGCAGGACCACGCTTCTTTCGATTTAGTATTTTCCAGTTTTGGGGTTAGGTGATAGATTAGGGATTAGTAGATGTAAAACACTGATAATCAATATGGTAAAAATGAGAAAACCATGTGGCAAAAGAAACGCGTTTGCAGGTTTCAAAAGAAAAGTTGTACCTTTGCACTCGCACTGAGAAACATGTTGTTACCAGACTCAATGGTCTCGCATTCGTCTAGTTAGGACGCATAGGTTTTCATCCTTGCAACAGGGGTTCGATCTCTCAGCTACGGACTCAAACTAATCACCATCTTTTCTACGGGCATGGTCCATGTCTGTCTCAGCAGGTTAGGACGCAAGTGTTTTCATCGCAACATAGCGGTTCTGATTCCCTACGGACTACATAATTTCAGTACTTTTATACAATACCACTTTCACTGGGATAAGAATATGCCAAACCATAAGTCATGCAATCAAAAGAATCAGAAGAAAGTGAGTGCTGCTCGCCTTAGAAATCGCTATCAACATAAAACTACCCGTAACGCTATCAAGAAATCTGCGTACTACTACCGAGTGCTAGCTGTAGCGCTGGGAACTATTACCCACATGTAGCCTCCGCAGTTGATAAGTTAGCAAAAGTTGTACGTATCCACCACAAAAGTGGGTAATCTTTAAGAGTAGCTTGATGCGAGCATGTGATCCATTAGTAGACTTAGAAAATCATTTGCTCATAGTGAAATATTTATTTAAAATTACTGATCAATAAAGACTATTCTTTTTAGCGAATAGTCTTTGTGCTGTTTACCAATATAGCTCAATCATATTTAGAAATGCTTTGAATAAACAAGGCAAGAGGTTCGTTCCTAATTTGCTCTCTTTCAAGGGCTAATTGCCGTAGCTACACCTGCTCATGCTAATTTTCATCGCAAACCACTTCTGTGCTTGACGGCTATAGACCACTGATGACAGATCATATTTGTCTCACTGGTCTTTGGTTTTTATTTATTCTCGTTATAGCGAGTCTCGACAGCTTCCTGAGAAAGAGGATGACGTTGCTGTGGGAGCGATAGGCATTCTGTTGGTGCTGTCAATGTCATACGTGCTTTTATATGGTCATTTCCGCCATGCATAGGTATCCTGTGTTGCTTTTATATCCTCTTGGTATACTGGGCAAGACACCTCTACCCTATTGTTGAGGTTGCAGAGACATCCAGTCGGCTTGAGAAATATAATAGAATTGGCTGGACCATTGCTGCCAAAGAGATGTACAAGCGAGAATGCTCCAGCGATCTACTATACCAATTACCCCTATATGCTCGCTAAGCCCCTGGACTGAGGTAATAAAACCCACCTTACCCCACGGCACAATCATCTCTGAATTTTGGCTGCTTGGCTAGCCTCCGCTGTAAGAAACTCTCTAGCATCTGCTCATTGGTTGAGTCCATTCATTTTGGAGTTTTAGCAAGCCTCTGTCACACGACTTTGGCACAAGGCTGGCTTCTCTCATCAATGAGCGACAGGGATAGTACTTTTGGTCATGTATAGGTGAAACTCCTAAAGATGTCTCACATTGGAATTGTTGAAAAGGCAGTGTCAAAAACTTACGTACCGGATTGATCTCGACCAATATCCCTTGGATGTGCCGTAAAATAGCGTATAATCGGTACATATCTTTTGACCCAGATGACAAAGCTCACATTGAGAGTCGCCCGCACCGAAGTAAAACCATAACGACGCATCTCTTCTCTTCTACGCTCTACGGCCCTATTTTGCTGCTGCATCTTTTAAGTCCTCGTAGCTCAAAGAATCATGTGACCTCACTTCCTCAGCCGTTGCTCTGCATAGTGGATATTGTGCCGTTTCATCAGCGCGCTTGCTGTAGCTCAATTTGTGCAGTAACTTTCTTGCCATGTTTTTCACTGTACCGATTGGGGCAGAATTAATCACCTGTGACTGTTTGGCCAAGGCGGTAATTGTGTGTAATCTTTGCAATATGCCTGACCTTAGGGGTCAAGGGGCGGGCGGCTCTTAAGAAACGTATCAGAGCAAGAAAGCTATGATAAAGGTGTATATTGCGTGGAGTCCGCTGCCATGATTTGCGTGACAAACTCTCTTCCACTTTTGAGAGGCTTGATAGGACAAGGATGGAATCTGAGCTTATACATCAGTTCTTTGCGCTCACAGTGAGGAAAAATCCATGCCAATCACGCCCATCGTGATAACGTCCTCCAGTGCATTGACACTATCGGTGGATTGTATGCCCATTTGCCTACTCCTTTTAGAAAACGTGTGCAACATCTCCTCATCAGCCAGGTTTGTCATGAGATAGAGCGTGCAGGTTCAGCACGCTACGCCCTCCACACGTGGAAATCTTCTCTACAAAACTCTTGTAAAGGGTCGGTATCCAAGTCCAATTCTGCATTGCGTGCAGATCTCTAATCCTTATGAGCGTAGGCTCCTGCCACAAGGGAAACATATAGAAGTAGAAGCTCAAGACCGAAGCAGAATCACATCGTCCAAGAGAATGATGGTAATCAGCATTACCCACCTAGGCAATGCGATAAAGCGTTCCAAGCGTCTTGGGGAGTTCTATAAGAGCGTGCATGTGCTTCTACTCCATCTTTTGGAAGAGAGCAGCATACACACGGCCAAATAAAGCACATCGTCCTTGAGGTTAGGGAGGTGCCTCCACCTCATTGAGGATGTTGGTGAAAGAGCTGACTTATGGCTGATAAATAATCTCACATACTCACATGCTCTGGAAGAATCTCGGTTTCGTTGATATGGATATCCTCCTTTTTCAGCTCCTCTTAATCTGTTCCAAGATTGGGAGCTCTTTTTGCTGGAGAGTACCACTTGGCTGTGATCTGCTCCAATAGCGGAATGAGCCTGAGCAGTCATAAACTAAATCCTTAAGGAGTCTAAAATCCGCCTTACAATAGCATAGGCGCACGAAAGAACTCGTCAAGTTGTTGGAAAATACACCACAAAACACATACGCTCCAAAGTTTCTTGGGTCACTGGCCTCCTATGGGACACACACGTTCGTTAAAAGAGAGAGCCAACTGAGGTCTATCTATTTCAGATAGGAACTTTGGGTTGTGTTTCATTTCATAAATATTCTGATTATTTGTCAAATAAGGCAATGATGGTAGCTGCCTGTTAGTAATCATTATTAATATCAGTCTGTGTATAAGGGCATAGCGCGCCATTTCACAGTTGGAGAGCAATTGGATAAAATCTCTAAGAGGCTGAGCTGCCACACCCACTTATCGGTGAGGGTTGCTTGCTGGAATCTTGTCCTTACTTAGTTCCTTTGTTCAATATAAGTTTGAAAGCGCGCGAGATAGAGTATATAAGCCGCTCAAAATATCACTAGAAAGCCTCCTTATTGGTAAGTTCTTTTGGCAGCAGAGAGATATTTCTGCTTAGTGAACAGCTAGTTCTACAGCTTCTGTTTTTCTTGCGTATCATCATTTCGCTTTTGATAGATATAACAGAAAACAAACACCAAAGGGAATCAGCAACAAAGGCAACAACCATAAGGAGATGAAAGCTGTGGATACTGGGAAGAACTTAGGTCTGTTCAACTTGAAAGCAACTCAGAGCCCCTCCCTTAAAGGGGCTGGGAATTATTACTCTAGGGTGGTTGCTCCTTATTTCTTGCTCTTGGGTGAAACTATGTTCCTGTCGTTAAAGTACCTCTATAGTAATATTCTCTGAGGTGGGAGTTTCCTTACTTTTGAGTTTCAAGTTGAAGAGTAGGCTCAGAGGCTGGGATGGGAAATTTTCCTTTGTATTGAGGCACGATGGGCCTTAGCTATGGGTAATGTCCCCACTCCACACCGTGAATACTTTCTTGATTAAATTTTCTTTTTTTTCCTTAGAGTGCGTACACCTCTAAGGCAGGAGGAAAGATAATTTAGGAATATCAAACAGCTTAAAATTCCCTTTCCTGAAATCACCACTTCCACCTTCAGTAGTCTCACCCCGCATTGGAGTGCTGCATTAACAGAAGATTCACTTAGACAAGGAGAAGTTACCTGCCCCAGTTGGCTGCAGCTTGCCCTCTTCCAGGTAAGGGCACAGTGATCTTAGTAGTAGCTGCAGAAGCTACAGGTACAGGATTATATAAGAGCGATTTCGAAGAAATCCACACTTGGTTGGAGGGCAATTATGGAACAAAGGTAGAAGAAGGGGCTGATCACTGTTCACTTGCCTGTTGGGGATACAATGGCACCTGCTTGGAAGCTTACAGCAGGAAAGGACGCCCATCGTACCAAGCGGTTACCTGGATCTTATCTAAGAGCTGGCCAGCTCCAGAGTTAGCATGGCGAGGCTCTTGTATGTTCTCAATCCTGCTATACCGAAACGTGCATCAATGCGCCAAGCTTATAGGTAATGGCTATTACATTTGATTGAAGCATACACCTGTTTTCAGAGATTTTGCAACCGCAAGAGTTCATCCTTAGTAGGTTCTATCTTACCTGAGTAGGTTGTTCATCCCTCACTGCAAAGGATCAAAGCCAGAAGGCCCCAAAGAGTTAAAGGTGGTGGTCTGTGCGACTACGTGGATGAGAAACTAGGATCTGTACCTCTATCGTTATAAGTTTGAGTCTTGTACTCCTTTCCATCAATGATAATGAGTGCTGCCTATAGTAGGTTGCCCTTGCATGTGGAAACTTATGGAGCATATAGGTGCTTAAATCTTTGAAAACTACAGTTCCCGTCAGTCAAGGTGAGAAATGGATTAGGTAGGCCCTGTAACCTCAAAGGATTCTCAAAGAGGTGGCACGAAGTTATCTCACTTCCACTTATTCATCGTCAAAATCTACCCTAAGATATTCATTCCTTAAAAAATTACGAAGGTTGTGCCTTGAAGAAACCTCCTGTACTAAAGAATAAATTAGTTAGAAAAAGTAATATATAAAATAAAAATTACGCATAGACTTTGCTTTTATCAAACAAATAAGTTATCATTTGGCTCATTACAATCACTTTCCTATCAATTTTTGAGGAGGCTTTTTGCCCGCTATTTTTAGCATTTATTTTTCTCTTATGTTTTCTTTTCTTCAATTTTGCTTATCGCATTGAGAATACGATTGGTTGTTCAGGAGAGTTCTCTCCCTGGCCTTCCCTTCTGGGTTACTCCATTATTTTCCATTATTCTATTTGGTTCTCTCTATCTTGTAGTTGTAGAGGCTGTCTTTCGGGCTGTCCTTGTCCATTATTGTTATTTTATTATCTTGGTTACATTCTTGTTGTCTTTATTATCTGTTTGGTTATTATTGTTGTTCTGATTATTTAGTATTTTAGTCTTTATTATCCTTATTATTTTTTGTTTTCATTGATCTTTGTTGTACTGTTATCCTTATTTTGTTGGTCTTTTGTTATCTTTATTTTATTTGAGTCTTTTATTTATCTTTTGTTTTTGTTGATCTTTATTATCCTTATTTTGTTGGCTCTTTATTATCTTTATTGTTTTGTTGGTCTGTATTATCTCTCTTTGCGGTGGTCTCTTTTGTTATCCTTGTTTTATTGGTTCTTGTTATCCCTTAGGTTTTGTTTCGATGGTTTATCTTTGGCTACCCATAGGGTTAAGCGTGTCTCATCATCATGGGGTTGTTATGGTGCCCTCCTTATAGAATTTGTACCGCCTGATCATGTTCTTCTTTCTCCATAGCTATGTTGCCCCAGAGTTACTTAGAAGCCTTATGTTTTTCTTCTTTGGTTTGCCTTCTTATTCATAGCGGTCTCTCTGAAGTGATTAATACTTTCCCGTAAATACTTTTGGGGAATAGGCACATCGCCCATATTATGATGAGCGGCTGTGTTGTCAGAGTTCTTAAGTCGCCTTGCTGATCCGGCTTCGGATTCAGGGTTTATTTGCTTTGCCTGCTATATATCCTATGTAGGCAAATGCACGATTGTTTACATCTAATTTTCTCTTTTTACTTGTTCCCTTGGCTGGATTCATTTCTTTTTGGCAAAAATGAATGTCGGAGAGATAAGTAGCCATATATATAGTCTTTTCATAATTCTAAAGTTATTGATTTTATGCCACAAAATACGATGTATTCCATAAAAGTTCTTTTTGTCTTTATTTTAATACTTCAATAGATATATTCTATACAAATTGCTGATTTACTTTTCTTTTTCTTCCTTATGTGAAAATAAAAAATCCCTGTGAGGAAGAGAGATTTTTAAAGTTAATGATGTATATTTTCAAGTCCAAAATGAAGGCATATTCGCGTGCGATCTCTTTGAGAGCCTCATACCGACCTGATGCCCCACTATGTCCTGAACTCATATCAGTACTTGAAGGTAATAAATTATCATCAGTCTTGAGTTCTCTCATAGCTTAGCTACCCTTGGCTGGTTCCCAATGTGTACCTAGGAATCATGATGCCCCGTAGTACCAACAGATTAGGATGAAGCAGGCACATACATTGTCATAAGGCGAATAGTTCTTCATATAATCGTAATGCTGCTTGTCATGTGGATTTTGCACTCATCATATTCCCAGTGGTAAGCGGATAGAATCATCCAACATGGTAGTTACCACATCTACAGAAGGTACATTTAAGCTACCACTCCATGAAAGAAGTTCAGGGTGCTTGATTAATCCACTGCTCCCACTTTAGAGGCAAATACCTACTGGGCCATACATGGCATAGAGATGTGCTGGTGGGGTATACTGGTTCCGCTATCAAATGCACTTAGCACACAATCCACAAAGTCAGTAAGGTGTTTTTCTTATGCAGTAATTTACTACCCCTCATCCAAGACTCCTAAATACTCCTTCCCACGTATGCGCAATGGCAAAGATAAAGCCCTATCAAGGCAAACTAGGTCGTGTGAAGGTGAGAGAAACGAGGTTCAATAAGTAATTCCATAAGCCCATAGCCATAGAGGGTAAAGTTGGAACCATCACGCACATCCCTTCGATAGACTATAGAAATAGGAATTTGAGTGCCGTCAATGGCGGTAGCCCAAAGCCTTCGAGACTCATAATTCTCCTCCTGGAACTTACCTCCTAACCTGTTGCTGCTTCTTCACCCCTCTTTTTGTCCTGTGCATATTGTAGTCAATCACCGAATAAGGTGTCATCCTCCGGTGTAGGTATATGATATTTCAGTATCAAATCTAAGTTCAGCCCTGTAGAGCCATATAGGTCTCATTGTCTCAAAGGGCAAATAATGTTCTGCTGAACCATCCCAGCATGTAATACAGATCTAAGGAAGACCATTATACCGCTGGGTAGCCACTAGATACTCATGGAATGTATCTACTTTCCTCCAATCAAGTTTATCTGATTAGGCAAGTACGAACATAATAGCTTTTTTCAGTCCTCCTATAGGGGTTTGTCAATTTGAGGAATTAGTTGCTCCATCGGCGTTGTTCAGTGTATATAAAATAGTCCCATAGTGGGTATATCCATATTCAACCCCACTCACGAGGTTGGAAACGCTTAAAAATCAGCCATAGGGGTAGCTGCATCCAAGACAACTCTCAGAAGAGAGAATTACTATCGGACTGAATATTAAAATTTATCTGATTTGGACTTAGACCACCGTATTAAAAGTCTCATCCTTCTCATGAAGACCAATACATCCTGTGGGAGACTGTAACCTCCCAGCTGGTGGCGATAGACTTATGTGAACGGAAATTCTGCATGTCTATCTTCGTATAAAAATAGTTTGATTATCACTGGCCAACAGCTACTTCCGTCGTGTACATCTCTGGAAGCACCTGGCCTGTCTCTAAGTTTTTGATAAAGAAGTACATACATCGCCCCGTGTATCCGCAGGAAGGAAGCCACTTGTTATCAGGAGAAACACAGAATTCAACAAATTAGTAAAAGACTTACTTTTCTGGCCTTCATTTCACCTCAAGAAATTAGCGCTTCCATAACGTTGGGCTGATCAGCACGTCTAAGGATAAATGGGAGTGTTCCTTCCCTCTTGAGAGCAGAAAGTGCCAATACCGTTGTACTTATGGGCACCGATTCGTCCATCATAGCGGTTGTTTCGCTCTCCTCAAAGGCGATTTTTGGAAAGCATCAGTATCAAGCTGGTTTTATAAGCCAAATATTCGTTTTCAGCCTCTGAAGTAGGACCAACACCTCTATTTCGCTGGTTGATCCAAAGTAATTATCTATTCCGCTTATCGGCATCGTATTTCTAATAACACCATGCGCTTTTAGGTAGCTTTTGGTGGCAATCACATTATCACTTTTTATACCTATAGAATATCTAGTTTTAGAGCATCACACTCAGTGAGATGCGCCCTGCAGGCGGTATCTTCCTTCTACGTACAACTGACCTGCACTTGCTGGGTGGGGCTTCTGCCACTTCATTGACATCCGGATGCATATAGCCCATCCTCTGGCTGAAGAGATATGCACCAAGCCGCTGCTCAGTTCCATATCCACAGGAAGCAGACTAAAGGCCGTGATGTGCTGTGACAATTCTGGAGAATCATGCTCAGTAAATACATCGTCAAAGGTTTTTGCATTGGGGTCAGAGCTCAGCTAATACCTTAGCTCGCTTTGGCTAAGGGATCTAATCGAGTTTCTTCCAATTCCTTAAGCACATCCTCGAGGCCACAACTCCCACCTCAGCCGTTTCGATGCTTCTGTAATATCACAGAGGCACTGCTCACTGGCTTAGCACTATGAGGTTTTCTCCACGAGAGTGCCGGTAGAGTCTTTGGGCCATTGTAGCAGCACAATCGGGTAGGCTCTAGGGTGTATATGTGCAGCCGAGGTTGCAGATGGATTTTCGCCGTTATGCCACGCAGAGAAGCGACCGCCTGCTGCTGTAGACTGTCTCTCTAGATGCGTGGCACTTTCTTGAGAGTCTCGCACGGCGCTTAAAGCCCCATTAGCTGAACGGTAGGCCAGCAATATTCCTCAGCCATCTTCTCCCTATGCCTGATACGCCTATAACTAAGCAAAGAGACTTGCTGGCCGTATTGAGATCTGCACTCCTACCTCATTTACGCAGCGGATCGCAGTGGCATCCAACTCCTGGCTTGAGAGAAGCCTGGTTACATCGTGCTGATACCTCGGCCTCACCCGGCAGATTTGGGCCCCATTTTGACTCCAATTCTTGCCAAGGGATCCGCCAAACGGCGACCCTACAGAGACTGGCACGGACTAGTTTACATCATAGTCTGGGAGACCTCACCACGAGCCACCTTGGAAGTCTCGAGATATACCGATGCTCCTGCCTCACTGGCTACAAGAAACCTCGCTAGACGAAAGTGCGAGAGGCAAATCGGTTTGATAAAACTCCCCTGTTCTCACGAGGAAGCAGTACTGCCAGTTTGCCTATACTAATGGCCTCTATATCGACATTGGCTCCACCATGGTGCGGATCTTCTTGATGAGGCCAAGGCTGCGTGCTGTAGGGCATGCGGAAAAATAGTCCCATTGTGGAGTGGCATCTCCTTTCTCGTCCAAAACCGATCCACCCTTGGCATCCTGTACGGAACCCAGGAGTCAATGGCCCAATATACGTCTTTCTCCTAAGCTGAGCCAACAAAAGTTGAGAGAAAAGACTTTTCAGAAAATAATCACTGGCCTGTAGCATCCGCCTCCTCCTATCCCTGGCCTCCCTGTAAGGTCTCCTGCTAGAGATAGATGGCCCCAAAAGACGCTCTGTAACTCATCTTTGGCTGTCTCTTCAAGAAAATCGGCCACCTCTCCACCAGCAACACAGTGATCACCATGCCTCCAATCAGAGCCAACTGCTTATCCTCCTGGCTCACCTCCACTTTCTATCTCTCTGATAGCCTCTCTATACAGCACGACGACAGCTAAAACACGATGGGAGGCGCCCTGGCAAATGCGGTTCACAGTCTAACCAAAACACTGGGCGCCATACCTGAGCCCTCCTGCTTCGTTTTCTCCTCAGCCACTTTGCAGCAGGTTGCGCTTTTGCGCGAAGATCATGCAGCGGCGTACGGCGTATACATATCTTCCCATTGAGTCCATCTCGGCTGTAATGTCCGAAGCTCCTTGTAGCAGCACTCTTGGTAAGAAGTCACCTCCTAGACAGATAACGAGGCAGCAAGTTGTTCCAAATCAGCCACTGCTGACTCCATGAGCTGCTTAGCCGAGAGGTCTCAGCCATACTCTTTGGCTCCACTGGCCGGCCTGGTGCGTCTTCTTATAAAGGCAAGTATATAAGTCCTCCAGCTCATTGAGTTCAGGACTATCAATTGACTACGCAATTTGTCAGTGAGCTTGCCTTGTTCCTCTATATTGGTAAGAATGGACTCTTTACGCTATAGATATTTTTTTATTTGGTTTGTTCATTGCAATTTTTCAATAGCAACCTTGTTCCGTTGCCTGTTCTATCCTTGAGTGGCGTGTAGTGAAGGATAGTGCAGCCTTGAGAGTAGAGAAATTTGTTGTCAATGGCTTTTTAAGTTAGGTTGTGTTTGATTCTTAATGGATTGGATATTTGTTAGAAAAATGAGGGACAAAGATAGGAAATAAAGTGAAGTAATGAAAATTAAAAGATTTCATTTCAAAAGGCTGCTTTTTGGGACAGCCTTTTGTGTTTTTTTGTTCTTTTATTCGAGTGGGTAATTCCTTTGCTTCTGTGGTTTGTTTACATTTGGGAGTGAGTTGCTTAAGGTTGGGATATGAGAAGAGTTAGAAGGTGCGTACTAAGGGGGAATTGGAGTTTCCTCCATAGGCGGCACTCATACGTTCCCAGGCTATAAGCCCTCTTTCAGGGTCATAACCTGCCAA